>Ga0182005_1000031_pt1 | contig 202902 bp, 188 predicted proteins | sample Sormic07211103_1_FD_123021 | JGI IMG/M metagenome (GOLD analysis project Ga0182005, IMG submission 123021) | Rhizosphere microbial communities from Sorghum bicolor, Mead, Nebraska, USA - 072115-103_1 MetaG | ecosystem: Host-associated > Plants > Roots > Rhizosphere | place: USA: Nebraska... | reverse complement strand
TTGCGGCCGTCCGTGGTGGCGCCTTCGGTGGCGACGCGGAAGAATTGGGATTTAGGCATGGTGGCGTGTCTCGGTTGATCGGATAACGCCATGGTCAACGTCTTGGCGCTGCGATTCAATGCGCTGCGGGTTGCTATGGGCCATAGCGACTTTTGCCTTCCCCCGCTCCGCGCGCGCGCGGCCTACGCTGGCGGCATGTTAGGAATCCATCAAACCCCTGAAGAAAAAATCGCCGAACTGGCCGTGCCGGAATCCGAGCCGCGCCGTGCCGCGCGCGCCCTGTACTGGAAGGGCTGGCGCATTTCGTCCATCGCCCGCCACCTGGGAATCAAGCGCAGCACCATCAACAGCTGGAAGGCGCGCGACGAGTGGGACAAGGCGCAGGCCATCGAGCACGTCGAGGCGTCGGCCGAGCTGCGTCTCGTGAAACTGATCGAAAAAGAGGTCAAGAGCGGCAGCGACTACAAGGAAATCGATTTACTCGCGCGCACCATCGTGCAGATGGCGCGCGTGCGCCGCTATGAGCAGCCGGGCGGCAACGAGGTCGATCTCAACCCCAATCTGGCGAACCGCAATGCCGGCCCGAAGAAGAAGCCGACGCGCAACGATTTCAGCGAAGAGCAGAAAATCCAGCTGCTCGACGCCTTCCAGGATTCGCTGTTCGACTATCAAAAGGTCTGGTATCGCAACGGCGACCAGCGCACGCGCGCCATTTTGAAGTCGCGCCAGATCGGCGCCACCTGGTATTTCGCCCGCGAGGCGCTGGCCGACGCGATGGCGACGGGCCGCAATCAGATCTTCCTGTCCGCCTCTAAAAGCCAGGCGCACGTCTTCAAGCAATACATCGTGCAATTCGCCCGCGAGGCGGCCGGCATCGAGCTGACGGGCGATCCCATCGTGCTGCCGAACGGCGCGCACCTGTACTTCCTGGGCACGAACGCGCGCACGGCGCAGGGCTACCACGGCAATTTCTACTTCGATGAATTCTTCTGGACGCAGAACTTCCAGGAGCTGAACAAGGTGGCCTCGGGCATGGCCATCCACAAGAAATGGCGCAAGACCTATTTCTCCACGCCATCCTCGACCACGCACCAGGCTTATCCGTTCTGGACGGGCGAGCTGTTCAACAAGCGCCGCGCCAAGGCCGATCAGGTCACCATCGATGTGAGCCATGGCCGCCTGTCGTCGGGCTTTACCGGCGAGGACAAGATCTGGCGCCAGATCGTCACCATCCTCGACGCCGAGCGCGGCGGCTGCAATCTGTTCGACATCGACGAGCTGCGCAACTTCGAATACAGCCCCGACCAGTTCGATAACCTGCTGATGTGCAATTTTATCGACGATTCGGCCTCGGTCTTCCCGCTGGCCGAGCTGCAGCGCTGCATGGTCGATTCCTGGGTGGAATGGGACGACTACAAGCCGTTGTTGGGCCTGCGCCCGTTCGGCAACCGGCCCGTATGGATCGGCTACGACCCGGCCTTGAACGGCGACAGCGCCGGCTGCGTGGTGCTGGCGCCGCCCATGACGGCCGGCGGCAAGTTCCGCATCTTGGAGCGCCACCAGTGGCGCGGGCAGAGCTTCGAGGATCACGCCGACGCCATCCGCCAGATGACGCAGCGCTACAACGTCGAATACATCGGCATCGATACCACGGGCATGGGCATCGGCGTGCTGCCCATCGTGCGGGGTTTCTTCCCGGCCGTGACGGCGCTGAATTACTCGCCCGAAGTCAAGACCCGCATGGTGCTGAAAGCCAAAAACATCATCAGCAAGGGCCGGCTGGAGTTTGACGCCGGCTGGACCGACATCGCGCAATCGTTCATGGCCATCCACAAGACCCTGACCCCCAGCGGGCGGCACGTGACCTATATCGCCGGCCGCAGCGATGAAACCGGCCACGCCGACCTGGCGTGGGCCTGCATGCACGCCCTCGATCACGAACCGTTCGAAGGCACCACCGACAACCACCACTCTTTCATGGAGATTTATTCTTGAGCAAAGCACGACACTTGCGCGGCCGGCAGGCCGAGGGCGCACTACCACCGGCCACGGCGCCGGCCGCCGCCGGCATCGAGGCGTTTTCCTTCGGCGACCCCACGCCCGTGCTCGAGCACGCGGATATTCTCGACTGCTTCGAATGCTGGAAGAACGGCCACTGGTACGAGCCGCCCGTCAACCTGGCCGGTCTGGCCAAGTCCTTCAATGCCGGCGTGCACCACAGCAGCGCGATCCACTTCAAGGCCAACGTGCTGGCGTCTACCCTGATTCCCAGCAAGTATTTGTCGCGCGACGCCTTCAAGCGCATGGCCCTGGACTTCCTGACCTTTGGCAATGCCTACCTGGAAGACCGCCCCAGCCGCAGCGGCAAGGCGCTGGCGTACCAGCATGCGCTGGCCAAGTACATGCGGCGCGGCGTCGATCTGGATACCTATTATTTCGTGAACGGCTACCAGGCCGTGCACCAGTTCGACAAGGGCCGCGTGTTTCACCTGATGGAACCGGACGTGAACCAGGAGCTGTACGGCGTGCCGCAGTACCTGAGCGCGCTGCAGTCGGCCTGGCTCAACGAGGCGGCGACGCTGTTCCGCCGCAAGTACTACAAGAACGGCTCGCACGCGGGCTTTGTGTTCTACATGACGGATGCCGCGGCAAACACGCAGGACGTGGACAACCTGCGCCAGGCCATGCGCGACAGCAAGGGGCCGGGCAACTTCCGCAACCTGTTCATGTACGCGCCGAACGGCAAGAAGGACGGCATCCAGATCCTGCCCGTGTCCGACGTGGCCGCCAAGGACGAGTTTTTCAACATCAAGAGCGTCACGCGCGATGACCAGCTGGCCGCGCACCGCGTGCCGCCCCAGCTGATGGGCATCCTGCCGAACAATGCCGGCGGCTTCGGCGCCGTGGAGCCGGCCGCGCGCGTCTTCGCGCGCAACGAGCTGGTGCCGCTGCAGGCGCAGTTCGAAGCGATCAACGAGTGGGCCGGCGTGGAAGTGGTGCGCTTCGCCCCGTATGACCTGGCCACAGGCGGGGAGGGCGCGGCATGAGCGATCACATCGACAACACGGACAAGATCATCTTCGCGGAGGTGGCGCGCGGCCTGGCCGCTGTGCGGCGGCGCACCGCCCTGGTGGCGCTCGGCTGCTGCCACTACTGCGACGAGACGCTGGCGCCCGCGCTGCTGTTCTGCGATGTGGATTGCCGCGATGATTACGAGAAGGAGCAGGCGGCCAAGGCCCGCGCCGGCCGCGCAGGATGACCGCCACGCCCCGATAGCCAGCAAGACGGGGCCGCGACAGCGCAGCCGCGCCGGACCGCCCCAGCCACCGCACAAGCCGCCCACGAGGCGGCTTTTTCACGTCCCGACGAATGATGTTGCCCTTGGAGCAAGAAAAAGGCCCGTTTCGGCCCGGCGCGCGCAGTTGTCCCCCCTCCACACCTGCCCGCTATATAGGGCTCTTTTGACTCAAATGTGCGCCATGGCCAAAGGCGCATGAGGACTGGCGCGGCGGGGCGAAGAGAGGGTATGCGATTTGACGCATTTTGACGCACTTTGAGCGATTTTTCGTGCGGGTGGTGTTGCGACGTGGGAAGGGCCGCTTTCATGCGCTGGCGGGGCTGTATCGCGGCCGCACAGCCCGTGCTTACTCAGTGCTGGCCAGCGGCGCAGCGACCTGCGGCCCATCCGCGCCACGGTTCAATTCCGTGCTCACCGCATACCATTCGAACAGGTCGGCGTCGAGCATGGCCGTGCGCGCGATGTGCATGGCCACGTCGGTTGTCAGCTTTGGATCGAGCCAGCGGCGCGCGTCGTCGGCGCTGACGGCGACGGGCCGGCGGTCGTGAATGTCGACCATGCCCCCGACTGAATCCGCGGTGACCAGGACGAAGCCCGCTTCCTCGCGGTTTTCCTTGAATGGCCCGAAGTTGGCGAGCGCGAGCAGGAACAGCGGCTCACGGTCTTTGCGGTGAATGTGCCAGGGCTGCTTTTGTCCCTTTTCCCCTGTCCACTCGTACCAGCCCGACGCGCAAACGATGCCGCGCCCTGCGCGTAGCAACGGTTTCCAGTAGGCGCCGGCGAGTTTTTCCACGCGGGCATTAATGGCGATGGGAATTTTTTTCTTGCCGGGGGCGGGCGTCGCAGCAGCGGCCCAGGCTGGCCGGTAGCTCCAGAAGGTGTCATCTAGGAGCGGTTGATCGTCCTTGATGTGGAGCACAGGCACATAGGTGCCGGGCATGACGTTGAAACGCATCTGCTGTTGGCTGTCGATAGCAGCATCCGTCCACCCGATGGCATTCAGGTAGAGCCGGGAATTCTCACTCATGTCAACGCGTCCGCACATGGAAAGATGATAGCCGGTTTTTAACTTTGATATACTGTATGTATGTACAGTATTTTTACGGGTGATGCGATGAAAATCAGAATGGTGATGATGCGCAAGCTGGGCGTGGAGATACCGCGTCGCATGCTCTCGGATCGCTTCACAGTGGTTCATCGAGGGATGCTTACAATCATGGATGTGACTGACCAGGGTTTGAGACGCCCAGTAAAGGTGGCCAGAATGCAGCATGGGGCGCGCTCTGGCTATGAGCTGATTGATCCGCATATTTTGTGGGCGAGTGACGGCCGCTTCACGCTATCGGGGTTTGAGCGCGTGAGGAACGATGCCGGACAACTTGTGGACTATGCACAGTCCTGGCTTTGCACTTTAGATACTGAGGTCGATGAGGCGTTCGATAGTGAGGTACGTTTTCGAAATGTTCGGCCAAATCATTAGTTGGCAGGTGAATGAGCTGGGGATATACACTTTTTTCCTGAAGTGGCCCATGCGACTACTCGATTGGTATGATCTATGAGAAAAATCGTCTTACAACCAGTCTCTGCATTGCCATAGTTGAGCTGCAGCTGATCGTCGTGAAGTTGGTAGCTTGAGGGGGCTCCATATGAATCAATAATGGCAAAGCTGTCTTGTCCGATCAGGTCATAGTTTTTCACGCGCTCGTGGGACGAGGCGCTACAAGCAGCGAGGGCTAGTCCAATACCCAGTCTTATCAGCAACATGGCCAGTACCTTGGATCGGTGCATCCGAGTGGAGGAAGGATACGATGCGCAGAAAATTCTTGCACTGCGCGATATCAAAATGTCAGCTTGTGCCGTGAAAGGCCTGGTGCCTCCTAGCGCATCAGCTCCTAATTCTCCTTGCTCTGCCGCTGTATGGTAGCTCTGCAAACCTTGGGTGCGAATTCCTATTGCTAGTCAGGTATTGTGCTGAGCATTAAGGCGATGATTTTTAGAGATAAGATCATTTTATTAATAAATTTGCTATGCAGTTTTATTGCCTTAATGTAAAGTGTGGGTGTGGAAATAAACGGTACAGAATTTGTGCTAAATAGTGGTATTTTGAAAAGGTAAATCTGTGAATGCATGGCTTACAGTTTTAGCATCGTTAGGCGGGAGTGCAGCCCTGGCAGCTGCTTTAGCTACTTGGCTTGGGGGTATTTGGCAAACTCGGATTGCTGCCAATGAAGCTGCCAAGAGAGAGTTAATGCTAGAGGAAGTGAGGTCTAGTTTGGAGGCAGCTAATGCAGAGAAACTAGCTAAATTGGGGGCGGGGCTTGAGCACTTAATTTTAATTGATCGTATTCGTTTCGAACATGAATATGAAGTATATCGAACCGCTTGGGCCCTTTTGATACCATTAAGGCAATGCATTCTGGCCATCCGACCGATCCTAGATCATGTTGATCCCAATGAAACGGAAAAAGCGCGGCTTGCGCGCCGCCTCCATGCTGTGACTGAACCATACAATAATTTCCTTAAAATTATTCAAGAAAACAAGCCTTTTTACGATAAGAGAGTTTTCGATGCTCTGATGCAAGTATGTACAGCTTGTCAAGTTGAGCTTATCGATGCGGAATTTGCTAACTCGCATACCTTCACTGTTCGATGGGATAAGAAAACTGCAAATGAAGCTTCGATACTTGCCGCAATAGATGCTGCATGCGACATGATTCAGCTGCGAATTGCAGAGGTTCGAATCGTATAAGTCTGTGTTAGGCTAATGAATGTAATTTTGACAAGAAAGGAGCATCACATGCCCAAACTGACTCATGCTCAGTTATCTAAAGCTGCAAGCCAATTTTTGGCTAGCAATCCTGTGGCGACACTCCGTATTTTATCTATCACTCAAGCTGATGCGGATTTCTTTGAGACTTCGTTAGACCAGTTGCGTCTTGAGGCCACAATGGATGAAATCGCTAAATATGCGCATGAGAACGATCGCGATCCGATGGAGATGCGATTTAGCCTTGCGGCAGAGACTTTCGAGGAATACGAGAAAATGTGGCAAGACCACCAGGCGTCCATCAATCAACATTTGATGCTGTAATTATTTGGCGCGCTAATGCTGGAAGCTTTCATTCGCTTGCCAAGCTGGGAGTTAGAATCGTTTCCGGATCGTTTGTACGCCGTAGTGGAAATAAGACTTTGTAGGGCGACCGAAAGCATCGCGTGCGGAATGAAATGATGCGTAAGTTGTCGAAATGCAATAGTGTTTTGATCACTTGAAACTAGAGTCTGCTAGTCATTCTAGATAGATCGATGATGTATGGGTATCATCGATCTCAGCATAAATGAGAGGCGAATAGGCGAAAAAAAGACTGCCATTTTGTTGTCATTCCCAGGCTCAAACAGCCCAAAAACAACCCAAATAATGACAGTCTTCTTCTTGCTAACTACTTGATTCTAAAGAATTCAGTGGTGGAGACGGCGGGAATCGAACCCGCCTCACCTTGCCAAGTACTCCCACCAAAAAAGTACAGCGTCCGTACGTGTTCCTGCTTAGAGGTATCGCGCGTGGGGTGCAGGTGCGCAAAGTTTTTTTTGTGCCGATGTTCGTTCGTAGGTAGCATAGTAGGTACGGTTCTTATTTGGCTTGTGGAAAGCCGCATAAGTATTAGTTATTTGCATTACACCGCTTCGGCCAGGCAATAAGAAACCGCCTTCAGGCGGTTTCTTATGCCTGGCCGAAGCGAGCAGAGCGCTTGCGCGCCCTGTTCGTGAGATTCGAAGGCCTGGCCCTACCGACCCAGCCCGCCCCGAATCCTCCACCTGCTGCCTCTGCGCAGCAGCCCCCACGCGCCGCAGCCGCGCATTCGTGGTTCCAATCAGCTTTTCGCCGAACCAGCTCTCGCAGCACGCCACACATCAGCCCGTGTCTGAATAGCAGACCAGACTCCAGTACGTTTCATGGCAATTCCAATAACACCAACCCACCAGCATGGTATATAACGAATACATGTCACTGCATGTGTGACGCACGTAGCCGGCGAGTGTCGTGCTCGCCCTGAAACTTCATAAGGAGACTGCTATGCCAAAGTACGTTATCGAGCGTGATATTCCCGGGGCTGGGAAGTTGTCTGAGCAAGAACTTCAAGCCATTTCGCAGAAGTCCTGCAGTGTCTTAAACAAGATGGGGCCACAAATTCAGTGGCTGCAAAGCTATGTTACTGGCGATAAAATCTATTGTGTTTACATCGCTGAAAATGAAGCACAAGTTCGCGAACATGCCCAGCAAGGTGGCTTCCCTGCAAACCGCGTGTCGGAAGTCATCTCGGTCATTGACCCGACTACGGCGGAGTAGTGCCGCCGCCAACGTACTTGAGTCTCGTCCATGGCGGAGCTTGACTCGGGTAGGGGCGGGCCTGATTTTTGCGCGTGTCGGAAGAGGTTGACCGAGCGACATGGGGTGGAAGTCGCCATCAGTCCGCATCATCAGCGTATCGAGCTTCTGACGCGTCTGCCCAGGCTCGCCTACAGTCTGCGCTGCCTGGGACCTTACGGCAATGCAGTCTTTTTGCGACGCTCAGGAGTTTGCCGGAATGGCTGCGGCGCGTTGTGGATTCTTATCCACCGGCACAAACACGTCCCATTTATGTTGTGGCGCGGGCTTTACGGTCCTGGCGCAACTCACAGCAACATTCGGTCCAGACAGGCCATGGCTCTTCGGCACCCATGTCACATGCAAAGGTAGCGCGCATTTTGCCACCAGAATCTTCCGGTTCGGCTCCAAGACCTGCCACCGTGTTCCGTGTTTGGCATTTTCTGCTGCCATGAACTTGACTGCGGCCTCCCTGATCTCAAACAAGCCATGTATGTCACCGCGTGTTCTATCTTCGTCAAGCGTGGCAGCGAGTGCCGAAGCGATACCAGCGGCAAGAAAAAAAGAGCCGGCAAGGGCGGCGCGCACGCGTCGATTCCATCGTAACGGTAGCTGCATATTTACACCCCTTGCCAAGTCTGTTCGATATCCTCCGCCATCACAAAATCAAGCCGCTTCATCGCGCCTGAACACGAATTGTTGACGCTGAATGCCTTGCGTGACGAAGTCCGCATCGGGCGGGATTGTTTCCCAGAAAAAAACATGTTTAAAAATGGGGATTTTGTTGAATTTTTTCGAACGAAATATCCATCGGTTTTTCGTGAAATCGCTGTAACGGTCGCCCTTGAACTGTTTATGTACAGTTGTAAAAGGAAGCAACTTTTCCGCAATATCCGGGAAAGAATAATCTGGGTGGTTATCCTTGAATTTCTCAAAAATCGCAAATTGATCTCTGCAGATAACTTGAATGGCCGTTTCTGGCATGCGATAGCGCGGGGACCACAGGACGTTCCAGCCTGATTCGATCTCATTGATGAAATTAACCAGGCGCGGCGTCATGATATAGGCGTCCGATTCGATATGGATGATTTTATCCACGCCTAATTCATTGGCCACATTAACCGAGTGAAGAAAACTGCGCCACCAGCCCGGGTAGTCAGCCCCGCTTTGTCGTCCCAGATTGTTGTCGAAGCGAATGATAAGGTTTTTGTCGCCATTTTCAGCCAGCGGAGCGCTATGGGAAACCGTATTGATGATGTCGGCAGGAGGAAGAAAAGGCGACCCATCGTCAATCATTATCTTCTTTACTGCATCGATTGGAATGTTTTCATAGTAATCGAGCCACCGTTGATACCGGCTTTCCCATGATGGTGCATCTTTTATAAAGCTGGTGCAGAATATAATGGCTTTCATTTGCTAAACACATTCCTTGTGTCTGAAAAATACAGGTTATTCATGAGGCATTAAAATTTGAACTATTTTAACAGATTGGAGGTGGTTTAATCACTGAACGGGCATGCCGGCGATGTAGCCGCAAGGAGCGCACCGCCAGCAGATTCGGTGCATCGACGACCTTCCCGACGCCAGCCGACTTTCGCCAGGCACCCCAGGAGAGTGTCTGCAATCCAGCCATTTTCAACGTATAAGCTATGCTGACTGCTTTCAAAAAATCCTGTGCCATCATGAAACCCGTCTACACCCTCGCCGAAGCCCTGGCACAAGACCCGGCTCGCACGGCCAAGACCCAGGCCCTTACCCTCGACCCCAGTAAGCCGTACATGGGCCTGAAAGGCAGCCACGGCCTGTTCGCCTCCGACGAGTGGTGGGAAAGCATCAAAGCTGGCCGTCTCCAGACGCAAACGTTGACGGGCTGCATCGAGCGCACGTATTTCGCGGGCCAGGATAGCCGGCGCGGCAATCAAGTCAACAGCTTCACTTTGCGTCTGGCCGATGGCTCGACAGTCGACGAGAGCATCTACACGCACCGCAAGCACGACATCAAGCTGTTCGTGCCCGGCGCCACGGTGACGATGGTGTATGCGCTGGACGAACTCAAGGCACAGCCAGCCGCCGATGGCGGTGTCAATGTGGCGCGGACCGTGCTGGAAGTGTGTGTTTCTGCGGGATAAGGCGTATATATCCACTTGATACCGCTGTCGCTGCAACATATGGGATAAAGAAATACAGCGGACCTGGAAGCGACCGGCCACACTGGTCCAATAACGGATATTAAAGGAAAGTCATGCGAAAATTTTTTCTGATAGTGCCTATTTGCTTTGTTCTTCCTTTTGCCTTTTCAGCCGAGCCACTCCCTAAGGATGTCAGCAGATTTATCTATAACGCCGAAGCATGTGAGCACCTGGCGGGAGAATTTGATGGAGAGCTACCTAAGCGGCAGCAGGATGAGATCCTCAAGAACATACATCAATACTGCAAGGTGGCGCAAAATCAGCTGAGAGTTCTTGAGGTGAAATATAAAGGCAATGCCAAAATAATAAAGGTCATCAAGAGTAATGCGAATGATGCAGTCACCAGTTATGAGGGGGAATGACATACGCTGGTCTTCTGGGGGCACGCAGGGTGCAAGCTGCCGCCGCAGTAATCTTCGCAAAATTGACTTAAGCAAATTCCCAACCGAAATTCGTTTGACCGTCCCCCGCGCCAGGTCTAGAGTCGTCAAAGAGACCTCAACCGACTGTATCCCCACGCCATGGCCAAGCCCTTTCCCTTGAACCCCAAGAACCCCGAACGCATCTGCTGGGGCTGCGACAAGTATTGTCCGCCGGACGCCATGCGCTGCGGTAATGGTTCCGAGCGCACGCAGCATCCGGTCGAGCTGTTTGGCGAAGGCTGGAATGACTGGGGGCTGGCAGCGGCCGATAAAGAAGAGGCGGAGAAAAAACCTTAGCGGTGACAGCGCCCCGATCCGCTACAATTTCCTATCGCACTCGCGCTGAGGAAATACCCATGCAAGAAACCCTGTCCCGCTGGCTGGCAAGCAGCGCCGGCGATTACGCCTTGGTGGAACACCCGGCCGTGCACACCATCGATGAAGCGCTCATCCACGTGCCCGCCATGCCCGGCCTGATGGTGAAAAACCTGTTCGTGCGCGATGACAAGGGTCGGCGGCATTTTCTCGTCATCGTGCCTTTCGACAAGCGCATCGACCTGGCGGCGCTGGGGCGGTTATTGCCGGCCAGTAAGCTGAGCATGGCTTCGCCCGAGCGCCTGCTGCAGCACCTGGGCATCACGCCCGGCTCCGTCAGCCTGTTCGCGCTGATCCATGACGGCGCGCAGGCGGTGGAGCTGGTGCTGGACCAGGCCGTGTGGGATGCTGACCATATACAAGCCCATCCGCTGCGCAATACGGCCACGGTGGCGCTGTCGCATGCCACCCTGGTCCGTTTCCTCGCGCATACGGGACACGTGCCCCGCATCGTGACGGTGCCAGCAACGCAATAAGACAATCTCAGTGCCCGGCCACGGGCGCGCCGCCGCTGCGCCGTCCCGGCCGGAAACCGTGTGCGCGGGCCGACCAGGCGACCACGAATGCCAGCATGAGCAAAGCCACCATGGCCCAGGGTAAAGCGTCCGCGCCCCAGGTTTCCAGCAGGGCGCCGCCCACCACGCCCGCGGCCGCAATCGCGCCATTCCACGCCACCACGTTCATCGACAAGGCCACGTCGGCGCCGCTGCCGGCTGTGTCGGCCAGTGCCGTTTGCAACAGCGTTGCCGCGCCGCCAAAGCTCAGGCCCCAGACGGCCATGCCGACATAAATGACGGCAGGAACGTGCGACGCGACGCCCAGCACCAGAGCCGTGGCGGCGAAGGTCAACAGACTGGCCAGCACGGTGGCGCGCAAGTGGCGTTCGACCAGCTTGCCCGTGATCCAGATGCCGGCCATGGCGGCCGCGCCAAAGACGAGCAGCACCAGGTCGATGCGCGCCGTCAATCCCGCCGGCGCCACGAACGGGGCGATATAGGTGTAGAGAATATTGTGCGCCAGCATCCAGGCGATGACGACGGCCAGCACGGGACGCACGCCCGGCGTCGTGAAGACGCGGCGCAGCGGCATGCGCTCGTGCGCACGCTGGCCCGGGTAGTCCGGCACCTTGGCCAGCACCCAGGCGATCAGGATAAGTGTCAGGGCGGAAATGATCCAGAAGGCGGCGCGCCAGCCGACCAATGAACCGAGCAAGGTGCCCAGCGGCACGCCCAGGGACAGGGCGACGGGCGCGCCCACCATGGCCAGCGCCAGGGCGCGGCCTTGCTGGTGGGGCGCCACCATGCGCCGCGCGTAACCGGCCAGCAAGCTCCACGCCAGCCCGGCCGCCATGCCGGCAAAGAAGCGGGCTGCCAGGGTCAGCCAGTAGTGCGACGACAGGGCCGTGACAGTATTGAAGACGAGAAAGCCGATGATGGTCAGCAGCAGGACGTTGCGGCGGCGCCAGCCGCGCGTGGCGATGGTGAGCGGTATGGCCGCCAGCAGGGAGCCCAGCGCATAGGCCGTGACCATTTGCCCGGCCAGCGCGGCGCTGATGCCGAGCCCCGCGCTGATCTGCGGCAACAAGCCGGCGGGCAAGGTTTCCGTGACGATGCAGATAAAACCCGTCATGGCCAGGGCTAATAAACCCGAAACGGGGAGGCGGTCGGCCAACGCGGGGCTGGCTCCGGTGGTGAGTGTGGCGTGATTCACGGCAAACATCCTTGTAAAGAGATCAGGCGCAGGAGTGCCCTGACCGTCGTGGCGGTACATATGTATCGATCGGTATAAATATAGGCGATGGCGCGCCGCGTTGTCAATGACTTCTGTATCGAGTAGTATGTAAGTAGCAAATGCGTAGATGAGAAGGAGCGATGGATGGCGCAAATGGGACGGCCGCGCACGTTCGACCGGCAGGCAGCCGTCGAGCAGGCCATGTTTTTATTCTGGCAGCAAGGATATGAATCGACGTCCTTGAGTCAGCTCAAGGCGAGCCTGGGCGGCGGCATTTCCGCGCCCAGCTTTTATGCGGCATTCGGCTCGAAGGAAGCGCTGTTCCGCGAGGCGGCGCAATGCTATCTGGACACGTATGCGCGCGTGACGGAGTGTTTATGGGATGACGGCCTGGCGCCGCGCGAAGCCATCGAACTGGCCTTGCGCCAGTCGGCCCGCATGCAGTCCGAGCCGGGCCATCCGCCCGGCTGCATGGTGGCGCTTGGCTGCATGAGCGCGCCGACGGCCGAACACGCGGCCGTGGCAGCCCCGCTGACGGCTTCGCGCGCACGCACGCGGGCCGGCTTCGTGCATTGCGTGGAGCGGGGCAGGGACAGCGGCGAATTGCCGGCGGGTACGGATGCTGCGGCGCTGGCGGCCGTGTTCGACAGTTTTTTATCGGGCGTGGCCATCCAGGCCCGCGATGGGGTTGGCTACGCCGTGTTTGACGCTGCCATTACGCAGATCCTGCGCGTGTGGGATGCCAATCGCGTTGCAGCCTAGGCCGTCCAGCGAAACTCCAGCACGTCGTCGCCATACTTGTCCGTCTCGCCCGTCGCCGTCCAGCCCAGGTAGCGGTAGAAGCCGTAGGAGCGCGAGGCGGGGTCGCTGGAGCAGCCGAGGAACAGCCGCTGGTGGCCCTGCGCGCGCAGCTGCGTCATGATCCCTTCCAGCAAGGTCTTGCCGATGCCCAGGCCTTCGAATTCCGGCAGCAGCGCCAGGACGATGATTTCGCCCGTGTCGCGCTCGCCAAAGCAGTAGCCGACCAGCTGGCCGTCGTGATGGCAGACCTGGCCGGGCAGGCTGCCCGAGCGCATCATCTCGGCCCAGGTGTCGGCCGTGATGCCCACTTCCGCCAGGCGTTCCTTGGAAATGGCGTTTTGCCGCGTCTTGCCGCGCAAGGCGATGAAGGCCGGGGTATCTTCCGCCTGGGCGGCATGGAAAGTAATCGATGCGGGATGTGTCGTCATGTGTGCGTGAATTGTTGGATGGTAGTGAAGGATTTACTCCCAGGATTTGCGCATGGTTTGCGCATGGCGCTGCCAGTCAACGACTTTGGTATGTTCGATGGCTTGCTGGCCGGGATTGGCGCTATCGATTTTTTCATCCTTGACGATGACCAAGGCGTTTTTGTCATTGAGGCGGTATTCCCGGTAGCGCTCGCAATCCTGTGCGCGCCGGGCGATGGCGATTAATGTATTTGCCCGCCACGCATAGCTGTCTTCATAAAAGCATTGCGCCGCGCAGCCGCAATTGGCGATGCCGCCTTCGATTCTTTGCCCGGCGATGTCGATATCGAGATTCGGAATGGCCGATAAGGCTTTGTTGAAACTGTATTGTTTTGCTTGCGCATCCCACAGCCACACATCGGAACAGCGGATGCGTCCCTGGCTATCCGTATAGCCGGTCACCCACAGGTCGGCATGGCCGTCGAAATTCATGTCGGCCAGCAGCGCGTGCAAATTGCCTGTGCCGCTGGTGCTGCAACTGCCAGCCGTCCACCGCTTGCCGGTTTTTATCTGATACGTCTGTTTTTCATCGTGATTGACATAGCGGATATCGGCCGCTTGCCGCACTGTTCCTGTCGCGGCTTTGTCCAGGTGCAAGGTGCCGCCATAAGCGGAGGTGGAAAGCAGGGATAAAAACAAAGCAATCAGTTTCATGGCGTTATTCTTGGGGCACAATACCCCGATTGCATCAGGCGGAGAATGATCATAACGCAGGATTTGGGCAATGCGCCACACCGTTTCCTATCGTACATTCTGTGCGGAACAGTGCTGTGTACAATGCAAAAAAATCCCCGTATAAGGAATTCTGATGACATCTTCGCCTGAAACTTTGAATGAAGCGGGCATCCTCGCTTATAACGACGGTAATTACGCCGAGGCCTTTAAACAATTCGACGCCGCGGCGCGCACTGGCGATCCCGCGGGACAGCATTTATTGGCCAGCCTGTATTACCAAGGCCATGGCGTGACGCAAGACTTGCCAAAGGCGGTGGAACTGTTCACGGTGGCAGCGCAGGCGGGCTTTCCGCCGTCGCTGGCCAATTTGGCCCTGATGTATGCGAGTGGCGATGGCGTCGCGCAAGATATGCGGCAGTCGCTGGCCTACGGGCGCCAGGCGGCCGAGGCGGGCGATGGCCAGTCGCAATTCAATCTGGCGCAGGCCTACCGCAAGGGTATTGATGTACCGCAAGACTATGCCGAGGCGGCGTTCTGGTACAAGCAGGCGGCCGAAGCCGGTTCCCTGTCGGCACAGAATGAATATGGCTTGCTGTACGCGCAAGGGCAGGGCGTGGATCTCGATTACGTGCAGGCCTATGCGTGGATCGCCATGCCGGCCGAGGCGGGCAGCGTGCAATCGATCAAGAACCGCGACCAGTTGCTGGAAATCCTCACGCCCTCACAGCAGCAGGCGGCGCGCGCGCTGGCCGCTGAATATGCGGCGCAGTATGGCGTCAATCCCCACTAGATTTCTTTGCCGGCAACTTGCTGAGCACCCCGGCCGCATCGAGTTCATAGCTGTCGAAATCGCGCGCCAGGAACAGTTCACCCGAGTAATGCAGGCGCGCTTCCGCTTCCAGCTCGGCCATGCCTTCCGCATGGTGATAGCGGGCGCTGAAGTGGGTGAGGATCAGGTTCGGCAAGCGGACCGCTTCCGCGAACTGCGCCACGCGCTGCACGGAACTGTGCGTGGGGCCGGGTCCCACCTTCTGCAGCATCGCTTCCGTGTAGGTGGCTTCATGCACGAGCAGTTGCGCACCCGTGCAGGCATCCGTCAGCAGCGACGGCGTGTCGTTGTCGCCGCCGATCACCACGGTGGCGCGCTGCGTTTCCGTCTGGCGGAAAGCGGCGGCGCGCAAGACCGTGCCATCGTCCAGGATCGCATCCTGGCCCGCCTGCAATAAACCCCAGGCGGGGCCGGGCGGCACGCCCGCCGCCTGCAGGGCCGCCTTGTCCAGTTTCCACCTGCTCGTTTCCAGCGCAAAACGATACGCGACGCTTGGCGCGCGGTGCGACAGCGCATGGCGCGAGACGGTCAAGCCCGCTTCCTGGTGGACTACTGGCGCGCTGTCCACGTCGATGTGGATCAACGGGTACGTCAGGAACAGTTCCGTGTGCAGCAGGGTCGCGTCGATCCAGGCCTTGATGGCGGCCGGGGCGATCAGCAGCAAGGGCTTCTTGCGCCCCGTCATCGAGGCGCTGGCCAGCAGGCCCGGCAGGCCATAGCTGTGGTCGCCATGCACGTGGGTGATGCAGATGCCCACCAGGTCGTGCACGGACAGGGGAATGCGCTGCAAGCGGTGCTGCGTGGCTTCGCCGCAATCGATCATCCACCAGTCGCGGTTGTGCGTGGTTTGCAGGGCCAGCGAGGTGACGTTGCGGTGGCGCGTGGGCACGCCGGAAGACGTGCCGAGAAAAGTCAGTTTGAACATGCCCGCATTATGCGGCAGGCGTGCCCGCTTGCCAACGCCGCTGGCCTCAGCCTGCCAGGGGCGCGCCCAGTTTGTCCTTGTAGATGCGGCCGTTCTTCATGATCAGGAACAGGCTTTCCTCGGGATGCGCGAGGAAATCGAGGTTTTTCGTGGGATCGCCCTCGGCCACCAGCAAGTCGGCCAGGGCGCCTGCCGCCAGCCGGCCCAGGGCGCCCGGGTAGGGCGCGCGCTGGCCGGACAGGGCCAGCAATTGTCCATTCTGGCCCGTCGCCTGCGCCAGCAAGGTCAGGGGATCGTAAAAGCGCGTGAGCTTGGCCAGCTGGCGGCCCTGGGTCGGCGTGTTTTTCGCGTTGAACAGGATATCCGTGCCCCAGCCCGTTTTGATGCCGTACTTTTGCGCCAGCGCATACGCCTTCACCGTGCCTTCCGAGACGATGGCCTGGCTGGCCTTGCGCGCCGCATCCGGGTACACATTCGCATCCGCGTCTTGCAGGAACGGCTGCAAGCTCCACCACGTGCCCGTGTCGCGCATCATGCGCGCGGATTCGTCGTCGGCCAGCTGGCCGTGCTCGATGCTGCGCACGCCCGCGCGGATGGCCCGCTGTATGCCTTTCGGCGTGTAGACGTGGGTCATTACATACGTGCCCCAGTCGGCGGCCGCTTCCACGCCGGCGCGCAGTTCGCGTTCCGAATACTGGGTGCTGTCGAGCGGGTCGTACATGGAGGCGACGCCGCCGCCGGCCATCATCTTGATTTGCGTCGCACCCAGCATCAGCTGCTCGCGGACGCGGCGCAGCACTTCCGCCTCGCCGTCGGCGATCATGGCCATGCCCGCTGTTTCCGCCATGCTCAAGGGCGCATTCGTCGCGCGCGGAATATCGGACCGCATGCGGAAGTCGCCATGGCCCGAGGTTTGCGAAATCATGGCGCCGGACGGGAAGATGCGGGGGCCGTCGACGATGCCTTCATCGATGGCGCGTTGTAAGGCAAATGCGGGGCCGCCAGGATCGCGCACGGACGTGAACCCCCGCAGCAGGGTGCGCCGCGCTTCCTGCGCCGCCACCAGATATAAATAGCCGACGTCGGACGTCATGGCCGTCACCTGGTTGATGGCGGCCAGCATGGTGTGCCAGTGGGCGTCGATCAGGCCCGGCATGACCAGCTTGCCCTGGCAATCGATCACTTGCGCACCCTCGACTTTCTCGCCAGCCGGCAGCAGGGCCGTGATAGTTGCCCCCGTCACCAGCACGTGGATACCGGAACGGGGCGCCTTGCCCGTGCCGTCGAACAGGCGCAGATTGGTCAGCAATAGGGGGCGGTCGGCTGCTTGCGGCTGCTGGGCGATGGCATTGCTGGTGGACAAGCCGATGAAGGGTGCCAGCATGGCGGCCGTGCCGCCGAGAAATTGCCGGCGCCGCATGTCCGCCATCACGCGCTGGTGCAGGATGGTGAAGACGGTACCGCCGCAGTCGCAGGCGCGCGGTTTCAAGCCGCCCGTCCGCCAGGTGTCCGCCAGATGCTGTTCTTGTGCCAAGGCCATCGCGCCATCCTTTCATCGCTGCCGCGCGAGGAACGTGGCAGCAGGCAAAGTTAATGATTAGAAACTATTGCCATTGAAAGCCGCCAGCGGGGGCAAGTCAAGCGTGCACTTGCTTTACGGCAAAGAATGTAGCATCGGCTGTTCACGGTGCATGCTGGCCGCTATTTTCCCCTTCGCCCGCCGTGTAATCGACAAAGCCGTCGCGGCGGCAAAAGCTGGCCAGTTGCATGCCGGCCTGGCGCGCGATGCGGATGGCCAGCGAGGTGGGCGCCGAGATGGTGGCGACGAGCCCGATATGCATGCGCGCCGACTTGCGCACCAGCTCATAGCTGGCGCGGCTGGACAGGAAGACGAAGCCGTCATGCATGGCGATGCGGTGCAGCGCCAGATAGCCGATCAGTTTATCGAGGCCGTTATGCCGGCCCACGTCCTCGAACACTTTCACGATGGCGCCCTCGGCCGTGCACCAGGCGGCCGCATGCACGCCGCCCGTCTTGTGCATCAGTTCCTGGTACGGCAGCAGTTCGCGCGCGGCCCGGCCGAGGATGGCGCTGCTGGCGACCAGCGGCGGCAGGGGCCGCGTAATCTTTTCCGGCACCAGGTCCAGCAGGGCCAGGCTTTCGATACCGCACACGCCGCAGCCCGTGCGTCCGGTCAGCGCGCGGCGGCGGGCCTTGAGCTTGATCAAATCGGGCTGGGCGATGGTCAGCCGCACTTCCGCGCTGTCCTCGCCGCAACACACATCGAGGTCGTAGATGTCGCGCACGCTGCCGACGATGCCCTCCGTCAAGGTGAAACCGACGGCGAATTCCTCGAGGTCGCGCGGCGTGGCCATCATCACCGCGTGGGCGATGCCGTTGTAGACGAGGGCCACGGGATACTCCTCGGCCACCATGTCACGGCCCGCCGTGGCCACGCCGGCCTGATGGCGTACCATGGGCACTTCCAGAAATCCATCGCGATCGATGGTGGTGATGTCGCATTCCATGCTGTGTGTCCTCCAGTTAATCGATCTGATAGCGCGGGCAGGGCCGTATCGAGGGCGGCAGCGGGTCGCCATTCAATTCCAGCAGCGAGCGTTCCGTTTCGCGCGTCATGGCGTTGAGGGCCAGGCAGTTGGGCGCCAGGCCGAACGGTTCGGCGATCTGCTGCGCGATGGCTTCCAGCGCGAACAGGGTGTAGGCGACAAAGACGGAAATGAGGGGCGTGGCCACGCCGATGGCGTCCACCAGGCCCAGCGGCAGTAAAAAACAGTACATGTAGACGGTGCGGTGCACGAGCACGCCGTATGGATACGGGATCGGCGTGTTCTTGATGCGCTCGCAGCCGGCCACGGTGGCGGCCAGGTCGTTGAGCTGCGTGTCGAGCATCCACAGCAGCTGCATCTGGCCCGGCTGGCGCTGCACGGCCTCGTACAGCATGGCGCGCACCGAATGGAGCACGGCGACGGGCTTGAAGTTGACGCCCTGCAAGCGCTGCATGTCGTCGGCCGGCAGGTAGCGCGCCAGGTCTTCTTGCGGGTCCGTCTGGCGCAGCTGGTGCTTGAGCGCGTAGACGAAGGCGATCAGGCGGCGCAGCAGCAACTGGTGGTCCAGGCCGCTCGTCTGCTGCGGCAAATACGTGAGCGCCTGCGAAGCGAGGGCCCGCGCGGCGATCAGCAATTGCCCCCAGATATGCCGCGCCTCGACGAAGCGGGCATAGCTGGCATTGTTGCGAAAGCCGAGGAAGATCGCCAGGCTGATGCCGACCATGGGAAACGGCGCCGTATCGAGCGGAATCTTGACGCCGAAGATGCGGCCGTCCGTCAGCAAGGCCAGCGAACTGACGACCAGCATCAGCAGCAATTGCGGAATGATGGCTTGCAGCACCGAGCCGTTCCAGACGAACAGCATGCGGAACCAGTTGGTGGTAGGCCGAATGATCATATTGGATGCCGCTCAATGCTTGCGGGGCACGACTTTGCCCTCGAAGACGTAGTACTGGAACAGGTTGTAGCCGATCATGATCGGCAGCATGGAACCCATGCCGATCAGCATGAAGATCAACGTCGGCTCATCGGAGGCGGCCGCTGCGATGCTCAGCTTGCCCGGCACCAGATCGGGGAAGAAGCTGATGGCCAGGCCCGCGAACGAGGCCAGGAACAGCACGATGGCGCCGCGGAACGGTCCGCGCACGCCATTCACGTGCACGGCCCACAGGATGTAGATGAAGGCGCTGGCGGCGATGGCGGCCAGGGCCAGCAGCACGCCGAACACGCCCGGCTGCGCCCAGCGGTCGTGGCCGATGGCGCTGAAGACCATGGTGCCGGCCGACAGCACGATGGCGGCCGCGACCGTCGCCAGCACGCTGGCCGTGGCGTAGCGGCGCGCCGCCGCTTCCAGTTGGCCGCCCGTCTTCTTGATCAGATAAGTGCTGCCCAGCAGGCAATAACCAGCCACCACGCCCAGCGCCGTGCACGCCGTAAAGGTGCCGCTCAGCCAACCCGGCTGCAAGCCCGTGATGACTTCGCCCAGCACCACGCCCTGCGCCACGGCGGCCAGCAGGCTGCCCACGCCGAAGATCAGGTCCCACAGGCGCTTGTTGCCGGCCGCATGGCGGAACTCGATCGACGCGCCGCGCATGATCAGGCTGGCGATCAGCAGCATGATGGGAATGTACAGCCCTTCCAGCAGGGTGGCGTAGGCGCTGGGAAAGGCGCCGAACAGGGCGCCGCCCACCACCACCAGCCAGGTTTCATTGGCGTCCCACACGTGTTCGATCGACTGGAAGATCAGGTTGCGTTCCTGCTCGCGGCGCGTGAACAGGCTGAGGATGCCCACGCCCAGGTCGAAGCCGTCCGTGACCACGTAAAACACCAGCATCAGGCCGATCAGGCCGAACCAGGCGTTGCCCAACATGGCATGCGAATTGATATCCATTACAAACTCCTTGATTGATGGGGGCGCATCTCAATACCCCGTGGCATGTGCGGCGTCCGGCAGGGGCAGCGCCAGGTCCGGGCCTTGTTGCAGCCATTTCTTGGCGAACACGAAGAACGTGAGGAACAGCACGATATAAAACACGAAGAACATCAGCATGCTGCCGGCCACGGCATGGGCCGCCACATCGGAGACGGCGTCGCGCGTGCGCAGCAAGCCGTACACGACCCACGGCTGGCGTCCCACTTCGCGCACGATCCAGCCGCACTCGACGGCGATGTAGGGCAGCGGTATCGTCAGCACCCAGGCCAGCAGCAGCTTGCGGTTGCGCACGAATTCCTGCACCCGGCCGCCCACCTTGCGCCAGGCCACGAAGGTCCAGAACGCCAGCAGCACGAACCACATGCCGATGCCGGCCATGGCACGGAACGCGTAGTACAGCAGCGGCAGCATGGGCGGCTGGTCTGCGCGGGCGATGTCGGCCAGGCCCGTGATCTTGCCCGTGGCGCTATGCGTGGCGATCACGCTGAGCATGCCGGGCACTTCGAGCGACCAGTCATTCTTTTGTTCGGCCTGGTTGGGCCAGGCCAGCAAGGACCAGGCCGCTCCCTCGCCATCGCGATTCGTGTGCCAGTGGCCTTCGATGGCCGCGCCCTTGGCGGGCTGGGTCTTGAAGACGTCGACACCGCTGGAGTCGCCCAGCCACACTTGCAACGGTGCAATGACCAGCAGCAACATCAGCGCCAGCTTGAACGAGCGGGCGAAGAAGGCCGGCTCGCGGCGCTTGAACATATACCAGGCGGAAATGCCGGCAATGACGATCAAGCCCGTTTCCACGGCGGCCACCCACATGTGGCCCACGGCCCAGGCCATGTCGGGATTGAAGATGGCGGCCACGTAATCGGTGACGATGATCTTGCCATCAAGCACGCGCACGCCGGCCGGCGTCTGCATCCAGGAATTGGCGACCATGATCCAGAACGAGGAAATGCTGGAGCCCAGCGCCACCATGCCGGTGGCAAACAGGTGCACGCCCTTCGGTACGCGGCCCCAGCCGAACATCATGACGCCGATGAAACCCGCTTCCAGCATGAAGGCCATGGCGCCCTCGAAGCCGAGGATGTTGCCGATGAACTGGCCCGAATGGTGCGAGAACGGCGCCCAGTTGGTGCCGAACTGGAATTCCAGGGGAATCCCGCTGACGACACCGACGGCAAAGTTGAGCACCAGCAGCTTGCTCCAGAAGCGCGCGTGGCGGTAGTAGACGGGGTCGCTGGTGCGCAGCCACAGCGCCTCGACGACGAACAGGAACAGCGACAGGCTGATCGTCAAGATGGGCCACAGGATGTGGAAGATGGCCGTCATCGCAAATTGCGCGCGCGACAGGTCCAGGGTATCGAAACCGAACATGGCGTTCTCCTGATCAACTGAGGGCGGCCGAAGGCGCCAGCAGCACGGGGATGGATTTGAAGGTCGGCGTGCGCGAACCTTCGCCCACGCTGTCGAGCGGCACCAGCGGATTGGTTTCCGGGTAGTAGGCGCCGATGCAGCCGCGCGGAATGTCGTACTCGACCAGCAGGAAGCGGTCGGCGCGGCGTTCGATGCCGTCATGCCATACGCCGATCAGGTCGACCCAGTCGCCGGCCGCAAAGCCCAGCATGGCCAGGTCGTCCTTGTTGATGAAGACGACGCGGCGCTGGCCGAACACGCCGCGGTAGCGGTCGTCCATGGCGTAGATCGTCGTGTTGTACTGGTCGTGCGAACGCGTCGTCATCAGCACCATCAGGCGCTCGCCGTATTGCTGGCGCGCGCGGTGGATCGGCGTGTCGAGCTCGACGGCGTTGACGAGGAATTGCGCCTTGCCGCTTGCCGTCTTCCACACCCGTTCGCGCGAGGCGATTTTCAGGTGGAAACCGCCCGGCTTGGCTATGCGCAAGTTGTAGTCGAAAAAGTCATCGAATACTTGCTCGATGGAGTCGCGCAGCAGCGCATAGTTGCCGGAATAGCGCAGCCAGTCGATCTTCTCGCTGCCCACGGTCGCCTGCGCCATGCCGGCCACGATGGCGATTTCCGAGCGCAGATTGGGCGAGGCGGGCTGGTTCATGCCGAACGAGATGTGCACCATGCTCATCGAGTCTTCCACCGTCACGCCTTGCGCCACGCCTTGCTGCACGTCGATTTCCGTGCGGCCCAGCGTAGGCAAGATCAGCGCATCCTTGCCGTGCACGAGGTGGCTGCGGTTGAGCTTGGTGGCGATGTGCACCGTCAGGTCGCACGACCGCAGCGCGTCCCAAGTGCGCGGCGTGTCCGGCGTGGCCATCGAGAAATTGCCACCGAGCGCGACAAACACTTTCACTTTTTTCTCCAGCATGGCTTCGATGGTGCCGACGGCGTCGTAGCCGTGGTGGCGCGGCGGCTCGAAGTTGAAGACCAAGCCCAGGCGGTCGAGGAATTCCTTGGTCGGCTGTTCCTCGATGCCCATGGTGCGGTCGCCCTGCACGTTCGAGTGGCCGCGCACGGGGCACAGGCCCGCGCCGCGCTTGCCGATATTGCCGCGCATCATCATCAAGTTCGACAGGATCTGCACCGTGGCCAGCGAATTCTTGTGCTGCGTCACGCCCATGCCCCAGGTCGCGATGACGGCCTTGCCCTTCACATAGATCTGCGTCAGTTCCTCGATCTTGTCGCGTGCGACGCCCGATTCGGCCAGCAGCAAGTCCCAGCTTTCCGCGCGCAGGTCGGCGGCGAAGGCGTCGAAGCCGCTCGTGTGTTCGGCGATGAAGGCACAGTCGAGCACGCGCTCCTGGCCGTGGGCGACGGCGTCATCATCGAGCTCGACGACGCGCTTGGCCATGGCCTTGATCAGCGCGAAGTCGCCGCCCAGTGTCGGGCAGATGAACAGCGAGCAGATATTCGTGCTGCCGCCCGTCAGCATTTCCAGCGGATGCTGCGGGCTGGTGAAACGTTCCAGGCCCCGTTCGTGCAGCGGGTTGATGGAAACGATGGTGGCGCCGCGGCGCGACGCTTCGCGCAATTCGCCCAGCATGCGCGGGTGGTTGGTGGCCGGATTCTGGCCGAACAGCAGCAGGGTGTCCGCATGCTCGAAGTCGTCCAGCAGCACCGTGCCCTTGCCGATGCCCACCGTTTCCGGCAAGCCGCGGCTCGTCGCTTCGTGGCACAGGTTGGAACAGTCGGGGAAGTTGTTGGTGCCATAGGCGCGCACGAACAGTTGATAGAGAAACGCTGCCTCGTTGCTGGCACGGCCCGACGTGTAGAAGGCGGCCTGGTTCGGGTCGTCCAGCGCGTGCAAATGGTGCGCCACGAGGGCGAACGCATCGTCCCAGGCTATCGCCTGGTATTTGTCGCTGGCCGCGTCGTAGACCATGGGGTCTGTCAGGCGGCCATGTTGTTCCAGATCATAGTCCGACTGCTCCATCAATTCCGTGACCGTGTGTTCCTGGAAAAACTCGGGACGCACGCGCTTGCTCGTCGATTCTGCCGCCACGGCCTTGACGCCGTTTTCGCAGAATTCGAACGTCGATGCGTGTTCGCGGTCGGGCCAGGCGCAGCCGGGACAGTCGAAGCCGTCGGGCTGGTTTTGCTCGAACAGCGAACGGTAATTGCCCGCGCTGACTTTCTCCTTGAACAGGTTGATGGCCACATACTTGAGGGCACCCCAGCCGGCCGCGGCATGGGTGTAGGGCGCGATGCGCGCGTCGGACTTTGGCTTGCTCATGATGACTCTCCTGGTGATATGCGATGGGACAATCACATGGTAGGGGCGGCGGACTGTCCCGTAGGCGCACAGTTCCGGACAAAAAAACAGAGTACAGATGGCAAGATGACGATGCCGGTCGCGCCGGCGCCGGCGCTGATTTATGATGTGGACAAGGAGAAAAAACATGCATAAGGAAGACAAGGAAGACGGAGTCGACGCCGCACTGATAGCGCTGCTGGCGCTGCTGTGGGAGGCGCGCCAGGAGGCGTCCGATAAACCGTGGTCGCTGGCCAAGCTGGCCAAGCGGGCAGGGGTACAGATGAGTACATTGCTGCGCCAGCTCAATGCGCTGTCCAGCGCGCAACTGGTGAGCGTGACGACGGCGGAGAGCGGCGGCGGCAGTGCATCCTTGAGCGCGGCGGGCGCCGAGCTGTGCGCCAGCATGTTCGCGCCGCCGCCGGCACAGTAAAACCGCATCTGTACTCTATCGGCTGGCACCGGACTGTACCTCCTTGCGACCTGCCTTCGGGCTTATGCTGGACCCTGACGAATGCACATCAAGGGGGAAGCACAATGAACACCATCCTGTATCCGCAGCCGGCGCTCCGGCAGCCAGACCATATCGCGCCCTGCGTGGACATGCTGGGCCGCCCCCTGACGGACTTGCGCATTTCCGTCATCGACCAGTGCAACTTCCGCTGCACGTATTGCATGCCGGCCGAGCTGTACCCCAGCGATTACCCGTTTCTGCCATCGAGCGAGCGCCTGTCCTTCGACCAGATCGAAACGATGGCGCGCGCCTTTGTGCGCCTGGGCGTCGATAAAATCCGCATCACGGGCGGCGAGCCGCTGCTGCGCAAGAACCTGGAACAGCTGATCGAGCGCCTGGCGCGGCTCACCACGCCGGACGGGCGCGCCGTGAGCATCGCGCTGACAACGAACGGCAGCTTGCTGGCGGCCAAGGCGCGTTCGCTGAAGGAGGCGGGCCTGGACAGGGTCACCGTCAGCCTCGACAGCCTGGATAACGGCATTTTCCAGCGCATGAATGGCGTCGACTTTCCCGTCGAGAAAGTGCTGCATGGGATTGAGGTGGCGCAAGCCGTGGGTTTGAACCCCGTGAAGGTCAACATGGTCGTGCAGAAAGGCGTCAACGATAGCCAGATCGTGCCGCTGGCGCGCCATTTCCGCCAAACGGGCGTGATCCTGCGCCTGATCGAATTCATGGACGTGGGCGGCATCGGCGCCTGGTCGCGCACGCACGTCGTCACGTCGGACGCGGCGCGCGCGCTGATCGCGGCAGAATTTCCTCTCGTGTCGCTGGGCGAAGGCAAGCCGATTTCGCACGAGACGGCCAGCCGTTATGGTTACCTCGATGGCGGCGGCGAAGTGGGTTTCATTTCCAGCGTGTCGCAGCCGTTCTGCGGCGACTGCAGCCGCGTGCGCGTGTCGTCGGATGGCAAGCTGTTTACTTGTCTGTTCGCCCACGACGGCCTCGACCTGCGGCCCCATCTGGATTCCGAGCAAGGTCTGGAAGCCCAGCTGCGCCAGCACTGGCAACGCCGTGGCGACCGCTACTCGGAAGTGCGCGGCGCGCTGGCCCAGGTGGGCGGGCGCAAGCAGTATCCCACCGTGCGCATGTCGCTGGTGGGCGGGTGAATGGTCTACAAGAATTCGGTGATGAGTTTACCGAGCAGGATGATCGCTTGCTCGACGTCCACGCTCCACGGATAGCTGTAGTTGAGGCGGATGCAATGCCTGTAGGCCTGGCTGACGGAAAACATGCGTCCCGGGCCCACCGTGATCTTGCATTCCAGCGCACGCCGGTACAGCTGCATGGAGTCCACGTTGCCGGGCAACTCCACCCACAGCACGTAGCCGCCCTGCGGTTGCGAGACTTTGGTGCCAGCAGGAAAGAAGCGCAGCACGGCGGCGGCCATGATGCGCGCCTGCTGGGCATAGGCCTTGCGGGTGCGGCGCAGATGCTGTTCATAGCCATCGTTCTGCAGGTATTCGGCGATGGCCAGCTGCGGGAACGACGACGTGGTGAGCGTGTTGAGGAATTTGAGTTCCTCCACCTTGCTGCGGTAGCGTCCGGCCAGGGCCCAGCCCACGCGCTGCGCGGCGCTGAGGCTCTTGGAAAACGAGGAGCAGTGCAGCACCAGGCCCTTGCGGTCGTAGGACTTGAGCGAGGACGGGTGGGCGTCGCCGTAATACAGCTCGTTGTAGACGCCGTTTTCGATGGCGGGCACGTCGTGCTGCTCCAGCAGCTGGACCAGGGCGCGCTTGCGCTGGTCCGACATCTGGAAGCCCAGCGGATTCTGGAAGTTCGGCATCACCATGACGGCGGCGATCGGTTGCCGGGCCATGATGTCGGCCAGCGCTTCGATGCGGATGCCGTCATACGGATCGGTGGACACTTCCACCACCTTCATGCCCAGCCGTTCGACGGCCAGCAGCATGGCATAGAAGGTGGGCGATTCGACGGCGATGGTGTCGCCCGGCTTGGCCACCGCTTGCAGGCACAGATTGATGGCTTCCGTGGCGCCCACGGTGACGATGATTTCGTCGGGATCGACGGCCAGGCCGTTTTCCAGGTAGCGGCGGGCGATTTCGCGTATCAGTTGCGGGTTGCCCGGCGGCAGGTCGTCCGTCACGCTCCAGTCGCGATTGCGGCGCGCCACGGCGCTCGCGTACTGGTTGATGCGTTCCCACGGAAACAGCGCGGGATCGGGGTAGGGCGAGCCCAGCGGGATGGCGTCGTGCAAGCCGATCGAGCGCAGGGTCGACAGCACCAGGCGGCTGACGTGCACTTCGGCCGGTACGGTACTCGGCTGGGAGGCCTGCAGGCACAGGTCGGCCGGTTGCGCATCGCCGTCGGCGCGGGGCCGCACGAAGTAGCCGGACTGGGGCCTACTTTCGATCACGCCCATGCTTTCCAGCTTGACGTAGGCGCGCAGCACTGTGGTGATGCTCAGCTTGTGCTGCTGGCTGGTCTGGCGCACGGAGGGAATGCGTTCCCCGGGCAAGAGCACGCCCTGGGCGACCAGTTGCTCGATGTCGCTGACGAGCTTTTCATACAATTTCATTGGTATCCATTCTTGATTCTTGCTCTACGTCATTGCATTATCGTTCAATTCATGAACACCTATAGTTACAAATATCGCATGTTGCCTAAATGAAACTACCAACCTGCACTTCTGGTTTAATATCCATAGAGAAAACTAAAAGAGGAACATCTGTCATGGCAATTCCACAAAGCATGCTGTCTGTCGTCGCGCGCGACGAAGTGCATTTGCAGTTCAATGTGAAGGCCGGCGTTGAACCGGAGCAGCTGTTCAGGGTGCTGGGCAAACTGTGGGAATCCGGGGTCACGGGCATCCTGGATCCCACCCTGAACCGCCACCACCAGTTGACGGGCGGTACGGCCAATGTGGTGCTGGGATTCAAGCCCGAGCTGTGGCGCGCGGCCTGTCCCGGCTGCGTGCCGGACAACATGGCATCGTTCGCGCAGGACCTCGTGGGCGCCAACGGCAAGACGGCGCCCGCCACCCAGCACGATTTCTGGGTCTGGATCACGCAGTCGAACGCGGCCACTTTGTACGACAGCATGCGCACGACGCTCACCTTGCTGAGCCCTTACGCCGAGCTGGCCAGCGAGCAGGTGTGTTTTCCGTATCACAATAACGTGACCTTCGACGGCTTTGCCGACGGCGTCGCCAATCCGAATCCGTTCCGCGCGAATGGCGTGGCCATCATTCCCGATGGCGAGGCGGGCGCGGGCGGCTCCACCGTGCTGCTGCAGAAATGGCGCATGGACGTGGAGCGCCTGCGCGCCTTGCCCGTGCACGCGGCGGAGCAGGTGTGGGGCCGCACCAAGGCCGGCAGCCATGAATTGTCGCCGCTGCCCGTCGATTCCCACGTGGGCCGCAACCAATTTCTGCGCGACGGCGAGGAGGTCGACATCGTGCGCCGCAATGCCAATTACGCCAATGCGACCGAGGCGGGCGTCATGTTTGTCGGTTTCTGCAAGGACATCACCGTGACCATGGGCATGCTGCGGCAAATGTACGGCGTAGGCTATGATGGCGTCACTCAGACGGACAGGCTGCTGGATTTTTCCACGGCGCTGTCGTCGGCGATCTATTTCGTGCCCAGCATCGACGCTTTGCTGGCCATGGGTATTTCGCCGGCGGATCCCGGCTAAGGGCCGCCCCGGCGGTCCCTATTTTTACTTAACTAGGAGTTTTCCATGCGTATTCGTCCCGCCACACTGTTGTCCACCTTGATACTGGGCAGCGTCGTCTTCAGCGCTTCCGCTTCCGCCGTCGGCCTGGGTTTCCTGGCCGATACGCCGATGGCTTACCTGAACAAGAACGACAAGCCCGTCTTCGTGAAAGCCGTCACCGACGTGCTCAACGACAAGAAGGATGGCGAAACCGTGCAATGGAGCAATGAAGGCTTGCGCAATTCCGTGCGCATCGCCGCCGACATCACGGCCAGCGACACGGAAAAGACGGATGCGCAAACGTGCCGCAAGGTGCAGGTGGGCTTGAATGCCAAGGGCCAGGAACAGACCCTGAAGCTGAAAGTCTGCAAGGCCGGCACGGCCGCGTGGAAAGTGGCGAAGAGCTGATCGCCCGTGCTTTCCCTTGCCGGTCCTGCGCCGGCAAGGTGACGACTTTCTCATAGCTAAGTCTGGCAGCGGTTAGAATCACGCTTTACCCTCACTTTTGTCACCTGCATGCAGCAAAGTCGCCTCCTGTTCTTCCGCCTGGCCGGCCAGTTTCGCCGCTATGGCGCCATCGTTGCCGCCACCTTGCTGGCCGTCGGCGTGGCGTCCGCCACCGATGTGTTGTTAATCCGCCAGTTGCAAAACGTCGTCGACGCCATGCGCACGACGGCCAGCACGCAGGTCGCGCCCGTGTCCGGCGTGATGGGCATGCTGCAGGGCTGGGTCGACCGTTTCTTGCCGGCACAGGCAGGGCAGGTGGACTTGTGGGTGATTCCCGCCACCATCCTGGGCCTGGCCGTGCTGCGCATGGTGTCCAGTTTTGCCGGCGATTACGGTTCCGTCTGGCTATCGAGCCGGGTACAGGCCGATTTGCGCGAAAAGATGTTTGCCACCATCATGCGCCTGCCCAGCCGCTTTTTCGATACCACCACCACCAGCCTGACGCAGTCGCGCGTGGCCTTCGACGCCAGCCAGGTGTCGCAGGCGGGCTTGAACGTGCTCAACGTGATGGTGCGCGATTCCGTCGCCACCGTCGGCTACCTGATCCTGCTGTTCAGCATCGACGTGAAACTGGCCCTGTTCTGCATGGCATCGATGCCCATCGTGGCCATCGTCGTGACCCTGGCGGGCCGGCGCATGCGCCATCTGAGCAAGAGTTCGCAGCAAGCAGTGGGCGAACTGACGTCCGTGCTCGACGAAAGCATCGGCGGCCAGCGCGTGGTGAAAATCTTCGGCGGGCAAGACTATGAACAGGCGCGCTTCGTCGACGTCGTCAAGCGCAACCGCCAACTGGCCGTCAAGCATGCGGCTACCTCGGCCATGAATTCCGGCTTCATCATGATGCTCGTCGGTATCACGCTGTCGTCCGTGATTTATTTCGCCATGCTGCGTGCGCAAAGCGGCGCCATCACGCCGGGCGCCTTCGTCGCCTTCATGGGCGCGCTGATGGCCATGCAGTCGCCGATCAAGAATTTAACGAAGATCAATGAACCGCTGCAGCGGGGCCTGGCGGCGGCCGAATCCGTCTTCGGCCTGATCGACACGCCGCTGGAACCGGACCCGGGCACCATCGCCCCGGCCGCCGTGCAGGGCAATCTGTCCTTGCAGAACGTGCATTTCCGCTACAACAGCGACGATCCCGATGCGCCCACGGCCTTGAGCGATATCACGCTCGACATCCGCGCCGGCGAAACGGTGGCCCTGGTGGGCGGCTCCGGCGGCGGCAAGACGACCTTGCTGGGCTTGCTGCCGCGCTTCTATGACGTCAGCGGCGGCCGGATTTTGCTCGACGGCGTCGACGTGCGCGACTACGCCTTGCTGGCCCTGCGGCGCCAGTTCGCCCTCGTCAGCCAGGATGTGATCTTGTTCAACGACACGATGGCGGCGAATATCGCGTATGGCGACCCGGCCCCGGACATGGCCCGCATCGAAGCGTCGGCGCGCGCCGCCTACGCCCACGACTTCATCATGCAGTTGCCGCAAGGCTATGCGACCCAGGCGGGCCAGAACGGTTCGCGCCTGTCGGGCGGACAACGCCAGCGCCTGGCCATCGCGCGCGCGCTGTACAAGGATGCGCCGATTCTGCTGCTCGATGAAGCGACCAGCGCGCTGGACACGGAGTCGGAGCGCTCCGTGCAGGCGGCGCTGGAAGTGCTGATGCGCAACCGCACCACCATCGTCATCGCCCACAGATTATCCACCATCGAAAGCGCCGACCGCATCGTCGTCATGCAGGGCGGCCGCCTGGTCGAGTCGGGCAGCCATGCCGCCTTGCTGCAGCAGGGCGGCGCGTATGCACGGCTGCATGCGAGCCAGTTGTCGCCCGTCAAGGATGGCGCGGGCTAAGGCCAGGCGCCGCCGCATGCGCCCACGCCGGGGCCGGACCAGCAGGTCCGGCCTTTTTTTATGGTGGCGCGGCAATCGTGCCCACGGCGCGCGGCGCTTGCCTTTATGATGCTGGCCGTAAGGCAACATGAACAATGGAGCAACATGACGAATCAACAGGCGAAGCGCTGGCTGCTGGCCGCCGCACTGGGCATGAGCGCGGCCATGCCGCTGGCGGCGCAGGAAGCGGAGCCGCTACGGCAGACGGCGCAGGCAATGGACGAGAGCAAGGACCACACCATGTATCTGGATGAAAATTTCATGCCCAGCAATCAGCGCCGCGCCGCGTATGCGCTGCGCACGCCGCCCGTGCGCGACGAGGCGCTGGGCGCCTGGCATGTGCGGCTCGAATTTCCCGACACGCCGGGCGTGCTGGCCTTTGAAACCTATGCCACCGACCTGGACCTGAGCCAGATCAAGTTCGTGCGTTTTCGCAAGTACTACTACGAAAATGGCCAGCTGCTGCGCGAAACCTATTTCAATGCCCAGGGCGAGGAGCTGCTGGGCGGCTGCGTGTACTTCGAGAATGGCCAGGTCAAGCAGAAGGTCACGCCGCTGCCGAACGGGCGCGACAGCATCTCGGAAACGTATCACGAAAATGGCCAGCTGATGAGCCGCACGCTGTACCACGGCGACGAGATGGCCGATGGCGAGCAAGTGTCGTATGGGGCGAACGGGGCCGTCAGCAGCCGCTCGTATCGCCGCAATGGCCAGATGGATGGCGTGGAGGAATCGTTTTATCCGGATGGCAAGCTGCATCGCAAGGGGCGGTACGTCGATGGCCAGCGCGAGGGCGAGTTTGTCATGTATGCCGAGGATGGCAAGGTGCTGGCCAGGACCGTCTGGGTGCACGGCCAGCCCGATGGCTGGTCGTTTGAAAGCCATGGCAATGGCGTCGTGTCGAACAAGACGCTGTACCGGAAAGGCGCGGTGCTCAGCTTGCAAACGTGGGGTCCGAATGGCCAGCCCAAGTTTGCGTGGCAGAAAGACGCGCAGGGGCGCGACCACGGCGACACGACCGACTGGCATGCCAACGGCGTGCGCGCCAGCGTGACCCCGTTTGTCGAAGGCCAGCGCCACGGCTTGCTGCAGACCTGGTACAGCGATGGCAGCCTGCGGCAGATCGTGCCGTATGAGCACGGCAAGAAGCACGGCGTCGAGCGCCAGTGGGACCAGGCCGGCAAGCTGGTGCTAGAACAAACGTGGCAGGATGGCCAGCCCGTGGTCGCGAAATAGGGGGATCGCATGCGGTATGCACGGAAAATGCGCCTGGCGTTGCTGGCAGTGCTCATGACGGTGCTGCCGCTGGCGGCGCAGGCGCAGGCGCCGGCTGGCGGCACATCGTTTTATGACAACGGCCAGCTCAAGCAAAAGGTGACCCGGCTGCCGAACGGACGCGACCGTGTTGTCGAGTCTTACCATGAGAATGGCCAGCTGATGAACCGCATCCGCTACCACGGCCAGCAGATGGCCGATGGCGAGTATGTGTCGTACGGGCCGAATGGCAAGGTGAGCAGCCGCGCCTTCCTGAAAGGCGGCAGGATGCATGGGCTGCAGCAATTGTTTTACGCCGACGGCAAGCTGTTCCAGCGCAGCCATTTCATCCATGACCAGCAGGATGGCGAGGCCGTCACCCTGGCGCCGGACGGCAAGGTACTCGCCAGCATGACGTGGTGCCATGGCGAGCCCGACGGCTGGTCGTTCGACAGCCATGACAATGGCCAGCTGGCGCAGAGAGCGCTGTACCGCAAGGGCAAGCTGCTGAGCATGCAAAAGTGGGGCAGCAATGGCCAGCCGACCGTTGCCTGGCAGCAGGATGCCCAAGGGCGCGAGCAGGGCGACCTGATGGAGTGGCACGATAACGGCGTGCGCGCCAGTGTCACGCCCATGCGCGACGGCCAGCGCCACGGCTTGCTGCAAAGCTGGTACAGCGACGGCAGCCTGCGGCAGATCGTGCCGTATGAGCACGGCAAGAAGCATGGCATCGAGCGCCAGTGGGACCAGGCCGGCAAGCTGGTGCTGGAGCAGGCCTGGCGCGATGGGCAGCCAGTAACAAGCAGTTAGTAGCGGACCGCCATTGCAGGTATCATGCAGGAATTCCGGCCCGCCAGCAGGCGCGAAGCCGGCAGGATAATGGAGGCAATGGTGGTGGAAGCGGACGTTTCGGCAATGGCCAGGGCGCAAGGCATGGCCTTGCAAAACATGCGCGTCGTCATGCGCGCGGCGCAGCGGCACTCGGCGCAGATCGAGAAGCAATGCGGCGTGTCTGGCGCGCAACTGTGGGTGATGCAGGAATTGCTGGAGCGGCCGGGCCTGCGCATGGGCGAGCTGGCCGGCAAGATGTCGATACACCAGACGACGGCCAGCAACCTGGTCGAGGCGCTGGTAAAAAAAGCCTATGTGCGCAAGGCGCGCGACCAGCCCGACCAGCGCGTCGTTACCCTGACACTAACGGCGGAAGGGCAAGCCGTGATCGCCGGCGCGCCGCAGCCGGCGCGCGGCTTGCTGCCCAGCGCGCTGGCCCAGCTGGACCCCGACAGCCTGGCGCATCTGAACCAGGGCTTGAACGCCTTGCTGGCCGTCGTCGCCCCCGATGACAGGCAGGCGGGCATGCAGCCGTTTCCGTTTACGATGTAGTGTCCCGGCTGGCCTGCGGCAGCCGTTGCAGCTGCAGTTGCGCCAGCGCCCCGTACAGCGGCTCGCTGAGCACGCGCGACACGGTGCTGGCCACCACGGCGCAAGCCATCAGGCTCAGCACCATGCCGTGGCCATCAACCATTTCCATGACAATGATAAACGCCGTCAGCGGCGCCTGCGTGGCGGCGGCCAGGAAGCCCACCATGCCCAGTGCGATCAGGGCGGGCGCGTGCGGGTAGTGCAGCAATTGCGCGATGTCATGCCCGATGCCGGCGCCGATGGCCAGGGACGGGGCGAAGATGCCGGCCGGCACGCCCGACCACACGGTCAGCCACGTCGCCACATATTTGAAGGCCACAAAGGCGGGCGCCGTCTCGGACGCGCCTTCGAGCATGGCGCGCGTGGCCACGGTACCGCTGCCGAACGTGGCGCCGTGGCTGGCGATGCCGATGGCCGCCACCAGCAAACCGCAGACGGCGGCGAACAGCACGGGCCGGCCTGTTCTCCACGCGGACAACTTCCCCAGCGGATTGCCCCGGGCGGACGCCAGCAGCAGGCGCGCGAACAGGCCGCCGGCCACGCCCGCGACCAACGTGACCAATAAACCTGGCAGGGCCAGCGCCAGGCCGATGGGGCCGGGATGGATGATGCCGAAATGGGTGGCGTTGCCGTGGATCGACACGGCCATCATGCCGGCCAGCACGATGCCTGCCACGATGAGGCCGCTGTTGCGCTGCTCGGGCGAGCGCGACAATTCTTCGATGGCGAACATGACGCCCGCCAGCGGCGTGTTGAAGGCGGCCGCGATGCCGGCCGCGCCGCCCGCCACCAGCAGCGAATGGGCGCTCACCTGCGAATGGCGGGGCAGCCAGCGGCGCGCGGCCAGCATCACGCCGGCGGCGATCTGCACGGACGGCCCTTCGCGTCCCAGCGACAAGCCGCCCAGCAAGCCGCCCGCCGTCAGGACTATCTTCGCGGCACTGAGTTTTAATGAGACAAACAGCGAACGCTGCTCCGGCGCCACGGCCGGGTCCAGCGTGGCCATCACCTGGGGAATGCCGGAGCCGGCCGCGCCCATGGCATAGCGGCGCGTCAGCCAGACGAGCAGGGCGGCGCAGGCCGGTGTCCACAGCAGGGCGAACCACCAGGCCTTGCCGTTAAAAAAGAGAAAACAATCGAGCGCTGTTTCCGCCAGCCACGTAAAGCCCACGACGACGAGCCCCGCGATGGCGGCCATGCCGACGACGACGGCGCGCGACCACCACAGGCGCGGGTTGGCAAATTCATGCTTGAAGGCAGAGGGGATGTCGTGCAAGTGCTTCATTGCGGCAAGTCCAGGAAGGGGCGCGCAGGGCGTCGGGGAGGAGTGCCATTATAAAGATATATTTGTTCAAATGTATTTCGTCTGATTATCTGTGGACGGCTGGCAACAGAAGCTCTCGCCAGCACCTAGACCAGGCTGCCGTCATCGCGTGCCGAGTGCACAGGAAAGTCGGGCAGCCGGGGAAGATCGCCGTCAGCGCCAAATAGGGCCGGCGCCTAGACGAACAGTTCGCGCCGCGCGCTCTGGCTGATGGCGACGGTGGCGGGGTGGCTCAGGCGGCGTTCCGTGGTGATCGCATACACTTGCTCGACGAGGCTGTCGACCCGGCCCAGCGCCACCACGCCATGCTGTCCGCACACCTGGGGCGCGATCACGGTGGGGGCGAAGAACAGGCCGGCGCCGGACTGGCCGAAGGCCTGCATCATGGCGCTGTCGTCGAACTCGCCCACGATGCGCGGGTGCAGGTGGTTGTCGCCCAGCCATTGCAGCAGGCGGCCATAGATGGCGAAATCCTCGCCCGGCAGCAGCAACGGGGCACCATCGAGGCATTTGGGAAAGCCGCCTTCCAGGGTGGCGGCCAGCGCCGGCGTGCCGAACAGGGTCATGCCGCTTTCGCCCAGCAGGTGGTTGTAGCCGCGCACGCTCAAGTGGGACGGCATGGGGCGGTCGGCGATGATCAGGTCCAGCCGGTGCACGGCCAGGTCCGCCAGCAGGCTGGCCAGCCGGCCTTCGCGGCAGATCATGCGCAGCGGTTCGGCCAGGCCCAGGGCCGGTTCGACCAGGCGGCAGGCGATCAGTTTCGACACGGAATCGGCGCAGCCCACGCGAAACGTGGTCGTCGCCGTGCGCGACTGGTCGCGCACGATTTCCAGCAATTCGTCGCCCGTGCTGAAAATCTCTTCCGCATGGCTGAGGATGCGCCTGCCCGTCTCCGTCAATTCCAGCTTGCGCCCGCTGCGGCGGAACAGTTCCACGCCCAGGGTGTCGGCAAAGTCGCTGAGCTGGCCCGAAATCGATTGCGGCGTCAGGTGCAGCTGCTCGGCCGCGCGGGCGATGCTGCCCGTCTTGGCCACCATCCAGAAATAGCGCAAGTGCTTGAAGTTGAGTGTCGACATGTTTGTTCCCGGAAAATTAATACATCGAGTTTTTCGATGTATTCATAAATTATATTCGATTTGTTCGATGTTTATATTCAGCCTATGATGACTGCTCAATTCATGCAAGGAGAGTGCCATGGGCATCAGGAGAGAGACAGACAGTTGCGGAGGCCGCCGATGAATGGCCTGGAAAGCATTGCAACGGCACCCATGTGGGCCGGCTTCATCGTATTCGTCCTGTTCATGCTGGCGCTGGACCTGTTCGTCTTCGGCGGCAACAAGGCGCACAAGGTGGGCGTCAAGGAAGCGGCGACGTGGTCGCTCGTGTGGGTCAGCCTGGCCCTGCTGTTCAACGGCGGCCTGTGGTGGTATCTGAACGGCACGGCCGGCCCCGAGATCGCCAACCAGAAGGCGCTGGAGTTTTTCTCCGGCTACCTGATCGAGAAAGCGCTGTCGGTCGATAACGTGTTCGTCTTCCTGCTGATCTTCAGCGCCTTCCAGGTGCCGATCCAGTACCAGCGCCGCGTGCTGATCTACGGCGTGCTGGGCGCGATCGTCATGCGCGCCGTGATGATCATGGCCGGCGCGTGGGTGGTGAGCGAATTCAGCTGGGTGCTGTACCTGTTCGGCGCCTTCCTGTTGATTACCGGCATGCGCATGCTGGTGGCGGCCGATGCGGAACCGGACGTGGCGAACAACCCCGTGCTGCGCTTTGCCCGCCGTCACTTGCGGGTGGCGGACGGCGACCACGGCGAGCGTTTCTTCGTGGCCAAGGGCGGTTTGCGCTATGTCACGCCGCTGTTCCTCGTGCTGATCCTGATCGAGGTGACGGACCTGGTGTTTGCGGTCGACTCGATCCCGGCGATCTTCGCCATCACGACGGACCCGTTCATCGTCTTCACGTCGAACCTGTTCGCCATCATGGGCTTGCGCGCTTTGTACTTCCTGCTGGTGGACGTGGCTGACCGCTTTCACATGCTCAAGTATGGCCTGGCGATGGTGCTCGTGTTTATCGGCGCCAAGATGCTGATCATGCCGTGGTACCACGTGCCGGTCGAAGCCTCGCTGCTGGTGGTGGCGGTGCTGATCGTATCGAGCTGCGTGGCGAGCGTGTTCATCACCCGCAGCGACAAGAAGTAAAACAGCGAATTTAACAGCGATACGGCGCGCCCCGCACGGCGGTGGCGCGCTTTTTAACCCAACAACGGAAAGTAAAAACTATGCGTACCTATGCAACGAACAGTCCCCAGGCAGCGGGACGTATTCTGGCCCTGATGATGGTGGTCGATGGCAACCTGGCCAGCGCCGAGCTGCAAGCCATGCACCGCAGCAAGATCCTCGAGCATATCGACCTGGCGCCGGCCGCCTTTCAACAGCTGCTGCAAGACTTGTGCGATGACATGCTGACCTCGACCGTGCATGGCGCCGTGCAGCTGGCCCATGGCGTGATCGACAGCCTGCTCGATGAAATCACGGACCCGGACTTGCGCCGCAAGCTGCTGCAAGCCATGTGGAAGATTGCCGACGCGGACGACTGGCTGGCCGATGGCGAAGCCGTGCTGCTGGCCCGCGCCAGCGCGGCATGGTCGGCGGAAACGAATTTCCGCCAGCACGCGGCGTAATTACGCTGCCTTGTGCCCCATGGCAATGACGGCGGCGCCGGCCAGGGCCAGGCCCACGCCCGTCACATCCGTCCAGGCGGGCGTGACGCCGTCGACCAGCCACAGCCATCCCAGCGCCGTGGCGATGTAGATGGCGCCATATGTGGCGTAGACCCGGCCGCTGGCAGCCGGATGCAGGGTCAGCAGCCACACGAAGATCAAGAGGCTGATGGCGGCCGGCAACAGCAGCCAGGCGCTGCCCTTGTTGCTCAACCACAGCATGGGCAGGTAGCAGCCCAGCAGTTCGGCCACGGCCGTGACGGTAAACAACCCGAAAGTGCGGGCAAGACTGGTCCATTCGATGGCGTCGTTCATGGTGTTCCTGTTGTGCGGTCAGCCGCCATTGTAGACGGGCATCTGTTAATGGAGCTGCGGCGCATCGAGCTGCAGGGCAACATACAGCAGCAGGCGGTCATCCGTGTCGTCCAGGTCCAGCCCCGTCAGTTCGGCGATTTTCTGCAGCCGGTAATCGAGCGTGTTGCGGTGGATATGCAGTGACCTGGCCGTGGCCATCGGGTGGCTGTGATGGCGGAACCAGGCAGCCAGGGTGCGCATCAGGGTGCCCGACTTGCGGTCATGCGCCTGCAGGCGGGCCAGGGTCTGGCGCAATTGTTCCGCCTGCCAACCGTCCTGCAGGCCGGACAGCAGCACGGGCAGGCTCAGTTCCAGATAGGAAAAAGTAGCTTGCGCACCATCGCGGGCGCGCCCCACGCGGGCCGTCTGCTTCGCCGATTCATACGAGGCCGTCGCCCCGTCGAGACCCGGCAAGGCCACGCCCATGGACAGGGTGGCGGGCGGTGCGAGCGCCTGCTGCGCCACCTGGTGCAGTTCGAGCAGGCGCTGCCTGGCTTGCGCCGCGCGCGCCTGTTGCGGGCCGCTGGCGGGAAAGGCGTCGAGCAGCACCAGCTCACCCGGCGAGACGACGGCCATCAGCAGGGCAGGCCAGCGCGCCGACAGGTCGGACTGTACTTGCTGCAGCTGCGTCAGCACCTGGTCCAGCCGTTCGCCCGGGCCTTCTCCCGCATCGGGTATTTCCAGCACGAACATGGCGCGCGGCACGCGCAAGTCCAGTGCCAGGCGCGCCGCCCAGGCCTGCATGCTGGCATCCGAAATGCCCGTGCGGTAGACGAGCTGGAACACGAATTCCTCGCGGTAGCGCTTTTCGTGCTGCAATTCGCTGAGCAGCCGCGCCTGCTCCAGCATCATTTCCGCCATGGCGCGCACCAGTTCGCCGAACTGGCGCACGGCATCGGGCTCGCCCGTCAGGCCCAGCACGCCGCAAATCTCGCCGCGCACCGTCAGGGGCAGGTTGATGCCGGCCCGCGTACCGGGCAGCCTGGCCATGTCGGCCGTGCCGATTTCCACGCCGCTGCGCCGCGCCAGCGCCAGTTGCGCGCCCGGATGCAGGTCGCCCACGCGCTGCGGGTCGCCGCTGGCCAGGATCACGCCGCGCGCATCGATGACGTTGACGCTGAACGGGATGATGGCCATGGTGCGCCGGACAATGTCTTGCGCCAGGGGGAAATCGATGCTCGGCATGAATGGTGCGCCTTATGGTTTTGTGCATTTGCATGGAATCATCGGATTAAACGCTATATTTCTTCATGCATCCGCACGATGACTGTTTCTGCCGGCGATTGTACGATGGGCTGCTCGTATCCCATAAAAAAATACTCAGGAGACAATCATGACCACCCATCCAGGCGCCAGCCTGCCCGCCGGCGCGTCCGCGCAGGACAGCGTGCGCGAAGGCGCCTACCGCAAGGTCACCTTGCATCTGATCCCTTTCATCTTCATTTGCTACCTGTTCAATTACCTGGACCGCGTGAATGTCGGCTTTGCCAAGCTGCAAATGCTCGATGTGCTGCAATGGAGCGAAAGCGTGTACGGCCTGGGCGCGGGCATTTTCTTCATCGGCTACGTGGCCAGCGGCGTGCCCAGCAATCTGCTGCTGCACCGACTGGGCGCGCGCAAGGTCATCGGCACCCTGATGATCGCCTGGGGCATCGCTTCGGCCTGCCTGATGTTCGTCACCACGCCGGCCGCGTTTTACTCGCTGCGCTTCATCACGGGCGTGTTCGAGGCGGGCTTCTTCCCCGGCATCGTGCTGTACTTTACGAACTGGTATCCCGCTTCGCGCCGGGGCCGCATCATGGGCCTGTTCATGTCGGCCATTCCCATTTCCGGCTTGCTGGGCAGCCCCTTGTCGGGCTGGATGATGCAATCGTTCGCGGGCCATGGCGGCTTGGCCGGCTGGCAATGGATGTTTTTGCTGCAAGGCATCCCCACCGTATTGCTGGGTTTTCTCGTGTACGTGCTGCTGAATGACGGCATCGCCCAGGCGAAGTGGCTCACTACGGAAGAAAAGCAGCTGCTGCGCGCCGACCTCGACGAGGATGAACGCCAGCGCCGCAGTGGCGCCAGCACCACCGACACCTTCGCCAGCGTGTTGCGCAACAAGCACGTGTGGATGCTGGGCCTCGTGTATTTCTGCATCCAGATGGGCGTGTACGCGATCAACTTCTGGCTGCCCACCATCGTCAAGTCGCTGGGTTTCGCCAGCCCCGTCGCCGTGGGCTGGATCAGCGCCATTCCCTACCTGTGTGCCAGCATCTTCATGATCTGGGTGGGCCGTTCGGCCGACAAGCACAAGGAACGCCGCTGGCATTTGAGCGGCCCCCTGCTGATGGCGCTGTGCGGCTTGCTGCTGGCGACCCAGGCGCACGGCAACGTGGTCATCGCCATCATCGGCCTGTCGCTGGCGACCATGGGCGCGCTGTCCGGCCAGCCCATGTTCTGGCCCCTGCCTACGGCCTTCCTGGGCAGCGCGGCGGCGGCCGGCGGCCTGGCGCTGATCAATTCGCTGGGACAGGTGGCGGGCTTCGTCAGCCCCTTCCTCGTCGGCTGGATCAAGGATGCGACGGGCGGCACCGACGTGGCCCTGTATATTCTTTCCGCAGTCATGCTGCTGGGCGCCATACTGGTGATGCGCGTTCCCGCGCGTATTGTGAATCGCTAAGTGAACCGTTGAACGAACCTGCCATCGAACCGGAGGAATTGATAATGACGACCACCGCGGCGCCGCGCGCCTTGCTGCAAGCCATGTTCCACGCCGCCATCGAGGCGGCGCAGCCATCGCATTGCATCCCGCCCCATCTGCCGCCCGCGCCCAGGGGCCGGCTGATCGTCATCGGCGCCGGCAAGGCGTCGGCCGCCATGGCGCAAGCCGTGGAGCGGCACTGGCCGGGGCCGCTGTCGGGGCTGGTCGTCACGCGCTACGGCTATGCCGTACCCTGTGAACGCATCGAGATCGCGGAAGCGTCGCATCCCGTGCCGGATGCGGCCGGCATGCAGGCCGCGCGCCGCATGCTGGACCTGGTGGGCAACTTGCAGGCGGACGACACGGTGCTGTGCCTGATCTCGGGCGGCGGCTCGTCCTTGCTGGCCCTGCCTTTGGACGGCATCACTTTGGCCGACAAGCAAGCCTTGAACCGCGCGCTGCTGGCGTCGGGCGCCACCATCGGCGAAATGAATTGCGTGCGCCGCCATTTGTCCGCCATCAAGGGCGGCCGGCTGGCGGCCGCCTGCCATCCGGCGCAGGTGGTGACCCTGGCGATATCCGACGTGCCCGGCGACAAGCTGGGCGATATCGCCTCCGGCCCCACGGTGGGCGACGCGACGACGTGCGAGGACGCGCTGGCCATCGTGCGCCGCTATGGGATCGCATTGCCGGACAGCCTGCGCGCCGCGCTGGAAAGCGGGCGCGGCGAATCCGTGAAACCCGACGATCCGCGCCTGGCGCGCACGCGTACGACCCTGGTCGCCACGCCGCAGATGGCCCTGGAAGCGGCGGCCGCCGTGGCGCGCGCGGCCGGCGTCACGCCGTATATATTGGGCGACAGCCTGGAAGGCGAGGCGCGCGACGTGGGGAAAGTCATGGCCGGCATCGCGCTGCAAACGGCGATGCGGGGCCAGCCGTTTCCCGCCCCGTGCGTGCTGCTGTCGGGCGGCGAAACGACGGTCACCGTGCGCGGCAACGGCCGCGGCGGGCGCAACGTGGAATTTTTGCTGGCGCTGGGCATCGCGCTGGACGGACACGAGGGCATCCACGCGCTGGCCGGCGACACGGATGGCGTCGACGGCCAGGAAGAGATCGCCGGCGCGCTCCTGGCGCCCGACACCCTGCAACGGGCCTGGGCGCTGGGCATCAAGCCCCGCGACAGCCTCGACAACAACGATGGCCACGGCTTCTTCCAGGCGCTGGGAGACGCCGTGATCACGGGCCCGACATTGACCAACGTCAATGATTTCCGGGCCATTCTGATTACCTGATTTTAAAAGCCTTCGAGCACGATCTTGCCTTTGGCCGTGTTGCTTTCCAGCAGGGCATGCGCACGCTTCAGATTCGCCGCGTTGATCGTGCCGAAGCGCTCGGCCAGGGTGGTCTTGATGACACCTGCATCCACCAGCTGCGCCAGTTCCTCCAGCAGTGCATGCTGCTGGACCATGTCGGCCGTCTGGAACAGCGAACGGGTAAACATCAGTTCCCAGTGCAGCGACACGCTCTTGCCCTTGAACTTGCGCACGTCGATGTGCTCGGGGTCGTCGATCAGGGCGAACTTGCCCTGCGGCGCGATCAATTCCACGATCTGTTCGAAATGCTTGTCGGTCTGGTTCAGGCTGATGACGTAATCGACGGGCGGCAAGCCCTGGCGCGTGATTTCGGCGGCCAGCGGCAGGCTGTGGTCGATCACGTGGTGGGCACCCAGTTCCTTGACCCAGTCGGCCGTTTCCGCGCGCGAAGCCGTGCCGATGATGGTGACACCTGTCAACTGCCGCGCCAGCTGCACCAGCACGGAGCCGACGCCGCCGGCCGCGCCGATCACCAGCAAGGATTTGCCGGTCAGACTCTTGTCGCGGCTGATCTGCAGGCGGTCGAACAGCAATTCCCAGGCCGTGATTGCCGTGAGCGGCAGGGCGGCGGCCGGAGCGAAATCGAGGCTGGCCGGCATGTGGCCCACGATGCGCTCGTCGACTAATTGAAATTCGCTGTTGCTGCCGGGGCGGTTGATGGCGCCCGCGTACCAGACCTTGTCGCCCACCTGGAACAGGGTGACGTCGGGACCGACGGCCGTGACGACGCCGGCCGCATCCCAGCCCAGCACTTCCGGCTGGCCGTCTTTCGGCGCGCGGTTCTTGCGCACCTTGGTGTCGACGGGGTTGACGGAAATGGCCTTGACGGCGACGAGCAGGTCGCGCCCCGTGGCGACGGGCGTGGGCAGCTCGATGTCGAGCAGGGCGTTGGCATCCGTGATGGGCAGGCTGTGGTGGTAGGCGATGGCTTTCATATTCTTCCTTTGATAAAACAGTGATGGAGTCGGGTAGGTCGGATTAGCGCGGCTGTACCGCGCGTAATCCGACACCACCATCGGCCACGCCAACAATGTTGTCGGATTACGGTCCTTCGGACCTAATCCGACCTACGCCATACAGGCTTGATGACGTATCATGGCCATTTTCTCGTCAGGGAAAAAGAGGGCGCGTACCGAAACACTTTCAAAGGAATGCTGAAAATTGCTGCGACTCGATGACTTGCAGGTATTTGTCCGCACGGCCGACCGGGGCAGCCTGTCGGCGGCCGCGCGCGAGATCGGCATCTCGCCCGCGCTGGCCAGCGCCGCCGTCAAGCGCCTGGAAGGGGAATTGGGCTTGCGCCTGCTGGCCCGCACGACCCGTTCGCTGAGCCTGACGCCGGAAGGCTCGCAATATCTCGAACACGCGCGCGAAGCCTTGCGCCTGCTGCGCGCGGGCCATGACGCACTGCTGGCCGGCAAGGACAGTTTCGGCGGAACCTTGAAAATTGCCATGCCTTCCGACCTGGGCCGCAACCTGATGCTGGGCTGGCTGGACGAGTTCCAGTCGCGCCACCCGAAGCTGCAGTACCAGCTCAGCGTCAGCGACCGGGTGGCTGACATGGTGCGCCAGCAAGTCGACGTGGCCATCCGCTATGGCCAGCAAGACGATTCGAGCATGGTCGCCATGCCCATCGCCCCCGCCAACGACCGCGTGCTGGTGGCGTCGCCCGCGTACCTGCGCGAGCATGGCCCCTTGCTGGCGCTGGAAGACTTGCCGCAGCACAATTGCCTGCGCTTCGCGCTGGAAGACGGCTTGCACGACCGCTGGACTTTTTACCGCTTGCCCCAGCGCGAGCAAGTGACGATTGCCGTCAGCGGCAACCGCAGCGCCGACGATGCCGAACTCGTGCGCCGCTGGGCCGTGGCGGGCCTGGGCATCGCCTGTAAATCGCGGCTGGACGTGGCTGGCGACGTGGCGGCTGGCCGCCTGCACGTGCTGCTGCCCGAAGTGGCGGGCGAGGCGACGCCCCTGCACCTGGTCTGCATGCACCGGGCGCAGGTGACGCCGCTGGTGCTGCAGCTGCGCGATTTCCTGCGCGACAAGTGTGGTGAGTTATTGAAACAGCATGATTGAGTGCGGATTATGCCTGCGTGGGGTGTACTCCGCTGATTTCAAGATCAGCGGTTTTTGAAAATCACATCGCTCATGTATTGATTCAAATCGCGAAAATCCTTTACCCGCCAGGCGTATGGCGCGATCTTGACGCCATTCTCTTTCAAGGTCTTTGGAATCAAATCGCCATTCGGACGCAGTATGACCGAGGATACGATCACGCCAGGATAATCCTTCAGGCGTTTCTTGAAAGCGGCCGTTGTCAGATCCGGTGTAGGGGGATTGCTTTTATTCGCCAATGGCCCTGTGCCCTTGATCTCTGCTCCATGGCACACGGCACATCGCTGTACATACAGGGTTTTTCCATTCAGATTCTCCGCCAAGGTTGACGGCGTTTGAATGAGCGATAACATTCCCAATGCAGCGATAAATAATATTTTCATTTCTTTTTAATGTGGACGTATTGTATGGATAATGTCTGGTTCAAGAGAAAATACGGAGCTGCCATTGCAATACGCAATTCTCTCGATAACATTTTATCCGAGATTATTCATCAGTCACGTGCCCGTACCCGCGAGAAGTTGGCTAATGAGCAATCCTGCTTGATTACAACTCGTTGCAAATGGCAATCATGCGCAGGTCAACCTGGGCGTACTCTCAGGCATTCTGCATGAAACCGCTTGAAGGATTGCCATGACCCCGAACCGATTATTGCCGACGACCTTGATGTCCCTGCTGTTGCTGGCCGGCTGTGCCGCGACGGCGCCGCCGGCCGCGCAGCATGCCGTCGCCGCGCCCGACAATGCCGCGCAAGGCATCGCGATGCTCGAGCGCGTCAGCTGGGGCGTGAACGGGGGCAGCGTGCGCCAGTTGCAAAAGGAAGGCTGGAACGCTTACCTGCAGGCGCAATTGCATCCAGGCAAAGTCAGCCTGCCGCCCGCCGTGCAGGCGCAGATCGATGCCATGACCATCAGCCAGGTGCCGCTCGATCAGCTCGTCATGTCCGTGGAGCAGAAGCGCAAGGAATCCGCCGGCGTCATGGACGACATGGCAAAGCAGCAGGCGCAAAAGGAGTACCAGCAGGAATTGAACCGCCTGGCGCGCGAGGCGGCCACGCGCTCGCTGTTGCTCGACGTGTATTCACCGAACCAGCTGCAGCAGCAGCTGAGCTGGTTCTGGCTTAACCATTTCAGTGTGCACCAGGGCAAGCACAACTTGCGCGCCATGGTCGGCGATTACGAGGCGAACGCCATCGCGCCGCATGCCTTGGGGAAATTCCGCGACTTGCTGGGCGCCACCGTCCACCATCCGGCTATGCTGCGCTACCTCGATAATGAAGCCAATGCCGTCAAGCGCATCAATGAAAACTATGCGCGCGAGCTGATGGAGCTGCACACCCTGGGCGTGAACGGCGGCTACAGCCAGACCGATGTGCAGGAACTGGCGCGCATCCTGACGGGCGTGGGCGTCAACCTGGGGCCGGATACGCCGAAGGTGAAACCGGCGCTGCAATCGCAATACGTGCGCCAGGGCTTGTTCGAATTCAATCCGAACCGCCACGATTACGGCGATAAACAATTTCTGGGACAAACGGTGAAGGGCAGGGGACTGGCCGAACTCGACGAAGCGCTGGACCGCCTGAGCCGCAGTCCCGCCACAGCGCACTTTATCAGCGGCAAGCTGGCCCAGTATTTCGTCGGCGACAATCCACCCGAAGCCCTGGTGGCGCGCATGGCTGCCACCTTCCGGCAAAGCGACGGCATGATCGCCGACGTGCTGCAGACCATGTTCGGCAGTCCCGAGTTCAGGCAATCGCTGGGCAAGAAATTCAAGGACCCCATGCATTATGTGGTGTCGGCCGTGCGCCTCAGCTATGACGACAAGCCCATCCTCAACGCGGGTCCCATGCTGAGCTGGCTCGCGCGCATGGGCCAGCCTCTGTACGGACGCCAGACGCCCGATGGCTATCCGCTCACGGACGCCTCCTGGGCCAGCCCCGGCCAGATGACGACGCGCTTCGATATCGCCCGCACCATCGGTTCGGGCAGCGCCGGCCTGTTCAAGACGGATGGGCCGCAGCCGCAGGAAAAGGTCGCGTTTCCCCAGCTGGCCAGCGCCCTGTACTACCAGTCGCTGCAGCCAACCTTGAGTCCCGCCACGCGCCAGGCCCTGGACCAGGCCGCCTCGCCGCAGGAGTGGAATACATTTCTGCTCTCTTCGCCGGAAATGATGCACCGTTAGATTGAAAGGATCGCCATGCACCGTCGTGACCTGTTGAAAGCCCTGGCCGCCGCGCCCCTGTTGTCGCACGCGGGCAGCTTGCTGGCCGCGCCCGCCACGAATGCGAAGCTGCTGTTCGTCTTCCTGCGCGGCGGCTATGACGCGAACAACCTGCTGGTGCCGGTCGGCAGCGATTTTTATTATGCATCGCGGCCGAATATCGCCATCGCGAAACCGGGTGCGGACAACGGCGCGCTGGCCTTGAACGCCGACTGGGCCCTGCATCCGGCCTTGCGCGAGACCATCTACCCGATGTTCACGGGCGGCGAGGCGGCCTTCATCCCGTTTGCCGGCACGACGGATTTGACGCGCAGCCATTTCGAGACGCAGGACAGCATCGAACTGGGACAGGAACTGGGCGGCCGGCGCGATTTCCGCTCGGGCTTTTTGAACCGGCTGGCGCAAAGCCTCAACAGCGGCAATCACGCCATTTCCTTCACGGACCAGCTGCCCCTGATCTTCCAGGGCGGCGTGCAAGTGCCGAACATGGGGCTGCGCTCCGTGGGCAAGTCCGGTATTGATGCGCGTCAAAGCCAGCTCATCGCCGCCATGTACAAGGGCACGCCCTTGCAGCAACCGGTCAGCGCGGGCTTTGCCGTGCGCGAGGACGTGAGCCGGGAATTGACGGGAGAAATGCAGGCGGCCAACCGCAACGCCATCAGTACCAAGGGCTTTGAACTGGAAGCGCAGCGCATCGCCCGCTTGATGAAGGACAAATACAACCTCGGTTTCGTCGACGTGGGCGGTTGGGATACGCACGTGGGGCAGGGCGGCGCCAGCGGCTACCTGGCGGGGCGCTTCGACGAACTGGGGCGGGGCCTGGCCGCGTTTTCTCAGGAAATGGGCAGCGAATGGCGCAATACCGTGGTCGTCGTGGTCAGCGAATTTGGCCGTACCTTCCGCGAAAACGGCAACCGCGGCACGGACCATGGCCACGGCAGCGTCTTCTGGGTGCTCGGTGGCGGGATCAAGGGCAAGCAGGTGGCGGGCGAGCAGGTGGCGATTTCGCAGGCGATGCTGTTCCAGAACCGCGACATGCCCGTGCTGAATGAATACCGCGCCGTGCTGGGCGGCTTGCTGCGCCGCACCTTCGGTTTGACGCCGGCGCAACTCGATCATGTGTTTGCCGGCGTCAAGCCGGTGGAGCTGGGACTGGTATAAGCTTGACGGGTGGCGTGTTACGCTACGCCTGCGCAACTGGCGCGTAGCTAAGTCCCGTCGCGCTTCCCGGCGCGGGGCACGAATGGAGTGGTATGACCGATACCCAGCGCGACATCGTCAGCGCAGGCTTTTCCCTTGCCCTGATCGCCGTGACGGCCTTCGTCATGCAGCGTTTCTTCTTGCCGCTCGTATGGGCCGGCATCCTGTGCGTGGCCACCTGGCCCCTGTACCTGCGCGTGCGCGCGGCGCTGGGCCAGCGCACCATCATCGCGGCGGCCGTGCTGACCCTGGCGTTCGCCTGCATCTTCATCATCCCCGTGCTGTTCGGCGTGGCGCAGGCGGCGCGCGAAGTGCCCGTGCTGGCCAATTTCGTCGTCCATGCGAATACGGACGGCTTGCCCGTGCCGGACTGGGTGGCGCATATTCCGCTGGCCGGCAGCGCCATCGGCGACTGGTGGCAAGCCACCCTGAGCCAGCCCCACGGCCTCGGCCACTTCTTTGCGGGCAGCGCCGTGGGCGGCTTTCACTCCGCGCGCGACATGCTGAAAGTCCTCGGCGCGGACGTCTTCCACCGCCTGGTCGACTTCGGCCTAGCCTTCTTATGCCTGTTTTTCTTCTACAAGGATGGCGAAGCGCTGACGCGCCAGATCACGGCCGTCGGCAGCCATTTCCTGCGCCCTGAACGCTGGGGCCGCTATGCGCAAAAGATCCCGACCGCCATCCGCGCCACCGTCAACGGCCTGGTGCTCGTGGGCCTGGCCGAAGGCGTGCTGATCGGCTTCGCCTACGCGATTGCCGGCTTGCCGTCGCCGGCCCTGTGGGCGTTCGCCACGGGCATCCTGGCCATCATCCCGTTCGGCGCGCCGCTCGCTTACCTGTGCGCGGCCGCCTTGCTGGTGTTCCAGGGCAATGTAGGCGCCGCCATCGGCGTGGCCGCGTGGGGCACCGTGGTGCTGTTCGTGGCCGACCACTTCGTGCGCCCCGGCATGATCGGCAACGCTACCCGCTTGCCTTTCCTGGCCGTGCTGTTCGGCATCCTGGGCGGCGTGGAAACCCTGGGCCTCGTGGGCCTGTTCATCGGCCCCGTCGTGATGGTGCTGTTCGTGACCCTGTGGTACGAGGCGAATGTGTTCGACAAGGTGGCGCCCGTCAAGACAGGCGCGAACACACCTGCCAGCCCGGCCGCACCGGAACGCACGCAGTAATGAGGGGTCGGTCAGCGTTGCCGCTGGCCGGTACTGGCGCGCTCCCGGCGTGGCCGGGCGAGGCTTTCAAGCAAGGTCGTCGAAAGCCCCGGAATACGCCTAGAAAAATCGTAGCGAGCGGCAACGAGTTGTGGCTAAGAAGCGCAGCTGTACTTTAGTACAGCGAGCATCGCAGGCCGCAAATCGCGCCGCGCAGTAGATTTTTAAGGCGTATTTAATGCGCTTTAGATAAGATCAAAAGCCAACGGCGCATCAGCAGCACTTCAACATAGCCCGGCTCGATGCCCGTACCGCACTCGATCAAGGGATTGACGGTGTAGTAGCGCTTGCGGAAGTCGCGGCAGACGAGGATTTCGCGCTTGCCCATGCGGACGAGGAAAGAGCTTGGGACGTATTCCAGGCCGAACCGTGAGCCAAAACCGCTATTCAATGTTGCCATGACAATTCCTTTGAGGGAGATGTGTTGAACGAGTCATCAGAATAGCATAACTACTGTATGAATACACAGCTACTGTATGAATAGACAGTATTTTTTTACTGGTGTGGTTTTTTTGATCATCGCCAGGAACATGAAAGAGAGATCAGTTTGCAAGAGAAAAATGACATGGACATGACCACGGGCTGGACCATGAAACTGCGCCGTTTCGTCGAGGCGCGCCTGTCGCCCGAAGGCGAGCTGGGCCTGCATATGACGGTGGGCGTGGCCCTGATGCTGGTGGCCATCGTGGTCTTCCACGAGATCGCCGAAGCCGTGATGGGCATGGCCCACATCACCGTGATCGACCTGCAGGTGGCGCAGTGGTTCAACCAGCATGCCGTGCCATGGATCACCAGCGTGCTGCTGGTCGTGACGCATATGCATGGCGTGATCGGCGCCATCACCCTGGCCGTCTTGCTGGGCTGGTATCTGCACCGCAAGGGCGCCGATTACTGGCTGTTTACCCTGGTCATCACCATGCCGGGCGTCATGTTTTTGAACCTGCTGTTAAAGTACATTTTTGTGCGCGCGCGGCCCAGCTTTGACGAGCCCATCCTGCAGACGGCCTTGAGCACGTACAGCTTTCCCAGCGGCCATACGGCCACGTCGACAGCCCTGTACGGCTTGCTGGCCGCCTACCTGATTTGCCAGACGGCGCCGGGCGCCTGGGGCAAGCGCATCGCCATCGCGCTGGGCGCATTCCTGATGGCGTCGCTCGTCGGCTTCAGCCGCATTTATTTGGGCGCGCATTACCTGAGCGATGTGCTGGCGGCCATGGCGGAAAGCTATGGCTGGCTGGCCATCTGTATCGCCGGCGTGTCGACCCTGCGCCGCCGCCGGCATATCCGGCAAACGAAATAAGGGGAACGATCCTGAGCAAAATCGCCGTCATCATCAATGCGGGCGCCGGCTGCGGCTATGCGCCGGACTGGGCGCAGCAGCTGGAAGCGCAATTCCTGGCCGTGGGCCTCGACGCCGCCATCACCCTGGCGCAAAGCGGGGCCGAGATGATTGCCACGGCCGAGCAAGCCTTGCGCGATGACGCCCCCATCGTCGTGGCCGGCGGAGGTGACGGCACCATCAATGCCGTCGCCTCCGTCGTCGTGGGCAGCGGCACGCCGTTTGGCGTCTTGCCGCTGGGCACCTTGAACCATTTCGCCAAGGATTTGAACATTCCCCTCACGCTGGAGGCGGCGATTGCCAACGTGGCGCAGGGCGTGCAGCACCAGGTCGACGTGGGCGAAGTCAATGGCCGCATCTTCCTGAATAATTCCAGCCTGGGCCTGTATCCCGATATCGTGCGCGACCGCGAAAAGCAGCAGCGCCGGCTGGGACGGGGCAAGTGGCTGGCCTTCAGCTGGGCGCTGGTGGCGGCCTTGCGCCGCTATCCCTTTCTCAGCGTGCAATTGAAACTCAACGATGCCGTGCATGCGCGGCGCACGCCTTTCGTCTTCATCGGCAATAATGAATATCTGATGGAAGGCTTGAATATCGGCGAGCGCGAACGGCTCAATGGCGGCCAGCTGAGCCTGTACGTGGCGCAGCGTCCTGGCCGCCTGGGCCTCGTGCGTCTGGCCCTGCACGCGCTGTTCGGCAAGTTGTCGCAGGCCAAGGATTTCGATGTGCTGACGGCCACCGACCTGGAGATCGCCACGCGACACCGCCGCCTGCGCGTGGCCACCGATGGCGAAGTGACCGTCATGAATACGCCGCTGCGCTACCGCATCCGCACGGCCGCGCTCGCGGTGATCGTGCCGGCGCCCGTGCCCGCAGCCAGCTAGGAGAGCGCCATGCGTACCATCGTGCATTTATCGGATTTGCATTTCGGCCGGGTCGACGGGGACTTGCTGGCGCCCTTGCGCGCGCTGGTCGAGCGCCTGGAACCGGACGTGGTGGTGGTCTCCGGCGACCTCACCCAGCGGGCCCGCAGCGCCCAGTTTCAGGCGGCGCGGGCCTTTCTCGACAGCTTGCCGGGGCCGCAGATCGTGGTGCCGGGCAACCATGACGTGCCTCTGTACAACGTCTTTTCCCGCTTCCTGACGCCGCTGGTGAAATACCGGCGCCACGTGACGGACGATCTGTCGCCCGAATACGTGGACGAGGAAATCGCCGTGCTGGGTATCAACACGGCCCGCTCATTGACGTTCAAGGATGGGCGCATCAGCCACGAGCAGATCGATTTCCTGCGTGAACGCCTGGGCCGCTTGCCGCCCGGCTTGACGCGCATCATCGTCACGCACCATCCATTCGACTTGCCCGAGCACTTCGACGAGGATGACCTGGTGGACCGCGCGCCGCAGGCGCTGCAGATGTTTTCCGAATGCGGCGTGGATTTATTGCTGGCGGGACACTTGCATGCCAGCGTGGCGGGCAACACGGCCGAGCGCTACAAGATTGCCGGCTACGCAGCCCTGATGGTGCAGGCGGGCACGGCCACGTCGACGCGGGGCAGGGGCGAGTCGAACTCCTTCAATGTGCTGCGCGTGGAAAACAGCTGCATCCGGGTCGAGCGCTACAGCTGGAATGAAGACAGCGCCGAGTTTGAAAAGGTCAGCACGGAAGCGTTCGAACGCCAGGGCGGCGTGTGGGCCAGCTTGCGGCCGCTGTGATCGATGATGTGTTAATTACAGATGGCGTGCCGCATCCATGCGGTCATGCAAAATGCGGACGATGGCAATGCCATAGTGAGTGATGCGGAAATAAATCATGTGCCGTCCGACTTTGCGGCGCCGGTAGCCGGGCCGAATCTGCTCGCATGCCGGTGCCGTCTCGGGCGCGCGTGCCAGCTCATCGAAGGCTGCCGTCATGTTGTCAAGATAAACACTGGCCTGCTGCACGCTCCACCGCTGCGACGTATACGCCCAGATCGCCTCAAGATCACGTTCGGCGGCGGGCGTCAGCCGGTATTCAGCCATGCGTTGCCAGCATTCTCTGCTTGAAAGCCCTGGCGTCGAAAGGCTGGGGTTCGCCGCTTGCCTCGCCTTCCACCAGCGCCGCGCGGATCGCATCGAGTTCGGCGCTGCGTTCCTGTTCACGCCGGATCAGGTCGCGGATGTATTCGCTGTCGTTCGTATAGCGCCCGGCGTCAATCTGCGCCTTGATCCAGTCGTCCTGCTGGTCCGTCAAGGTAATGGTCTTGCGCACGGTTCCCATGGTGGTCCACTCCAGATATGAGCAGTACGACGATCGTCATACTATTGGTGCAATATAGTGCATATTTTTGCAAATATCCAGTCGCCTGATCGGTGCTTACAGCCAGTAGTTCATGAAGCGGGCCGCCCATTCCTTCATGCGGTCGGAGATGGGCCGCGTTTCCCATTTCGCCTTGGTGATCTCTTGCGAGTCGCGCAAGTCTTCCTGGAAGGCGTTTTCCATTTCCCTGCCGAAGCTGTCGCCCAGCACGATCACGTTCAGCTCGCTGTTGTGCAGGAAGCTGCGCATGTCGATGTTGGTCGAGCCGACGGTCGACCAGGCGCCGTCGATGACGGCCGTCTTGGCGTGCAGCACGGCCAGTTTCAGATGGAAGATGCGGATGCCGCCGGCCAGCAGCTGGTCGTACAGCGCGTGTCCCGCATGGAACACGAGGCCGCTGTCGGACACGCCGGGCAGCACCACGGTGACGTCCACGCCCCGCTTGGCGGCGGCGACCAGCGCGTCCACCGTCTGCTGGTCGGGCACGAAATAGGCGGACGTGATGTGGATGGATTTTTTTGCCTCCTGGATGGCCAGGATGTAGGCCTTGTAGATTTCAAAGCCGCCGTCAGGCTCGCTGGCCACCACGCGCACCAGCTTGTCGCCCACTTCGGAAAGCACGGGGAAATAATTGGCATCTGGCAAGTCGGCCTGGTCTTGCTGGGCCCAAGTGCGGATGAACAGCCACTGGAAGGCGGCCACGGCCGGGCCTTCCACTTTCACGTGGGTGTCGCGCCAGCCCACGTCCTTCTTGTCGGTCGGTTTCGATTTCGAGCGGAACAGCGAGCTCTTGGCATAGGTATCGCTGATGTTGATGCCGCCCGTAAACGCCGTCTTGCCGTCGACGATCAGCACCTTGCGGTGGTCGCGGTTGTTGATCTTCCAGTCGTCGCCCTTGAGCTTGGCGGGATTGACGGGATTGAACGCCACCAGGTGCACGCCGGCCGCGCGCATGCGGTCAAAAAACGCCTGCGGCACGCCGATGGTGCCCACGCTGTCGTAGATGACGTTGACCGTCACGCCCGATTGCTGCTTTTCGATCAGCATGTCGGCAAACTTCAGGCCCAGCGGGTCCTGGTCGAAGATATACGTTTCCAGGTTGATGCTGTTCTTCGCTTCGCTGATGGCCTGGAACATGGCGGCCATGGTTTGCGGGCCGTCGAACAGCAGGGTCACCTTGTTGCCCTTGATCAAAGGCACACCCGTGGCCGCCTCTTCCAGCGCGGCCTGGGTCTTCAAGTCCATGCCGGACTTGGCCCAGCGCTTGTTGAGCAGGGCGGCCCGGCTGTTGACGTTCAGCATGGCGCCCTTGCCTGTGATGACATTGGGCTTGGCCACGGGGGCCAAGGTGGTGTTGAGGTTCTTGACATTGGGCAGCGAGGCGCATGCAGCCAGGGTCCAGCATAGCAGGAGGGCGGTGAGACAGGGTTGCATGCGCCGAGCGGTCATTTTTGAGCCTTGTTTGTCAGTGACAGGTTTGCCGTATCATCGGCCAGTGCCAGTGGCGGCGGGTTTTTCGAACCGAAGAAGAAGACGATGGGCGAGCGCAGGAAACGCTTGCCCAGAATCTTCAGCAACTGCATGCCGTGCTTGAAGCGCACCTGGCGCGAACGCAGGGCCACCCACAGGGCCAGGCCGAAGCTGACCAGCAGGTTGGCCGTGCCGATGGCGAAAATGCCCGACAGCGACTTGACGGCCAGCTGCCAGCTCATATTGTGGTCGAGTCCCACCAGGGCTGTCGCAAAGTTGGCGGCCGAGAAGGTGATGTGGCGGATATCGATGGGCAAGCCGATCAAAAAGCCCAGGGTGCCGATGGAGCCCAGCAGGATACCGAAATAGAAGTTACCCATCAGGCCGCCCAGGTTGTTTTCCAGGTACAGGCCCAGCCGCTGCAAGCGGTCCTGGCCGATCACGCGGCCCAGGCCGCGCAATTGCGCGATGCGCTGCGCCCAGCGCGTGTACAGGGCCTGGTTGTCGTAGTAGCCGGAAATCAGGCCGGCCACGAACAGGCACACGCCGGCGATCATGGCGTAGAAGATGGCGGGGCTGCCGATGGGGTCGATATCGTGCAGCAGGTGCATGGCTTTTTCCGGCGACACCAGATTGTGCCCCGTGATCGCCTTGTAGCCGAGCGCGATCAGCCACGCCGTAGGGATGGCCGTCGCCAGGTTGCCCAGCACGGCCATGTTTTGCGTGCGGAAGACCTTGTTGATCAGTTCGGCCATGCTGTCGAGGTCGATATTCCGGCCATCCTTGCTGTGCAGGCCGGCGGCGATGCGCGAAGCCGTCATGGCCGGCTGCTTGGTGGCCACCGTGAAGTGCAGCAAGTGGATGAACATGAAACCGATCGAGTAATTCATGCTGAACATGAACGCTTCGACCAGCGGCGCCGAGCGCAAATACGACATCAATATCTTGAACAGGGCCATGAAGCCGATGATCACGCCCGCGCCCGCGGACGAGAGGAACATGGCGCCCATTTCGCGGCGGTTTTCCGCGATGTAGTGCTCGCCCGTGCGGCTGGCGTTTTCCGTCACATTGCGCGCCAGCAAGTTGATATTGTCGGAAAACAGGTCGCTGACCTTGTATTTGTGGTTGTGCGCGCGTATCAATTCCAGCGCCAGCGCGACGGCGCCCGCGCGGCGGCGGCTGACGGGTTGCGGGTGCAGCAAGTCCTGCGTGGCGTCGACCGTGATGGCGGCGATATCCACGTTGGCGGAGCTGGGCAATTCTCCGCTCGTGTCGACGAGGAACAGCAGCTTGCGCAGGCGGTCGATGCTCTGCGCCAGCGCCACCAATAAATAGGTGAGGGGAATGCTGGTGCCCTGGTACAGCGCCTTCTTGCGGATCTTGGCGATGACGGCGTCGCACTGGTCCAGCATCACCAGCAAATGGCGCGCATCCTCGATGTGCTCGATATCGCCCTGCAGCAGGCTCGTATAGGCGTCCAGGTAGGCGTTTACTTCCGTGTTCTGCACCATGAACGGCGACTGGAACACTTCAATTTCGCTGTGGAAACGCGTCAGTTCCGGTTCCAGGCCCATGGCGCAGACGCGGTAGGACAGGGTGCGGATGGCGTCGAGCATGCCTGGCAACATGATATTGCCGTCGCCCACGGCCAGTTCGATGTCGTCGCTGGTGAGAACATCGAACAGTTCCAGCCAGTCCGTGGCGGGCACGTTGCTGATCCACAAATAATCGGTCTTCAGGTACAGCACCTGGTCGAGCGCGTCGTTCAGGTATTCGTCGCCGAGGGCGGGCGGCAGCATGCGGTAGGCGATGCGGCGTTTTAATTCTGTAAAGAAACCGCTGTTCGACAGCACGCCAATGTCCGTGTACAGGCTGGCGTGGCGGCGCGCGGCCAGCACGCGCAGCACGTATTCGTGCAGGGCGCGCGCTTGCGCGGGGTTACCTTTGAGAAGCTGGCGCAGGGTGCGCACGTTGGCAATCGCGGTAGCGCTGTCGTGAGGGCGCTTGGGACGCAGTGAGTTGAATAATTCCACCAGCAAGTCGATATTGCTGGAGTTGGGGTCAATGCGTTCGAGGATAGCTAGCATGCAGAAAAAACGGGCGAGCCGCTGTCGGTAAAACCAGTAGTGTACCGCCTGCGTCAGATCGCGCAACGTTCGCCACCGAACATTGCTTTACGGCAGGGCCTGCAATTCACGCCATTTTGCCGCATATTGGCACAAACATGGTCAATCTTGCGTGTTGTCAGTGCGCGACGTGTTTCTTGAGGCTAAGCTGAAGTTTCTGTTGTACAACGCACGGATGGCTGGACAAAAAGCGAGGATAAGGTAACACTTGGATCAGACACACAGCGCATGTCCTGATCAATACCGGGTAGTTTACTTTTCACGTCACCGAGATATTTATCATGAAGACCTCGTATTTTGCGCTTGCTGTGATAGGGATGGGGCCTTTCGCGCTGGGCGCGACGGCCCAGGCTGCCGATGGCGCGGGCAATGCCGCATCCACCAACGTTGCCGTGTACGGCGTGCTCGACGCGGGTATCGTGGCCGAACGGGGCTGTGCCGCCGGTTGCGCCGGCACCAAGGTGTCCGGCGGCGTCGCCTCCGGCTCGCGCCTGGGCGTGCAGGGCCGCGAAGCGCTGGGCAACGACGTCTCGGCCGTGTTTACCCTGGAAGCGGGCATCCAGAACGATACGGGTCAGTCGGACGAGGGCCGCTTGTTCGGCAGGCAAGCCTACGTGGGCCTGGACAGCCGCCTGGGCGCGCTGACCCTGGGACGCCAGTACAACCTGCAATACCTGGCCCTGACCGACGTGGCCGACCCGTTCAAGGGCGGCATGGCCGGCAGCGCCAGCAACCTGGCCGGCTACAGCGTGAAACGCTACGACAATACCGTCAAGTACGTGACGCCCGCCTTGCGCGGCGTGACGGCCAGCGCCATCTACAGCTTCGGCGAGTCGCCATACAGCAGCGCCAACAACCGCGCATATGGCGCCACCCTCGGCTATTCGGCCGGCGCCGTGAATGTCAGCGTGTCGCACCAGCGCAAGAACAACTTCATCCTCGCCTCCGGCACCTTGCCCGCCATCGACATGTCGTCGCGCAACACCCTGATCGCGGCGAACATCGACCTGAAAGTGGCCACCGCCTTTGCCGCCGTGGGCGTGAACAAGGGCTACGGCAGCTCGCCGTGGGACCCGAACAATGCCTACAGCTCGCTGGCCCTGTCGATGTCGTCGTCGGACAGCCGCGACACCTTGCTGGGCGTGTCCGTGCCCGTGGGCGGCTTCAAGCTGCTGGCCTCGTACGTGCGCAAGGATGACCGCGACCTGGCCAACCGCGACGCCAATCAGGTGGCCGTCGGCCTCACATATTCCCTGTCAAGACGCAGCGATTTCTACGCGTCCTACGCGAAGATCCACAACAAGAACGGCGCCCGCTACACGGTGGGCAATGCCAGCGACGCGGGCCGCGGCGACGCCGCTTTTAATATGGGCTTCCGTCACGGCTTCTGAGCGGCGCCCGATGGGGCCGGGCACGTTGCTCCCAGCCACTTGCCGTTGCTCGTCACATTCACCTGTTCCGGCGCGCCGCGCGCGCTGGTCGTCACCGCCAGCTGCATGCTGAACGCCTGGTCGCCGGTGAACATCACCTTGCCTTCGCCGCTCGATTTCGGATTCGCGCACGTGAACGACACGTTCATGCCGCTGGCGGTGTCGGTGTTCTTCGATTTGCAATCGCCGGGCTGGCCCGTGGGAATCTGCTTGCGCGCCGCCATGTCCGGCGTCACGCAGGCCGTCACGCGCACGGCGCCGTCGGCGCCCACGGTGGGCATGGCCATGCCGCGGCTGGCCGCCATGCTTTCCAGCTGCTTGCGTTGATCGGGAGGAAGGTTGCCCAGCTGCTGCAGCACCATGGACATGGCGTTGTCGGTGGCGGCGTCCGGCGACGCCATCTTGCTGTCGACTTGCCACAGGCCCGGCTTGATGGAGGGGGACGGCGCGGCGGCCATGACATTGGCTTGGGCGCCCAGGGCGGCGCAAGCGAGCAGGGTCAGGCGTAGCAGGGAGTGTTTCATGTTGGCATCTCCAAAAAAGGCAGACCCCAGCATACGGCATGGCAAGCGGGGCACGCTTGCCATTGTGTTACAAACTGTGATCGGGCTCGATGCGGCGCACGTCCACGCAGGCGATGCGGCGCTCGTCGGCCTCGACGATTTCATAGCGCAAGCCGTCAAGTTCCAGCACTTCGCCCACGGCCGGCATGTTTTCGAAATGCGCCAGCAGGAAACCGGCCAGCGAGTTGTACTCGCCGTCTTCGCTGACCAGCGTTTCCGTCTCGAACACTTGCTCCAGGTAATGCAGGTCCGTCGCGCCATCGATGCGCCAGTGGCCGGGACCGAGCACTTCCACGTCAGGCTGTTCGTCCTCGTCGGGGAATTCGCCGGCGATGGCTTCCAGTATGTCGATCGGCGTGAGCACGCCTTGCACGGTGCCGAACTCGTCTACCACCAGCACCAGCTGGCCGCGCGAGCGTTTCAGGGTCTCCATGGCTTTCAGCACGCCGGCCGCTTCCGGCACGACGACGGCTTCGCGCATGCTGGCCGGATCGATCTTGCCATGCGAGACGAGGTCTTCGATGAGGTCCTTGCTGCGCGCGATGCCGACCACATTGTCGAGGTCGTCATTGCAGACAGGAATCATGCTGTGCGGCGTCTCGCGCAGCAGTTGCAGCATTTTGTCGCTGCTGTCGTTCAGGTTGACCCACGACACGTCGCCGCGCGGCGTCATCACGGAGCGGATCGAGCGTTCGGCCAGGGTCAGCACGCCGCTGACCATGTTGCGCTCTTCCACGCCGAAGGCGGAGACGTCGGGCAATTCCTTGACTTCGTGCTCTTCGACGGCTTCGCGGCCCTTGCGCCCGCCCAGCAGGCTCAGCACGGCTTGCGCCGTGCGGTCGCGCAGCGGGGCGTTCGACTGCAGCTTGAGGAAGTTGCGGCGCGCCAGCTGGTTGAAGAACTCGATGACGATGGAGAAACCGATGGCGGCATACAGATAGCCTTTCGGAATGTGGAAGCCCAGGCCTTCGGCCACCAGGGAGAGGCCGATCATCAGCAAAAAGCTCAGGCACAGCACGACGACGGTAGGGTGGGCGTTGACGAAGCGCGTCAGCACCTTCGAGGCCAGCATCATGACGACGATGGAAATGACGACGGCCGCCATCATCACGTACAGGTTTTCCACCATGCCGACGGCCGTGATGACGGCGTCGAGCGAAAAGACGGCGTCGAGCACGACGATCTGCGCCACCACGAGGCCGAAGCCGGCGTAGACTTTCGGCCCCGTCTGGGCATGCGTGACGCCTTCGAGGCGCTCGTGCAGCTCGCTGGTGGCCTTGAACAGCAGGAACAGGCCGCCGACGAGCAAGATCAGGTCGCGCCCCGAAAACGAGAAGGTCAATATGGAAAACAAGGGCGTCGTCAGGGTGACCAGCCAGGAAATCAGCGAAAGCAGGCCCAGGCGCATGACGAGGGCCAGGGTCAGGCCCAGGACCCTCGCCTTGTCGCGCTGGTGCGGCGGCAGCTTTTCGGCCAGGATGGCGATGAAGATCAGGTTGTCGATACCCAGTACGATTTCCAGTACGACCAGCGTCAGCAGGCCGACCCAGATTGTCGGGTCAAATAACCATTCCATGTGTGTAACCTTGTAAAGTCAGTAAGTATCAAGCTTGCCTGGCGGCCAGTGCCCCAGGGAACCGTGTTGCTATTGCGTGATGTGGCGGCGGACGCGCGGCGGCCGGGTGGCCTGCCGCGCGTCCGCTTCGGCAAGTGCCCCCGGTCCCGCTTGCCAAATGATGGCGCAAAACGGCGCGCCCTGGCGCGAGGTCGGGTATAGCGTGATGGGGTCGTTGTCGCATTCGTCGGTGTCGCAGCTGTCGCCGGGCAAGCCTGCATGGGCGCCGGGCTCAAGGCAATCGGCGGCAGGCGTGGCGGCAACGCCGGCCACATCAAGGTGCTGGAATGGGGAAGGGCTGGCGTAAGCCATGCTGGCGAACGCCTGGGGTAAGGCGATGAAAACAAAAAGGCAGAGCAGGACGAGAGCTCGTCTCATATACAGGCAGATAGTTCTGGAACCGTGGAGTATAACACGGGCACATAACAGCTCGATGACAGGCACTTGCGTAACTGATAAGTATGCCGTAAATTACGAGAGCAATGATTTCCCTGGGCGGCGAAGACGCAGCGCGGGTCCATGGCAATTCTTGCGTTCGTATCGTATTGCGCTTGCGTATCTTTCACTGCGCTGGCGCATCTTTAAACGCAGTGCTACCAGGACTCCGACTTGAAACCAATTACCGCCCTCCTGCTTGCCGCCGGCATCCTCTCGCCGTCGTTCATCCTGGCCGCCACCCCCGTCGACGCCGCGCCGGCCCAGAAAGCCGGCAAGGCCGCGCCGAACCGCAGCGCCGCCGTCAAGGTCACGTCCGTCGAAGGCATCACCGAATACCGGTTGTCGAATGGCTTGCGCGTGCTGCTGTTCCCGGACGCCAGCAAGCCGACCCTGACCACCAACATCGTCTACCTGGTCGGCTCGCGCCATGAAAACTACGGCGAAACGGGCATGGCCCACTTGCTCGAGCACTTGCTGTTCAAGCCCAGCGCCAACTTCGGCGTCAAGAAAGGCACGAAGACCCCCGTCGAAATCCTGAACTCGACGGGCGCGCAGTTCAACGGCACCACCTGGTACGACCGCACCAATTACTACGCGACCTTCCCCGCCAACGACGATAACCTGCGCCAGATGCTGGCCATGGAAGCGGACCGCATGGTCAACGCGGCCATCGACCAGAACGACCTGTGGAACCCGAAGACGCAGAAGGGCGAAATGACCGTCGTGCGCAACGAGTTCGAGATGGGCGAGAGCGATCCGATCGGCGTGACCAGCGAACGCATCCAGGCCATCGCCTACGACTGGCACAACTACGGCAAGTCGACCATCGGCGCCCGTTCCGACATCGAACAGGTGAACATTCCCCGTCTGCGCGCGTTCTATCATAAATATTACCAGCCGGATAATGCCGTGCTGATGGTGGCGGGCCGCTTCGATGAAGCGAAGGTCCTGGCGCAGATCAATGAGCTGTTCGGCAAGATACCGAAACCCACGCGCGTGATCGAGCCGACCTACACGGCCGAGCCGGTGCAGGATGGCGAGCGCGCCGTGACGGTGCGCCGCAGCGGCGGTACGCAGTTCGTCGGCGCCGGCTACCACGTGGCGCCGTCCGGCAACCCGGACGCCGTCGCCCTCGAAGTGCTCGGCCACGTGCTGACGGACGCCCCGGCCGGCCGCCTGCACAAGGCGCTGGTGGAAACCAAGCTGGCCAGCAAGATCGAATACAACTCCGTGAGCAACCTGGAGCCGGGCTACAACCTGTTCGGCGCGCTGGTGCCCGTCGATGGCAACCTCGACGCGGCGCAAGCGGCCATGCTGAAAGTGCTGGAAGACTTGAAGTCGCAGCCGGTCACGGATGCGGAAGTGGCGCGCGTGAAACAGCAGTTGAACAAGCAGGTGGAACTGATCACCTCGAACACGGCGCGCATGACGATCGCCCTGACGGAATCGCTGGCGGCCGGCGACTGGCGTTTGTTCTTCCTGCAGCGCGACCAGCTCGACAAGCTGACGACGGCGCAGGTGCAGGCGGCCGCCGAGAAATACCTGAAGAGCTCGAACCGTACCCTGGGCCGTTTCATCCCCACCGATGCGCCGGACCGCACGGTCGTGCCGGCCTACGCCGACGTGGCGCCGCAACTGGCCGGCTACACGGGCCGCGCCGTCGTGGCGCAGGGCGAGGCGTTCGACCCCAGCCCCGACAATATCGAGGCGCGCACCACGCGCTTCACCTTGCCGAATGGCTTGAAGGGCGCCTTGCTGCCGAAGAAAACCAAGGGCAATACCGTCAGCGTCGTATTGAAACTGCAGATCGGCAGCGAAGAGAACTTGCGCGGCAAGGCGCAAGTGGGCAGCTACACGGCCAATCTGCTGTCGCGCGGCACGGATAAGCTGTCGCGCCAGGAAGTGAAGGACAAGTTCGACCAGCTGGGCACGCAAGTGGCCATCACGGGCGGCGCCGAGGGCGTGACCGCCATGCTGACGGGCAAGCGCGAGAACTTGCCGGCTGCCATGGACCTGCTGGCGCAAGTGCTGCAAAAGCCGGCCCTGAGCGAAACGGAATTCCTGGAATTGCAGCGCGAGCGCGTGGGCCGCGCGGAGCAGGAATTGCCTGAACCGCAGCCGCTGGCCGTGAATGCCTTCCGCCGCCTGCTCGACGCCACGCCGGAAGGCCATGTGCGCCACGTGGCCACCTTGCCAGCCGAACTGGCGCAATGGAAAGCCATCAAGGTTGCCGATGTCAAAGCCTTCCACGGCGCCTACTATGGCGCGTCGAACGCCACTTTTGCCGCCGTGGGCGACTTCGACCCGGCCGCGCTGAAGGCGCAAGTGGCCAGCCTGTACGGCAGCTGGAAGGCGCAGCAGCCGTATGTGCGCATTCCTGATGCCGTCAAGCCCGTCAGCGGCGAGAAAGTCACGCTGGAAACGCCGGACAAGGCCAACAGCGTGCTGTTCGCCATCCAGCCGATCCCCCTCAAGGATGACGCGGCCAGCTATCCGGCCTTGCTGATCGCCAACCACATGCTCGGCGGCGGCGCCTTGCGCAGCCGTCTGGCCGACCGTATCCGCCAGAAGGAAGGCCTGTCGTACGGCGTCGGTTCGCAAGTGTCCGTGCCGTCGCGCGAACCGGCCGGCTACTGGATGGCCTACGCCATCAGCGCGCCGCAGAACACGGTCAAGGTGGAAGCGGCCCTGCGCGAGGAAATCGCCAAGGTGCTGGCCGACGGCTTCACGGAAGCGGAACTGGCCGAAGCGAAGAAAGGCTGGCTGCAATCGGAAGAAGTGGGCCGCACGCAGGACGCGGGCCTGGCGCGCGAACTGGCCGGCTACCTGGCGCAGGACCGCACCATGGCTTACGACAAGGACCTGGAAGCGAAAGTGTCCGCCTTGACCCTGGCGCAAGTGAACCAGGGCCTGCGCGAGTACCTGAAGCCGGCGGCCGTGTCGGTGGTGGTGGCGGGCGACTTTGCCAAGGTGGCGAAAGAGGGCGAAAGCGGCGCCAAGGCAACGACGTCGAAATAATCCGTTTTACATAGAAAAAACCCGCTGGCAAGGTCACTTGCCAGCGGGTTTTTTATTGATGCGTGTCAGCTTAGCGCGGAGCAAGCTCGGCTACGTAGATTTCCACGCGGCGATTGCGTGCGCGTCCCGAGGCATCCGCATTCGAGGCGATCGGCTCGCGGGCGCCGCGGCCTTCCGTCACGATGCGGGTCGGGGAGACGCCGCGCATGGCCAGGTAGTCGCGCGTGTGGGCGGCGCGTTCCACCGACAGCGGTTCGTTGATGGAATCGCTGCCCGTGCTGTCCGTATGGCCGATGATGCTGACCGTGGTGTTCGTGTTTTCGTTCAGGGTGGCGGCAAAGCGATCGAGAATCGGGCGGAAGTTGCCCTTGATGTCGGCGCGGTTGGTATCGAAGGAAATGTCGCTCGGGATTTCCATTTTCAGGCGGTTATCGGCCGTCTGCGACACTTGCACACCAGTACCCTGTGTCGCTTGCTCCATCGCGCGCTTCTGGTTTTCCATGCGGTTCGACCAGATATTGCCGACCACGGCGCCAGCAGCCGCACCCAGCAGGGCGCCGCCGGCCGTGCGGCCGCTGCTGCCGCCACCGGTGGTGCCGCCGATCAAGGCACCGAGGCCTGCGCCGATGCCGGCGCCCGTGGCCGTGCCGCGTTGTGTCGAGGACATGTCCGCGCAGCCGGTAGCGGCCAGCGCGATCACCAGCATGCCGATCAGGGATTTGGCGCCAGGGCCTTTCTTGAATGCTTCTTTCATGGATTTTCTCCTAGTTTTGTTATTGGGACATACCCAGAACTACCTGCACACGTTACTGCAAAATGCGGCGGCGTGCCAGTGCGCGCACATGGGCGCACAAGGCGGCAAAAAGGCGGCGCCCGTTTGCACGCGCGCCGCCCTGTCTGGCCAGTGTGCCAGCCTCTATAAACCGCGCCCACTGATCAGGCGCAGCAGGATCATGATGACCGCGACGACCAGCAGGATGTGGATGAAGCCGCCAATGGTATAAGAAGTTACCAGGCCCAGCAGCCAAAGAATAATGAGTACGACGGCGATTGTATACAGCATGATGTGTCCTCCGAGAGTAATGTGTGGATGACGGCGACTGCCTTGGCCTTGTGCTGTCATCGGTTTTTGTCATTGCGCGGCGACTGGGTCGCTGAACGCTGATGCCATGACTTATTGTCTACTTTGTTTCTGAAACTTTCTGTACGGTGCCGTACACAAGCCTTATTTAGCTGACTGATTACCTAACTTATTTGCTGTATTTGGCCATATTGCTCTCGCGCATAGGCCGGCGTTCCTGCTCGCCATCCATGCCCGGTATCCAGGCCAGCATGCCGGCCATGCCGACGGCGCCGGCCAGGCAACTGACCATGCCGCCCGTCAGCAGCAGCATGACGCCAAACACGGGGGCGCTGCTGGCCGCGGGCGCCAGGTCCAGCGCGCAGAAGCCCAGCGCGGTAGCCAGTATGCCGCCCCCGATAAAGCCGAGCCAGATCCGGCGACTGCCTGTCTTGTCGTTTTCCATCGCATCTCCTTGAAGGCATTCGTTGAACTTTCTTGAATGCATCATCTCGCGGGACGGCAAGCTCATCTGTACGCCAACGAACATTGCTAAAAAGAAAACGCCCGGACAGGCCGGGCGTGTGTGATTTGCTGCATGGGCGGGCGGCGCGCTGGCCGCCAAGAACTTAGCCGATGGCGCGCAAGCCGCCGTTGACGACGCGCACGCGGTCGCCCTGGCGCCAGTTTGGCGCGGCGCTCTGGTGCACGGTACGCGTCTTGCCGTTATCGAGGCGCACGACGATGTTGTAGCTGCGCGTGGCGCGCACGCTGCCTTCGATCTGGTTGCCGGCCACGGCGCCGCCCACGGCGCCCAGCACGGTGGCCAACTGCCTGCCGTGGCCGCCGCCGACCTGGTTGCCCAGCAAGCCGCCGACGACGGCGCCGCCGGCCGCGCCCACGCCGCTGCCTTCGGCGCGCGTATTGACTTCATGGATGGCTTCGATCACGCCGCAATTGCCGCATACCTGCGGTGCCGGCGCCGGGGCGGCCGCGTACTGCTGTTGCGGTTGCTGCTGCGGCTGCGGCTGGCGCACGGGTTGCTGCTGCTGTGGCTGTTGTTGTGGCGGCAGGGCAGCCAGCGGCTGTGCGCCGGCGGGCTGCAGGTTCGTTTGCGGCTGGTTCGCCTGCAGGTTGGCCATCTGTTCGGCGGAAGTGCTGGCCGCCAGTGGCTGGCTATCGCCCTGCGACGAGGGCAGCCAGCCCATCAGGGCCGCCGTGCCCACGCCGCAAAACAGCAGGACGGCGACGGCGGCGGCCAGTACCAGCGGATGGAGGGATTTGGTGGTGGTAGTCATGGAGAGCTCCTTGGTTTTTTTAAAATAATGAAATGGGTAGTGCGTGTTATCCGTGTTATCCGTGCGATTCGCGTGTATTGCCAGTGTGCTGTACCGCTTGCCGCGCTTCCGTGCGTCACCGTACATACATGGACGGTAGGGCACCGTAGGCTAAGTAAAAATTATGTCGAGTTGTAACGACACCAAGGAAAAGCAATGCCACTAACGAACGCCAGCATGACCCTGTCCCGCGATACAGGCCGATCCGGCCTGGGCACGCCTGCGGGCGCGCTTGACGCCGGCAACCGCCTGCTGGCCAGCCTGCCCGAGCACGACTTGCGGCACCTGACGGCGCTGTTCGATACCGTCACGGTCGAGGTGGGCGAGGTGCTGTACGAACCGGGCCAGCCTATCGGCCACATCTACTTCCCCGGCGACTGCCTGATCTCGCTGCTGGCCGTGGCGGAGGGCCGCATGACGCTGGAAGTGGGCTCCGTCGGCCGCGAAGGCGTGCTGGGCGCATCCGTCGCGCTGGGCCACGACCTGGCGCAAGTCCGGGCCGTGGTGCAACGTTCCGGCACGGCCAGCCGCATCGCGCGGGCCGATTTTTGCGCCGAGTTCGCCCAGCTCGAGTCCCTGCAGCGTTTGCTGTACCGCTACACGGACACCTTGCTGGCGCAAGCCATCCAGATAGCCGTGTGCAGCCGTTTCCACGTGCTCGAGGCGCGCCTGGCCCGTTCGCTGCTGATCACGCGCGACCGCCTGCAGTCCGAAAAATTTCACCTGACGCATGAATTCCTCGCCCATACCCTGGGCGTGCGGCGCGTTGGCGTGACCAAGGCGGCCAGTGCGCTGCAACAGCAAAAACTGATTACCTACAGCCGCGGCAATATCGAAATTCTCGATTCCGCCGGCCTGGAAGCCGTCTCTTGCCGCTGCTACGAACTGGTCAAGGATAGCGGCGCCATCGGCATGGCCAACGTCTTCGTCTAATTTCCTCAGAATAACTTTTCAATTTCCTTAACGGAGCCGGACGCAAAAAAGCGGGGCAGGCGCTTGCGCACCCACCCCGCTTTTCGGATGGCCGATTACTTCGGCTTGACCTGGTTACCGATCACGCCGCCGACAGCGGCGCCGCCGACTGCGCCGATGGCGCTGCCGCCCGTCAGCACGGAACCGGCAACGGCGCCGACGCCGGCGCCGATGGCCGTGTTTTTATCCTGGCCGGACATGTTGGCGCAAGCAGTCAAGCTCAGCAGCAGAGCGGCAACGGAAGTGGTAGCGGCGATTTTTTTAATGATTTGCATGATAGTTCTCCTATGAATTCGGACCTCGTGGCGCCGGCTTGGTATGAGCCGGTGGGACTTCGTATCGCCACGTCTTGGGTGTTTCAGGCACGATCACAGAATAGGATTGTGACAAGGCAGGGTCTGTTCGGCAACGCACATAGGGGTGTAACAATTGTAATCGTGCACGGCTGCCTTCTCTTTCCCTCTTGTTCAGCGGTGTTTGCGCGCGGTCTTGCCCGGTTTCGGCGCCACCGGTTTGACGCGCGCCTGGGCCAGCAGCGCCGCGCATTCGCTGTCTTCGACGGGGCCGGTATTGACCAGCGGAAGCAGTGCAGCCACGGGTGCCACCACGGCCAGCGCCAGGGCGCCGCCGGCGCGCAGGGCCAGCACGCCCTTGTCGACGCTCACGTCGGGCTTGCTGAAAGTGCCATGCACGTACAGGGGCGAGCGCAGCGAAAAGATGCGCAAGCCCTTGCTGTCCGGCCGCAAGGTCAGGTCCAGCCGTTCATCGGCCAGGTTCACCGTGCCATCGATATGCAGGACGGCGTCATCCGTGTCGACGATGAACTGGCGCGTCTGCATCAATCCCTTGGTGACGGCGAAGTCGGCGGCCATGCAATTGAGCTTGACCTGCTTGTCGCCAGCCAGCTTGGCCAGCACGACACTGCCGATATTCAAGCCCATTTCTTCCAGCAGCAGCTTGCTGATGCTGCCCCGGTTGATCAGCGCGCGCACTTCGCCGTTCGAGCTGCCCAGCAGGCTGGCGACGGAATTGCCCGTGGCCGACAGCGAAGCGTCGCCATTGATTTCGCCCACGCTCGCTTGCAGGGCTGGCAGGCGGGGAAACAGTTGCTGGATGTGCAGATGGCGGGCGCTGGCCTTGAGTTCGGCGGCGATGCCGTTGGCGATGACCTTGCCGCTGCCGTCGAGCTTGATCTGCGAGCTCAGGGTGCCGCCCGCCACATTGAAGTTGAGCGGCGTCAATGACAGCACGCCGTCCGTCAGCACCACATGCGTGTCGAGCTTGCTGATCGGCAGATCGGCGTCGCGCGTGATCTTGTCGGCCGTGTAGCGCACGTCGGCATCCAGGCTGGTCCAGCGCTCCGTCTTGAACGTTTCCACCGGCAGCACGCGGCCGGCCGGCTGCGTCGACGGCACGCCACGCTCCTTCTTGCTGGCGCTGGAATCGGCGCCCACCAGCGGGCCCAGGTCGGAAAATTGCAGCAGGCGCGAGTGGACTTCGCCCGTCAGGCGCTTGCGCGGCTTGCTGGCGGAAAAGGCCAGCTTGCCGCTGATGTCGCTCGAACCCACCTTGCCGCTGAACTTGTCATACACCCATTCGCCGCCGCGCGGTGCCAGCGTGCCCGTCAAATGGCCTTCCGTGCTGAAGTGCGGCGTTTCCGGCAGCAACACGCCCGTCAAGGGATACAGCCGGGCCATGCTGGGCCCCGATAGCTTCAGGCGCACGTCGAGCGCGGCCAGGTCCGCCGGACGCGTCAGGGTGCCTTCGATGGCCATGCTGCTGCCGCCCGCGCGCATGTCGGCCTGGATGGGGAAGGGCGTGCCTTGCTGCTGCAGCGACAGCACGCCGCCCGCCTTGCCGCCGCCCCTGATGGTTTCGCCATGGTATTTGCCCGATAGCGTCCAGGCGATGCCGTAGCGCGTATCGCCGGCGATGGTGTCGACATCGGCGCGCATGGCCGTGCCCGTCACGTCATCGTCGAGCATCACCGTGCCCTTGCTGAAGACCACGCTTTGCAGTTCCAGCTGCCACGGCGATGGCTGTTCCTGCTTGTCGAAGGTCCAGTTGTTCTTGCCGTCCTTGTTGCGCAGCAAATTCACCTGCGGCGTGTCGAAACGCAATTCGGGGATGACGATCTTTTTGTCCAGCAAGGCAAGGGGATTGAGCGAAAACGCCAGCTGGCTGACGCTGGCCAGCTGCGCCTGCTCACCCGTCCCGGCCATGGCGCTCGGGTTGCCCAGGCGCACGTCCTTTGCCTGCAAGTGCGGCCACGGCAGGTAGGCGCGCCAGCTTTGTTGCCCCGCCGCCGTTGGCTGCTGCCACGTCAGCGACAGGTCGCCGGCGATGGCGAAGGGGCGTCCCAGCGCTTCGCTGGCGCGCGCGTTGAGCCAGGGCTTGGCGCGGTTCCAGTCCATATTGAGCAGGACGACGGCGGCCGTGACGGGCAGGGCGATGAGCACGGCAGTGCTGGCGAGGGCGATTTTCTGGCGGCGGGACAGTTGCATGGTGGACGATTCTTTCTGGACAAGTATTCACGATGCTACAGGAATCGCTCCAAAGCCGGGCCCGTTTCTCGCTTTTGCGGTCCGGCACGTGCGCTGGCGCACGTTGCCGATGCAAGTATTGTCGATTTCCTACTCTATGTGCGGCACCGAACGGATATGCGGGGAGCCAGAGCCTATAACGTCATACATCAAACGCAGTTCCTGATTCCAGATGTACCGACGTTGATACCTACCGCTTAAACATTCTCCAGGAGAAAAAAAATGACAAACCGAGATTTCAAGATTTCCCCACTGGCCGCCCTGGCCGCCTGCGCCACGGCCGTTGTCCTGATGACGGGCTGCTCCAGCCTGAAAACGCCAGCCACGGCCGATGTCGCCGTGTCGCGCGCCGCTGTCGATAACGCCGCCAGCGCCGGCGCCGCCGACCTGGCACCCGATGAAATGCGTTCGGCCCGCGAAAAAATGCGCATGGCTAACCAGGCCCTGAAAGACCGCGACTACAAGACGGCGCGCGACCTGGCCGACCAGGCGCAAGCCGATGCCAAGCTGGCGCAAAGCAAGGCCAACTCGGCCAAGGCCACCAGCGCCGCCGATGAAATCAACGAGAACATCCGCGTCATGCGCGAAGAACTCGACCGTGCCAATCAGCAAGCCCCAAAACAATAACTAACAACAATAACAGGACCCGATCATGAAAAAAGCTACCTACACCACCATTCCCGGCCTGCTGGCCATGGCCGCCCTCGTTGCCGCCTGCAGCTCCGCACCGACCACCACCAGTCTGCTCGACCAGACGCGCGGCGACTACATGGCGGCGCAATCGAACCCGATGGTATCGACCTATGCGCCGCGCGAATTCCGCGAAGCGAGCGCTGCCCTGGAAGCGGCAAACGCCGCCGCCACGCGCCAGGAAGATAGCGAAAAAGTCGACAAGCTGGCCTACCTGGCCAAGCAAAAGATAGCCACGGCGCAAGAAGTCGCCAAGCAGAAAGCGGCCGAAGCCGATATCGCCAACGCCGGCAAGCAGCGCGACCAGTTGCGCCTCGATGCGCGTACGCAGCAGGCTGACCAGGCCACGGCCCGCGCCCAGACGGCGCAAGCGGATGCGGAAGCAGCCAAGGCCCAGGCTCAGGCTGCCGAAGCATCGGCCCGCGATGCGCAAGCGCGCGCCGCCGGACTCGAAGCACAGTTGGCCGACCTGGCCGCCAAGAAAACCGAACGCGGCATGGTCATTACCCTGGGCGACGTGCTGTTTGGCACGGACAAGGCGAACCTGACGGCCGATGGCATGAATACGGCGCGCAAGCTGGCCGAGGTGCTGAAAAACAACCCGCAGCGCACCGTGCTGATCGAAGGCTTTACGGATAGCACGGGTGGTTCCGCGCACAATCTGGAATTGTCGCAACGCCGCGCCGAATCCGTGCGCAATGCGCTGCTGGAGCAAGGCATCAGCCGCGACCGCATCGCCACGAAAGGCTATGGCGCCGCCTATCCGGCCGCCGGCAACGATACGGCGGCAAACCGCCAGCTGAATCGCCGTGTGGAAATCGTCTTGTCGGAAGATAACACCGCCATTCCCGCCCGTCGTTAAGCCGCGCCGCCTGGCGCGGCAGTAGAAAGGCAGCACCGGCCGCTACTTGGCCGGTGGATACCCATGTAATACTTGAAAGGAAGCATCATGACCCAAACATCTGTTGAGATTCCAGCTGGCATCGATACGGCCGCCATCCGCGCTGCCGCCAAAAACCTGGACGACGGCGCCGTGACGGCCGGCTACCAGGGCGACCGCCAGGAGTTGATCACCCTGTTGAATGGGGCGCTGGCCACCGAACTGGTGTGTATTGCGCGCTATAAACGCCATTACTACACCGTGAGCGGGCGCGACAATGGCACCATCAAGGCCGAGTTCCTTGAGCATGCGCAACAGGAGCAGGAGCACGCCGACTGGCTGGCCGAACGCATCGTGCAGTTGAATGGCAAGCCAGATTTTAATCCTGCAACATTGCTTGCGCGCAGCCATGCCGAGTATGATGACTCCGAAGACGTGCAAAGCATGGTGCGTGCCAATCTGATCGCGGAACGGGTAGCGATCGAGTCGTATCGCCAGATGATCGTCAAAATCGGCGACAAGGACCCGACCACACGCCATTTGTTGATCAAAATCATGGCTGTCGAGGAAGAGCACGCCGATGATATGCGCGATCTAATGGAATAGTGTTTTTGAGTAAAGTAGGTATAGTAACTACATTCATCCACAGCTAAGGAGCTAAACCATGTTGGAAAACAATATCACCACCGTCAATAACGATGTCAAAACCCTGGTTAAGGATGCGCAAGCCCTGTTCAGCGCCGCTGCCGCCCTGACGGGCGAAAAAGCCGACGAAGTGCGCATCAAGGGCATGAAAACCCTGGACGCGGCCCTGGCCAAGGCGCACGAAGCGCAAGCGTCGGCCATCGTCGCTACCAAGCAGCTCGCCTCCCAGGCGGACGGTTATGTCAAGGAAAACCCATGGCGCACGGTAGCCGTCGCCGCTGGCGTCGGCGTACTGGTCGGCTTCATCCTGGGCCGCAAGTAATCCATTGTCAGGAGCGATATGGACAAGTCTGCTTCGTCTCACCAGGGGCCGGGATTGATCGGCTCGGTCGCCGGCCTGGCCAAGAACGCCGTCGGACTGATGTTGTCGCGGCTGGAACTGGCCACCATCGAACTGTCGGAAGTGCGCAATCACATGCTGCAGCTGGTGGTCATTTTCGCGCTGGCGACGGTGGCGGGCTTGTTTGCCATCGCTTACGGCAGCGTATTGATCGTCTTCCTGGCCTGGGATAGCCTGGGCTGGAAGATCCTGGCGATCATGACGGTCGTGTTCGTACTGCTGGCCATCATCCTGGTCATGTATGCGCGCGCCATGCTGCGTCAAGGCAAGCTGTCCATGCCCGCCACCATGGCGGAATTGAAGGCTGACCGCGACATGCTGATGTAAGCGGCCTTACGAGGAGAATTCATGTCGGAAAACGACAAAATGGCGGTGCAAGCCGCCCGCAAGCGCATGCTGATCGCCCAGGGCGAAATGTATCGCGTGGGCATCGTGCATGCGCGCGCCAACGTGGGCTACGCCCTGCGTCCCGAATCGCTGCTGCAGGGCGTGGTCGAAACGGCGGTCGGCTTTGCCGGCCACCGCGTCGAGTCCCTGCTGGCGCCGGGCGGCATGCGTTTGCAAGGCGCCATGCCTTACGTGCTGACGGCGCTATCGTTTATCGGACGCAAGAAGCTGGTCAAGCCGGCCCTGGTCCTCGTGGCCGTGGCCGCCGTTGCCGCCAGCTGGCTGCGCCGCAAGCGCTGAACGCCAGCCATGTAGCACAGGAACGCCGTCATTGACGGCGTTTTTTTTGCCCGTACCCAACGTCCGGCACGGGCTGGCGCAATCCCTTACAATGATTCACGCCGTACTTCGCGCGGCGGATAGAGGGGCCATCTTGATGACGAATTCAAAGACACCGATCAATCAGTTAAATCCCTCGCGCCTGCGCATCGTGCTGGTGCTGCAGGGCGGCGGTGCGCTGGGCGCCTACCAGGCCGGCGTCTATCACGCGCTGCACGAACATGGCCTGGCGCCCGACTGGGTGGTAGGCACCTCGATCGGCGCCATCAATGCCGCCATTTTGGCCGGCAACAAGCCCGAGGACAGGCTCGTGCGTCTGAAACAGTTCTGGCAGCGCGTGGCGCACCGCGACAGCGTCGACATGAACCTCGTTTCGGACCAGCAGCGCCGTTCGAACATCTGGCTGGCCACGCTCGATACGGTGCTGCGCGGCGTGCCCGGCTTCTTCAAGCCGCGCATCTTCAGCCTGTTCTCGGCGGGAATCGCCGTCAAGCCGGAAGAGGCCAGCTTTTATGACACCAGCGAGCTGGCCAGCACCCTCGAGGAACTGGTCGATTTCGATTACCTGAACCAGCCCGGCGGCATGCGCCTGACGGTCAACGCCCTGCGCGTCAAATGCGGCAGCCTCACCAGTTTCGACAGCCAGCGGCAGCCGCTGACGGCGGACCATATCCGCGCCAGCGGCGCCTTGCCGCCCGGCTTTGCCGGCGTGCGCATCGATGGCGATTTATATTGGGATGGCGGCCTGTACTCGAATACGCCGCTGGAAACCGTGCTCGATGACACGCCCCACGTCGACACCCTGGTCTTCATGGTGGACTTGTGGAGCTCCGAAGGGCCGGAACCGACCACCCTCGATGAAGTGCAGACGCGGCAAAAGGACGTCACCTTCGCGTCGCGCTCGAAGCGGCATATCGAAGATTACGTCAATACGCATACCTTGCAGCACAAATTGCGCGAACTGTATGCCCAGCTGCCTGACAGCGCACACAACCGCCAGCAGACGGAAGAACTCGTCGCGCTGGGCTGCGACAGCACCATGCACATCGTGCGCCTGCCGTATGCGGGGCGCGACTGGCACATGGCGGCCAAGGATATCAATTTCTCCAAGGGCTCCATCGAGTGGCGCTGGGAGCAGGGCTACCAGGATGGCTTGCGCGCGATCAAGGCGGCCGGCTGGCTGGCCTTTGTCACGGAAGACACGCCGCTCGTAGTGCACGAGTTGCCGCCATACGAACGCGACGCCGCTTAGTGACGCCTGTCAAAACCTGCTGCGCGTCGGTATAGGCGGCCTGCGATGCTCACCTGCTCGGCGCCCCCGTACTAGAATACGGTTGCGCTTCTTAGCCACCTCTCCCTTCCGCTCGCGACGGTTTTGTCAGGCGTTGCCGGAAACGGCATATCACTGCGGATGCGCCGCTACACGCAGTTTTTCCGCGTTCGCCATGTCTTGCCGGTAAGTATCCTGCGCATCCTTCAGGCAGGTGGCGCGCGCGGCGGACGGTTCCAGACGGCAGGCTTTTTTGGCCTCGGCCAGGGCGGCGGTGATTTCCTTGCGCAGGGTGCGCAGCTGGGCTTGCGCCGTGCTGTCTTCCTGGTACCAGCGTTGCGGATCGCCCGGTTGCGGCGTGGCCGTTTGGGCCAGTGCCAGCGGTGCCACGCTGCAGGCGAACAGGGTGGCCAAGAGTGTGTTGTGGATAGTCATGATATTTCCTCCTTGAAATAAAAAAGGCGCCGCAGCGCCTTTTTTTACAACCTGCCCGTCAGTAATAGCAGGATCAGTATCACTACGACCAGGCCGGCGATGCCGCTGGGGCCGTAACCCCAGTTGCGGCTATGCGGCCAGGTAGGCAGGACGCCGACCAGGGCCAGGATCAAGATGATCAGAATGATGGTGCCCATGGTATCTCCTAGTTGGTGCATGGTCCGGCGCAGGCTTGCGGGCAAGCCTGGCCAGGGGATTAATAGCGGTAGACGCGGCCGTCGACGACGCGCACACGGTTACCCGGGCGCAAATCATTCGCGTTGTCCTGCACCACGGTGCGGTATTCGCCGTTGTCGAGACGTACGCTGATCTGGTAAGCCTGGGCTTGCTGCCTGCGGCCTTCCACCTGGTTGCCCACCACGCCGCCGGCGACGGCGCCCGCGACGGTGGCGGCCGTGCGTCCGCCGCCCGAGCCGATGGTATTGCCCAGCAGGGCGCCGGCGATGCCGCCGACCACGGCGCCGGCGCCGCTGGTTTGACCGCCACCCTGCACGATCTGGATGGAATCGACGGTGCCGTACATGGCGGACTCAGGCTGGTTGGCCGGGTAATATTGTTGTGACTGTGAAGGACCGGTGGCGCAACCGCTCAATACGGCGGTGGCGGCAAGCATCAGTGCAGCCAAGGTGGCGTTGGTTTTCATTTTATTCTCCTGACGAGGTGAGGGTGTAGTGCCATCTTAGTCACGGCCCTGTCCTTGGTCTGTACGCTGCCGCACGTACTTATTTGCTGTCGGCGCGATCGCTGCATGGCCGGATTTCTGCACAAGCGTTGTTATTTCCCCCTACTTGCCTGCTTGTTTCAAAATAAATTGCTTGTGTACGGCAGCGTACAGAAGAACGGAGACGATCCACGTAAAACGGTAGTCATGCCAAGCAGACATGCTTGGTACCACCAGGGAGAAATACAACATGAACAAGAATAAGCTTTTCACCGCCATCGTCGTCAGCCTGGCATGTGCCGCCTGGGGCGGCCAGGCAGTGGCTGCCACGCCGGAAGCGAAAGCAGCCTACAAGGCGGCCAACGAGCAGGCGGGCCTGAATTACAAGCTGGCGCATGCCGAGTGCGAAAAAATCACGGGCAACCCGAAGGATGTCTGCATCGCCGAAGCGAAGGCCGTGCGCGCCTACGATGAAGCAGTGGCGCAGGCGCAATACACGAATACCCTGCGTGCCTACACCAAGGCGCGCATCAAGATTGCCGATGCCAATTACGACGTCGACCTGGCCCGCTGCAATGCGCTGACGGGCAACGACAAGGATGTCTGCGTCAAGCTGGCCAAGTCCACCAAGGTGGCGGCCCTGGCCGATGCCAAGGCAGACAAGAAAGTCATCGAAGCGCGCAGCGATGCGCGTGAAGCAAAAAGAAAAGCCGAGTACAAGGTCGCGACAGAAAAATGCGATGCATTAGCCGGCGCAGCCAAGGATGACTGTATCAAGGCTGCAAAAACCCAGTTTGGCTACTGAGCTCCGTCCGGGGCACAGTCACCACACTGGTATAAGAAGCTCATTGTGAGCACATTGATTGACCACTCCTAAGGAAAAAACCATGAAATTCACTAAATCTATCGCTACTGGCCTTTTCGTCGCTTCCCTGTTCGCCGTTGCAGGCTGCGCATCGACCCCAACCAAAGAAGGCACGGGCGAATACCTCGACGACGCCGCGATCACCACCAAAGTGAAAGCCAGCATCTTCAACGAGCCTACCCTGAAATCGACGGAAATCAACGTTGAAACCTTCAAGGGCGTGGTTCAGCTGAGCGGCTTCGTGGCCCAGCCAGCCGATGCCGCCAAAGCGGGTGAAGTTGCCCGTGGCGTCAAGGGCGTGAAGTCGGTAAAAAACGACATCCGCGTCAAGTAATGGCCTGACCTGCCGCAGCGGCCAGCCCCACGGCTGGCACTGCGGCCCTCCACCGACCGTCGCGGGAATCGCATGCATATCCAGCCTACAGATACCCCGCCCGAGCCGGTGGCGGCTGCCTCCACCGAGCCTGCCGGGCCACCTCCCGGCGCGCCCGTGGAGCACCCTGACGCATCCCTGCGTTTGCCGCTGCATGTCAATGCGCGTGGCATGGCCCTGGGCATCATCGCCACCGTCAGCTTCATTTATGCGCTGCAGTGGGCACAGAAATTCCTCATTCCCGTCATCTTCGGCATTTTCATTGCCTATACCCTCAATCCCGTCGTCGCCTGGCTGGAAAAGCTGCGCCTGCCGCGCGCCATCGGCGCTACGGCCGTCACGGCCCTGATACTGTTCGGTTCCATCGTCGTGGTCGAACGCGTGCAGGGCGAATTCGAATCCATCGTGGAAGAGCTGCCGGCCGCCACGCATAAATTGTCGCGGCTGATCGCCGCCAATACGGGCGGCAAGAACAGCACCTTCCAGAAAATGCAGGCCGTGGCCAATGAGATCGAGCAAGTGGCCGCCGGCGCCGAAGCGCGCCGCAACAACCGCCGCGCCGCCGCGGCCGAGGCGCCCAACTTCAAGATCATGGACTGGGTCTGGGCCGGTTCGCTGGGCCTGGTGGGCTTCCTCAGCCAGGCCACCATGGTCATCTTCCTCGTATTCTTCCTGCTGCTGTCTGGCGACACCTTCAAGCGCAAGCTCGTCAAGCTGACGGGACCGTCGCTCAGCCGCAAGAAGGTCACCGTGCACATCCTGGAAGACATCAATACCTCGATCCAGAACTATATGTTCATGCTGCTCGTCACGAATGTCTTGCTGGCCGTACTGATGTGGATCGCCCTGCGCGTGATCGGCCTGGAAAACGCGGGCGCCTGGGCCATCGTGGCCGGCTTGCTGCACATCATGCCGTACTTCGGCCCCTTGCTCATCACCATCGCCACGGGGCTGGTCGCCTTCCTGCAGTTCGAATCGCTGGAAATGGTCTTGCTGGTGACGGGCACGTCGATGGCCATCGCCACCCTGGTGGGCACCTTCGTCACCACCTGGATGACGGGGCGCATCGCGCGCATGAATCCCACGGCCGTCTTCGTCAGTTTGCTGTTCTGGGGCTGGCTATGGGGCGTCTGGGGCTTGCTGCTGGGCGTGCCCATCATCGTCATGGTCAAGGTCGTGGCCGAGCGCGTGCAAGGCATGGAAGTGGTGGCGGAACTGCTGGGCGAATAGCTTGCGGCAATGCCAAGAACAACGGCGCCCGCGGGCGCCGTTGTTGCATCCGGAGCGCCGACTTACGACTGGTGGCGTTTCAGGATCTTCACTTGCACGTCGCCGTCATCCGTCTTCGGCATATCCTTCATGCTGCCCAGTTGCAGGGCGAACTGGCGCGTAAACTCGGCGCCCAGGAAGAAAATTTGCGCTGAGTAATACACCCACAGCAGCAGGGCGACCAGCGAACCGGCCGCGCCATAGCTGCTGGCCACGCCGCTGTTGCCGATATACACGCCAATCGCATATTTCCCCAGTGAAAACATGAAAGCCGTGCCCACGGCGCCGATCACCACGTCGCGCCAGGACAGGCGCACGCGCGGCAGCATCTTATAGATGACGGCAAACAGGCTGGCGATGACGGCAAAGCCGATCAGGTTCGACAGGATGGTAAACAGCACGGCCGTGTCCTTCCACACGCCTTCCCAGAAGTTGGCGAGGATGGCCATGGCGGCGTTGACCACCAGCGACACCATCAGCAGGAAGGCCAGCACCAGTACCAGGCCGAAGGACAGCAAGCGCGTGCGCACCATATCCCAGGCGCCCGCTTCCTTCAGCGGTGGCACTTGCCAGATTTCATCGAGGCTGGCCTTCAGCTCGGCAAACACGCTGGTGGCGCCAAACAGCAGCAGGGCGCTGGCGATGAGGGTGGCGATGCGGCCCTGTTCATGGTTTTTCGCGCCGGCCAGCACCAGCTGGATGGCTTCGGCGCCTTGCGTGCCCAGCAAACCCTGCAATTGCCCCATCAGCTCGCCGCGCGCGGCGGCGGGGCCATAGAAAAAGCCGGCGATGGCGATCACCAGCACGAGGATGGGGGCGATGGAAAACAGGGTGTAATAGGCGAGGGCGGCGCCCTTGCTCGAGGCGCGGTGTTCCAGCCATTCGGTGACGGAGCAGACGATGACACTGCGCATCTGCTTGCTGAACGGCGCCAGGCCGGCCAGTCTGGGATAGCGGGTAGAGAAATTCATGGTGGCTTTCAATGCAAAAAAGGGGCTCGCGCCCCTTTTTTTTATTCACAAGTGGCGTACCACTGTCGAGCTTACTGCACGCGGCGTTCGATGGTGATCTGTTCCACTTCAACGCGGCGGTTAGGTTCCAGGCACTTGATCAGGTCGGCACGTTTCTTGTTGTTGCAGGTGACGACAGGATTGGTGGAGCCCTTGCCTTCGGCCGTCAGGCGGTTGGCTGCCACACCGTGGGCGACCAGGTATTCCTTGACTGCATCAGCGCGTTGCTGCGACAGTTTCAGGTTGTACTTGGGCGAACCGATGCGGTCGGCATAACCACTGATGACGACGTTGTTGACGTCCGGCGATGCGTTCAGCACGCGGGCGATTTCGTCGAGCTTGGTCTGTGTCGGACCCAGCTTGGCGCTGTCGAACGCGAACAGTTCCGTTGCCGACATCGTCACTTTTTCAAAGCGTGCTGGCGGCGGTGGCGGTGGTGGTGGCGGCACGACCACGACGACTTCCTCGCGCACTGGCGGTGGTGGCGGTGGTGGCGGCGGGGCAGCCGGTTTGTCGAACGCGTAGTTCAGGCCCACGGTGACGTAGTAGTTGTTGGACTTGCTGCTCGGATCGAAGGTATTGCCGCGCAGGAAGCCATGCACATTGCGCACGTCGGCCTGGATGGACAGCTGATCCGTGATGCTGGACTGGAAGCCCAGGCCCACACTCGCGTATGGCGAGCTCTTCGTGCGTTCACCGAAGGCGAAGCTGGTGTCCTTGTCGCGCTGCATGCCGGCACCGACCAGCAGGAAGGGGCGGAAGGCTTTACGCGAGAACATGTACAAGCCGTCTACGCCCAGCGTGTTTTGCTGGTAGCGCTGACCGCCATCCTTGGAGCGGGCATACGTGGTACCCAGCTGGATATCCCAGTCCTGGGAAACAGGCTTACCGAAGCGCAAGCCTGCGCCATAGCCGGTTTTATCCGTAGCGAAGTCGGAATCTGGCTTGAGTGCGTTGATGCTAGGTTGAATATACCAGGAGGGATTGATTTCCTGGGCCTGTGCGCCGAGGGCGGAGCACAGGACTGCGGCGGCAACGGCGATTTTTTTTAGATTATTCACAAGTAACTCCCAACGTTGATAAGAGATTTTCTCTACAGCATCAAAACGACATCTTGCTACACGTGCTATTGCTAGAGATAGACCACACTTCCAGGTGCGCTTTCTTGCGATAAATGCACTGCTGTTGGACTAGAGAATACGGTTGCAGGTTCAACCGGTCGGTGCGCTGGCGCACAAAGCATTGTGGTATATCAATAGTGTTGCAGATTCACGACAAAGACTTTGGTGTTGAAAAAAACTAATTTTCTTGGTGAAACTTTTACGCCCATTTTCTGGCGCCGCGGCACGAGGCAATCGTACGACTTGTTACCTGCATGCCACTGTATATTAGCAACAATGATGAGCTTGATAACTAATATTACATTGATGTTGTATTCCTGCCGCGTTCTGTTGCTTTTCGGTGCTTCCGCCAGGCAACTTTTGCGCGCCGCAGCCAGCTCCGCCACTTTTCATCAAGGAGTTACCCGTGCCTGACCTGTCCCGTGTTCTTACTTCCCCGCTGTCTGGCAAGCTGTGCCTGCTGCTGTCGCTGGGCCTGGCGGCGCCGGCCTGGGCCGATAGCGGCGTGTCCCTGTTTTCGCCCAGCGGCACGGTCAAGGCCGTGCGCCAGGTGCGGGCCCAGTTCGCCACGCCGATGGTGCCGTTCGGCGACATGGGCTTGCCCGCGCCGTTCGCCATCGATTGCGGCAAGGCCGAGCCGGCCGTGGTGGCGGGCGCGGGGCGCTGGGCTGACGAGCGCAACTGGAACTTCGATTTCGAGCGCGACTTGCCGGCCGGCGTGGCGTGCAGCTTTACCTTGAAGCCGGGGCTGAAGGACTTGGCGGGCCAGGCCTTGCAGGGCACGGCGTCGTACCGCTTTTCCACGGGCGGCCCGGCCATCGTCGAGGCCGTACCGTATGACGGCCAGCCGTACATCGATGAAAACCAGATCTTCGTGCTGGGCCTGGACGCCGCGCCGAACGAGGCCAGCGTGGCCGCCAACGCGTATTGCCGCGCCGATGGCATCAATGAAAAGATTCCCGTGCGCCTGCTCAAAGGCAAGGAACTAGAGCAGGTATTGACCCTGCGCAAGAGTTTTCTCGACCGCTACCTGACCGTGTACTTCAAGAAGCGGGGCACGGTCTGGAAAGTGGGCATGCCCGTCGCCAGCAAGGGCGCGCCGCCGCTGCCCGTCACCGTGCTGCAATGCAAGCGCAGCTTCCCCGCCAACGCCAAGGTGTCGCTCGTGTGGGGCGAGGGCATCGCCAGCGCCGGCGGCATCGCCACGGACAAGGCGCAAACCCTGCAGTTCAAGACGCGTCCCGATTTCACGGCCAAGTTCAGCTGCGAGCGCAGCAATCCGAAGGAGCAGTGCATCCCCTTCCTGCCCATGCGCGTACAGTTTTCCGCGCCCGTCAGCGCGTCGCTGGTGCGCGCCATGACCCTGAAGGGCGGCGGCAAGACCTATGGGCCGACGATTTCCAAAGAGGAAGAAAAGGCGGAATTCCTGTATGGCGCCGTCTTCAATGGCCCATTCCCCGTGCAGGGCAGCTTTGTGCTGACCTTGCCGCCGGGCTTGAAGGACGATGCGGGCCGCGCCTTGCTCAACCGCGCGCGCTTCCCCATGACGGTGCGCACGGGCGAACAGCCGCCGCTGCTGAAGTTCCCGGCCCCGTTCGGCATCATCGAAGCGAAGGGCGACGGCTTGCTGCCCGTCACCGTGCGCAATATCGAGCCTGTGCTGTCGGGCAAGGAAGTCGCGCAAGCCTCGGCCGCCGCCACGGGCGCCACCTTGCGCGTGCCCGACAATGACGACAAGTTCATCATCGAGTGGATGCAGCGCCTGGCCGGCAATGGCGACGGGGGAGAATACTGGCAGCCGTATGCCCAGTATGCGGGCAACATGAGCAAATCCGTGCTGGCGGGCGCCGCCGGCACGCGCCCCATCAGCCTGCCGCGTCCCGATGGCAAGAAAACCTTTGAAGTGATCGGCATTCCTTTGCTGAAACCGGGCTTTTATGTCGTCGAGCTGGCCAGCCCCATCCTCGGCAAGGCGTTGCTGGGCAAACCGACGACCGCGTATATCCGCACGGCCGCGCTGGTAACGAACCTGGCGGCCCACTTCAAGCACGGCGCGCAATCGTCGCTCGTGTGGGTGACGTCGCTGGACAAGGGGGCGCCTGTTGCGAAAGCGCAAGTGGCCGTGCGCGACTGCGCCGGCAAGCTGCTGTGGCAGGGCACCACGGGCGCGGACGGCGTGGCGCACATTCCCGGCGAGCTGGCCAATTCCAGCTGCAAGAACAATGGCCGCTACTTTATCAGTGCGCGCAGTGGCGGCGACATGACGTTCACCCTGTCGGACTGGGTGGGCGGCATCGAAGCCTGGCGTTTCAACCTGCCCACGGACGACACACGCGCCGACAATACCCTGCTGGCCACGGTATTCGACCGCACCTTGCTGCGCGCCGGCGAAACCGTGCACATGAAGCATTTCATCCGCAAGCACACGGCCGAAGGCATGAGCCTGGTCGACAAGAACAACGGTCCCGGCAGCGCCACCTCCGTCGTCATCACCCACCAGGGCAGCGACCAGAACTACCAGTTACCGCTGCGCTGGTCCGCCAGCGGCACGGCGGAAAGCGACTGGGTCATTCCCGCCGACGCCAAGCAGGGCGAATACAGCGTCACGATGGCGGGCCGCCCGTCCGGCAGTTTCCGCGTGGAAGCGTTCCGCGTGCCGACCATGAAAGCCGTGCTGCAGGGACCGAAGGCGCCCGCCGTGCAGGCAAAGCAGCTTGCCCTCGATGCGCAAATCACGTATCTTGCCGGCGGCGCGGCCACCAACGCGCCCGTCAAGCTGCGCACGGTGCTGCAAGACAAGAGCGTGACGTTTGCCGACTATCCCGACTATAGCTTCAGCAATGGCGACGTGAAGGAAGGCCTGGTGAAACAGGGCACGGGCTATGATGACGATGAAGGCGAGTGGCAGGACGAAGGCCGTGGCGGAGCAGCCGGGCCGGGAGCCACGGCTGCGCGCACGCAAAGCTTGACCCTGGACAAGGCGGGCGGCGCGCGCATCGTCATCGACCAGTTGCCGCAGCTGTCCGTGCCGCGCGACCTGGTAGCGGAAATGGCTTTCCAGGATGCAAATGGCGAGACGGCATCGGTGGCCACGCGCGTGCCGCTGTGGCCGTCAAACTATGTGATCGGCATCAAGCCCGACGCCTGGGCCTTGAGCAAGGATGCCTTCAAGTTCACTGTAGCCGTGTTGGGCACCAATGGCAAGCCCGTGGCGAACGCCCCGGTCGCCGTCGACTTCTTCCAGCGCAACAGCTATTCGCACCGCCGGCGCCTGATCGGCGGCTTCTATGCGTATGAAAACAGCAGTGAAGTGGTCAAGCTCGGTCCTGCTTGTTCGGGCAAGACGGACAACAAGGGCTTGCTGGTGTGCGACGTGAAGGCGCCCGCCAGCGGCAACCTGATTCTGCGCGCCCGCACGCAGGATGCGTCCGGCAATGCGGCCGTCGCCAACCGCGAAACCTGGGTGGCCGGCAGCGGCGACTGGTGGTTCAATGCCAGCGACAATGACCGCATCGACGTCTTGCCTGAAAAGAAACGCTATGAGCCGGGCCAGGAGGCAAGCTTGCAGGTACGCATGCCATTCCGTTCGGGCACGGCGCTGATCACGGTCGAGCGCGAAGGCATCCTCGACACCTATGTGCGCCAGCTCAATGGGCGGGAACCGGTGGTGTCCATTCCGGTCAAACCAAATTACGCACCGAATGTCTACGTGTCCGTGTTTGTCGTGCGGGGGCGTGTCGATGGCGTGCAGCCGACGGCTCTGGTCGACCTGGGAAAACCAGCCTACAAGATGGGCATCGCACCACTGAACGTGGGGTGGCAGGCGCATGAACTGAACGTCATGGTGGTGTCCGACAAGGAAGTCTATCAAACGCGCGACAAGGCGGAAGTATCCGTGCGCGTGCGCCGCGCCGACGGCAAACCGCTGCCGGCAGGCGCCGAAGTGGCGCTGGCGGCCGTCGATACGGGGCTGCTGGAACTGATGCCCAACGATAGCTGGAAGTTGCTCGACACCATGATGGCGCAGCGCAGCCTGCAGGTGGAAACGGCGACGGCGCAGATGCAAGTGATCGGCAAGCGCCATTTCGGCCGCAAGGCGTTTCCGGCCGGCGGTGGCGGCGGCAAGGGCGCCAGCCGCGAGCTGTTCGACACCCTGCTGTTCTGGAAGGGCACCGTCAAGCTCGACGCCAAGGGAGAAGCGACCGTGCAAGTGCCGCTCAACGATTCCTTGACGGGCTTCCGCATCGTTGCGATTGCCAGTGCCGGCAAGGAATTGTTCGGCACGGGCAGCACGGATATCCGCAGCTCGCAAGACTTGATTTTGATGTCGGGCTTGCCGACCCTCGTGCGCGAAGGCGACCAGCTGCGCGCGGGCTTTACCGTGCGCAACACCTCGGCCACATCCTTGAACGTGGACCTCAATGCCACGGCCGCCGGCAAGGCGCTGCCGCGCCAGAGCTTGACCCTGGCTGCGGGCGAAGCGCGCGAAACGGGCTGGGATTACCAGGTGCCGCTCGGTGCGCAGAATATCGTGTGGGAGATAGTCGCGAAGGCGGGTAGCCATACCGATAAACTGAAAATCACGCAAAAAGTCGGCCAGGCCACGCCCGTGCGCACGTATCAAGCCACCTTGATGCAGATCGACAAGCCCGTCAATATGTCCGTGCAAATGCCGGCCGGCGCCTTGCCGGGCCGGGGCGGCCTGCAGACCAGCTTTGTCGCCAAGCTGGGCGGCGAGCTGCCCGGTGTGCGCGAGTATATGGCCGCCTACCCGTACACCTGCTTCGAGCAAAACACGTCGAAGGCCATCGCCCTGCAAGACCAGGACGCGTGGAACAAGCTGGCCGCCAGCCTGCCCGCCTACCTGGACAGCGATGGCTTGCTGAAATACTTCCCCATCATGGAGCAGGGCAGCGACAGCCTGACGGCCTACGTGCTGTCGGCCACCAGGGAAGCGGGCTATGCGATTCCGGAACAGACGAAGAACCGCATGGAAGCAGCCTTGACGGCCTTCGTGCAGGGCAAGATCGTGCGCCGTTCCGCGCTGGCCACGACCGACCTGGCCGTGCGCAAGCTGGCGGCGCTGGAAGCGCTGTCGCGTTCGAATAAGGTGCCGCCCGACGCGCTGGAGAGCATCAGCATTAGCCCGAATTTGTGGCCGACCTCCGCCGTCATCGACTGGAGCTTGCTGCTGCAACGCACGCCAAGCCTGGCGCGCCGCGATGCGCTGCTGGCCGAGGCGCAGCAGATCTTGCGTTCGCGCCTGAATTTCCAGGGTACGACCATGGGCTTTTCCACCGAGCGCAAGGATAACTGGTGGTGGCTGATGGTGTCTGGCGACGTCAACGCCAACCGTTTATTACTGGCCGTGATGGACGACCCGGCGTGGAAGGACGATATCGGCCGCCTGGTGCGCGGCAGCATGGGGCGCCAGAAGAAGGGCCGCTGGGATACGACGGTGGCCAACGCCTGGGGCACGCTGGCCATCGCTAAATTCTCGGCCAAATTCGAGTCGACGCCGGTGACGGGCGCCAGTGCCGTCAAGCTGGGCGGCGATACGCAAGCGCTCGTGTGGAATGGCGCGGCGAAAGTCGGCCCCGTGCTGCAAGCGTGGCCGAAGGGCACGGATACGCTGGGCCTGGCGCACAGCGGCACTGGCAAGCCGTGGGCCACCGTGCAAAGTCTGGCGGCCATTCCGCTCAAGGCGCCCGTCTCCAGCGGCTACACGATCAAGAAAACCGTGACGCCTGTGGAACAGAAAACCACGGGCCAATGGTCGCGCGGCGACGTCTACCGCGTGCGCCTGGAGTTGTCGGCGCAGGCGGACATGAGTTGGGTGGTGGTCGACGACCCGATACCGGCCAGCGCCAGCGTGCTGGGCAATGGCCTGGGGCGCGATTCGCAGCTGCTGACGGCCGGCGAAAAATCCACGGGCTGGGTCTGGCCCACGTTCGAAGAGCGGGCGTTTGACGCTTTCCGCGCCTATTACGCCTTCGTGCCGAAAGGTAACTGGAGCGTGGAATACACGGTGCGCCTGAACAATGCCGGTGATTTCAGCCTGCCGGCCACGCGCATCGAAGCCATGTATTCGCCCGAAATGTTTGGCGAGTCGCCGAACGCGAACGTGAAGGTGGGGCAGTGAGGAATGTCATCGTTGTCATGGGCTGTTTGCTGTCCGGCCCGGTCTTCGCCGAGGCGGTCCTGACGCCGGCCCAGGTGCAGGCTGCTTACCGCAGTTCCGAAGCGCAGTTGCTGGACCGCGGCGGCGCGCCGCTGCAATCGTTACGCGTGGACATGAAGGTGCGGCGCTTGCCGTGGGTGCCGCTGGCCGATATCTCTCCCGCCGTGCAGCAGGCCGTGCTGCTGGCGGAAGACCAGCGCTTCATGCGCCATGGCGGCGTGGATGTGTCCGCGCTGGCCACGGCCGCCTGGGACAATCTGTTTTCCAAGAAAGCCCGGGGCGCCTCGACCATCACCATGCAGCTGGCGGGCCAGCTCGATGCGGACTTGCAGGCGTCCTCGGGCGGACGCAGCCTGCGCCAGAAATGGGACCAGATGCGCGCCGCCCAGGCGATCGAGGACAGCTGGAGCAAGGCGCAGATTTTCGAAGCCTACTTGAACCTCGTATCGTTCCGGGGAGAACTGCAAGGCATCGCCTCCGCCTCGTACAGCCTGTTCGGCAAGGCGCCGTCGGGCCTGAACCAGACGGATGGCATCATTTTGGCCAGCCTGGTGCGGGCGCCGAATGCGCCGCCGGCCACCGTCACGCGCCGTGCCTGCGCGCTGGCCAAGGAATGGCGCATGGACAGCAGCTGCCAGCTGATCGGCCAGCGCGTGCAGACGGCCTTGCAGCGCAATGCGCTGTATGCCGAGCTGGCGCCGGCGCCGCAAGTGGCGCAGCAACTGCTGAAGCAGCCGGGTGCCCAGGTCGCCAGCACGCTCGATGGCCCGCTGCAGCGCTTCGCGCAGGAAAACCTGCGCCAGCAGCTGGGATCTTTGCGCGAGCGCAATGTCAACGACGGCGCCATCATCGTGCTCGACAATCGAAGCGGCGAGATCCTCGCCTATGTCGGCAATGCGGGCGGCAGCCATGTCGATGGCGTGACGGCCCTGCGCCAGGCCGGTTCCACATTAAAGCCGTTTTTATATGAACTGGCCATCGAGCGCCGCCTGATGACGGCCGCCTCCGTCATGGACGATTCGCCGCTGGACGTCGCCACGGCGTCGGGCATGTATGCGCCGCAAAACTATGACCGCAATTTCAAGGGCTACGTCAGCGCCCGCACGAGCCTGGCCAGTTCCCTCAACATTCCCGCCGTGCGCACGGTGCTGCTGACGGGGCAGGACGGTTTTTATAACCGCCTCAAGGACGTGGGCCTGTCCAGCCTGACGGAACCGGCCGAATACTACGGCCCCTCGCTGGCGCTGGGTTCATCTGAAGTGACCCTGCTGGAACTGGCCAACGCCTACCGCGCGCTGGCCAACGGCGGGCTGTACAGCACCGCCAGCCTGCAGCCGGGGCAGGCTGGCAAGGACAAACGCCGCGTGATGGAGCCGGGCGCCGCCTTCATCGTCGGCGATATCCTGGCCGACCGCGCCGCGCGCAGCATGACCTTTGGCTTGCGCAACGAGCTGGGGACGAATTTCTGGAGCGCCGTCAAGACGGGCACAAGCAAGGACATGCGCGACAACTGGTGCATGGGTTACTCGGAACGCTACACGGTGGGCGTGTGGGTGGGCAACTTCGATGGCAAGCCCATGTGGGACGTGTCGGGCGTGACGGGCGCCGCGCCCGTGTGGCGCGACGTGATGGATTATCTGCACAAGAATGTGCCCAGCCACGCGCCGAAAGCCCCGCCAGGCGTGCTGCAGCAGATGGTGGCGTACCAGCCCGCGCTGGAAGCGCCGCGCCGCGAATGGTTTATCGCGGGCACGGAAAGCCCCGTCATCGTCGTGCTGGGCGACACCGTGAAGCCGCCCGCCATCGTGTATCCGGCCGAGGACAGCATCCTCGCCATCGACCCCGACATCCCGCCCGCCCTGCAGCGCGTCTTCTTCCAGGCGCAAGGCAGCCGCGACCTGCGCTGGGTGCTCGACGGCAAGGACCTGGGCGCGGCAAGCGAGAGCATCAGCTGGCGCCCCGTCCCGGGCAGGCATGCGCTGGCCCTCGTCGATGACGCGGGCAAGACGGTGGCGCGGGTGGCGTTCCAGGTGCGGGGGAATGCGCTGGCGCAGCTGGCCGCACAGGGTAAATAATCAGTTCGATGGATAATTCGCGGGATCGATGGCCGGCGTGACGTAGTGCCGCAGCACATCGCCGCCGTGCGGATGATGTTGCGTGCGGCGTTTTTCGTCCGACGGCGGGCTGACCAGCACGATGGTCGCTTCGTCCGGATTGCGCAGGTTTACCACCGCGCTCACGCCGCCATCGCGGTAGCTGCCCATCACGCCGATGGCCATCTGTACGAACAGGGTGGCCGCGCCCGTGTTGCCCAGCCGCCGGTCCGTGTCTATCCATTGCGCCACGTTGCCGCTGTCGAGTTCCGTGCCGCCATCTTCCGCATGCTTCAGCAAGGTCTTGTGCAGTGCCACCAGCTGCCCCTGATTGCCGCCCGTGGCCGCGACCAGGCGCGCCGGCGCGGCGGGCCGCTCCGCTTCAGGCAAGCTGTGCAAGGCTTGCTGCCAGCCCGCCTGCAAGGCGCGTTCGCGCTGGTCGCGCCGCGTCAGCGGCTTGCCGTGTTCATCCGTCAACTTGATAAAAGTGGGCCGGTGGATGAAACCGAAGGTGGGCAGGCGGTCCAGCTGCGCCAGCTGCTCCTTGTTGAACGGCAGGGGAAACCAGGGCGTGGGCTGCCACTCTTTCGGCGGGTGATAAGTCTTGTGCTGGAGCCTGTCGAGCATGCTGAAGCTGCCCGTGCCGCGGATGTCGGGGCGCTGCGCGAATTGTGCGGCGACGGGGAGCCACTCGGCGATGCTGGGCTGGCGCCGGGTGATGGCTGTGGGATCAGTTTCCAGGCGTGCCTGCGGCACTGTACCCATCAAATCATAGTAGGCCAGATACAAGCGCCGCGCCACGCCGTAGGTATTCAAATCATCGACGCTGTCCTCGGGCGGCGCATCGTCATACGCAAACTTCCGTACGGCGTCGATGCGTTCGCGCCGGGCCAGCACGAACAGGGCGGAGGCGTCGGGCATTTCAGGGATGTAGCGGCCGTCTCTTGTGAGCGGTGGCGAGTTGTCCGGGCTGTACAGATCGCGCGTGGGCATGCTGTCTTCCGAATTGAGCACGATGTAGGGCACGTCGGGATGGGCATCGAAGAAGGCGAATACGTCTTCCAGTATGCGGTCCGGATGTTCGCTGAGGCGCCGCGGTCCACTGGCGAACAGATGCCAGTGCAGGCCGGATGACGCAGCGCCACCGGCCAGACCTATGGCCGGCGAGTCGGGGCTGTCCAGCATGCTCGAATTAAAGATCGGTGGTTCGGCATTGAAAACGGGCACGCCAAAATACATGGGAATGTCCCTCGCCCCATTTTCCAGCGTGTCGCCGCCGCGGCCACCTGCTATCCCAGCTCTCTGCATGGCATCCCAGGTGTATTTTTCCTTGTCCTGTTCACGGATGCTGGCATAGGCATTACCCTGTTGCAGCGCTTCCCACAGTTTGCCCTGCCGGTATTTGTCCAGGGTGACGCCCAGACCGATCACTTCCAGCACATATTCACGCTTGTCCTGCTCGGTGGGCGCCGCCTGTTGCACTTGCGGCTGTGCGATGGCCACAGGCCTGGATGAATGCAGCCAGCGAGAACCGAGCAATGTAGCCGCGACGATGGGCGGGATCAGCAACAGCCATTGCAGGTGGCGCCATATTTTGCTGCTCATCGTGGACTCCTGTAAATAAGTAGGACTGATCAATACAAACCCAAGCAATAGCAGAGTCATCAATGCGAGGGTTACGCAGAAGGGAGAGAGCAAGTTTGGGAAAAATTTTTTCATCTTGGAATGTCATCGCTGGCTTTATGTACAAAAGGAGTGACGACCGATTCGGTACGCCTGCCATTGACTGTTTCACAAACGACGGTAGACGGCAGGCCTGCTTGCAGTGCGTGCACAAAGGCAGGTAAGTCTCCCGAACTGTAGTAATGTGCATTACCTTCAATGATTTGCTTGCGTTGTAGAGGTTCTGCAGCCCAATAGATTGCAAATTTCTTCATGAAATCCTCCCATCTCAGGATGGATTTTCTTATAGGATTTTTTTTGTCGTTTTGCAGCCGCCAATCCGCCACCGCACACAAATACCGGTAAAACTTCGGATCGCTGCTCGCCTTGCCCCCGCCAATGGCCACGTCATGCGCCGTCACGTTGCGGTGGTTTTCCGCGTTGCCGATGATGGCGCCGTGGAAGGATTTGGGGCTGACCTCGTTCTGCCAGCGCTTGCGCGCCTCGTTCGGGGTCTCTTCGCGGTCGACAATCAGCTCGTCGCCACCGCCGGGATGGCGCGAAACGCGGTCTATTCTGCATTGGTCGCCCGCTTCCTTGCCCAGGTTCAGGGCTTTTTCCACCTGCTCGCGCTCGCCCGCGCCGAACATGCCGGCACCGAATTCGGGGATGCGATGCTGCTTCGGCCGCGGGTCGGCGATGATTTCCTGCTTGCGCATCCGCAAACCTTTCTTGCTGGTCACCGCGATGGCCGCATCGATGGGGTCGACTTCCTCGCACGGTCCCTGCTGGTCGCGCGGCAGCCTGGCCTGGTCGGAATCCTTGGGGAATTGCGCCGGTTTGACTTCGCCGCCGTCCAGCACGGCCGCTCTTGGCGCCCGCAAGGCTTCGCCATTGATCGTGCGCAAGCCTTCGCGCCGGCCCGCTTCCGTGGAAAAGATATTCCATTTGCCGGGCTTGACTGGCGGCCATTGCGCCTCGTCATGGTTGCCGCGGTGGCCACGGTTCGTACCGGCCACGTGGGCATGATCGTCCTCGCCTTTCAGGCGCAGGGCGAAGTCGTGCGGCGGCTGGCCCACCAGTACCGGCCCGTTGTTCATGCCAGCCGCGTCAAGGCGCTGTTTGTTGGTAAAGACACGCTGGTAAAATTCCTTGCCCAACTCCGCCAGCGGTTGCCGGCGCTGGGATTCCTTTTCCCAGCAGGTGGGGCCGTCGCCCCAGATGCTTTTGTCCGTCTGGCCCTTGGTCTTGGACAGACGATGGCCGTCGATGTAGTCGGGTACGCCTTGCCAGCCGATGCCCTGCATATTGTCCAGCGCTACCGTCATGTCTTCGGGGCAGAAGTACAGGTAGACCTTGCCCCGGTTGTCGCGGTCCGCTTCCGCGCGCCATGCCGCGCCCGCCATGCCATGACAGACGGCGTGGTCCTTGATTTGCGCAAAGGCGGGTGTGGCATGCTTTTTTGCCACCACGCCCTGCACGATCTGCACCAGCGTTTGCAGGCGCGCATGCAGGGTCTGGCGGTTGTCGATGGCGTCGTACTGCTCTTCCATTGCCGCATCCCGGCCGCCGCCAAAGATGCGGCTAGCTTCCGCCGCGCCGAAAAACATGGTGGTGTCCTCTACCAGGCTGTAGGGAGGATGCGTGAGGATCAAGGTGTCGGCGGGCCGCTTGCCTTCGTCGAGCAGGAAGGCCTGCGCCAGCAGCGAGATCAAACAGCCCTGGCTGTGCGCGACGATGGAGACCACGTCGTTGCTGTCGTAATCGCGGATCATGGCGATGAGCGCTGCCAGGCGCTTGGCGGCCAGCACCATGTACATGCGGCCCGGCGCCGTCATCAGAGGGCGCACGGGGTCGCCGCCCACGTCGTAGGGCGAGAACAGCCCCTTGTTCCACATGTCGGGCAGGGTATTGGTGGCATTGCCGAACGGGCCGCCGTTCTTCGACATGTCCTTGTCCAGGCGGTTGCCGTAGCGGTCCGTGTTCTGGCCGTTGACCATTTTGCTGGCGTTGCCTTGTTCGCGAAAGCCCCAGTAAAACGGGATCACGGGGCTGTACGTGGTCTCATCAGGCTGGCGCTTGAAAAACACGTCGTCCGGGTCGGCCAAAGCTTCCTTCTTGTCGGACGCCTGCGGCATGCGGTAGGTGGCTGGCGTGAACACGTGGCCGCCGCCATACATGCGTGCATCGAGTCCTTGGCACAAGCCTTTTTCCACGGCGCCGAAACTGGTGCCCACGTCGTTGACGCCATGGATGACGATGATGTTGCCGGGCAGTTCAGGGCGGATGCGCACGATGGCGTCCTGCATGCGGCCGCAGTGGAGCAGGGCGGTACTCTTGCCGCTGGTGTAGGGAAGTTTGGGATACGCCATCGCCGCTCCATGCTGACCAGTCAGGACAGTGTAGAGGGGCGGAATGGCGGATTAATTGCGTCTACGCAAAGTTTGCGGGAAAGAATGCGGTCTTACGGCGCGCTGATGATCTTCGTCAGCGCAATGCGATACGCGGGCTGCACGTCGCCATCCTTGTCCAGCTTGTCCGTCATGATCACGCCGAAACCTTGCGCATACCACACGTATTCGCCGCTCTTGCCTTTGCTTTTGCCGCCCACGTCGTGCAGTTCGAACTTGCAGGCGTCGGGGAAGCGGCGCCCGCCCAGTTCCAGGCGTTCCCAGCCCAGGAAGGTGATCGAGAAATCGCGTTGATCGGTGCGCGTGGAGGTGGTGATCTTGTCGGACAGGCCCGCCAGCGGGTAGTGGGTGCTCGTCTGCGTGTCCGTGAACTGCACGCGCACTTCCTGGCCCGGGCGCATCCTGGCGGGGATGGCCGACTGCGGCGCGTAGACGTTCTTGCTGCGCACGGTGCCGTCTTCGTTGTAATGGATCGTGCCCGTCAGGAATACCTGGCCGTCGCGGATGTCCTGGTAGGATGTGGCCAGCAGCACGCCGCCGTCGAGGATCAGCTGGATACCCTTGAGTTTCTTGCCTTCGAAGACTTCCTCGACGTTGACTTGCGCGTCGCCATTGTTCTTGCTGAACTTGACGCCCGTCGTCAATTCCATGCACTCGCCCACCGTCGGCGCCGCCTGTACGCCTGCGGCCGCGAATACCGCTGCCGCTGCCATCCCACACCATATTGCTTTCATTGTCATCCTGCCTATCTTGTAAAGGCGTGATGATAGCTTGCCGGAGAGTAATGTGGCGCAGCGCTGGCGTGGGATTTATTTCGCGGGAGCGATGGGGATGCTGGGCTCGGCCGGTACGGACGCAGGCGGCGCCGTGGGCGCGCCGCTGTGCGGTTTGTTCTCGGCATTCGCCGTGGGCTTGCCGCGCCGGCTGCGCTTGTCCGTGCGCGATTTGGTGGCCTTGCCGTCGTGGATCAGCTTGCCCTTGTTGTCGAGTTTGTCGGATTCGTCCGATTGCTGGCCTGGATCGTTGCGGTTGTTGGTGTGGTTGCCCGTCTGGTTCACATTCGTCGTCGACTGGGCTTGCACCCAGGCGCCGCCGATGGTCATCAGGGTGGCGGCCAGCAAGAGAGCGGCGGTTTTCATGGTGCGTCTTCCTGTGCAAGAGAGTGAGATGGCGGTGGATACCGCTGTCGAGACTGCATTGTCACACGCCGACCCATGCGGGCAAGTAGGATTACGCCTCATCCTTGTGTGGGCGTATTGCCAATGTTCATGTCGCTCTTGCGCCGCGCGCGCAGGCGCAGGCGCCGGGCGCTCAGCGCATCGCGCATGCTCCATGCCAGCGAGATGGCGCCCATGGCCGCCAGCCAGCTGCCGGGGCCGTCCGCAGGCAGCGCATGCACGTCCGATGGCAGGGCAAGCCAGCCGGGCAGCGCCTGCAGCAGCAGGGTGGCGATCACGCCCAGGTTAATGAACAGCAACACGTGCAGGATCTGTTCCGGCAGGGGCAGGCGGCGCGTGCGGCCTTCCACGACCGTGTCGCGCAGCGAGACGCCGATTTCCGCCAACAACAGCAGCGCTGGCCAGCAGGCCAGCCAGCCATGCCAGGCAAACAGGCCCAGCGAGGGAAACAGCAGGCCGAAGATGGCTTCGCGCAGGCTGTGCAGGCGCTGCTCGGCCGCAGCGCCGGGACGCGACGGCAAGCGCACGAGCAGCTCGTGGTTGAGCAGGACGTCAGCACCACCCAGCAGCCCGTGCAGAAGCAGCGTGGCTTGCAGCGCCGTCATGGCGGCGCTTGGCGGTCCGTGCCGTTGCATGCGGCCTTGCCCGGCTGCATGCATGTGCATGGTTTCATGGGATTCCTCGTGTGGATGACGTGGAATGCCGATCCTGCCATGCGCGGGCTGGCCCGTAAGTAGGAATCCGCCGCCGCCCCATGTGGGGGGATGGCTGTCCGTGGCGCAGGCCTTAGCGGAACTGCTCCGTCGAGATATCAAATCGCTTGAGCTTGTCGTACAGGGTTTTCTTCGGGATATTCAGGCTGGCGGCCGCGTCGATGACGTTGCCATTGTGGCGGCGCAAGGCTTCCTCGATGATGGAAATCTCGAAGGTGTCCACTTGCTCGGCCAGCGACGCTTCGCGGCAGCCGGCGGGACTCAGGGTCTCGTCCAGCAAGCCCAGCACGAAGCGGTCGGCCACGTTGTGCAGTTCGCGCACATTGCCGGCCCAGCGCTGCGCCATCAGGGACGCGATCAGTTCGCCGCTGACGAGGGCCGCCGGCTGGCCATAGCGCAGCGCCGCCTGCAGCACGAAAAACTCGAACAGCAGCGGGATATCCTCGCGCCGGTTGCGCAGCGCGGGGAGCGTGAGGCTGGCCACGTTCAGGCGGTAGTACAGGTCGGGCCGGAACTTGCCCTGTTCGGCCAGCACATTGAGGTCTTCCTTGGCGGCGGCGATGACGCGGAAATTGACGGATATCAATTTGTTGGAACCGAGCCGTTCCACCTGACGCTCCTGCAGCACGCGCAGCAGTTTGACTTGCAGGGCCAGCGGCATGCTTTCGATTTCATCGAGGAACAAGGTACCGCCGTTCGCGTACTCGATCTTGCCGATGCGCTGGCGCTGCGCGCCCGTGAATGCGCCTTCCTCGTGGCCGAACAGTTCCGATTCGAAGATCGATTCGGGCAGGGCGCCGCAGTTGATCGCCACGAACGGGTGGTCGCGCCGCTCGCTGAAGTCGTGCAGGCAACGGGCGATCAGTTCCTTGCCGGTGCCCGTTTCGCCGAGAATGATGATGTCGGCCGACTTGGGCGCCAGGTTCAGCACCAGCTGGCGCACCTTGGCCATGGCCGCGCTGCGGCCCACGATGCGCGCCTCGATGCCGACGCGCTGCTCGAGCTGGCGGCGCAAGTTCATGTTTTCCAGCACCAGGTGGCGTTTATCCAGGGCGCGGCGGCACACTTCCACCAGCAGATCGGCGGAAAACGGTTTTTCGATGAAATCGTAGGCGCCGCGGCGCATGGCGCCCACGGCCATCGACACGTCGCCGTGGCCCGTGACGAGGATGACGGGCAGGCTGGCATCCTGCGCCACGGCGATATCGAGCAGTTTCAAGCCATCCATGCCGGGCAGCTTGATATCGCTCAATAAAATGCCGGCAAATTCGGGCACCAGATAAGGCAGCGCTTCCTCGGCCGTGGCGACGGCCGTCACTTGCAGGCCCGCCAGTTCCAGCGATTGCCGCGCGCCCTTGCGCACGACGGCGTCGTCTTCCACCAGCAGCACTTGCATGCCTTCAAAATTATTCTCGTGCATCAGATGTTTCCTTGTCTCTCAGCCCCGGGTCGCAGCTCAGGGTGATGGTAAATTGTGCGCCGCCCCCTTCCTGCGCGCTGCGGTTGCGCACGGCCAGGGCGCTGCCGGCCGCGCGCAGTATGCCTGCGCTGATCGATAATCCCAAGCCCAGCCCGTGTTCCTTGGTGGTATAGAAGGGGTCGAAGATCTTGTCGAGCGAGGCCAGCGGGATGCCGGGGCCATTATCGGTGATATGCAGCACGGCGAGGCTGCCTTCGCGCCGTACCTGGAACCAGATTTGCACGGGTTCGTTTTCCGGCACGGCATCCATGGCGTTCGTGATCAGGTTGGTAAATACCTGCTCCAGGCCGATGGCGTTGCACAGCACGATGATGTCGTCCTCAAGCCAGCTTTCATGCAGGGTCAGCCGTTGCGAGCCCTTGCGCGTGCGGATCTGCAGCATGGTTTGCGCAAACGCCTGGCGCACGCTGACGGGCTTGCGGGCATCGTCGCTGCGCCGCGCAAAGCCTTTCAGTTGCGACGTCACGTAGCCGAGACGCTTGACGAGGTCGGAAATGGTCGACAGATTGTCGAGCGCGTCATCGATCTGGCCGCGTGCCAGAAAGACCTTGGCATTGTCGGAAAACGTTTGCAGGGCGGCCAGCGGCTGGTTCAGCTCGTGCGTGACGCCGGCCGCCATCTGGCCGATGGCCGCCAGCTTGCCGCTTTGCACCAGTTCCGCCTGGGCGTAGCGCAAGGTCTGCTCGGCCCGTTCGCGCTCGGCCACTTCCGCCTGCAGGCGGCCGTTCGCGTGCACGAGGTCGGCCGTGCGCTGCTCGACCTTGATTTCCAGCTGTTCGTAGGCGCGGGCCAGCGTTTGTTGCGCATTGAGCTTGTCGGCGATGCGGCGCCGGCGCTGGCGCGCATACATCAGGGCCAGCAGCAGCAAGGCCCAGCCCAGCGCGGCGGCGATGGCCGCGTTGCGCGCCGCCTCGTTGACCTGGTCGAGCTCGGCCAGCACGGTGATCTGCCATTGCAGCGGGCCCAGCGCGCGGTTCACGGCCAGGTAGTCGGCATTGCCGGACAGGGCGGGGGAGTCACTCGTCTGCGGGCGTTCCAGCGTCATCACGCTGGCGCCATCGGCGAACTGGCGCTGCACCTTGTGCGGCAGGATGGGCAGATTTTCTTGCAGGAACTGGCGCTGTTCGCTGATGTCTTTCTTGGCGTCCGGCGACAGGGGGGCCAGGGTCTTGAACTTGAAGGCGGGTGTGGTGGCCAGGATGATCACGCCATTCGCATCCTTGACCCAGATCTGTTCGCCGGCGCCCGGCGTGCGCCACGATTGCTCGATCCAGTCCAGGTTGACCTTGGCGGCGACGATGCCGATGATGCGCCCGTCGCGCTGCACGGGCTGCGAAATGAAATAGCCGGCCTCGAAGGTGGAAAAGCCGATGCCGTAGAAGCGGCCGATGCCGCCCGCGATGGCGTTCTTGAAATACGGACGGAAGCCGTAATTGACGCCCACATACGAGCTGCGGTCTTGCCAGTTGCTCGACGCCAGGGTCGTGCCCTTGTCGTCGAGCACGTAGACGGCAAAGGCGCCCGCGCGGCGGTTCATGTCGACCAGGTAGGCGTTGATCTGCGTGACTTTATCGGCGCTGGGCTGCTCCAGCAATTGCGCCACGGCATCGCTCTGGGCCACGGCCAGGGGCAGGAATTCGTATTTGTTCAGGGCGCCGCCGATGGACGCCGCATACAGTTCCGCGCGCGAATCGAGCGTGCGGTGCAATTCATCGAGCTGGCGCTGCTTGACCCAGGCATACGAGGCCCACGTCAGCACGACCAGCGAGCCCACGGCCAGCAGGGGGGCGAGCGCGGGTCTCAGGGGCCATTTGCCGAGTGCCATGGTGCTCCGTGTGTCGGGTTAATTACGACGGTATTGTAAGGCTGAAACCCGCAAGTCGAAGACTGGGGTCGGACCTTAAGGTCCGACCCCGGCACTTGCTTTCGGGTTAGCTTGCGCGGCGATTAATCAGCAGTGCTGGCCATGGTCTCGGCATTGTGATGACGCTGCTGCTCTTCCATCACCATCTCGCCCAGCATGCGTTTCAAGCGGTTGAACTCGGGGTCGCTCGGGTCGCGTGGGCGGGGCAGTTCGATGGCCACGTCGCGCTTGACGGTGCCGGGACGGTAGGTCATGACGATGGTGCGGTCGGCCAGGTAGATCGATTCCTCGATCGAGTGCGTGACGAAGACGATGGTGGTACCGAAGACTTTCCAGATTTTCAGCAATTCATCTTGCAGGTTGCGCCGCGTCAAGGCGTCCAGCGCGCCGAACGGCTCGTCCATCAGCATGATCGGTGAATCGAGGGCCAGCACGCGGGCGATGGCCACGCGCTGGCGCATGCCGCCGGACAAGTCTTTCGGGTAGCGGGCACGGAATTCCGTCAAGCCCAGCATGCTCAGCAGCATGTCGACCCGTTCCTTGATCTCGGCCGGCGTCTTGCCGGCGATTTCCAGGCCGAAAGCGATATTGCTTTCAATCGTCATCCATGGGAACAGCGCGTATTCCTGGAACACCATGCCGCGGTCGGGACCGGGCTCGGTGATCAGCTTGCCGCCGGCCAGGATCTGGCCCGACGTCGGCTGCGAAAAGCCGGCGATGGCGTTCAACAGGGTTGACTTGCCGCAGCCGGACGGCCCCAGCAGGCAGATGAACTCGCCGCTGGCGATTTCCAGGTTGATGTCCTTCAGGGCGATGACGTCCGCGCCGCCCGTGGTGAAGATTTTATTGACTGCATTGATATTGATCGTGGTCATGGCCGTTCCTCTCAGTGTTCCAGGCCGCGGTGCCACTGCAGCAAATGATTATTCAGGGCATTCATGGCCATATCGATGGCCAGGCCGAACAGGCCGATGGTGAACATGCCGGCGATAATCTTGTCAGACCAGAAATACTCGCGCGCTTCCAGGATGCGGAAACCGAGGCCGCTGTTGACGGCGATCATTTCCGCCACGATCACGACGATGAAGGCCGTGCCCATGCCGATGCGCGCGCCGGCTAGGATATACGGCGTGGCCGCCGGCAGGATGACGCGGCGGAACATGGTCATCTGGCTGGCGCCCAGGTTGCGTGCGGCGCGGATATAGATGCCGTCGACCTGGCGCACGCCGGCGATGGTATTCATCAGCACGGGGAAGAAGGAACCGATGCTGATCAGGAAGAAGGCGGGCGGGTTGCCCAGGCCGAACCACAGGATCGCCAGCGGAATGTAGGCGATTGGCGGAATCGGGCGCAGCACCTGCACCAGCGGGTCGAACAGTTTATAGATGGTCTTGTTGGTGCCCATCAGCAAGCCCAGCGGCAAGGCCAGGCCGGCGCCGATGGCGAAGCCGCCCAGCACGCGCGACAGGCTGGCCCAGGCGTCATGCGGCAATTCGCCGGAGAACATCCACACCAGGTAGTTGCCCGCTTCGGGCGTGTAGGCTTGCATCGGCATCAAGTATTCATACCACTTCACCAGCACGGCCACGGGCGAGGGCAGGATTTGCGGGTTGATCCAGCCGAAGGTCGACATGGCTTGCCAAAGAAGCAATGCAGCAGCGGGCACGGCGGCGCCGTGCGCGAAGCGTTTCATCATTTGAATATTCATCGTGACACTTTCAGATTAGCGAGGTGCGTAGGATTTCTTGGCTTTTTCCAGCAGATCCAGCTTGACCCAATCCTGTGCCGCGGGCGCCTTGGCCATGCGGCCCACGCCGAATTTCATCATGTAGTCGGTGGTCAGCTGCACGTGGCTTTGCGTGATGTCTTCCGTGAAGATGGCGTTGTCGATGGCATCGCGGTAATCCTCGGTCGTGATCTGGTTCTTGAACATCGATTCGCGCACGTATTTTTCCGCCAGTTTCGGGTCGGCTAAAAACGCCCGCGTGGCGGCGACGAAGCAATCCATGAAGCGCTGGGCCACGGCCGGCTTTTCCTTGTACATCTTTTCCGTCATCACGAGGGCGCGCACGGGCTCGCCCAGCGGCGTGTCGTAGGGCTTGATGATGGCCGCGCCGTATTTCTTGTGGATGGCCTGCGTCGAATACGGTTCGGACTGGCTCATGACGTCGATATCCTTGGTCAGCAGCGCCTGGTTCAGGTCAGGGTAGCCCATGTACAGGATCTGCACGTCCTTGCCCGGCTTGTCGGACCAGGTCAGCTTGGCCTTGGTCAATTCGGCAAACAGCAGGATTTCCTGCGGGCCGCCGCGCGTGACGCCGACTTTCTTGCCTTTCAGGCCAGCAATATCCTTGATGTTCAGGTCGGGACGCCCGACGATCTGCACGCCGCCCTTGGCGAAGCCGCCCACCAGGTACACGGGCAAGCCCGTGGCGCGGCCCGTGATGGCCGCTTCCAGCGCGCTGGCGGAGACGTCGATTTCGCCGGCGATCATGGCCGGCACGATGTCGAGGCCCTTGGCGAAGATGCGCTCTTCGATCTTCAAGTCGTATTTCGGTGCGATTTCCTTCATGTAGGCGACGGCGCCGTAGTGGGCGAATTTCAGGTTGCCCAGGCGGACCAGGTCGGCCGCATGGACGGCCAGCGGGAATTGCGCGGCCAGTGCGACGGCCACGGCCAGTGCCTTGGTGTTCAGGAAGGACGAGATGCGGAAGGTGCTTGCCATGCTGTTGTCTCCAAAAAAGGTAGATGGTTTTTATATTGGGTAAGGCTGCCGCTCTGGTGGCGGTTATGAAAATATAAAAGCATCTTCCGTGCCAGTGGAGCGCATTTTGGCGTTTATTGCAAGTGATTGTTTATAAAGGTTTAATTTGAATCTATTGAAAGTGGGAAATGGTGAGATTCCGCTTTTCCGCACGGCGAGGGGAAAAGCCGTGCGGATTACCGCATTTTGGGAGGGGCGATTCGATGCTGGCCGGCGCCGCGCAGGCGGGTGAACCTAAATGGCGCGGCCGACTCCAATCGTAAAAAAACGCGTTGCAAACAGGCTGGCAACGCGTAACTCCCCCGTGGAGTAGGGGCGGCGCCGCGCGGGCGCCTGATCGGTCGGCTTTGACGGCCTTATTTCGGCGCCGTGGCGGGCGGCAGGGCCGGCGCGGTGGCCGGATCGGTCAGCGGGGCAGGCGGCGTCGTGCTGCCCGGGCCCGTTTCCGGCGTGGGCGGCGTGACGGGGGCGGGCAGTACTTGCGGGGCGGAAGCGGGGTTGGGCGCCGTTTCAGGCAGTGGCGCCTCGGCCGGTTTTTTGCAGGCGGACAGGGTGACCAGGGCAGCGGCGGCCAGCAGAGTAGGCATGTTCATGATGGTTCCTTTGCAAAGTATCAAGATTGGCGCGATGCGGACGGCGGGTGCCGCGCGCGAAGCTTGAATTTATTGCAAGAATGCCGACGCTTCTGTTCGCCATTTCACTTTGTGCGCGCATGGGAGTACGGCATTGTGAGATGTCTTTTATAGATGTCCCGAGAGAAATAATTCAGCGAGGCAATATTTTTCACTTTCTTGCTTCTAATGTTCGTTAACGCACAGACCAGTGAGGAGCAGGATGGCATTCTGTGCCCAGACGCTCAGGATTCGTGATGTCTTGGTATAAAAATTGCCAAGAACTTAACAATCCGGGCTACCGGCAATCGTTTAAAAGGAGTATTCAAATGCATGCAATGACTCAGTCTCACGTGAAGAGCGAATTAAAGGCAGCGCACCAGGAACTTCGTAGCCCCGAAAAAGGCTCGCAAATGGTCGAACGCGCAGCACCCATCCCCCCGGAACGCATGAATCCCATTTCCATGGCACCGATCGAGCGCGTGCGTTCGACGTCGGCCACCCTGCGCCGCATCGAAAACATGCAAAAGCTGATCGGCGAATTGTCGCTGCACGAGATGCTGGCCGATGAAATCGCCTGGTTCCTCAAGTTTTCGCCATCGGGCGCCCGCAAATATATCCGCGACCTGCGCGAAGCGGGCGTGATCGAACTGGCCCGTTACATCGAAGGCACCGCCACCTACCTGGGCAAGGCAGTGTATCAGCTGACGCCGGATCCTGAGCGCGTGCGCGCCTTCCTGGCCGCCATCGTCCAGCCGAAACGCGAAGGCGCGCCACCGCGCAAGGACCGTCCCGGCCTGCGCGAGCAAAGCATGGCAGGCAGCGGCCGCCACTTCCACATCCTGGCCGATGATACGCATTACGCCATCCGCGTGAACCGCGGTCCCGTGACGCGCGATCCGCTGGTCGCCGCCCTGTTCGGTGCGCCGCAGCAAAAGTCGGCCGAGTAATTTTCGCGCCTGCGGGGCCGCCTGGCGGCTGGCAGGCGGAATGCTTGTTGTTTCGATTCTCAGATGCATGTCGAAAGCCGGGTGACAGCCCGGCTTTTGGCGTTGGGGCAAGCCCTTTGAGCTGGGCGGATTGAAAAGATATTAATCAACCCCATGTGGGCTGGACTGCTGCCCGCAACGCGCGGGTTCACTTGAAGGAGCTTGTCCTTGTCTGCCTACGCCGCCCTGTTATCGTTCCCGCCATTGCGCTGCCTGAAACGGGCCACCGCATGAACCCGCTGCTGTGGATCGCCCTCGTCACGGTCGCCATCGTCTTTTCATTATGGTTCCCCCGCTGGCGCTTGAAGCGTGCCCTGTCCAGGCCCTTGCCGCCGGAAGGCCTGGCCGTGCTGGAAAAAAATATTCCCGTGTATCCGCGCATGCCGGCGCCGCTGCAGCAGCAATTGCGCCGTCTGGTCGTGCAATTCCTGTACCAGAAGAAATTCGTCGGTTGCGGCGGCCTGGAAATCACGGACGAGATGCGCTACACCATCGCCGGCCAGGCGTGCTTGCTGCTGCTCAATCGCCAGACCCAGGTGTATCCGGAGCTCGACACCATCCTCGTGTATCCCACGGAATTCATCGTCACGCGCAATGAAGTGGGGCCGGGCGGCGTGGTCACGCCATCGGCCAACGGCTTGCTGGGCGAATCCTGGGGCGATGGCCGCGTCGTGCTGGCCTGGGACCACGTGCAGCGCGGCGCGGCAGACTGGACCGATGGCCACAACGTCGTGCTGCATGAATTCGCCCACCAGCTCGACAGCGAATCGGGCGCCGCGAATGGCGCGCCCTACCTGCCCAGCGTGTCGAGCTACCGCAGCTGGGCCACGGTGCTGTCACGCGACTTCGATAACCTGCGCCACGACGCCATGGTCCAGCAGCAAAGCGTGATGGACCATTACGGCGCCACGAATCCCGCCGAATTCTTTGCCGTGGCCACGGAAACCTTCTTTGAAAAGCCGTACCAGATGGCCGAGCACCACGAAGAACTGTATGCGCAATTTTTACAGTACTACAAGGTCGATCCGCGCGACTGGATGGCACCACCGGTGGAACCCGAACACATGGCCTCGCCGTTTCCCAATTACGCGCCCCACTGGTAAGCGTGGACTTCAGCCCAGCAGCCGTTGTTTCAGCGCGGGATAGCTGCTGCGCGAGACGGGAATGCCCGTGCTGGTTTGCGTGTCGAGCGCGTATTTGCCGCCCGCGGCGATCTGCAGCCGCTTGAAACCCAGGCTGTTGACGATGTAGGAGCGGTGCACGCGCAGGAAGTGGGGCGGCAGCAGGGCCATGAGCTTGTCGATCGCCAAGTCGTGAAAGCACTGTTCGCCGCTGCGCAGCACGATGTTGCTGTAGTGGCCATCGGCTTGCACGTGGTCGATCTCGGCCATGGCGATCCATTCCAGCGCGCCCCGTTTCTTGACGGCCAGCGAGGCCGCTTGCGTATGCCGCCCCGTATAACGTTGCAGCGCCTTGTGCAGCCGTTCGCGGCTGAAGGGCTTGGCAACGAAGTCGAGCACGCCGAACTCGAAGGCCGTGATCGAGCGTTCCGCGTGGGCTGAGACGATGATGGTCTGGAACGGTGCTTGTTGTGCCAGGCGCAGCAGGTCATAGCCGTCCGCGCCATGCAGGTTCAAATCCAGCAGCAGCAAGTCGATCTGCACTTGCCCCAGGGCGGCCAGCGCTTGCGGCACATTGTCATGCAGCGCCAGCGCCGCCAGGCGCGTCCCGAAATGCGCGCGCACCTCGCGTTCCAGGCCTTGCGCGATCAGCGGTTCATCTTCCAGTATCAATACGTTCATGGGGCCGCCGGCAGGGTGAAGGTGACGAGCCAGCCTTGTTGCTGTTGCTCAATGTCATAGCGGGCGCTCTCGCCAAACACGGCATGCAGGCTGGCGCGGATGTACTGTTCGCCCACGCCGCCACCCGCATGGGGACGCGCTTCGCCCTCGGGCATCAGCAGGGTGAGCACGTGCGTTTGCGCATGTTTTGCGATGCCCAGGATAAAGGCTGCGCCGTGGCGGTAGCGGTTGTGGCTGAACGCATTTTCCAGCGCCGTCAGCAAGATGGCGGGCGGAACGGTGATGCCCGCTGCCTCCCCATCGAGCTGCAGGCTGCACGGCTGCTGCAGCCGCGTGCCCATGATGCTCAGGTAATTCTGGCACAGGGCCAGTTCCTGCGTCAGGGCAATGCTTGGCTGCTGCGCAAACTCGTTGAGCATGCGCAACTCGGCCCCCAGCGCCTCGATGAAGGTTTCGGCCGCCTGCGGCGATTGGGCGTTGAGTTCGCCGATCAGGCTGAGGGAGTTCATCAGGAAATGCGGTTGCATGCTTTTGCGCAAGAGCTGGTTTTCCAGCTGCCGGGCGCGCGCCGCCTTGTTGCGTTCCTGCAGCAGCTGCGCCAGCAATTGCGCGCACAGGGGCAGCAGCAAAAAGCACACGACAAGGGCGAAGCCGCCTTCGGCAAACTGGTTGCCCGTCAGCAGGAACAGGGCGCACGAGGCCAGCGCGATCAAGGTGCCGCCGCGGCTGCCCGGCAAGCGGCGCCACAGGGCGCCCAGGTTGAGCAGCAGGCTCGCTGCCAGGCCCGTCAGAAACATCAGCCAGCAGCGGGCGTCGAAATGCGCGGGCAGCGCGCCGGCTAGCGCTATGCACGCCAGCAACACCGCCGCCGCCAGCGGCCAACGGGGCAGGCGACAGGCCGTATAAAAATACAGAGGCAGCAGGGCGGAAAACAGCCAGGTCAGGGCGCTGACGGCATACAGGCGCGGCAAGTGCCAGGGGTAGGCGTAGCCGGTAACGCTGCGCCAGAGCTCGACCACCAGCAGCAGCGCCGCCACCAGGCACAGCGCGGCAAACATGGCCCAGTGCCGCTGCCGCTGGTACAGCACCGTCAAGGCGAGGAAGAGCAGGGCGACGGCGCCCAGCGCGCCGGCCAGCAGCAGCGGCGGCAGCCGGTACCAGGCCAGCGCGGCGCGGTAGTCTTGCCGGTCGACCAGGTACAGCGCATAGAATGGCGACGCCAGGCGGGCCGGCGCCTGCTGCGTCGACAGCAGCAAGCGCAGGTGGTGCTTGCCCGCGGTCAACTGCTGTGGCGTCAGGTGGATGGCGAAATCGATGTCGCCCGGCCTTTCATCGACAGCCTGGCGGGCTGGCTGGCCATTGTTGCCGATCAAGTTGCCATCCAGCCAGAGTTCGCTGGAAGCGAGCGCCGACAGTACCAGCAGCTGCGACGACGACGGCGTGGCGGCCAGGACCAGTTCGCGCTCGATGCACAGCAGCAGGCCCGGCCGGAGCAACTGGTGCAGCGCGGCGGCCGGCGCCGAGGGACCCGCGCCGCAGGCGCGCCAGCCTTCGCCCAGCGATAGCCTGTCCATGCCCATGGCGCAGCAGGGCCAAGCCAGGCAGCAGAGCAGCAGGTAGCGGAAGAAGGAGGACATGGCGGGCATTGTAGCTGCTCTTTTGCAACATTTTCATGCTCCCCGGTGCCGTTCATGCAGTCCGCGTGCATTTCGTGCACGGCGCGCCAAAGAGGTGTGAAAGACACTTACCATGCGTCAGCGCCGCGTGGTGGACGCGGCCTCACCATGGAATAACGACTATGCAAGGCAAGACATATTTCGCCAGCGCCTTGGCGCTGCTGTGCGGCGTGGCGCAGGCCGCATCCGCATCCGCATCCGCTCCCGCTCCCGCGCTGGCCGCGCGCTTGGCCGATTTCGACGGCTGGGTGGCCCGGCGTATGGCCATGCAGCGCATCCCGGGCGTGACCGTCGGTTTCAGCCAGGGCGAGGTGGAATGGGTAAAAGGCTATGGCTATGCGGACCTGGAAAACCGCGTGCCGGCCACGGCCAGCTCCAGCTACCGGCTGGCGTCCGTCACCAAGCCCATGACGGCGGTGGCTATCCTGCAGCTGGTCGAGCAGGGCAAGGTCGACCTGGATGCGCCCGTGCAAACCTATGTGCCGTATTTCCCCGTCAAACCGTTCACTGTCACGGTGCGCCAGTTGCTGGGCCACCTGGGCGGTATCGATGCCTACCGCAACAGCAAGGCGGAAAAGCATTTCAAGGAGCACAAGGATACGCGCCAGGCTATCGCCGTCTTCGAACAGTTCGACTTGATCGCCGAACCGGGCACGCGCTTCCGCTACACGAGTTATGGCTACAACTTGCTGGGCGCCGTCATCGAGGGCGCGTCGGGCGAGAGCTATGGCGGCTACATGCGGCGCCACGTGTGGGGGCCGCTGGGCATGGACACCATCGTGATGGATGACCCCGACGCCGTGATTGCCCACCGCGTGCGCGGCTACCGGCTCGATGGCCAGGCCTTGAAAAACTCGGAATTCGTCGACATCAGCAGCCGCTTTTCCGCCGGCGGTACGCGCGCCAGCGTGCCCGACATGCTGGCCTTCGGCAGGGGCGTCCATGAAGGCAAGATCCTGTCGCCAGCCAGTGTGGCCGCCATGGTGCAGCCGATGGCCACGCGCGCGGGCCGCTTGACGGACTATGGCATGGGCTGGGAAATCCTCCCGACGGGCGGGCGCTACGCCATTGCGCACAGCGGCCAGCAGCCGGAAACCGTCACCTATCTGTACAGCTTTCCCTCGCGCAAGCTCACCCTTGCCGTCGCCGCCAATCTCGAGCGCGTCGATCCCGAGGCCTTCGTGCAGCGCCTGTTCGAGGTGGTCACGGGCGAGCCGTGGCAGTTGAAAACGTATATCGCCGATGCGGGTGCGCAGCGCGCTTACCAGGTGGCGCAAGGCTTGTTCGAGGAGGGCAGGGCCTACGCCGAGCGCACGGATCAAGCGTATGCGGATGCGGCCGCCACGCGCGAAGCATTTACCCAAATCAACGGGCAAGCGCTGGCGCCGGACGCCACGGCCGCGCGCGCCTTCATCGAGGCGGCCCGCCATCCGGCAGGCGGCCGCGTGTTTCTCACAGCCGGCGCCAGCATGGCCGAGGCGTTGCGCCGGTCGGGCACCGACCTGGATACCTACTCGCGCGGTGGCGCGCTGGCATTTGCGCGCGACTATATTCTGTTGTCGCAAGGCAAAGCGGCCGGCACCTTGCCCCGCTTCGATCCCGCCTTCGAGCAAGCCATCGTGAGCCTGGCAGCCAGCTGGGACCGCACGGCCGCCATCGCCTGGCCGGCCGGACCCGCCTCCGCGTCCATTTCTGCACTCGATAGCCAGCTGCGCGCGGCCTTCCGCGGCCAGCGCGCGTATCCCGATTTCGTGCCCGAGCTGCTTGAGCTGGCGCAAGCGTCGGCCGCGCGCGGAGAGACAGATGCAGCGCTGGCGGCCGGCCGCCTGGCCGTGGCCTTGTATCCGCTCAGCGACGGCGCGCATGCGCTGCAGGGTTTGACCTTGCTGCGCTCCGGCAAGACAGAACCGGCCCTCGCTGCCCTGCGCGTGTCTCTGGCCCGCGACCCGCTGGGCGCGGCCAGCCCGGCGGCGCTGAACCTGGAAGCCTACCGTTTGAAAAGCAGCGGCGCCGTAACGCAAGGCATGGCCGTGCTGCAGGCGGCCGTCAGCCTGCATCCGCGCGATGCGAATCTGCACGACAGCCTGGCCGAGTTTTATGTGGAGCAAGGTTTGCGCCCGCAGGCCGTCGAGGCTTACCGCCAGGCATTGAAGCTCGATCCCCGCTATCCGGGCGCCGTGGGCGCCAGGGCGGCGATCATTCGCTTGGGCGGCGAGACGAAGGCGCTGGCACCTTAGACGACGCCTTAGATGAATTCTTCATAAGCAAGGCTGAAAAGATTCCTTTTTGGAAATAAGGGCGTTGCGGTTTAATGGCGGCATTCGTTATCCACTAGAGGAATCCCATGCAGACCCGCCTTCATTTCGCCGCCCTGTTATTCACCAGCATCGCCTTCACGCAGGTGGCGCAAGCGGACCAGCTGGCCGCCATCAAGGCGAAGGGCGAGCTGGTCTGCGGTACCTTGGGCACGGACGAACCGAACAGTTTCATCGACGCCAGGTCGCGCCAGCTGGTCGGCTATGAAGTGGACCTGTGCCGCGCCATCGCCCAGGGCCTGGGCGTCAAACCGGTGATCAAGCAACTGGCCGTGGCCGCCCGCATTCCCGAATTGCAGCAGGGCCGCGTCGATATCCTGACGGCGTCCTTGACGCACAACAAGGAACGCGAGGCGCTCGTCGATTTTTCCCTGTCCACGTTTTACACGGGCCAGCGCGTGCTGGTGAAAAAAAGCAGCCATATCACGACGGTCGCTGGCTTGGCCGGCAAGAAAGTGCTGACCGTCAAGGGCGGCACGCAGGAACCGAATATCCGCAAGGCCGTACCCGGCGTGGAGGTGGTGACGTTCGAGACGGCGGGCCAGGCTTATCTGGGCTTGCAGCAGGGAAAGGGCGTCGGCTATGTCGACGATGAAGTCTCGCTGCTCAACAATTACGCCAAGCTGGGCGCCGCGCAACACGATTACCTTGTGCTGCCGCAAAACATCAGCCAGGAAGTGTTTGCCTTCGGCATCCGCAAGGGCGAGACGGGCGTGAAAACGGCCGTCGACCAGGTGCTGCGCGGACTGGAAAAATCGGGCGAGGCGGAAAAACTGTTCTTCAAATGGTATGGCCCGACGAGCAATGTGAAATTTCAAAAACGGACCTTCAAGATTGAGTCGGACAAGATCGACGCCTGAACCTCGGTTGATGCTGCCGCATGTTTGATCTGACCTTTTTGCTGTCCGGCGACTACCGCGACTGGCTCGTTTCCGGCTTGCTGCTGTCCTTGCAACTGATGGGCATTACCTTGCTCTTGTCTTTGCCGCTGGCCTGCGGCGTGGCCATGCTGCGGCTGGCCCCGTCGCGCCTGCTCAATGGCCTGGGCGCCGCGTATGTCGAGCTGATCCGCAACGTGCCCTTGCTGGCCCACTTCCTGTTCTGGTATTTCGGCGCGCCCGAATTGTTGCCCGATGCGTGGAAGGAGCATTTGTATGCCGGCAATATCGAAGCCGTCAGCGCCGTCACGGCCCTGACTTTATATACGGCCGCCTACATGGCGGAAGATATCCGCAGCGGCATCCGCGCCATCCCCGCCCAGCAATTCGAGGCGGGCCGGGCGCTGGGTTTCAGTTTCCTCGCCACCATGCGCCTGTGCATCGTGCCGCAGGCGCTGCGGCTGGCCGCGCCGCCGCTGCTGTCGCAAACCCTGACCCTGTGGCAAAACACCAGCATCGCCACCGTCATCGGCGTGGCCGAGCTGATGTACCAGACGCAGCGCGTGGAAGCGGCCTCGTTCCGCAGCGTCGAGGCCTTCGTCTTTGCCAGCGCGGCCTACCTGGCCGTCTCGCTGCTGATCGCCGGCGTGGCGGCCTTGCTGCAAAGGAAGGTGTCCTGATGCTGGAACTCCTCCACGATTACTGGCTGTATTTTCTCGTGGGACGCTATCCCGAGGGGCCGCTGGGCGGCCTGGCGCTGACGGTCGTGCTGGCCAGCCTGGCGTTGGTGCTGAGCCTGCCGTTCGGCTTGCTGCTGGGCCTGGCGCGCCTGAGTCCCTGGCGGCTGTTGCGCTGGCCCGTCGCCGTACTGATCCACGTGGTGCGGGGCATCCCTTTGTTGCTCGTCATCTTCTGGGCGTATTTCTTCCTGCCCAGTATCACGGGACATGAAAGCGGGCAATTCGGCACCATGCTGGCCGCCCTCGTCATCTTCGACGGCATTTATCTGGCGGAAATCGTGCGTGCCGGCGTGCAAGCCGTGCCGCGCGGGCAAGTGGAGGCGGCCCGCTCGCTGGGCCTGAATTATCTGGACAGCATGCGCTCGGTGGTGCTGCCGCAGGCGCTGCGCCACATGCTGCCCTCGCTGGTCAACCAGTTCGTCTCGACCATCAAGGAAACCTCGCTCGGTTACATCATCGGCCTGGCCGAGGTGTCGTTCATCGCTTCGCAAGTGAACGGCCTCGTGCTGACCAAGCCCGTGCAAGTGTATTTCCTGCTGGGCATGACGTATTTTGTCTTGTGTTTCAGCCTGTCGCGCGCCGCCTTCTGGCTCGAGCGGCGCCAGGCGCGTCTCCTGAAAGCGGCAGCATGATTACCTTTGACAACGTCAACAAATATTATGGCGACTATCACGCCTTGCGCGAGATCAATGAACACGTCGCCAAGGGCGAAGTACTGGTCGTGTGCGGGCCATCCGGCTCGGGCAAGTCCACCCTGATCCGCACCATCAACCGTCTGGAGGCGATCGCCTCGGGCCGCGTCACGGTGGCGGGCCAGGATATTCACGCGCCGGGGCTGGACGTGAATGCCTTCCGCTCGCATATCGGTTTTGTGTTCCAGCAATTCAACCTGTTTCCCCATTTGTCCGTGCTGGACAATTGCGCGCTGGCGCCGCAGCGCTTGCGCGGCCTCGCCCGGCGCGAAGCCGAGGAGCGGGCGCTGGCCCTGCTGGAGCGGGTGGGGCTGGCCCACAAGGCGCGCGCCATGCCCGCGGCCTTGTCGGGCGGGCAGCAGCAGAGGGTGGCGATTGCCCGCGCGCTGGCCATGCAGCCGCCGCTGATGCTGTTCGACGAGCCGACCAGCGCGCTGGACCCGGAAATGGTGGGCGAGGTGCTGCAAGTGATGCGCGACCTGGCGCACGGCGGCATGACGATGGTGTGCGTGACGCACGAGATGGGTTTCGCGCGCGAAGTGGCGGACCGCGTCTGGTTCATGGATCACGGGCAAGTGCTGGAACGGGCCACGCCCGAGGAGTTCTTTGCGCGGCCGCAACATGCGCGTGCACAGCAATTCCTGGCCGATATCCGCAGCCCGTTCAGCGCGAGCGCATGAATGAGCGCATGATGGTGTGGCTGTGTGCGCAAGCGAACGGTATGTTGGCGCCGTCCGGCGCACGCTATCGGGGTGGCGCACGGGGCGCCCGCAGCCGACCAGGAGGGCCATATCATGTCACGCATCATCGCAGGTCATTTTCAGTTGCAGGAGGAGATAGACGCCGCGCGCGCCGCGCTGAACCAGGCGGGCTTTCCTGACAGCCGCATCAGCGCCTTCTTTGTCAACCAGCCGGGCCAGCATGATTTGCATGCGCTCGGCGGCGACCGCGACATCTCGCCCGGCGCCAAGGAGACGCCGGAAGGCGTGGTCGAGGGCGTGGCCGTCGGGGCCGCCGTCGGCGCCGGCATCGGCGCGGCCACCACCCTGGCGACGGGGCCGCTGGGCCCGGTGGTGGGCGCGCTGGTGGGCGCCCACGTGGGCTCGCTCTACAGTTTCAACAAGATGAAGGAGGCGGGCGAAGCTGAAAAGAATGGCGAAAACCACCGCCAACCCCGTCATCCGGGCATGCTGATCGCCGTCGCGCTGGGCGGCCTCGAGGAGCGTGAACGGGCGCTCGAGACACTGCACCGGCTGGGCGCCGAGCATATCGAGGAAGCGGAAGGCACGATCGCCAATGGCGACTGGCATGACTTCGATCCGCTCAGCATTCCCGTGCTGGTGGCGTGAATCAACGCCTCTGTGGTGCCATATGCATAAATTCCGCGCTGCACGAAATTTAGGTATGATCCTTGTTAGTATTAGTAATTATTGGTAAACAATGCCGACAGGGATAGTTTCCGCGTGCCCGAAGTGACACTGGACCAAGGTGACTGCCCGTAGTACTTGCCTCGCATGCTAACGAGTATGGATAGGAGGGCGCGTCATGACACAGGCATGGTTCATTCTGACACGGGCCGATGGGCGCGACATCTGCGCGCCCTCGCCGGCACAGCTGGCCGATGCGCTGGCCGAGGTGTACCGCGGCGGCGCCGTCACGCCGGACGGCAGTCCGGCCGCCGTCTTGTTGCGCTTTGGCTACGACGATGGCTTGATGTATCAGGTCGAAGTCGCTAGCGGAGGCGAAGTCACTTTCGAGGAATGGTCGGACCGCGATTGCGAAATCGCCCTGGCCAGTCCGCGCCACATGTCGGCGCTGCCGCAGGACGACGCGCTGCAGCTGTGGCAATGGCTGGCGCAGCGCCAGGTGGCGAAGATCCGCAGCCAGCCCTGGCAGGGCGGCTAGCCCTGCCGTCTTGTCAAGAGCCTAGTGCGCCATCAGCACGGGGATCGTCATGCTCTGCAAAATCGTGCGCGTGACGCCGCCCAGGATGGTTTCGCGCAGGCGCGAATGGCCATACGCTCCCATTACCAGCAAGTCGGCCGACAGGTCGGCGGCATGCGACAGCAGCGCCTCGCCGATATCGCCGCGCCGCACGCCCCCGCCATCGAGCAAATGCAGCCGCGCTTCCACGCCGTGGCGCGCCAGGTAGTGCAGCAGTTCGGCGCCCGGCTGCTCGCCGTGCTCGGCGGCATGCACCTGGGCGTCGAAGATGGCCACGTGAACTTGCCCGGCGCGCTGCAGCAGGGGCAGGGCGGCGGTCACGGCGCGGCTCGCTTCCTTGCTGGCGTTCCAGGAAATGAGCACATTGCGCGCCGCTGCCGGCGGCGCCAGCAGGGGCAGCGGCGGCGCATACGGCACGATCAGTACGGGACGGCCCGAATGCAGCAGCACATAGGCGGGAAAGTCGCGCATCACGGACGGCGATTTATCCTTGGCATTGTATTGGCTGATGACGACCAGGTCCGCATAGCGCGCCAGCAGGCTGATGCCGCCCGCCGCCTCGTCGTCGAGCACGCGCTGTTCGAACGAGGCGACGCCGGCCGCGCGCACCTGCGCTTCGAAACCGTCGAGGGCACGCGTGGCACGGTCGCGCAGGAAGCTCAGATGCAAGCTCAGGTTCGGGTCGGCATCGAGGTCGGGCTGGTGCTGGTACAGCAGGCGCGACACGCCCGTCAGCGCCACGCCCGTCAGGTGGCCGCCGCACGCCTGGGCGATGCTGGCCGCCGCTTCGATGCGCGCTGCGCGTCCGGCGCTGTCGTCGATGTGGAGCAATACGGTCTTGTACGTCATGGCCTGGCCTCTCGCTGTGGAGTAAGCCCTATTCTGGCACAGTCCGGGGCGCCGGCCGCGCACGCGTGCGGCCGGCGCCTGGCGTTTCAGCTCATGCCGATGATGATGATGTCGGCGTCGCAGTTGCGGTAATGAATCACGATAATGATGATGCGCCGCAATTGCGCAGCCCGCTGCGCCACCTCCATCATGGCGCGGTCGGCGCGGTTCTTCATCGTCACCTGCACTTGCGAGGCGTCGCTGACGGGAATGCCCATGGCTTTCAGCGCCGCCTTCGGGTTGGCCATCAGGGCCAGCGCATGATGGGGATCGAGTTCCGCCTGATGCAGCGATTCCACGTCGCTCATGCCGGGATTGATCTCGTTGAACAAGTCCCTCAATGCTTCTGTGTCGTCCTGGATTTCCATCGCGTTCTCCTTTGGATCATGCCATCAGGCAAGGACTGTCCGCCTTGCCTGCCGAGGTGCCATCACCTCTTTGATAAGTATAATTTTGATAATTTTTTACACATGGACACAGCGCAGACGAACGCGGCTATAAGCAGGCCGAGCCTTTGATCTGGCGCAATGCCAGCTTCAAAAGTGCCACCTACACTTGATCCCACGCAGAACAACCATAACAAGCGGGGAGAGACAGCAATGATGGAACAAAAGGTAGCGCTGGTGACGGGCGGCATGGGCGGCCTGGGCACGGCCTTGTGCCGTCGCCTGCATGCGGCGGGCTTTGCCGTCGTGGCGGCGCATACGCCGGGCAATACACGGGTGGAAAGCTGGCTCGACGAGCAGCAGGCACAGCAGTATTATTTTCACCCGCTGGCACTCGACGTGACGGACTTTGCTGCCTGCGGCGAAGCCGTGGGCAAGGTGCTGGCGCAGTTCGGCCGCATCGACGTGCTGGTCAACAACGCCGGCATCACGCGCGACCAGAGCATGCGCAAGATGGAATTGCCGCACTGGTCCGAGGTCATGCGGACCAATCTCGACAGCCTGTTCAACATGAGCAAGCAGGTGCTGGAACCCATGCTGGAAAAGAAATGGGGCCGCATCATCAACATTTCTTCCGTGAATGGCCAGAAGGGCGCGTTTGGCCAGTGCAACTACGCGGCCGCCAAGGCGGGCGTGCATGGCTTCAGCAAAGCACTGGCGCTGGAGGTGGCGCGCCACGGCATCACCGTCAACACGGTGTCGCCCGGCTATTTGCGCACGCAGATGGTGACGGCCGTGCCGGCCGACATCCTGGAAACGAAGATCCTGCCGCAAATTCCCCTGGGCCGCCTGGGCGAGCCGGACGAGGTGGCGGCCCTGGTCGCTTACCTGGCCTCCGACGAGGCGGCATTCGTCACGGGCGCCAACATCGCCATCAATGGCGGACAGCACATGAGTTGATGGGGCGTGCAGCTGGATAGTTGAAGCAGGGTAATGGCAGTAGAGGAGACCCGTCCACCCAGCCGGCGCATAGACGCTGGCGGAGGACGGCAGGCAGCATGGTAATTACGCTGGAAAACAGGGGGCAGGGCAGCGATGCCTTGCCCTTTGTTGTTGTGCCGCCATCATGCTGCCGTCATGGTACCGGGCGCCGGGCTTTTTCCAGCCGCGTCTGGCAATCGATGCACAGCCGCGCTTCCGGGCGGGCGTTCAGGCGCGACAGGCCGATGGCTTCGCCGCAGTTGTCGCACAGGCCGTAGCTGCCATCGGCAAACTTGGCCAGCGCGTGCTTGATGATGGCCAGCTGCGCCTGATTGTGCTCGGCCGCTTCGCTGACGAGGGCGTTCAAGGTGCGCACGCTGGCGTTGTCGGCCGGCGAGGCTTCGATTTCATTGAGCAGCGAGGCGCGCGCGTCCGCTTCGGCCGCTTCGTTCTCTATCTGTTCCAGCAACGCCAGCTTGCGTTGCTCCAGCACGCCTTGCAGGCGCTGTAGCTGGTCTTGCGGCAATCCATTCATGGCTGTCCCCGATAGGCTTCTCTCCTCTATGGTAGTCCAGGATGGGCGCTTCTGCTTGCGCTACTACCCGCGCCGCGTTTGACGCGGCGCAGGCAGGCGCGGGCCGTTCTATGCTGGCTCTTATGCTGGTTCTTTCAGGCAGTTGACCATCCAGGCCACGCCGAACTGGTCTTTCAACATGCCGAAGCGTTTGGCCCAGAACGTTTCTTCCAGCGGCATCTGGATGGTGCCGTCACGCGCCAGCGCGGCGAAGGCCCGTTCCGCCTCTTCCGGCGTATCGACGGTCAGGCAGATCGAACTGCCGCTCATGCCCTTGGCGCCCTCGTCGCAGCCGCCGTCCGAGCCCATCAGCATGGTGGGGCCCAGCTGCACGGAGCCGTGCATGATCTTGTCATACCAGTCTTCCTTGACTTGCTCCTGCATCGGCGTGCCGCGATACGGCATCAGGCACAGGTCCGTGCCATGCAGGTGCTGGCGGTAGTATTCCAGCGCTTGCGCGCAGTTTCCATTGAATTGCAAATACGGTTCGATACGCATGTTGGTCTCCTCTGGCAATCGCCCCGCAGGCACGATTGCCAGGCGGGGACGTCCCAGTATAGGCGCTCGCCGGCCGATTTCAATCAGTCCGGCGCCATCTCTTGCAGCCGCTCACGCACCTTGCCCAAGGTGCCGAGGATGCGCTCGGGATTGCCGGCGAGCACGGCGCTGCCCAGGTGCAACAAACTCGTCGCCAGGCTGATCCAGTGCCGCACATCGTCGTTGCGGGCGATGCGCAGACGCACCATGTCGAGCAGGCCGCTGAGCTGGCGCTGCGCCGTTTCCAGTCCCAGTACGGTGTGCCCGGCGGCATCGGCATACAGCTGGTTGGCTTGCTGGCGCAAGGCCACTTCCAGGGCGAAGACGGCTTGCGCCTGGCTGTGGCTGATGCCGTTTTCTCCCTGGCTGGCGCGCTTGCGGATGGCGCGCATGACGGCGCCGTGCAAGGTGACGGCCGCCTGCGACAGGCTGTCGGCCAGTTGCTCGACGCGCATGGCGCTGCTGAGAGCCGCTTCGCGGCGTTCGCTGTTGCTGCTCCTGCCTACCGATCCGTCCATCTTGCCTCCGTGGTGGTGAGGGCGGCGGCCAGCTGTGCGTGGTCGCGCGCCAATGCCGCCAGTTGCCGGCGCGCCATGGTGTGGCGCAGGCCAAGCAGCCGGTATTCTTCGGTTTTGCTTTGCTGCAGGTTTTTCGCCAGCACGGCCAGCAGGCGCTGCTGCGGCGTATCCGCATACGCGATTTCCACGTCGAGCAGGCCGAGCACCATGTCGCGCTCGTTATCTCCGCTTTTGTCGTACAGCGCCAGCAAGCTGTCGAGCGCTGCCAGCAGGTCTTGCAGCGGCGCGTCGCCGTCGTGCAGCACTTGCGCCAGGTGCGCCTGCTGGCTGGCCGCCCCGCCCAGGCGCGACAGTTGCTGCAGCAATACGGTGTAGGCGCTGACATGGCGGTCGTCGATGCCGCTGCCCGGCCAGGCGCGGATGGCGGCGCCGGCGCCGGCCAGTTCCGGCTGCACGTCATATGCATCGGCATTCGCCAGCCGGCCCAGCGCCTGCAGGTACAGGCGCACGGCGTGCGTCAGGCGCGCGACGTCCGCTTGCGCGGCGTGGCGCTGCGCATCGAGCAGGCGTTCGCGCGCGTCTTCGGCGGGCGACAGATAGGGGCGGGCGCGCTGGTAGCTGTCCACGTGGCGCTGCGACAGTTCGCCGAAGGCCGTCAAGGCATCGGCGCCGGCGGCCAGGGCGCGCACTTGCGCCAGGTCGGTGCGCGGGCTGGCGCAGCCGCACAGCAGCACGGCCAGGCAGAGGTGCAGGCCGAGGCTAGGACAAAGGGTGCGGCGAAGGCGGGCGGGCAGGGCGGACACGTCACCTCTCGACAGGGAGTACTGTATGGAAAGGTATTGTCGTGCCGGCCTGCGCTGCCCGCCTTGTGCGGGCGCAAGCGCGCTGCGATCAGGCGCCTATCGTGCCCGTCGTGGTCGTCAATTGCTCGCGCCAGCCCAGTCCGGCCGCGGTGTCGCTGGCGGGACGGTATTCGCAGCCGACCCAGCCCGCGTAGCCGACCTGGTCGAGCAGCTTGAACAGGTGGCGGTAATTGATCTCGCCCGTGCCCGGTTCGTGGCGGCCCGGCGTGTCGGCGATCTGGATGTGGCGGATCAGGGGCAGCAGGGCGCGGATGGTATTGCTCAGTTCGCCCTCCATGCGCTGCATGTGATAAATGTCGTACTGCAGGAAGATATTGCTGCGCTGGCAGTCGGCGATGATGTCGGCCGCCTGCTGGCTATGGTTAAGAAAGTAACCGGGCATGTCGTAACGGTTGATCGGCTCGATCAGCACGTTGATGCCGTGCGGACGGCAGGCGTCGGCCGCAAACTGCAGGTTGCCGATCAGGCTTTGCCGCGCCCGCTCGAGGCTCATGCCGGGTGGCACGATGCCGGACATGCAGTGCAGCTGTTTCGCCCCCAGCGCCAGCGCATAGTTGAGCGCCAGCTGCACGTTGCTGCGGAATTCCTCGTTTCGGCGCGGGTCGCAGGCGATGCCCCGCTCGCCGTGTTCCCAGTCGCCGGGCGGAAAGTTGAAGACGGCCAGCTGCAGATGGTGGCGTTCCAGCCGCATGGCGATCTGGCGCGCCTCGACGGCATAGGGAAACAGAAACTCGACGGCATCGAAGTCCGCTTCCCTGGCGGCGGCAAAGCGGTCCAGGAAGGGCAGTTCGGTAAACATCATGCTGAGATTGGCGGCGAAGTTCGGCATGGCGGCACGCAGGTGAGGAAGATGGACACTATCCTAGCCCAAATCGGCAAAAGGTGGCGTGCATGAAAAAACCGTTCCAGAAGCAAGTCCTGGAACGGTTTTTGTCGTCTTTTTGACAAAGACAAGCGCCGCCTGAAAGCGTAGCGAGCGGGAGTGATATTGCGTCGAGTCGCGCAGCCGTACAGAAGTACGGCGAGCAACGCAAACGCAATAGCGCCCCGCGCAGTAGCTTTAAGGCCGCGTTTTAGCGGCCGCGGCCGCCGGAGCGGTGATTCGCTGCCGAACGCGGCGCATTGCCGGAACGGTTGCCGCCGCCACCGCCGCCCGATGGGCCGGCGCTGCGTGGCTTGGCGCCGCTGCCGCCCGTTTTCACGCGCACGACGGCGCCTGCTGGTGCGCGGCTGTTGTTGCGGTGACCGCCGGTGCCGCTGCGCAATTGCACAGGCTGGGCGCGGGCGTTCAGGTCCGGCTCGAAGCCCGGGATGACTTCACGCGGCAGGGTTTGCTTGATCAGCTTTTCGATGTCTTTCAACATTTCGTGCTCATCCACGCAGACCAGCGACACGGCTTCGCCCTTGGCGCCGGCACGGCCCGTGCGGCCGATACGGTGCACATAGTCTTCCGGAATGTTCGGCAAGTCGTAGTTGACGACGTGCGGCAACTGGTCGATGTCGATGCCGCGCGCGGCGATGTCGGTGGCGACCAGCACTTGCAGAGTGTTGTCCTTGAACTCGGACAGGGCGCGCGTGCGTGCCGACTGGCTCTTGTTGCCGTGGATGGCCAGGGCGCCGATGCCGTCCGCGCCCAGCTGCTCGACCAGTTTATTCGCGCCATGCTTGGTGCGCGTAAATACCAGCACTTGCGTCCAGTTGTTCGACTTGATCAGGTAGGACAGCATCGGGTGCTTCTTGTCGCGGTCGACGGGATGGATCTTTTGCTTGATCACTTCCACTGTCGAATTGCGGCGCGCCACTTCGATCATGGCCGGCTTGTTCAGCAAGCCGTCGGCCAGGGCCTTGATCTCTTCCGAGAACGTGGCCGAGAACAGCAGGTTCTGGCGTTTCGGCGGCAGCACGGCCAGCACTTTCTTGATGTCGCGGATGAAGCCCATGTCGAGCATGCGGTCGGCTTCGTCCAGGATCAGGATTTCCACTTTCGACAGGTCGACGGTGCCCTGGCCCATGTGGTCCAGCAGGCGGCCCGGCGTGGCGACGAGGATGTCGACGCCATGCTTCAATTGCTTGATTTGCGGGTTGATGCCGACGCCGCCGAAGATCACGGTGGAGTTCAATTTGGTGTACTTGCTGTAGGCGCGCACGCTTTCCTCGACCTGCGCGGCGAGTTCACGCGTCGGTGCCAGGATCAGGGCGCGGATCGGGCGCGTCGAGGTGTTGCTGGTGATGGCAGCGCCATTCGTGTCGGTCGACAGGCGGTGCAGCACGGGCAGCGTGAAGCCGGCCGTCTTGCCGGTACCGGTTTGTGCACCGGCCAGCAAGTCGCCGCCAGCGAGCACGGCGGGAATCGCCTGCGACTGGATCGGGGTCGGCACGGTGTAGCCGTGTTCGGTAACGGCACGTACGATAGCGTCGGACAATCCGAGGGAGGAAAAGGACATGGTAACTTTATTGTGAGATCGGCCTGTCGCCATCGTGGGGCGCCAGTCGCAGGCAATCAGATTAGGGGTCGAAAGACAGCGGCAAGGGGACTGGTCATATGTGCCGCACACGCGAAGTATAACAGCCTGGCAAAAAACCGCCGAGTTTGTTTAAAGTATGCAATACCACAGGTAAAAGAAATACATGGCTAAAGCGCGCCTTTGCATGTTGTTATTCATTATTATTGCCTGTAGCACTCCATCTGCGGGACTCGCCGTGGCGCCGGGGTGTTCACTCCCGGAGGACTATCATGCGTATTGCCGATCTTCGCATCGCTACCCGTCTGTACGGCGGTTTTGCCACCATCGTCCTGTTGCTGGCCGCCTTGGTCACCGTCGCCACATTGAACGTCTCGCGGCTGGCCGACGCCAATGCCATCAATACCCACACTTATCAGGTACTCGCTGAAAACAGCGCGATCCTGGAAAGCCTGATCAATATGGAAACGGGCCAGCGCGGCTATGTGATCACGGGTGCGGACGCCTCGCTGGAACCGTACAAGGCGGGGCAGGCCGCGTTTGGCGCGCACCTGGACAAGGCGCGCGCCCTGACCAGCGACAATCCTGCCCAGCAGGAGCGCCTGGCGAAGCTCGATGCCGCCAAGCAAGCCTGGCTGGCCGGCGCGCTCGAACCCGTGATCGCCATGCGGCGTGCCGTGGCGCAGGGCACGGCGGCCATCGAGCCCGTGCTGGCGCTGGAAAAGGAGGGCCGGGGCAAGCAGGGCATGGATGCCATGCGCGCATTGCTGGGCGAGATCGGCCAGGCGGAAACGGTGCTGCTGGCGCAGCGCTCGGAAGCGGCGGCGGCCTTGCAGGCGCGCACGCACTGGACCTTGCTGGGCGGCGGCGCGGCGGCGCTGATCCTGGCCGCCCTGATCGCCTGGTGGCTGGCGCGCAACATCAGCGTGCCGCTGCGTTCGGCCATCGACGTGGCCAGGCAGGTGGCGCAGGGCGACCTGACGGTACAGGTGGAAGTGCGCTCGAAGGATGAGACAGGCGAGCTGATGCATGCATTGAAGGAGATGACGGCCAGCCTGCTGCGCATCGTCACCGAGGTGCGGGGCGGCACGCAGGCCATCGCCACGGCCTCGCGCCAGATCGCTTCGGGCAACCTCGACCTGTCCGCGCGCACGGAACAGCAGGCCAGTTCGCTGGAAGAGACGGCTTCGTCGATGGAAGAACTGACCAGTACGGTACAGCAGAATGCGCAGAATGCCCATGAAGCCAACGGCCTGGCGGCGTCGGCTTCCGCCGTGGCGGGCAAGGGCGGCAGCGTGGTGGCGCAAGTGGTCGACACCATGGGTTCGATCAACGACTCGTCGCGCAAGATCGTCGACATCATCGCCGTGATCGACGGCATCGCCTTCCAGACGAATATCCTGGCCCTGAACGCGGCCGTCGAGGCGGCCCGGGCGGGCGAGCAGGGGCGCGGCTTTGCCGTCGTCGCCACCGAGGTGCGCAACCTGGCCCAAAGATCAGCCGGCGCGGCGAAGGAAATCAAGGCCCTGATCAACGACTCGGTGGCGCAGGTGGAGAGCGGCGCGCGCCTGGTCGACGAAGCGGGCCACACCATGCACGAGATCGTCGACAGCGTGCACAAGGTCAGCAGCATCGTCGGGCATATCTCGGCTGCCAGCGATGAGCAGCGGGCCGGCATCGAGCAAGTCAACCAGGCGATCAGCGAAATGGACCATGTGACCCAGCAAAACGCTTCATTGGTGGAAGAGGCCGCCGCGGCTGCGGAAGCCATGCAGGAGCAGGCGGCGCGGCTGGCCGATGCGGTGAGCGTGTTCAGGACGGCGCAGGTGGACGCCATCGCGGCGCCGGCACCCAGGTCCGCCGTGCGCCGTCCCGTGCCGCTCAAGGCGGCGCGCGCGCCCGCCCGCCTGAGCGTCAAGCCCGCAGCGCGCCATGCGCCGCAGGTTCCAGCCGGCAAACAGCGTCCGGGGGACGATGAGTGGGACGAGTTTTAGTACAGGCGCCCAGTGCATGCGACAGCTGTCGCAAATACCACTTGCATGCGTGTGACTGTTGTCGCATAATTGTGTCAATAGTCACTCAAAGGATGCACCATGAGCACGCCCTCCGTCACCGAACTGTCGTTATTGAAAGCCTTGTGGAAAGACCACCCGCTGTCCGCGCGCGAATTGCATGCCCGCGTGGAAGAAGAGCTGGGCTGGTCTTTTTCGTCAACGCGCAAGACGCTCGAGCGCATGCTGGACAAGGGCATGCTGCTGCAGCGCAGCGTGCACGGCGTGCTCGTGTATGAAGCGAACGTGGACAAGGTAGCCACCCTGGCCGCGTTCGCCCACGACTTTGGCCGGCGCGTGATGGAAATCGACAGTCCCTTGCCGGTCAGTATGTTTACGGGCAGCAAACTGGTGGACCAGCAGGAGCTGGCGGCGCTGGAGCAGCTGCTGCAGGACTGGCCTGCGGACGCGAAGGAATAGGCCATGACCCTGTTCGCCCTGACCTTGTTGCAGGCGACGGCCGCCTGCCTGTTCGCCGGCTTGCTGCTGCAAGGCTTGCTGCACCTGGCGCAGGGGCGCTGGCCCGCTCTGGCCGCCCAGCGCAGCGCATGGCTGGCGGCCGCGCTGGTGCTGGCCGCCGTGTTCCTGCTGCCGCTGTTGCCGCAGGGCCAGCAGATCAGCGTGGTACCCGAGTTCAGCTTGCCCGCCGCCGCGCAGGCAGCGCCCGAGGCCCTTTTGCCGATGACCGCGTCCGCGCCCCGCCCCGCGCCCCTGCCTGCGCCGCTGGTCGAAGCGCCATCGGTGACGGCTTGGCTGAGCATGCTGGCCACGCTCTGGCTGGGCGTGTATCCGCTGGGTCTGGCCGTGCTGGCGTGGCGCCGCTGGTGTAACCGCGGCACGCTGCGGACCTTGCTCCAGGCGGCGCAGCCGCTGGCGCCGGCAGCCCTGGCCGCGCATGGCGCGTTTGCGCCGGCGCAACTGCGCCTGCTGCAAGCGCAGCGCACAGCCGTGCTGGAAATCGACGCGCCCATCTCGGCCATGCTGGTGGGCGTGTGGCGGCCCCGTTTGCTGTTGCCCGCGCATTTGCGGCAATTTACGGCCGAGCAGCAACAACTGGTCATCGAACACGAGCTGACGCATGCGCGCCGGCGCGATCCCGCGCTCCAGCTGCTGGCCAGCGGCGTGCAGCTGCTGTTGTGGTTCAACCCGGCAGCGCGCTGGCTGGCAGGCAAGCTGGCCTGGGCGCAGGAACTGGGCTGCGACCGCCATGTGCTGGCTGGACGTTCGCAGCAGCAGCGCCGCGAATATGCGGCCGCCTTGGTGCGCCAGCTGGGCCTGCAAACCCGTGCCCCTGCCGGCCTGGCGTTTGGCGGCCAACCCGACAGCATGCTGGAGCGCGTGGCCCGCATGCGCGACAGCAGCGCCGCCAGTATGCACTGGCGCGCCCGGCTGGCCATGGGCCTGGTCCTGTGCGCACTGGGTGCGGCCAGCGTGGCCTTGCAGCCGGCACTGGCTTTGCAACCGGCACCGGCCTTACAGCCCGCACGGGCCTGGACATCGGCCGCGTCCTTTGCCAGCCCGGCCCCGCTTCCGGCCGCGGCACCTGCCCATGCGCCGTGGCGCAATCCGCTCGCCACCATGCGCGTCACGGGTTTCTTTGGCGTGGTGCGCCCCATCACGCAGAAGGGCTTGCGCGGGATTGACCTGGCGGCGCGGCGCGGCACGTCCGTGCAGGCAGTGGCCGATGGCATCGCCACGGTGACGCAGGACGACTGGCTGGGCAAGGCCGTGCACATCGCCCATGGCGGCGGACTGCAATCGGTATACGTCCACCTCGACAGCGTAGCGCTGGAAGACGGCGCCATCGTCGAGGCCGGCCAGCGCATCGGCACGGTGGGCGACACGGGCCGCGCGACGGGGCCGCACCTGCACTTCCAGGTACGCCAGGACGGCCGCGTGCAAGATCCGCAGCGCTGGCTGGCCGGCCTGGATGCCAACGCCAGCGAACGGGCCTTGCGCATGCGCAAGGAGCAGTTCGGCCGCTGACGCCGTACGGTATTTTTGTCATCCAGGAACAACAAACGGGGGCGGACTCGGCAGGGTCTGCCCCGGCGTGAGGCTCTTGGTTTTCACTGAAATATCCTTTCTTCGGGAATCCCCATGCGATTGAGTATCTTGTTGTGCAGCCTCGCGCTGCCGTTGACGGCGCACGTCCGTGCCGAAGACATTCTCCCTTCCGTGACGGTTAATGCGGGCAAGGCCGAGCAGCGCCGCAACGACACCGTCGCCGCCATCGTCGTCGGCCACGATGAATTGATACGCCAGGGCGACCGCGTGCTGTCCGACGCCCTGAAGCGCCTGCCCGGCATTTCCATCGGCGGGCCATCCGGCGCGGCTGCGGGCGCCGCTGGCGGGCAAATCCAGATGCGCGGGCTGGGCCAGGGCTATACCTTGATCATGCTCGATGGCGTGCCCGTGGCGCCCGGTTTTTCGCTCGACGCCTTGGACCCGGAACTGGTCGAGCGCGTGGAAATCATGCGCGCCGCCACGGCGGAATTTTCCACCCAGGCGATCGCCGGTGCCATCAACATCGTGCTGAAAAAGTCGGGCGGGCGGCGCGAACGCACGTTCAAGCTGGGCGCGTCCGCCAGTCACGGCATGCCCGCCGGCAGCGCCACCGTGCAGTGGTCGGACAAGGATGGACGCCGGTCGTACGCGCTGGCCGGCACGCTCAGCCATACGGGACGCGAAGCGCTGCTCGACGAGTGGAGCAGCGAATTCGACGCAGCGGGCGCGCCCACGGTGGTGCGCCATGTGCCGCTCACCGAACGCGTGACGAGCGACGGCATCGAGCTGGCGCCCCGCGTGCAATGGGCGCTGGCGGGGGAGGGCAGCCTGGCCTGGCAAAGCCTGGTCAACGTGCGCCGCCTGGCCAGCCGCCGCCACGCGCAGGAAACAGCTTACCTGGGCGGCACGACCGCCTATCCGGAGAACCAGGCTCATTTCAACCAGGACAGCAGCACCGTGCGCAGCGACCTGCACTGGCTGCGCAAGCTCGACCATGGCGCCAGTCTCGACGTGAAGCTGGGCGCCAGCATCAATCACCGCGCCAATGATTATCAGTTCCTGGGCCGCGGCGCGGCGCCGGGGCAGGGCATCACGCGCCTGGTCGATTCGGGCCTGGACGAGGTGGGCGTGCAGGCGAGCGGCACCTACCGCCGCGCGCTGGGCGGGCACCACACGCTGGCGGCGGGCTGGGATGCGGGGCACCGGCGGCACGCGGAGTTTCGCCGCGAACGCCAGCTGGAGCCGGGCGGGCCGCCCGTGCTCAGCGACGAAGACTATGCGGCCACGGTGCGGCGCCTGGCCCTGTTCGCGCAGGATGAATGGGAACTGTCCGCGCAGTGGTCGCTGTACCTGGGCTTGCGCTGGGAAACCTGGCGCACGGCCAGCGCCACGGGCGGCGGCGAGCCGGTCGACGTGCACGCGCAGGTATGGAGCCCCTTGCTGCAAAGCCTGTGGAAGTCCGGCGGCAAGCAGCAGGTGCGCCTGGCCGTCACGCGCACCTACAAGGCGCCGCAGATTTTCGAGCTGATCCCGCGCCCGTACACGGTCGACAATGGCAACAGTCCCACGAATCCCGACACCCAGGGCAATCCGGCGCTGCGCCCGGAGCTGGCGTGGGGCCTCGATGCCGCCTATGAATACTATCCGGGCGCGGGCGCCATGCTGGGGGCCGGCGCCTCGTTGCGGCGCATCAGCGACGTGATGCTGGAGCGCCTGTACCAGGACAACGGGCGCTGGGTGAGCACGCCCGTCAACCATGGCCATGCCGGCGTGCGCTCGATCGCGCTGGAAGCGAAGCTGCCCTTGACGGCGCTGTGGGCGGGCGCTCCCGCGCTGGACTTGCGGGCCAACGTGGCGCGCAACTGGTCGAGGCTCGATGCCGTGCCCGGCCCCGATAGCCGCCTCGACAGCCAACTGCCGTGGAGCGCCAACGTGGGAGGAGATTACCAGCTGGCTCGCCTGCCCCTGAGCCTGGGCGCTGACCTGAATTACCAGGCGGGCGGGCGCTCGCGCGAGTCCGGCCAGCTGCTGGCCTGGCAGGGTGGCAAGCGCGAGCTTGATATGTACGCGCTGTGGAAAGTCAGCGACAGGGTGCGCCTGCGCCTGTCGGGCGCCAACCTGCTGGGGCAGGATTACCGCACGCGCAGCCTGTATGCGGATGGCGCGCGCAGCCAGCTGCGCACGGTCGATACGGGCAGCTACCGCACCTGGCGGCTGATGCTGGAGGGAACCCTGTAGCCAGCTGTAGCCAGCCTAGTCGTCGATCTCGTCGATGGTGTAGCTGACGCCCTGCGCCTCGAGGTAGCCGCGCACGGCGTCCAGGCCGTGCCACGGGTCCGGGCGCAGGTACTGGCATATATACAGGCCCGTATCCGTCAGCCTGGCGTCGGTGTCGGGCATGGCGGCGCCGGGCGCGCGCGGCGCCGGCGCTTCGAGCAACTGCGCGATGTGCTGGCGCTGGTCCTGCGCCAGGCTGGCCGCGATCCTGAATTCAAATCCCATGTTCTTCCCCTTTGCGTATGCCGGTGCGCTTATTTTATATCATCGAAAAAATCGAATATAGCTTGGCATTCTTTCCGTTTTTGTTTTCAAAGTATCTCGTCCATACTGCATAGCACTGGCCCGGCACACACAGCGTGACGCAAGGGCAGGAGCAGAAACGCCGTACAAGGACTTCGCTTTTTTCATATTCAATTATTTTCACTAAGGAAAACATCATGCCTATCGCCACCGCCCAAGCCGCCCCAAAACTGCTGACCCCGAACGACCATACCCTGATCATGATCGATCACCAGTCGCAGATGGCGTTCGCCACCCGCTCGATCGACCTGGCCCTGCTGCGCAACAACGCGGCCCTGGTGGCCAAGGCGGCGGCGGAGTTCAAGGTGCCGACGATTCTGACGACGGTGGCCGCCAAATCGTTCTCCGGCCCTATTTTTGACGAAATCCAGTCCGTCTTCCCCGAGCAGGCGCCGATCGACCGCACCAGCATGAATACCTGGGAAGACGCGCGCATCGCCGACAAGGTCAATGGCTACGGCAAGGGCAAGATCGTGCTGGCGGGCCTGTGGACGTCCGTCTGCATCGTGGGGCCAGCCTTGTCGGCGCTGGAGCAGGGCTTCGAAGTGTACGTGATCGCCGACGCCAGCGGCGACGTCTCCGACGAAGCCCATGCGATGGCCATGCAGCGCATGATACAGGCGGGCGCGCAGCCGATGACATCCGTGCAATACCTGCTGGAACTGCAGCGCGACTGGGCCCGCGGCGAGACCTACAACGAGACGGTGGCAACGGCCGTGGCGCACGGCGGCGGCTATGGCCTGGGCCTGATCTACGCCAAATCCATGTTCAATGCCAGCGAAGGCCATTGATTTTTCACTGACTCCGGCTCCGCCGCCCGCCGGCGGGGCCGTGTTTTCATTTGATTCTGGAGTTCTCATGCACGCAAACACGATCTTGCTCAATGGCCGTTTCCACACGGTCGACCGGACGCAGCCGCTGGCGTCCGCCGTCGCCATCGCCGATGGCAAATTCCTCGCCGTGGGCGACGTCGAAGACGTGATGCGCCATCGCGGTCCCGCCACGCAGCTGATCGACCTGGCTGGCCGCACGGTGATTCCCGGCCTGAACGACTCGCACCTGCACCTGATCCGCGGCGGCTTGAACTACAACCTGGAATTGCGCTGGGAAGGCGTGCCCTCGCTGGCCGACGCCTTGCGCATGCTCAAGGAGCAAGCCTTGCGCACGCCGAATCCGCAATGGGTGCGCGTGGTGGGCGGCTGGACGGAATTCCAGTTCGCGGAAAAGCGCATGCCGACGCTCGATGAAATCAACGCGGCCGCGCCCGACACGCCCGTCTTTATCCTGCACCTGTACGACCGCGCCCTGTTGAACCGCGCCGCCCTGCGCGCCGTCGGCTACGACAAGAACACGCCGAATCCGCCCGGCGGCGAAATCGTGCGCGATGCATCGGGCAACCCCACGGGCTTGCTGATCGCCCGGCCGAACGCCATGATCCTGTATGCGACCCTGGCGAAAGGCCCGAAGTTGCCGCTGGAATTGCAGGTGAACTCCACGCGCCAGTTCATGCGCGAATTGAACCGCCTCGGCATCACCAGCGCCATCGACGCGGGCGGCGGCTTCCAGAATTATCCCGAGGATTACGCCGTCGTCGACGAACTGGCGCAAAAGGAGCAGCTGACCATCCGCATCGCCTACAACCTGTTCACGCAAAACAAGGGTGCGGAATTGCAGGACTTCCAGAAGTGGACGGGCATGGTCAAGCCCGGCGACGGCAACGACTTTTACCGCCACAACGGCGCCGGCGAAATGCTGGTGTTTTCCGCCGCCGACTTCGAGGATTTCCTCGAACCGCGCCCCGAGCTGGCGGCCGGCATGGAAGACGAACTGGAAAAGGTGGTGCGCCACCTGGTCGAGCAGCGCTGGCCGTTCCGCCTGCACGCCACCTATGACGAATCGATCAGCCGCATGCTCGACGTGTTTGAAAAGGTCAACCGCGACACGCCGTTCGGCGGCTTGCACTGGCTGTTCGACCATGCGGAAACCATCAGCCCGAAAAATATCGACCGCGTGAAAGCGCTGGGCGGCGGCCTGGCCATCCAGCACCGCATGGCTTTCCAGGGCGAGTACTTCGTCGAGCGCTATGGTGCGGACGCGGCCAAGGCCACGCCACCCGTGCAGCGCATGCTCGACGCGGGCGTGCCCGTGGGCGGCGGCACGGATGCGACCAGGGTCGCCAGCTACAACCCGTGGACGGCGCTGTACTGGCTGGTATCGGGACGCACCGTGGGCGGCCTGGCCTTGACGGATGCGGCGGGCAGGTTGTCGCGCGATACGGCGCTGGAACTGTGGACGGCGGGCAGCGCCTGGTTCTCGAGCGAGCAAGGCAAGAAGGGGCGCATCCGCGAGGGCATGCTGGCCGATTTGAGCGTGCTGTCGGCCGATTATTTCACCGTGCCGGAAGAATCGATCAAGTCCATCGAGTCCGTGCTGACCATGGTGGGCGGCAAGGTCGTCTATGGCCAGGGAGAATTTACGGCGCTGGCGCCGCCACCGATTCCCGTGCTGCCCGAGTGGTCGCCCGTGCGCACGGTGCCCGGCCATTACCGGCCCGCGGCCAAACCGGCGCAAGCCATGCTGCCGCACCAGTGCGCGGGCGCCTGCGGCGTGCATGCGCATGCGCACGACCGGGCGCGCAAGTCGGCCGTGCCAATCAGTGACTTTTCCGGTTTCTGGGGCACCTTGGGCTGCAGCTGCTTCGCATTCTGAAAGAGGAGAGGATCATGCGCTGCAAGAAAGTCATCCTGGGCCTGCTGCTGGCCTTTGTCGTGGGCTTCGTGTGCCAGCTGGCGCGCATTCCCGTGCCGGCGCCGCCCGTGCTGGGCGCCGCGCTGCTGGTGTTCCTGACCAGCTGCGGCTACTGGCTCACGGGGCTGTATCTGCAGCGCCGCCAGCAGGCAGAAAAACGGGAGGCGCCATGAACGTCATGCTGGCCGGCTCGGTGCTGGGATTGCTGGTGGGCGCGGTATGCCGCTGGTTCGACCTGCCGTCACCCACGCCGCCCACGCCCACGGGCGCGGCGATGGTCGTGGCCATGACCCTGGGGTTTGTGGTGGCGGGGCAGTTCGGCTCCTGAATGCAAAAAAACCGGCCAAGGCCGGTTTTTTGTGGGTGCCGCTCGCGCTGCACGTAGGTCGGATTAGCGTAGCGTAATCCGACAAGCCTGCGCTATCAGGCGAAAGGCGCCAGCAGCGTGATCATCTGACCGAAGATCTTCGGGCTGGCGGCGATGACGTCGCCCTTGTACAGGTAGTCCGATTCGCCGGAAAATTCACCGACGATGCCGCCCGATTCCGTGATCATCAGGGCGCCGGCGGCGATATCCCAAGGCTTCAAGCCTTTTTCGTAGAAGCCGTCCAGGCGGCCGCAAGCGACGTTGGCCAGGTCCAGCGCGGCCGAGCCGGCACTGCGCACGCCCTGGCTGCGTTCGGCCATGATCTGGTACATCTTCAGGTATTCGTCGAGCGCGCGCGGGCCGGCGCCGTGGCCGGTGCCCAGCATGGCGTTCGAAATGCGGTCCAGCTTGGTGACGCGGATGCGTTTTTCGTTCAGGTAGGCGCCGGCGCCCTTGGTGGCCGTGAACAGGTCGTTGCGCACCGGGTCGTAGATGACGGCTTGCGTGACGACGCCGCGATGCGCGAGGGCGATCGAGATGCAGTATTGCGGGAAGCCGTGGATAAAGTTGGTGGTGCCATCGATCGGGTCGATGATCCACTGATATTCATTCTCGTCGTGCGAGTTGGCGGAAGCTCCCGATTCCTCGGCCAGGAACGCGTGGTCCGGGTAGGCCTTGGACAGCACCTCGATGATGGCTTGTTCGGCCGCCTGGTCGACGTCGGTGACGAAATCGTTATGTTGTTTTTCCGTGACGACGACGCGGTCGAGGTCAAAAGAGGCGCGATTGATGACGGCGGCGCCGCGGCGGGCGGCTTTGATCGCCGTGTTGAGCATTGGGTGCATGTGAGCTTCCGTTAAAAGCACGCGACCGCCCATGGCCGCCTTGCGGCGCCGGTACGATAGAGTGCAAGAATGAATTAAAGAGCGGAGCGGTGCCGAAGTGGTTAAAATCCCGGCCTGGAGTCAGCGTTTTGTGACTCCGTTTCCCGAAATTTCCTGTATCGATACCGCGCAATAGCGCTATTTTAAATGAATCTGCCCGAAATCAACACGTCTCTTTTCAAACGCCTGCGATTTATTCTTGTCGAAACTAGTCGCTCTGGCAACATTGGCGCCGTCGCGCGCGCCATGAAAACGATGGGTTTTTCCGATCTGGTGCTGGTCAATCCCCGCTTTCCCGACGCCTTGACGGATGCGGAAGCGGTGGCCTTCGCCAGCGGCGCGCAGGATATTCTGTCCGGCGCGCGCATCGTCGGCAGCATCGCCGAGGCGCTCGAAGGCTGCAATTACGCGGCCGCCGTGTCGGCCCGTCTGCGCGAATTTTCGCCGCCCGTCACGGCCCCGCGCGCCATCGCGGCGCAATTGGCGGCCGGCGAAGACTTGCACGCGGCCGTCATCTTCGGCAACGAGCGCTTCGGCTTGCCCAACGAGATCGTCGAGCAGTGCAATGTGCTGATCAACATCCCCGCCAATCCCGAGTATTCCTCGCTGAACCTGTCGCAGGCGGCGCAGGTCGTCGCCTATGAATGCCGCGTGGCGGCGCTCGGCGATGCTCAGGCGGCCAGCCCCGTCGGCTTCCATGGCGACGCGGCCAGCCTGGCGCAGGTCGACGGCATGTATGCGCACCTGGAACAGGCGCTGGTCGCCATCGATTTCCTCGATGCCGACAACCCGAAAAAACTCATGCCGCGCTTGAAACGCCTGTTTTCGCGCACGGGCCTGGAAACGGAAGAAGTCAATATCCTGCGCGGCATCGCGCGGCATATCCTGGCGGTCGCCAAAAAAGGCCCATGATCGAGACGCGGCTGCTGCGCCAGTTCATCGCCGTCGCCGAGGAACTGAACTTCCGTCGCGCGGCCGAACGGCTGCACATGGCGCAGCCGCCCCTGTCGCAGGCGATCCTGCGGCTGGAAGAGGCGCTGGGCTACCCCGTATTCGAACGCACCAACCGCAAGGTCAGCCTGACGCCGGCGGGGGATGCTTTCCTGGCCACGGCGCGCCAGGTGCTGGCCAGCCTGGAAGAGGGCGTGGCCGCCACGCGCCGCGTGGCGCAGGGCATCGAAGGGCACTTGCGCCTCAGTTTCATCCACATCACGCCGTACGCCCACGTATTGAACGCCTTGCGCGCCTTCCGCGCCGCCTCGCCCGCCGTGCAATTTACCTTGCGCGAAGCGTCGACGCAGCAGCAGGTCGAGTGGCTGGAGCGGGGCGAGGTCGATATCGCCCTGCTGCGCGCGCCGGGGCGCAGCACGCCCGGCCTGCGCTTCGAGCGCCTGTCCGGCGAAGACATCGTGATCGCGCTGCCGTCGGACCACCGCTGCGCGGGGCAGACGCGCGTGGACCTGGCGGACCTGGCCAGTGACGACTTCGTCGCCTCGCCGCGCGAGCTGGGCCAGGGGTTCCACGACCAGCTGGCCAGCCTGTGCCTGCATGCGGGTTTCGTGCCGCGCGTGGTGCAGCAGGCGCGCCGCTTGCAAACGGTACTGGGCCTGGTGGCGGCCGGCTTCGGCGTGGCCCTGCTGCCGGCCAGCCTGGCGGCGTGCGCGCCGGCCGGCGTCGTCATGGTGCCGCTGGCAAGCAGCGCGCCCGAGGCCTTGCGCCAGCTCGACCTGTACATGGCGTGGGACCCGCAGCGCACGTCTGCCGTGCGCGAGCGGCTGCTGGCGCAGCTGCGGCGCTCCGATGCTCAATGAGACGTATGTAGTCTCATTTCAAGACAAATAAGATATTTTACAGATGATGGCCCAGGGGCCAGCATGGCGTTTTGATTGTCGGGAATGCCATGTCCAACGTTACGCCGCGCCGCCGCGCGCTACCTTCCTCCATTTATTGGCTGTCCTTGTGCAGCTTTGCCTTCGGCTTGTGCGAATTCATCGCCGCCGGCCTGTTGACCCCCATGGCGCGCGACTTGCACGCGAGCGTGGCGGCGGCCGGCGGCGCCATTGCCGCGTATGCGCTGGGGGCGGCCATCGGTGCGCCCGTGCTGACGGCCCTGCTGGCGCGCCGGCCCGTGCGCCAGGTGCTGGTGGCCACCATGCTCGTGCTGGCGGCCGGCAGCATGGCCATGGCCGCGGCGCCGGCGCTGGGCGCGCTGCTGGGTGTGCGCTTTGCCGTGGGCCTCGCGCATGGCGTGTTCATGGCCGTCGCCTCGCATGCGGCCACCAGCCTGGTCGACCCGTCCCGCGCGGGAAGGGCGCTGTCCATCGTCTGGCTGGGCCTGACCCTGGCGCTGGCCGGCGGCGTGCCGCTGGGGACGTGGCTGGGCGCCGTCTCGTCGTGGCGCTGGGTCTTTTTCACCATCGGCGTGCTGGCTCTGTGCGGCGGCGCCGGCTTGCGCTTCGCCATGCCGGCCGCGCGCCGGCAGCTTGCTGCCACGTCGGCGCTGGCCAGTCTGCGCGCCATCCTGCAGCCACCCCTGCTGCTGGCGGCCGGCGTGGCGGCGCTGGTCAGCGTGGCCACCTTCAGCTTTTTCACATACGTCTCGCCGTTCCTGCTGCAGCTGGGTGGTCTCGATGCGGGCTGGCTCAGTGCCGCCATGCTGTGCTTTGGCGCGTGCGCCATCGGCGGCAACCTGCTGGGCGGCTGGTGCGCGGATCGTCCCCACGCCCTGCGCTTCACCGTGCTGGCCCTGGCCGCGCTGGCGCTCAACCTGCTGGGGTTGTATGCGCTGCGCACGCATCCCCTGGCCATGCTGGTCCTGTGCGGCACCCTGGGTTTGCTGTTCTTTGCCCTCGTGACCCTGTCGACCATGCGGCTGCTGCGCCTGGCGGAGCAGCATTGCCCGGGCAGCGACGCGGTGGCGGCGGGCTTGAATATCGCCGCCTTCAATGCGGGCACGGCTGCCGGCGGGGCGCTGGGCGGTGTGCTGATCGTCGCCTTCGGCTTGCCCGGCATCGCCATCGGCGGCGCGCTGGCGGTGCTGCTGGCCATGCTGCTGCTGTGGTTCCAGTCGCGCAAACTAGACGGCTCGCTCTAGTTTTTGCGCGCGGAAGCGCACTTCCTTTGGCGTACACTGGCCTGCAAAAGGCGGTACAAAACAAGGGGAGACATGGGAATGCGACGCAGATCGTTTTTGACGCTGGGCGTGTTTGGGGCCTGTGCGTTGGCGGCCGGCGGCGCCGCGTACCGCCTGGTGCGCGGGCCGGCGCCTCCTGGCCGTTTCGTCCTCGACGGCGAGGCGCGCGCGGCGCTGGCGGCCATCGTGCCGGCCATGCTGGGCAGCGCGCTGCCGCAAGATACGGGCGCGCGCGCCGCCGCGCTGGACGGCGCCATCGCCGGCGTGGACACGGCCATCCATGGCTTGCCGCTGGCGGCGCAGCAGGAAGTGCAGGATCTGTTTGGCTTGCTGGCGCTGGCGCCCGCGCGGCGCTTCGTCGCCGGCGTGAAAGGTGGCTGGCCCGGGGCAGATCCGGCCCAGGTGGCCGCCTTTTTGCAGTCGTGGCGCACGCACCGCCTGGCCACCTTGCAGACGGCCTACCTGGCCCTGCATGACCTGATCCTCGGCGCCTGGTATGCCGATGCCGCCCACTGGGCCGCCATCGGTTATCCGGGACCGCTGCCCGAATTGAGCGCATAAGGCCACCATGAGCACATCCCCCATACTTGACCCCATCGCCGCCGGCATTGCGGCAGGCTGGAACGTCACCGACGCCAGCACCCTGGGCACCGACCGTACCCTGGAGGCGGACGTCGTCGTCATCGGCAGCGGCGCCGGCGGCGGCGTGACGGCGGAAATCCTCGCGCTGGCCGGCCTGAAAGTGCTGATCGTCGAGGAGGGCGGCTTGAAGTCATCGAAAGACTTCAAGATGCGCGAAGCGGACGCCTATCCCGCGTTGTACCAGGAATCGGCCGCGCGCAAGACGCGCGACAAGGCGATCAATATCCTGCAAGGGCGCACGGTGGGCGGTTCGACCACCGTCAACTGGACCTCGAGTTTTCGCACGCCGCCCGGCACCCTCGAATACTGGCGCCGGCACTTTGGCTTGTCCGGCTATTCGGTGGACGCCATGGCGCCGTTGTTCGCCATGATGGAAAAGCGCCTGCACGTGAGCGACTGGGCCGCGCCGCCCAACGAAAACAACGATTTATTGCGCCGTGGCGCCATGGCGCTGGGCATCCCCACGGCCGCCATCCGGCGCAACGTGAACGGCTGCTGGAACCTCGGCTACTGCGGCATGGGCTGCCCGACCAACGCCAAGCAGTCGATGCTGGTGACGACGATTCCGTCCGCGCTGGCGCTGGGCGCCGGCCTGCTCGTGCATGCGCGCGCCGAGCGCTTTACCTTCAAGGGCGAGCGCGTCGACAGTCTGCAAGTCACCGCGCTGGACGTGGCCGGGCAGGCGCCGACGGGCGTGCGCCTCACCTTGCGTGCCAAACACTTTGTGCTGGCCGGCGGCGCCATCAATTCGCCGGCGCTGCTGCTGCGCTCGCAGGCGCCCGATCCGCACGGCTTGCTGGGCCGGCGCACCTTCTTGCATCCGACCGTGGTGTCGGCGGGCCTGTTCACGCAGCGCGTCGACGCCTATGCGGGCGCGCCGCAGACGATTTATTCCGACCATTTCCTGCACGTGGCGCCCATCGATGGCCCCATCGGCTACAAGCTCGAAGCGCCGCCTTTGCACCCGCTGCTGATGGCCACCACCATGGGCGGCTTCGGCGACGAGCATGCGCGCACCATGCGCGAATTTCCCCATGCGCACGCCTTGCTGGCCCTGCTGCGCGACGGCTTTCACCATGACTCGGCGGGCGGCAGCGTGTCCATCGACAGCTTCGGCGCGCCCGTGCTCGACTATCCGCTCACGCCGTTCATCTGGGATGGCGTGCGGCGCGCACTGCTGTCGATGGCGGAAATCCAGTTCGCCGCCGGCGCGAAAAGCGTATATCCCGTGCACGAGATGGCCAGTCATTACACGAGCTGGACGCAGGCGAAGCAGGCCATCGGCGCTTTGCCGATGAAGGCGCTGCTGGCGCGCGTGGTGTCGGCCCACGTGATGGGCGGCTGCGCCATGTCCGACGATGCGCGCCTGGGCGTGACGGGCGCCGACGGCCGCTACCACGGCGTGCGCAACCTGTCCGTGCACGACGGCTCGCTGTTTCCCACGTCGATAGGCGCCAATCCCCAACTGACGATCTATGCGCTGGCCGCGCGCCTGGCCAGCGGGCTGGCGCGGGAGCTGACGGGCAAGCCGGCGCCCGTTCCCGTTTCTGCTGCGACGACGGCATGATCGCGCGCATCCTCAAATGGCTGATGCTGCTGCAGGTGCTGGCCGTGCTGGGGCTGGCGTACCTTGCCATGCAGGCGTGGGGCGTCGCCTCGCCCGCCATGGCCCTGCTGCTGGCGGCCGCCATGCTGCTGGCCGTGCGCGCGCTGATCGTGGCGCGCAATTTCCAGCAGAGCCGGCGCCTGGGCAGTCCCGTGCCGGCGCAATACCAGCTGGGCGCCATGGGCGCCGCGCGCCTGTTTTTCGGCGAGCTGCGCGCCACCCTGCGGTCCTCGTCGTGGGACATGCTGCGTCCGCGCCTGCATGCGGCCGACAACATCGCTGGCCAGGGTCTGCCGGTGCTGCTGGTGCACGGCTATGTGTGCAACCGCGGCTACTGGGCGCAGCTGAGCCACCAGCTGGCGCGCGCCGGCATTGCGCACGACGGCGTCGACCTGGAGCCGATAGGCGCCGACATCGAAGACTTCGTGCCGCAGGTGGAGCAGGCCATCGGGGCGCTGTGCGCGCGCACGGGCAGCGCACAAGTCATTCTGGTGGCCCACAGCATGGGCGGCCTGGTGGCGCGCGCCTGGCTGCGCCGTTACGGCGCGGCCCGCGTGGCGCGCATCGTCACCATCGGCACGCCGCACCACGGCACGGCGCTGGCCAACCTGGCGGCGGGTGCGAATGCGCGGCAGATGAGCCATATCGATGGCGCGCCGAGCGCCTGGCTGGCGCAGCTGGCCGCCAGCGAGACGCCGGAGACGCGCGCGCTGATCACGTCGATGTATTCGCATCACGACAATATCGTCGCGCCGCAAGCGTCCGCGCAGTTGCCCGGCGCACGCAATCTCGCCTTCGGCGGCATCGGCCACGTGGCGCTGGCCAGCGACGCGCGCGTGCTGCGCCGGCTGCTGGCGGAAATCACTATCAAGAACGAAGTCACTCAGCCCCCTTCGGCCCCCCATTTCGCCTGAGTCTTGTTGTGTTTTGTCTGCATGGCAAGACTGTCTCTTTTGACTCTGCTGTTGCCCCTGTTTAACAACGCCAGGGGCAGATAATGCTGTTTTCCACTGGCGTACTGTATTAAGCTAACGTCGAAAGACAGGCGGTGAAAATTTGTTCTTGAGGCCGCTTGCCCCGCTCCGCAGACATCCGGCGGCCACCTATTTCTCTGAATATATGGCAAGATGTTGTAGGATTGTTATGATGGTCGCGCAAGCGGAAAGTTGAACGCAGGCAGAAAATGAGTCCATGCAGTTTTTATTGGGGGCGCTAATTGTCCGCACGTATACTGATTATCGAAGATAACGCCACCAATATGGAATTGATGGTGTACTTGCTGCGTGCCTTCGGGTACACGCCGCTGGCCGCCTACGACGGCGAAGAGGGCGTGCGCATGGCGCGCAGCGAATTGCCGGACTTGATCATTTGCGACGTGCATTTGCCCAAGCTCGACGGCTATGGCGTGGTGGCGGAACTGAAAAAAGACCCGCTGCTGCGCAAGATCCCGGCCCTGGCCGTGACGGCGCTGGCCATGGTGGGCGACCGCGAACGCCTGCTCGAAGCGGGTTTCAATGGCTACATCGGCAAGCCGATCGAGCCCGACCTGTTCGTCGCGGAGCTGGAGTCTTTTTTACCCGGGGCGCCGTCGACGCCAGTTAAAAACGACATAGCCACCATCCTGATCGTCGACGATCATGTGCTGAACCGCGAATTCCTGACCGCGCTGCTGGGCTACGGCGGCCACCGGCTGCTGGAGGCGGCCAATGGCGCCGACGCGCTGGAAATCCTGCGCACCGAGCGGCCGGACCTGATCATCTCCGACATCCTGATGCCGAACATGGACGGCTACGAATTCGTCACGCGCGTGCATGCCGATCCCGCGCTGACCGACGTACCCATCATCTTTTATACGGCCACCTACCGCGAGCAGGAAGCGATCCTGCTGGCGCAGGCCTGCGGCGTGCGCTGGGTGCTGCCCAAACCATCCGATCCGGAAGTCATCGTACGCACCGTCAACGAGGCGCTGGGACTGATGCCGCCGGCGGCGCAGGTGCCGGCCGCGCCGGGCGCCGGCGGCAGTGCGGCGCCTCCCGTCACGGGCAAGCTGGCCGGCATCGAGCACCAGGTCAGCGGCTATATCGACGAACTCGAATCGAGCAGCCAGCAGATTTCGCAGCTGGCCAGCCAGCGCGAGGGCCAGACCGCCATCCCCGAAGACCTGGGCGTCATGACGGAGCGCCTGTCGCGCTCGCTGTCCAGCCTGCAGGCGGTGAGCCTGCGCCTGACGGCCCTGATCGAACTCGGTATCGAACTGGGCGCCGAACGCGATCCGCGCGCCCTGATCGAGGCAGGCTGCAAGGTGGCGCAGAATATCTGCGTCTCCAAGTACGCCTGCATCGGCGTGCTGGAAGAGGGCGCCGAAAAGCTCAGCTATTTTTCCTCCTGCGGCGCCGAGAAGAACCTCGAGCGCATCGCCAGCGCGCCGCGCACGGGCATCCTGAACCGCTTGCTGGAACAGCGCCAGCCCTACCGGGTCAATGGCTTGAAGGGCGACCCCGGCGCGCTGGGCCTGCCCGACACGCACCCGCCCGTGCATTCCTTCCTGGGCGTGGCCATCGCTTCGCGCGAGCGCAGCCACGGCTGGCTGTACCTGGTCGACAAGCTGGGGGCGAACGAGTTTTCCGAAGTCGACGAGCGGGTCGCCGCGACGGTGGCGGCGCAGATCGCCGTCGCATACGACAACCTGCTGCTGTACGACGAAATCAAGCGCCACCACGAGCAGCTGACCCTGGACATGGCGGCGCGCATCCGCCTCGATGAAGACTTGCGCCGCTTCCGCCTGGCGATGGACGCCACGGCCGACGCGATTTTCCTCGTCGATCGCGCCGGCATGTGCTTTGTCGACGTCAACCAGACGGCTTGCCGCATGCTCGGTTTCGAGCGCGAGGATTTCCTGCGCGTGGGACCGGGGCGCGCGCACGAGGGCGAAGCCCAGCTGGAAGAGCTGTACAACAAGCTGCTGGCCGGCGACCAGGGCGGCCCGATGGCGGAATTGCAGCTGCAGCGCAAGGATGGCTCGCCGCTGTCGGTGGAAGTGCAGCGGCGCACCCTGCGCTCGGGGCAGAGCTGGATCCTGGTGGCCGTGGCGCGCGACATCACCGAGCGCAAGGATGCCGAACAGCGCCTGATGAAGCTGGCCCATTTCGACACCCTGACCGGGCTGCCGAACCGCAGCCAGTTCTACGCCTCGCTGACCCATTCGCTGGCCCAGGCGGCCGAACACCAGTGGGCCGTGGCCGTGCTGTTCATGGATATCGACCGCTTCAAGAACGTCAACGATACGCTGGGCCACACCATCGGCGACGACCTGCTGCGCCAGTTTTCCAGCCGTCTCGTCGATTGCCTGCGCGTGCGCGATACCATCGGCCGTTTTGGCGGCGACGAATTTGCCACCATCCTGCTGCTGCCCGAAGGCGCCCAGCATGCCGTGGGCGTGGTCGACAAGATCCGCGAGGCGATGCGCAAGCCCTTCGACCTGCAGGGCCACGAGGTGACGGTGACGGTCAGCATCGGCATTTCCGTGTTCCCCGATGACGCGGCCGATGCGGATACCCTGATCCAATATGCCGACACGGCCATGTACCGCGCCAAGGAAGCGGGCCGCGACGCCTTCCGCTTCTTCACGGCGGAAATGAACGCGCAATCGATGGCGCGGCTGGACATGGAAAATGCCCTGCGGCGTGCCATCGACAACGAGGAATTCGTGCTGTTCTTCCAGCCCAAGGTGAATATCATCTCGGGGCGCATCAGCGGCGCCGAAGCCCTGATACGCTGGCGCCGTCCCGGCCACGGCATGGTGTCGCCGGCCCTGTTCATCCCCCTGCTCGAAGAAACGGGGCTCATCGTGCGCGTCGGTAACTGGGTGCTCGACGAGGCGTGCAAGAAGATCAGCGAGTGGGGCGCCAGCAGCATCGGCCCCGTGCACCTGTCGGTGAACGTGTCGGGCATCCAGTTCTTTGTCGGCGGCCTGGAAGAAGAGGTGCTCAAGGCCATCCGCAAGCACGATATCGCGCCGGACCTGCTGGAGCTGGAGCTGACGGAAAGCTCGCTGATGTCGAACGCCGAGGAAACCATCGCCGTGCTGCGCAACCTGAAGGCGCTGGGCATCCAGATATCGATCGACGATTTCGGCACCGGCTATTCCAGCCTGGCCTACCTGAAGCGCTTTCCCATCGACAAGCTGAAGATCGACATCGCCTTCGTGCGCGAAGTGACGAGCAATCCGGACGACGCAGCCATCGTGCTGGCCATCATCAGCATGGCTCACAGCATGAAACTGGACGTGATCGCCGAAGGCGTGGAAAACGATGCGCAGCTGGCCTATCTGCGGCGCCACGGCTGCGACGAGATGCAGGGCTATTATTTCAGCCGCCCCGTGCCGCAGGAAGAATTCGAGCAGATGCTGATGGGGGGCAAGCTGCTGCAGGCGCCGCAGGATGATGGCAGCGAAGAGCAGCAAACCTTGCTGATCGTCGATGACGATGTCTTCATGCTCGACGTGCTCAGCGACTTCCTGGCGCAGGACGGCTACCGCATCCTGACGGCGCAGACGGCCGCCGAGGGCTTCGACATCCTGGCGCGCCACAAGGTGCAGGTGATCCTGTGCGACCAGTGCATGCCGCTCATGAGCGGCACCGAATTCATGGAGCGGGTCAAGCACCTGTGCCCCGACACCTTCCGCATCATGCTGTCCGCCTTTGCCGACCTGACGCCCATCATGGCGGCCATCAACCGCGGCGCCGTCGACCGCTTCTATACCAAGCCGTGGAAAGGCGCCGTGCTGCGCGAGAATATCCGCGAAGGCTTCCGCCTGCACAAGCTGCTGCATGGCCCGGTGAAGGCGGCGGCCTAGGCGCTGACGGCGCAGGCCACGGACCGCCGCGTGCGCTGGCGCACCTTGGGAGGCAGTTTCCGGCGAATTAGACTCCCGTCTCTAGTTTTGCTCACTAGAATAAAAATATCCATGAAGTGGCATGGCCTTTCACATGACGGGAGCTGGCGATGGTGAAGAAATTGAAGGAACTGGCGGAAGACACGGAATTGGCGAGCGCCGTGCGCTCGTCCGCGCAGCAGATCTGGCAAGCGGGCCTGGGCGCCTTCGCCAAGGCGCAGGAAGAGGGCGGACGCGTGTTTTCCAAGCTGGTCAAGGAAGGCACGGAATTCCAGAAGCGCGCCGAAGACAAGGTGGCCGATGTCAGCGGCAGCGTCAGCAAGCTGGCCGATGGCGTGGGCAAGCAAGCCAGCGGTTCCTGGGACAAGCTGGAACAGGTGTTTGAAGAGCGCGTGGCGCGGGCGCTGGCCACCATCGGCGTGCCCATGCAACACGACATCGCCGCGCTGCACGCCAGGATCGATGCCTTGAGCGCGCAGGTGGCGGCGCTGCCGGGCAAGGCCGCGCCGGCGGCCAAGCCGAAGGCCGTGGCCAACAAGCCTGCCGCGAAGGCTGCGCCGAAAACGGCACCGAAGGCCGCAGCGAAAGCCGCACCGAAAGCGGCCGTCGCCAAGGCGCCGGCCAAGCCGGCGGCCAGGACGACAGCCAAGGCGGCGCCGCGCGCCGCAGTCAAGCCCGTGAGCAAGCCCGCCGCCAGGCCGGCGGCGAAGAAAAAAGCGCCGCCGGCCTGAGCCGGCGCAGCATTCCTCCAGCCTGCGCGAGCAGGCTTTTTTTTGCCTGCCTTATTCGCCGGTGCCGTGGGGCGGAGTGTTTCATTACGGCTATCTTAGGTGGTATGCTTGAGGCAGAACACAGAGAGATTGCCCGCCATGCTACAAAAAGCACCACGCCGTACCCGCGAACGCATCCTGGAGTTGTCGCTGCGCCTGTTCAATGAGTTTGGTGAGCCGAATATCACGACGACCGTGATTGCGGAAGAGATGAACATTTCGCCGGGAAACCTGTATTACCACTTCCGTAACAAGGACGACATCGTCAATTCGATCTTCGTCCAGTTCGAGGCGGAAATCGAACGCATCCTGACCGTGCCTGACGGGCGCCGCTCGAATATCGAGGACGTCTGGCTGTACCTGCACCTGATGTTCGAATTGATCTGGCGCTACCGCTTTTTCTATCGCGACCTCAATGATTTGTTGTCGCGCAACCGCAAGCTGGAATTGCACTTCAAACTGATCCTGGCGCACAAGATCAAGGTGGCCACGCAGCTGTGCGAAGATTTGCGCAGCGAACAGTCGCTCGAGGCGTCGGACATGGAAGTGGCCGCCATGGCGACGAATATGGTGGTCGTTGCCACCTACTGGCTGTCGTACGAGTACGTGCGCAATCCGCGCAAGTACAGCGAGCAGCAGTCGATGTCCGATGCGCTGGCGCGCGGCTGCTACCAGGTGCTGTCCCTGATCGGCCCCTATTTGCGCAACGAAACGCATTTGCTGTTTCGCAAACTGTCGGAAGAGTATGTGACCAAACTCAAGAACGACTGACGCGGCTGCTGGCGCCGCGTCGTCATTTACAGGAGAGAGAGATGGCCTGGAAACAATTCCCCTATCCGGACGCAGCGTATGTCTACACGCCGCAAACCCTGGAAGCGGCCTGGTCGCGCCTGCATGCGGGCGATGTGGAACCATTTCCCACCCACCCGGCGCTGGTGCAAGCCTGGCTGGCCTTCCATGCGGGCGACTTCGAGCGCGCCGTGAAGCTGGGCCTGGCCGTCGGCGTGCCCGGCTATGCGGTCGCGCACAAGGCGACCTGCATCTATGCCACGCACCTGGAAGTGGACGACAGCCAGAAACTCGACATGTACGAGGAAGTGGCCGAGCGCTGCGAGCGCCAGCAGAGCGAGCAGCCGGACAATCCGGCCGGCTATTACTGGCATGCCTACAGCCTGGGCCGCTACGCGCTGGGCACGTCCGTCGTCAAGGCGCTGGCGCAGGGCATGGGGGCGCGCGTGCGCAACAGCCTGGACCGCACGATGACGATCGCGCCCATGCATGCGGAAGCGCATATCGCGTTTGGGATTTATCATACGGAAATTATCGACAAGGTCGGCGCGATGATCGGCGGCCTGACCTATGGCGCCAACAAGGAAGACGGCTACCAGCACTTCAAGACGGCGCTGGCCCTGACACCATATTCGGCGCTGGCGCACAGCGAATATGCGCGCGCGTTGAACATGCTCGACGGGAAGAAAAAGCTGGCGGAAGCGCTGGCACTGTATGAAAAGGCGGCCCAGTGCGTGGCACTGGACGCCAAGGAACGCCTCGAGGTCGAGGCGGCGATCGATGAATTGAAAGGGTAGGGATTACTGTGATCAAGGCTTTATGTGTGTATTGCGGCGCCAATGCGGGCGTCTCGCCGGACTATGCGGTGGCGGCGCGCGAACTGGCGCGCGTACTGGTGGCGGAAAATATCTCGCTCGTGTACGGCGGCGGCAAGGTGGGCCTGATGGGCGTGATCGCCGATGAAGTGCTGCGCCTGGGCGGCGAGGTGACGGGCGTGATTCCCACCCAGTTGGTGGAGCGCGAAGTGGGGCACATGGGCTTGACGCGCCAGTTCATCGTGAAGGACATGCATGAGCGCAAGGCGATGATGGCCAGCCTGTCCGATGCCTTCATCGCCATGCCCGGCGGCTATGGCACGCTGGAAGAGCTGTTCGAGATGCTGACCTGGGCCCAGCTGGGCTTGCATGCCAAGCCCATCGGCTTGCTCAATGTCGACCGTTTCTATGACGGTTTGATCGCTTTCGTGCAAAACGGCAAGGAGCAGGGCTTCATCCGCCCGCAGCACGCGGCGTTCCTGAATGCCGACGCCGATCCTGCCGCGCTGGTGCAGCGCCTGAAGGAGTGTGCGCCGTAACGCCGTTGTTGCCTGGCAGTGCGGTCTTTTGCCGGTCAACACTTTTTCCTGTCGCTTGAAGAGAGCCATGCACTGTGCACTGCATGGCTTTTTTATTTCCGCACGGGAAAATTGATCGGGCTTGGCTGCTTCATTAATAAAAATATAGCCATAATATTGCACTGCTAGCATGTTTTTTTGAAAATGAAGATGCTTTTTAAGCATGGCTGTGGTCTACTGGCAGGGTTCAAAAGTTAGGAATTTCGGACACCGACGAGCGTAGTACAGACTCCCAAAAAAGGTGCCGATCCGTTTCAAGTTGCCACAACCACGCTACTTCATCATCTCGAAAGGATGCTATTTTGAAACCTATGACCCTCTTGCGAGCGACCGCTGTCGCTGCCATTCTCGCTGCCTCCGCTGGTGCGCAGGCACAAAGCACCACGATCACCTTCGATGCGCTGGAACAACCCGGCCACTTTGCTTCCTTCTTCAAATCCTATTCCGAAGGCGGCTACAACTTCGACAGCAGCTGGTTAGGCTTGCTGAGCTCGGCACACCAGGACAGCCTCGCCTATGCCGGCTCGGCCGGTCTCGGTGCGACGCCCCTGTCGACGACGACCCTGAGCCGTGCCGATGGCGCCGCTTTCTCGCTGAGCTCGATCAGCCTGGCCGACTTCGTGAGCTTGCCCGGTTCCTTTGACGTGACGTTCGTCGGCCACCAGGTGGGCGGCAGCACGGTGACCCAGACCTTCAGCCTCGGCGGCGGCCACACCTTTGCCGATTACACGTTTACGGGTTTCAGCAATCTGCTGTCGGCCTCGTGGAAAGAGGGCGCCTTGCACACCTTCCAGGTCGATAATATCGCCGCCAGCGTGAGCGCCGTGCCGGAACCGGCCACCTACGGCATGCTGCTGGGCGGACTGGGCTTGCTGGGCTTCATGCTTCGCCGCAAGAACGCCGCCTGAGCCTGATCATGACGCCGGCGATGCCGGCGCATCAATAAAAATGCCGCCCAGTGTTTGCCGGGCGGCATTTTTACGTGGATGTCATGACCAGAGGGATGTCATGACCAGGATGTCATGACCACAGGCGCTGGCCAGACAGGTCGAGCTGGGTCAGGTACAGGCGCACGTCGAATTCGTACTGGTGGTATTGCGGCTCCATATAGGTGCACAGCTTGTAGAAGGCCTTGTCGTGCTGCTTTTCCTTCACGTGCGCCAGTTCGTGCACGGCGATCATGCGCAGGAATTCCAGCGGCACTTCCTTGAACATGGTGGCCACGCGGATTTCATGCTTGGCCTTGAGCTTGCCGCCCTGCACGCGCGAGATCGAGGTATGCAAGCCCAGCGCATGCTGGATCACGTGGATCTTGCTGTCGAACGTCACTTTGTTGATGGGTTCGGCATTGCGCAGGAATTCATTCTTCAAGTCCTGCACATACTGGTACAGCGATTTGTCGTTGCGCACATCGTGCGCGTTCGGGTAGCGTTTTAACAACACTTCGCCTAACTTGTCCTGTGCGATCAGTTGCTGCACTTGCGCTTGCGTTTGTTCGGAATAGGCGCTCAGGTATTTCAGGGATGGCTGCATGCGGGGAAGGGCGGGGCGTGGCGCGGAGGTGTCGGTAAGGCGAGAATGTACCATACCGCCGCGCCCCGCGCTGCGCCGGCCCTTGCACGGGGCCGCCAAGCCCCGTGCCTTCCTGTGTCAAGCCGCGCGCGCTGACCGGGCAGCCCTGCCTGCCGGTCAGCCCTTGTCGTCCTCGTCCTTGCCGCCCTGCCGGCCGGTGCGGCCCTGCTCGCTGCCGCCGCTGCGCGCCGCCGTGCTGCTGCGGCTTTCATTGGCGCGCTGGGCCGATTGTCGGCTTTCGCCGCCTTTCCTGCCGATTTCCGCCATGTGTTCGCGGTTGCGGCTGACGGCTTCACCGCCTTTCTGCCCGGCCCGGCGTGCTTCTTCCGAGTCGAATTCATGCGCCGTGCCCTTTTGATGGGCTGCCTGGCCGCCCTTGCTGGCAATTTCGCGTTGCTGTTCCTCGTTCATGGCGGCGAAACCGCGCTTGCTCGTGCCTTTGGCGCTGCCCGATTCGCTGGCTTTCTGGCTGCTGCCAGCGCCTTTGCCCTGTTCATTACCTTGATTGCTAGCCATGTCGCTCTCCTTGCTGTCGAGTGGGGTCAAGTGGTCTGTGCAGGCGCTCAATGCGCCTGATCGGATTGCCTGCTGGTATCGTGGCTGCGGCCCGCGCCGTCGCGGTGGCCCGTGGCGTGCATTTTTTCGATCATTTCACGCTGGCGCTGCGTGGCTTTTTCCGTTTCCTCGGCCGTCTTGCGCACCACTTCGTCAGCGAAGGCCACGGCCGTGCGGCTCGTTTCGGGCAGGTGGTTCTCTGCCGTGCGGTTCATCTCGACATTGGCGTTGGCGACCAGATTGCCGAGCTGCTGCTGGTATTGGTGCAGCTTGTTGCTGCTTGGCTGCAACTGGCCAGCGGCCAGCGACATGAACTCGCCCGTGTCGCGCGCGCCCAGCAGTTGCTGGCTGGCGTTGCTCCACTCCTGCAGCAAGTCCTGCGCCAGCCGCAGATGCAGCTCGCTCAATTGCTGCGCCGTATCGAACATCTTGCGCGATAGTTCCGTGGCGAAATTGCACTGAGCCTCGAGATGGGACTTCAGGGCGGGGCTGAGACTGGGGAAAATACTGTTTGTGAACATGTTCTACCTCAATGAAAAACTGATCCAGAAAACATCCGGTGCACCGGATGCGGCGTATGGTGAAACAAGCAAAGAGATAGACGCCGGATGGCGTGCCAGGTTCCACGCCAGATACCGGTTTGGCGCGAGAATGGGGCCCGGCAGGTGGAAAAATACGATGACTTTGCGCTAGATCAAATGAACGTCAATCGGCTTGGCGCCACCGGCAGCCATGTTGCTTGTGCGGAAAATGCAGGTTTACAGGCCCGGCCGTGCGACAATAGCCGGCTCGCGGCAGCGCAGCCGATGGCCGGCGCGCGTGGCTGAGCCGAGCATAGCCCTAATTTTTTTGCCTTATTCCGCGACCATGACGCATCCCGAATACATCCTGACCCTGTCCTGCCTGGACCAGCGCGGCATCGTGCACCGCGTCTCCGGCTTCCTGGCCGATCACGGCTGCAACATCCTCGATTCCGCCCAGTTCGGCGACCAGGAATCCCAGCTGTTCTTCATGCGCGTGCATTTTGCGCTGGAAGACGGCGCCGTCAGCGACGCCCAGCTGCGCAGCGACTTCGCCGACTTGTCGCAAGTCATGCAGCTCAATGGCCAATTCCATGGCCAACTGCACGATGCGCGCGTCAAGCCGCGCGTCATGCTGATGGTGTCGAAGATCGGCCATTGCCTCAACGATTTGCTGTTCCGCTACAAGAGCGGCTTGCTGAACGTGGAAATCCCCGCCATCGTGTCGAACCACATGGAGTTCTACCAGCTGGCGGCCAGCTACAATATTCCCTTCCACCACCTGCCGCTGGCGGCCGGCGCGCCGGAAGCGGCCAAGCTGGCGCAGGAAGCGAAGATCATCGAGCTGATGGACACGCACAAGATCGACCTGGTGGTGCTGGCGCGCTACATGCAGATCCTGTCGCCCGGCCTGTGCCAGGCGCTCGACGGCCGCGCCATCAATATCCACCATTCCTTCTTGCCCAGCTTCAAGGGCGCCAAGCCATATGCGCAGGCGCATCACCGCGGCGTCAAGCTGATCGGCGCGACGGCCCATTTCGTCACGGGCGACCTGGACGAAGGCCCGATCATCGAGCAGGACGTCGAGCGCGTCGACCATGCGATGGATGCGGAAACCCTGACGGCCATCGGCCGCGACGTCGAGTGCGTGGTGCTGGCGCGCGCCGTGAAATGGTTCGTCGAGCACCGCATCCTGAAAAATGGCGACAAGACGGTGGTTTTCCGCTGATACCGACTTCACTATTCACTTTACCGAGACAGAAACACGATGGCCCTCAAAGCAACAATTTTCAAAGCCGATCTGCAGATCGCCGACATGGACCGCAATTACTACCAGGATCACGCGCTGACCCTGGCGCGTCACCCGTCCGAAACGGACGAGCGCATGATGGTGCGCCTGCTGGCGTTCGCCATCCACGCCGACGAGGCGCTGACCTTCACCAAGGGCTTGTTCGATACGGAAGAGCCCGACCTGTGGCAGAAGGACTTGACGGGCGCCATCCAGCTGTGGATCGAAGTGGGCCAGCCGGACGAAAAACGCATCCTGAAGGCCTGCGGCCGCTCGGAGCAGGTCATCGTCTACAGCTATGGTGCAACCAGCCACATCTGGTGGAAGCAGATCGCCAACAAGCTGGAACGGGCGAAGAACCTGACCGTGATCAACCTGCCATCCGAGGCGGCGCAAGACATGAGCAAGCTGGCGCAGCGCAGCATGCAGCTGCAATGCACGATCCAGGATGGCCAGATCTGGCTGACGGATAGCGTCAACACGGTGCTGATCGACCGCGAACCGGTGAAGCCCGCACGCTGATGTTGGCTGTCTGAAATGCAAAAAGCCCGGATCGCTCCGGGCTTTGTTTTTTTAATCATCACGACACCTGGCAAAAACCGTAGCGAGCGGATGTGAGTTGTGGCTGAGAAGCGGAGCTGTGCGAATGTACGGGGCCGCCGAGGTAGTGAGCATCGCAGGCCGCAAATCGCGACGCGCAGTAGGTTTTGACAGGTGTCCTCAGTTAGGCGCGCTGCCGAGGTGCTTGATGCTGCTCGAACGCTGCATGCTGCGGCTGATGCGCGGGTCGCCGTAGTAGCTCACTTCGCCCGAGCCGCCGATGCTGATGGTCAAGTCATCCTTGGCCCACACTTGCGCCTCGCCCGAGCCGCCGATGCTTACCTGGACCTCGCGCGCGGCCAGGCGGCCTGCCTGGATGTTGCCCGAGCCGCCGATCGACGCCGTCAGCTGCTCCGTCTTGCCGCTGGCCTTGAAGCTGCCGCTGCCGCCGATGGCGATGGACACCTGGCGGCTGTCGAGGTCGCGCGCGTTGATGGAGCCGGAGCCGCCCACGTCGAAGCGCAGATTCTCGGCGCGCAAGCCCGTTGCCGTGATGTTGCCCGAGCCGCCCACGCTGACGCGCTCCACCTGGCGCGCCTGGATGACGATGGTCAGGCTGCTCTGGCGGAAGCTGGCGTTGCGCTTGGCGGGGCGGATGCGCAGGGTGCCGTTTTCCACGGCCGTGTCAATCAGCGGCAGGATATTGTCGTCGGCTTCGATGGTGACGCTGTCCGTGTTGCCGATGCGCAGTTCGACCGTGCCCGGCACGTTCAGCGCCACGGCATGGAAACTGCCCACTTCGCGCGTCTGCCTTTGCAGCTTGCCGCTGCCCTGGATGCTGTTGCTGGAAATCCAGTCGAGCGGCGACGCCAGCGCCGGCGCGGCCGGGATGGCCAGCGCGCAGGCGGCCAGCAGCAGGGCGGTCGCGGCGCTGGCGCGGCGGCGGTGGAAAAGTGTCTGTGTCATTCTTGCTCCCTGTTTTGAATTGGACTGCATGCATGGTATGCCAGCCGGCCGCGCCTGCGTAGCGCGCTGCGACAGACTGCGCCGGCAGCGGCATGGAATGCAGGAGGATGCGACAGGATGGCATGAGGTATCATGCCGGTATTGGACATACGACGAGGGGCACGCGCCGCTCACACTACTGGAATTACATGCTGATCATCACCATCAAACAGGGCAAGGAAAAGAGCTTGCTGGGCCAATCGTGGATTTACGCGTCCGCGATTGAAAAAGTCGAAGGCAAGCCGCAGGAAAAAATGAAGCCCGGCTCGACGGCCATCGTGCAGAGTTCTTCAAAACAATTCATCGCCCGTGCCGCCTACAATTCGAAGTCGCAGATCCGCGCGCGCATCTGGAGCTTCAAGGAAGACGAACCGGTCGACCACGCGCTGATCAAGCGCAGGGTCAAGGCCGCCATCGAGAAAAAACTGCCAGCCATCAAGAAAGCGGGCGACAACCAGCTGCTGACCCTGATCAAGGGCGAGGACGAGGGCTTGCCCGGCCTGGTGGTACAGCTGTTTGGCGGCGTGCAAGGTTATCTGATCTGCGAATTCAACGCCGGCGGCGTCGACGCGTGGAAAGTGGCCATCGTGCAATCGCTGATGGCGTCCACCGGCTGCGTCAACGTGTACGAGCGCTGCGACGACCTGATGCGCAAGGGCGAAGGCTTGCCCCTGATCGACGGCGCCCTGGCTGGCGAGGAACCGCCCGATGAAGTCATGCTGACGGACAACGGCGTGCGCTATGCGCTGGACCTCAAAACGGGGCACAAGAGCAAGTTCCGCTGAGAACGGCTGTTTGACATGAAAAGAACCGGCGTGAGCCGGTTTTTTATACCTGCCGCATGATGTAGCTGGCACCCCTCCCGGAAACCATACTTGTTGAATACCATTATGGGTATTTCTGACGGCAGAAATCCCGTAGTGGATCAGCTTACGTGTAACTGGGAGAGGACTATGACAAAAATTCCACTTTCGATGAGTTGGCTAGGGCGTAGGCGGGCGCGACTGAAGGGCGTCATTGAGGAAAGCGAGCACGAAATTGCGTATTGGTTGCTATTTTCTCTTTGATCGCGTCCGCGTTTTTCTACTTGCGCCTGTTTGCTTTATAGGGATTGCCGCCAACATACACTCCGTCGACCTGTTCGGTCCCGCTGAACTTGACTGCTGGACGTGTATAAGATAGTGCTTCGCGAAGTTTGGCTCGCAAAATCCAAGCCGTCTTTGGGACATACAGAGATGCCGCATCAGCGCATCAGCTGCAATAGAATGTGCTGAATTCACGAATAATACGATAGCTTTCAAGATTGTCCGCAGGGAAATACGATGATTGGCAAACGGGGAGCCGCTAGACAGTGATAACTCGGCATTACGGCTTCGGCAGCGCCAGACGCCCCTGCAGTTTCGCCACTTGTGATTGTCTACCACGCCACATTTTGGTCAGACCTGCGCGTCTTTAGCATTCCAACGCCACTCAGCCAGCACGTCGACGATCTCGATCCGAAAGGCGAGCGACATTGCTCAGTGACCAACTGAGCTACGCTGCCAGTGCTGTGCCATTCCTTGTAGCTGCTGAAGATATGAGGATGTTGCCAGCGCCTAATAATTCTTAGTAATGCCACGTCAATCACTCGGATCCCCTATCCATTCAGATAAGTAGGATTGTGTGCAAAACGTGGGTCAATTTTCGATGCAAATTATGCGGCTAAGTGGGTTAGTTTTCGGTGCAAATCAACATTCGCAATGCACTGCGAGCCCGGAGGTGCCTTTTTTCGATGGACGAAGTGGCTCTTTCGTCCATCAAGCTTTAACCGGTGAGTGAGCCGTTTAGCTGCAATTGAAGCACTTCCTTCGACAGCCTGAAGGACGATCTCTAAGCTGCCATTGCGATTATTACCTTGGCGGCGAAGAGGGGGTAGCACTTCGGCAACTGCGGATTAGCTGTACGGCGAGAATAGATGGGTTAGGCTCGCAGGCACGAATTCAGATGCATGCAAATTGGGGCTGAGCTGAACTTGATCAACCTTACCGGGTTGAGCCGGAATGGCGGTGCGCTGGCTTTACTGCCTTCTCGAATTAGCTGGCAAGCTTTAATTCGGACTCTGGAATTTGCAGTGCCCATATCGATGCTGGTGCATGCAGTTTAGGATCAAGAACAAGTAGCTCCGTCCCGATCCGCTTGACCTGCGCGGAGTAGTTGAGCTTTGTTGAAAAGGTCGGATATTTTGAATAAAGCTGGCGGATTTCCGGAGTGTCGTCGTAAGTGACCATCCAGCGGCGTTTGATCTTCGCAACTGCCTTCGCAAGTTGCGCGTGGTCTTCCGGGTTGTAGAAGTTGGTATAGAGATCCTGACCCTTCGCAAAATATGGGGGGTCAAGGTTAACCAACGTATCCTTGCCCATTGTTGGAATAATCTCCGTAATGAACTTTGCTGCATCAAGGTTGGTCAGCGAGATCTGCTCGCGTCGAGCTCCTATCCGCTGAATCTTGCGCGTCAAATCTAATTTGTTGAAGCGGCAATCGAGCGAGTATTCGCTCTTTTGTTCGAGTCCACCGATTACTCCAGCTTTGATGATGCCAGACCTGTTAGTGCGATTTAAGAAAAGCGTTGCGAAGCCTTTCTTCAACTTCGTCATTCGCTTCGCAGAGAAATAAATTTCGCGCTGACTGTGCCACTCGTCAATAGTGATTTCAGTGCTATGAAGGAGCTCGCACAGCTGGTCTGTTTCATGGACGATGCTATGCCACAACGCATAGATAGCCGGATCGAAGTCGTTCAAATGAATGCGCGACACATAGTCGTCCAGCAGCAGCTTGATGGCGATTCCAGCTCCGCCTGCGAAGGGCTCCGCGTACTCACCATAGAACAAGTCATTGGTCCGCATTAGCTCGATCACGAAGGGGATTAGCTGGCTCTTGCCGCCCGGGTAGCGGAGGGGGGTATCTGTTGTTGGCATGTCGTTATGGTACAGAAAATATGTCCGGTTGGACAGCCCTGACGAAGTTGAGCATTTCGAGCATTATTTGAGCTTTGTGTAGATGTGTGCAAACGCAGCGGAGATGTTGTCCCAAGTGCGGAAAACATCGTGTTTGGATGGAATTGCTCCGCCATGGACGAAATGTCCGAGCGTATCGGGAGAGCCAGTTGAATCTATATTGCTCGCCATAACGCGAAGATTCTTTCGAATGCGATCGTCTACACCTTCAGCTTCAAGTTGCTTCTCAACCGCATCAATCTTTTGATGCAGATCTTTTGGCAATGCTTTGCCCTTATTTTCCTGTTTCAGGTACAGAACGCAAGTCTGTTCAATCAGCGCCCGCAGCAGGTAGGCTGTACTGAAGGCAAAGTCGGCATCTAGCCTGCGCAGCTCATCGTAGATTTTCTTCAGTACTAAGTTTTTGCTGATGTGTGCCTTGAACGATGCGGGAATTACGGTCTTGTCGTGCTCTCTGCCAAGATTGTTTCTCTTTGGCTTGACTGATGCTTCATCCTTACGGTCGGTAGGGCTTGACATTGCCGGTGTGGCTGGCAACCCGCGAGTAGTTGGCGCGTCACCGTCCTTACGTAGTTGATATGCATATTCACGACGCTCATCTGCGTTTGCCCGCGAACTTACAACGGAATCCTTGTCACCTGCGTCGCGCAGGAAGCGCGTCATAGCTCGATCAAATTCGTCTTTCGGGACGGTGATATCCAAGTCGCGACTGTTCTGCAGTCCAACCGTGTCGCGGAATACCGGATTGGTCAAGTAACGAGTGAGTGTCGTAACGGCAATGTTTGTCTTTTCATCGTCAGTAATGAGGCCACTCTCAACGGCGTAGTCGAGTAGTTGCGCTGCTTGCGCATTAGGGTTCGCTCGCTCGCTACCTTCCATACTGAAGCGTGCTTTTTGTTCTGCGTTCCACTTCTTGGTGCCAACGCCCCCCTGTTCACCTTCATGGCGGATAGAGACCCAAGGACGTGCGTCTGCCTTGTTCTTGAAGACCCGCGCCTCGACTAACTTGATTGGCTTTGACATCATATCGCGGAGGCTGCGGAAGTACTTCTTATCGGTCTCTGTGGGCGCGCGTTCGGGGTCTTCGAGCAATTTTAAAGCGCACACGCGGCGATTGCCCTCTGCGGGAACAAATGAACCTTTAATTTTTGGATGGGGTACAAGTGCCATCATATCGAGCGGGCTCAAGCTACCCTTCGTGGCGATATCTTTTGCGAGCGCTCGTACGCCTTCGTGCTGAAGCAAATACGCGATCATTTCCGGATCTCCATCCATAGGCTCATGCCTCGGATTTTCTCGGTCCATATAGATATTGGTAACGCGTACTTCCTTAGTTTCCATCATGTTCTCTCAAAAATATTTCTTTTAACGATTTTATAAGCAGTAAATCTATAGTTTAGGTCATTTTGCAGGGGCCTTGCCGTGGGAGTTTGTCAGAATGCATCCAAGGACAAACGACATAGCCATAGACTGCTGAATGTTCGACGCTGCGGTGTAGTTATGTGCGCCCATTTGGAGCAACGAGACAATGCTCGTCTCGCTGACGCTTTGGGTCGCCAAGGTCGTCTTTTGGTCTTTGTCCAGTAATGCTTTAGCACTCTGGAACCTAGTCTTCACGTACTTGGCTAAATCCTCACCAACGTCCTGTGCCGCAGTTTCTACAAGTAGCCGTAGCGCCATCCGAATTACGCTCGGAAACGACTGCGAGAATTTTTCCTTATTTTTCACATAGAATTCGTACAAGTCAGCCAAGTCACGATAAAAATTATTGACATCCCCGCTTTCTAAGTAGAGTGGGCCGCCGAAAATCGGTGTCTCTTTTGGACGCGTGCGCCTGGTCTGTGTCTGGCGCATTGCTGAGGCAAGCGCCTCCTGACCGTCTTTGACGTCTTTGAATCTCTTTGCTTCATTTGCAGCGAGTATTGCTTGGGTACTGGCATCAAGCACTCCAACTACGTCACCGCGATTATTACGCGTGCTGATTGCCTTGCTGCTTACCTTTTGCGCAATATCTGCAAGGATTGTGGCGGTTTCCTCGATAGTGTGCCTCGAATGGAACGAGTCGCCATCGATTTTTAGTCCGAGCTCTGCCAGTACATCATCGCGAAAGATTTCTTCCTTCACAAAGCGTTGGTTCAGCTTCGGATTTGCGCTAATGATCCCTGTTCGCTCCTCTAACACTAGGAACGGTGATTTGGACCGTTTCATGTGCTTGTGCAGGAATATGTCCCGCTCTAAAGGTAGCCACGAGCCACTGTCCGCGTGTTTTCGAAGTACGTTCTCGAGCGCGATAGTCTTGGAGCACACATTACAAGGTATTTCCTCAGGGAAGTCCGGCAACTCGGAAACGTCAACACTATCAACATTTACCAAGCCCTTCTTGATTTTTCCGATGACGACTCGACGATTTCCGTCGTACACGACTGGATGTCCTGATTGAAACACGACGGTGGGTAATTCACTAAAATCGTAATGTTTCCCCATGTCTTTTGCGAGCTTAGGCAGTCCCCATTTACGATGACTGTCCAAAATTGCTCGATCAACAATATCTTGGTCCTTGGCATCGGCTCTGATGGGGTCGCGAGGATTCTCAGTCCAGAGCACCAAGTCCTCCAATTTTAGCAACATTACTTCTTGTGACATGCGTCCCCCCAAAAGCTCAAAATCAGGTTATGGTTAGTATAAATAGAATTAGCGTTTCCATCATACAACTTAACCAGCGATTGCGCTATCAATCTGACAAGCAACAGGTTGTTTGCGCTGGTCTGCTGAAGAAATAGACTATGCAAAAAAAGACCGAAACAACGAAAGCTGTGCAAGGTTACTTCCGTGCAAAAAGGAAGGAACTGATGGCTTTGGCCGAGCTCCCAATTTGCAATCATTCTGGTTTGATTGGTGGGCATCGTGAACAGGTCTATCGAGCCTACTTAGCGGATGTACTGCCACGCAGATATTCGGTCGGGCGTGGAATGGTCTATGACCTTATTAATCGAAGTAGGGAGGCGGACATCGTAATTTGGGATTCGAGTAATTTTCCGTCGCTTCCTCTGCTAGATCATTCCTTTTTCTTTGCAGAATCCGTTAGGGGAGTTATCGAGTGCAAGAGCAATTGGAGTTGCGATAATTTCCTAGATATCTTGAAAAAAAATTCAGCAATTGGCACCCTTGTTCCACACAAAGAGCCGACACTCCCTGACATAATAGAAACTCTAGATGTACGACTTGCTTCACTTGAGCATGGGGTGAGGTATCAGGGTTCGATGCTTGTAAAGCATCAAATTGGTACTGCTGCGATGTTTATGAGTGGTGGCCGAAGTCTTACCCCTGAAAAATTGCTGAAGACGATGGAGGGGAAATCAATCGACCACTATTGGCCACATGTGACGGTTTTTTTGGAGACGGGGCTTTTGATAGTCAAAAATGAGGTGGAAGGTGACGGAGTTCTGGAGTTCTATAAATTCAAGGACGACGTGCTCTTAGCGTTCTCAATCGCATTGCTGAGCTTAATCGAGGACAGGGTCGTTCATAGCGAAGCCAGATTCCTGCTAGAGCGATACGCGATTCAAATTCTTGAGTGGCAACCAATCTATATACATAAGTTCCACTTAACTAGATTTGCAGTAGGCCGTAGGGACTTCACATCATCCGCTAATCATCAGGATTCGTGTGGGTAGTCCTACAAGACTAGATCATTGCAAGCGTCCTCGCCATTTTTTAGTTTCCAATGCAGCTGCTCATTTATTTCCCCCTCAGCGCGGGCCAAGGGGGGCGACCTACATTATCGCGATGCCTGCTACTCCAAGGGCACACTGCGGTATTTATTTACCTCCAGCGCCGACACCGCCGGCGCATCATTGCCCCACGACGCGCGCAGATACGTGACCACGGCGGCCACTTCGGCGTCATCCATGACGGGGCCGAATGGCGGCATGCCGTAGGGGCGCGGGTTGCCTTTTGTCCCGGGCGCGAAGCCGCCGTTCAGCACGAGGCGGATGGCGTTCACGGCCGACTCTGTCGTCAGCGCGCGGTTGCCGGCCAGCGGCGGGTAGCCGGGCGGCACGCCCTTGCCGTCGGCCTGGTGGCAGCTCGCGCATTGCGCTTCATACAGTTTCGCGCCCAGCGCCAGTTGCTGCCGGGCTTGCTCCGACGTGTCGCGCGGCGCCCGTTGTGCGGGCTGCGCCGGGCCGGGCAGGCTTTTCAGGTACACGGCCATCGCCTGCACGTCGGCGCCGCTCATGTGCTGCAAGCTTTGCCGCACCACCTCGGCCATCGGGCCGAAGACGGTGGCGCGCGGCGAGACGCCCGTTTGCAGCAATTCCACGATATGCGCCGTGTCCCAGTCGCCCAGGCCCGCTTCCGCGTCCGACGTCAGCGACGGCGCATACCAGCCCAGCACGGGGATCAGGCCGCCCGACAGGCCGTCGTCGCTGCCGCCCAGGGTGGTGCGGCTGCTATGGCAGGCGCTGCAGTGGCCCAGGCCCTGCACCAGGTAGGCGCCACGGTTCCATTCCATGCTTTTGCCCGTCAGCGGCTGGTACACGCCGGGCTTGAAATACAAGGCGCGCCAGGCAGCCAGCGCGATCTGCTGGTTGTAGGGGAAGCGCAGCGCGTGCGGCGCGTCCGTCTGTTTGTGCGGCGGCACGCTCTGGAAATACGCATACAGGGCGTCGCTGTCCTCGCGCTGCACCTTGGTGTAGCTGGTGTAGGGAAAGGCCGGATACAGCAGGCGGCCGTCTTTCGACTTGCCGTTGTGGATGGCGCGCCAGAAATCGTCGGCCGTCCAGTTGCCGATGCCCGTTTCCCTGTCCGCCGTGATGTTGGGCGAGAGTACCTTGCCGAACGGCGTCTGCAAGGCCCGTCCGCCCGCGTACGGCACGCCGCCGCGCGTCGTGTGGCAGGCCATGCAATCGCCCGCCTTGGCCAGGTAGGCGCCGCGCGCGACCAGCTGTTCCTGGCTCAGGGTGCTGGCCACGGCGGGCGGACCCATGTCGTCCGCCGGCCACAGCAGGAATTTGGCGCTGCCGCCGGCGACCAGTACCAGGCCGGCCGCGATCATCCATTTTTTCATGGCGCCACCTGCGCGCTGGAGCCTGGCACGCCGCCGCAATGCAGGGGCAAGGGCAGGGTGATAGCGCTGGCGGGACGCGCGTCGGCGCTGGCCACCTGCGTGCCCAGCCAGGCCGAGACGGCGCCCACGTCCGCGTCGGACAGGCGTTGCGCCACTTGCGCCATGCAGTCGGGTGCGTGGGCGCGGCGGATGCCGTTCTTCCAGGCGCCCAGCTGGGCGTTGATATAGTCGCGCGGCAAGCCCAGCAAGCCGGGGATGGCGGGCGCCACGCCGGCCAGCTTCTCGCCGTGGCAGGCGATGCAGGCGGGAATCTTCTTGCCGGCATCGCCTTGCAGCACCAACTGCTTGCCGCGTTCCAGGGCCGCCGTGCCGGCGCCGCTGGGCTGGGCCGGCGGCGGGGCCGGGTGCTGAGCCGCAAAATACTCGGCGATTTCGCGCAGGTAATCGTCGGGCAAGTGTTCGACCATATAGTTCATCATCGGATACTGGCGCCGTCCCTCGCGAAAGTTCAGCAGCTGGTTGTACAGGTAGCCGGCAGGCTTGCCGGCGATGCGGGGAAAGAAGGCGTCATGGCGTTCTTTCGGCGCATGGCAGGCCGTGCACGCCTTGATGCGCTGTTCCAGGCTGTCGTGACCAGCGGGCAGCGCGGCGGGCGCGGCCATGGCGGGCAGGGCGATAGCCAGGGCCAGCACCAGCACGGGAGGGGAATGCAGTAGCATGGAAAGTCGCATGGGAAAGGAACCTGTCTCGTATGGCGTGCCGGTGTTGCTGCCCGGATGTTGTTACCCTAGCATATACCGGGTGCTGTTACTGTGACAGGATCAGTTGTGCAATAAAACTACGGATCAGTTTGAGGAGCAGGGTTGAAACGATATGAGGAATTGGCGGAAGAAGTCGCCGCCATGATAGCCACGCAGCTGCTGCTGCCTGGCGACAAGTTACCCTCCGTGCGCCAGCAGCATGCGCGCAGGGGCGTGAGCCCGTCGACGGTGTTCCAGGCGTATTATTTGCTCGAAGCGCGCGGCATGATCGTCTCGCGCCCCCGCTCCGGCTATTACGTGGCGCCGCAACGCGCCGCGCTGGCACCCGAGCCGGACAGTTCCCACCCGATCGACGCCAGCACCACCGTCGACGTCAGCGACCTCGTGTTCGAGGTGCTGGGCGCCGTGGGGGCACGCGATATCGTGCCGTTCGGCTCGGCCTTTCCCAGCCCGCACCTGTTTCCGATGGGGCGGCTGGCGCGGGCCGTGTCGGCCAGCATGCGCCGTCTGGACCCGTGGAGCACCGTCACGGATTTATCCTTGGGCAATGCCGAGCTGCGCCGCCAGATCGCCCTGCGCTACCAGCAGGACGGCGTGCCCGTTTCCAGCGACGACATCGTCATCACGAACGGCGCGCTGGAAGCGCTGAACCTGTGCCTGCAAGCCGTCACGCGGCCCGGCGACACGGTGCTGATCGAGTCGCCCAGTTTCTATGCCTGCCTGCAGGCGCTGGAGCGGCTGGAACTCAAGGCGGTGGAAATTGCCACCAGCCCCCGTGACGGCGTCGACCTGGCCGCGCTCGAGGAGTTGCTGCAGCGCCACCAGCCCAAGGCGTGCTGGCTGATGACGAGTTTCCAGAATCCGCTGGGCAGCCTGATGCCGCCGGAAAAGAAGCGCGCGCTGGTCGAACTGCTGGCGCGCCATGGCGTGCCGCTGATCGAGGATGACGTGTATGGCGAGCTGTATTTCGGCAAGCAGCGCCCGGGCTTGACGAAAAGCCACGACAGCGCGGGCCTCGTCATGCATTGCAGCTCGTTTTCCAAGACCCTGGCGCCCGGTTTCCGGCTGGGCTGGGCCGTGGCGGGCCGCTACGCGCGCCAGGTCGAGCGCCTGAAGCTGACGACGAGCCTGTCGGCGCCGATCCCGCTGCAGATGGCCTTGGCCGATTACCTGGCGCAGGGCGGCTACGACCGCCATTTGCGCCAGCTGCGGCTGACCCTGGCGGCGCAGCAAAACACCATGCTGCAAGCGATTGCCGTGCATTTTCCTCCCGGCACGCGGGTGACGCGGCCGCAGGGCGGCTATTTCGTCTGGGTGGAGATGCCGGTGGGCATCGATGCGTTGGCCTTGCACCGCAGCGCGCTGGCGGCCGGCATCAGCATCGCGCCCGGCCCCATCTTTTCCGCCACGCGCGCGTTTCGTCACTGCATCCGCCTCAATTACGGCCACCCGTGGAGCCCGCAGCTGGAAGCGGCCATCGCGACCCTGGGACGGCTGGCGCTGGCGGCGGCAAGCGGCCCATGAAAAAAAATCCCTTGCGGCAGCAAGTGTTTCATTCCAAAAAGAAATATTACTGTTATATTGATGTATCTATAACTAATGATGGGAATGATAATGGATAACACGCAGCCGGAAGTGGGTCGTACGCAAGATACGACGATTGCCATCCTGTCCCATATTGGCGGCCTGTTCACCAGCTGGGTGGCGCCGCTGATCATTTACTTGATCAAGAAGGATGATGCGGACAAGTTCTCGGCCGAGAATGCCCGCGAAGCGCTCAATTTCCAGATCACCCTGATCCTCTGGTACATCGTCTGCTTCATCCTGACTTTCGTCATCATCGGCATTTTCATGTTCTGGCTGGTGGCGCTGGGCAATCTGGTGTTTTCCATCATTGCCGCCGTCAAGGCCAGCAATGGCGTCGTCTACCGCTATCCGCTGACCTGGCGTCCCGTCAAATAAGCTGGCGCCGGCCGCCGGGTTTTATCCCGGGCGGCCGGACAGTGTCAGGAATGACGCAAAGTCGGGCGCCACCGCGGTGGCAGCCCCTGTCTCGTGCGACCACAGCACGACCACCGGCTCGCCTGTGGGTCCCGTTTGCGCATAATCAAAACAATAGTAATCGCCCGTGCCGAACTGGGCAAAGGGCAGCAGGGCGCTGGCCTCGTTGCCGTTCGCGCCCGTATTCTCCAGCCATTCCTGCCAGCTCGTCTCGTAATGGCGCGCTATCGATTCCCACGTCTTGCGCGCATTGGCCGCGTCGTAGACGGGAAAGATGCTCAAGGCGCCCAGCGCGCGGCCATTGTTGACCAATAACCATTGCGCGTAGGACGCGGGCAGCGATCGCCCCAGCGCCTGTTCGGCGGCGGCGATCGCGTCAGGCGTGGTACCGATGGACTTGTTCTTGCTCATCTTGCAGGAAGGCGTCCGGCTCAGGCGGCGACCGGCGGCGGAGCAGGCGGCGTGCTGGCGCGCGGGGGCTTTTGCGGTGCGACCTTGCCACCGTCGGCGATCCAGCGGCGGTACACGCGCAGGGCCACTTGCGCATCGTCGGCCGCGTACAGGATCTGCTTTTCCGTCAGGCGCGAGGTGGCCCAGTTGGTGGTGGAGATCTTTTTCGATTTCTGCAGGTGCAGGCCGAAGAACTTGGCCACGGCCGTCTTCGCGCCCAGGTCGTTGCGCTGGCCGCCGCGCAGGGCGACGGACAGGTCGAGCACCTGGGCCGGTGCAATGCCCAGCTTGTTGCGCAGGCGCTTGACGTCGTCGGACAGGCCAAAACCCACTTTCAGGGTGGTGGTCGATTCGAGGATGGCTTTCAGTTCGGCCAGGGCCGGCGCCGGCGTGCTGCCCACCTGGAACAGGTAGGCGATGTCGTCGGTGGCCAGCTGGATCAGATGCGGTCCCGTGGAGGACTCGCCCTTCACAAACGTCGGCTTCGACTCCGTATCGAAGCCGATGGCGTCCGCTGCCAGCAGGGCAGCCATGGCCGCTTTCGCCTCATCGCTGGTGCGTACCAGCCTGACGTGGTCGAGGGCGATGCCTTGATAGGGGGGCAGTGGCGGTGCGGCAGCTGTGTCCATGAAACCGGATCAGCCTTTGCGCGAGAATTTCGCGGTCAGCTGATTCAGTTTTTCCAGGCGCAAGCGGTTCGCTTCTTCGGCGGCGGCCGCGTCGCGCTCGGCTTTCTTGCGCTCGGCTTCTTTCTTGAAGCGTTGCTGCAAGACTTGCGTGGCGTGGTCGCGGTGCGTTTGCGTCACTTCCGCGCCGGCAGTGCCGTCGAGGTCGTAGCGGATTTTGGCTTTTTCCATCACGCGCAGGTAGCGCAGCGAACCCGTGTGGATGCCCAGCGCCGTGCGCATCAGCTTGCGGTCCAGGTCCGGCAGGCGCGCCAGGATCTGCTTGTCGATACCGATCGACAAGGGCAGGCAATCGCGGAATGGCGGGAATTGCTCCTGGAACTGCTTCAGCAGGGCGCGCGCGGTCAGGCCGGCAGGCGCCGGCGTGGTCGTCGCTGCGGCCGGTGCCGCCGCTGGGGCTGCATCGACTGGCGTGTCAGGAGTGGTGGCTTGCTGGTCTGGCGTGGAGCTGGTCATCGACATCATTGGTTGGGCTATAAAAGGGGAGCATAGCACGCGCCACAGGCAAGTGCATTGTCTTTTTTGGCAACTTGCGCTGTAACAAGCGGGTCCGCCCTACAGCGGACGCAGCGCAAAATGCGGGAAATGTGTATAATGTCGGCTTGCGCTGATGACTGGACCCCGTTTTTGACGGTCTGGCTCAGGTGTGCAGGGGATAGGAGCAGTGCGGTGCAGGGCCATCATTATTGATATTTTTGATATCAGATATTTTGCTTATCAATTATCCAGATAACTGGCCTTCGTGCATAATCTTGCTCTCCGCTGTGTCTTCACTGAACAACAATAGATTCAAGCCCGTTCTGGTACGGGCTTTTTTTCATTCCGCAATGTACATCGCTTATTTATCTGACCCGGCTTCGGCCCCGCCGCCGCTGGATGCGCGGGCTTTGAACGTCCCGATAGACAGGCGCCGCTGCCCTTGACGGCAGCCGCAAAAATACGCTCCATCGAGTCCGGTTTCGCAGGCTTAGGTGGAATCATTCACTTCGCGCCGACACCATCTGGTCTCGCATTAAGAGATATCTCATGAAGAATACGCCAAAAACTTTAACGTTGTCCGCCAAGGCGCCACGCCCAGCCGCGGCACCACTTGCCGTACCCAAAACGACTTTATCTTACTTCATCGATAATGCGCAAGCGAATCCGGAAGCCACCGTCACGACGGCGCCGACCGTCGTCACCGTGGTGAAGAAAAGCCGCTCGCGCCTGGCCGCCGTGCCGCCGGCCGAGCCGGCAGCCGAAGCGCCAGCGGCGGCTGTCGAAGCCGTTGCCGAAGTGACCGAAGTGGCCGACGCCGCATCGGTCAAGACGCCGAGCGTGAAGATCGCCCCCGGCGCCAAGGCCCCGGCCGCGCCGCGCAAGGTCAGCGAAAGCGCCGCCACGAACAAAGTGGTGACGGCAGCCCGTTCGAAAGTCGTGCGCGCCAAGCCAGAAGCGGCGCCCGTGACCATCATCACCGGCGCGCAAGTGGTCAGCAAGACCACGGACGCCGATGCCCTGGCCGCCATCGATACCTCGAATTACTTCTTGCCGACCGTCAAGGTGCCGGGCCGCCGCGGCCGCAAACCGAGCGAATTCACGCCGGAAAACGATGAAGTGGCAGCACTGAACGCCGTCGAGCGCGCCGAACTGAAGGCCGTGTCGAAAGCGCGCGACCGCAAGGCCAAGGGCGGCCTGGCGGACGCACTGGGCGATCCGGAAGCGTCGGCAGCGGACCTGGAACGCCGCCGCAAGCAGATCACGGGCTTGATCAACATGGGCAAGGAACGCGGTTTCCTCACCTATGCCGAGATCAATGACCAATTGCCGGAAAACATCATCGATCCGGAAGCGATCGAAGGCATCATCGCCACCTTCAACGACATGGGCATCGCCGTCTACGAGCGCGCCCCTGACGCGGAAAGCCTGTTGTTGACTGACAACGTCGCCACCGTCACCAGCGATGATGAAGTGGAAGCGGCTGCCGCGACCGCCTTGTCGACCGTCGACTCCGACTTCGGCCGCACCACCGACCCCGTGCGCATGTACATGCGTGAAATGGGCGCCGTGGCGCTGCTGACGCGCGAAGGCGAGATCGAGATCGCCAAGCGCATCGAAGGCGGCCTGAAGGACATGATCCAGGCTATTTCCGCCTGCCCGACCACCATCGGCGAAATCGTCGCCCTGTCGCAAAAAATTGCGCGCGACGAAATCAAGGTCGATGAAGTGGTCGACGGCTTTGTCGATTTGAACGAAAGCAATGCCCCGGCGCCTGCCGCTGCCGCCGCGCCCGTCGCTGCCAGCGGTGACGACGAGGAAGAGGAAGAAGAAGCCGAGGAAGAAGACGGCGACGCCAATGGCGGCGCGGCCGGTTTCTCCAGCGAGCAACTGGCCCAGCTGAAAAAGAATGCGTTGGAGAAATTCAACGTCATTTCTACGCAGTACGACAAGATGCGCAAGGCGCCCGAGGGTTACAACTCGAAAGCCTACGTCAAGGCGCAGGAAGCCATTTCGCAGGAATTGCTGGGCATCCGCTTCACGGCCAAGGTCGTGGAAAAGCTGTGCGACACCTTGCGCGGCCAGATGGAAGAAGTGCGCCACATCGAGCGCGCCGTGCTGGAACTGTGCGTGAACAAATGCGGCATGCCGCGCGCCCACTTCATCAAGGTATTCCCGGGCAATGAATGCGACCTGGAATGGGTCGACCGCGAAGTCGATTGCAAGTATCCGTACAGCGCCATCCTCAGCCGCAACGTGCCTGCCGTCAAGGAACTGCAAAAGAAGATGATCGACCTGCAAGCGCGCGTGGCCCTGCCGCTGGCGGACTTGCGCAAGATTAACAAGCAGATGGCTGCCGGCGAAAAGCGCGCGCGTCACGCGAAACGCGAAATGACGGTCGCCAACTTGCGCCTGGTCATTTCGATCGCCAAGAAATACATCAACCGCGGCTTGCAATTCCTCGACCTGATCCAGGAAGGCAACATCGGTCTGCTGAAGGCCGTCGATAAATTCGAATACCGCCGCGGCTACAAGTTCTCGACCTACGCCACCTGGTGGATCCGCCAGGCCATCACGCGTTCGATCGCCGACATGGCCCGTACCATCCGTGTGCCGGTGCACATGATCGAAACGATCAACAAGATGAACCGCATCTCGCGCCAGATCATGCAGGAAACGGGCAGCGAACCGGACCTGGCGACCCTGGCCGTCAAGATGGAAATGCCGGAAAACAAGGTGCGCGAAATCATGAAGATCGCGAAAGAGCCGATTTCCATGGAAACGCCGATGGGCGAAGACGGCGATTCGCAACTGGGCGACTTCATCGAAGACAACACGACGTTGGCGCCGCTGGACGCCGCGCTGCACGCCTCGATGCGCAACGTGATCAAGGAAGTGCTGGACTCGCTGACGCCGCGCGAAGCGAAGGTGCTGCGCATGCGTTACGGCGTGGAAATGTCGAACGACCACACGCTGGAAGAAGTGGGCAAGCAGTTCGACGTGACGCGCGAGCGCATCCGCCAGATCGAAGCGAAAGCCATGAGCAAGCTGCGCCAGCCTTCGCGTTCGGACAAGTTGAAGACTTTCCTGACGCAAAACTAAGCGGTCAGCAGGCAATAAAAAAAGAGGCGTAAGCCTCTTTTTTTTCGTCCGTACCCGTATTGATTTACAGCAAATGCCGGCGCTGTCCCAGCAGACCGGCGCGCAAGTGCTGGCGCGCGCGGAACGCGGCCGCGCCGCAGGCGGCGGCGATGACGGTCAGGAAGAACCAGTCCAGCGGGTTGCGGCGCGGCGGCGCCGGCGATGCTTGCGACGGCACGGCGAAGGCCTGGAATTTATGCCCCGTGTAGATGGCGCCAACCACCAGGCCTGCGTCCGTGATCTTGTTGGTCAGGTACAGGCCGTCGTCGCGGCGGCGCACCGTCATCACGCCTTCTTTGTAGACAAAGGTCATCGGTTCAAAGCCGTTGATGTTGACGCTGCCGACGACGTGTCCGGCCGCGTTGACGGCCGTGGCATAGCTGTCGCCCTGGCCGATCATGGCGCCCAGGTCAAGCATGCGCTTGCCGTCCCAGGCAAACGCGTGCCAGCGGCGTTTCTCCGTTTCCGAGGCGCCCACGATCAGGCCCGCGTCATTGATGGCGGTGGCCGAGCTGATGCGTCCGCCGGGCAGGGTGCCGATTTCCTGCATGCCCGCGCCGGGCCGGTAGACGAAGGCGCGGCGGTAGCCATCGCCGCGCTGCGCCGTGCCCACCACCACGCCATGGTTGTTCAGGCCGCTGGCATAGCTGCTGGCGCCGCCCAGGGTACCCAGGTCTTGCAGGCTGTGGTCCGCTTTCGTCACGAAGGCGTGGAAATCGCCGCCGCTCGTATCGGCATAGCCGGCCACCTGGCCGTCGCGCGCGATGGCCGTGGCATAGCTGCTGGTGCCGCCCAGGGTGCCCAGGTCGCGCATCCCGCCCGCCGCGTCGTAGCGGAAGGCGTGCCAGGCGCCGGCTGGCGTCTGCGCCGACCCCACCACCACGCCATGCATATTGATGGCTTTGGTGAAACCTTCATCGCCGCCCAGGGTGCCCAGCTCGCGGATGCGGCCATGCTGGTACGTCACGGCGCGGCGCCGTCCTTCCTCTTCCATGATGATGCCGGCCACCAGGCCTGCCGGGTTCAGGTCGGACGCGATGCTGCCATTGCCATCCTTTTCTCCAAAGCCCCGTTCGGCATAAATGGCGGCGCTGGCGATGGGGACGGCAGCCAGCAGGAGCAGGCCGAGCAATGGGGCGGAGAGGCGGGCGAACCTTGGCAGCATGATAGTTTCCTCAGGGAAAAAACTTACTATACTTTTATTTGCCAAAAATGCATACCTAATTTGCTACTGTTTTTGGTAATTTTTGTGTTTAGGCATGGCCGGCCTGGCGTGCCTGCCGGCGTGAGGCAGGTAGATGACCAGCGCCGTTCCCCGGCCCGCCTGGCTGTCGATGCGCAGTTCGCCGCCCAGCGCGTGGACACGTTCGCGTATGCTTTTCAGGCCGAAGGCGGCCCGCTTGCCGTCGTCGCCCGGCTGCATGCCGATGCCGTTGTCGCTGATGCGCAGCACGATGGAATCCGCATCTTGCTCCAGCGCCACTTCCACTTCGCTGGCCTGGGCGTGGCGCACGATGTTCGACAGCGATTCCTGCAGCACGCGGAAGATGGCCGATGTCTGGCGCTGATCGAGGCCCAGGTCCGCTGCCTCGCTGTCGAGCGTGAGCCGGTAGCGGATGGTGCCGCGGCTCTCCATCTGGCGGATCAGCCATTCGGCGGCGGGGCCCAGTCCCAGTTCCAGGGTACTCGGATGCAAGTCATTGATGATGGTGCGCACGGAACGGATGGTGGCGTCGATGGTGTCGAGCACGCGCTGCGCGTGGCGGTGCAGGCGCGGGTGCGAGGCGGCCGTGCGCGCGTGCAGCAGCGACACATCGATGCGCAGCACCATCAGGTTCTGGCCCAGGTCGTCATGAATGTCGAGCGCGATGCGCCGGCGTTCCTCTTCCTTGATGGTTTGCTGGTGGTCGCTCAGTTCGCGCAGCTGGGCCAGGGTGCGCTCCAGGTTTTCCTCGTTGCGCTTGCTGTCGGTGATGTCGATGGCCATGGCGATGATCATCTGCGGCCGGCCTTGGGCGTCAAACACGGGTTTCTTGTGCGTCTGCACCAGGCGATTTTCCTGCAGCTGCGCGTTCCATACCAGTTCTTCGCGTATCACCACCTTGCGGCTGGCAAACGCTTCCCGGTCCGCCGCGTGGAAGCCCACGTTCTGGTCGCTGGGAAAGTGATGCAAGTCGCGCCCTTCGGCGATGTCCTGGTGGCGCACGCCCCATTGCTGTTCGCAGGCCTGATTCATCAGCACGATGCGCGAATCGGCATCTTTCAGGAACAGCGACAGGGGCATCATGGAAATGATGTCCTGCAGCCGTTCTTCGCTGCGCGCCAGGGCCGCTTCCGTTTGCGCGCGCATGGCGATTTCCGCGGAGAGCTGGAGATTGACGTCGAGCAACTGGGCCGTGCGCAGGGCCACGCGGCTTTCCAGTTCCGCATGGGCGACGCTCAGCGCGTGTTCGGCCCGCTTGTGTTCGGTGATGTCGCTGGCCAGCACGAGCGCGCCCGTCAGCGTGCCCTGCTGGTCGTACAGACGGCGGCCGCTGATCATGGCCCAGCGTTCAGAGCCGTCGCTGTGCTGGTAATGCAGTTCTCCCATGCAGCTATCCGTGGCTGTCTGGCGCAGCGGACACAGGCGCAGCAAGGTCGCCTCGTCGTGGAATTCCGCCATGGAATGGTTCAGCAGCAGCTCGGCGGGGAGGCCCAGCATGTCGCACAGGCGCTGGTTGACGTGCAGGATGCGGCCGTGCGCGTCCGTTTGCCACATGCCGTCCTGTGCCGCTTCGCTCAGTTCGCGGTAGCGCATGGTGCTGGCGTCGAGCTGCTTGCGCGTGCTGGTGAGGTGGGCGCGCAGCGCGCGCAGCAGCCACATGGCCGTGCCGGCGACGGCCGCCAGCAGCAGCGACAGCCAGATATGCTCCCAGAAGTCGAGTTCCTGCCAGGCCACACCGGCCAGCCAGCCCAGCATGATCAGGATGAGGGCGGCACATGCCGTACTCAAGGTTTCAATCGACCATTTGCTCATCCGCGTTCCTGGCGTCATGGTTGGCCGCTGCGGTGCGCATGGCGCCGGAGTGGGAAAAGTATCCGACGCTAGTGTAATACCAAATGTTGTTTTCTTGAGAATATTTTTCCATCGGGCAAGCAAAAAGGCCGGCCCTTGCGGTGCCGGCCCCTGCATGTTGATGGCGTCCGGGCCTGGTCAGCCCGTATTGCGCAGGCCGGCTGCCACGCCGTTGATCGACAGCTGGATGCCGCGGTGCACGCGTTCGTCGATCCGGCTTTCCGCCGACAGGGCGCGGTTGCGCTTGATCAATTCCACCTGCAAGTGGTTCAGCGGGTCGAGGTAGGCGAAGCGGTTCTGGATCGAACGGGCCAGCAGCGGATTGCCCGCCAGGCGCTCGGTATTGCCGGTGATCAGCTCCAGGCAGCGCAGGGTGTTGCCATGCTCGTCCGTGATGCGCTTGTAGATGCGTTCGCGCAAGTCCTGGTCCGCCACCAGTTCCGCATAGCGCGAGGCGATGGCCAGGTCCGTCTTGGCCAGCACCATGTCCATGTTCGACAGCAGGGTGGCAAAGAAGGGCCATCGGGCGTACATGGCGCGCAGGGTGGCGATCCTGTCATCTTTCGATGCCGGCTCGCCATCGTTGATCCAGGCCGCGATGGCGCTGCCGAAACCGAACCAGCCCGGCAGCAGCAAGCGGCACTGGCCCCAGGAAAAGCCCCAGGGAATGGCGCGCAAATCTTCGATGCGCTGGTTGGCCTTGCGCGAGGCGGGGCGCGAACCGAGGTTCAGCTCGGCGATTTCCGCAATCGGTGTGGCCGAGAAGAAATACTCCGTGAAGCCCGGCGTTTCATACACGAGGTGGCGGTAGGCGTGATAGGCGAGGTCCGACAGCTGCGCCATCACGGCTTCGAACTGCGCCAGCTCGCTTGCATGGGCCGGGCTGGCGGCCTGCGGCGCCAGGCTCGCTTCCAGGGTGGCGGCGACCAGCAATTCCAGGTTGCGCCGGCCGATTTCCGCGTTGGAAAACTTCGAGGCGATGATTTCGCCCTGTTCCGTCAGGCGGATCTGGCCGTTGACGGTGCCCGGCGGCTGGGCCAGGATGGCTTCGTAGCTGGGTCCGCCGCCACGGCCCACCGTGCCGCCGCGGCCGTGGAACAGGCGCAGCTTGACGCCGGCCTTCTGGAAGTCGGACACCAGCGCCAGTTCCGCCTTGTACAGTTCCCAGTTCGAGGTCAGGAAACCGCCATCCTTGTTCGAATCGGAATAGCCGAGCATGACTTCCTGCAACTGTCCCTGCTTGGCGATCAATTGTTTGACCAAAGGCAAGGCCATGAGCTGGCTCATGATGCCGGCCGCGCGCTGCAGGTCGGGGATCGTCTCGAACAGGGGGATGACCATCAGCTCGCACGTGCTGTCGCCCGCTTGCCAGTCGGTGCGCAGCAAGCCGGTTTCTTTTTGCAGCAGCAACACTTCCAGCAGGTCGGACACGGTTTCCGTGTGCGAGATGATGTAGTTGCGGATGGCCCGCGCGCCGTAGCGCTGGCGGATGTCGCGCGCCGCGCGCAGGATGGCCAGCTCGGAATCCGTTTCCGTGGCGTAGGCGATGTAGGGCGAGTACAGCAAACGCGGCTGCGCCAGTTCGCTCAGCAGCAGCGCCTGCTTGTCTTCCTCGGACAGGGCCGCGTAATCGGCGGCCACGCCGCTTTTCGCGAACAGGTCGGCCAGCACGCGCTCGTGCACGTCGGACGTCTGGCGCATGTCGAGCGACGCCAGGTGGAAGCCGAAGATGTCGGCCGCGCGCGCCAGCGTGGCCAGGCGCGGGCGCACGAGGGCCGCGCCATGGTGCGCTTCGAGCGAGGCGACGATGGTGCGCAAGTTGGCGACAAAGGCGGCCGCGTCGGGATAGGCGGCGGCCGCGCCCACTTCCTTGCGCAGGATATTCGTGGCGCCCAGCGCGCGGGCCGTAGCGGCCAGGCGCGCATAGATGCCGATCAGGGCGCGGCGGTACGGTTCGTCGCTGCGGTGCGGCGAGGCGTCCGGCGACTGGTCCGCCAGCGCCTGCAGTTCCGCGCTCACGCCCACCATCAGGGTCGAGACGGACAGTTCCGCGCCCAAGGTGTGCACTTCGTCGAGGTAAAAGTCGAGGATGGTGGTGGCGTGGCGCGCCAGCGCATGCTGCATGGTGCCCGCATTGACGTTCGGGTTGCCGTCGCGGTCGCCGCCGATCCAGCTGCCCATCTGCACGTAGGCGGCGCTGATCGGTTCGATGGTGCCGTTGCCGTTCGGGTACTCGGCGGCGATATCGTCCTCGATGTCGTCGTACAGGCCCGGCAGTTCGCGCAGGAAGGTGATGCGGTAATACGACAGGGCGTTTTCGATTTCGTCGGCCACCGTCAGCTTCGAGTAGCGCAGCATGCGCGTCTGCCACAAGGTGGCCACGCGCGAGCGCAGCAGCTGCATGTTGGCTTGCCGCTCTTTCGGCGTCTGCGGCAGGTCGCGCTCGGCCAGCAGGCGGGCGATGTCGTGTTCGGCGTCGAGGATGCTCTTGCGCTGCACTTCCGTCGGGTGGGCCGTCAGCACGGGGGCGATCAGGGCGTCCTGGAAGAAGGTGTCGACGGTCTTGCGCGGCACGCCGGCGGCGCGCAGTTTTTTCAGCGCGAAGCTGACGCTGCCCTTTTGCGCGGGCGAGCCGGCCAGCAGGTGGGCGCGGCGGCGGCGGATGTGGTGCTGGTCTTCCGCGATGTTGGCCAGGTGCGAAAAGTAGGAAAAGGCGCGCACGACGGAAATCGTCTGTTCGCGGCTCAGTTCCTTGAGCATGGCATCGAGTTCCAGCGCGGCGCCCGCGTCCGCTTCGCGGCGGAAACGCACGGACGTCTGGCGTATGGTTTCCACCACATTGAAGACGGCGTCGCCTTCCTGTTCGCGCAGCACGTCGCCCAGCAGGCGGCCCAGCAGGCGGATATCTTCTTTCAGCGGCGCGTCCTTGTCGGAACCGGCCGCTGGAACTATTTCTGGTGCTACTGCGTCATTGAGCATAATAAAGAACCAAAGTAAGTGTAAAAGCAAGGGAATGAGGATCGCACCGGGCGTTTGGCCGCAGAGGGGAGGGGGCGCATGATAAAATTTGTGGTCTTCAACATGGACGCTAGCCTGACTTGGCCTTCTAGGCTAAGGGATAACGATTATAGCGAGGCCGGGCGCCATTCCGATACAAATTGATATCGGACGGGCGAATTGGCAACGACAACGACAGCCACAGCGAAAGAACTTGTTTTGAAAGCATCCGAATTGACCCCGAACGAATTGAATATTCCTGCCCGCCTGGTGATCGCCACGCGCGAGAGTCGTCTTGCCATGTGGCAAGCTGAGCACGTGCGTGCGCGCCTGGCCGCCCTGTATCCGCAGTGTAGCGTTGAAATTCTCGGCATGACCACACGCGGCGACCAGATTCTGGACCGCGCCCTGTCCAAGGTAGGCGGCAAGGGCTTGTTCGTCAAGGAGCTGGAAGTGGCGATGGAAGAGGGCCGCGCCGACCTGGCCGTGCATTCGCTCAAGGACGTGCCGATGGAACTGCCGGCAGGCTTTGCCCTGGCCGCCATCCTCGAGCGCGAAGACCCGCGCGACGCGTTCGTGTCCAACGATTACGCCAGCCTGGCCGAGCTGCCGCATGGCGCCGTCGTCGGCACCAGCAGCCTGCGCCGCCAGTCGCTGATCGCCGCGCGCTACCCGCACCTGACGATTCTGCCCCTGCGCGGCAACCTCGATACGCGCTTGGGCAAGCTGGACCGTGGCGATTACGCCGCCATCATCCTGGCTGCCGCCGGCCTGAAACGCCTGGGCCTGGCGTCGCGCATCCGCGCCGTGCTGGCGCCGGAAGACAGCCTGCCGGCCGCCGGCCAGGGCGCCATGGCGATCGAGATCCGCAGCGGACGGCTTGACGGCGCCGACCTGGTGCGCCTGCTGGCGCCGCTGAACCACGCTGACACGGCGCAAGCCGTCACGGCCGAGCGCAAGGTCTCGAAGATTTTCGGCGGCAGCTGCCAGATTCCGCTGGCCGCCTTCGCGACCGTCGAAGGCGAGCAGATGCGCCTGCGCGCCATGGTCGCCACGCCGGACGGCGCGCGCATGGCCAGCGCCGACGTCAGTGGCCCCGCCGGCGCGCCCGAACTGCTGGGCGAACAGGTGGCCGAACTGCTGCGCGGCCAGGACGCCGCCGGCATCCTCGCCTCGTGCGCCGTCACCCCGGACAACCATGAAGGCCTGGCGCCGCATGCCTGACAGCGTGGTGATCACGCGGCCCGCGGCGCAAGCGGGGCCGCTGGCCGCCCGGATCGCGGCGCTGGGCTGGCCCGTGACCCTGCTGCCGCTGCTGGAAATCCACGCGCTCGATGGCGACGATGAATGCGCGCAGCTGCAAGCCGTGCTGGCGCGCCTGGCCGATTACGACTTGGTGGCCTTCGTCTCGCCCAACGCCATCGACTGCGTCTTTGCGCACCTGTCCGCCTGGCCAGACGGCGTGCCGCTGGCCGTGGTGGGCGAGGGCAGCCGCCTGGCGCTGGCGGCGCACGGCGTCACGGATGCCAACGCGGCCATCACCAGTCCGCTCGACACGGCGCGCAGCGATTCCGAACATTTATTGCTGGCGCTTGACTTGCCGGCCCTGCGCGGCAAGCGCGTGCTGATCGTGCGCGGCGATGGCGGACGCGACTTCCTGGCCGACGGCTTGCGCGCGGCCGGCGCCGAAGTCGAGTTCGTCACGGCGTACCGCCGCCAGGTGCCCAAGCTGACGCCGGCCTTGCGGGCGACCCTGGAAAAGCTGTTGCAGCATAATAATGACTGGATCATCACCAGCTCGGAAGCGCTGCGCGGTTTGCTGGCGCTGCTGGGCGAAATGGGCGATGAAAAGACGGCTGTTGCAAAAATGCAACAGCAGCATCTGATCGTGCCGCACGCGCGCATTGCACAAACGGCGGCGGCCCTGGGTTTTGCCCGTGTCACCTTGACAGGATCAGGCGACGCAGGAGTGCTCGCCGCGTTACAATCACGACCATGAACGAAATGCCTACACTCTCCGAACCGAATGCAACGCCTGGCAGCGCCGTGAAGACGGCGCCGCAGGCGGCCGACCAACCTGCCGGCCGCGCGCCGACCCTGCTGGAACAGCTGCAAAAGCCCATGAGCATCGCCGTCATCGTGCTGGCCGTGCTGCTGGCGGCGCAAAGCTGGTCGACCAGCAAGCAGATCCGCAACCTGCGCGAAGAAGTGGCCAAGCGCCTGCAAAAGGGCGATGTCAGCAATGCCGAAACGGGCGTGCTGGCGCGCAACGTGCAAGAAGGCACGAAAGAGCTGCAAATCAAGGTGGGCGCGCTGGAAAACCGCCAGAGCGAAACGCAGAGCCAGCAGCTTGCGCTGGAACAGCTGTACAACGACTTGTCGAAGAACCGCGACGAGTGGGCGCTGACGGAAATCGAGCAAGTGCTGTCGACGGCCAGCCAGCAGCTGCAACTGGCCGGCAACGTGCCCGGCGCGCTGATCGCGCTGCAAAACGCCGACCGCAGCCTGTCGCGTTCCGACAAGCCGCAATTCATCACCATCCGCCGCGCCATCGGGCGCGACATGGAAAAACTCAAGGCCCTGCCCAGCGTCGATTCGACGGGCGTGGCCCTGCGCCTCGACGCCGTGATCGCCCAGATCGACGCCTTGCCGATGCTGTCCGACGAAACGCCGGCCTTGCCGGCCGCGCCGGAAAAACCGGGCAAGGCCAAGCCCGTGCGCGATGCCAGCGGCAAGCTGGTGGGACCGCCGGCGCCGGAGCCGCTGCTGCAAAAGGTGCGCGACGGCTTCAATACCTGGAGCGGCGACATGTGGGCCGACGTGCGCCAGCTGATCCGCATCCGCCGCGTCGATACGCCGGAAGCGCTGATGCTGTCGCCGACGCAGTCGTATTTCTTGCGTGAAAACGTCAAGCTGCGCCTGCTCAATGCCCGCATGGCCTTGTTGTCGCGCAATGAAACGGCTTTCCGCAACGACTTGATCGCCGCCCAGGATGCGCTGGCCAAGTATTTCGACACCCGCGCCAAGAGCACGCAGACGGCGCAAGCCTTGCTGCGCCAGGTGCAGGGCAGCAACCTGGCCATCGAAATGCCAACCTTGTCCGACAGCCTGACGGCTGTGCGCAACTACAAAGCGAAGTCCTGAGCCCATGCGTCTATTTCTCTGGTTACTCGCCCTGATGGCCGCGGCGATCGGTATCGCCGTGACGGCCCGTTTCAATCCCGGTAACGTGGTGCTGTTCTATCCGCCGTACCGCATCGATTTGTCGCTGAACTTCTTCCTGCTGCTGCAGGTCGTGCTGTTCGTGCTGCTGTACCTGCTGGTGCGCGCCGTGCGCGCCACCGTGCGCATGCCGGCCCAGGTGGCGGCCTACCGCCAGCGCAAGCGCGAGCGCGACGGCAACAAGGGTTTGCGCGAAGCCTTGAAAGCCCTGTTCGAAGGCCGTTTCGGCCATGCGGAAAAAGCCGCCCTGCGCGCCGCCGAGCTGGAAGAAAACGCCGGCCTGGCCGCGCTGATCGGCGCGCGCGCCGCGCACCGCATGCGCCAGTCCGAGCGCCGCGACAGCTGGCTGGCCCGCGTCGAAGGCGACGCCAGCCTGAAGACGGCGCGTTTGATGACGGTGACGGAATTGCTGGTCGACGACCACCAGCCGGAAGCGGCCCTGGCCGCCGTGCGCGAGCTCAATGCCAGCGGTACGCGCCATATCCACGCGCTGCAATGGTCGCTGAAAGCGGAACAGCAGGCGAAGAACTGGCCGGAAGTGCTGCGCCTCGTGCGTTCGCTCGACAAGCATCGCGCCCTGCATCCGGCACTGTCGTCGCGCCTGCGCGAGCTGGCCTACGACCATTTGCTGTCCGACTCCTCGCACGATGCCGAATCGCTGATGCGCGTGTGGTCCACCGTGCCGAGCGCCGACCGGGTCAAGCCGTATATCGCCTGCCGCGCCGCCACGGCGCTGAATGCGCGCGGCCTGCATGACGAAGCGCGCCTCGTGTGCGAAGAGTCGCTGGCCGCCGACTGGGACGAGCGCGTCGTGCGCGCCTACCGCGAAGCGGCGGCGCCCGCCGGCACGCCGGCCCTGCTGCTGCAGATCGAGCATTGCGAGCAATGGATGAAGCAGCGTCCGCTGGACGCGGAACTGGCGCTGACCCTCGGTACCCTGTGCCTCAAGCAAAAACTGTGGGGCAAGGCCCAGCGCCACCTGGAGCAGGCTTTGTCCGACGCGAACGAGCCGCAGATGGTGCGCGACGCCCACCTGAAGCTGGCGCAGATGCACGATGCCTTGCAGCAGACGGAGCAGGCTGCAGCCCATTACCGCCAATGCGCGCTGGCCACCATCCTGTAAGCTGTTTCTCCAGACGTAAAAAAGCCGTTCAGTGCAGACTGAACGGCTTTTTTTATGGGCGCACCCCATGGCGGAGTGCGCTGCTGCCTTACTGACTTACTTCTTCGGTACCGCAGTGCCTTCGGGCAAGGCATACGCGATCAGGGTATCGCTCATCTTGGTGCCCAGCGAACCGTGGCCGCCGGCCATGACGACGACGAACTGGCGTCCCGACTTGTTCGATACATAGCTCATCGGGGTGGCCTGGCCGCCGGCGGGCAAACGGGCTTTCCAGATCACTTTGCCGTTGCTGACGTCGTAGCCGCGGATGTAGTAGTCGAGCGTGCTGCTGAGGAAAGTCACGCCGCCGCCGGTGGTGACCATGCCGCCCAGGCTGGGCACGCCCAGCGGCAACGGGATCGGCACGGGACCGCTGTCGCGCGTGGTGCCGTTCTTGTGCATCCACACTTTCTTCATGGTGCGCAGGTCGACGGCGGCCACATAGCCCCACGGCGGTGCCTGGCATGGGAAGCCTAGCGGCGACAGGAAGGCCTTGATTTCCACGGCGAACGGGACGCCCGTCTGCGGCTGCAAGCCCATTTCGCCGCCCGTGCCGCCCTTGGCCGTCGTTTCGGCGCGCGGTACGAGTTTTTCCAGGAAGCCCATGTAGTCAGGATTGACGATCAGTAACTGACGCACGGGGTCGATGGCCGCGCCGCCCCATTCGAAGATGCCGAGCGGGCCCGGGGAAATGACGGCGCCCTTGCCGGCCGTTTGCGGCGTGAACGGGCCTTCATAGCGGCGTTCCTTGAAGATGATGCGGCAAGCGAGCTGGTCGAACGGCGTCGTGCCCCACATGTCCGCTTCGCTGATATTGCGTTCAGGTAAGAAGGTCAGGGCCGAGAACGGCTGCGTGGGCGACAGGGTGTCGCCGGCGGCTGGATTGCTCGTCGGCACGGGTTTTTCCGGCGCCGGCACGACCAGGCTGCCGTCGCGGCGGTCGATCACATAGATGTCGCCCCGTTTGGTCGTGGCGACCACGGAGGGGACCTTGCCTTTTGGCGTGTCGATGTCGACCAGGCTAGGCTGGCCGCCGATATCCATGTCCCAGATATCGTGGTGCACGGTCTGGTAGACCCAGCGCACTTTACCGGTTGCCAGGTCCAGCGCGACGATGGCGCTGTTGAATTTCTCGCCATTCTTGTTGCGGTTGCCGCCCCAGGTGTCGGGGGTTTCATTGCCCATCGGAATGTAGACCATGCCCAGCTTTTCATCGATGCTGGCCACGCCCCACGAGTTGGGCGAGTTGTTGGTGTAGTTCTTGCCTTCTGGGAAGGGCGCGGTATCTTCCGGCGTGGCCGGGTCCCAGTTCCACATCAGCTTGCCGGTGACGGGATCGTAGCCGCGGATCACGCCCGATGGTTCTTCCGTCGAATGGTTGTCTGTCACGCTGGCGGCGATCACGGCCATTTTCTGCGAGACGGCCGGCGGGGAAGTGGGCATCAGGAAACCGCGCTTGATCATGGCCATGTTTTTATACAGGTTGACGACGCCGTTGTTGCCAAAGCTCTTGCACGACTCGCCCGTATCGGCGTTGACGGCGATCATGGTGCCATCCATGGTGGGCGCCAGGATGCGGCGCGGGCATTCCATGCCGGCCGCTTCGGGGGCAGGGTTGTTCTTGGCGCGGCCCGCGTTGACGTCCCAGTAGGCGACGCCGCGGCAGATCATGTGCTGGTAGCTGGCCGCGTCGCGGTTGATCTTCGGATCGTGGCGCCAGATTTCCTTGCCCGTGTCCGGGTTCAGGGCGATGACGATGTTGTGCGGCGTGCACAGATACAGCATGTCATTGACCTTCAGCGGCGTCACTTCGTTGGCGATCTCGCCCGGGTCGTTCGGTCCCTTGAAGTCGCCCGTGTGGTAGGTCCAGGCTTCTTTCAGGCCGGAAATATTGGCCGGGGTGATCTGCGCGGCCGGCGCATAGCGGTCGCCATAGCCGGAGCGGCCATACGCGGACCAGTCATTGTGCTCGACGCCGGGCGCCAGGTCACCGGCAGCGGTGGCGGCCATGTTTTCGGCCGGCACGTCGCCATGCAGGTCATGGTAGTCCTGGAACAGGGCGATGACGCCGGCGATAACGGTCAGGGCCACGGCGGCGCTGAGGGCCGTCTTGCCCAATTGCCCCTGTTTCGCTGCGGCAGGTGGCGCCAGGCGGCGGCTGACGAAGGGCAGCAGCAGCCAGACGGCGGCGGCAAACCAGATGTCCAGGCGCGGCAGCAATTGCCACCAGTCGAATTTCACTTCGATGACGGACCAGACGAGGGTGGCGAGCAGCAGCAGCGCCATGAACGGTTGTGCGCTGCGCTTGCCCTGGAACACGAGCACGCCGGCAACGAGCATGCCTATGCCGGCCAGCAAGTAGTACCAGGAGCCGCCAAGCGTGGCCAGCCAGATGCCGCCGCCCAGCAGGGCGAGGCCAAACAGAATGAAAATAACGCCGGTGACCTTTAATAAAGGCCCGGGCCGGAAAGAGGGAATCATCATATTCCTTTTTGCAAGGATTTATCGGTGGCGCGTTGAAAGCGCCATATTGAATTCAGGGAAAGCGTCGATTGCAGAATATGCAAAGTTTGGAATCACCAGAATGTGACAGTTTATCAGAATTGATGATGGTCTTCCGGTTGCGCCATTTTTTGGCAAGGCCGCCATTTGAATCAAATATAACCTTCAAATAAAAGCAAATATTATGCTGGATGAGGGAGGTGCGGGGCTGGCAGGGCGCATGGCGGGGGGCGAACGGGGCATGTTGAAATGGTCGCGTCATAATTCCGGTGTAATGCGGGATGAATGACAATCAAACTGTTGTTATAAGTGGCTGTAAAAAATGCAATATCGATTTTAATAACCATATTCATGGCATGGTGATATTGAAATGAAAATATGCAGTTATTCAAGGTATTAACTCCGGGCTGACAGTAGTAATGCTTAAGTGTTTCTACTTATTATGTTCGGTGCTCTGTTTATTCTTTCAACGGCAGCGTGCGCGTGCCTGCGGGCCATGCACGCCACTGTTGCTGGCTGGACGCGCAAAACGCCGCCGCGCCGCTGCTGCATCGCACAAGCGGCCTGTACTTCGCTATAATTGCGCGGTTAAAACACCATCCGCTAATGAGGAACCCCATGAGTTTGAATAACGTCTCTTCCGGCCGCGACCTGCCGAACGATTTCAACGTCGTCATCGAAATCCCGATGAATGCCGATCCGATCAAGTACGAAGTCGACAAGGAAAGCGGCGCGATCTTCGTCGATCGCTTCATGGGTACCGCCATGCATTACCCGTGCAACTACGGCTACGTGCCGAACACCCTGTCGCCGGACGGCGACCCGGTTGACGTGCTGGTCATCACCCCGTTCCCGCTGATCCCGGGCGTGGTCGTGCGCTGCCGTCCTATCGGCGTGCTGAAAATGACCGACGAGTCGGGCGAAGACGCGAAAGTGCTGGCTGTGCCAGTCGACAAGGTCCTGTCGATCTACAGCCACTGGCAAAAGCCGGAAGACTTGAACGAACTGCGTTTGCGCCAGATCCAGCATTTCTTTGAGCACTACAAGGATCTGGAAAAAGGCAAATGGGTCAAGATCGACGGCTGGTACGGTCCTGACGTGGCCAAGGAAGAAATCCTGGGCGGCGTCGCTGCCTACAAGGCAGATGCTGCAAAAGCCGCTTCCTGATTAGCCGCCGCGCCAGGAAAACCGGGGCCTGCCGCCGGTTTCCTCGCGTGTGCGAGTAAAAAACGCCTCCTGCTATCATGGCAGGAGGCGTTTTTTTTGCCATCCATATCATGCTTGCCGAAGATGAAGCTGTTTCATCGCGCTCAATTTATTGCAATAAAGTTAATTTTTAATAATTGATAAGGAGGTCGATATGCATACCGGGCATTTATTCATGCGTTCGTGGTGGGTGCTGGCCTTGCGCGGGCTGGCGGCCATCGTCTTTGGCGCGATCACCCTGGCGTGGCCGGGCGTCACTGTCCTGTCGTTGCTGATGGTGTTTGCCGCCTATGCGCTGCTCGGCGGCGGCGCGTCCGTCGTGGGCGCATTCAGCAACCGCAAGCATGGCGGCGACTGGTGGGCTTTATTGTTGCTGGGTATCTGCGGCCTGGCCGTGGGCATATTGACCATCATCAACCCGCTGGTGACGACGTTTGCCTTGATCGTCATGATCGGCGTCAATGCCCTCGTTTCCGGCGTGTTCGATATCGTGCTGGCGATCCGCCTGCGCAAGGCCATCGAGGGCGAGTGGCTGCTGGTGCTCAACGCCATCATTTCCATCGCTTTCGGCATCCTGATCCTGCTGTTTCCCGCCGCCGGCACGTTTGCCCTCGTGTGGATGATAGGCGTGTATGCCTTGCTCACGGGCATCTTGCTGCTGACCCTGGCGTGGCGTGCCTACAAGCTGCAGAAGGATGGCGCCGCCGCTTCCACGCCGGGCCGTTCGGCCGCCTGATCGCCGTTGTGCACGCGATGAGCAATGCTCCCCGCCAGCCGGCCGGGAGCATTGTTTACGCGCGAAACGGGCTGTGCTCGTTCAATTCGTCGAGGTAGGCATCGATGCCGCCCCGTTCGCGCTCGAGGAAGCGCTGCACGGCGTCGGCAAAGGCAGGGTGGGCCAGCCAGTGGGCGGACCAGGTCTTTTGCGGCAGGAAGCCGCGCGCCATCTTGTGCTCGCCCTGGGCGCCGCCCTCGAAGGTGGCGATGCCGTTGGCGATGCAAAATTCCAGCGGCTGGTAATACGCCGTCTCGAAATGCAGGCACGGTATGTGTTCGAGCGCGCCCCAGTAGCGGCCATATAAAGTGTCGGCCGTGTGGATCACCAGCGAGGCGGCGATGGCCCGGCCTTCGCGCTCGGCGATCACCAATAAAATGTTCTGCGGCATGCTGGCGGCGATGCGCAGGAAGAAGTCCAGCGACAGGTAGGGCGAGGACCGGTGCTCCGCATAGGTATTGCTGTAGCAGCGGTGGAACAGCTTCCAGTCGGCATCTGTCGCGTCCATGCCGCGCACCTGACGCATGGTCACGCCCGCTTCCCGCACCTTGCGCCGCTCGGCGCGGATATTCTTGCGTTTCTTGTGTTCCAGGGTGGCGAGGAATTGCTCGAAATCCGTGTAGCCGGGATTGAGCCAGTGAAACTGCACGCCACTACGCATCAGGTAGCCGGCTTGCTCCAGCAGGCGCGCCTCGCTTTCCGGCGGGAACAGGATATGGCAGGACGACACGTCGGACGCTTGCTGCTGCGCCTGCAGGAAGGCCAGCAGGGCGGCGCGCGCTTCGCCGTCGCGGGCCAGCAGGCGCGTGCCGCTGACGGGCGTAAACGGGATCGCTGACAGCAGTTTCGGGTAATATTCGAGGCCATGCTGCTGATAGGCGTCGGCCCAGGCCCAGTCAAATACGTATTCGCCGTACGAGTGCATTTTCAGGTACAGGGGCAGGGCGGCGGCCAGCGTGTCTCCTTGCCACAGCGCCAGGTAATTCGGCTGCCAGCCCGTGTCCGCGCTGGCGCAGCCGGACTCGTGCAGCGCGTGCAAGAAGGCATACGAGAGGAAGGGATTGCTATCCGCCTGCCGCGCCAGCAGTTCAGACCAGGCCGCTTCGCCAATTTCAGCCAGAGTAGAGACGATAGCCGTGCGATAATTCATTGTTCTAGTGTGCATTCATCACTCTCGGGGCGCCGCCGTCGGCCTGCGCGCCCCTGTCTTGTTCTTGTTTAATAAAATTAATAAAACGAAATTTCCACCATCATGACAGTCAAAGTCGCAATTGCTCAAATGAATAGTACGGTCGGCGATCTGGCCGGCAACCGTGCCAAGATCGTCGACCTTTCCCGCCGCGCCTTTGAAGCGGGCGCCGATATCGTGCTCACGCCGGAACTGTCGCTGGTCGGCTATCCGCCCGAAGACCTGTTGCTGCGCAATGCATTCTACGCAAAAACGCAGGAAGCGTTTGCGGGGCTGGCGGCCGACCTGGCCCAGTTCAAGGATATGCACGTGGTGGTGGGCTTGCCGCTGCAGGACGAGAAGGGCGTGCGCCACAATGCCGCCTCCGTGCTGCTCAATGGCGAAGTGCTGGGCACCTACCGCAAGCACGACTTGCCGAACACCACCGTGTTCGATGAAAAACGCTACTTTACGTCGTCCGACCAGGCTTTCGTGTTTGGCGTGAAGGGCGTGCGTTTTGGCATCAATATCTGCGAAGACACGTGGTTCGAGCATGCACCGATGCGTGCCCGCGCGGCCGGCGCGCAAGTGCTGCTGGTGCCGAACGGCTCGCCCTACCACATGAACAAGCAGCACCTGCGTTATGAAACCATGCGCAAGAACGTCAGCGCGCAAGGCATGGCCCTCGTGTACGCCAACCTGGTCGGTGGCCAGGATGAGCTGATTTTCGATGGCGACTCGTTTGTCATGGATGCGGCCGGCACGATTTGCGCCCAGCTGCGCCATTTCGAGGAAGACTTGCAACTGGTCGAATTCGACGGTGCCACGCCCGTGCCGCAGCCGCTGGCCACGCCGCTGACGACCGAGGCGCAGGTGTACCAGGCGCTGGTGCTGGGCGTGCGCGACTATATCGGCAAGAACGGTTTCCCGGGCGTACTGATCGGCATGTCGGGCGGCGTCGATTCCGCCCTGACCCTGGCCATCGCCGTCGATGCGCTGGGCGCCGACAAGGTGCGCGCCGTGATGATGCCGTCGCAATTTACGGCCGATATCTCGTGGATCGATTCGCGCGACATGGTAAAACGCCTCAATGTGCGCTACGATGAAATTCCGATCAAGCAAACCTTCGATGCCTTCCGCGCCACCCTGGCGGACGAGTTCGCGGGGCTGGCGGAAGACGCGACGGAAGAAAACATCCAGGCGCGCATCCGCGGCACCCTGCTGATGGCCCTGTCGAACAAGCATGGCAGTATCGTCTTGACGACGGGCAACAAGAGCGAGATGGCTGTCGGTTATTGCACGCTGTACGGCGACATGGCGGGCGGCTTTGCCGTGATCAAGGATATCGCCAAGACGCTCGTGTACCGCCTGTGCGCGTACCGCAACGGCGTGTCGGACGTGATACCCGAGCGCATCCTCACGCGCGGACCGTCGGCCGAACTGCGCGCCGACCAGCTGGACCAGGATTCCTTGCCGCCATATGACGTACTCGACGGCATCATGCAGCTGTACATGGAAGAAAACCGGCCGATCGCCGAAATTATCGAGGCTGGCTACCCGCCGGCCGATGTGGCCCGGGTCACGCGCCTGATCAAGATCAATGAATACAAGCGGCGCCAGTCGCCGGTGGGCATCCGCGTCACGCACCGTGGCTTCGGCCGCGACTGGCGCTATCCGATCACCTCCAAGTTCTACGAATAAGCAGCCATCTGTCCACAATCCAACAATTTTAAGGAGTAGCCATGAAACAGATTACCGCCATCATCAAACCATTCAAGCTCGACGAAGTACGCGAGGCGCTGGCCGACGTGAACGTGACGGGCTTGACCGTGACGGAAGTGAAGGGCTTTGGCCGCCAGAAGGGCCATACCGAGCTGTACCGTGGCGCCGAGTACGTGGTCGACTTCTTGCCGAAAGTTAAAGTCGAAGTGGTGGTGGACGACAGCGTGTCGGAACTGGTGGTCGACGCCATCATCAAGGCAGCCCGCACAGGCAAGATCGGCGACGGCAAGATCTTCGTGCGCGACGTGGAGCAGGTCATCCGCATCCGCACTGGTGAGACGGGGCCCGACGCGGTCTAAGTTTTTGCTGGCGGCTGCGCCAACGATGTTGTCGGATTACGGCTCTTCGAGCCTGATCCGACCTACCGCCTGATGCACGTTGCTACACGTAGGTCGGCTTAGCGCACCAGCGCGTAAGCCGACGCTGCTGAGCCACCAAAGCTGCCGGATTGCGCTTCACCGCCCCAGCCGCATGTCGAATTTCCAGCAGATCAGGCGCAGTATCGTGATGCCGCTGGCGCTGGTCCATAGCGCAAAGTCGTGCTCGGCGCCGAAGTGCATCTGCAATAAATAAGCCCAGCAGCCGAAGAACGCGCAGATGGCGTACGGTTTTCCGTCACGAAACACCATCGGCACTTCGTTGCAGACGATGTCGCGCATCACGCCGCCGAAAATCCCCGTAATGACCCCCATCATCGAGGCAATAAAGATCGGCATGCCGGCGCGCATGGCTTCGGCCACGCCCGCGATGGCGAACATGCCCAGGCCGATGGCGTCGGCGATGACGATCAGGCGTTCCGAGACGATCTGGCGCAAATGCTGGATCAAGGGCGCGGCCGTCAGGGCCAGCACGAAGATCAGGATCGCGTATTCCTGGTGCGAGACCCAGAACAGGGGCCGCTTGTCGAGCAGGATGTCGCGCAAGGTGCCGCCGCCGAACGCCGTGATGAAGGCCACGACGAACACGCCGACGAGGTCCATGCGCTTGCGGCGTGCCTCGATGAAACCGGAAAACGCGCCCACCAGGATGGCGATGACCTCAATGATCTTGATCAGCGAGCCAGGCGGCAATTGGGGTGGCATCATGGGTGGAGCGCGTGCACGAGACGCTAAGCAGGAAATAATTGTCACAGGTTAACATGACACGGCCCCGAATGGTGACAAACGGGGCCGTGCGCAGGGTGTAACTTGTTACTGAATTGTAATTTCTTGCTATCTATCCTAGCGGATGGGCTGCAGGGCTGCCGAGAGCAGCACGACAAGGGCGCCATCGCCCCCTTCGGAGCGGCGCGCCTGGCAAAAGGCGATGACTTCCTCCTTTTGCACGAGCCAGCTGTGCACCATCGATTTCAAGACCGGTTCCTGGCCTTTCGAGCCGAAACCCTTGCCGTGGATCACGCGCACGCAGCGCAGTTTGCGCCGCGTGGCCTGGTTCAGAAAGGCGCCGATGCCGTCGCGCGCCTCGTCGCGGCGCAATCCGTGCAAGTCCAGCTCATCCTGGATGGGCCAGTGGCCCTTGCGCATCTTCTTGACCACGTCCGGTCCCACGCCGGGGCGGGCGTAGTTCAGGGCCGGATCGTTTTCCAGATAATGGTCGACCTCGAACAAGTCCGACAGCGATTCGCGCAGCACGGCCGCATCGTCCTCTTCCGGAGACAACTTGCGGGCCGGCTGCTGGGCCGCCATGGCGCCCGCCTTGGGCAGGCTGGGCACGTAGCGGTCCGACTCGGGCAGGCGCTTGACGCCGCCGATGCTGGCCTTGAACAGATTGCTTTCCACGGCCTGGACCTTGGCCTGTTGGACGCGCGCCGCTTGCTCGGCTGCGCGCGCATCGGCCTGTTCCTTGAGCTGCTTGCTGACCGCTTTCAGGTCGGCAAAGTCTTTCATCGACGCCATGCGACGCTTACTCCTGGCCTTCCAGGTAGCGCTGGGCGTCCAGTGCTGCCATGCAACCCGTGCCGGCGCTGGTGATGGCCTGGCGGTAGATATGGTCTTGCACGTCGCCGGCCGCGAACACGCCCGGCGCGCTGGTGGCCGTGGCCATGCCTTCCAGGCCGGTTTTCGTCTTGATGTAGCCGTTGTGCATTTCCAGCTGGCCTTCGAAGATGCCCGTGTTCGGCTTGTGGCCGATGGCGATGAACACGCCATGCACGCTCAATGCCTCGACCTTGCCGTCGATGGTCGACTTGATGTTCAGGCCAGTCACGCCGCCTTCGTTGCCCGTCACTTCGTCCAGAGTGTGGTTATATTTCAACACGATCTTGCCTTCGGCAACCTTGGCGTTCAGGCGGTCGATCAAAATCGCTTCGGCGCGGAACTTGTCGCGGCGGTGGATCAGCGTGACTTTGTTGGCGATGTTCGACAGGTACAGCGCTTCCTCGACGGCCGTGTTGCCGCCGCCGACGACGGCCACTTCCTGGTTGCGGTAGAAGAAACCATCGCAGGTGGCGCAGGCGGACACGCCCTTGCCCATGAATTCCGCTTCCGACGGCAAGCCCAGGTATTGCGCGGACGCGCCCGTGGCGATGATCAGCGTATCGCACGTGTATTCGTGGCTGTCGCCCTTCAGGCGGATCGGTTTTTCATTGAGGAAAGTGGTGTGGATATGGTCAAACACGATTTCCGTATTGAAACGCTCGGCATGCTGCAGCAAGCGCTGCATCAGGTCCGGACCTTGCACGCCCATGGGGTCGCCTGGCCAGTTTTCCACGTCGGTGGTGGTCATCAGCTGGCCGCCTTGTTCCACGCCGGTGACCAGCATCGGGTTCAGGTTGGCGCGGGCGGCGTAGACGGCGGCGCTGTAGCCGGCTGGGCCGGAGCCGAGGATCAAAACGCGGGCGTGTTTGGTAGTGGTCATAATGAGGCTTCTCTATGAGTGGGGTCTATCCGAATTGGGGGCATACGCGCGAAGAACAAGGGCGTATTGCGCTTGCGCAAGCAATCCACGATTATAGACCAAGCCGCCTGTAGCGACGAATCGTGGGGCCGTCCGGGGCATATATGGCTTAGAATACTTCCTTATTATGGGAAATTCCCTTTCAGAAACATTTTTCACCTTGCAGCGCTTCCCAGAATGACTAAACCAGCCCAGGCCAATCAAAATAGCTACACCCGAAAACCGGTCGAACGCCGGCCCTTGCCCAACCGGCTGGTACGGCTGCTGTCCGAGGCGCGCTGGTTCGCGCTGGCCGCGTTTGCCCTGTATTTCGTGCTGATCCTGGCCAGCTTCAACAAGCTCGACCCCGGCTGGTCGCATGCCACCAATGTCGACAAGGTCGCCAACCTGGGCGGCAAGCTCGGTGCGACCTTCTCTGATTTATTACTGTATATCTTCGGCTTTTCCGCCTGGTGGTGGTGCGTGTGGCTGCTGCGCACCGTGTGGAATGGCTACCGCCGCCTGAGTAAGCGCTTCCTGCTGGAAGAGGAGGACGTGGAGCGCGAGCACCATGTCGAGATGCTGATCCGCATCGTCGGCTTCTCCATCATGCTGATCGGCAGCATGGGCCTGGAATACCTGCGCATGGCGAAGAGCCTGCACGTGCAGCTGCCGCGCGATCCAGGCGGCGTGCTGGGCCAGCTGGTGGGGCACTCGGCCCACGTGGCTTTCGGTTTTACGGGCGCCACCTTGTTGCTGTTGCTGCTGTTCGGCCTGGGTTTCAGCCTGTTCTTTCATGTTTCTTGGCTGCAAGTGGCCGAACGCATCGGCGGCGCCATCGAAGACGCATTCAATTGGTTCGTGCTGCGCTACCAGGACCGCGAAGACCGCCGCCAGGGCGAAGTGGCTGCCGTGCGCCGCGACGAGGTGGTGGTGATCGAGCGGGCCAAGCACGTGGAAAAGCACGTGGCTGCGCCGCCCGTCAAGATCGAGCCGCAAGTCGTGACCGTGGTGAAATCGGAGCGCGTGGAAAAGGAGCGCCAGGCGCACCTGTTCGAGAACCTGGGCGATGGCAAGCTGCCGCCTTTGTCGCTGCTCGACGAAGCGCCGCCCGTGGTGGAAACCGTGTCCGTGGAAACCCTGGAATTCACGAGCCGCCTGATCGAAAAGAAATTGTCGGACTTTGGCGTGGATGCCAAGGTAGTGGCCGCTTACCCCGGCCCTGTGGTGACGCGCTATGAAATCGAGCCGGCCACGGGCGTCAAGGGCAGTCAGATCGTGGGCCTGGCGCGCGACCTGGCCCGTTCGCTGTCGCTGACGTCGATCAGGGTGGTAGAAACCATTCCCGGCAAGAATTACATGGCGCTGGAATTGCCTAATAGTAAACGCCAGATCGTGCGCCTGACGGAAATCCTCGGCTCCAAGGTCTACAACGATGGCGTGTCCAGCCTGACGATTGCGCTGGGCAAGGATATCGCCGGCAAGCCCGTCGTGGCCGATCTCGCCAAGATGCCCCACTTGCTGGTGGCCGGTACGACCGGTTCCGGCAAGTCGGTCGGCATCAATGCGACGATCCTGTCGCTACTGTACAAATCCGACCCGCTCGACGTGCGCCTGATTTTGATCGATCCGAAGATGCTGGAAATGTCCGTCTACGAAGGCATCCCGCACCTGCTGGCGCCCGTCGTGACGGACATGCGCCAGGCGGGCCACGCGCTGAACTGGGCCGTGAACGAGATGGAACGCCGCTACAAGCTGATGAGCAAGATGGGCGTGCGTAACCTGGCCGGCTACAACGCGAAGATTGCCGACGCGAAAAAGCGCGAAGAACACATCCCGAATCCGTTCAGCCTGACGCCGGACTCGCCGGAACCGCTGGAAAAACTGCCGACCATCGTCATCATCATCGACGAGCTGGCCGACTTGATGATGGTAGTGGGCAAAAAAGTCGAGGAATTGATCGCGCGTATCGCGCAAAAGGCGCGCGCCGCCGGCTTGCACTTGATTCTGGCCACGCAGCGCCCATCTGTAGACGTGATCACGGGGCTGATCAAGGCGAATATCCCGACGCGTATCGCCTTCCAGGTCTCGTCGAAGATCGACTCGCGCACCATTCTTGACCAGATGGGCGCGGAAACCCTGCTGGGCATGGGCGACATGCTGTACATGCCGCCCGGCACCGGCTTGCCGATGCGCGTGCACGGCGCGTTCGTGTCGGATGAAGAAGTCCACAGGGTCGTCAGCCATCTGAAGCTGCAGGGCGAACCGAATTACATCGAGGGCATCCTCGAAGGCGGCACCCTGGAAGGCGACGGCGCCGAAGGCGGCGCGCCGGGCGAGGGCGGCGGCGAGGCCGATGCCCTGTACGACCAGGCGGTGGCGGTGGTGCTGAAAAACCGCCGCGCCTCGATTTCGCTGGTGCAGCGTCATTTGCGCATCGGCTACAACCGCGCGGCCCGTCTGCTCGAGCAGATGGAGCAGAGCGGGGTGGTTTCAACCATGCAATCCAATGGCAACCGGGAAATCCTGGTGCCGGCGGCGAGTAGTGAACAAGGGTAACGGAATGAAGAATACGACTTTCGCAGCAAAAATGATCATCGGCGCGGCCAGCGTCGCCTGCAGCCTGCTGTTCGCGGCCAGCGCCTCGGCCAGCGCCCTGGAACAGTTCAAGAGCTTTGCCGCCGGCACCAAGTCGGCCAAGGGCGAGTTCGTGCAGCGCCAGGTCAAGAAGGCGGACGCCAGCGGAAAGGCCAAAGTCTCCACGCCAGCCAGCGGCACGTTCGAGTTCGCGCGCCCAGGCAAGTTCATCTGGACGTATCTGAAACCATACGAGCAGCTGCTGCAGGCGGACGGCGACAAGCTGTATATCTACGACAAGGACTTGAGCCAGGTGACGGTCAAGAAACTGGGCGACGCGCTCGGTTCCTCGCCGGCCGCGATCTTGTTTGGTAGCAACGACCTGGAAAAGAATTTTACGTTGGCCGAAGCGGGCACGCGCGATGGGCTGGAATGGCTGAAAGCCACGCCGAAGGCCAAGGACACGACCTTCGACGAAATCACCATCGGCCTGCGCAACGGCGTGCCGGAAGCGATGGAGTTGCGCGACTCGTTCGGGCAGACATCGGTGCTGGCGTTCAAGAATTTCCAGAAAAATCCCGCGCTGGCCGCGAACCATTTCAAATTCGTGATGCCAAAAGGCGCGGACGTCATTAATAACTGATTGTTGACGTCTTGCTGTTGACCGGCCTCGCAGCGATGCGGGGCCTTTGCATTCTTACCCGGTACATACTATGGCGGATCTCTTTTCCACCGCACCGCGCCAGCCGCTGGCCGAAGCCTTGCGGCCTGCTACCCTCAACGAAGTCATCGGCCAGACGCATCTGCTGGGCGTGGGCAAGCCGCTGCGCCTGGCGTTCGAGGCGGGCAAGGCTCATTCGATGATTTTATGGGGGCCGCCCGGCGTGGGCAAGACGACGCTGGCGCGCCTGATGGCGAACGCGTTCGACAGCGAATTCATCGCCCTGTCGGCCGTGTTTGCAGGGGTGAAAGATATTCGCGCAGCCATGGATCAGGCCCGCCACAGCCTGGACCAGTTCGGCAAGCACACCTTGCTGTTCGTCGATGAGATCCACAGGTTTAATAAATCGCAGCAGGATGCCTTGCTGCCTTTCGTCGAGTCGGGCCTCGTGACGTTCATCGGCGCGACAACCGAAAACCCCAGCTTCGAAGTCAACTCGGCGCTGCTGTCGCGCGCGCAAGTGTATGTGTTGAAATCGCTCAACGAAGACGAGATGAAGCAGTTGCTGGCCAAGGCGCAAAGCACGGCGCTGACGCACCTGACCTTCGACGAGGCGGCGGCCGATACCCTGATCGGCTACGCGGATGGCGATGCACGCCGCTTTTTGAATTTGCTGGAACAGGCCGAGACGGCCGCCAGCTCGACGGGCACGACCAAGATCGACGCGGCCTTCGTCGACAATGCGCTCACATTAAATTCGCGCCGCTTCGACAAGGGCGGCGACAATTTCTATGACCAGATTTCCGCCCTGCACAAGTCCGTGCGCGGCTCGAACCCGGACGCGGCCCTATACTGGTTTTGCCGCATGATCGACGGCGGCGCCGACCCGCGCTATTTGTCGCGGCGCATCGTGCGCATGGCCTGGGAAGACATCGGCCTGGCCGACCCCCGCGCCTTGACCATCGTCAATGATGCGGCGGAAACGTATGAACGCCTCGGTTCGCCCGAAGGCGAGCTGGCGCTGGGCCAGGCCGTGATTTACCTGGCGATTGCGGCAAAGAGCAATGCCGGCTACAACGCGTTCAATACGGCCATGGCCTTCGTCAAGAAGGATAAATCGAAGGAAGTGCCCGTGCATTTGCGCAATGCGCCGACGAAGCTGATGAAGGAACTCGGCTACGGCCACGCCTACCGCTATGCGCACGACGAGCCCGATGCCTACGCGGCTGGCGAAACGTATTTCCCGGACGGCATGGCGGAACCGGGCTGGTACCAGCCCGTGCCGCGCGGGCTGGAAAGCAAGATTGCCGACAAGCTGGCGTGGCTGCGCGAGCTGGACAGGAAAGCAGGAAAACCGGCCGGCAAGGGCTGAGGCTACAAGCCCAGCAAGCTGAAACCGTCGTCCTGTGGCGCGTAGCCGACCAGCCGGCGCGTCGCGTCAATGGATAGCCGTTTATAACGGTTGTCCGACACCCCATGCACGACGTGGTAGCCGGGCGGCACGTCCGCCGCGATGCAGCAGGCCAGCAACTGCACCACGTCGCGCTCGCTGATGAAGGCGGCCACGTCGCGCGCGCTGTGCTGCTGGCCTTTTTCAAACTGCGCAACGTTGGCGATGCGCACGGCGATTGCCGTCATGCCATGCTGGTGCGCGAAGGCCGACGCCACGCCTTCGCCAAATGCCTTGCTGGCGCCATACATGTTCGCCGGACGCGCGGGCATGTGCTCATGCACTTGCATATCGAGCGGATAGCCTTCGATGGCTTGCGCGCTGCTGGCGAATACCACTCTTTTCACACCCTGCGCCTGTGCCGCGCGGAAGATGTTGTGCGTGCCGACGATGTTCGGCTGCAGCAATTGCGCGTCGAAATCGGCACTGGCGTGCGGCACGCCGGCCAGGTGCAGCACCACGTCGATATCCATGCAGGCGGCCAGGCAGGCGGCATGGTCGCTGACATCGAGCTGCATGGACGGGCAGGGCGCTTCGGCCAGTCCTTCCGTGTGCAGGTCGGCCAGGCGCAGGGAGAATTCCCCGTGCCGGCGCTTCCAGAAAGCGGTGCCGATGATGCCGGCGGCGCCCGTGACGAGGACGCGCAAAGGTTGTTGAATCATGTATTCCTTGTATTGAGTGTGTGAGGCAGTGCCAGGTTCAGCCAGCGCAGCAGGGTGGGGCGCGGTGCGGCCGTCCCATGCACGCGGATGCGTCCGCTGCCCACGGCTTCGACCAGCACAAGGCCGTCATTCGGTATCGTGTAGCGTTCGCCGCTGCGCAGCACGCAATCCTCGAACTGGGCGTAGGCCGTGATCCAGGCCGTGCCGGACAGGCATTCGATGACCCTGGCGCGCGCTTTTTCCAGGCGCAAGGGCCGTTCGCTGCGTAATTCGTGGTCGGTTTGCATGGCATCGCTCCTGTTGTGCTGACAGGAATAGCTTAGGCGTTTGGATAGAACCATGACAGATGCAGGAAACCGAAATTGTCATGCATACAGTGTGCTTCGTCGTACACTGTGCTTGTCAAAAAAACGGGCAACTGTATCTGTGCGTGCCGCGCGCGGCAGCCGCATACTGAAGGGATGAACATGAATGCGCCTTTGAATCTGTACGAGCACCTGGCCAACGAGCTGGGCGCCCTGATCGACGCGCGCGTGTTCGCGCCTGGCGACCGCCTGCCGTCGATCCGCCACCTGGCGCAGCAAAAGCGCATTTCCGTCAGCACCGTGATGCAAGCCTTGCGCCTGATGGAAGACCGGGGGCAGGTCGATGCGCGGCCCCAGTCCGGCTATTTCGTGCGCCACCGCGCGCCGCGCCGACCCTGCAGTGCCGACGCGCAGCATTTGAAGGAGCCAGCCTTTGTTGGCATCAACAACCTGTTGATGCGCGTGCTGAAGGAAAACGAGGCGCCCGATATCGTGCAGCTGGGCACGGCCTGGCCGCCCGACGAGATATTGCCCATCAAGCGCATGCAGCGCACCATCAGCGCGGTGGCGCGGCGCGAGCCGGCTTTATTGAGTAAGGTCAGCTGCTACGACGTCAGCGAAAGTAACTTTCTGCGCCAGGTCGCGCGCCGCGCGCTGGACTGGGGCAAGCTGGACCCGCACGAGATCGTCGTGACGAATTCCTGCACGGAAGCGATCAGCCTGTGTTTGCGCGCCGTGGCCAAACCGGGCGACACCATCGCCATCGAGTCGGCCACGTATTTCGTGCTGCTGCAGATGATCGAAAGCCTGGGCATGAAGGCGCTGGAAATTCCCACCGACGCGAAGACGGGGCCGTCGCTCGATGCGCTGGAGCTGGCCTTGCGCGCCGGCCTCGTGCAGGCGTGCCTGTTCGTGCCGAACGCGAATAACCCGCTCGGCTGCGTCATGCCGGAAGCCAACAAGAAGCGCTTGGCGGGACTGCTGTCGGAGTTCAATATTCCGCTGGTGGAAGACGATGTCTATGGCGACCTGTGCTTTGCGCCGCAGCGCCCGTGGCCCGTGAAGGCTTACGACACGAGCGGCAATGTGCTGCTGTGTTCCTCGTTTTCCAAGGCCATCACGCCTGCCGCGCGCGTCGGCTATGTGCTGGCCGGACGCTTCGCGCAGGAAGTGGCCCTGCTGAAAACCGTGTCGAGCGGCGCCACCAGCCATTTCTTCCAGGCCGTGCTGGCTGACTTTCTGGAGGGCAGCAGCTATGACCAGCAGCTGCGCAAGATGCGGCGCACCCTGGTGCAGCGCATCGCGCGCATGTCCGATGCCGTGGCGGCCAGCTTTCCGCTTGAGTGCATGCTGTCGGAGCCGCAGGGCGGTTTCGTGCTGTGGGTGCAGATGCCGCCGCAAGTCGATGCGCTGGCCCTGCATGGCCAGGCCATCGCCGACGGCGTGGCGTATATGCCGGGCCAGCTGTTCTCGGCTTCGGGCAAGTTCGGCAATTATCTGCGCCTCAATTGCGGCAATGCCTGGACGCCGCGCATCGAGCAGGCCATCGGCCGCCTGGGCCGCCTGGTGCATGAGGCCTTGTAACTATTCTTTGCGTTTCAGTCCCCGTTTTTCACCGTTCGCTCCCTGTTTTTCGCCGCTGGTCGCAAGCCGGTGGCCTTGTTTGCGGCCGTTGGCTAAAGTACCACCATACCAGCAGCAGTCAACGAAACAAACTAACCAGGAGTAACATCATGAACGCACTGAAAAACATGGAAATCGCCTTTATCGCCGCCGCCGTCCTGGCCATCGGCAGCAGCTTCGCCACCGCCGGCGCCAACACGGTGGAAGTGAGCGCCACGTCGACCCTGATCGCCAAGGCCGCCGACAGCACCATGCCTGTCGTCACCGTCAGTGCCCGCCGCCTGACCGCTGCCGAAAAAGCCGCTTTCATTTAAGTATCCGCCGTAAAGCGGGCGCGAGTGCCCGGCCATGCGGCCATGACGATGGCAGGGCGTGTGCAAAACTCATAAAGAACTGAACGGGTCTTGGTACAATGAGTGCTTTCGATACATCGGCACCGCCATCCACCCATGATAGATATCCAACTTCTCCGTAAAGACATCGCAAACGTCGCAGAACGCCTGGCGACGCGCAAATTCCAGCTCGACGTGGCAGGTTTTACCGCCCTCGAAGCCGAACGCAAGGCGATCCAGACGCGCACCGAAGAGCTGCAGGGCAAGCGCAATGCGCTGTCCAAGCAAATCGGCATGTTGAAAGGCAAAGGGGAAGACACCTCGGCCGTGATGGCGCAAGTGGCTGGCCTGGGCGATGAGCTGAAAGCCGATGAAGCGGCTCTGACCCTGGTGCAAGCCAAGCTGAGCGAATTCATCATGGCCGTGCCGAACCTGCCGCACGAATCGGCGCCGGTAGGCACGGACGAGTCGGGCAACGTGGAAGTGCGCAAGGTCGGCACGCCGCGCACGTTCGATTTCGAAGTCAAGGATCACGTCGACGTGGGCGCCCCGCTGGGCCTCGATTTCGAAGTGGCCACCAAGCTGACCGGTTCGCGCTTCTCCGTGATGAAGGGCGGCATCGCCCGCCTGCACCGCGCACTGGCGCAATTCATGCTCAACACGCACGTGGACGAGCACGGCTACACGGAATGCTATACCCCGTACATGGTCAACGCCGATTCGCTGCGCGGCACGGGCCAGCTGCCGAAATTCGAAGCCGATCTGTTCTCGGTGAAAAAAGGCGGCGTGGAAGGCGAGGGCGAGACCTTCTACCTGATCCCGACCTCGGAAGTGTCGCTGACCAATATCGCGCGCGATGAAATCCTGGCGCTCGACCAATTGCCCCTGAAGATGACGGCCCACACGCCATGCTTCCGTTCGGAAGCGGGTAGCTACGGCCGCGACACGCGCGGCATGATCCGCCAGCATCAGTTCGACAAGGTGGAAATGGTGCAAGTGGTGCACCCGGACACCTCGTACCAGGTGCTGGAAGAAATGGTCGGCCACGCGGAAACGATCTTGCAACGCCTGGGCCTGCCGTACCGCGTGATGTCGCTGTGCACGGGCGACATGGGCTTTACGGCCAGCAAGACCTTCGACCTGGAAGTATGGCTGCCGGCGCAGAACACCTACCGTGAAATCTCGTCCCTGTCGAACACGGAAGCCTTCCAGGCCCGCCGCATGCAGGCACGTTTCCGCAACGCCGCCGGCAAGCCGGAACTGGCCCACACCCTGAACGGCTCCGGCCTGGCAGTGGGCCGCACCCTGGTCGCGGTGCTGGAAAACTACCAGCAAGCGGACGGCAGCGTCGAAATCCCGCCAGTGCTGCGCCCATACATGGGCGGCCTGACGCATCTGAAGGCTTAAAAGCTTAGGGCAGCTGGATGAATGGAAGGCGTAAAATAGTCCTTCCATTTTTTCAATCGGCTGCTATAATCTTGCCTTCTCGCAGCAATGCGGGAAAAGACCGCAGTAAATGGAGAGGTGGCAGAGTGGTCGAATGTACTTGACTCGAAATCAAGCGTACGTTAAATCGTACCGTGGGTTCGAATCCCACCCTCTCCGCCAGAACAAATAGAGAAAGCTCCCGCAAGGGAGCTTTTTTTATTTGTGGCGGCGGAAAGGAGTACGCCCCCTGCGGGGCGTACGCGTGGGATTCGAAGACGAGCGCGTACTCGCGCGAGGCTCCCCGAATCGCCCAGATAGGTTTTGGTTTGCCAGCAATCAGTTGCAAATCACCAATAAAACCCCTACCCAACCCAACAACACCCATGCTAAAATAGCGCCTCGTTCAAACGGACACGTCAGTTTGAACGAATAGACCGCAGTAAACGGAGAGGTGGCAGAGTGGTCGAATGTACTTGACTCGAAATCAAGCGTACGTTAAATCGTACCGTGGGTTCGAATCCCACCCTCTCCGCCAAGATACATAAGAGAAGCTCCCGCAAGGGAGCTTTTTTTATTAGCGATGCCAGAAAGCCTGAGACGTATCAATGCAGGTAGAAAAAACCGCCCAAAGCGCGCAGCGCAAGGCGTTTTTTCCTCCATTCAGGCCTTGAAATCCAGCGCCCCACTAACGTAACGCAAGCTAGTGCACCAGCCTCGCCACCGCAAACGCGACGCCCGACATGGCAATGATCGTCCCCACACATGACAGGATGACAGCCGATTTCGCCTCAGCCACATCGGACTTGGTCGCATAATTGGAACGCACCACCGCCACGTCCAGTTTCAAGCCGCTGACATCCGTCTTTAGAACGGCAACATCCGCTTTTACGTCTGCCATATCTTTTGCCAATGTGGTGACTTGCTCGTCCATGACCAAATCCTCCATGCTTTTCATTTCATGCTCCTCGCTTTTTTCACCGCTGTCAAACAGTGTCCCGAGAGTATCGTCCATAGCCTTGCTATTCCTCGCCAAGTGTTATGTCAGTGTTGTTGCGTGCTGCAAGTCGGCCATTCTCTCGCCAGCTTGGGTCCGAAGTTTGACGCTACCCCTCACCCTGCATTCCACCTTGACCCCGCTCAGCCTATGTTAATCTACCCTCTCCCATCCCGACCCCACCCATAAAAGCAATGAGCCGATTCTGGAGCAACATCGTCAGCGAGCTGACCCCCTACGTCCCCGGCGAGCAGCCGAAACTGCCCGACCTGGTCAAACTCAACACCAACGAAAACCCCTACGGCCCGTCGCCGCAGGTGCTGGCCGCGCTGCGCGAAGCTGCCAACGACAGCCTGCGCCTCTACCCCGATCCCACGGCCAGCGAACTGAAGCAAACCCTGGCCGCCTACCATGGCTTGAACAGCGCGCAAGTGTTCGTCGGCAACGGTTCCGACGAAGTGCTGGCGCTGGCCTTCATGGCATTGCTCAAACACGACGCGCCCCTGCTGTTCCCGGACATCAGCTACAGCTTCTATCCCGTGTATTGCAAGCTGTACGGCATCGATTACCGTACCGTGGCGCTCGACGACACCATGCGCATCCGCCCCGAAGACTACCGGGGGCCGTGCGGCGCCATCATCTTCCCGAATCCCAATGCGCCCACGGGCGTGGACTTGCCGCTGGCCGGCGTGGAAACCTTGCTGCGCGACCATCCCGACGCCGTGGTGGTGGTCGATGAAGCGTATGTGGATTTCGGCGGCGAGAGCGCCGTGGCCCTGGTCGACCGCTATCCGAATTTGCTGGTGGTGCAGACGTTCTCGAAGTCGCGTTCGCTGGCCGGCTTGCGCGTCGGCTGCGCCTTCGGCCATGCGGATTTGATCGAGGCGCTGGAGCGCGTGAAGAACAGTTTCAACTCGTATCCGCTGGACCGGCTGGCCTTGGCCGGCGCCGTGGCCTCGTTGCACGACGAAGCGTATTTCCAGCAGACGCGCCAGGCCGTGATCGCCAGCCGCGAACAGCTGACGGCGGATCTGGCGGCGCTGGGCTTCGAGGTGCTGCCATCCGTGGCCAACTTTGTCTTCGCCCGCCATCCGCAGCATGACGCGGCGCAACTGGCGGCTAGCTTGCGCGCCCGCTCCGTGATCGTGCGCCATTTCAACGCACCGCGCATCAGCCAGTATTTGCGCATCAGCATCGGTAATCCGGCTGAGTGCGCCGCCTTGATGGCGGCATTGCGCGCAGTGCTGTGACGCCATGCTGACCTTCGTACCTGCCAGCATCGCCGATGGCGAGGCGCTGGCCAGCCTGCGCGTGGCCGCCATGCGCGAAAGCCTGGAGCGCATCGGCCGCTATGATCCGCAGCGCGCGCGCCAGCGTTTCCTGTCCACCTACGACCCCGATTGCACCTGGCAGTTGCGCCTTGGCGGCGCGCTGGCCGGCTTTTATGTGTTGCGCCCGCAAGCGGATTATTTGCTGCTCGACCACCTTTACCTGGCGCCGGAATACCAACGGCAAGGCATGGGCGCGGCCGTGCTGGCGCGCGTGTTTGCCGAGGCCGACGCGGCCCGCAAGAGCGTGCGCGTGGGCGCCTTGCGCGGCAGCGAGGCGAACCGCTTCTATATGCGTCACGGCTTCGTGCCGGATGGCGAGGAAGAGTTCGATCTGTATTATCGGCGCGCCCCCGCGCCTTGATGCTGCCGGCGGCGACTGTTTGTGCAACAATAATCGGATTCATTCATCGACAGGACGGACAATATGGCAAAAGTGGCATTCATCGGTTTGGGCGTCATGGGTTTCCCCATGGCAGGTCACCTGGCGGCGGGCGGGCACGACGTCACCGTGTACAACCGCAACCCGGCCCGCGCGGCCGCCTGGCTGGAGCAATACAAGGGCAGCAGCGCCGCCACGCCGGCCGCCGCCGCAGCGGGTGCCGAGTTCGTTTTCACCTGCATCGGCAACGATAACGATCTGTATCAAGTGATCCTGGAAGAGGGCGGCTTGCTGTCCGCCATGGCGCCGGGCAGCGTCCTGATCGACCATACGACGGCGTCCGCCGAAGCGGCGCGCACCATCCACGCGGCGGCGAAGGAGAAGGGCGTGTTCTTCCTCGACGCGCCCGTATCCGGCGGCCAGGCCGGTGCGGAAAACGGCAAGCTGACCGTGATGGTGGGCGGCGATGCGGAAGCGTATGCACGTGCCGAGCCTGTCATCGCCCTGTTCTCGCGCGCCGTCACCTACATGGGCGCCTCCGGTTCCGGCCAGCTCACAAAAATGGTCAACCAGATCTGCATCGCGGGCCTCGTGCAAGCCTTGAGTGAGGGCATTGCCTTTGCGGAAAACGCGGGCCTCGATGCGGCCCTGGTGGTGGACGTGATTTCCAAGGGCGCGGCGCAGTCGTGGCAGCTGGAAAACCGGGGCAAGACCATGATCGAGCGCAAGTTCGACTTCGGTTTTGCCGTCGACCTGATGCGCAAGGACCTGGGCATCTGCCTTGCCGAAGCCAAACGCAACGGCAGCGACTTGCCCGTGACGACCTTGACGGACCAGTTCTATGGCGAAGTGCAGCAGGCGGGCGGCAACCGTTACGATACGTCCAGCCTGATCACCCGCTTGAACAAAAAGTAACTTTTTAACTCTTAGGCAAAGAGCGGCGCGTCCCTGCCAAGGGCCGCGCCGCTTGTCGTTTACGGTGTTGATACCATTAAAACGTCAGTTTCCGGAACATCTGGTTTCGATTTTCATGGAAAAGCATGGACTTCGCTAGCTCATCGTGTATTATTAAAAAACGAGATGAAATGTCCCAATTTTTAAAACATTATGAGCGGACCAGCATGAAAACTAACTCCTCAGCGATAACACGCGTTGTCGACAAGAACATTCCCTACCTGTCTTCCGCCATCGCCATCTGGCGGCCCCGGGCCGTGCTGCGCAGCTGGCCCGGCGTGGCCATCGCGCTGGTGATCGCCCTGTCGGCCACCTTTATTTCCAGCAATTACGGCGGCCCCCAGCTCCTGTATGCGCTGTTCTTCGGCCTGGCCTTCCACTTCCTCGCCTCCGACCCCACCTGCAAGCCCGGCATCGAGTTTTGCAGCAAGGTGCTGCTGCGCACGGGCGTGGCCTTGCTGGGTGCGCGCATCACCTTCAACCAGATCGCCTCGGTCGGCGTGACGCCGTTATTGATCGTCGTGGGCGGCCTGATCGCCACCCTGGGCTTCGGCTACCTGCTGGCCAAATGGCTGAAACGCCCGATCACGGAAGGCATTTTGTCGGGCGGCTCGGTCGCCATCTGCGGCGCCTCGGCTGCGTTGGCCATCTCAGCCGTGCTGCCGCAAACCAAGGAAAACGAAAAATTCACCCTGTTGACGGTGGTGGGCGTGACCTCGCTGTCCACCCTGGCCATGATCGTCTACCCGCTGCTGGTCAAGCTGCTGGGCTTTGACCCGACGGAAGCGGGCGTGTTCATCGGCGGCACCATCCATGACGTGGCGCAAGTGGTGGGTGCCGGCTACCTGGTCAGCAACCATACGGGCGACGTCGCCACCTTCGTGAAACTGACGCGCGTGGCCTGCCTCGTGCCCGTCGTGCTGGGCCTGTCGATCATGTTCAAGCGCAAGGACGGCAAGAGCGAAGTCGATGCGCCGCCGCTGGTACCGTTTTTCCTGATCGGTTTTGTCTGGCTCGTCATCACCAACAGCCTGGGCCTGATCCCGCAGGAAGTGAATGGCTGGATCAACAATGCCTCGCGCGCCTGCCTCGTCATCGCCATCGCCGCCCTGGGCGTGAAAACCTCGTTCCAGTCGTTGGCCTCGCTGGGCTGGCGTCCCGTGATCATGCTCGTGATGGAGACCGTGTGGATCGCCGCCTTCGTCGCCATCGCCGTCCTGCTGACGCGTTAAACGGAACGGCCCCGCCATGAAGATCCTCGTTCTCGGCGCCGGCGTGGTCGGCACGGCATCGGCCTGGTATTTGCGCCAGGCGGGCCACGACGTGCGCGTGTTCGAGCGCCAGGCGGGCGCCGCGCAGGAAACCAGTTTCGGCAACGGCGGGCAGATTTCCGTCTCGCACGCGGAACCGTGGGCCAATCCCGCCACCCTGCGCAAGGTCGTGACCTGGCTGGGCAAGGACGACGCGCCGCTGCTGTTCCGTCCCCGCCTGGACCCGCTGCAATGGCAGTGGGCGCTGCATTATCTGCGCGAATGTTTGCCGTCCAGGGTGGCGCGCAACATGCGCCAGATCGTCGCCTTGGCCGAGTACAGCCGCCAGAGCCTGCAAGCCTTGCGCCGCGAGACGGGCATCGCCTACGACCACCTCGAGCGGGGCATCCTGCATTTCTATACGGACCAGCAGGAGTTTGATAAATCGCAAACGGGCGCGGCGCTCTTGCGCGAGCTGGGCTGTCCGCGCAATACCGTCAGCGCCGATGAGGTGATCCGGCTGGAACCGGCCCTGCGCCACGCGCGCAGCCGCATCGTGGGCGGCGATTTTACGGCCAGCGACGAATCGGGTGACGTGCATCTGTTTACCAAGGCCCTGGCTGCCCGTGCGGCGGCGGCCGGCGTGGATTTTTGCTTTGGCACCACCGTGACGCGGCTGCTGGCCGATGGCGCACGTATCACGGGCGTGGAATGCATTGATGCGCAGGGCCGCCACCGCCTCGAGCATGCGGACGCCGTCGTGGTGGCCATGGGCAGCTTTTCCGCACCGCTGCTGCAGCCGCTGGGCATCCGCCTGATGCTGTATCCGGGCAAGGGCTACTCGGCCACGTATCCGATCATCGACCCCGTCAGCGCACCGAGCGTATCGCTGACGGACGATGGCCACAAGCTGGTGTTTTCGCGCCTGGGCGAGCGCCTGCGCGTGGCGGGCACGTGCGAGCTGAACGGCTACACGCGCGAACTCAATCCCGTGCGCTGCGCCGCCATCACGCGCCGCGTGCAAACGCTGTTTCCCCACGCCTGCGATTACAGCGACCCCGTCTACTGGGCCGGCTTGCGGCCCCTGACGCCCTCGAACGTGCCCTACATCGGCGCCACGCGCTACCGCCAGCTGTTCCTCAACACGGGCCACGGTACCCTGGGCTGGACCATGGGCTGCGGCGCGGGCAGGGCGATCGCCGACCTCGTGTCGGGACGGCGGCCGGAAGTCGATTTTGCGTTTTGCGGGCAACGCTTGGCACCGCAGTCTGCGGCAGAGGAGTTCCGGGGTCAGACCCGCCGGGTCTGACCCCAGCTTTAACTTAGGAGATCACGATGAGAGACGACGCCACCCCCAGCCAACCCCCCGTTGGCCTGACCCTGGCCGGCACCACCTACCAGTCGCGCCTGCTGGTGGGCACCGGCAAATACAAGGATTTTGAGGAAACGCGCCTCGCCATCGAAGAGAGCGGCGCCGAGATCGTCACCGTGACCATCCGCAGGGTGAATATCGGCCAGGAAAAGGGCGAGCCGAACCTGCTCGACTTCATTCCGCCGTCGAAATACACGATCCTGCCCAACACGGGCGGCTGCTACAACGCGCGCGACGCCGTCTACACCCTGCAGCTGGCACGCGAGCTGCTGGGCGGCCACCAGCTGTGCAAGCTGGAAGTGCTCGGCGACGAAAAGACCCTGTTCCCGAACATGCCGGAAACGTTAAAGGCGGCGGAGCAGCTGGTGCGCGACGGCTTCCAGGTGATGGTGTATTGCAGCGACGACCCCATCCAGGCGCGCATGCTGGAAGACATCGGCTGCATCGCCGTCATGCCGCTGGCATCCCTGATCGGCTCGGGCATGGGCATTCTCAATCCATGGAATCTGTCCCTGATCATCGAGCAAGCGCGTGTGCCCGTGCTGGTCGATGCCGGTGTCGGCACGGCGTCGGATGCGGCCATCGCCATGGAACTCGGCTGCGACGGCATCCTGATGAATACCGCCATCGCGGCGGCGCGCGAACCGATACGCATGGCGCGCGCCATGAAACTGGCAGTGCAGGGCGGACGCGAGGCCTATCTGGCCGGACGCATGCCCCGGAGAGCAGGCGTCATGAGCGCCTCGCCCTCGTCGCCGATGGCCGGGCTGATCGCCTGAGTTGCCGCATTTACCGCAGTCTGCAGCACCGTTGTTGATTCTGTTTGAAGCACCCATAAAAACCACAATACCTGGAGATGACATGAAACACACACTCGTAGCGGCAGCCATCCTGGCTTCCTTCGCCGCCGGCAGCGCCGGCGCCCAGTCGTCCGTCACCGTGTACGGCTTGCTCGACGCGGGCTTCACGTCCGAGCACGGCGGTGCGGACGGTTCCGTCACCAAGCTGGCCACCGGCGTGCAGTCGGGCAGCCGCATCGGCTTCAAGGGCACGGAAGACCTGGGCAATAACTTGAAAGCCAACTTCCTGCTGGAAAATGGCCTCGACGTGGACACGGGCGCCAACCGCCAGGGCGCCTTGTTCGGGCGCAAGGCCTACGTGGGCCTGTCCGGCGGCTTTGGCGCCGTGAACCTGGGCTTGCAGCACAACCCGCTGTTCACCGCGCTCGACAATATCGACCCCTTCGAGACGGGCATGACGGGCGCTTCGATCAACCTGATGAGCGTGGCCAGCCTGCGCACGAAAAACTCCATCATGTACGAGACGCCAAAGGTGAACGGCTTGTCGGCCGCCGTCATGGTCGGCCTGGGCGAAAAGCCGGACAGCAATACCCTGGGCCGCACCATCGACTTTTCCATCGACTATGCCAACGGCCCGCTCGTGCTGACCCTGGCGCACGACAACCGCAAGGATACGCCGCTGAACACGGCGAAAGTCACCTTGCTGGGCGGCACCTACGACTTCGGCCCCGCCAAGCTGCACGCCGCGTATGAAACGGACAAGGACGATGCGGGTACGGATTTCCGCGACTACATGCTGGGCGTGTCGGCCCCCGTGGGCGCGGCCGGCAGCGTGATGGCCTCGTACATCCGCAAGGATGACCGCACGAATGCGCGCCGCGGCGGGCGCCAGCTGGCCATCGGCTACACGTATGCCTTGTCCAAGCGCACGAACCTGTACACCTCGTACGGGCGCATCAGCAACGATGGCGCGGGCACCAACTTCGTCGGCGACGCATCGAGCGGCGGCAGCGTGCCCTTGCCTGGCCATAACTCGAGCGCCTTCACGGCCGGCATGCGCCTGAAGTTCTAAGCGCGGCGCCGTAGGAAAACGATGGCGGCTTGTCTGTTGCGGATAAGCCGCCATTGTTGTTTCAGGAGTGGGCCTAAGTCACGGATTCCGGATTCAGGAATGAAACAGTCCGATTTTTCATGAATTTTCATTGACAGCGCATTTCGCAACCGTTAAATTGAACACGTATTTCAAATATCGGAACAAAATATACCGATTTTTCATAAAACCGTAAGGAGACTGAGCCATGACCGATTTGTCCGACCAAAAAGCCGCCGCCGCTGCCGTTCCAGTAGGCCCGCAAAAGATGACGCCTTCCGAAGCGTTCGTGGAAACCCTGGCCGCCAATGGCGTGACCGACATGTTCGGCATCATGGGCTCGGCCTTCATGGACCCGATGGACATCTTCGCGCCCGCCGGCATCCGTTTGATTCCCGTCGTGCACGAGCAGGGCGCCGGCCACATGGCCGACGGCTATGCCCGCGTCTCGGGCCGCCACGGCGTCGTCATCGGCCAGAACGGCCCCGGCATCAGCAATTGCGTCACGGCCATCGCCGCCGCCTACTGGGCGCATACGCCCGTCGTGATCATCACGCCGGAAACGGGCACGATGAGCATGGGCCTGGGCGGCTTCCAGGAAGCGAACCAGTTGCCGATGTTCGAGGAATTCACGAAATACCAGGGTCACGTGACCAATCCCGCCCGCATGGCGGAATTCACGGGCCGCTGCTTCGACCGCGCCATGTCGGAAATGGGTCCGACGCAACTGAACATCCCGCGCGATTATTTTTATGGCGAAATCAAGGCCGAGATCCCCAAGCCGAACCGCCTGGACCGCGGCGCCGGCGGCGAGCAAAGCCTCAACGATGCGGCGGAGCTCTTGGCCAAGGCCAAGTTTCCCGTGATTATCTCGGGCGGCGGCGTCGTCATGGGCGAAGCGATCGAAGAGTGCAAGGCCTTGGCCGAGCGCCTCGGTGCGCCGGTGGTGAACAGCTATCTGCATAACGACTCGTTTCCCGCCAGCCACCCGCTGTGGTGCGGTCCGCTGGGCTATCAAGGCTCGAAGGCGGCCATGAAGCTGATCGCCAAGGCCGATGTGGTCGTCGCCCTCGGTTCGCGCCTGGGACCGTTCGGCACCTTGCCGCAGCACGGCATGGATTACTGGCCGAAGAATGCCAAGATCATCCAGATCGACGCGGACAACAAGATGCTCGGTTTGGTGAAAAAGATTTCGGTGGGTATCTGCGGCGACGCCAAGGCGGCCGCCAAAGCCATCCTGGCGCGCCTCGATGGCAAGACGCTGGACTGCGACGCCACGCGCGACGAGCGCTACGCCACCGTGCAAGCGGAAAAGGCCGCGTGGGAAGAAGAGCTGACCAACTGGACGCACGAGAAAGATGCGTACAGCCTGGACATGATCGAAGAGCAGAAGAAAGAGCCGGGCAATTATCTGCACCCGCGCCAGGTGCTGCGCGAGCTGGAAAAAGCCATGCCGGAAGACGTGATGGTGTCGACCGAC
>Ga0182005_1000030_pt1 | contig 213092 bp, 182 predicted proteins | sample Sormic07211103_1_FD_123021 | JGI IMG/M metagenome (GOLD analysis project Ga0182005, IMG submission 123021) | Rhizosphere microbial communities from Sorghum bicolor, Mead, Nebraska, USA - 072115-103_1 MetaG | ecosystem: Host-associated > Plants > Roots > Rhizosphere | place: USA: Nebraska... | reverse complement strand
TTGCGGCCGTCCGTGGTGGCGCCTTCGGTGGCGACGCGGAAGAATTGGGATTTAGGCATGGTGGCGTGTCTCGGTTGATCGGATAACGCCATGGTCAACGTCTTGGCGCTGCGATTCAATGCGGGGCGGGTTGCTATGGGCCATAGCGACTTTTGCCTTTCCCCGCTCCGCGCGCGCGCGGCCTACGCTGGCGGCATGTTAGGAATCCATCAAACCCCTGAAGAAAAAATCGCCGAACTGGCCGTGCCCGAATCCGAGCCGCGCCGTGCTGCGCGCGCCCTGTACTGGAAGGGCTGGCGCATTTCGTCCATCGCCCGCCACCTGGGGATCAAGCGCAGCACGATCAATAGCTGGAAAGAGCGTGACGAATGGGACAAGGCGCAGGCCATCGAGCACGTCGAGGCGTCGGCCGAGCTGCGCCTGGTGAAACTGATCGAAAAAGAGGTCAAGAGCGGCAGCGACTACAAGGAAATCGACTTGCTGGCGCGCACCATCGTGCAGATGGCGCGCGTGCGCCGCTATGAGCAGCCTGGCGGCAACGAGGTGGACTTGAACCCCAAACTGGCGAACCGCAATGCCGGCCCGAAGAAAAAGCCGACGCGCAACGATTTCAGCGAAGAACAGAAAATCCAGCTGCTCGACGCCTTCCAAGATTCGCTCTTCGATTATCAAAAGGTCTGGTATCGCAACGGCGACCAGCGCACGCGCGCCATTCTCAAAAGCCGCCAGATTGGCGCCACCTGGTACTTCGCGCGCGAGGCACTGGCCGACGCCATGGCGACGGGCCGCAATCAAATCTTCCTGTCCGCGTCCAAGAGCCAGGCGCACGTCTTCAAGCAATACATCGTGCAATTCGCGCGCGAGGCGGCCGGCATCGAGCTGACGGGCGATCCCATCGTGCTGCCGAACGGCGCGCATCTCTACTTCCTGGGCACCAATGCGCGCACGGCGCAGGGCTACCACGGCAATTTCTACTTCGATGAATTCTTTTGGACGCAGAACTTCCAGGAGCTCAACAAGGTGGCCTCGGGCATGGCCATTCACAAGAAATGGCGCAAGACGTATTTTTCCACGCCATCCTCGACCACGCATCAGGCCTATCCGTTCTGGACGGGCGAGCTGTTCAACAAGCGCCGCGCCAAGGCCGACCAGGTGAATATCGACGTGAGCCATGGCCGCTTGTCGTCGGGTTTTACGGGCGAGGACAAGATTTGGCGCCAGATCGTCACCATCCTCGACGCCGAGCGCGGCGGCTGCAACCTGTTCGACATCGACGAGCTGCGCAACTTCGAATACAGCCCCGACCAGTTCGACAACCTGCTGATGTGCAACTTTATCGACGACTCGGCCTCGGTCTTCCCGCTGGCCGAGCTGCAGCGCTGCATGGTCGATTCCTGGGTCGAGTGGGATGACTACAAGCCCTTGCTGGGCCTGCGCCCGTTCGGCAACCGGCCCGTGTGGATCGGCTACGACCCGGCCTTGAACGGCGACAGCGCCGGCTGCGTCGTGCTGGCGCCGCCCATGACGGCCGGCGGCAAGTTCCGCATCTTGGAGCGCCACCAGTGGCGCGGGCAGAGTTTCGAAGATCACGCCGACGCCATCCGCCAGATGACCCAGCGCTACAACGTCGAATACATCGGCATCGATACCACGGGCATGGGCATCGGCGTGCTGCCCATCGTGCGCGGCTTCTTCCCGGCCGTCACGGCGCTGAACTACTCGCCGGAAGTCAAAACCCGCATGGTGCTGAAAGCCAAAAACATCATCAGCAAGGGCCGGCTGGAGTTTGACGCCGGCTGGACGGACATCGCGCAGTCCTTCATGGCCATCCACAAGACCCTCACCCCCAGCGGGCGGCACGTGACCTATGTCGCCGGCCGCAGCGACGAAACCGGCCACGCCGATCTGGCGTGGGCCTGCATGCATGCCCTCGATCACGAGCCCTTCGAAGGCACCACCGACAACCACCACTCTTTCATGGAGATTTATTCTTGAGAAAAGCACGACACTTGCGCGCGCGCGGCCAGCAGGCCCATGGCGCGCCATCAACAGCGACCACGGCGCCGGCCGCCGCCGGCATCGAGGCGTTTTCCTTCGGCGACCCGACGCCCGTGCTGGAGCACGCCGACATTCTCGATTGCTTCGAATGCTGGAAGAACGGCCACTGGTATGAGCCGCCCGTCAACCTGGCGGGCCTGGCCAAGTCCTTCAATGCCGGCGTACACCACAGCAGCGCCATCCACTTCAAGGCCAACGTGCTGGCGTCGACGCTGATCCCCAGCAAGTACCTGTCGCGCGACGCCTTCAAGCGCATGGCCCTGGACTTCCTGACGTTCGGCAATGCCTACCTGGAAGACCGGCCCAGCCGCAGCGGCAAGGCGCTGGCGTACCAGCACGCCTTGGCCAAGTACATGCGGCGCGGCGTCGATCTGGATACCTACTTTTTCGTGAACGGCTACCAGGCCGTGCACCAGTTCGACAAGGGCCGCGTCTTCCACCTGATGGAACCGGACGTCAATCAGGAGCTGTACGGCGTGCCGCAGTACCTGAGCGCGCTGCAATCGGCCTGGCTCAATGAGGCGGCCACCTTGTTTCGCCGCAAGTATTACAAGAACGGCTCACACGCCGGTTTCGTGTTCTACATGACGGATGCCGCGGCGAACACGCAGGACGTGGACAACCTGCGCCAGGCCATGCGCGACAGCAAGGGGCCGGGCAACTTCCGCAACCTGTTCATGTACGCGCCGAACGGCAAGAAGGACGGCATCCAGATTCTGCCCGTGTCGGACGTGGCCGCCAAGGACGAGTTTTTCAACATCAAGAGCGTCACGCGCGACGACCAGCTTGCCGCGCACCGCGTGCCGCCCCAGCTGATGGGCATCCTGCCGAACAATGCCGGCGGCTTCGGCGCCGTCGAACCCGCCGCGCGCGTCTTCGCGCGCAACGAGCTGGTGCCGCTGCAGGCGCAGTTCATGGCGATCAACGAGTGGGCCGGCGTGGAAGTGGTGCGCTTCGCCCCGTATGACCTGGCGACGGGCGGGGAGGGCGCGGCATGAGCGACCATATCGACAACACCGACAAGATCATCTTCGCCGAGGTGGCGCGCGGCCTGGCCGCCGTGCGGCGCCGGCCCGCCTTGGTGGCGCATGGTTGCTGCCACTACTGCGACGAGTCGCTGGCGCCCGCGCTGCTGTTCTGCGATGTGGACTGCCGCGATGACTACGACAAGGAGCAGGCGGCCAAGGCCCGCGCCGGTCGCCCAGGATGACCGCCACGCCGCGATAGCCGGCAGGGCGGGGCCCCGACAGCCCAGCCGCGCCGGAGCGCCCCAGCCACCGCACAGGCCGCCCATGAGGCGGCTTTTTCACGCCCGGACGAAAGATGTTGCACCAGAAGCAAGAAAAAGCCCCGTTTCGGCCCGGCGCGCGCAGTTGTCCCCCCTCCACACCTGCCCGCTATATAGGGGTCTTTTGACTCAAATTTGCGCCATGGCCGAAGGCGCATGAGGACTGGCGCGGCGGGGCGAAAGGGGGGCATGCGAATTGACGCATTTTGACGCACTTTGAGCGGTTTTTCGTGCGGGCGGTGCATGGCTGTGTGGGGAGTGGGGAAGAGGCTCTGTACGTCGATGGGTTGCATTCAAACTTCACAGATCATTCCACTTTAAGAAAGTTAAGCAGTCGATAGTAGAAGCTATCGAAGTTGAGAACAAGACGTTTACTTGAAGCCATTCGTGTACGAGATAGTATGTAAGTGAGTTGGTTTCCGCCAGAGCATCGCGATGGACGGAATAGAAAAGACCCGCATGCGCGGGCCTTTTCTATTTTATTCGGGTAAGCGTAGGCCTGTTAGGTGGCCCTACTCGATTTCCTGCCTTTACTGCGGGTTGTCCCGCTTGCGGCAAAGTCGGGGCAGGTGCGGAAACCACGGGATGTATAGCCGCCGTTCCACCGTAAATGGCGGTAAACACTGCGTTTGCCTCGGCAAGACTGTCATCTGCATCCTGGCGAGTGATAAGCATTGGCCGTTTATAGTCAGCTTTGATTCGTTTAAGATGGAGACTTGTCATAAGTGCACCAATTTGCTTTGATAGCAAACATTTTCTATCTGCCTTAGGAATTCCCGGATTAGATAGGCGTTCAAGCAACTCTTGATGCATGCCGGAGGCACTCCCAGGGCGTAGGTTTCCGGGTGTCGGGAGCTGATTGTGAAACTCTTTCCCATCCTGGTAGATCGTGTAATAGGATCTGGAGCAGATCCCCCGCCAATCGGCTTCGCAGGTTGAAAGGGTATGGTTTTTTGTAACAGAGTTGATGAGGTCTTGCGAGGTCGTTGTCATGCGTTTGACCCGCCAAAACTCACGTGGAACCCTATTGGCATATCTAAGTCTCGTTGGAATAGTCCATCGATGAAGTCCATGTACATGTTGATAGCATCAGAAGAGCTTGCCGCGACGCGATAGGTTAAGTTTATGGTGCGTTGCTCTCCGCGGTCGCCAAAAATTTCAACCTCCGGCCCAGCGCTTAGGAACATATATCCATGTTGCTCAAGGACGCGTCCTGCAACTTCCATGATCTTCCCAGCACTAGGGTCGGTGATTCCTAGTTCATCAAGAACTTCGTCAATCATGAAAATCTCCTCTAAGGAGTACACACTGGTGCACGTATTCTTCGTACTTTGTAAGTGCATGCGCTCTGCTTCACGAGCGAAACTTGCCGCCATGTGGAATGCTCCAGCAGGCTTCGCATACATGACATTTGACCAAAACATGCCTGTAGTAGGACCGCACTTCGCAAAAAGTGCTTGCGCGGCTTCGCACCTACTGTAGTTTGCCAATATAGTTAAGTCTGAGCCTAAATCTTTGTGCGCTCGTTGATCTAATGCAGTAATTGCGCCGTTTAAATCACCGCAAATATGTAACAACGCTGCACGGAGTTCTAATCCTTCATCTGGATTGGAGTTATCCAGCTTGTCGATTTCTGCAAAAATTTCTAGAGCTACTTGTGAGTCACGGTCTAAAAATTTACCTTTATCCACAAACGTATGAATCCGTTCTCTTATTTCATTGGATGTGGTTTGGGGTTGAATTGTCATTTTTACACTATTTTTTGCGTTATGTTCTGTAGGTATTCTACGCGTATCTAAAGAAAATGCTTGCAAAGTTTAACATTTTTGAGGCGTGTGCTTAGCACCTGTGGTTTTGGGTAGTCCAAGTGATGTGGCAGGTGAGGAGTAGGACACTGCCTCTGCCATGTTGGCATGATGGCATGCTTTGTAGATTTTACATTGGCCCGACGAATCTGTAACGCCTCCACCGAGACGGTGGCCAGTGATCCGTCCTTCCACAGTGTCTGAAATTACGACCAGTTCTGCATTTATTCCGGCCGCCAAGATCTCCGAACCCCGTATTGTGTAACCATGAGCAAGGTGCCGATCTCAGATCACCGTGTGAGGTGCGTACACAGAAAAAAAAGCTGTCATTTTGTTGTCATTCCTAGGCTAAAACAGCCCAAAAACAACCCAAATAATGACAGCCTTGTTCTTGCTAACTACTTGATTCTAAAGAATTCAGTGGTGGAGACGGCGGGAATCGAACCCGCGTCCGCAAGCACTCCACAGACAGTTCTACATACTTAGCACTATCATTTAATTTAACTCAGCCAGCACGGATGTGCACGTTATGGGCAAGCGAGTTACCTATTATTTAGTCGGACGCTAAGTAACCCAGCATACGACGAGTCCCTGTAAATGACTCTAGAGCTTTTGACGGCCCACCCCAGGGACGAGGTGTTCTAGAGCTAACAGCGATTAAGCTGCCAGTGCGTACGAGTTATCGTTTGCAGTTAAGTTTTTTCAGGTTGTATTTACGAGGTAGCCCGCCCTCGGTATGCCCTGCGCTGCTTTGCAACCCACGTCGAAACCAGGTCGTCCCCACAGAACCTTCATTGTAGCGCAATCCGCCCACTCTTGCATGATGCATTCGCAGTAATGGACATAAGACCAGGCAGACGCAGTTTCAATTCATCAAGCCGCCAGCTGCCGCTCCTGCGCCGCCTTCACCACGCCAGTCACCAGTTCCAGCAACGCTTGCGGCGTGTCCAGCAAATGGTCGGCATTCCAGTGCTGCGGCTCGACGGGGCCGCAGTAGCCCCAGGCGCAGGCGACCGTGCGCATGCCGGCGGCGCGGCCGGCCTGGATGTCGCGCAGGTCGTCGCCCACATACCAGCAGTCTTCCGGCGCCAAGTCCAGGCGGCGCGCCGCTTCCAGCAGGGGGGCGGGGTGGGGTTTCGGGTGGGGCATGGTGTCGCCCGAGATCACGCAGCCGGCGCCGCCCAGGCCGATCTGGCCGACCAGCGGGTCGGTGAAGCGGGCGGCCTTGTTGGTGACCACGCCCCAGGCCAGGCCCAGCGCTTGCAAGCCGTCGAGCATGGCGGGGATGCCGTCGAATAAACGGCTTTCCACGGCCAGGGCCGCTTCGTAATTGTTCAGGAAGCCGTCTTTCAGGGCTTCGTAGCCGCTTTCGCCTGGTGCGATGCCATACGACGCGCCGATCATGCCGCGCGCGCCGGCCGAGGCTGTGGGGCGCAGGATGTCATACGGGGTCGGCGCCAGGCCGGCGCGCGCGCGCAGCAGGTTGATGGCCGCCGCCAGGTCGGGCGCGGTGTCGGCCAGGGTGCCGTCGAGGTCGAACAGGATGGCGCGCGGGGCTGGCAGATGGTCAGTGATCATGGCGGGCAAAGTGTGTCAAGTAGGAATGAAAAATGGCGGCCGCAGCCGCCTTGTATTGTGCGTGATGGTTACAGCGGCCGGGTGCAGGCCACCAGGTAGTTGACGCTGGTATCGCTATTAAGTGAGTAAATCTTGGTCAGCGGATTGTAGCCCATGCCGCGCATGCTGTTGACGTCCAGGCCGGCGCTGCGCACGTATTGCGACAGTTCGGCCGGGGTGATGAACTTGTCATAGTCGTGCGTGCCCTTCGGCAGCAGGCGCAGCAGGTATTCGGCGCCCAGGATGGCGAACAGGTACGCTTTCGGGTTGCGGTTCAGGGTCGACAAGAAGACGTGGCCGCCCGGTTTCACCAGGGTGGCGCAAGCCTTGACGATGGCGGCGGGGTCCGGCACGTGCTCGAGCATTTCCATGCACGTCACGACGTCGTACTGGCCCGGCTCTTCCTCGGCCATGGCTTCGGCGGCGATCAGCTTGTAGCGCACCTTGGCGCCCGATTCCAGACTGTGCAGGTCGGCCACTTTCAATGCCTTGTCGGACAGGTCGATGCCCGTGACGTCGGCGCCCTTGCGGGCCATCGATTCGGCCAGGATGCCGCCGCCGCAGCCGATGTCGATCACGCGCTTGCCGGCCAGCGGCACTTTTGCGTTGATCCATTCCAGGCGCAGGGGGTTAATTTCGTGCAGGGGACGAAACTCGGAAGTGGGGTCCCACCAGCGGTGGGCCAGCTCACTGAATTTTTGGATTTCGAGAGGGTCGGCGTTCATAGGTCGAATAATAGCGGCAATTTTACAATTGGGCAGCCACGGACGAAAAAAAACCCCGCCGTGGCGGGGTTTTTCATGCTGTTCTTGACTTGCGCGATGACTCGCGGCAAGTCCAGGGGTTCAGCTATTACTTGTTGCGGGTACCAACAACTTCGATTTCCACGCGACGGTTTTTCGCACGGCCTTCGGCAGTTTTGTTATCAGCAACAGGTTGTTTCTCGCCTTTGCCTTCGGTGTACACGCGGTTGCTTTCAACGCCTTTGGTGACCAGGTAGGCTTTGACAGCATCAGCACGACGTACCGACAGTTTTTGGTTGTAAGCATCGGTGCCGACGGAGTCGGTGTGACCCACAGCGATGATGACTTCCAGGTTGATGCCGCCCAGTTGTGCGGTCAGCTCGTCCAGCTTGGCTTTGCCTTCTGGCTTCAGCGTAGCTTTGTCGAAATCGAAGAAGGCATCAGCAGCGAAGCTGACTTTTTCCGAGGTAGGAGCAACGACGACTGGTACTGGCACGACAACGGCTGGTGCCGGTGCTGGTACGACTGGCGCTGGAGGCGCTACGCATTTGCCGTCTTGCAGGGTTTCTGGCTCTACGCACAGTGGCACGTCGCAACCTGGCACTGCGTCAGCAGGTGTCCAGTAGCCGGTGCGCCAGCACAGGCCGAATGGGTCACGCACGATTACGCCGCGGGCATCTTGCACGTAAGCGCTTTTTGGGCTTGGTGCTTTGATGTCAGTGGTAACTGGCGCGAATGGTGGGGAGGTTGGGGTTTGGGCCGAAGCCGAGCCAGCAATCACTGCGGATGCAGCGAAAAACAGCGTTACAAATTTATTCATTCTTTTTTCCTTTCGGGGGGTGATATCCGCAGAACAACACTGCGCTACTGGTGCTACGTGCCAAGATTTTATCATGTAGACCATATGCGCTCGTTTCAGATTGCGAAACTAGCAATTAACTTCTCAGTCATTTTGCCACACGCATCAGGGGCACACGACCGTGGTTAAATCAAAGCTTGCCCGATTTTAGACCGCGCGTTGTTTTTGCGCAACGAAAATGCCCATTTGTAACGCGTCTGTAACAATTGATCGTTTTTTTTGCCTCTTTTAAGGGCAGGCGTCTTGAACTGATATTGCCATTGTGCATTATCGACAGGTCAACATGCACGCCCCCGGTGCAAACTGCCAATCTTGTTGGTATGGCCAATTTGTACAGGTAGCTGGGCGCGCATGCTAAAATCGTGCGCTTGACTGTCAAGAGTGTCGAGCAAATGCCCACGGCGGCACTGCATGGCCACGACGACAGCCACCCAGGATATGCAGTATTGCGTCATACATTGCGTAACAGATAAGTTAACCACAGCCTGAGATCAGTCGAACCGCCAATGGATCAATTCGCAAAAGAAACAATTCCTATTTCCCTCGAAGAAGAGATGCGCAAGAGCTACCTCGATTACGCCATGAGCGTGATCGTCGGTCGCGCCTTGCCCGATGCGCGCGACGGCTTGAAGCCAGTGCACCGCCGCGTCTTGTTCGCGATGCATGAAATGAATAACGTGTGGAACCGCCCTTACGTCAAGTGCGCCCGCGTGGTCGGCGAAACCATGGGTAAATACCATCCCCACGGCGATGCCTCGATCTACGACACCTTGGTGCGCATGGCGCAAGATTTTTCGCTGCGCTACATGCTCGTCGATGGCCAGGGCAACTTCGGTTCCGTCGACGGCGACGGCGCCGCAGCGATGCGTTACACCGAGTGCCGCCTGGACAAGATCGCCAGCGAGCTGCTGGCCGATATCGACAAGGACACCGTCGACTTCCAGCCCAACTACGACGGCAAGGAAAAGGAACCGACGGTCTTGCCGACGCGTATCCCGAACCTGCTGATCAATGGCTCGTCCGGTATCGCCGTCGGCATGGCGACGAACATCCCGCCACACAACATCACCGAAGTCATCGACGGCGCGCTGCACGTGCTGCGCAACCCCGAGTGCACGATCGATGAATTGATCGAGCTGATCCCGGCGCCGGACTTCCCGACGGCCGGCATCATCTATGGTGTGTCCGGCGTGCGCGACGGCTACCGCACGGGCCGCGGCCGCGTCGTCATGCGCGCCAAGACCCACTTCGAGGAATACGGCAAGGATGGCGGCCGCATCGCCATCATCGTCGACGAGCTGCCATTCCAGGTCAACAAGAAATCCTTGCTGGAACGCATCGCTGAAAACGTGCGCGACAAGAAGCTCGACGGCATTTCCGACATCCGCGACGAATCCGACAAGTCGGGCATGCGCGTGGTGATCGAACTGAAACGGGGCGAAGTGCCGGAAGTGGTGCTGAACAACCTGTACAAGCAGACCCAGTTGCAAGACACCTTCGGCATGAACATGGTGGCCCTGGTCGATGGTCAGCCGAAGCTGCTGAACCTCAAGCAGATGCTGCAATGCTTCCTGTCGCACCGCCGCGAAGTGGTCACGCGCCGCACCGTGTTCGAACTGCGCAAGGCGCGCGAACGCGGTCACGTGCTCGAAGGCCTGGCGGTCGCGCTGGCCAACATCGATGACTTCATCGCCATCATCAAGGCCGCGCCGACGCCGCCGATCGCCAAGGTCGAACTGATGGCCAAGGCCTGGGATTCGTCCGTCGTGCGCGAAATGCTGGCCCGTACGGGCGACGGCACGACGCCGGGCGGCGTGGATGCCTACCGTCCGGAAAACCTGCCGAAGCATTACGGCATGCAGATCGATGGCCTGTACAAGCTGTCGGACGACCAGGCGCAGGAAATCTTGCAGATGCGCCTGCAGCGCCTGACCGGCCTGGAGCAGGACAAGATCGTCAACGAGTACAAGGACGTGATGGAACATATCGCCGACTTGCTCGACATCCTGGCCAAGCCGGAACGCGTCACCGTCATCATCACCGATGAAATGACGGCGGCGAAGAACGAATACGGCGCCGGCAACAAGGACGTGCGCCGCTCGCAGATCGAGTTGAACGCGACCGACCTCGAGACGGAAGACCTGATCACGCCGCAGGACATGGTCGTGACCCTGTCGCACACCGGCTACATGAAGGCGCAGCCGATTTCCGAATACCGCGCGCAGAAGCGCGGCGGCCGCGGCAAGCAGGCCATGGCGACGAAAGAGGAAGACTGGATCGACCAGCTGTTCATCGCCAACACGCACGACTACATCCTGTGCTTCTCGGATCGTGGCCGCATGTACTGGCTGAAGGTGTGGGAAGTGCCGCAAGGCTCGCGCAATTCGCGCGGCAAGCCGATCGTCAACATGTTCCCGCTGCAGGACAACGAAAAGATCACCGTGATCCTGCCGCTGTCGGGCGAGAACCGCACGTTCCCGGAAGACCATTACGTGTTCATGTCGACCAGCCTCGGTACTGTCAAGAAGACGCCGCTGAAGGACTTCAGCAATCCACGCAAGGCCGGCATCATCGCGGTCGACCTGGACGACGGCGACTTCCTGATCGGCGCGGCGCTGACCGACGGCCAGCACGACGTGATGCTGTTCTCCGATTCGGGCAAGGCAGTGCGTTTCGACGAAAACGATGTGCGTCCGATGGGCCGCACGGCGCGCGGCGTGCGCGGCATGAACCTGGAAGAAGGCCAGCACGTGATCGCCCTGCTGGTGGCCGAGAACGAGCAGCAGTCGGTGCTGACGGCCACGGAAAACGGCTACGGCAAGCGTACGCCGATCACCGAGTACACGCGCCATGGCCGTGGCACGAAAGGCATGATCGCCATCCAGACCAGCGAGCGCAACGGTAAAGTGGTTGCCGCGACCCTGGTCGATACCAGCGATGAAATCATGCTGATCACCACCGGTGGCGTCCTGATCCGCACCCGCGTGTCGGAAATCCGCGAGATGGGCCGCGCGACGCAGGGCGTGACCCTGATCGCCGTGGAAGACGGCACCAAGCTGTCCGGCCTGCAGCGCGTGGTGGAAACGGATATCGACGAAGTCGAGCTGACGACGGAGGCGGGCACGGATGCCGCACCGGCAGCGGCCGAACCAGCCGATCCTGTCGACCCGGCCCAGCCGGAGTAAGATGATTGGGGCTCTTTCGGGAGCCCCAATTGCTATTGGCGTGCCTTTTCGTGGTGCCGCCAGCAGAATTTCGTAGGTCGGCTTAGCCCGTCGGGCGTAGGCCGACATGCATCCGGCAGTGCCCTTTTACCATTCATTCAACATCCCGCATGCCATGAGAAAAATCGTCGCCACCTTCTTCGCCGCGTTTTCGCTGGCCTTTCTTGCGACCCTGCCGGCCCTGGCCCAGAGCACGCAAGCCGCGCCCGCGCGCCAGGCGGCGCCCAGCCCCGCCATGAAAGTGGCCGTGCGGCGCATGCTCGACGCGATGCAGTTCCCGCAGCTCACGCGCAGCATCTTCGACCAGATGCTGCAATCGGTGCCGGCCATGATACGCCAGTCGGCCCTGCAGCAAATCAGCAGCAACCCGAACCTGGACGAGCAGCGCAAGGCGCGCGCGCTGGCCAATGCCGAAGAAGAGATCCCCCTCGCCATCGCCACCCTGACGCAGGTGCTGGCCGATCCGACCCTGATCGACGAGCTGGGCGCCGAAATGGTGCCCCTGTACGCGCGCTTTTACACGGTGCCGGAAGTCGAGCAGCTGACGGCCTTCTACAAGACGCCGCTGGGACGCAAGATGCTGGCCACCATGCCGCAACTGTCTGCCGAGTCGATGGCCATCAGCCAGCGCGTGCTGATCCCTCGCGTGAATGCCGTGCTCGACCAGGTCATACGGACGGCCACGCAGTCGCCCCAATAATTTCATTTTGCCAAGGACCGTATCGTGACCCATATCTACAACTTCTCCGCCGGCCCGGCCGTCCTGCCCAAGGAAGTGCTGGCGCAAGCGGCCGCCGAAATGCAGGACTGGCATGGCAGCGGCATGTCGGTGATGGAAATGAGCCACCGTGGTCCCGAGTTCATCTCCATCTACAAGCAGGCCGTGGCCGACCTGCGCGAGTTGCTGGCCGTGCCCGAGAACTATAAAATCCTGTTCCTGCAGGGTGGCGGCCTGGGCGAAAACGCTATCATCCCGATGAACCTGGTGGGCCTGGCCGCGCAGCAGCCGGCCACCGTCGACTTCGTGCACACGGGCTCGTGGTCGGGCAAGTCGATCCAGGAAGCGGCCAAGTATGCCAATGTGAACGTGGCCGCGTCCTCGAAGGCCGCCCGTTTCACGGGCGTGCCGCCCGTCGCCGAATGGAAGCTGACGCCGGGCGCCGCCTACCTGCACATCTGCACCAATGAAACCATCGACGGCGTGGAATTCCAGCAGGCGCCAAGCGTGCCGGCAGGCACCACCATCGTGGCCGACATGTCCTCGCACATCCTGTCGCGCGTGATCGACGTGTCGCAATACGGCGTCATCTTCGGCGGCGCGCAGAAAAATATCGGCCCGGCCGGCCTGACCCTGGTCATCGTGCGCGAAGACTTGCTGGGCAAGGCGCTGCCGATCTGCCCGTCGGCTTTCGACTGGACCATCGTGGCCGAACATGAGTCGATGTACAACACGCCGCCTACCTACGGCATCTATATCGCCGGCCTGGTTTTCCAGTGGCTCAAACGCCAGGGTGGCGTGGCAGCCATGGAACAGCGTAATATTGAGAAAGCGGCGCTGCTGTACGCGGCGCTCGATGCGGACGACTTCTACCAGAACCGGGTCGACCCCGCATACCGCTCGCGCATGACCATCCCGTTCTATCTGCGCGATGAAAGTCTGAACGACGCATTCCTGGCCGGCGCCAAGCAGCGCGGCCTGCTGCAACTGAAGGGCCACAAGTCCGTCGGCGGCATGCGTGCATCGATCTATAACGCGATGCCGATCGAGGGCGTGCAAGCCCTGGTCACCTATTTGAACGAGTTTGCCGGACGCTGAGTCGCTTAAGCGACCGCGCCGGCCCGCCGCCGGCGCAGGCCGCGCGGCAATGATTGAAGTACAGCTGACGAAACAAACCAACCATGACCGATAAATTGAAACCGCTGCGCGAACAGATCGATGCGATCGACGCGCAAATCCTCGAACTGCTGAACCGCCGCGCGCAGATCGCCCAGCAGGTAGGCCACGTGAAGGCCGAGACGCAGGCGCCCGTGTTCCGCCCCGAGCGCGAGGCGCAGGTGCTGCGCGGCGTGGCCGAGCGCAATCCCGGCCCCATGGGCAACCGCGAAGTGCAGACCATCTTCCGCGAAATCATGTCGTCCTGCCGCTCGCTGGAAAAGCGCGTCACCGTGGCGTATCTTGGCCCGGCCGGCACCTTCAGCGAGCAGGCCGTGTACCAGCAGTTCGGCAGCGCCGTCGAAGGCTTGCCGTGCGCGTCCATCGATGAAGTATTCCGTTCCGCCGAGGCGGGAACGGCGGACTTCGGCGTCGTGCCGATCGAAAATTCCTCGGAAGGCGCCGTCAACCGCACCCTGGACATGATGCTGCAGACGAGCCTCATCATCAGCGGCGAAGTGGCGATCGCCGTGCACCACAGCCTGATGACGAAGAGCGGCAACATGGATGGCGTCACGGCCATCTGCGCCCATTCGCAGGCGCTGGCGCAGTGCCAGGTCTGGCTGAACCAGAACTACCCGCACATCGAGCGCCGCGCCGTGGCCTCGAACGCCGAGGCTGCGCGCATGGCCGGCGAAGACGGCACGGTGGCCGCGATTGCCAGCGAACTGGCGGGCGCGCAGTACAAGCTGGGCGTGGTCAAGGGCCATATCCAGGACGACCCGCACAACCGCACGCGCTTTGCCGTCGTGGGCACCTTGCAGACGGCGCCGTCGGGCAAGGACCAGACCTCGCTGGTGCTGGCCGTGCCGAACAAGGCGGGCGCCGTGTACCAGTTGCTGGCGCCCCTGGCCAAGCACGGCGTGTCTATGACGCGCTTCGAGTCGCGCCCGGCGCGCATGGGCAGCTGGGAGTATTATTTCTATGTCGACGTGGAGGGCCACGTGCATGACGCGGCCGTCGCCCAGGCGCTGGCCGAGCTGCAGGGCAATGCGGCGTTTTTCAAGGTGCTGGGGTCGTATCCGGTCAGTCTGTGACTTCGTTGACTGGTGTCGGATTACGCTGCGCTAATCCGACCTACTGTAAGCTGTAGGTTGGGTTAGCGAAGCGTAACCCAACAACAGCCACCAGCCTAATCAATTACCAACTTTTAAAGAACACCATGTCTAAAAATATCGGTCCAGAATACGTCCGCGCCATCGCCCCTTACCAGAGCGGCAAACCGATCGCGGAAGTCGCGCGCGAATTTGGCCTCGACGAGGCAGCCATCGTCAAGCTGGCGTCGAATGAAAACCCGTACGGCATGCCGGAATCGGCGAAGCAGGCGATGATCGCCGCCATCGACGACCTGGGCCGCTACCCGGACGCCAACGGCTTCGACTTGAAAGCCGTGCTGTCCAAGCGCTACGACGTGCCGGCCGACTGGATCACCCTGGGCAATGGCAGCAACGACATCCTGGAAATCGCCGCGCACGCGTTTGTGCAGCATGGTCAATCCGTCGTCTACTCGCAGTACTCGTTCGCCGTATATGCGCTGGCCACGCAAGGCCTGGGCGCGCGCCACATCGTCGTGCCGGCGCAAGCCTACGGCCATGACCTCGACGCCATGGCGGCGGCGATTGCCGACGACACGCGTCTGGTCTTCATCGCCAATCCGAACAACCCGACCGGCACCTTCCTGTCGGCCGCGCAGCTCGAAGCCTTCCTCAAGAAAGTGCCGGCGCACGTGGTCGTCGTGCTGGACGAGGCCTACAACGAATTCCTGTCGGCCGACGACCAGTACGAGTCGACGGCGTGGGTGCGCCAGTATCCGAACCTGGTGGTCTCGCGCACCTTGTCGAAGGCGTATGGCCTGGCCGGCCTGCGCATCGGCTTTGCCATCGCCCAGCCGGTGCTGACGGACCTGATGAACCGCATCCGCCAGCCGTTCAACGTCAATTCGCTGGCGCAGGCCGCCGCGATTGCCGCCCTGAACGACAAGGCCTTCCTCGAGCAAAGCGCGCGCAACAACGCGGCCGGCTACCAGCAATTCACGGAAGCGTTTACGCAACTGGGCCTGGAGTATGTGCCATCGCACGGCAATTTCGTGCTGGTGAAGGTGGGCGACGATGATGAGGCGGGCGCGCGCGTCAACCTGGCATTGCTCAAGCAGGGCGTGATCGTGCGTCCCGTCGGCAGCTACGGCTTGCCGCAATGGTTGCGCATTTCCATCGGCCTGCCGCAGGAAAATGCCATCTTCATCGCCGCGCTGACGAAAGCGCTGGCCTGACCTTATGACGACGCCTGCACTGAACAAGGTCGTTATCTTTGGCGTAGGCCTGATCGGCGGCTCGTTCGCGCGCGCCCTGAAGCACGCGGGTGCTGTCGGCACGGTGGTCGGCATGGGCCGCTCGCCGGCCTCGATGGCGCGCGCGCTCGAGCTGGGCATCATCGACGAGATCGGCGGCGACATGGCTGCTGCCTTGCTTGGCGCCGACCTGGTGCTGTTGGCCGCGCCCGTGGCGCAGACGGGCGCCATCCTGGCGTCCATCGCGCCGCACCTGCGGCCCGGTACCATCGTCACCGATGCGGGCAGCACGAAAAGCGACGTGGTGGCGGCCGCGCGCGCGGCCCTGGGAGGCAAGGTGGCGCAATTCGTGCCCGGCCACCCGATCGCGGGACGCGAGACGAATGGCCCCGATGCGGCCATCATCGATCTGTATCAAGGCAAGAAGGTGGTGCTCACGCCGCTGGCGGAAAACGCCGCACCTGACGTCGAACGCGTGGCGGCCGCGTGGCGCGCCTGCGGCGCCATCCTGCACACCTTGAGCCCCGAAGAACATGACAAGGTGTTTGCCGCCGTCAGCCATCTGCCGCATTTGCTGGCCTTTGCGCTGGTCGACGACATCGCCAACAAACCGCACGCGGGCCTGCTGTTTCAATACGCGGCCAGCGGCTTTCGCGACTTTACGCGCATCGCCGGCTCATCGCCGGAAATGTGGCGCGACATCAGCCTGGCCAACCAGCCGGCGCTGCTGCATGAACTGGACGCCTACCTGGCGCAGTTGACGACCTTGCGCGCCCACCTGGCCGCGCACGACGGCGCCGCCATCGAGGGCGTGTATGCGAACGCCCAGCACGCGCGGCAGCAATGGATCGAGGCGATTGAAACGGCGGAAATGCCGGCCGCGCCCACACGATAAATACTCAAGGATTCCAGCATGACCCAGACCAAGCACTACCCCCACCATATCGATCTGAAGCCGGTGATGCACGCCGAAGGCACGGTGCGCTTGCCCGGCTCGAAAAGCATTTCCAACCGCGTGCTGCTGCTGGCCGCGCTGGCCAAGGGCACGACGAAGATCATCGACTTGCTCGCCTCCGACGACACCTTCGTCATGCTGACGGCATTGACGTCGCTGGGCGTCAAATGGACGCAGGATGAATTGACGGGCGACCCGGCCACGGCCCACCAGGTGCACCACGTGGAAGGCTGCGGCGGCGTGTTTCCGCACCACGAGGCGGACCTGTTCATGGGCAACGCCGGCACGGCGATCCGCCCGCTGACGGCTGCGCTGGCCGTGATCGGCGGCGACTACACGCTGCACGGCGTGTCGCGCATGCACGAGCGCCCCATCGGCGACCTGGTCGACGCGCTGAACGCCGTCGGCACGCAGATCGAGTACACGGGCGAGCAGGGCTTCCCGCCGCTGCGCATCCGCCGCGGCCACATCCACGCGCAACGCATCGCCGTGCGCGGCAACGTGTCGAGCCAGTTCCTGACAGCCTTGCTGATGGTGGCGCCGCTGATGGCGCGCGACCATGCCGTGACCATCGATGTGACGGGCGAGCTGATCTCGAAGCCGTATATCGAGATCACCCTGAACCTGATGCGCCGCTTCGGCGTGACGGTCGAGCATGACGGCTGGCAGTCGTTCACCGTGCAGCCGGGCCAGCAGTATCAAAGCCCGGGCACGATCCACGTCGAAGGCGATGCCTCGTCGGCCTCGTATTTCCTGGCGGCCGGCGCCATCGGCGGCGGTCCCGTGCGCGTGGAAGGCGTGGGGCGCGACAGCATCCAGGGCGACGTGCGTTTCGTCGAAGCCTTGCAGCAGATGGGCGCCACCATCACCATGGGCGAGAACTGGATCGAGGCCCGTTCGAACGGCGTCTTGACGGCCGTCGACATGGACTTTAATCACATCCCCGACGCGGCCATGACGATCGCCGTGGCCGCCCTGTACGCGGACGGCACCTCGACCTTGCGCAACATCGCCAGCTGGCGGGTGAAGGAAACCGACCGCCTGGCCGCCATGGCGACGGAATTGCGTAAACTCGGCGCCGAAGTGGAAGAGGGCGCCGATTACCTGCGCGTGACGCCGCCGGCCGAGATCCAGGCGGCGACCATCGACACGTATGACGACCACCGCATGGCCATGTGCTTCTCGCTCGCCTCGCTCGATGGCGCCGCCCGCCGCGGCAACGAGATGCGCATCAACGATCCGAAATGCGTGGCCAAGACCTTCCCCGAGTATTTCGCCGCCTTCGCGGGGATTGCCAAAGATACTCTTATTTAACCGAAATCCGGGGTCAGACCCTCTCCACCCGCAACGCCAGTTCAGGCGTTGACGCAAGCGGGGGTCTGACCCCAGCCCTTGCCTTGGGGTTCAGTTCTTTTTAAAGTGACAAAATAATGCCAACATCCACCATCCCAGTCATCGCCATCGACGGCCCCACCGCTTCCGGCAAGGGCACGGTGGCGCACCGCGTGGCCGACAAGCTGGGCTTTCATTACCTGGACTCGGGCGCGCTGTACCGGCTGACGGCCTTGAGCGCGCTGCGCCGCGGCACGGACCTGCGCGACGAGCACGCGCTGGCCAAGCTGGCCGAGCACTTGCCTTGCCACTTTGCCAATGGCGAGATCCTGCTGGCGCAGGAAAACGTCACCGAGCACATCCGTGCCGAAGAAGTCGGCAACACGGCGTCGAAAATTGCCGTGTTGCCAACGGTACGCCAGGCCCTGGTCAGCTTGCAGCTGGGTTTTCGCAAGACGCCGGGCCTGGTGGCGGACGGGCGCGACATGGGCACGGTGATCTTCCCGCATGCCCAATTGAAGGTGTTCCTCACTGCCAGTGTCGAGGCGCGCGCGCAACGGCGCTACAAGCAATTGATAGACAAGGGTTTTTCTGCTAATATGGAAGACCTTCTGATGGATTTGCAGGCGCGGGACGAACGTGATACTCACCGTGCGATTGCGCCGCTGGTCCCCGCGGAAGGGGCGCATGTCCTCGATACGTCGGAAATGACGGCAGATGATGCCGTTGAAACCGTGTTGAAATGGTATGCAGCTGCAGCAAAATAGCGTGTTGTTGTGCTATGTGGTGCCCGTTGACGGCTCCTGGCCTGTCCGGGTGTGTCAAAAACCTAACCCAGTTTAAGTCGCATCGTGCGATCTCTGCTGGATAACCTGTGTGAACCCTATGTCTACTGTTACAACTAACGAATCTACCGGTATGGAAAGTTTTGCTGCGCTCTTCGAGGAATCGTTGTCGCGTCAAGATATGCGCTCCGGCGAAGTTATTTCCGCTGAAGTCGTGCGCCTCGACCACAATTTCGTGATCGTGAACGCTGGCCTCAAATCCGAAGCATTCATCCCTGTCGAAGAATTCAAGAACGACCACGGCGAACTGGAAGTCAAAGTTGGTGACTTCGTTTCCGTGGCGATCGAATCGCTGGAAAACGGTTTCGGCGATACCATCCTGTCGCGCGATAAAGCCAAGCGTCTGGCTTCGTGGCTGGCTCTGGAAAAAGCGATGGAATCGGGCGAAATCGTCGTCGGTACCGTCAATGGTAAAGTCAAAGGCGGTCTGACCGTGTTGACCAACGGCATCCGCGCATTCCTGCCGGGTTCGCTGGTTGATACCCGTCCTGTCAAAGACACCACCCCATTCGAAGGCAAAACCCTCGAATTCAAAGTGATCAAGCTGGATCGCAAGCGTAACAACGTGGTTCTGTCCCGCCGCGCCGTCATCGAAGCTTCGATGGGCGAAGAGCGTCAGAAACTGATGGAAACGCTGAAAGAAGGCACGGTCGTGACCGGCGTCGTCAAAAATATCACCGACTACGGCGCGTTCGTGGATCTGGGCGGTATCGATGGCCTGCTGCACATCACCGACCTGGCATGGCGCCGTGTACGTCACCCGTCGGAAGTCCTGACGGTTGGCCAGGAAATCACCGCCAAGGTCCTGAAGTACGATCAAGAGAAAAACCGTGTTTCGCTGGGCGTGAAACAACTGGGCGACGATCCTTGGACCGGTCTGTCCCGTCGTTACCCACAAAGCACCCGTCTGTTCGGTAAAGTAACGAACCTGACCGACTACGGCGCGTTCGTTGAAGTGGAACAGGGTATCGAAGGTCTGGTACACGTTTCCGAAATGGACTGGACGAACAAAAACGTTGCTCCTAACAAAGTTGTCCAACTGGGCGACGAAGTAGAAGTAATGGTTCTGGAAATCGACGAAGAGCGTCGTCGTATCTCGCTGGGTATGAAACAGTGCAAAGCCAACCCTTGGGATGACTTTGGCGTGACCCACAAGAAGGGCGATAAAGTCCGCGGCGCGATCAAATCGATCACCGACTTCGGCGTGTTCATCGGCCTGGCCGGCAACATCGACGGTCTGGTGCACCTGTCCGACCTGTCCTGGACCGAAACCGGCGAAGAAGCCGTGCGTCGCTTCAAGAAAGGTGACGAACTGGAAGCCATCGTTCTGGCCATCGACGTTGAGCGCGAGCGCGTTTCCCTGGGCGTCAAGCAACTGGAAGGTGACCCATTCAACAACTTCGCAGCCATGAACGACAAAGGCTCGCTGGTAACCGGTACCGTTAAATCGGTTGAGCCTAAAGGCGCCGTGATCCAACTGTCCGAAGAAGTTGAAGGCTACCTGCGCGCTTCCGAAATCTCGCGCGACCGCGTTGAAGATGCTGGTACGCACCTGAAAGTCGGCGACACCGTCGAAGCGATGGTGTTGAACATCGACCGCAAAGCCCGTGGTATCCAACTGTCGATCAAAGCGAAAGACAACGTTGAAACCCAGGAAGCAATGCAGAAGATGGCAGCTACCGACAACAACGCAGCTTCGGGCACCACCAGCCTGGGCGCCTTGTTGAAAGCTAAGTTCGATAACAAGAACTAAGACTTCGCGGATACTGGCAGATGACAAAGTCCGAGCTGATCAACCGCCTCGCTGAGCGTTATTCTCAGCTGGTGGCGAAAGATGCGGAGTATGCCGTCAAGACCATTCTCGATGCGATGACCAACGCCCTGGCGACCGGTCAGCGTATCGAGATCCGCGGTTTTGGCAGTTTTGCCCTGAACAGCAGGCCCCCGCGCATCGGCCGCAACCCGAAGTCCGGCGACAAGGTGATGGTTCCTGAAAAACGGGTACCCCACTTCAAACCGGGCAAACAGTTGCGCGAGCGGGTGGACGCGATGGTCGGGCAACCGATTATCGAGGATTAATCGTCTGCTGGAAGGCGGAAAATAAAGAGCGGCGTCCTTGGATGCCGCTTTTTTTTGTTAATATGCCGTAGAGCACTAATCAAACCTACTGCGCGTCGCGATTTGCGGCCTGCGATGCTCACCGTACTAAGGTACGGTTGCGCTTCTTGGCCACAACTCACTGCCGCTCGCTACGGTTTGATCAGCACTCTACGTTTGTGCCATGTGGCACGGGCATTTTTTTGTTCTCTCTGGACCTATCGATGAAAATCATCTCCACCATCGTTGGCTGTGTTCTTTTCGTCCTGTTCTTCAGTTTTGCGCTGAAGAATGCGCAGGTTGTCGACCTGCATGTTTTCCTCAATTATGAAATTCGCGGCCCCCTGGTCCTGATGCTGCTGGGCTTTTTTGTCGCCGGCGCCAGCCTGGGCGTATTGGCGCTGACGCCGACCGTGTTCCGTCACCGCCGCGAAGCGAGCAAGCAAAAAACCACCATTGCCGCGCTGCAGACCGTTGGCGTGGCCAGCAATGTCCAGCCGCAACCGGACAGCGTGAGCGCGCAGTAAGCGCCGCCGTCGCTCCTATCTCTCTTACTCGAATAAAAACAATCGCATGGATTTTGAACTCTGGTGGCTCTTGGGTATCCCGGTGTTTTTCGCGCTGGGCTGGATTGCCGCGCGCGTGGACATTCATCAACTGGTGTCCGAATCGCGCAGCCTGCCGCGCAATTACTTCAAGGGCTTGAATTTCCTGCTCAATGAACAGCACGACAAGGCCATCGACGCCTTCATCGAAGTCGTCAAGCTGGACCCGGAATCGGCCGATATGCACTTTGCGCTGGGCAACCTGTTCCGCCGCCGCGGCGAAACGGAACGCGCCATTCGCGTGCACCAGAACTTGCTGGCGCGCCCGGACTTGCCGCTGGAACAGCAGGGCCATGCCGCCTACGAGCTGGGCATGGATTACCTGAAAGCAGGTCTGCTGGACCGCGCCGAAGAAACCTTCAACAGCCTGGTCGACACGCAATATGCGGCCCAGGCGCGCCGCGCGCTGCTGGAAATCTACCAGCGCGAAAAGGAATGGCCACGCGCCATCGAAGCGGCCGTGGGCTTGCAGGAATCGGGCGCCGGCGCGCGCCAGAAGGAAATCGCCCAGTTCTATTGCGAGCTGGCGCATGATGCGCTCGTGCACATGAAGCCGGACGACGCCATGCCGCTGCTGGAAAAAGCCCTGCAGACGGACCGCAAGAGCGTGCGCGCCACCATCCTGACGGGCGACGTGCTGCTGGCGCGCGGCGACGTGGAAGGCGCGCTGACCACCTGGCGCCGCGTGGAGCAGCAAAGCGTGCCGCACGTGGCCCTGGTGGCGCAGCGCCTGATGGATGGCTATACCAAGGTGGGCCGCGCGCAGGAAGGCGTCAACCTGCTGCGCTCCTATCTGGAAGAGGCGTCGTCGATCGACCTGATCGAAGTCGTCTTCAAGGCCGTCATCGAGCTCGACGGCGTGGAAGCGGCGAAGCAGCTGGTCAGCGCCGAGCTGCGCCGCACGCCGACCCTGCTGGGCCTCGACAAACTGCTCGAGGCGCGCATGATGGATGCGCCGGCCGCCATCTGGTCCGAGCTGTCGATGGTGAAAAACCTCGTGCACGGCTACACGCAGAAGCTGGCCCGCTACCAGTGCAGCCACTGCGGCTTCAAGGCACGCCAGTTCTACTGGCACTGCCCTGGCTGCAACAAGTGGGAAACCTATCCACCGCGGCGCACCGAAGAACTCAATGTAATGAACTGATTCGTACACGTCACCTTGCCCTGAGCAATGTGGCGTGTACTTCTATGTAAGACCTGCTTTTTATCCATACGGTACAACCATGAAAATCACCATTATCGGCACGGGCTATGTGGGCCTCGTGACCGGCGCCTGCCTGGCGGAACTGGGCAACGACGTCTTTTGCCTCGACCTGGACGCACAGAAGGTAGCCTTGCTCAACAGCGGCGGCATCCCCATCCATGAACCTGGCCTGGAAGAAGTCGTGGCGCGCAACCGCGCCGCCGGACGCATGACCTTTTCCACCGACGTCGAAGCGGCCGCCGCGCACGGCGCGATGCAATTCATCGCCGTCGGCACGCCGCCCGATGAAGACGGCTCGGCCGACCTGCAATACGTGCTGGCCGCCGCGCGCGGTATCGGCAAGTACATGACGGACTTCAAGGTCATCGTCGACAAGTCCACCGTGCCCGTCGGCACGGCCGAAAAAGTGCGCGCCGCCATCCAGGGCGAACTCGACGCGCGCGGCGTGGCCGCCACGTTCTCGGTGGCGTCGAATCCGGAATTCCTCAAGGAAGGCGCGGCCGTCGAAGACTTCATGCGCCCGGACCGCATCGTCATCGGCGTCGATGCCACGCCGGAAGGCGAGCGCGCGCGCGAATTGCTGAAAAGCCTGTACGCGCCGTTCAACCGCAACCACGAGCGCACCTACTGGATGGATGTGCGCTCGGCCGAATTCACCAAATATGCGGCGAATGCCATGCTGGCCACGCGCATCTCCTTCATGAATGAACTGGCGAACCTGGCCGACAAGGTGGGCGTCGATATCGAAGCCGTGCGCCACGGCATCGGTTCCGACCCGCGCATCGGCCACAGCTTCCTGTACGCCGGCTGCGGCTATGGCGGTTCCTGCTTCCCGAAAGACGTGCAGGCGCTCGAGCGCACGGCGCGCGGCTACGGCCAGGAGTTGCTGATCCTGCGCGCCGTCGAAGCCGTCAACGACCAGCAGAAGCAGGTGCTGGGACGCAAAGTGGTCACTCGCTTCGGCGAAGATCTGACGGGCCGGCATTTCGCCGTGTGGGGCCTGGCCTTCAAGCCGAATACGGACGACATGCGCGAAGCGTCGGCCCGCGTCCTGCTGGCCGACTTGCTGGGACGCGGCGCCACGGTGGCCGTGTACGACCCCGTCGCCATGGCCGAGGCGCACCGCGTGCTGCAGCTGGACTTGACGCCGGAGCAATTGGCCAGGGTGCGCTTTGCCGACAGCCCGAAAGATGCGCTGCAGGACGCCGATGCGCTGGTCATCGTGACCGAATGGAAAGCCTTCCGCAGCCCCGACTTCGAGCAGGTCAAGGCGCGCCTGAAGCAGGCCGTGATCTTTGACGGACGCAATCTGTTCGAGCCGGCCGTCATGGCCGAGAACGGCATCGAATACCACGGGATCGGTCGCTCGATCCTGACGCGCGCATGAGCGCCCAGGAGGTAGTCGCCTTGACGGCGCCGGCCGCGCTGGCCCAGGTACGCCTGCTGGTGGTGGGCGATGTGATGCTGGACCGTTACTGGTTCGGCGACGTCAGCCGTATTTCGCCGGAAGCGCCCGTGCCCATCGTGCGCATCGAGAAGCGCGAAGAGCGCCTGGGCGGCGCGGCCAACGTGGCGCGCAACGCGGCTGCGCTGGGAGCGAAGACGAGCTTGCTGGGCGTGGTCGGCGACGACGAGGCCGGCAGCCAGGTCGAGCGCCTGCTCGAAGGCGGCGGCATCCACAGCTATCTGCAGCGCGATGCGGCCATTTCCACCATCATCAAGCTGCGCGTGATCGGCCGCCAGCAGCAGATGCTGCGCATCGATTTCGAGGATGCGCCCAGCGATACGGTGCTGCGCGACAAGCTGGCGCAATTCAATGCGCTGCTGCCGCACTACGACGTGGTGGTCCTGTCGGACTACGCCAAGGGCAGCCTGGTGAACGTGGCCGAGATGATCAAGGCGGCCCGGGCGGCCGGCAAGATCGTCATGGTCGACCCGAAAGGCGATGACTTCAGCCGCTATACGGGAGCGTCAGTGCTCACTCCAAACAAGTCGGAACTGCGCCGCGTGATCGGCAACTGGAGCACGGAAGAGCAGCTCACGGAACGTGCGCAGCAGATGCGCGCGCAGCTGGGCCTGGACGCCTTGCTGCTGACCCGTTCCGAAGAAGGCATGAGCTTGTACACGGCCGACGAGGTGCTGCACATGCCCACCGATGCGCGCGAAGTGTTCGACGTCTCGGGCGCCGGCGACACGGTGATCGCCACCATGGCGGCCATGCTGGGCGCCGGCATGGGCCTGGGCGACGCCGTGCGCACGGCCAACCGGGCTGGCGGCATCGTCGTCGGCAAGCTGGGCACGGCCACCGTCACCCGCGACGAGCTGTTCCCGCAGTAACCATGCCGTACCACCTGCGCCGGAGCGTTTGACCTGGCGCAGGTTTTCCCATCCTTCCGCTGTCCCGTCTTGTCAACCGTATCACGCCACAGCCGTTAAAGCCGTTAAGGCGCTGCTCTTCCCTTGCGTTCGAGTCATCTTGAAACCACACCACGGAGAGATACCCATGTTCAAAAAAATACTGCTGGCCATCGCCACCTTGATCGCGACGATGGGCTTTGCCTTTGCCCAGGTCGATGTCAACAAGGCGGACCAGGCGGCACTCGACAGCGTCAAGGGCATCGGCCCTGTCACGTCGAAAGCCATCATCGATGAGCGTGCCAAGGGCGGCGCCTTCAAGGATTGGGCCGATTTCGAAACCCGCGTGAAGGGCATCGGTCCGAAAAGTTCCGTGAAGCTGTCGGAAGCGGGCTTGCAAGTGAATGGCCAGGCCAAGTCCGGCGCACCGGCGGCTCCCGCGCCGGCGGCGAAAGCTGCCCCGGCAAAAAAGGAAGCTGCTGTGAAGGAAGTTGCAGCGAAAGAAGCCGCACCGAAGCCAGCTGCTGCGACCGACACCGCTGCGGCGCCAGCCAAGACCGCCGCTGAAACGAAGAAAGAAGCTGCTGCCGCGAAGAAAGAAGCCAAGGCTGCCGCTGCTGCCGCCAAGAAAGAAGCTGCCGCCGCCAAGAAAGAAGCTGCCGCCGCCAAGGTAGTGCCCGCCGCAGCGCCTGCCCCTGCTGCCGCCGCGGCCGATGCCGCTCCCGTGAAAACGGCTGCCGAAACGAAGAAGGAAGCCGCTGCCGCGAAGAAAGCCGCAACGGCCGCCAAGAAAGAAGCCAAGGCTGCGGAAGCGGCTGCGAAGAAGGAAGCAAAACTGGCTGCGGCCGATGCGAAGAAGGCCGAAGCCGAGAAAAAGTAAGCGTGTTGCTGTAAGGCGTGTTGCGTGGTGGTGCCGCGCAGCACGAAAAGAAAACCCCGCGTGGTACCGGCCGCGCGGGGTTTTTTTTATTCTGCAGCCGGGATTTCTCGCTTGCCGGTGTGCCGGAATGGCGCAGCCAGTTGCCCCGTCAGCGTCTTTGGCATGGGAGCCTCGATGCCGCATTCGGCCGGCCAGGCGCGCGGCAGGTGATATGTGCCGAACAGCCGGTCCAGCAGGGGCAGGGTCGAGGCGTAGTTGCGGTTGATGTGTTCGAATTTGCTGTGATGCCAATGGTGGAAGGCTGGCGTGGCGACCAGCCATTCCAGCGGGCCGAAGCGCCAGCGCAGGTTGGCGTGGATGAAGAAGCCCCAGATGGTACCGATCAGCAACAGCAGCGCGGGTACGGCGCTGCCTGCCACACCGGGGCCGGCCAGGCCCAGCAGATACAGGGGTGTCAGGCCGAACAGGCGCGTGACCACCATGTCGACGGGATGGGTGCGGGTATTGGCGAGGAAATACAGCTGTTCCGTGCTGTGGTGTACGGCGTGGTAGCGCCACAGCCATGGAATTTCATGGCTGAGCCTATGTCCCCAGTAAGTGCCGACTTCGCCGATCAGCATGCCCAGCACGAGCTTGCCCCACAGGGGCAGGATAGACAAGGTGGCGGGAATGGCATCCGGCAGCCAGCGCTGGCCAGCGACGGCGACCAGGGCCAGCGGCACGGCCAGCAAGGCGGCCGGCAGCAGGCTGCTGATGAAATAAAAGCCCAGGTCGCTCCACAGTTCCGTACGCGAGCGCCCCGCATGGCGTTCGCCAAAGAAGCGCTCGAGCGGCACGAAGAGGACGGCCAGCAGCACCAGCCACAGGCTCAGGCGCAGGACATCGACGACGATGCCGGGCAAATGGGTTTGCAAGGTGTGCAGCAGGCTCATTTTATTCCATCAAGCAATGGTCAAGTGTCGGCGTCTCAGGCCGCCATGGCCGTCTTGCGGCGGCGCGTCATGAAACCCACTAAGCCCAGGCCGCCGATCAGCATGCCCCAGGTCGACGGCTCCGGCACGGCCGATACCAGCGACACGCCGTCGAGCAGCATGAACGGCGGCGCGCCCGTCGGGCTGCCCTTGGCCATGAACGACAGCAATTCGCTGCTGTTCGCGGCCGTGAAGGTCATGCTGGCCTGGTGCCAGCCCGTGAAGCCCTGGCTGACATTGGCCAAGGAGGCCGTTTGCTGCTTGCTGCTGCCCAGCGCGACATCCCAGTAATTGACGGGATTATCGCCGCGGAAACCCACTTGCTGGCCAGCGCCGTACGAAAAGCTCAGGGTGTAGGCTTGGCCGGGAACGAGGCCGCTCACCTGCTGCGTGACGGGGCCAGGAAAATAATCCCAGTCGGCGGCCAGCACATTGCCGCCCGTGGGGCTGACGCCCAGGCCGTTTTGCGGGCCGCGGCCGCTGTAGGAATTTGGTCCCCACAAGGCCAGTGCCGTCGCGGCGTTGGTGTCGTCGATGTTGTTGCCGTTCAAGACGAAGTTATAGCCCTTGCTGGACCAGCCGGTCAGGTAGGTGCGGTCGCCACGGGCATACGTGCCTTCGTTCAATTGTTTCGAGGTGCCGTTGCTGGTCAGTTCGAAATCGCCATTCTTGACCAGGTTGGTCGTGGCGGCCTGGGCGGCAGTGGCGCACAGGGCAGCGGCGGCCAGCCCCAGCAGGGTGGATGTTTTACGCATATACAGCTCCAAAAAGGACAGGGTAGTGTTGCAGTCTGTCGGCGAGCTTTTTGGCCAACGTTGGATTCAATCGCGGAAGGGGCGAGAAGGGTGCTTCAGAGACAGCGGTAGTGTCCCGTTGACATCGTTGACGCGATTATAGCAGCGTTTGGAAAAACGGCATCTGCAATGTCTTGAAAACAACAAATATTCTCTATTAACAATCTTATTGGGATTGAATTTTTTGCATGCCATGCGCGGCTACAGCTGCGACTCGATCGGCAGCCAGCGCATCACGGACACCAGCAGGCGGCGCCAGAAGCCTGACTCCGGATCGTGCGTCCACACTTTGGCGGGCTGCTCGGTGGCGTCGGACCAGCGCAGGGCGCCGTTGTCGAGGAACAATCGATAGCTGGTGTCGCTCGCCGTCGAATGCAGGAACAGCGCGCGCATGTCGGCCGCCAGCGCGGCATCGTCGAACAGCACGCCCATTTCCGTGTTCAGCTGGGCCGAGCGGGGATCGAGGTTGAAGGAGCCGACGAAGCCCCGCTGGCCATCGACCACCACGGCCTTGGTATGCAGGCTGGCACGGCTCGAACCCATCAGGCTGATGCGCTTGCGGTGCTGGGTCTTCAATTCGAACAGGGCGACGCCGCCGTCGAGCAGCGCCTGGCGGTAGCGCGCATAGCCCGCATGCACGAGGGCCACGTCGGTGGCGGCCAGCGAGTTGGTCAGCACCTGGACCTGGACGCCGGCCGCGGCTTTTTCACCCAGGGTCTGCGTCAGCGCCGCGCCGGGCACGAAGTAGGGCGAGGTCAGCAGCGCTTCCTCGCGCGCGTCCGTCAGCAGGGGCAGCAGGCTGTGCATGAGCCAGTGCTCGCTGCGCTGCAAACCGGCCACGGGCGCGGCTTTTTCCGGCGGGTCTGACAATACGTTCACCTGCGCGCTCCAGTGCAGCCGCAGGCGTCCGTCCAGGTGGGCTTGCAGCTGGCCCGCATCGGTCAGCTGCCGCAGGTAGGGCGAAGCGCCCACTTCGCCCGTGAGCGCATCGAGGCGCGCACGCACCGCCTGCAGTTCCGGCGCGCCCGCGTCCTTGCCAGCGTGCAAGGCGCGGATGGGGAGGACGGCGCGGCTGTTCCAGAAGCGGTCGAAGATATCGCTCGTTTGCCGCACGGCGGGTCCCACCAGCAGCAGGTCGGCATCCTGGAAATTGACTTGCTCGGCGGCATCAAAATATTCATCGCCGATATTGCGCCCGCCGACCAGGGCGACCCTGCCATCGACGATCCAGGCCTTGTTGTGCATGCGCCGGTTCAGGCTGACGGCGCGCAAGGCCATTTCCACGGCGCGCCACCAGATGCCGTCGCGGTTGCGGCCCGGATTGAAGATGCGCACGTCGATCAGCGGATGGCTGTCGAGCGCGAGGATGGCGGCATCCTGGCCCCGTGCGTTGATGTCGTCGAGCAGCACCCGCACGCGCACGCCGCGGTCGGCCGCGCGCAGCAGTTCGCGCACGAGCAGGCGTCCCGTGACGTCGTTATGCCAGATGTAATATTGCAAGTCGATGCTGCGGCCCGCTTCGCGCGCGCTCAGGGCGCGCAGGGCGAACGCTTCCAGGTTGTCGTCGATCAGGGCCGTGCCGCTCTGGCCCGGCCGTTGCGCCAGCTGGGGCGCCAGTACGCGGTCGAGCAGGGTGGCATCCGTCGCCACGGGCAAGGCCGTTCCCGGCGCGCCCAGCGAGCGTTCGGCGAAGCGCCCGTAGCTGTACAGGGCAGCGATGCTGAGCACGGCAAACAAGGTGGCCAGCAGCAGCAATTTGACGAGCATGCGGCGCACCGTCAGCGGAGCGCGCGCGGGCTGCGGCGTGCGGGATGGAGGGCGTTCTGGCGCATGCGGATGGCTTTCGTGAGCGGGACGGGAAGTGGCCGATTGTAGCAGTTTCTACAATGCACGATTTTCGACCTGGAACATCCTTGCCTGCCGTCAAAAATGCGAGAATGATCACTTGTTAATGATCGGGAGACGGCGGCATGGTACGGATTTTGACGGCAATGACGGCAGCCATGCTGTCGGCGAGTGTGGCGGCGGCACCGGGCGCCGAACCGGCACAGCAGCAGATACGCCAAGTGGTGGCCGACATCTCGCCGCAGCGCATCGAGGCGCATGTGCGCAAGCTGGTCAGTTTCGAGACGCGCCACACCATGTCCGATACCGTGTCCGACACGCGCGGCATCGGCGCGGCCCGGCGCTGGATCAAGGCGGAACTGGAGCGCTGCGGCGCGCAGGCGGGCGGACGGCTGCAGGTGGCGTTCGACAGCCATATCGCGCCCGTGTCGAAACGCATTGCGCGGCCGACGGAAATCGTCAACGTGGTGGCGACCCTGCCCGGCAGCCAGCCGCAGTCGGCCGGCCGCATCTATGTCGTCAGCGGCCATTATGACTCGCGCGCCACCGACGTGATGGATGCGCAGGGCAACGCGCCTGGCGCCAACGATGACGCGTCCGGCACGGCGGCCGTGATCGAAATGGCTTGCGCGATGGCGCGCTACCAGTTCGACGCCACGCTCGTCTTCATGGCCGTGGCGGCCGAGGAACAGGGTTTGTTGGGTTCCGGCCATTGGGCGCAGCAGGCAAAGTTGAATAAACTCAACATCGCCGGCATGCTCAATAACGACATCATCGGCAGTTCGCGCGCCGACGACGGCACCGTCGATGGCGGCCAGGTGCGCCTGTTTGCCGAGGGCATTCCCGCCGTCAAGGAGATGAGCGACGGCGTGCGTGCCCTGGTGGCGACGGGCGGCGAAAACGATTCCATCTCGCGCCAGCTGGCGCGCCATGTGAAACAGGTGGGCGAGCGCTACGTGCCCGGCTTTACGGTCAACGTCATCCAGCGCGCCGACCGCTACCTGCGCGGCGGCGACCACATGCCGTTTCTGGCGCAAGGCTACGCGGCGCTGCGGTTCACGGAACCGCACGAGGATTTTGCTCACCAGCACCAAGATGTGCGCGTGGAAAATGGCCTGCAGTATGGCGACCTGCCGCAATTCGTCGACTATGACTACGTGGCGAAAGTGGCGCGCGTGAATGCGGCGGCGCTCGCTTCGCTGGCCCTGGCGCCGGCGGCGCCCTTTGGTGTGCAGGTGCGCACGGCCCAGCTGGAAAACGCCACCATGCTGTTGTGGCAGCCGAATACGGAGCCGGACCTGGCCGGCTACCGCATCGTCTGGCGCGCCACGACGGCCGATCAGTGGCAGGGCGCGCAGGATGTGGGCAATGTCACCGAGGCCAAGGTCAAGCTATCGAAAGATAACTATTTCTTTGGCGTCCAGGCCATCGATCGCGACGGCAATGTCAGCGTGGCCACGTATCCCATGCCGTTGCGCTGATCACGAGCCGACGGGCAGGCGCGCAAGAAAGCCGTGGATCTGGGAAACGACGGCCGCGCCTTCGCCCACGGCGGCAGCGACGCGCTTGGTGGAACCGGCGCGCACGTCGCCGATGGCGAACACGCCCGGCACGTTCGTTTCCAGCGCGGCCCGGTCGGGCAGGTCCGGCGGATATACGCCGTGGCCATGGGCGCGGCATTCGGCGCGCGTGACGTCGAAGCCCGTGCGGATAAAACCCTGTTCGTCGACGGCCACGGCGCAGTCGTGCAGCCAGTCCGTGTTCGGATCGGCGCCCACGAACAGGAATACGCGGCGCACGGCGCAATCGCACTCCTTGCCCGTCTGGTTGTTGCGCCAGCGCACCTCCGTCAAGCCATCGTCGTCGCCTTCGAGGGCGATGATTTCCGTGTGCGTGTGCAAGGTGATATTGGGCGTGGCGGCGATGCGCTCGATCAGGTAGCTCGACATGCTGGCCGCCAGTCCCTCGCCGCGGATCACCATGTGGACCTTGGCGGCGTGGCCGGAAAGGAACACGGCGGCCTGGCCGGCCGAGTTGCCGCCGCCGACTAAAATGATCTCTTCCTGCCGGCACAGCTTGGCTTCGATGGGCGAGGCCCAGTAATACACGCCCCGTCCCTCATACGTTTTCAGGTTGGCCAGCGAGGGGCGGCGGTAGCGCGCGCCGCACGACAGCACCACCGTGCGGGCGCGCACCTGCGTGCCGTCGCACAGATTGACGCGCAGGGGCCAGCTGTCGCACAGCAGGTTGGCGGCGCTGGCCGGCGTGGCGATCTCGACGCCGAACTTTTGCGCCTGTACATAGGCGCGCCCTGCCAGCGCGCGGCCGGAAATGCCGGTAGGAAAGCCCAGGTAATTTTCGATGCGCGCGCTGGCGCCCGCCTGGCCGCCGTACGCGCGCTGCTCGAGCGCCAGGACCGATAAGCCTTCCGATGCCGCATACACGGCCGTGGCCAGGCCGGCCGGACCGGCGCCTACCACCAGCACGTCGAAGAGTTTGTCGCCGGATAAATCGGGCAGCATGCCCAGGCAGCGTCCCAGTTCCGCATTGCCGGGATTTTTCATGATCTTGCCGTCTGGACAGACCACCAGCGGCCAATCCTGCGGCGTGGGCTGGTAGCGCCCGGCCAGCGCGGCGGCGGCCGCATCGGTGGCCGGGTCGAGCACCGTGTGCGGATGGCCATTGCTCGATAAAAAGCTTTGCAGGTGGAACAGATTGCCATTGCCGCGTGGGCCCACCAGCACGGGGCCGCCCGAATTCGATTCGATCAGCGCCACGCGGCGCAGGATCAGGGCGCGCACGATGCGTTCGCCCATCTCCGCCTCGGCCACGATCAGCGCGCGCAAGGATTCCGAACTGATGTCGAGCAATTCCACCTCGCCCACGGCGCTGCCGTTGACGAGGGTGGGGCGGCCGGACAATTGCGCCACCTCGGCAATGAAGTGGCCGACGCCCACTTCGCGCAGCACGGACGCCTGCCCCAGCACTTCGTGGCGCGTGATGCTGACCCGCCCGGACAGTATCACCAGCATGCCGAAGCTGCTGCTGCCCGCCTCGAACAGCGTTTCACCATCGGCAAAGCGCCGCCGCGTGCCGTAGCGCTGCAAGCGCTGCAGTTCGAGCGCATTGAAGACGGGCGAGATCTGGTGGCTGCGGCCCTGCAAGTCGAGCGTGGCGAACTGGACGGGATCGTCCTGCGTCGTTTCGGGAATGAATTCGGGTGTGCTGCTGGCCATGGCGGGTCCGTTCGGAGGCTGAATAAGCAAATAACAAAAATAACTAACAGTGACGAGTCTAGCGCATGCGGCGCGCGCCTGCCGCAATACCCTTTGCGCACGCCCGGAAATGGCGGGGCGGCAGGCGCCATGCGGCGTGTCGCGGCGCAGCCGCATACATACGCGGGCCCGGAAGCGGCCGCCGATCAGCGATACGCCGTCCAGCATCTCATATTAGAATGGGTCTTTGTTGAATCTACTCAAACAGACACGATGGCTTACAAGACACTTGAAGATACGATAGGCAATACCCCGCTGGTGCAGCTGACGCGCTTGCCGGGTGCCGATGCGCTTGCGCGCAACAACGTCATCCTGGGCAAGCTGGAAGGCAACAATCCGGCAGGCTCCGTGAAGGACCGCGCCGCCATGTCCATGCTCAAGCGCGCTGAAGAGCGCGGCGTCATCAAGCCGGGCGATACCCTGATCGAGGCGACCAGCGGCAATACGGGCATCGCGCTGGCCATGGCCGCCGCCTTGCGCGGCTACAAGATGTTGCTCTTGATGCCCGACAACCTCAGCGTGGAGCGCCGCCAGAGCATGGCCGCCTACGGCGCCGACATTTTATTGACGCCGAAGACGGGCGGCATGGAGTATGCGCGCGACCTGGCCGAGCAGATGCAGAAGGATGGCCGCGGCGTCATCCTCGACCAGTTCGCCAACGAAGACAATTCGCGCGCCCACTACGAAACGACGGGGCCGGAAATCTGGCGCGATACGAATGGACAAGTCACGCACTTCGTCAGCGCCATGGGCACCACGGGCACCATCATGGGCGTGTCGCGCTATTTGAAGGAGCACAATCCCGCCATCCAGATCATCGGTGCCCAGCCCGAGGAAGGTTCGCAGATTCCCGGCATCCGCAAGTGGCCGGAAGCCTATCTACCGAAAATCTACGACAAGTCGCGCGTCGACCAGGTGGAATACGTGAGCCAGGGCGTGGCCGAGCGCATGGCGCGCAGCCTGGCGGCGGAAGAGGGCTTGTTCTGCGGCATCTCGGCAGCCGGCGCGTGCGAAATCGCGCTGCGCATCTCGCAAACGGTGGAAAACGCGACGATCGTGTTCGTCGTCTGCGACCGCGGCGACCGCTATCTTTCGACGGGGGTGTTTCCTGCCTGATAGTTGATACGGGAAAATAATGTCGGCCGGAACGGCCTGAGAACTGCTGGAAATACCCCCTCCCCATGGCGGGGAGGGAAAACCTGCGAAACTGGCAGGATCAGCCTTGTGGCGTTTCGCCTTCTTTAGGCTTGAATTGCTTGTCGCTGATACGGAATTTGTTACGACGGTCACCCATCAGGTAACGCAGGTCGCGGATGCTCAGGTCGCTGACTTCGTGCATGCGGATCAGCAGCGATGCGCCGACCGGCAGGCGGTGGTGGCGGATTTTGCTGATGACCGGTGGCGCCACTTCCAGCGCGCGGGACAAGGCTGCGTCGTTTTTCAGGCGCAGGTTTTCGATCAGGGTATCGAGCAGTCTGTTTGGGTTGTACTGGAGCAGATCGTCGGAGTCCGAATCGCTGTTCATATCAATGCCGACTTGGTTTGTCATGATGTTGTTGTTCCTTCTGTAGTTGCACTGCAAAGTAAAAAACACTCGGAGCTCGCTCTTGCTGCGTTCATGTTCATTCTTTACTAAAAGGAACGAATTCACACACGGTACGATCCGGGAGACAGTTTTTCATGATATATACACAATTGTACAACAGGATTCAATTTCAAGCTGGAAAGCCCGATAATCTTGCTTTGTACAGAATCGGCGTTGTCTAGTTGCAACACCTATTTATTCTTTATTATGCTCTATGATAGAACAAAAATTGTACTTTGACAAAAGTTAAGTATAAAACCATTACTGCATCCCGTGCCGCACAAAGGCTGGCGAGCGAGGCTGGCACATGTTATCGGCCCTACCATAGACGTGTTTGCTGGCCGCTTCAACATCCCTTACGCTTTCTTACAAGTAATATTATAACTTTACACTGACTTTCGGTTAGCGTGCGCGCACTTGACTGATGGCCTTGCCCAGGTCGATGACCGACATGGCATAAAAATAACTTCTGTTGTACTGAGTTATAGCAAAGAAGTTATTGGTTGCCAAGTGATACTCAGTTGCTTCTGAACCATTTTGTAAGTCGATCAGGCCGAACAACATGTTCTGGGGCGTGGACGGGGCCGCACTCACGCCGGCCTCCTGCAATTCCGCCAGCCGATACTTGGCCTGCAAGCCCTGGCCGACGAACTTTTCCCACGTGCGGCTGGCCGAGACGGTGACGGGATACGTGCTGATGGCCGGGTCATCGCGGCGCCAGCCGTGTTCGACGAGGAAATGCGCGACGCTGCCGATGGCGTCGGCTGTGGAATTGCGCAAGTCGATATGACTATCGCCATCGAAGTCCACCGCATATTTCATGATGCTGCTGGGCATGAATTGCGGCAAGCCAATGGCGCCCGCATACGAGCCGAGCAGGGTCAATGGATCGATGCCATCCTTGCGCGCGTACAACAGCGCGTTTTCCAGCTCGCCCTTGAAAAATTCCATGCGCGCGGCCCGCGTCGGGCTGTCCGGATAGGAAAACGCCAGGGTGGTCAGCGCGTCGAGCACGCGGAAACGGCCCGTATTGCGTCCGTACACGGTTTCCACGCCGATGATGCCGACGATGATCTCGGCCGGCACGCCATATTCGCGCTCGGCGCGCGCCAGCGCTTCCGCGTTCTCTTCCCAGAATTTCACGCCAGCATTGATGCGCACCGGTTCGATGAAGCGGGCGCTGTACGCTTGCCAGTTCTTCGGCTTGCCGGGCGGGGCCGGTTTCATCAGCTGCACCGTCGACTCGACATAGCGCACCTTGCCGATCAGGGTATCGAGTTCGGCGCGGTCAAAGCCATGCTTGGCGGACATTTCATCGAGGAAGGCGCGGACCTCTTTCCAGTTGGCATAGTCGACAAACTCGCCTTCGAAGTCGAATTTTACCGGTGTTTTTTTGGCTGCCGCCTTGGCGGGCGGTGCCTTGGCCGCGCGCACGGCACGGGCACGGTCGGCGGCCGAAATATGGCTGTTTTCGCCAGCGTGCGCGATGGACAGGCACAGGGGAAGGGAGAGGAGCAGGGACAGGGCGGAGGTTTTGATCGGTAACAAGGAGCGTCTCATCGGCATTGGGTTAACAGGCGGCGCAAGCTGCGCCGCGCGCGGAGTTGTTCGTCTGGGTTGGCATTACCATACTTCATCGCGGCATAGATTGCCAGAAACTCTGCGATGGCGGCGTGCGCCTCTTGTGTGGCCTGGCCCGCGGCCAGCCTGGCAGCATAACCGTGCGGGCCTTCATGCGGCGCACGGCTGTAGCCGCGCCGCGCCTGCTGGCGGCAAAACTGCGCGTACAGGCGGTCGAGCGGATCGCCTTGCCGCGCCTGCCGCCACCAGACCAGTGCGCCGGCCACGGCGGACAGCAGGGCCAGCACGGCGCAAGCGAATGCCAGCTTCTTCGCTGGCAAGTTTTTCAAGTGATCGAGCATGGCGCGCTGGCGCTGCGGCGTAGTGTCGAGCACCCAGCTGTTCCACGCGTGCTCGGCTTGCTGCCATTGCTGGCGCCATGCGGCAAGCGCTCCTTGCGCGCCGCCATCGAGGCCGGCCAGGGCGCGCCACGCCGTCAGCGGCGACGGGGGCGGCGGCAGGGCGGCATCGAGGTTGCGCTCCGTGCGCAGGGGCGCGACGGCGCCGGTGGGATCGATGCGCACCCAGCCCCGGCCCGCCAGCCACACTTCGCTCCAGGCATGGGCGTCGGACTGGCGCACGCTCACACTGTTGTCCATATCGTTGCGCTGGCCGCCCTGGTAGCCGGTGACGACGCGCGCGGGGATGCCCATGGCGCGCATCAGCACGACAAAGCTGCCCGCGTAATGTTCGCAAAAGCCCGCCTGCGTGCCAAACAGGAAGTCGTCGACGCCATGCTTGCCCAGCAGCGGCGGCTGCAGGGTGTAGCGAAAGGGCGCGCGGCGGAAGTGCTCGAGCACGGCGGCGACGGCATCGGCGGGCGCCAGCGCGTGCGCGCCGCTGCCGCGCAGGGCGCGGGCCCAGGCCACGCTGCGCGGATTGCTGCCAGGGGGCAAGGCCAGCCATGGCTGTTGCTGCGCGGCTGGCAAGCCGGCCTGCAGCCGGTAGCGGGGCTGGGAACTGACGCGGTAACGCACGGTCGAAGTAATGGGCTGGATGGTCAGCACTTCCAGCGCGGACGAGACGACATATGGATTGCCGGGCAGGCGTTCGATGCTGCGCGGCACGTCAAGCGCGAAGATGCGCCGCTGGCCGCTCGCCTGCAAGGTCACTTCATATTGGCTGGGCTGGCCTTCCAGTACGATGTCGATGCGGCTGTCGCTGGCAGGCGCGCGCCCTTTCGCACCCCGGCGCGTCCAGGTGGCGCCGTCGAAGTCGCCAAGCACCACACCGCGCCAGTACAGCTGGTCTTGCGGCGGGAGCGGCGTGCTGAAACGGGCCGTGAAGACGGGATCGCTTGACAGGGCCAGCGAGGCGATGGCGCCTGGCTGCATGCTGTCGGACAAGCCCGTGCGCGCCTGCGCGTCTTCTGGCGCGGCGCCCCACAGGGGGCCGTCGACGCGCGGCACGGCAAGAAACATCACGGCCGACAGGGGAAGGGCCAGCGCCAGCATGCGTCCCAGCAAACCTAACCGTTGCGCCAGGCGCGGTTGCACGGCGCCGTACTGGGCCGACAGCAGGGTGGTCAGCAGGACGATGACGGTGGCCAGCATCCAGGCCGCGCTGAGGATGCCTTGTGCATGAAAGAAGTTCGCCAGCAGGAGGAAAAAACTGAGGAAGACGAACACAAAAATGTCGCGCCGGCCATGCATTTCCAGCGATTTCAAGGCCAGCAGCAAGGCCAGCAGGGCCACGCCGGGATCGCGTCCCAGCACGGTGCCATAGCTGGCGTAGACGCCCGCGATGCCGAGCAAAGCCAGCGGCGCGAGCAGGGTTAGCGGCGGCTGGCGCCGGCCCCGCACGGTGATCACGGCGCGCCACAGCAGCAGGGCGGCGCTTGCCGCCGACAGCCACGGGGGCAGGTGCAGCGCGTGCGGCGCCAGCACCATGGCGGCGGCCAGCAGCAACAGCACAATGTCCGCCTTGTCGCGCGGCAGCGTGGCCAGCCATTGCCTCATGCCATGGCCTCGTGCTGTGGCAGATCGTGCAGGGCCAGCGCGCGCAAACAGGCGTCGCGCTGGCTGGCGCCCAGGGCCGGCGCCAGCGTCAGTTGGCCCAGGCGCAAGCCGTACGGCAAGCCCGTGCGTTCGGCCTGCAGCACCCAGGCGGCCAGGCGCGACAGACGCGCTTCCGGCGCCAGCGCGTGCAGGGCGGCGTCATCGAGCATGAGGTTGCCACGGGATGCGCCCGCCGGCGCGTCGGCACCAGGCTGGAATTGTTTGCTGAATACATGCTCGCCGTCATGGCGCGCGATCTGGCGCCAGGCCAGGCGGTGCAAAGGGTCGCCGGGCTGGTAGGCGCGCACGCCGGCCAGTTCCAGGGCGCCGCCGGGCGAGTCTGGCTGCCGTGCCTGTTGTGCCGTGCCGGCAGGCAAGGGCAGCGGCGGCGCGTTGTGTTCGGGCTGCGGATACACGAGCACGCGCGCATCCGGTTGCCAATGACACCAGGCCATAAACAGGCCCAGCGGAAAACTGCCGGACAGGCGCACGGGAGGCGCAATGAGCCAGCCGCGTTGCCGCGCCGCTACGACGATGCTGACGGCCGCTTCGCCGTGGGCGGCGATGTCGGCCAGGCTGGGCGCCGCCGGTGAATCGCTTGCGGCCAGGTGGATCGCATGGCGCGGGCGCGTACTGCGGTTGATCAGGCGCAAGGTGAAGGAGGCGTGGCTGCCCGCGAACACGGGGCTGCCCGGCGTGGCAGCCAGTGCCAGGCCCGCCAGGTTGCGGCTTGTAAACAGCATGTCGGCGATGGCGCAGGCGGCGGCGAAATACGTGAGCGCATAACCGAGGCCCAGGCGGTAATTGACGGCGGCGATCCACAGCGCCAGCAGCAGCGCGGCAAACGCCAGGCCCGCGCGCGAAGGGCGGATGTGCACGCGCTGCGCACCCAGCCAGGGGCGCGCCGGCAGCCAAGAGATATTGCGCCAGCGCATGCCGGTCAGACGGGAATGCTCAACAGCATGTGCTGCAGCAGCGCGCGGCTGTCCACGGACCCTTGCGCCGCATGCAGGCGGTGGGCGCAGACAGGCAGCAGCATGGCTTGCACATCGTCGGGCGTGACGTGGTCGCGTCCGGCCAGGGCGGCCCAGGCGCGCGCCGCCTGCAGCAGGGCCAATGCGGCGCGTGGGCTGAGGCCATCGGCAAACACGCCCGGCGCGCGCGTGGCATGCACGAGGGCCAGCACATAGTCGACGACGGCGGCCGAGGCGTGGATGGTGCGCAGGCCCGCTTGCGCCTGCAGCAATTCTTCCGCGTTCATGACGGCCGGCAAGGTTTGCAGCATGGCGCGGCGGTCGGCGCCCAGCAGCAGCGCCCGTTCGGCGGCCGCATCGGGGTACCCCAGGGTGACGCACATCAGAAAACGGTCGAGCTGCGATTCGGGCAGGGGGAAGGTGCCCAGCTGGTGCGCGCAGTTCTGCGTGGCGATGACGAAAAACGGCTGCGGCAGCGCGTGCGTGACGCCATCGAGCGTCACTTGCCGCTCTTCCATCGCTTCGAGCAAGCCCGATTGCGTCTTCGGCGTGGCGCGGTTGATCTCGTCGGCCAGCAGCACCTGGGTGAACAGGGGGCCGGGATGAAAGAGGAAGCTGCCGCTGCCCCGGTCATACACGCTCATGCCGGCCACGTCGGCCGGCAGCAGGTCGCTGGTGAATTGCTGTCGCTTCCATTGCAGGCCCAGCGAGATGGCCAGCGCATGGGCCAAGGTTGTCTTGCCCACGCCGGGCACGTCTTCGATCAGCAGGTGGCCGCCGGCCAGCACGCAGGCGAGGGTCTGGCGGATCTGCAAGTGTTTGCCGACGAGAACTTCGCCGATCTGCTGTGCGGCCTGGTGTATTTTCGAAAACATGCTATTTCTATCACAGTAAGTCGGATTATTTAATTTACAATCGCTTTGGCCAGGTCAAGTCGTGCCGCCCGCCCGTTGCGCGCACGTGGTAGATTAGAGTGGCAGCGACGGCGGCACAGACCAGCCAGTGATTTTATGCAAGAACGCGCAGGGCGAACAGGAATGCCATGCAGTGTTCCCGGAGAATGGACAGAGACAGAGGTAACCAGTACAGCGCATGAGCACAGCCATTTATACCCATCCCGATTGCCAGCGCCATGAAATGGGCGACTGGCACCCAGAATCGCCGGCCCGCTTGCAGGCCATCAATGATCAATTGATCCTCGCGCACATCAGCGACCTGGTCGAGCACCGCGACGGCGTGCGCGCGCAATTGTCCGATATCGAGCGCAACCACAGCGCCACGGCCATCGGCCTGGTGCGCGACAATGTGCCGCCCGAGGGCGATTACTATCCGCTCGACGGCGATACCCTGCTCAACGCGCACAGCTACGAAGCGGCGCTGGCCGCGGCTGGTTCGGCCGTGGCCGCCACGGACGCCGTCATCGATGGCGAGATCAGCAACGCCTTTTGCGCGATCCGCCCGCCTGGCCACCATGCGCGGCCCAGCGAACCGATGGGTTTTTGCCTGTTCAATAATGTCGCCATCGCCGCCAAGCATGCGCTCGACGTGCGTGGCCTCGAGCGCGTCGCCATCGTCGATTTCGACGTGCACCATGGCAATGGCACGGCCGAATCCGTGGCGCACGATCCGCGCATCCTGATGGTGAGTTTTTTCCAGCACCCGTTCTATCCGTACAGCGATGTCGAGTCCTACACGGACACGCGCGTCAACGTGCCCGTGCCGGCCCGCTCGAAGGGCGACGCCGTGCGCCAGCTGGTGCTCGACCACTGGCTGCCGGCGCTGCACCGGCAGCAGCCGCAGATGATTTTCATTTCCGCCGGTTTCGACGCCCACCGCGAAGACGACGTGGGCGGCATGGGCCTGGTGGAGGCCGACTACACGTGGATGACGCAGCAGATGATGGCCGTGGCCAATCAATATGGCAAGGGCCGCATCGTCAGTTGCCTGGAAGGGGGCTACAACTTATCGTCCCTGGGCCGCAGCGTGGCGGCGCACGTGAAGGCGCTGGCGGAACTGTAACGGCGCAGTTTTCACTACAGCAAGGTGGGACGGCTGCCGGAGTTCGTGTGACGGTGGGTCTGGTAGTCGAGCGCATCGCCGGCCATGAAGCGGTGCCAGGCTTGCGTGTAGACGTGCGATGATTTATCCGCATCAAAACTGTCGAGCTGCAACATGTCGCGGTGGTGCTTGATTTCATTGACCAATTGGTCGTACAGCATTTGCAAGCCATAGCTGTCTGCGCTCTGGCGTTTCAATCGCTCTTCCAACTGCGCCACTTGACCCTGCAATTGCCGGCATTCCCTCTTCCAGTCATTGCGCGGCACGCGCTCGGGCGCCTTGCCAGTGTGTTCCTTCATCATATCGAACTATCCCCATCGTCTATCTCCCTGCACCTGGCGCTAGCCAGCCTGGAAATAATTGCTTTTCATTTAAGAGGCGATATTAGAGCACACTTTTTTATTACTCTCAGTAAATAAAAAAATCCTTGTGGAAATACTTGACCTGGCTTCCCCGCTGCGCATCACTGCTGCTGCGCTGCCTTCAACGGCGCCGCAGGGGCGGCTCCGGCCATTTTTTCGTCGTCGGCGTAAGTCAGGGTCAGCAGGGTATTGTCGTCCCAGTTCGCGTCATGCAGCGGCGGCACGTAGCGCTGGCGGTCTTCCGTGACGCGGATGTCCAGCGTGCGCTCGCCCGAGCGCGCCTGCACGGCAAGCAGCTTGCGGAACACGGGAAACGGCACGTGGATCAGCGACGAGTGGCACGGTCCGCCCGCCAGGCGGAACAGGTTGCGCCGCACAAACGGCAGGTCATCCTGCTCGACGGCCCAGCGGATTTCGCATTCCAGGCGCAGGTCGCCCAGGCGGCGCACGTTCTGGGGCAGGCCCGGCGTGTGGATGTCGGCGCGCCAGCGCACGGTGTCGCGCTTCTTGTTGCTGACCAGGTCGGCATTCGCATCGTAGGCGGTCTTGTCGCGCGTCAAGGTGAAGCCGCCGTCCGCGGCCAGCGGCACGGGGATGGACAGGTTGTCGGCCGACAAATGCAGGGTCACGCCATCGAGCCTGGCCTTCGGCGTGGCGGGGATCAGCATGAAGCGCAGCGGTGCGCCAGGCGCGAGGCGCTGGTGGTCGGCATACGCGTCGAGTCCCTTGAGCATGGTGCGGTAGGGGCGCAGGTCGGGGTCGCGCGTGCCTTGCACATCGACAATCTGCTGCATTTCCTGGTTCACTGCGTCGCCTGGCCCCGCCGGCTGTTCCTGGGCCATGGCGGGCAGCAGGCAGGCGCAAAGGGGGGCGAGGAGGAGGAAACGGGGAAGATGCATGGAAGGCGTGCCAGGTTGTGCTTGCAATGGGGAAACCGGCCAGGCTGGACGGACTGCGGATATTATCATTCGTGTAACTGCTAAATTATCACCAATTGTCTCGTTCGCGTCGCACGGCTGGCGCTGGCGGCGGAAAATGGGACGTCGCGGCGGCAACCACGTAAAATAGCGGATTGACCGAACGATTTTGAAAGCAAGAGCATGGCGATACAATGGTACCCAGGACACATGAACGCGGCCCGCAAGAAAGCGGCCGAGACCATGGAAAACACCGATCTGGTGATTGAAGTGGTGGACGCGCGCCTGCCGGCAGCCAGCTGCAATCCCATGGTGGACGAGCTGCGCCTGTTCCGCCAGCGCCCTTGCCTGAAAATCCTCAACAAGACCGACCTGGCCGATCCTGCCGCCACGGCCGCCTGGGTGGCGTATTTCAATGCCCAGGAAGGCGTGACCGCGTATGCGATGACGACCAAGAAGCCGGGCGACGTGGCGCGCATCCCGGACCTGGCCAAGTCGCTGGCGCCGCACCGTGGCGTGCCGACGAAGCCGCTGCGCATCATGATCATGGGCATTCCCAACGTGGGCAAGTCGACCCTGATGAACGCGCTGCTGAAAAAGCGCGTGGCCAAGGTGGGCGACGAGCCGGCCGTGACGAAGATGCAGCAAAAGCTGTACCTGGACAAGAACACCATCCTCGTCGACACGCCCGGCATGCTGTGGCCGAAGATCGCCATCCCCAGCGACGGCCTGATGCTGGCGGCCAGCCACGCGATCGGCTCGAACGCGCTGATCGAAGAGGAAGTGGCCGTGTTCCTGGCCGAGGAATTGCTCAAGCGCTACCCGGACTTGCTGGCAACTCGCTACGGCACCAAGGTCGGCGAAGTCGACGCCATCGGCGTGGTCGAAGGCATCGCCGCCAAGCGCGGCTTCCGCATCAAGGGCGGCGACTACGATTTCGAGAAAGCCTCGCACACCTTGCTGCTCGACTACCGCAGCGGCATCCTCGGGCGCATCTCGCTGGAAACGCCGGACACGCGCGCGGCCTTGATGGCCCAGCACGCGGCCGAGATGGCGGAAAAAGCGGCCAAGGCAGCGGAAATTGCCGCTGAAAAGGCGAAGAATGCGGCGCGGGGCAAGCGCGGCACGTAATTCACGGCCGCTGACTCATCCCAAAGCAAATTCTGGGGTCAGACTCCCGGTGACGTTGGCGCTGAACCAGCCGTTAGCGGTGTTGAGGGTCTGACCCCGGCTTACAAAAAGCGCCGCGACATCACTGTCGCGGCGCTTTTTTTCTGCGCTGGCGGGTTATCCGAATCTGAAACTGGTCACCGCCAGCGCCCCAAAGAAATCCTCCTCGTGATACACGACCTGCGCCGCTTCCTGCTCGGCCGCGCCGAGCGCCACCATCAGCGGCAGCAGATGGTCTTCCTGCGGGTGGGCCTGGCGCGCACCCGGGGCCCGGTCCCAGGCCAGCAACTGTTCCAGCCGCTGCTGTGGCGGCAAGGCCATCGTCTGGCGCAGCCAGGCGTCGAACTGGTGCGAGGCGACGGCGCCCGCCTGGCCGAACTGGCGCAGGTTATGGTAACTCAGGCCGCTGCCGACGATCAGCACGCCTTGCCGGCGCAGGCCGGCCAGCGCGCGGCCCACCTCGACGTGCGTGAGCGGATCGTAGCCGTGCTTCAGCGACAGCTGCACCAGCGGCACGTCCGCCTGCGGGTAAATGGGGAACAGGGCGCTGAAGGTGCCGTGGTCGAAGCCGCGCTCGTGGTCGAGGCGCGCCGGATGGCCGGCCGCATCGAGCAACTGTTTTACCTGCGCCGCCAGCTCCGGCGCGCCCGGCGCCGGGTACTGGATTTGATAGGTGTGCGGCGGAAAGCCCGAATAGTCATAGATCATGCCCGGCTGGGGGCTGGCCGAGACGAGAAACTGCGGCCCTTCCCAGTGCGCCGTCACGACCAGCACGGCTTTCGGGCGCGCGCCGATCTGGCGCGGGATATCCTGCAACGATGCTTCGAGCACGTCGTAGCGGCCGCCGAACTGGTCTTTCATGAACGGCCACGGGCCGCCGCCGTGCGACAGGAAATAGGTGGGAAAGGTGTGCTCTTGCATGGCGGCTCCGGAGTGGAATGACTGATGCTATCGATGATAGTCATGCGCGGTCAGTTGATCAAGATCGCAATTATTGATATATCATTTCCATTTTGTTGATGATGGGGCAGTCATGGATACCTTGCGCAGCATGCGCGTGTTTCGCGCCGTGGTGGAGCTGGACAGTTTTGTGCGGGCCAGCGAGCGCCTCGATCTGTCGCCGGCCATGGTCAGCAAGCACGTGATGCACCTGGAACGCCACCTGGGCGCGCGCTTGCTGAACCGCAGCAGCCGCCACCTGAGCCTGACGGAAATCGGCAAGGTGTATTTTGAACAGTGCCGCGACATGCTCGACAACCTCGACGAAGTGGAAGCGACCGTGGGCCGCACGACGGTGGTGCCGCGCGGCATGCTGCGCCTGAGCGCCCCCGTCTGGTTCGCCAATGCCATCTTTACGCGCACCTTGGTGGCTTACCGCGAGCGCTTCCCGGAAGTGACGTTCGACATCGATTTGAGCGGCAGGGTGGTCAACCTGGTGGAAGAGGGTTTCGACCTGGCCCTGCGCGTGAGCCAGGCGCCGTCGCCGGCCCTGATCGCGCGGCCCATCGGCAGCATCGCCTTCCACCTGGTGGCCGCGCCCGCCTACCTGGCGCGCGCGGGCCGGCCGCAGCTGCCGCAAGACCTGGCGCAACATGCCATGATCAGCTATTCATTGTTGGCGAACGGCAATGAGCTGGCCTTCGACGGGCCGCAGGGACGCGAAACGGTGAAGTTCTCGCCCGTGCTGCAATGCAATAACGAAAGCCTGCTGCACGCGGCCGCGCTCGACGGCATGGGCATCGCCCTGCTGCCGTCGTGGCAGACGGATGAGGACCTGGCGGCGGGGCGGCTGGTGCGCCTCTTCGACGATTTCAAGCTGGCGGGCGGCAAGGTGTACGCCGTCTACACGAGCCGACGCTACCTGTCCTCGAAAGTGCGCACCTTCATCGACTTCCTCGCCGATGAAGGGCGCCTGGGGGCCTGACTAGGCGATTGAACGCTTGACGTCGATCAGCGCGAACAGGCGCGCGCTGCGCATCCACGCCAGCGCCAGCGCCGCCAGCTGCGTGACCAGCAAGCCGGCCGCGATGGCCAGCGGACCCGGGCCGGCCAGGTTCAGCCGGGCCACGCCCAGCAGCGCATACAGGGTCAGTCCCAGCACGGTGATGACGAGGTAGATGGCCAGGCAAGCCAGCGGACGCCGGCGCAGCATGCCGAGCCCCCGCCACCAGGCCTTCACGGCCGAGGTGCGGCGCCGGTCGACGGCCAGCGCCGCGCGGCCCGCGTCGAGCGTGGCGCAGGCCAGCAGGAACAGCACGCCCGCGAGCAGCAAGGCCAGGTGGCGGGCCAGGTCGGCGTCGGCTTCCAGGATGGCTGTCGCCGCGTGCCTGTCGGCCAGTTTCAGCGCGCCGGCGCCGATTGCCAGCGCCACGCCCAGCGGCACGATGCTCCACAACAGCATGCGCAGCATGCGGCCGTATTCGCTGAAGGCGCCCGTCAGCAGGGCACCGAAACCCGGTGGCGCGGGGGCGCGCGCGGCCGTCACCACCAGGCCGCTCAGCAGCGGCGACAGCAGCAGGGTCAGGGCGAGGGCGGCGATGGCGGCCTGGCTGATGGCGGCGCCATTGCGGCTGGCATTGGCGGCCAGGTCGGCCACGGTCATCAGGTCGAGTTGCTGCGCCAGCGCTGCCGCATGGATGGCCTGATCGAGGCTGGCGCCCAGGGTGCGCCAGAGGGGAATGACGGCAACGATGGCGGGAATCAGCAGCAGGCCCGCCCACAGCAGCAGCAAGCGCCATTGCAGGGCGGCGCGGCTGGCGCGCGTGGTCAGGGTCAGGCCGCTGGCCCGTGGCGTGGAAGTGGCGCTCATACGATGGCGATCAGGGAAAGGAGGTATTGGAAGGCGGCGGCGATGTCGAGGCTCCAGCGCCGCGCGGCGGACGTATCGGCTTTCAGCGTGCGGCTGTCATCGAGCTTGTTGACGTCGAGGTAGTGCACGCGGTCGGGATCGAGTTCGGCCGAGACGGCCTTCACGGGCTTGCTCCAGGTGTAGCGCTGCCACAGCTGCTCGTTGTCCCACACCACGCGTTCGGAGCTGCCGTCGGCGAACTTCACCAGCAGCACCTGCGGCACGGGCGCGCCGCGGCGGCGCAGCACCACGCTGGTCAGATAGGGATACGGTCCCGTGCCGGGCTTGGCGTCCGGGTGCGCCTTGTCCCACGCCTCGCGCACCTTGTCCTCTTCTTTTTCCAGCGCCTCGGGCGTGCGTTCCACGCGCTTGCCGTTCACCAGCGCCAGGCCGGCCAGCGGCGTCTGCTCTTCGCTGGTGAAGCTGCCGATGCGGTCGTCGATATTCGCGCTGGCATGGATTTGCTGCGCGAAGACCTGTTCCACGATGCGCCGCTGGCCCGTCGCTTCGGCCAGCGCTTCGCGCAGGTCGGCCACGCTGGGGTGGCGGAATTTCCACTGTTCGTAATAGGCCTTGAAGCCCCGTTCCATGGCCTCGCTGCCGATGCGCGCTTCCAGGTCGCGCAGGGTGATGGCCGTGCGGCTGTACACGGGCCCTACGCCCTGCAGGCGGTTCCAGGCATTCTGGCCCAGCGGGTCGGCCGCATCCTGGCGTGGCGCGGCCATGCGCTCGGCCTCGAAGACCTTGAAGGCGGGCGCGAAGCCCAGGCGCTTGAGCAGGGGCGTGGTGGCGTGGATGTCCTGGCCGCGCGCGCGCAGCATGCGCTGGTCCCAGTACTCGTTCAAGCCTTCGTCGAGGATGGGTTCCTCGAACTCGTTCGAGGCCAGGATGCCGTAGAAATAGCCATGGCCGAATTCATGGATGGTGACGAAGTCGAGGCCGAATCCGGCGATGGTCTTCGGCTGCAGGCTGGCGAAGCTCGAGGCGGTGATGAAGGTCGGGTATTCCATGCCGCCCGCTTCGGCCGCATTGAACGGCGGGATCACCACCGTCAGGGTCTTGTACGGATAGGGGCCCAGGGTGCGCGAAAAATACGTGAGCGAGTCCTTGGCCGCCTGCAGCGCGGGCGCCGCATTCGATGCATACTCGGGCGGGTACAGTACCTGGATGGCCACGGGCGGGCTGCCAGGACCGCTCCAGCTGCCCGTCAATGGCGGCGCGCTGCGCTTGTCGGCCGTCCAGGCGAAATCGTGCACGTCGCCCTGCACGTAGTGATGCGTGAGCATGCCGTCCTTTTCCTGCGGCGCGCCTTGCAGTTCGCCCGTGGCGCCCACTGTGTAGCCCTTGGGCACGGTCAGCTTCACGTCGTAGTGGCCGAAGTCGGCGTAGAACTCCGAATTGAGGTGGAATTCGTGCGCGTTCCAGCGCGGCGCCGTGGCGCCCCGTTCGCCGGGCAGTTCCAGCACGGCGATCTTCGGGAACCACTGGCCCACCAGATGGAAGCTGCCGAAATAGCCGGTGCGCGCGATGACGCGCGGCAGCTGGTCGAAGAAGCGGATGTCGAGCGTCGTCTCGGCGCCCGGCGCGACGGCCTGCGGCAAGTCGACGCGCACCACGGTGCGGTCGGTGGCCGGGCCGTTGTCGGGCTGGACGAAATGCCAGGGCGCCGTGGCGCCGTTCTGCGTCATGCTGCGCAGTTCCATGTAGCCCCACTCGCCGTCGCGCGTGCCGACGCCCGAGCGGAAGCCCGTATCGAGCTTGCGCTTCTCGGTAAAGAAGGTCGAATGCTCGCCTTCGAACGCATTCAGGTACAGATGCAGGTACACGCTGCTGACGGCTTGCGCGCTGCGGTTGCGCCAGCGCAGTTTCTGCCGGCCGTCGATCGTGTGCTTGACGGGATCGAGCGTCGCTTCGATCTGGTAGCCGACCACGCGGTCCGACAGGGTCGCTTGCGCGCCCGTGCGCGCGCCGCCCCAGGCATTGCTGGCGCTGGGCGTGGCGACGGCGGCCGCGTGCGGCGACGCCAGGGCAATGCCGTCGGCGGACGGCGCCAGCGGCACGGCCGCGCTGGCCGGCTTGCCGTGGTCCGGCTGTGCGAACAGCTCGGCCTGCAGGGCCAGGCCGGCCAGCAGCAGGGCGGCGATGGCAAGGGCTTTGAACTTGCCCGGGAGGGGGACAATGCGGCGGCGCGGCGTGCTACGACTTTCCATGCGTGACTCCCACAGTGGCTTGTTGATTTTCAAATGCGGTCGGCTGCGCCCAGGATCGCCGGACGCTCGTTAATATACCTGTAAAAATTACAAATAAGCAATGAATTATGCTGGCAGCCCAGCGTGCTGTTGCGGCGCCGCGCGCCGTGCGTATAATGATTCGCTTTTGCCATCCTCCCGTTTCACTACCGTGCGTGCCCCGGTAGCGCACCCAGCTTTCCGCCATGATGCCTGCCTCTTCCCCCCTGACCATCGCCATGCGCAGCTTGCTGCTGTGTGCCCTGGCCATGCCGGCGTGCGCGCAGGAGCTGGCGCAGCCGTCCGTGCCGCAGGCCGGCGTCACGCACGGCGATTTGTCCGCCGAACTGGCGCAGGGCGGCCAGCACAGCGTGCGCGCCGCCCTGTCGCGCGACCAGGATGGCATGTCGCTCGACGCGGCCATCGACGGCCTGCGCAATGGCAATTACCGCGATGGCAGCGTGTTTCACCAGCGCGGCTTCAACGGCGGCGCGGAATGGAAGCTGCGCCAGGGCCGCTTCGGCTTCAGCGCCGACCAGCTGAAGCAGGACACCCGCTATCCCGCGCCCGAGGCGCCGTTTCTGTCGCTGCTGGCGGCCCGCCCGGAAGACCTGTACCGCTATGAGGTACGGCGCGCCAGCGCCTTCGTGCAGCGCTATGTGGGCAGTTTCGAGCTGGGCGTGGAACTGTCGCAGCGGGAAAAGCGCGCCACGGCCCACTATGCGGGCGAGGACGGCAGCAGCGAGTCGAGCTACAGCAGCCGCCGCCGGCAACTGGCGCCGCGCGTGCGCCATTACGGCAAGGTGGGCGGCGTGGGCACGGATACGGAAGTGGGCCTGGACCTGATGCAGTGGCAGCGGCGCTCGGGCCGCGCGGGCGATGCGCAGCGCCGCCAGTACTCGCGCGCGCTGCTGCTGCGCGAAGAGCTGGCCTTCGGCGGCGCGTATGCGCCGCGTCTGCTGCTGGGGCTGCGGCATGAACAGTTCCAGCTCGATCCGGCGGACATGCCGGCCGGCGGCAGCGACTGGGAAAACCAGAATGCCTGGGACGTGCAGGGCAGCCTGCAGCTGCGCCCGCAGCTGAGCGTGTACGCCAAGGCCGCGCGCAGCTACCGCATCGATGACGATGGCTATACCCGCGCCGGCTACCGCCCCCTGGCGGGACAGCTGCGGCGCGAAATGGAAGTGGGCGCCACCTACGGCGATGCGGCGCGCAGCGCTTCCGTGCGCGTGTTCAGCGAGCGCCTGAGCAACCAGATCGTCTTCGACCAGAGCCTGGGCCAGCTGGGCTTTGCGGGCAACCTCGATCCCTCGCGCCGTGCCGGCATCGCCATCGAAGCCAGCATGGCGCTGGCGCGCGACTGGCGCCTCGACGCCCAGGTGCGCCAGGTGCATGCGCGCTATGACGATTACGCCTACGACGGCCCGGACATCGCCCTCGTGCCCAAGACCCTGGCCAGCCTGCGCCTGTACTGGACGGGGCAGGGCGGCGCCAGCGCCGACATGGGCGTGCAATGGCTGCGCGCCTTGCGCTACGGCCCCGATTTCGCCAGCAGCTGCCTGGCGCAAGTGCCCGCGTTCGCCACCGTGGACGGGCGCTATGTGCGCAAGCTGGGCGCCTGGGAGCTGGAACTGGCCGGCAGCAACCTGGCCAACCGCCGCCATTACGGCGATGCGCCGGGCTGCCGCTCCAGCATTTACCTCAACGACGCGCGCCAGTTGCGCGTCTCGGCGCGCTACCATTTCTGAGGCAGCGGCGCGGCGGCGCTTAAAAGCGGCTTAATCGGGCGCAAACGGAGCGCGTAAAAGCGTTTTTTTTCCGGCCGGGCCTCATCGCCCGGCGCAAAAAGTGGTAATCTCGCCCCGTTCACGACCACTTATGATGAAGGATTATTATGCGTTTTCTGCGTTTCTTGCGTCCCCTGCTTGCCGCCGTCACCCTGGTGGCGGCCACCGGCGGCGCCATGGCGGCCGATACCGGCTTTACCACGCTCCCGACGCCAGTGCGCACGGACACGGGCAAGAAGGTGGAAGTGGTCGAGTACTTCATGTACTCGTGCCCGCATTGCTATGCGCTCGATCCGCTGATGCACGACTGGGTCAAGAAGCAGGGCGACAAGATCGCCTTCCGCCGCATCCACCTGGCCTTCAGCGGCCCGAAGGATCCGCAGGCGCACGCCTACGCCACGCTTGAAGCGATGGGCCAGCTGGACCAGTTCCACGACAAGATCTTCCGCGCCATCCACGTCGAGCGCAACCGCCTGAACCGCGATGACGCCATCCTCGACCTGCTGGTGAAGAACGGCATCGACAAGGCGAAATACCTGGACATGTTCAACTCGTTCGGCGTGCAGACCAAGCTGAAACGCAACGAGCAGCTGATCGCGGCCAGCAAGATCGACAGCGCGCCGACCATCGTCATCGACGGCCGTTTCGTGACGTCGCCGGCGCAGTTGTCGCGTCCGGGCCAGTCCGAGCCGCAGACCCAGGCGGCGACCCTGCGCGTGATGGATGAACTGGTGGCGCGCGTCCTGAAAGAGCGCGCTCCCGCGCCAGCGAAGAAGTAACACCGGAGAACATCATGAAACAGCTGCCCTGGACACTGTGCGTGCTGGCCCTTGCCCTCGTGGCGTGGTTGTCGATTGCCATCGTCAACGTGGAAAACCAGCGCAATGCGCTGGCCAGCAAGGCTTGCGTGGACCCCGCGTTCAAGAACGAGGTCGATGCGAAATGCCTGGCGTCCGTGCAGACGCGCGAACACTGGTGGCAGCACCTGACTTATGCCATGACGCACTTCCGAAATTGAATGCGCCTGCCAGAAAAACCCGCCTTGCGCGGGTTTTTTTTCGTCCGCGTATGATGACGCCACAACCATCGAGGAGGGGCAATGAAGGAAGTGATCCTGATTACGGGCAGCAGCCGCGGCATCGGTGCGGCGACGGCGCTGCTGGCGGCGCGCCAGGGCTATGCCGTCTGCGTCAACTATGTCCGCGATGCGCAGGCGGCCGGGGAACTGTGCGCGCGCATTGTGGCCGAGGGCGGCGAAGCCATCGCCGTGCAGGCCGACGTCAGCGATGAGGCGGACGTGGTACGTTTGTTTGATGAAGTCGATGCGCGCCTGGGCACGCTCACGGCGCTGGTCAACAATGTGGGCGTGCTGGAGCAGAAATGCCGGCTGGCCGACATTTCCGTGCAGCGCCTCGAACGCGTGCTGCGCACCAACGTGATCAGTTATTTTTTGTGCTGCCAGCAGGCCGTGCGGCGCATGTCGACGGCGAACGGCGGGCAGGGCGGGCGCATCGTGAATGTCTCGTCGGTGGCCGCGCGCCTCGGTTCCCCGGGCGAATACATCGATTACGCGGCCTCGAAAGGCGCCGTCGATACCCTGACCCTGGGCCTGGCGAAGGAAGTGGCGGCCGAAGGCATCCGCGTCAACGGCGTGCGGCCCGGCATCATCTACACGGACATCCACGCCTCGGGCGGCGAACCGGGCAGGGTGGCGCGCCTGGCATCGGGCGTGCCCATGCAGCGCGGCGGCCAGCCGGAAGAAATCGCCGACGCCATCCTGTACCTGCTGGGGACGGGCGCGACGTATGTGACTGGCAGCATCCTCGACGTGGCGGGCGGGCGCTGATTTTCAACCCTGGCAAGCAATTGCTTCAAGCGCGGGGCCAATTATCAAGCAGGGCAAGCGAGTCCAGAATGGCGGTGTGCCATATGCACGCCGATCAACTCACCTGGAATAACCATGTCCGTTTTTGCTCCCGCCATCCTGGCCCTGTCCCTGCTGGCCGCCGCGCCAGCCCATTGCGCCATCAATCTGCCCATGCCGGCCCATTTGTCCGGCGCGCAAGCCGACGCCGCGGTGGCGCTGGCCGCGCGCCGCTATGCCGCGTTCTGGGAAAGCGGCGACCCGGCCCTGGCGCGGCTGGCGCTGGCCGACGATTTTATGGACCGCACCTTGCCCTCAGGCCGCCCGCAGGGACTGGCCGGCCCGCTGCAGGCGTCGCAGGTGTTTCACGCGGCCGTGCCGGACTTGAAGGTGGCCATCGAGGAGATGCTGGTGGCGGGCGACCGGGTGACCTTGCGCCTGCATTTCACGGGCCGCTTCACGGGCGTCTTCCCCACGCCGCAGGGGCCCTTGCAGGGGCAGGGACAAGCCATCGATTTCCATGCGTTTGATCTGTACCGTGTCAATGCGCAGGGGCGCATCAGCGATAACTGGCACCTGGAAGACAACCTCACCCTGCTGCGCCAGCTGGGCGTGCTGCCGCAGTAAGGGCGGTCGTCAGGCTTGCAGCGCGGCGAACTGGCGCACGAGGAAGTCGGCCAGCAGGGCGACGCGCGGTGGCTGGAAGCGGCTGCGCCGGTACAGCAGGTTCAGGGGGACGCTGTCGGCAAAGTAATCGTCGAGCACCGTCCGCAGGCGCCCTGCGCGCAGGTCGTCGCCGATGTCGAGCAGGGATTTGTAGGCATAGCCATGGCCGGCCACGGCCCAGCGGCGGATGATTTCGCCGTCGTTGCTGTGCCAGTCCCCCGGCAGGCGCAGGCTGTGGCGCTTGCCGTTTTCGCGGTAGCGCCATTCCTGCGGCGCGCCGTCGCCTGCCGTGAGCACGAGCGTGGGCAGCGAGGTCAGGTCGCGCGGCATGGCCGGCACGCCCACCTTGGCGGCCAGCGCGGGCGCCACGCACACGACGCGCCGTCCCGGGTGCAGCAGGCGCGCCACCATGTCGCTGTCGGGCAGCTCGCCGTAGCGGATGGCCAGGTCGATATCGTCCTGCACCAGGTTGGCCGTGATGTCCGTCAGGGTCAGCGCATGGCGCAGCTGCGGGTGCAACGCGGCAAAGCGGTCGAGCATGGGCAGCAGCAGCTGGCGGCCGATGTCGGACGGTGCCGAGATCCGTACCACGCCGCGCACGGCGCCGCCGCCCCCGTGCAAGCCGTCTTCGGCCTGCGCCAGCAAGTCCAGCGCCTGCTCGCTGTACTGGCGGTAGTGCAAACCCTCTTCCGTCAGGCGCAGCTGGCGCGTGGTGCGCTCGAACAGGGTGGCGCCCAGCGCCGTTTCCAGGCGCGCGATGGCGGCGCTGGCGGCGGCCGGCGACAGGCCGTGCTTGCGGCCGGCGGCGGAAAAGCTGCCCAGCACCGCAGCGTCGAGGAACAGGGCGATTTCCGCCAGGCGTCCGGCGCCGCCGCGCATCATGCGGGGCGCGCGGCCGCTGGTTTCGGCGCCGGTGCCGAATGAGGCGCCGAGTGGGGCGTGATCACCACGGTACAGGTGGTGCCGGCTACCAGGACCTGATTCCTGTCTTGTTCATCTATGTGGATGCGCACGGGCACGCGCTGCGCCAGGCGCACCCAGTTGAAGGTGGGGTTGACGTCGGCCAGCAGTTCGCGGCCCGTGGCGGCGTCGCGGTCGGTGATGCCGCGCGCGATGCTCTCGATATGGCCGTGCAGGGTGCCGCCGCTCATCAGGTTCATTTCCGCCTTGTCGTCCTGCGCCAGCATGCCCAGTTTGGTCTCTTCGAAGTAGCCGACGACGTAGTACGAGGCGCTGTCGATGACGGCCAGCTTGGCCGCGCCGACGGCGGCGAAATCGCCCTTGTGCACGTTCAGGTTCGTCACGTAGCCGCTGACGGGGGCGCGCACGGTGGTGCGTTCCAGGTTCAGCTGGGCCAGCGCGCGTGCGGCGACGGCGGCCTGCACTTGCGACGAGGCCGAGCTGGCGGCAAAGGCCGCGCTTTCGCGGCTTTCCGTCGAGATGATGCTGGCATCCAGATTGGCGCGGCGCTGTGCTTCCTTGCCGCGGCGGCCCATTTCCGTTTTTTGCGCGGCCAGCACGGCGTCGGCCTGGGCCAGCGCGCTGGTGTAGCGTTCCTTGTCGACGACGAACAGGATATCGCCCTTTTGCACCACCTGGTTATCGCGCACCAGCACGTCCGTGACGGTGCCGGCCACGTCGGCGCTGATGTTGACGATGTCGGCCTTGATGCGCCCGTCGCGCGTCCATGGCGACTCCATGTAGCGGTCCCAGACGGTCTTGCCTATCCACAGGGCTGCCGCCAGGAGCAGCAGGGTGATTGCATAGCGGGTCAGTTTGCTTACCATGTCGGCAGCCTTTCCTTGATTGGGTTGAACAGTTTTTTTTATTTGTAAAGCGATAGAGCGAGCGCGCCGAAGATGGCGATGAAGATGCACAGCCGCGCCAGCGACGGGTGCCACACCATGCGGTACACGCCCAGCCAGCCCAGCACGCGGTCGAGCAGGGTTTGCAGGCCGATGCTGAGGATGAACAAGGGCAGCAGGGTAGGAATCAGAATTCCGAACAGGGCGAATTCACGCGGCATGGTGGTCTCCGGCGCCAGGCGCCATGTGGTCGAGTAATGAGGTGTAGATCGAATGCAGGTCGGCCAAGGCCGTCTGCAGCCGTGCGCTGCGTTCGGCTGTCGCATCGGCTTCCGCTTGCGCCGCGCGCACCACGGCACCCGCCTGCAGGGTGGCGGCCAGCGCCGCCTGCAGTTGCGCATCGCCGCGCGTGCGCAGCCAGGCGGCGATGCCGTCCACGCACTGCTGCAGCGCATGGCGCGTGGCGCCCGGGCGGGCGGTCGCGATCAGTTCGCGCAACTCGATCACGGAGTGGCCGATTTCCAGCAGGGTCAGGGCCTGGCGCACGACGGCGCGCGTGGCCTCGCCCGGCGCCGGTCCGGCCGCCGCATTGAGCTGGCTGAGCAGGTCGCGCACGCGGTTGTCGAAGCGATGCTTGACCCGGCGCGCCGGCGCCGTGCACGCCTGCAGCGCTTCGCGCCACAGGGCCGGGCCGATGTGGTCCTTGTGCCCCATCGTATGTTCGGGCAGCAGCACGGCAAACACGAGGGCGGCCAGCATCAGGCCGACGATCAGCGCCATGCCCGTGTTCAAAAAGGCCGCGCCGTCGACGTGCATCAGATTCGTCGGCGCCATCTGCGTGATGAAGGTCGACACGCCCAGGCCCACGCCCAGCTTGGCCGGATTCGTCATCAGGTACAGGCCGACGGCGAGGAAGGGCGCAAAGCTGAGCACCAGCATGGGGAAACCGTCGCCGTGCACCAGCACGAAATACACGCAGACGAGCGACAGGGGCATGGCGATCAAAAAGCCCGTCAGCACTTGCCGGATCATCATGATGGGGCGCGGCGAGGACGAGGCCAGCGCGCAGAACACGGCCGCCATCAGCATCGCCGTGCTGGCGTAGGGCCAGGCGAGGAAGTAGGCGCCCAGCGCCAGCAGGGCCAGGCTGATGCCGGCGCGCGCGCCGCTGGCGAGCACCAGCGCGGGCGGCGTCTTTGGCGCATATGCCTGCGGCGTGCTCACCTCGAGCGGCGTGTCGTGCACGAGGCTGAAATACACTTCGTGAAAGCGGCTCATGTCGCGCGCGAAGCGCTCGAGCAGTTCGCACACGGTGTCGAAGTCGATGCGCTGCGCATGCGCGATGGCCGCGCCGTCGATGTCCGCGCGCGCCTGCGCCAGCGCCGTCTGCAAATGCCGCTGCATGGTGTCGAGCGAGTCTTGCGACGGCGTCGTCTGCAGCGCCTCGGCGACGATGGCGTACAGGGGCGCGCACGCCTGCATGACCTGGTTTTCGCCATCGCGCTGCAGGCGGTCGAACAGGCGGTGGAAGGTATAGAAGGTGGTCAGCGCCGTCATGAAGGTGGCGTTGAAGGCGTGCAGCTTGCGGTTCTGCGCGCGCACGTGGCTCACTTTGCTGGTCACTTCGAACAGCGCGGCCGAGCGGCCCAGTTCCAGCGCCGCCACGTCGGCGGCGAACTGCAGATGCGTCAGTTCCACCTGCGCCGGCGTGAGCTTTTGCTGCAGCACGTCATGGCAAAAGGCGAGGAATTTGCCGTAGCGGGCCTGCACCGTGCGCATCACCTGCGTGCCCTGGTGGCGCGGCAGCAGCACGCTGGAGACTGCCGCCGAGCAGATGATGCCCAGGCCGACTTCGGCCACGCGCGTGACGGCCAGCGTGAACACCTGCATAGGCTGCTCGATGGCGGGCAGCACGATCATGCAGGCCGTGTAGCCGGCCAGCACGTACACATACGACTGGGCATTGCGGTGCAGGGCCGAGCCGCTCGTGCACAGGCCCACCCACAGGGCCAGGCCGGCGAACAGCAGCACGGGCTGCTGCGGGAACAGGCCGATCAGGGTCAGCGCGGCCGTGCAGCCGAGCAGGGTGCCGCACAGGCGGTAAAAGCTTTTTTCCAGCACCATGCCGCTGCTGGGCAGGGCCAGGATGATGGTGGTGGTCATCGCCGTGCTGGGCGAGTCGAGGCCCAGGCGGTAGGCCAGCCACAGGGCGCAGAACGATGCGATGAGGGTCTTGCCGACGTAGATCCAGCGTTCGCCTTCCGTCGCGCGCCAGTCCTGCAGCGCCAGCGCCAGCCAGCGGGCCGCCCGGGTCAGGGGGCCATATAGGGGTTTTGTTGCTGTGGCTGGCGTCATCGATAGGCTATCAGTTCTGGTTGTTGAGATTGTTCAGGTTGCGCAGCTGGCGCATGTACAGCTTGTCGAGCACTTGCAGCTCTTCTTCCGTGAACCCTTCGTACAGGGCCGAGGTTTCCTGGTACACGTCGGGCAGCGCCGTTTCGATCAGCGCGCGGCCCTTGTCGGTCAGCGAGATCATCACGGAGCGGCGGTCGCCGGGGCGCGTGCCGCGGTGGATCAGGCCACGCGTTTCCAGGTCGTTGCACACGCGCGTCAGGTTGGCCGGCTTTTCATGGCACGCCATGCCCAGGGTGCAGGCGTTCGAGGTTTCGTCGTCCGTGCCGTACAGCACGGCCAGCACCATGTAGCTGGCATCGACCAGGTCGTGCTTTTTCAGCGCGGCATTGGTCAGGTCCTTCATGCCTTTTTGAATGTGGTACGTCATGCGCAACAGGCGCATCAGTTCCATGGGGAAGCCTGGCATGCGCGTGCGGATGTTTTGCAGCCGCTTGGAGGTGGCGTCAAAAGCGGTCATGTCATATTCCTTCATGTGTCAATAAGGCTCCGATTGTATCTTGTTGGGCTATGGCAACGCGAGCCTAGATGCCGCCTCCCAATGCATTCATCAAGGAAACGTAGAGATCGAGCTCGCGCGCCCCATTTTGCGCCTGCTGCTGTTCTTCCGCCAGTAGCGCCACTTGCGTGTTGAGCATGTTGATGGCGTCGCTCATGCCCGCCTTGTACGCTTTTTCCGCCAGGTCGCGCGCGCGTTGCGCCGTGGCCAGCGCCTGCACGGTCAGCTGGTGCTGCTTTGCCAGCGACTGGGCGCGGGTGACGGCGTTGGCCACGTCCGACATGGCGTTGATGACGGTGGCGTTGTATTGCTCCACGGCGCCGTCGTACACGGCCGTCTGGCTGCCCAGCTGGGCGCGCAAACGGGCGCCGGCGAAGATGGGCAGGCTCAGTGCGGGAGAGGCGCCGCGGATCTCCGAGTTGGCGTCGAGAAAGTGGCTGAAGCCGAAGGCCTGGAAACCGGCGAACGCCACCAGGTTGACGTTCGGGTAGAACTCGGCCTTGGCCGTGTCGATGCGCTGCGCCGCCGCTTCGACTCTCCAGCGCTGGGCGGCGATGTCGGGCCGGCGGCCGATCAGGTCGGCGGGCAGGGCGGCGGGAATGGCCAGCGGCTGGTCCAGGCGCAGCACGGGGCGCGTGAGTGCGGCGCCGGCCGCCGGGCCCTTGCCCGCCAGCGCGGCCAGCTGGTTGCGCAGCAAGGCCAGCGACTCGGCCGACTGCTCCAGCTGGCGGCGTCCCGCCGGCAAGGTGGTTTCGATCTGCGCCACGTCAATTTCCGTGCCGATGCCGGCGGCCTTGCGCTGGCGCGTGATGTCGAGGATGCGGGCGCGCTGCGCCAGGCTGCGCTCGATCACGTCCTGCAGCTGGAATTCATACGACAGCTGGATGTAGGTGCGCACCAGCGCCGTTTCCAGGGCCAGGCGGGCCATCTGCGATTCGGCCGACGCCATCTGCACGTCGCCCAAGGCGGCGGACAGGGCGGCGCGGTTGCGGCCCCACAGGTCCAGGTCGTACGAGGCCGTGACGGTGGCCTGGTTGCGCCAGGCATAGTTGCCGGCCAGCGGCGCCGGCGTGCTGCCGTGCTGCGAATACAGTTCGCGGTTGATGGAGACGTTCGCGTCCGCCTGCGGGCGGGTCTTGTCCTCGGCCGCGCCGGCCAGCGCCTCGGCCTGGCGCACGCGCGCCTGGGCGCCGCGCAGGGTGGGGCTGTCGGCCAGCGCCTGCTCCATCAACCGGTTCAATTGGGGGTCGTGCAAGTCTTGCCACCATTGCGTGCGCGGCCATTGTATGGCGGCGCTGGCGGCGGCATCCATGGCCTGGCTGCCCTGCAGTTTATTGGCGTCGAGCATGACCGATTGCGGCGCGATATGGCCCATGTCGGCGCAAGCGCTCAAGGCAAGGATCAGGCTGGCGGCAAGCAGACGGCGGTACAGGGACATGCAGGAACTCCGGGAGAGATATGTTGGGGGTGGTGCGGGGAAATCACAGCTCGCCGCGGTGAGCTTCGGGAGTGGCCCGAGTGCTGCGCCGCAACTGAGTTGTTACTGACAGAAACCGGCTGACTGGTTTCTTATTGCACGACGTGCTTGGCCGTCTGCGCGACATCAAAGTCCGCTTCCGTTTGCGGGATCAGGCCAGCCTTGCGGGCGGCGTAGAACTCGGCCATGACTTGTTCGCGCGTCACCTTGCTGGCGGCCGTGGCCGGCGTTTTCGGGTAGTCGACTTCGCTGGTGGCGATTTCGCCGGCGTTGCGGGCACGGATGTATTCGGCCGTGACGTCAGCGCGCGTGAGTTGCTGGCTGGCAGCGGCAGGCGCGGCGCTTTGGGCAAAAGCCGAAGTGGCGGTGATGATGGCAAACAATGCTGCGATGAGTGATTTGGCTTGCATGATAAGACTCCAAAAATGTGCATGATGGCTGGGTGGATGGGCCGGATCGCCACGTACCGGTCGGTTCGGCGGCGCTGCGCTGGTGGGCGCCGTGCCGCCGATGAAGCAATTTCTGGATGAGAAGATGCTTACTTGAATTAACTATAGCAATGAATAGTACATTTGTGAAGTAATTTCTGAAAATATTTGTGCGCCGCCGCATTTTCCCCTTGGAAAAGGTCGTGCAGGCGTGCGCCGCTGGACTGGCCAGGAGAGTAAGCTGGTTTTTTTGTTAACGGGAGTCAGCCATGAGCAGCAGCACACTCGATCCGGACAATTTGCCCGTCACGCCCGACCGCGTCCTGGGCAGCGGCCATGGCAAGGGCGCGCTCGGTCCCAGCGACAGTTCCGACAGCGGCAGCGACATGCAGGGCGTGCCCGGCCAGGATGTGGAAGCGTTGGAGAACGACAGCGATGCGGCCGGCACGGGCGAACGGGCCGGCGTGGAACCGCGCAATACGGCGCCCGACGGCGGCGATATCGACGTCGATCATGTGGAAAGCCTGGCGCCCGTGCGGCCGGCAGAGGAGGACGATGGCGAGCCCGGCGCTCCCCAGGCGCCAGCGCCGCGACCCTGATGCCGGCGGCCGGCCGCAAATTGCCGCCGCTCTGGCGCCATCAGCGTAAAATGAGGGCAAGGCGGCGTGCGTGCCGCCATGGCCAGCCGGCCGGCACAGGATAGGATGTCAGAGGATGCAAACGCAGATGTCGGAAGAGAAAGAAAAAGACTTGATGTCGATGTACCGCGAGACGCGGCCGCGCGAGTTTTTTGGTGAAAAAAGTAACACCAATCACCTGGCCTGGAGTGCGCTGGTGGTCTTGCTGGCGCTGGCGTTCTGGCTGATCGTGGCCCTGGCGGCGGCGGAAAACCAGCGCTATGCCCTGGAAACGAAGGTATGCCAGGATCGCGTGTTTCCGACGGAAATCGACACGTCTTGCCTGAAACAGGTGAAATCGCGCGATCACTGGTGGCAGCACGTGGGCCATGCGCTGGTGCGCATGGGCGCCTGAGCCGGGTGTGAGCCGGCGGTGGTGGGAGCCGCCGCAGTGACAGGGGAACGGGGCGACAGGTAAATGGGGCAGTAGTGCGACAGTGCGGGAGGCGCCATGCCACGCGATCACTCGCGCGAGCAGCCGCAATGGCTGCTGGCGCGCCACAGTGCCTTGACGGCGCGCCAGTTGCTGCGCGCCTATGGCTTGCTATGCCTGTTTTCCCTGCTCATTGCCGCCGTCTTTGCGCTGCGCGGCCTCTGGTACATTCCCGTCTTTTCGTTCGCCGAACTGGGGCTGGTGAGCATCGCCCTGCTGCATTACCTGCGCCATGCGCGCGACTACGAACACATCGCCCTGCGTGATGGCGAACTGATCGTCGAACAGGTCAGCGCCGGCCGCTGCCGGCGCCACCACTTTTCGCCATGGCGCACGCGCGTCGAAGTGCCGTGCTGGCCGCGCCAGTTGATACGCATCAAGGATATCGGCCATGGCGGCGCGAAGGTGGACGTGGGCGTCTTCGCCACGCCCGAACGGCGGCAGCAGGTGGCGCAGGAACTATGCGCGCTGCTGCCGCCGCCGATGCCGCCGCCGTGAACGCCTTATACGGCCCGCGACGGGCCTTCCCACAGATTGATATGACCTTCGCGCGCCTGCACGTCGATGGCGGCCAGCTCGTCGGCCGTGAACGACAATTGCTGCAGCGCGGCCACGTTTTCGCGGATTTGCGCGCTGCTGCTCGCGCCGATCAGGGTCGAGGTGACGCGCGGATCGCGCAGCACCCAGGCCAGCGCCATCTGCGCCAGGGTCTGCCCCCGCTGCGCGGCGATCTGGTTCAGGGCGCGCACGCGGGCCAGGTTTTCCGCGCTCAGGTGTTTTTGCAGCAGCGAACCCCCGCCGGGGCGGTTGACGCGCGCATCCTGCGGCACGCCATCGAGGTATTTGTCGCTCAATAAACCCTGCGCCAGCGCCGTGAACGTGATGCAGCCCATGCCCTGTTCTTGCAGGGTGTCGAGCAAGCCGTCTTCCTCGATCCAGCGGTTGAGCATGTTGTAGGCGGGCTGGTGGATCAAACACGGCACTTTCCACTGCTTCAGCAGGGCGGCCGCCTCGGCCGTCTTTTGCGGCGAATACGACGACAGGCCCACGTACAGCGCCTTGCCCTGCTGCACGGCGGTCGCCAGCGCGCCCATGGTTTCTTCCAGCGGCGTGTCGGCGTCGTAGCGGTGCGAGTAAAAGATGTCGACGTAGTCGAGGCCCAGACGTTGCAAGCTCTGGTCCAGGCTGGCCAGCACGTATTTGCGCGAACCGCCGCCCTGGCCGTACGGGCCCGGCCACATGTCCCAGCCCGCCTTGGTGGAAATGATCAGCTCATCACGGTACGGTAAAAAATCGTCGCGCAGCAGCTTGCCGAAATTGCTTTCCGCGCTGCCATACGGCGGGCCGTAGTTATTGGCCAGGTCGAAATGCGTGATGCCCAGGTCGAAGGCCGTGCGCAGCATGTCGCGCTGCGAAGCCAGATTGTTGCTGTCGCCAAAGTTGTGCCACAGGCCCAGGGACAGCAGCGGCAGTTTCAGCCCGCTGCGCCCGCATGTGCGGTATTGCATGCTGTCGTAGCGGTTCTCGGCGGCGTGGTAGGTCATGGCATCTCCTTGTAAATGAATCGCTTATTTTCGCGCAAAATCAAGGTGTGCGTGCGTGCGCCTTGCGCGCGGCGGGACGCGCCTTACAATGGGCGTTCAGGAATCTCGCAAGGAGCGGACATGGAAATCGAATTGAAATTGCTGCTGGCGCCGGAAGACGCGCCCCGCCTGCGCGCCCACCCGCTGCTGGCGCAGGCTGCGCAAGCAGAGGTGCAGGTGCTGCAGATGCACGATATCTATGTCGATACGCCCGATTTGCAGCTGTGCCGCCACGACGCGGGCTTGCGCGTGCGCCAGGTGGACGGGCATTGGGTGCAAACGCTGAAGGCGGGCGGCACCGTCAACGGCGGCTTGCACAGCCGCCATGAATGGGAAGGCGACGTGCCGGGGCCGCAGCCGGATCTGGCCGCGCTCGACTCTGCCATCGGCCACAAGCAACCCGTCCGCGCGCTGCTGCGCCGGGACGCCGTCCGCGATGCCTTGCAGCCCGTGTTTACCACGCGCATCGAGCGTACCGTCTGGCAGCTGCGCACGCCGCAGGGCGACCAGATCGAATGCGTGCTGGACCAGGGTGTCATTGAAAGCGGCGCGGACGGGGCCGCGCGCAGCGTGCCCGTCAGCGAGGTCGAACTGGAATTGAAGCAAGGGCAAGCGGCCAGCCTGTTCGACGTGGCGCTGGCGCTGCTGCAGGACGTGCCGCTGCAGCTGGGCCACATGAGCAAGGCGGAACGCGGTTACCGCCTGGCGGCAGCGTACCCCTTGCAAGCCGTCAAGGCGAAAGCGCTGGCGCTGGACGCGGCGATGTCGGTGGAACAGGCGTTCGTGGCCATCGCCGGCAATTGCCTGGAACAGGTCAGCGGCAACCAGGATGGCGTGGCGGCGGGCGAGGACGTGGAAAGCGTGCACCAGATGCGCGTGGGACTGCGCCGTTTGCGCTCGGCGTTGGGCATGTTCAAGTCCCTGCTGGCCTTGCCGGACGCCTTGAAGGCCGAACTCGACTGGCTGGGCGGCGCGCTGGGCGAGGCGCGCGACTGGGATGTGTTGGCTGGCAATACCTTGGCGCAGCTCGATGGCGAGGCGCAGGCCGATGCGGCGGCGCTGGCACAGGCGGCGCACGCGCAGGCGCGGCTCAAGCACCAACAAGCCGCCCAGGCCGTCACGTCGGCGCGCTACACGGCCTGCATGCTGGGCTTGCAGCGCTGGCTGCAGGCGCGCGCCTGGCGCGACGGCTGTTCCGCGCGCCAATTGCGGCGCCTGGACGCGCGCGTGTCGCCGTTTGCCCGCACCACCTTGCGCAAGGACCAGCGCCGCCTGATGAAGCGCGGCAAGCGCCTGCTGCATGCCACGCCGCAGCAGCGCCACCAGGTGCGTATCGCGGCCAAGAAGACGCGCTATGCGACGGAATTCTTTGCTTCGCTGTTTGCCGCGCGCGCCGTGAAACCGTATGTGGGGCGGCTGTCGGCGCTGCAGGATGAACTGGGCTGGCTCAACGACGTGCAGGTGGCCGACCGGCTACTGCAGCAATTGCCTGATGCCCAGGCCGACTTGCCTGGCCAGGACGAGTTGCGGCTGCACGCTGCCTTCGTGCGCGGCTATCTGGCGGCGCGCGCGCAGGCGGAAGGCAGCGATGGCCGCATGCACAAGGCCTGGCGGCGCTTTAAATCGGCCAGCTTGCCGGCCTGAACCCGCTTCCGCCTGAGTGCCAGACCAGACCAGACTAGGCCAGCGGCCGTTGCAACTGGCGTTCGAGGATGGCCAGCGGCGACTTGTGCGGCGCTGCCATGGCGCGCACGGGCAGCAGCCAGGTTTGCTCGAGCGCGTGTTGTCCCCGCAGGGCGGCGTGCGATACGGCGTCGCTGAAGACGATCCACGTCTGGCCCGGCGCGAATGCGTGGGTGTACTGCTCCACCTGCCCCTGGTAATCGAGATCGGCCTTCATGGCGTCGTGCAGCTGCAGCATGTAGTGATCGTAGGCCGTGCGCCGCGACTTGGTGATGCGCAGCCGGTGCATCAGCGCCGCCAGCACGGGCTGCGGACGCTTTGCAAGGGGTAAAAAATGCTGCGCCACCTGTTCGAACGGCGCGCCCAGTTTCCACACGCGGGGCGCGCCGCGCGGATGGATGTTGCTGAAGACGCGCAGGATGCGCCGGCCCTGCGTGGGCGAGGAGGGAAAGCTGTCCACATGCAGGCGCGTATCGTCCTTGCGCCACGAGGTGATGCGCCCGGCGATTTCCACGGGACGAAAACTGCCCTTGCCTTGCTGCAGATGGGGAGCATAGCCGGGCAGCAAGCCAGCCAGCAAGTGCCGCGTGTGCCGCGCATAACGTTGCATCAGCGCGGCCAGCAGGGCCGCATCGCAGGCATCGCCCTGGCCCCGCACGCCGCGCGCCGGTTCCCAGCTGATGTTCTTGGCGCTGCTGGCGCTACCCACAGCGCCGTCGAGCAGGGCATGCTCTTCCTGTTGCAGGGGAAAGCCCAGAGCCGGCAACAGCAGCACTTGGCCATCTTCGAGTGCCTGCAGCGCCGCCGCCTGCTGCGCGGCGCTGCCGCTGGCGTCCCACCGGGACAGGGAAATGTCGACGAGCTTGTTCATGGCGCAAACGGGGAAGACATGGGAGTGGCCAGTATGGGCGTTTGCCGCCCGCTTCCGTTTGCGCTGGCGCAGACTTACATTACAGTTTGCTGTTCTGGCAGCCGGCGCTCGCGCATTCGCGCACGCGGTCCTGCAGGAATTGCGCGCGTTCGATGGTGGTCTTGGTGGCGCAATCGAGGTTCACATAGAAGCCCGACGATTCGCGTTTGGAGCAGGCGTCGTTGCGGTTGGCGATCCATGCCAGCTGGCCCGATTTCAGCTTCTGCTTGCCGCCGGCATCGAGCTTGGCGGCGAGTGTCTTGTAGTTGGCGTTGAGTTCCTTGTCCGCTTCCTGGTACACCTTGTTGAGGCAATACAGGCCGTCGAAGTCGTTGCGCGGCGTGTCGCAGGCCGAGTTGGCGAAGGCGGAACCGGAAGCAAACACGAGCAGGGCAAGGATGCATTTTTTCATGGCGGGCTTTCAGGAAGTGGTGGGGCAGGATCGGTGAGCAAGACAGCGCTCTTGCGCATCGTATAACATTTTCTCTCCCGCCCGCGGACGCTTGCGGGCGTGTCCGCCAGCCCCGCCAGCGCCGTCAGTAGGCCAGGCGGCCCGGCAAGCTCACTTCGATCTGCGTGCCGGCGCCGGGCCGGCTGTCGATGCGCAGGCTGGCGCCGATGCCGGCGGCGCGCTCGCGCATGCCGACCAGGCCCCAGTGGCCGGGCCGCTGGCCCGTTTGCGCCACGGCGTCATCGAGGCCGCAGCCGTCGTCGCGCACGCGCAGGGTGAATGCCTGCTCAGCATAGTCGAGTTCCAGCACGATGTTTGCCGCCTCGGCATAGCGCGAGGCGTTGAACAGCGCTTCGCGCGCGATGGCATAGACCTCGTCATGCACGCGCGGCTGCAGGCGCCGGCAGGTGCCGCTGACGTGCACGGTGAAGGCGTGTGCGCGGTGCTCGGCCAGGCCCTTGCCGAATTGCTGCAGCGCCAGCCGCAGTTCGTCCGGTTCGGCCGAGGCGCGCAAGTCCATGATCTGGTCGCGGCCTTCGATCAGCAGCTGGTCGGCCAGGTTGAGGGTGCCGTCGAGGCGCGCCCGTTCGCGCGTGCCCTTGGGCAGCATGTCCGCATGCGCATGGAACGACAGGATCAGGCCCTGCACGCTTTGCAGCAGGGTGTCGTGCAGCGAGCGGGCGATGCGTGAGCGTTCGGCCAGGCGCTCCTGCAAGCGTTCCTGCAGCCGTTCCTGCATGTTGCGCGTCAGGTGGCGGATGCGCAGCACATAGCCGCCGTACAGCAGCAGCGCGGCGCCCAGCGCCAGCAGCACGACGAACCACGGCGTCTGCACGAAGGCGGGCGCGATGACGATGTCGAGCTTGGCTCCCTGCGTGTTCCACACGCCGTCTTCGTTGGCGGCCGTGACCTCGAAGCGGTAGCTGCCCGGTGCCAGGTTGGTGTAGTACGCCTCGCGGCGCCCGACCGCCTCTTGCCAGCCGGCGTCCACGCCCGCCAGCCGGTAGCGCAGGCGCACGCGTTCCGGCATCGACAGGCTCAGCGCCGTGAAGCCGATCTGCAGGGTCTTGCTGCCTTGCGGCAGCTGCAGCGGCTTGCCATCGTCCAGCGCGTAACGCGCGCCATTGGCCAGCAAGCTGTGGATCTGCACGGGCGGCGGCAGGCGATTGCGGCGGATATGCAGCGGGTCGAGCATGCCGATGGTGGCCGAGGTGGAGAACCACAGCTTGCCGTCGGGCGCATGGATCAGCGACGGCACGGGGCGCAGCTGCGAGGCATGGCCCTGCAAGCCGTCGAGCGCGTCGAAGCGTTCCGAGACGACGGCGCTGTCGTCCCGCATCCACGCGGCCAGGCTGGCCGCGCCGATATGGCTTATGCCGTCCGCGCCATGCAGCCACAGGTCGCCGTCCGGCAGGCGCACGATGCCCGACACGCCGCGAAACGCCGCGCCGCGCGCGCCGCGCAAGGTGTGGAAGCGGCCGGCGCGGTACAGGGCCACGCCGTTTTCGCCGCCGGCCCACATCGCGTCGCCATCGCGGTACAGCTGCAGCACGGTGCCCACCTGCAGGCCTTCGGCCGCGCCGAGCCGCCTGACGGCGCCCGCGCGCTGGCCGTCGGCCACCAGGCTGACCGTATTGTCGGCATGGCCCAGCCAGACGGTGCCGGCGCCATCGATCGCCATGGCCGTGGTCAGCACCGCCGGCAGGCCGGACAGGCCGCCGTTCGCGATCCATTTTCCTTCGCTCAGGCGAAACAGGCCGCCGCCGGAAAACGAGGCCCACAGGGCGCCCGAGCGGTCCTGCTGCAGCGCCTGCGGATCGAGTCCTTGCACGGGCGCTGTCACGCGCGTCATCGTGCCGTCGCGCGCGCGATGGTGCAGCTCTTGCTCGTTGCCCAGCCACAGCGTGCCGTCGGGCGCCCAGTGGCTGGCCGCCAGCGCCCCTTTCAAGATCACTTTTTTCATCCCGTCGGCCGTAAAGCTGCGCACGTCGCTCACGTAGTCGCCGATCCACACGTCGCCATCGGGTCCCGGCAGCATGCCTGGGTGGTCGAAGGGCACGGCGACAGGCAAGGTCTGCAGGCGGTTCGGCCGCAGCCGGTCCAGGCCCGTCGAGGTGCCGAACCACAGATTGCCCTCGCGGTCCTGGAACGACGTTTGCGGCAGCGGGCCGCTGATGCCGTTCTGGCGCGTCAGGCGCTGGGCCGGCAGACTGGGGCCGGCAGGGTCGAACTTGCGTTCGATGCCATCGGGCGTCATCAGCCACATGGTGCCGGCGCGGTCGAAGCGGATGCCGTTGCCTCTGGCGTCGGGCCGGATGGGCGCATCGCCGCGCGGCGCGCTGGTGCGCACGCGGTAGTAATTGCTGTGCGTGTCGACGGCCCAGATGGCGCCATCGGGCGCTTCGTCCATGGCGGTGAGGAGGGTGCGCGGCCAGGCATGGGAAAAGCGCGTCTCGCCCGGCCTGCGGAAAAAGACGCCATGCATGGTGCCCATCCACTGCGTGCCATCGCGCCCGAACAGGATCTGGTACACGCGCTTGTCGGGCAGGCCTACGTTGGCCGCTTGCGCGACGAAGCGGTCGGCGCCCGGCGCCAGGCGCGCCGCGCCATCGCGCGTGCCGACCCAGATGGCGCCGTCGGGCGCTGCCTCGATATGGAACACGGCGCCTGGCGGCAAGCCGTCCGCTTCGCGGTAGGTGCGCGCGCCACCCTGGCGAAAGACGCTGACGCCGCCGAGGCGGTAGCCGACCCACACGGCGCCGTCCGGCGGCGTGGCCAGGCCCAGCACATTGCTCGACGGCAGGCGGTGGCCGTACACGCTGTCGACGCGGTCGAAGCGCACGCCATCGTAGCGGTACAAGCCGGTGGCCGTGGCGATCCACAGCCAGCCATCCCTGCCTTGGGCGAATTTGAGGACGTCGACGGGCGCGCCTTGCAAGGCACCCCAGGCATTGTGGGTGTAGTCGGACAGCAGGGGCGAGGGGGCGGCCGCGCACGCGTGCAGGTGGCACGCCAGCAGGGGCAACATCAACAGGCGGCGCAGCAGGCGAGCGGACATCGGTGCAGAGGGAGGTGGCAGGGCAGTGATTGTAGCGCAGCGCCGTGCCTTTCAGCAGGCAAAAAAAAGCCTGCGCGGAATGGCGCAGGCTTTTTTCGCCCTACGTTGACAAGGACCGCTTACGCGAAGTTCTTGGCAACGAAGTCCCAGTTGACCAGGCCCCAGAACGTTTCCACGTACTTGGCGCGCAGGTTGCGGTAGTCGATGTAGTAGGCGTGTTCCCAGACGTCGCAGGTCAGCAGCGGCTTGTCGCCGGTGGTCAGCGGGCAGCCGGCGTTCGAGGTGTTGACGATGTCGACGGAGCCGTCGGCTTTTTGCACCAGCCAGGTCCAGCCCGAACCGAAGTTGCCCACGCACGACTTGGTGAATTCTTCCTTGAACTTGTCGAACGACGACCATTTGGCGTTGATCGCGTCAGCCACGGCACCCGTAGGCGCGCCGCCGCCGGCCGGCTTCATGCCGTTCCAGTAGAAGGTGTGGTTCCATACTTGCGCCGCATTGTTGAAGATGCCGCCCGACGATTTCTTGATGATCTCTTCCAGCGACAGGTTCTCGAACTCGGTACCCTTGATCAGGTTGTTCAAGTTGGTGACATACGCCTGGTGATGCTTGGCATAGTGGTATTCCAGGGTTTCTTTCGAAATATGCGGCGCCAGAGCGTCCATTTCATACGGCAGTGGTGGCAGAGTATGTTCCATGTGATGTCCCTTTGTGGTGAGTATTCGGAGTCTACCGGCCTGCGGCCGGAGGGTTGAGCCAAGCTTGCTTGAAGCAGGCATTCTTGCTGAACGAGCCACTATTGTAAAGCGGATGCGCCATTGCTGCAGATTCCGGCACGCGTCGCGGATGCGGGCGGCGTAGTGATTCTCGTTTAGCCTGAATCGGGCGTCATGCTCTCCGCTGTGGATGCTATCGGATGCGCCGCGTGGTTTCGCGCACGATCAGTTCCAGCGGCGGAATGGCGGCCTGCACGGCTTCGCCATTGATCAGTCCCAGCAGCGCTTCCGTGGCGATGCGGCCGATGTCGTACAAGGGCTGGTGGATGGTCGTCAGCGGCGGCGTCGTGTAGGACGAGCCGGGCAAGTCATCGAAACCGACGAGCGAGATATCGTCGGGCACGCGGATGCCCTTGCGGTACAAACACAGGCGCACGCCATAGGCGGACAGGTCGTTGGCGGCGAAGACGGCGCTGAACTGCTGCTGCGTATCAAACAAGTGGTTCATGGCCAGCATCCCGCTTGCCTCGTGGAAATCACCTTCCGCCATCAGTTTCGGGTCGATGGCGATGTCCGCTTCGCGCAGCGCGCGCTGGTAGCCCGTCAGGCGTTCGGCCGCATCCGTGTTGTTGGCAGGGCCGGCGACAAACGCGATGCGCCGGTGGCCCAGCTCGATCAAGTGGCGCACGGCCAGGTAGGCGCCGTATTCGTTGTCGAGCTTGAAGCCGATGGCGCTTTTCGTCGCCAGTGCGCGGCCCGTCGAGACGATGGGCCGCTGCTGCGAGAAATCGAGCACGCTCTCGTCCGAGATGCGCCCCGACAGCAGGATGATGCCGTCGACCTTCCTCGCCAGCAGCAAACGGATGCGGTCCGCTTCTTCCTGCGCATTCCAGTGCCCGCTGACGATGACGGAGGCATAGCCCGTGTCCTTCAGCCCATCGTCCACGCCGCGCAGGCTTTCGTCGAAGAAGGGGCTGGAAATATCCTGCACCACGATGCCGATGGTCATCGAGCGGCCCTTCTTCAAGCCCTGCGCCATCTGGTTCGGCGCAAATTTCATGTGCGCGATGGCCGCCAGCACGGCGTCGCGCTTGTCGTCGGAGACCCTGGCCGTGCCGTTCAGGATGCGCGAAACGGTGCTGGGCGACACGCCCGCCTGGCGGGCCACGTCGAGCAGGGTGGAAGGGGGAGCAGCGTGGGCGCTATCGTTCAAGGTGATTCCCGGGTATCAAGATGGCTGGTCGTCAGTGCTCTGAAAACCTTTTCATCGAAAGATTACCATAAATGCCCACGGGGGGGCCGTAGGTCGGGGTAGGTCGGGTTAGCCCGCAGGGCGTAACCCGACACATCACGGCCAGCAATGCACCGGAACATGCCTCTGCCGCCAACAATATTGTCGGATTACGCGCTCACGCGCTAATCCGACCTACGTCTGAAAACGTTTTCACAAAAAACAACGGCGGCTCAAATGACGAATTTTTGCCCTTTTTCATAGGAGAAAACACGCCACGGCGTGCAGTTTTCCACGCCACCCTCAATAAAAATGACAACTTTTTCGGTTGACTTGATTTTCTTTGCGGTGTTAAATGGACACATGTTGTGAAAACGTTTTCAAGATAGAAGACGCTCAATAATCGGAGATGAAATAATGAAGTCAAGCATCCTTGGCGCCGCCCCCCTGGCCGCGCTGACCCTGGTCGCCAGCGTGGCCGCCGCGCCCGCCGCCGTCCCGCCAGCCGCGTCGCCTGTGCCGGCGCTGGCCCCGGCCACGATTACCGTCGCCTCGTTTCCCGACCTGGACCGCGCCGTCAAGACGGCCTTGCCCCTGTGGGAAAAGCTGTACCCGCAAGTGAAGGTCAAGCTGGTCAGCCTGCAGATCGACGACCACCATAACTCGATGACGACGGCGCTGGCGGCCGGCGCGCGCCTGCCCGACGTGATGGCCATCGACTTCCGCTACGTGGGCAGCTTCGCCGAGTCGAAGGGCATGGAAGACTTGCTGCAGCCGCCATACGGGGCAGGGCAGTACCGCGCCCAGTTCGTGCCGTTCACCTTCGTGCAGGCGACCAGTTCGCGCGGTACCCTGGGCGCCATGCCTGCCGACCTGGGACCGGGTACGCTGTTCTACCGCAAGGACTTGATGGACAAGGCGGGCATCAAGGAAGCTGACCTGACGGCTTCGTGGGAGTCCTACATCGCCGCCGGCAAGAAGCTCAAGGCCGCCACCGGCACCTATCTGCTGGCCGGCGCCAGCGACCTGGCCGACATCGTTATCCGCGCCAATCTGAAGGATGGCGAAGGCATTTACTTTGGCGACAAGGGGCAGGTGCTGGTCGACTCGCCCCGTTTCGTCAAGGCCTTCGAACTGGCCAAGGCGGCCAGGATCGCTGGCATCGACGCGCGCACCGTGGCCTGGACGGGCGAGTGGGCCGAAGGTTTTAAACGCGACAAGGTGGCCAGCCAGATGATGGGATCGTGGCTCAGCGGCCACCTGGCCAAGTGGCTGGCACCCGATTCCAAGGGCCAGTGGCGCGCGGCCAACCTGCCGGCCGGCGCGCTGGCGTCCTACGGCGGCTCCTTCTACGGCATCCCGAAAAAGGCGGCCAACAAGGCGCAAGCGTGGGAATTCATCAAGTTCATGACCGTCAACAAGGATATCCAGCTGCACTCGCTGAAAGAGATCGGCGCCTTCCCCGCTCTGAAAGCGGCATATGCGGACCCGATGATGGACGAGCCGCAAGCGTACTTCGGCGGCCAGAAGACGCGCCTGCTGGCGCGCGACACGGCGGCGAAGATTCCCGTCATCCGCGTCGACAAGTTCGACGCCGTGGCGCGCGACATCGTCAACATGGAACTGGAAAGCGTGCTGGCGCAAAACAAGGATATCAAGACGGCGCTGGCCGACGCCAAGGCCCTGATCACCCACCGCGCGCGGCGCTAGGAGCAGCATGACTACCTCCATGCCTTGTACCGAGCGCGCCGCCGCCCCGGCGCGGCGCGCCAGGAAACGCTACAACATGAAGCAGTGGGCGCCGTATATTTTCATCAGCCCCTTCTTCATCCTGTTCGCCGTCTTCAGCCTGTTCCCGCTGCTGTTTTCCATCTATTTGTCGTTCAACCAGTGGGAGGCGGCCAGCGGCGTGGAAGCCATGCAGTGGGTGGGCCTGGACAACTACAAATATGCCTTGAGCGACCCGTGGTTTTTGCGCTCGCTGGGCAATACGCTGTGGCTGGCGCTGGCCTCGGGCGTGCCGCAGCACCTGGTCGCCATTCCGCTGGCAGCGTTCATCCACAACAGCTTCAAGCGCTCGCGCAACCTGGTGATCGGCATTTACTTTTTACCGTTCATCACCTCCAGCGTGGCCATCGCCATGGTCTTCAACACCCTGTTCTCGCGCGACTACGGCCAGATCAATGTGCTGCTCCAGTGGTGCGCCAGCCTGCCGCTGGTGGGCGGCCTGTTCCCGTCAGAATCGATCGACTGGCTGGGCAGCTCGCTGTTCATCAAGCCGGCAGTCGCCTTCGTCATTTTCTGGCGCTACCTGGGCTGGAACCTGGTGCTGTACCTGTCGGCGCTGCAGGTTATCCCCAAGGATTTATATGAGGCGGCCACCATCGACGGCGCCTCGAAACGCCAGCAATTCTGGTACATCACCCTGCCGCAGCTGCGCCCCATGATCTATCTGGCCGTCACCTTGACCATCATGGGCAATCTGCAGCTGTTCGAGGAACCGTTCGTGCTGGTGGCCGAATCGAGCGGCGTAAGCCAGTCGGTGATGACGACGGCCATCTTCGTCTACAAGACGGCGTTTTCCTCGGGCGATTTCGGCACGGCGTCGGCCATTTCCTGGCTGCTGTTCCTCATCATCGCCAGCACCACCTGGGTGAATAACCGCATCTTCAGCCGCAATGAACGGCATGAACGCAAGGAGGCCAAATGAAAACCACCCGCTGGACGGCCTACGCCATGGTGGCCATCGGCGCCCTGATCATGGTCGCGCCGTTCTACTTCATGTTCGTCTTCGCCACGCACACGAGCGCCGAGATCTACAGCCTGCCGCCGCCGCGCTGGTTCGGCACGGCCCTTCTGAACAACCTGGAACTGCTGCAGGAGCGCCTGCCGTTCTGGCGCAATATCGGCATCAGCCTGTACGTGGCCCTGATGACCACCGCCCTGACCTTGTTCTTTTGCTCGCTGGGCGGCTACGCGTTCGCCATGTACGAGTTCCGCTTCAAGCGGCCTTTGTTTACCCTGGTGATGGCGTCGATGATCATTCCGTCGTTCATGAACATGATTCCCACCTTCATGCTGATGGATTTCCTCGGATGGCTGGACCAGCCGCGCGCCCTGTACGTGCCGGGAGCGGCCGGCGCGCTGGGGATTTTCCTGATGCGCCAGTACATCGGTACGGCGATACCGAAGGACCTGATCGAGGCGGCGCGCATCGACGGCTGCGGCGAATTCGCCATCTACTGGCGGGTCGTGCTGCCGCTGATCGGCCCCGCCATGGGCACCCTGGGCCTGATCACCTTCATCAACTCGTGGAACAATTTCATCACGCCGCTGGTCGTCATGCGCTCGGTCGAGAACTACACGATCCCGCTGGCCCTGCGCAGCATGCAGGCGCCGAACAACACGGAGTGGGGCGCGCTGATGACGGGCGCCGCCATCGCCGTGCTGCCGCTGCTGCTGATGTTTTTTGTCGCCTCGAAGCGCTTGATCGAAGGCTTGACGCAGGGCGCCGTCAAAGGCTGATCCACACATTTATCTCAACCCCTCACACTGACATGACCACCATGCATAACGACGACATCGACACCAACTTCCCCGCCACGTTCACCTGGGGCGTGGCCACCAGCGCCTACCAGATCGAGGGCGCCGCCGCCATCGACGGCCGCGGCCCGTCCATCTGGGATACTTTCAGCCACACGGACGGCAAGATCATCGACGGCAGCAATGGCGACGTGGCTTGCGACCATTACCACCGCTATGCCGAGGACGTGGAGCTGATCGCCAGCCTGGGCGTCAACGCCTACCGCTTTTCCATGTCCTGGTCGCGCGTGCAGCCGACGGGTTCCGGCGCGTGGAACGAGGCGGGCTTCGATTTCTATGCGCGCCTGCTCGACGCCCTGGCCGCGAAGGGTCTCGATGCCCATCTGACCCTGTACCACTGGGACTTGCCGCAAGCCTTGCAGGACGAGGGCGGCTGGCTCAATCGCGCCACCTGCTACCACTTCGCCGCCTACGCGGCCGAGGTGGCGCGCCGCTTCGGCCACAAGGTCGCCAGCATCGCCACGCACAACGAACCGTGGTGCACGGCCGTGCTGGGCCACGGCACGGGGCAGTTCGCGCCCGGCATGGCCGACCCGGCCGCCGCCGTGCAAGTGTCGCACCATCTGCTGCTGTCGCATGGCCTGGCCATGCAGGCGATGCGCGCCGTGAACCCGCCGGCGAAACTGGGCATCGTGCTCAATCAATGGACGGCCACGCCGGCCACCGACAGCGCCCAGGACCGCGAACTGGCCGAACTCGAATATGCGCGCTCGGTGCAGTGGTATATGGACGCCATCTTCAAGGGCCGCTACCCGGCCCTGGCCCTGAAACACGCCGACGCTTCTGCTTTGGCTATCTTTGAAAACGATTTCACAGATATCAAGCAGCCCATCGATTTCCTTGGCGTGAACTATTACACGCGCGCTTACATGAGCGCCGAGACGCCGCCGCGCAAGCCCGAATGCAAGCTCGGTGTCAACGACATGGGCTGGGAAACCTATCCGCAAGGCTTGACGGAACTGCTCGTGGGCCTGCACCGCGAGTACCGGCTGCCGCCCGTCTACATCACGGAAAACGGCATGGCCGTCGCCGACAAGCCCGTCGGCGGCAAGATCCACGACGCGCCTCGCATCGAGTACGTGCGGCTGCATCTGGACGCCTTGCGCGCCGTGATCGCGCAGGGCATCGACGTGCGCGGCTATTTCTACTGGAGCCTGATGGACAACTTCGAGTGGAACTCGGGCTACGCCAAGCGCTTCGGCATGCTGTATGTCGACTACGCCACGCAGCAGCGCAGCTTCAAGGACAGCGCCCTGTGGTACCGCGATTTTATTATCGCCCAGCGCGCGTCCCATGCCGCCGTCCTGGCCGGGGAGCACTGACATGGCCGCCATTTCGCTGCGCGGCATCCGCAAGACTTACGGCGACGGCCCGGAAATCGTCAAGGGCCTCGATCTCGATATCCACGACGGCGAATTCATGGTCTTCGTGGGACCGTCCGGCTGCGGCAAGTCGACCCTGCTGCGCATGATCGCGGGACTGGAAGACATCAGCGCGGGCCAGCTGCGCATCGGCGACTTGCTGGCCAACGACGTGGCGCCGGCCGAGCGTGGCATCGCCATGGTGTTCCAGAGCTACGCCCTGTATCCGCACATGACGGCGCGCGACAACATGGGCTTTGCCTTGAAACTGGCGGGCAAGGGGGAAGCCGAAGTGCGCGCGGCCGTCGGCAAGGTGGCCGAGATTTTGCAGATCACGCACCTGCTCGACCGCAAACCCAAGGCCCTGTCGGGCGGCGAACGCCAGCGCGTGGCCATCGGCCGCTCCATCGTGCGCCAGCCCAAGGTGTTTCTGTTCGACGAGCCGCTGTCCAACCTCGATGCCTCGCTGCGCGTGCAGACGCGCATCGAGCTGGCCAAGCTGCACCAGGAGCTGGGCACGACGATGATCTACGTGACGCACGACCAGGTCGAGGCCATGACCCTCGGTGACAGGGTCGCCGTTTTCCACGGCGGGCACCTGGAGCAGGTGGGGGCGCCGTTGGCCCTGTACCGTCATCCGGCCAGCCAGTTCGTGGCCGGCTTCATCGGCGCGCTGCGCATGAACTTTTTGCCGTGCGCCGCCGTCCCGGCCCTGGCCAGCCAGCTTGGCGGCGAGGCGGGCATGCTGGTCGGCATACGCCCCGAACACCTGCGCCTGGTGCCGCGCAACGAGGGCTACGGCGCCACGGTCACCCTGATCGAACAGCTGGGCGACGCGCAGATCATCCACGCCACGCTCGAGGGAAGTTCGCATGCGGTGGCCATCAAGCTGCACGGCGAGGCGCGCCATGCGCTGGCGCAGGGCAGCGCCATCGGCTTCGCGCCGGAAGAAGGCCATGCCTTTCTGTTCGACACGGCCGGGCGCGCCGTGGCTACCCATTGACCCCGCACGGAGGCGACATGACTTCAGATTGACACCCAAAAAATGTGCAGCAATAGCCAAAGAGCTATGTGATCATCATTCAACCAGCGGTACAGGAGACAACAACAATGCAACAGCTCAAACGCAATACCATCGCCCTCAGCCTGGCGCATGCGACCTTCGCCCAGTTCATCTTGCTGGGTAGCGGCGCCGCCATGGCCCAGGAGGCTGCAGCCACGGACGCGGCAAAACCGGCCGCCGAACAGATGGACCGCATCGTCGTCACGGCCACGCGCCGCAATACCTTCGTGCAGGAGACGCCGCTGGCCGTCACCGCCTTCAACCAGGACACCCTGCAAAACAATCAAGTGAAAGACCTGGCGTCGCTGGCGACCATGGTGCCGAGCCTCGTCGTCGAGCAGCATGGCGACTCGGGCGGCGTGCACGTCTACATGCGCGGCGTGGGCTCGGCCAACCACACGGAGCTGGGCGACCCGGCCGTCGCCTTCTATGTCGATGGCGTGTATTCGCCGCGTCCCCAGGGCGCCACGGCGCTGATGTACGACCTGTCCCACGTCGAGGTGGCGCGCGGACCGCAGGGCACCCTGAACGGCCGCAATTCGACGGCCGGCGCCGTCAATCTCGTCTCCGCCGCGCCGAGCACAGCCAAGTTCATGGGCTCGGCCGGCATTACCGTGGGTGACTACCGCCACCTGCAGACGCAAGGCATGATCAACATTCCGTTCTCCGACGACGTGGCGCTGCGCATCGCCGCCATCAAGGATAGCCACGACGGCACGGTGGACTTCCGCCGCGGCTCGAACGTCATGCCGGGCACGGCCAAGTATGGCGCCGGCGACCAGATGGGCGTGCGCGCCTCGCTGCTGTGGAAGTTCACGCCGCAGCTGCGCGGCACCTTCATCGCCGACTACTTCCTCGACCAGGGCGCCGGCAACGTCTACCTGGAGGCCGAGCCGAAAGGGGGCGAGAAGCTGCGCTCGGCCCTGATCGACACGCCGGGCACGCTGGACCAGTCGATTTTGACTTACAAGGGCAAGCTCAATTACAAGCCGACGGATGCGCTGGACTTCACGTACCTGGGCAGCTGGAGCCGCTACAAGCGCCAGAACAGCAATGATGCCGATGCGGGCCTGTTCCCCGGCTTCAAGTCGGAAAACCGCACCGACTGGGCGCAGTTCGACAGCTATTCGCACGAGCTGCAGGCGCGTTCGGACGACGATGCGCCGTTCCAGTGGGTGGCCGGCCTGTTCCTGTTCAATGAAAAGAACAAGGTGCGCTTCGATATCGACCGCAGCCAGATTTCGCAGGCGGCCGTGCAGCAGGATATCGCCAACGGCGCCGTGATCTTCGTGCAGCCCACCGTGGGCCAGTATGCCTCGTCCATGTCCTTCATCCAGGGCGACCGCCAGCTCAAATCGAAAGCCGTGTTCGGCCAGGTCAGCCAGCAGCTGACGGACCAGATCAAGCTGACGGCCGGCGCGCGCTACACGAAAGACCATAAATTCGACATCGGCGGCCAGAACTGGGCTTGCCCGAACTGGCCCGCGAACACGCCGCTGGGCACAACCGTGCTGACTGCCGACCAGCTGCGCCAGCTGGTCACGCCGGGCACGGGCCTGGCCAACACGCACAATATCGGCCCCGGCGGCGCCATCACGGCGGCCGCCTGCGGCAATACGCCGGGCGACAATACGGCCGACCTGAAATACGGCCAGGCCACCTGGCTGGGCCGTATCGAGTACAAGCTGCGCCCGGACATTTTGCTGTTCGGCTCCGTGACGACGGGCTTCCATTCGCCGGCCATCGGCGACGGCGGCGCCACCACCAAGCCGGAAAAGCTGACCAGCTATGAAATCGGCTTCAAGTCGGACTTGCTGAACCGCGAACTGACCCTGAACCTCGATGCCTTCCTGATGAAGTACAAGGACAAGCTCGAATCGCAGGTGGTCAACAGCGTGCTGGCCAACTTCAACGCGGCCGGCGCCACCGTCAAGGGCCTGGAAGCGGAATGGGTGTGGCGGCCGACGAAGGTCGATCGCCTGACGGGCAACGCCACCTGGCTCAAGGCCGTGTATGACGACTTCATGTCGTGCGACGTCGATGCGGCGCGCGCGAATGGCCAGTCCTGCGGCTCGACGGCGCCACTGGTGAACGTGGGCGGCAGCACCATGAAGCATGCGCCGAAGTTTTCCACGACCGTCCAGTACGAGCATGATTTCACGGTGGCCGGCGGCCAGCTCACGCCGCGCGCCTCGGTGCATTATGAAACCATGTCGTACGTGGGCGCGGGCGCGTTCAACGGCGACGTGCCGGGCCATGCGGGCGTCAAGCGCCAGGAAGCCTACACGACCCTGGACCTGAGCCTGCGCTTCCAGCCGGCGAACAAGGCGTACACGGTGGAAGCGTTCGTGCAGAACGCCACCGACAAGGCGGTCAAGCTGGACGTCAATGAAATCTGCACGGACGTGGGCATGCCGTGCCAGCCGACGCAGCAGATCTACGGCGCCTTCTACAACGCGCCGCGCACCTTTGGCGCGCGCGTGTCGATGAAGTTTTAAATGAGGTAGTGTGAAAGAGCAGTTGCAGTCGCAGTCCACTCAGTAGGGGAAGGTGTTGGGCCGGGGAGCTTCCCCGGCCTTTTTTATTCCAGCGCTTATTCCAGCGTTGCCTGCACGCTGGCGATGCCGATCTGCGCGCTGCCTTCGGCCAGGCGCACGTTGACGTTCTGGCGCGCCTGCAGCTGCGCCGGTGAGCGCACGATGGCGCCTTTTTCATCGCGCAGGATGGCGTAGCCGCGTTCCAGGGTGCGCTGCGGATTCAACAGTTCCAGCTGCGCCGCCAGGCCGTCGAGGCGGTGGCGCCGCTGGTTGAGCAGCTGCGCCATGGCCGCGCCGCCGCGCCGCTGCGCTTCCAGCAGGCGCGCGCGCGGCGCCGTGACGTCGGGCCGCAAGGCGGCCCAGCGGTTGCGCAGGCGTTCCAGTGCATATTGCGACTGGTTCACGGGCGTGCGCGCCGCATGCGTCATGGCCGTGGACAGGGCCAGCAGCTGCAGGCGCTGCTGCTGCAGCTGCGCCTTCGGGTTGAGCAGGCGGCGGCTGTGGCGGTCCAGGGTTTGTGCCGCGTCGTCGAGGCGGCGGCGCATGGCGCGGCGCAGGTCGGCGGCATCGGCGCGCAGGGAAGCCATCCAGTCCGCGCGCGGCGTGGCCGCCAGTTCGGCCGCCGCCGTCGGCGTGGCCGCGCGCAGGTCGGCCGCGAAGTCGGCGATGGTGAAATCGGTCTCGTGGCCCACGCCGCTGATCACGGGCATGGAACAGTCGGCAATCGCATGTGCCACGGCTTCATCGTTGAACGACCATAAATCCTCGATGCTGCCGCCGCCACGGCACACCAGCAGCACGTCGCACTCGGCCCTGGCTGATGCCGTGCGGATCGCGTGCGCGATCTTTTCCGGCGCCTGCTGGCCCTGCACGGGCGTGGGATACAGGATGATGGACACGTGCGGCGCGCGGCGCTTGAGCGCGATCAGCACGTCGCGCAGGGCCGCCGCCTGCGGGCTGGTGACGATGCCGATGCTGCGCGCGAACATGGGGATGGCGCGCTTGCGTTCCTGGTCGAACAAGCCCTGCGCAGCGAGTTTTTCCTTCAGGCGCTGGAACGCTTCGTACAGGGCGCCCACGCCGGCGCGGCGGATGGCTTCCACGTTGATCTGGTAATCGCCGCGCGCGCCGTACAGGGTGACGAGCGCGCGCACTTCGACCTTGTCGCCTTCGCGCGGCGTGAAGCCCGCGTACTGGGCGCGGCCGCGGAACATCACGGCGCGCACCTGGGCGCCATCGTCCTTCAAGGTGAAGTACCAGTGGCCGGAAGCGGCGCGCGTGAAGTTGGAAATCTCGCCGGCGATCCAGGTCAGGGGAAACGACCGTTCAAGCAGGCGCGCGACGGCCTGGTTCAGGGCGCTGACGGTCAGCACGGGCGGGGCGGCAAAGCCGCTGTCAGTCGGGGTGTCGGTCATCATAAAGCTGGGGGCGGGAAGGGAACTGTCCACATATTATCGGCGAGGTCATGCTTATGTCATATATCGTGCAAAACAACAAGATCTATTTCTAAGTAATTGATTTCATGCAGAATTCCCGTATGCCTGATTTGCGTGCACAGGGAAAAAATCCTTTAATATCAAGCACATCAGTGCAGCCCATTCCACTTACGCACAAAGTTATCCACAGAAAGTGTGCGGAACTTTTTGCCTTGGACAAACATGGCCGGGCAAGCCCGTTTATACCGATAAAAGTGCCTTGCTACATTTTTGCGCACGGAAATAAAGTGCATAGAAATCAAGCGCTTAGTATGCCATGCATGGCCTTGCGCACAATCTTATCCACAAAAAATGTGCAGAACTCCCGCACGGCATGGGATTTATCCACCGGAATGCCCATGGCATGGCTTGCCTGAATTTTACGCAGCATAAAAATAGCCTTATAGATCAAGGGCCTAGCGTTCGACCGTGCGCCTTGCTCACAATCTTATCCACAGAATATGTGCAAAACCGCATAAATCGTTTCGTCTTTTCCGGTACTTTTCCACGGCGCGAGCAGGCGCTCGCGCTGCCTTATTTTTCAGCATCGAAAAAAACTCCTTTAAAATCAATGCTCTTGCATGGAGTCAATCGGCTTGCTCACAATCTTATCCACACTTTATGTGTGAAACTGCCTTCGCCGTGGAAAACTGCCTTTTTGCAGTGAAATCTGACGCTGAAAACCGTGCTTTCCAGCCCTTGCTACATTTTTATGCACGGCAATAAAAACGATATAAATCAATGTACTTAGCGTTTATCTTTGCGCTTGCGCACAATCTTGTCCACAGATTGTGTGTAGAACTTTGACGGTCCATCTGCCGCCGATTGCGCGCCGTCTGCCACTTTTTTACTCATTGACTTAATTTCCTTTTAAATCAAAGACTTAATTGAATTCCACGGCTTTGCGCACAATCTTGTCCACAGTAAATGTGCAGAACTCTGCAAGTATTAATTTATTGACATTGACTACTGCCGATAAGCTGCTATGCCTGTATTTTGCGCAGCATGATAATTCCCATGTAAATCAAGGACTTGCATTCTGTACTTCATGCTTGCTCACAATCTTATCCACACAAAGTGTGCAAAACTGTGCGCTGGAGTACCGGCCCGCCGCGCGGTGTGGATAAGGGCAGATGCAGGCGCCACTTGCCGCCGGCGCGGCAACGCGCTACATTGCGCCATTCCTGCGCGGACGTATCATCGGTCTTCGGCGCTCGGTACAATACAGGCTGTCCGGGCGGTCCATCGCCTTCCCTTTACCAGGAGTTTCTTTTGCTCGCTATATTTCAAGCCGCTGGCTGGCCCATCTGGCTGTTGTTGATCGCTTCCATTGTCGCCCTGGCCCTGATCATCGAGCGCCTGCTGTATTTGCGACGCGCCAAGATCCTGCCCCGCAAGCTGTTCGATGAAGTGGTGCAGGTATATCGCAGCGGCAAGATCACGCCGGACACGGTGGCCAAGCTGGAAGGCAATTCGCCGCTGGGCGTGGTGCTGGCCGCCGCCTTGCGCAATGTCGACGCGCCGCGCGAAGTGATGAAGGAATCGATCGAGGAGGCCGGCAGCGGCGTGGCCCACACGCTGGAACGTTTCCTGACGACCCTGGGCACCATCGCCACCCTGGCCCCGCTGATGGGGCTGTTCGGCACGGTGGTGGGCATGATCGAAATCTTCGGCTCGCAAAACGCCAGCGGCTCGAATCCCGCCCAGCTGGCCCACGGCATCTCGGTGGCCCTGTACAACACGGGCTTCGGTCTGGCCATCGCCATGCCGACCCTCGTCTTCTACCGCCATTTCCGCGCCCTCGTCGACAGCTTCGTCATTGACATGGAGCAGCAAGCGGTCAAGTTCGTCGACATCGTCCACAGTGGCCGCAAATGAACTTCCGCAAAGGCAAGGGGCGTGAAGACCCCGAAATCAACCTGATCCCGTTCATCGACGTGCTGCTGGTGATCCTGATCTTCCTGATGGTCAGCACTACCTACAGCAAGTTTACGGAACTGCAGATCACCTTGCCGACGGCCGACGCCGAGCAAGCCAAGGACAAGCCGCAGCAGATCGACGTCACCGTCGATGCCAAGGGTAATTACACGGTCAACCGCGAACCGGTCTCGTTCCGCGACGTGGCCGGCCTGGCCGACGCCCTGCAAAACGCGGCGAAAGCAGCCAACGGCGGCAAGGCGCCCGCGCAGACGCCCGTGGTGGTGGTCAACGCCGACCAGTTCGCCATGCACCAGATGGTCATCCACGTGATGGAAGCGGCGCGCCTGGCCGGCTATGAAAAGCTGACGTTTGCGGCGCAAGCGGGCGGCAAGTAAATTCCCACCTTTACCGGCAACATAATTGGGGTCTGACCCGCCGGGTCAGACCCCAGCCCTTTACTCCTCACCGCATGCCCACATCCTCCCCCGCCAAGCTTGAAACCACATTGACCCGCGCCTGGCTGACGCGCGGTCCGCTGGCGTGCGCGCTGTGGCCCGTCTCGCTGCTGTTCGGCGCCCTGAGCGCCGTGCGGCGCGTTTTGTACCGCGCCAACATCCTGCAATCGGCGCGCCTGCCCGTGCCTGTCGTCGTCGTCGGCAATATTTTTATCGGCGGCACGGGCAAGACGCCGCTGACGATCTGGCTGGTACAGGCCTTGCGCGACGCGGGCATGCGCCCGGGCGTCATTTCGCGCGGCCATGGCAGCGCCGACCGGCTGCCGCGCGCCGTCACCGCTGCTTCCACGCCGCAGCAGGTGGGCGACGAGCCGCTGCTGATCTTCCAGCGCGGCGGCTGCCCCGTGATGGTGGGACGCGACCGCGCGCAAGCGGGCAGGGCGCTGCTGGCCGCGCATCCGGACGTCGACGTGCTGGTCACGGACGACGGCTTGCAGCATTACGCCTTGCGGCGCGACGTGGAAATCGTGCTGTTCGACGGCCGCGGCGCCGGCAATGGCTGGCTGCTGCCCGCCGGACCCTTGCGCGAATCGCCGCGCCGCCGGCGCGACGTGACGGTGATCAATGCGCCCGAGCTGGCGCCGGCGCTGGTGGACAAGGTCGCGCCGCAGGGCGGGCTGGTGGTACAGATGCGGCTCGATGGCAGCGTGGCCGAACGCTTGACGGACCGCAACGAGTGCATGCCGCTTGAAACCCTGGCGGCCGGCGGCCAGCGCATCGTGGCGGCGGCCGGCATCGGCAACCCCCGGCGTTTCTTTGCCATGCTGCGCGGGGCCGGATTGGAGTTCGCGGAGCTGCCCTTGCCCGACCATCACGACTTTCTCGACCAGCCATTTGCGGCACTGGACACGGATGTGATCTTGATCACCGAGAAGGATGCAGTAAAATGTGCGCAAATTGAATATCTCAAAGATGACCCGAGACTGTGGGTCGTCCCCGTCAGTGCGCGCATCGATAGCGCGCTGGCCCAACAAATTGTGGAGAAATGTCGTGGACGCTCGACTGCTTGATATCCTGGTCTGCCCTGTTTGCAAGGGTCCGCTTGAACACGATAAGAAGGCGCAGGAACTGATTTGCCGCGCCGACCGCCTTGCCTATCCTATCCGCGATGGCATCCCCATCATGTGGGCGGACGAAGCACGCACCCTGCAAGACGCAGTGGAATAACGATGGCGTTCATCGTCATCATCCCGGCCCGCCTGGCCTCGACGCGCCTGCCGAACAAGCCGCTGGCCGACCTGGGCGGCAAGCCCATGGTGGTGCGCGTGGCCGAGCAGGCGTCGCTCGCAGGCGCCGCGCGCGTCATCGTCGCCACCGACCATGCATCGATCCGCGACGCCTGCGCCGCGCACGGCGTGGAAGTGTGCATGACGCGCAGCGACCATCCGTCGGGCACGGACCGCATCGCCGAAGTGGCGCGCACGCTGTCGTTGCCGCCGGACGCCGTCGTCGTCAACCTGCAGGGCGATGAACCGCTGATCGATCCGGCCCTGCTGGCCGCCTGCGCGGCGCAGATTAGCGCCGCCGTCCCCATGGCCACGTGCGCCCATCCGCTGCATGACGTGGTCGACGCCTTCAATCCGAATGTCGTCAAGGTGGTGCTGGACAAGGCAAACCGCGCCTTGTATTTTTCGCGCGCCACCATCCCCTGGCACCGCGACGGCTTCGCGCAGTCGAAAGACAGCTTGCCGGCCGGCTACGTGCCGCTGCGTCATATAGGCCTGTATGCGTACAGCAATGCATTTTTGCAAACGTATCCCACGCTCTCCGCGTCGCCTCTGGAAGCGATCGAGGCGCTGGAGCAGTTGCGCGTGCTGTGGCACGGCTATGCCATCGCCGTGCACGTCACGGATTCGGCCCCGGCCGCCGGCGTGGACACGCCGGAAGATCTGGAACGCGTGCAGGCGCACTACCGCCACGCCACCTGAGAAAACGTCCATGGCTGCCTTGCCCTGAACGTTTTTCAGGCGCCGTGCGTGCGCGAGAAAAACTTTATGCGGGGCCTGCCACAAAAAACCACATTTTGAAACGCCTGCTTCGCTAATTGCTGGCTTTGATCAATCAGGGCATAGCAATTCGACAGCAAACTGGCGTTCCGGGGATTTTTTGTGGTAAGTTTCGTAGGGAAAGATAGCCATAGCAACATCATCTAAAAATAATTACACATACCACCATCCAAAATCTGTTTTTTAGGAACTTTTCAATGCGTCTGATACTTTTAGGAGCACCCGGTGCCGGCAAGGGCACCCAAGCTAACTTCATCAAAGAAAAATACAATATTCCACAAATCTCCACGGGCGACATGCTGCGCGCGGCGATCAAGGAAGGCACCGAACTGGGCCTGGCAGCGAAAAAAGTCATGGATGCGGGCGGCCTCGTGTCGGACGACATCATGATCGGCCTGGTCAAGAACCGCCTGCAGGAAGCCGATTGCGCCAATGGCTACCTGTTCGACGGTTTCCCGCGCACCATCGCGCAGGCGGACGCCATGAAGGATGCCGGCATCAATGTCGACTACGTGCTGGAAATCGACGTGCCGGACGAATCGATCATCGAGCGCATGGACGGCCGCCGCAGCCACCCGGGTTCGGGCCGCGTCTACCACGTCAAATTCAATCCGCCCAAGGTCGACGGCATCGACGACATCACGGGCGAGCCGCTGATCCAGCGCGACGACGACAAGGCTGAAACGGTCAAGAAGCGCCTGGACGTGTACCACAACCAGACCAAGGTTTTGCTCGGTTACTACAATGACTGGGCCAAGTCCGGCCTGCCGGGCGCGCCGAAATACCGCCGCATCGCCGGCGTCGGTCCGGTCGAGCAAATCCGCGACAGCGCCTTTGCCGCCCTGGCGGAATAAGCAGTTTTTGAAAAGCGGACCTCAGTGTCCGCTTTTTTTGTGCCCGCTTTTCAGGCAGACTGCAAGCATGGCTGTATGTCTTACGTTTTCGTAGTTGAAGTTTTTTGCAGGTCGTGTTTTCCTGGCTGCGCGTGCCTACCCGGTGCGGTCTGCAGCTGTTGGCAATGACGTCGGATAAAAACAGAAGGGGACGATATGGCAGCCAGTTTGTGGTTTGCGGTAGCCTGCGGCGTGGTCGCAGTCATCTATGGTTTGGTGTCGCGCAGCTGGATCCTGCGCCAGGATCCGGGCAACGCGCGCATGCAGGAAATCGCCCTGGCCATCCAGCAGGGCGCGGCCGCCTATCTGGCGCGCCAGTACCGCACCATCGCCATCGTCGGCGTGGCGCTGCTGATCGCCATCTATATCTTGCTGGGCCTGCATACGGCGCTGGGCTTTCTGATCGGCGCCGTGCTGTCGGGCGCCTGCGGCTTCATCGGCATGAATGTCTCGGTGCGGGCCAATGTGCGCACGGCGCAGGCGGCCACCTTGGGCATCAATCAAGCGCTGAACGTGGCCTTCAAGGGCGGCGCGATCACGGGCATGCTGGTCGTCGGTCTGGGCTTGCTGGGCGTGACCCTGTTCTACTGGCTGCTGATGAAGACGGGCGCGCCCGGCCTGACCCAGCATGACCTGATCAAGCCCCTGATCGGCCTGGCCTTCGGCGCCTCGCTCATTTCCATCTTCGCGCGGCTGGGCGGCGGCATCTTCACCAAGGGCGCCGACGTGGGCGCGGACCTGGTGGGCAAGGTGGAGGCGGGTATTCCCGAGGACGATCCGCGCAACCCGGCCGTCATCGCCGACAACGTGGGCGACAACGTGGGCGACTGCGCCGGCATGGCGGCCGACCTGTTCGAAACCTATGTCGTGACCCTGATCGCCACCATGCTGCTGGGCGCGCTGCTGATGGCCGAAGCGAGCAGCACGGCCATCATCTACCCGCTGCTGCTGGGCGCCGTCTCCATCCTCGCCTCCATCGTCGGCTGCTCGATGGTCAAGACGGCACCCGGCAAGAAGATCATGTCGGCGCTGTACACGGGCCTGTGGTGGGCCGCCGGCCTGTCGCTGGTGGGCTTTGCCGTGGTGACGTGGCTGCTGTGGCCCGACGACGCCATGCGCTACAAGATGCTGGGCGCCACCGTCGTCGGCATCGTGCTCACGGGCTTGATGGTGTACATCACCGAGTACTACACGGGCACGGACTTCAAGCCCGTGCGCCACATCGCCGAAGCGTCGACGACGGGCCACGGCACGAATATCATCGCCGGCCTGGGCGTGTCGATGAAATCCACCGCGTATCCGGTGCTGGCCGTCTGCGTCGCCATCCTCGTCTCGTACCAGCTGGCGGGCCTGTACGGCATCGCCATTGCCGCCACGGCCATGCTGTCGATGGCGGGCATCATCGTCGCGCTCGACGCGTACGGCCCCATCACCGATAACGCGGGCGGCATCGCGGAAATGTCGGGCTTGCCCGACTCCGTGCGCGCCATCACCGACCCGCTCGACGCCGTGGGCAACACGACCAAGGCCGTCACCAAGGGTTACGCCATCGGCTCGGCCGGCCTGGCCGCGCTGGTGCTGTTCGCCGACTACACGCATGCGCTTGAATCCGTGGGCCAGCACATCACCTTCGACTTGTCGAACCCCATGGTCATCGTCGGCCTGTTCATCGGCGGCCTGATTCCGTACCTGTTCGGTGCCATGGCGATGGAAGCCGTGGGCCGCGCGGCCGGCGCCGTGGTGGTCGAAGTGCGCCGGCAGTTCCGCGACATCAAGGGCATCATGGAAGGCACGGCGCGGCCCGAATACGACAAGGCCGTCGACATGCTGACGGCGTCGGCCATCCGCGAAATGATCGTGCCATCGCTGCTGCCCGTGGTGGTGCCCATTGTCGTGGGCATGCTGCTGGGGCCGGCGGCGCTGGGCGGCCTCTTGATGGGAACGATTGTGACGGGCCTGTTCGTGGCCATTTCCATGACCACGGGCGGCGGCGCCTGGGACAACGCCAAGAAATACATCGAGGATGGCCATTTCGGCGGCAAGGGTTCCGACGCGCACAAGGCGGCCGTCACGGGCGACACGGTGGGCGACCCGTACAAGGACACGGCGGGACCGGCCGTCAATCCCTTGATCAAGATCATCAATATCGTGGCCCTGCTGCTGGTGCCGCTGCTGCCGGCCACGGGCTGGCTGGCCGTGGCCGCGCCGGCGCCCGTCCACGCGCCCGCGCCGCCCATCCTGGCGCCGGCGACACCGGTGCAAAGCTTGCCCGCGCAATAACAAGGCGCCTTCCTGCAGCCCCGTGGCCCGCGCCGCGGGGCTGTTTGCATTTGCTGCAGGTGAAACTTTCCAGCACTCCATATCCTCGGCGTATCAAAAGTGAGCAATTGTTACGGCGCCTTTGCATGTGCCGGCCCGCTACCAATAATGGAGTGAAGGAGTGAGCTTTGCAGTCTGGCAGGCAAGACGGGAGGATGTCATGGACAGCATCAACAGAAAGAGCGGCGCGCTGCTGGCGCTGCTGATATTGGGCGGTGTTGCCGGGTTGGCCCAGGCGGAGCCGGGCCGGCACGGCGGTTTCCACGGCCATCACGGCCACTTCCATGGCCATTCGCACGTGGGCGTCTGGGTAGGCTCGCCATGGTGGTATGGCTACGGGCCCGGCTGGTATGGCGACCCGTGGTATGGCTATCCTTATCCGTATGGGCGCACGGTGATCGTGCAGCCGGCACCCGTGTACATCGAGCAGGGCGGCGAGCCGACGGCGCAGATGTGGTACTACTGCGCGCGGCCGCAGGGCTATTATCCCTACGTGAAAAATTGCAGTACGGCATGGCGTGCCGTGCTGCCGACCAGCGTGCGCTGACGGGGGAGGTCAACATGAATACGAGAGCGTTGATGGGGCGTGCCGGCCTGCTGGCGCCGCTGCTGCTGGCTGCCTGCACGGTGATGCCGGAAGGGCCGTCGGCCATGGTCTTGCCCGGCACGGGCAAGAGTTTCGAACAATTCCGCAGTGACGATCTGCAGTGCCGCGGCTATGCGCAAGGCCAACTGGGCGGCAGTTCTGCGCAGCAGGCCAGCGTCGACAGCGGCGTGCGCAGCGCGGCGCTGGGTACGGTGCTCGGTGCGGCGGCCGGCGCCGCCATCGATGGCGGCCATGGCGCCGGCGTGGGCGCGGGCACGGGCTTGCTGTTCGGCGCGCTGGCAGGCACGGGCGCGGCGGACAGTTCCGCATACGGCATGCAGCGCCGCTATGACTACGCCTACCAGCAATGCATGTATGCGAGCGGCCACAAGGTGCCCGTCGCCGGGCAGATGCTGAGCAGCGTCCCGGCCAATGCCGCCACGCCGCCGCCCGATACGCCGCCGCCCCGTTATTAGAACCGTGAGGTCAGGCCGACGAACATGCGCCGTCCCGGCACGTAATAGTCGACCAGGCCATCGGCCATCGGTCCCTTCTTGAGCAGGTTTTGCACGCCGCCGCGCACCGTCCATTGGGGCGTGACCTTGTACGACACGACCGTGTCGACGATGGTGTAGGCCTTGTCGGCCAGCTTGCCCGCGTCGAGTTCCTTGCCCGTGTACTGGGCCGACACTTCGCCGAACAGCTGGTCGTTGACTTGCCAGCCCAGCGCCGAGTACCACGACAGCTTCGGCGTCGACAGCAGGTTGGCGCCCGTGGTCAGGTTTTTCGCCTCGGCCATGTAGGTCACGTTGTTACGCCAGTTCAGGTTTTTCGTCAGCGGGATATTCGCCGTCGCTTCCAGGCCGCTGGTGCGCGCTTTCTGGATATTCGTCATCTTGGTCCACCACTGCTTCTGGAAAAAGCCCAGCGGCGCGTAGTCGATCTTGTTCTTGAAATCCGTGTGGAAGTACGTCAGGCCCACGTCCCAGCCATTCTGTTCCCACGCCACGCCGATCTCGCCGGCCGTGCTCGTTTCCGGCTTCAAGTCCGCATTGCCGGCCATGTAGCAGCCGCCCGTGATGTAACCGAGCGGTTTGAGGCTGCCGCAACCGCGTCCGCCCGACTGCGTGGCCGCCGCCGGCGAGTTTTCCTTCAGGCTCGGGGCGCGGAAGCCTTGCGAGATGCCGCCCTTGATGGTCCAGGCGGGGGCCGGGTGGTACACGAGGTACAGGCGCGGGCTGTAGTGGTTGCCGAACTTGCTGTGGTGATCGAGACGCAGGCCGGCCGTGGCCGTCAGGTTGTCGCGCAGGAACAGCTGATCTTCCGCAAACATGGCCGAGGTGGTGCCGGACAGGGTGGCGCCGCTGACGGGGTTGCCCAGGTAATCGGTGGGGATGGTGCCGATGGTATCCGTGTTCGTCAGTTCCTGGTGCTTCCACTGGCCGCCCATCACCAGCATCTGTTCGATGCCGCCCCAGCCGACGCGTTTTTCCAGGCTGGCGTCCAGCGTGCTGTCCTTGGATTTCGCCACCGTGCCGACCACCTCGTTGTCGAAGTCGTTGTGGTACAGGTTCACCACGGCCTTGCCGAAGTCCCAGCGGCCTTCATAGCCGAGGCTGGCGCTCTTGCGTATCAGTTTGCTCGCGCCCCAGGCGCCGAACAGCGGGTAGCCGTCCGCGTCGAGCGTGGTCGAATCCGTCGATTGCTGCTTGCCGTAGCTGGCGTCCAGCGACAGGTTCTGCTTCTTGTCCAGCGCCCAGTTCAGCTGGCCCGAGACAGTCTGGTTGCGTTCGCCGCCGATGCCGCCCGATTTGCCGATGGCTTTTTCATCGGGATTCTGGCGCGTCTGACCCACGCCCAGGCGCATGCCCACCGTGTCCGACAAGGGGCCGGCCAGGTTCATGCCCAGCTGATGCGCCGTGCCGCGGCCGCTGTCCTGCGGCTGCGTGTAGTTGGCCGTGGCCGAGCCGTTCCACTTGCCCGGCACCTTGCGCGTGATGATGTTGATCACGCCGCCCATGGCGTCCGAGCCGTACAGCGAGGACATGGGGCCGCGCACCACTTCGATGCGCTCGATCATGTCGGGCGAAATCCAGTTCAAGTCCTGGCGGCCCAGGTCGGGACGGTAGGCCGTGTCGGCCGAGCTGCCCACGCGCTTGCCGTCGACGAGGATCAAGGTGTATTTGTCGGGCAGGCCGCGCAGCTTGATCTTCGACTCTTCGCCCACGGGGCTGGTGCCGCCCGTCACGCCGGGGATGCGGCGCAGCAGGGTATTCAAGTCATACACGGGCTGGCGCTCGATTTCCTCGCGCGTGATGACGCTGATGCTGGCCGGCGCATCCTTGATGTCGATGGCCGTGCCCGAGGCGGTGACGACCACCGTGTTCATGGTCGGATCGGCGACCGCATTGCCTTCGGCCCAGGCGCTGCCGACGGCCAAGGACAGCAGGCAGGGCAGGAGCAGGGTAGCGCAATGGATGGGGCGGGCGGGCGTAACAGGATGAATGAAGGCGGGACTACGCTGGGTCATGGTGAACTTTCCGGATGTTGTTATTTCCTGGCTGCCTTCCGGGTGGCTCGGGTATGAATGAAAAGATAGTAAATTGCGCTCGAATTCCGCTAATGAGAATAAGAATCGTTCTTATTGTAATGCCATCCTGGCAAGAAGGAAAGTGTTGAGAGGAAATAAAACACTGTTGCAGCATGGGCGTGGCCGTTGCAAGCGTGAGAAATTGTTACCTGCGCTGGCATCTGGCATGGCGTGTGCCAATAATGAAGGAATGTGATCGATGTTTGGGGAGGCGGCATGAAGACGATGATAAAAACGCTACCGGCGCTGGCCTGCGCCATGCTGGTATCGGCTGGCGGCCATGCCTGGGCGCAGGAGACGGCGGCGTCCGATGAACTGCCCGTGTGTCGGCTCGACCCGCGCGACAGTAGCAAGCTGGCCGTGGAACCGTGCCGCCCGGCGCCGCCCGTGCAGCCGCGCCGTTCCGTGGCGCAGGTGATCGGCCGCATGCCGGCGTCATCTGCACCAACGGTCGTGCCCATGGCGCCCCTGCCGCCCAGCCCGGCCGTGCCGATGCCGCGCGCGCCGCAGCCCATCGGCGCATGCGACAGCGGCGGCTGCCGCGATGCGGCCGGCGCGCGCTACAACGGCGCGGGCAACGCCACGCTCGATGCCAATGGGCGCATCTGCCACCGCAACGGCGCTTTTATCCAGTGTTTTTAACCTTGCCAGTCGCTGGCGCTGCAAGTTTTCGCTCGGTGCGCGCAAAAATGGCTACAATTGTCGCCGACATTACGTTTACGTAAACGTAACTATGGCACCATGCAACCATCAGGCGCCGGGAACACGGCCCTTATCACTCAGGAGATTTCATGCAGATTCAGGACAATGTATTCATCATCACGGGCGGCGCATCGGGTTTGGGCGCGGCCACGGCGCGCATGCTGACGGCCGCTGGCGGCAAGGTCGTGCTGGCCGACGTGCAGACGGAGGCTGGCCAGGCGCTGGCCGCTGAACTGAACGGCGTGTTCGTGCAGTGCGACGTGACGTCGGAAGAAGACGGCCTGGCCGTGGTGGCGGCGGCCACCAAGCTCGGTACCTTGCGCGGCCTGGTCAACTGCGCCGGCGTGGCGCCTGCCGTGAAAACAGTGGGCAAGGATGGTCCGCACCCGCTGGCCCTGTTCCAGAAAGTCGTCAACATCAACCTGGTGGGTACCTTCAATATGTGCCGCCTGGCGGCCGACGCCATGGCGAAACAGGATGCGACGGCGGAAGGCGAGCGCGGCATCATCATCAACACGGCTTCCGTGGCGGCCTACGATGGCCAGATCGGCCAGGCGGCCTACGCCTCGTCGAAGGCGGCCGTGGTGGGCCTGACCCTGCCGATGGCGCGCGACCTGTCGCGCAACGGCATCCGCGTGATGACGGTGGCGCCCGGCATTTTCGAGACGCCCATGCTGCTCGGCATGCCGGCCGAAGTGCAGGATGCGCTGGGCAAGATGGTGCCGTTCCCATCGCGCCTGGGCAAGCCCGGCGAATACGCGCAGCTGGTGCAAGCCATCGTGGAAAACGTCATGCTCAATGGCGAAACCATCCGCCTGGACGGCGCCATCCGCATGCAGCCCAAATAAGCGTGGCATGATTTGATGTAGGATACCCCCGTATGGGGCGTACAGCCTTGCTTGGCTGTGCGCCCTTTTTTTATCGGAGAATCCATGATCGCATTGAAGCCGCTGGCGCTGAGCCTGACCTTGCTGGGAGCCCTCGCTGCCAGTCCCGTATTTGCCGAAGTGCCGCAAAAGGCACCGGAAATCGCCACCGCGTATGCGGAAAAAAGTGGCTGGGCGGCGCAGAAATTCATGGTCGCCGCCGCCAATCCGCTGGCCGCCGATGCCGGCTACCAGATGCTCAAAAAAGGTGGCAGCGCCATCGACGCGGCCATCGCCACGCAACTGGTGCTCACGCTGGTCGAGCCGCAATCGTCAGGCATCGGCGGCGGCGCTTTCTTGCTGTATTCGACGGCCAAGGGCGTGCAGGCCTTCGACGGGCGTGAAACGGCGCCCGCCGCGGCGGACGAACACCTGTTCCAGAATGCGGACGGCAGCCCCGTCTCGCGCGCCACGGGCGTGGTGGGCGGGCGTTCCGTGGGCGCGCCGGGCGTGCTGCGCATGCTGGAACTGGCGCACAAGGAACATGGCAAGCTGCCGTGGGCGACCCTGTTCGCTCCCGCCATCAGGCTGGCGCACGGCGGCTTTCCCGTCAGCCAGCGCCTCAACGGCCTGTTGACATGGGACCAGGCCCTGAAGCGCGACCCTGTCGCCGCCGCGTATTTCTATGACGGCGAGGGCAAGGCCTGGCCCGTCGGCCACGTGCTGAAAAACCCGCAGCTGGCGCGCACCTTGCGCGAGATCGCCCGCGGCGGCGCCGACGCCTTTTACAACGGCCGCATCGCGCGCGACATCGCCGCCAAGGTGGCGTCGCACCCGACCAACCCGGGCAAGCTGACGGCGCAGGATATCGCCGGCTACCAGGCCAAGGTGCGCGAACCCGTCTGCAGCGACTACAAGGCCTGGACCGTGTGCGGCATGCCGCCGCCATCGTCGGGCGGCATCGCCATCGCGCAGATGCTGGGCATCCTGGAAGTGAAGGACATCCGCCCGTATGCGCCCGTCGACGGCGTGCTCGATGCGCAGGCGATCCACCTGTTTTCGGAAGCGGGGCGCCTGGCCTACGCGGACCGCAACCGCTACGTGGCCGACACGGACTTCGTGCCGCTGCCGGGCAAGGGCATCGCCTCAATGCTCGACAAAACCTACCTGGCGCAGCGCGCCGCCCTGATCGGCGACAAATCCATGGGTAAAGCCTTGCCCGGCACGCCGCCCGGCATGCAGGTGGCGTGGGGCATGGATAACGCCTTGCAGCGTCCGTCGACCTCGCACCTGGTGGCCGTCGATGCCTTCGGCGGCGGCCTGTCGATGACCACCAGCGTGGAAGACGCGTTCGGTTCGCGCCAGATGGTCGACGGCTTTTTGCTGAATAACCAGCTGACGGATTTCTCGTTCGATTCGCGCGATGCCGATGGCCCGATCGCCAACCGGGTCGAAGCGGGCAAGCGTCCGCGCAGCGCCATGTCGCCCACCCTCGTGTTCGAGAAGGGCACGCACAAGCTGGTGCTGGCGACGGGCTCGCCCGGCGGCTCGTCCATCATCAATTATGTCGCCAAGGTCCTGGTCGGCACCATGGACTGGGGCTTGAACGTGCAGCAGGCCATCAGCCTGCCGAACTTCGGCAGCCGCAACGGTCCGACGGAACTGGAAAAGGGCCGTGCGCCGGCCGCGCAAGTCGAGGCGCTGCAGGCGATGGGCCACGAGGTGCGCGTCATCGAACAGAATTCCGGCTTGCAGGGCATCATGCGCCTGAATGCGCATGGCAAGGATTTCTGGTTTGGCGGTGCCGATCCACGGCGCGAAGGCATGGTCCGAGGCGATTAGGGGCACCGGACCAAACCTACTGCGCGTCGGTATAGGTGGCCTGCGATGCTCACCGTACTAGAGTACGGTTGCGCTTCTCGGCCACCTCTCCCTTCCGCTCGCTACGGTTTTGTCCGGCGCCGTGACGTGGGCAGTCTGTCTGGATGTTGTTCTGCACACTTTGTATCATCCTTTTCCGGTGCACTCAGTAACTTCCAAACTTTTCCACAAAGTATCAAGACCCTGCTAATCTGCCGGCATGGGAATGCAAAATAAAACAGGCTTGATACTCACGGGAGGAGGCGCCCGTGCCGCCTACCAGGTGGGCGTGCTGCAGGCGATTTCGGCGATTCTGTGGGAAGCGGGCTGGGCGCCGGCGCGCAACCCGTTCGACATCATCTGCGGCACCTCGGCCGGCGCCATCAATGCCACGGCGCTGGCCTGCCGCGCCGACAACTTCGGCGAAGGCGTGCAAAAGCTGCTCGACGTGTGGCAGCACATCGAGGTCGAGCAGGTATACCGCGCCGATTCGCTGGGCGTGATCCGCTCGGGCGCGCGCTGGCTGTCCCTGCTGTCGTTCGGCTGGCTGCTGCGCCAGTGGCATGCGTCGCCGCCCAGTTCCCTGCTCGACAATACCCCGCTGGTCAGCCTGCTGCACCGCATGCTCGACCTGCCGCGCCTCGATGCTGCCCTGGCCGACGGGCTGCTGCATGCGCTGGCCGTGACGGCGTCGTCGTATTCGGGCAGCCGCCACATGACGTTTTACCAGACGGCCGAGGATATCGCGCCGTGGGTGCGCACGCAGCGCCTGGCCTTGCCCGACCAGATCGGCGTGGAACACTTGCTCGCCTCGGCCGCCATCCCTTTTATCTTCCCCGCCGTGCCCCTGTACGTGGGCGGCCAGCGCGAATACTGCGGCGACGGTTCCATGCGCCAGCTGGCGCCGATCTCGCCGGCCATCCACCTGGGCGCGAACAAGGTGCTGGTGGTGGGCGCGGGGCGCATGACGGAACCGGCACCGGCCGCGTCGGAAGCGGCGCGCTACCCGAGCCTGGCGCAGATCGCCGGCCACGCGCTGTCGTCGATCTTCCTCGACGGCCTGGCCGTCGATATCGAGCGCCTGAACCGCATCAACCTGACTTTGTCGATGCTGCCGCCCGAGCTGCTGGGCAAGACGGCCTTGCGGCCGGTGGAATTGCTGGTTATCGCGCCGTCCGAGCGGCTCGATGCCATCGCCAGCCGGCATATCGGCAGTTTGCCGCGTCCCATCCGCACCATGTTGTCGGGCATCGGCGCGGCCGAAGCGCGCGGCGCGGCGCTGGCATCGTATTTATTGTTCGAATCGACGTATACTAACGAGCTGATCCGTCTTGGACAGCGCGATACGCAGGCCCGCAAGGACGATGTACTGGCGTTTTTTGGTTCTTGAGACGGCCCCCGGAACAGTTGCGGGAGTTTTCGCGTTTTTTTTGACAGGACGATTGTGCAGGTATTTCGACGTGTTTTCGATGTTGCCTTACTGTTAATTCTGCTGATCGGCGGTCCGTCCGCGGCGGCGCCTGCGCCCACCTTGCGCTTCGACCAGCTCAGCGTCGACCAGGGCCTGGCGCAGGAATCGGTGCTGGCCATCGCCCAGGACCGGCAGGGCTATATGTGGTTCGGCAGCCAGTCTGGCCTGAGCCGCTACGACGGCTACCGCATGGTCGTCTACAAAAATATCGAGGGCGACAAGACCAGCCTGGCCGACAACTGGGTCGGCGAGCTGCATGTCGATAGCCAGGGCCAGCTGTGGGTGGGCACCGACAATGGCCTGGACCGCTTCGATGCCGCCAGCCAGACCTTCATCCATTACGTCCCGGCGGAAAAGAGCAAGCGCGGCAACGGCAACCGGCATATCCACGCCATCCTCGACGATGGCGCGCGCGGCTTCTGGATCGCCACCTCGGACGGCTTGCAGCATTTCGATCCCGCCACGGGCGCCTTCCGCACCTGGCACCATGAAGAGGGCAACCCGCACAGCCTGGGCGACAATGAAATCAAGGCGCTGGCGCTGGACGCGCAACGGCGCCTGTGGATCGGCACGGTAACGGGCCTGGACATGCTGGCGCCGGGCAGCGAGCGCTTCGAGCATTTCGCCGTCGATGCGACGCCCGGCTCGAAGTACAACGTGATCCAGTCGCTGCTGATCGACCGCCAGCAGAACCTGTGGATCGGCACCATGGCCGGTGCCGAGCGCTGGCGCCTGGGCGGCGCCGGCCAGCCGCCGCAGGCGCGCGTGCGCCTGAGCGAAAAACAGGGCTTTTCCGCCATCCGCGTGGCCAGCCTGTACCAGGATGTCGACGCCACCGTCTGGCTGGGCAGCAATGCCGATGGCCTGTTCCGCTGGCTGCCCGACAGCGACACCTTCCTGCAGTACCGGCACCAGACGGGCGACAAGTTCAGCGTCGCCGACAACCAGCTGTCATCCTTGTACCGCGACCGCGCCGGCACCTTCTGGGTCGGTTCCTGGTACAACGGCGTGAGCCGGGTCGACCTGGGCAGCGGCGGCTTTGCGCGCATGGCGCGCGCGCCCGGCGACGTGGGCGCGCTGGCGGACAAGAAAGTGCGCGCCGTGGCCGACGCGGGCAATGGCAAGCTGTGGCTGGCCACCAAGGGCGGCCTGAAACTGTACGACACGCGCGACGGCAGCTCGCGCCTGTTCGACCTGCGCAGCTCGCCCGGCATGTCGCGCGACGAGCAGATCACCACCCTGTACAAGGGGCCGGACGGCACCTTGTGGGTGGGCGGCTCGACGGGCTTGCACCGCTTCGATCCGGCCCTGGAACGCTTCTTCACCATGCGCTTTGCCGCCGGCGACCCGAACAGCGACACCATCCGCAATGTCGCGAGCGACCGCAGCGGCATGCTATGGGTCTCGACGCGAGGCGGCGTGCACCGTTTCGACCCGGTCAGCAAACGCTTTACCACCTATCGCCACGATCCGGCCGACCCGAACAGCCTGTCCGACAACATGGTGCGGCCCGTGCTGGAAGACGGCAAGGGGCGGCTGTGGATAGGCTCCTTCCACGGCCTGGACTTGCTGGACCGCGCCAGCGGCCGCTTCCGCCATTTCCGCCACGATCCGCAAGACCCGCATAGCCTGAGCCACGACGAAGTGCATTTCCTGCACGAAGACAAGCGCGGCGTGCTGTGGGTGGGCACAGCCAATGGCTTGAACCGCATGGACGTCGACGCCAAGGGCGAGATCCGCTTCCGTCGCTTCCTGCGCAAGGATGGCATGGCCGACGATGCCGTCGCCAGCATCCTCGGCGACGACAACGAGCAGCTGTGGCTGAGCACCAACAGCGGCATCACGCGGCTCGACATGCGCAGCGGCCTGTTCCGCAACTACGACAGCGCCGATGGCACGGTGGAAGGCTCGTACTTCGATGGCGCGGCCCTGCGCGCGGCCGATGGCACCATGTATTTCGGCGGCTTCAACGGCATGACGGCGTTCGTGCCGCAGGATATCCACGACAACCGCGTGCCGCCGCTGGTGGCCATCACGGAACTGCAGATATTCAACAAGCCGGTGGCCATCGGCCGCGGCGAGTTCGCGCACGTGCTCGGCACGGCGATCGACCATACGCGCAAGCTGGTGCTGACCAGCCGCGAAAGCGTCTTTTCGCTGGAATTCGCGGCCCTGCATTTCGCCGCGCCCCAGCGCAATATGTTCGCCTACCGTCTCGAAGGCTTCGACCAGGACTGGGTCATGACGGATGCGGGCCGGCGCTTTGCCACCTACACCAACCTCGATGCCGGCAACTACGTGTTTCGCGTCAAGGCGGCCAACAAGGACGGCGTGTGGAACGAGAGCGGCGCCACCCTGGCCATCACGATCCTGCCGCCGTTCTGGAAGACCTGGTGGTTCCGCACCCTGATGGCGGCGCTGCTGCTGGGCGCCGTGTATGTCGCCTACCGCCAGCGCGTGCGCGCGCTGCGGCGCCAGCAGAACGAGCTGGAAAAACTCGTCGGCGAACGCACGGCCGAGTTGCAGAGCAAGGAAATCGAAGTGCTGGCCCAGTCGGAAAAACTGGCGCAAGTGAACAGCAGCCTGACGAAAAACGAGGAAAGCCTGCGCCAGGCCAAGCGCAAGGCAGAGGATGCGACGCGCCAGAAGTCGGAATTCCTGGCCAACATGAGCCACGAGATGCGCACGCCGCTGGCCGGCGTGATCGGCATGCTGGGCTTTGCCCTGCGCGACGAGCAGCTGCACGACGCCACGCGCGAGCAGATTTTGCGGGGCCAGGCCAATGCCCAGTCGCTGCTGGTGATCATCAATGACTTGCTCGATTTTTCCAAGATCGAGGCGGGCAAGCTGAGTATCGAAAACATCGACTTCGCGCTCGGCGCGGCCATCGAGACGGTCGTCAGCCTGTTCGAGGAACAGGCTGCCGCGCGCAGCATCGGCTTCTCCATCGATTTCGCGCCCGACCTGCCGCCCTTCGTGGTGGGCGACCCGACCCGCTTGCGCCAGGTACTGGTCAACCTGGTCGGCAATGCCTTCAAGTTCACCCAGCGCGGCGGCGTCAGCGTGTGCGTCGAGCGGGCCGGCGTGGCCGGCGGCAGCGGCGGACGCCGTGTCAACCTGATCCGCTTTAGCGTCAGCGACAGCGGCATCGGCATCGATGCCGATGCGATGGCGCGCCTGTTCCAGAAGTTCGAGCAGGCCGACGCCAGCACCACGCGGCGCTACGGCGGCACGGGGCTGGGCCTGGCGATCTGCCGCCAGCTGGTCGAACTGATGGAGGGCGAGATCGAGGTGGCCAGCACGCCGGGGCAGGGCAGCACCTTTGCCTTCACCTTGCCGCTGGCCGACGGCGTGGCGCCGCCGCTGGTGCCGCAGGTGGCGCTGGCGCCGCACAGCCACCAGTTGCGCGTGCTGTGCGCGGAAGACTTCCCCACCAACCAGATCATCATCCGCGTCATGCTCGAGGAACTGGGGCACCGGGTCGACGTGGTCGCCAACGGTGTGCTGGCGGTGGCGGCCTGCGTGCATACGCGCTATGACCTGATCCTGATGGACGGGCGCATGCCGGAGATGGACGGCGCCACGGCGACGCGTCTGATCCGCGTGGGCGGCTGGCCGGACCAGCCGGTGCGCGACCAAGAGCTGATGATCGTGGCCCTGACGGCGAACGCCAGCGAAGAAGACCGCGGCCGCTATCTGGGCGTCGGCATGGATGATTTCCTCAGCAAACCCGTCGACGAGGCGGCGCTGCATGGCTTGCTGGCGCGCGCCATCGAGCGCCAGTTGCAGCGCGGTTTCATGTTGCCGCGCATGCCGTCGAACGCGCCGCGCGCTAGCGCGCGGGGGCAGGCCGAACTCGACGCCCTGTTCGGCATCGCGCCGCCCATCCCCGCGGCGGCGCCTGCGCAATCCGGCCGCAGCGGCGAACTGCAGCGGCGCATCCGCGTCGCCTTCGTCGCCGACCTGGAGGGGCGCCTGCGCGAACTCGACGCCGCCCTGGCCGCGCAGGACAGCGACAATGCGGGGCGCCTGCTGCACGGATTGAAGGGCAGCGCCGCCTATCTCGATGAAACGCAGCTGCACATGCTGTGCACGGAAATGGAAGAGGCGGCCGATGGCGGGCGCTGGACCCAGGTGGCCATGCATTTGCCGCAATTGCGCGCACTGTTGGCGCAAATAGCCGTTTCGGGCAAGGAAATGTAAAATAGGCAATGCCGGCCATCGGGTGCGCGGCGAAACTGGGTAGAATACGGCCAGGCCCCTGACGCCGCCGGCAATGGAGAAAGCAATGAAAGTACTGGTGGTTGACGACGATGTCGTGTCGCGCATGGTATTGATGCATCTGATCGACAGCTGCGGCGTGCACGATATCGTGGAAGCCGAAGATGGCGCGGCGGCGTGGGAGCAGCTCGAAGGCGGCTTGCGACCCGCGTTGTGCTTCTGCGACTTGCGCATGCCGCGCCTGTCCGGCATGGAGCTGCTGCAGAAAATCCGCTCCGACAGCGCGCTCGATGCCATGCCGCTGGTGCTGGTATCGTCGGCCAATGACCACGACACGGTGCGCGACGCCGTGCAGGCCGGCGCCGCCGGCTACATCGTCAAGCCCTTCCAGCCGGAGCAGGTGCGCCAGCATATCGACGCCTGCTTCGACGTCTCCGCCTTGCCGGCCGAGGCGCCGCGCGACACCTTGCAACGGCTGGGCATCGACGGCGAACGCCTGCTGGCCTATCTGACGGGCTTCCAGGGACAGATAGTCGCCGCCAGCGAACAGGTCGATGCCTTGCTGGCGCGCGGCGAACCGGCCCAGGCGCGCCAGCAGCTCGAACGGCTGCACCTCGGTTGCCGCACCCTGGGCCTGCACGGTGCGGAAGCCGGCATGAGCGCGCTGCTGCAGTCGGCGGTGCTCGATGGCGAGCAGATACAGGCGGCCCTGGCCGCGCTGGCGCGCAGCGCGGCGCAGCAGGCGCGTTTGCTGCGCCAGGACGGCACTGACTGAAACACCATAACAAAACCTACTGCGCGTCGTGATTTGCGGCTTCCGATGCTCACTGTGCATCCGCACAGCTCCGCTTCTCGGCCACAACTCCCATCCGCTCGCTACGGTTTTGTTAGGTGTGTTGAAATTGCTGTTTTCTGCTTGCTGGAAAAATACTTTAGGTTTAAAGTATCTGCTTCCGGGCCTTGTGCACGCGCCCGTCACCAGCCAGGATGAGCATGAGCAGCGACCCTTCGCCTACCACCGCATCTCCCCAGGACGACTTTGCGCGCGCGCACCTGCCGCCGCGCGCACTCTGGCCGCAGCTGTGCCTCGACTTGCCCGAGCTGCAGTATCCGCCGCGTCTCAATTGCGTCGCCGCGCTGCTCGATGCGGCCGTGGCCAACGGCGGCGGCGGCGAGCGCACCGCCATCCTTGCCGACGGCCAGCGCTGGAGCTACGCCGATCTTGCGCGGCAGGTCGACCGCATCGCCCACGTATTGCGCGCCGACCTGGGCCTGATCCCCGGTAACCGCGTGCTGCTGCGCGGCGCGAATACCCCCATGATGGCCGCCTGCCTGCTGGCCGTGCTGAAGGCCGGCTGCATCGCCGTGCCCACCATGCCGCTGCTGCGCGCGCGCGAACTGTCCACCATCCTGGCCAGGGCGCAAGTGAACGCCGTGCTGTGCGCGCAGGGTTTGCGCGGGGAACTCGACGGCTTGCCCGGCCTGCCGGCCATGCTGTGCTTCGGCGCCGACGGGTCCGAGCTGGAACGGCGCATGGCGGCCCACGATGCGCCATTTTCCGCGCACGATACGGCGGCCGACGACGTCTGCCTGATCAGCTTTACTTCGGGCACCACGGGCGTCCCCAAAGGCACCATGCACATGCACCGCGACCTGCTGGCCATCTGCGACTGCTTTCCCCGTTCCATGCTGCGGGCGCGCGCCGACGATATCTTCATCGGCACGCCGCCGCTGGCGTTTACCTTCGGCCTCGGCGGCTTGCTGCTGTTCCCCCTGCGCTTCGGCGCGGCCACCGTGCTGCTGGAAAAGGTCACGCCCGACGGGCTGCTGCACGCCATCGCTGCCTATCACGCCACCATCTGCTTCACGGCGCCCACCTTTTACCGCCAGATGGCGCCCCTGGCGGCCGGTCACGATTTGAGCAGCCTGCGCCTGTCCGTGTCGGCCGGCGAGGCGCTGCCGCTGGCCACGCGCGACGCCTGGCAGGCGGCGACAGGCCTGGCCATGACGGATGGCATCGGCGCCACCGAAATGCTGCACATCTTCATTTCCGCCACGGGCGAGGGCATACGCCGCGGCGCCATCGGCAAGGCCATCCCCGGCTACCAGGCGTGCATCGTCGACGATGCGGGTGTGCCGCAGCCGCCCGGCGTGACGGGCCGCCTGGCCGTGAAAGGCCCTACGGGCTGCCGTTACCTGTCCGACCCGCGCCAGCGCGAATACGTGCAGAACGGCTGGAACCTGACGGGCGACACCTTCGAGATGGACGGCGACGGTTACTTTTATTACCGCTCGCGCAGCGACGACATGATCGTCTCGGCCGGCTACAACATCGCCGGCCCGGAAGTGGAAGAGGCGCTGCTGCGCCATCCGGCCGTGGCCGAGTGCGGCGTCGTCGGGCGCGCCGATGCCGAGCGTGGCCAGATCGTCGAGGCGCACGTGGTGCTCAAGGAGGGCTGCCAGGCCAGCGACGTGCTGGCGGCCGAACTGCAGGACTTCGTGCGCCAGCAGATCGCCCCGTATAAATACCCGCGCGCCATCCGCTTCCTGCCTGCGCTGCCGCGCACGGAGACGGGCAAGCTGCAGCGCTTCAAACTTCGCACGGACACCCCATGAATATCGTCTGCATCGGCGGCGGCCCCGCCGGCCTGTATTTCAGCCTGCTCATGAAAAAGCAGAACCCGGATCACCGCATCACCGTCATCGAGCGCAACCGCCCGTACGACACGTTTGGCTGGGGCGTGGTGTTTTCCGACCAGACCCTGGGCAACCTGGCCAACGCGGACGAGCCGACGGCGCGCGCCATCCTGCAGGCGTTCAATCACTGGGACGATATCGAGATCCACTTCAAGGGCCAGACCGTGCGCTCTGGCGGCCACGGCTTTTGCGGCATCGGCCGCAAGCGCCTGCTCAATATCCTGCAGGCGCGCTGCGAGGAACTCGGCGTGCAGCTGGTGTTCGAGACGGAAGTGCGGGACGACCAGGCCATCGCGAAGCAGTACGGCGCCGACCTGGTGATCGCCAGCGACGGCTTGAACAGCCGTATCCGCACGCGTTATGCGGCCAGCTACCAGCCCGAGATCGACCAGCGCCATTGCCGCTTCGTCTGGTTGGGCACGCGCAAGAAATTCGAGGCCTTCACGTTTGCCTTCCGCCAGACGCCGCACGGCTGGTTCCAGGCGCATATCTACCAGTATGACGGCGAGACCTCGACCTTCATCGTCGAAACGCCCGAACACGTGTGGCGCGCGGCAGGACTGGACGCCATGAGCCAGGAAGAGGGCATCGCCTTTTGCGAAGCGCTGTTCGCCGAGGAGCTCGACGGCCACGGTTTACTGAGCAATTCGCCGCACTTGCGCGGCTCGGCGCAGTGGATCACCTTCCCGCGCATCGTCTGCCGGCAGTGGGTGCATCACCAGGACGGCGTGCCCGTTGTGCTGATGGGCGACGCGGCCCACACGGCGCATTATTCGATCGGCTCGGGCACCAAGCTGGCGCTGGAAGACGCCATCGAGCTGGCGCGCTGCTTCGGCCAGCATGCCGGGACGACCGAGGCGCTGGCCGCCTACCAGCAGCTGCGCGCCATCGAGGTGCTGAAGATCCAGAGCGCGGCGCGCAATTCCATGGAGTGGTTTGAAAACGTCGAGCGCTACAGCGCCATGGAGGCGCCGCAGTTCGCCTATTCGATGCTCACGCGCAGCCAGCGCATTTCGCACGAAAACCTGCGCCTGCGCGATCCCGCCTACGTGGCCGGCTATGAATCATGGCTGGCGCGGCGCGCGTGCGAGCAGGCCGGCGTGGACATGCTGGATCAGGCCTTGCCGCCCATGCTGACGCCTTTCCGGCTGCGCGGCGTGCTGCTGAAAAACCGCATCGCCGTCTCGCCGATGGCGCAGTACAGCGCCGTCGATGGCGTGGCGGGCGACTACCATCTGATGCACCTGGGCGCGCGCGCCATGGGCGGCGCCGGCCTCGTGTTTGCCGAGATGACGTGCGTGTCGGCCGACGCGCGCATCACGCCCGCCTGCCCCGGCATGTACAGCGAAGCGCACACGCAGGCCTGGCGGCGCATCGTCGATTTCGTGCACGCGAACAGCGATGCGAAGATCGCCCTGCAGCTGGGCCACGCGGGCGCGAAAGGCTCGACGCGGCCCATGTGGGACGGCATCGACCAGCCGCTCAAGGAGGGCAACTGGCCGCTGGTCTCGGCCTCGGAGCAGCAGTACCTGGCCGGCGTGTCGCAGGTGGCGCGCGCGGCCACGGAAAGCGACCTGGCGCGCATCGAGCAGGACTTCGTGCGCGCCACCCTGGCCGCCGCCGTCGCCGGCTTCGACTGGCTGGAACTGCATTGCGCGCACGGCTATCTGCTGTCGAGTTTTATTTCGCCGCTGACCAACCGCCGCACGGACGAGTATGGCGGCAGCCTGGAAAACCGCTGCCGCTATCCGCTGCGCGTGTTCCGCGCCATGCGCGCCGCCTGGCCGCAGGATAAACCGATGAGCGTGCGCATTTCGGCCCACGACTGGGTCGAAGGCGGCATCACGCCCGACGATGCGGTGCGCATCGCGCGCCTGTTCAAGCAGGCTGGCGCCGACCTGATCGACTGCTCCTCGGGCCAGGTCAGCAAGCTCGAACAGCCCGTGTACGGGCGCATGTTCCAGGCGCCGTTCGCCGACCGCGTGCGCAACGAGGCGGGCATCGCCAGCATGGCCGTCGGCTCCATCTTCGAAGCCGATCACGCCAACAGCATCATCGCCGCCGGGCGCGCCGACCTGTGCGCTGTGGGCCGCCCGCACCTGGCCAACCCGGCCTGGACCCTGACGGAAATGGCGCGCATCGGCTATAGCGGCGCCGGTGCGGCCTGGCCGAAACAGTACCGGCCGGGCCAGCAGCAGCTGGAACGCAATCTGCAGCGCGAGCGCCAGCTGGCCGCCGCCAACACGGGCCTCACCCCGCAACAGGTGGCCGCGCGGCTGCTGGAAGGATGACATGAGCAAGGAAGCATTGATGGACGCATTATCAGGAAAACATGCGCTGGTGACGGGGGCCGGCAGCGGCATCGGCCTGGCTTGCGCGAACGCCTTGCTGGACGCGGGCGCCAGGGTCACGCTGGCCGGGCGCGATGGCGCGCGGCTGGCGCGCGCGCGCATGCAGCTGGAAGAGGCGGGCCATGCGGGCAGGGTGGCCATCTGCGTGCTCGACGTGGCCGTGGAAGCGTCCGTGCAGGCGGGCTTCGCGCAGGCTGCCGCGCATTTCGGCCGCATCGATATCCTGGTCAACAACGCGGGCCAGGCGCATGCGGCGCCATTCGGCAAGACGGATGCCGCCATCTGGCAGCAGATGCTGGCCGTGAACCTGACGGGCGTGTTCCACTGCTGCCATGCCGTCATGCCGGCCATGCTGGAAGCGGGCTGGGGCCGCATCGTCAACGTGGCGTCGACGGCGGGCCTGAAAGGCTATCGTTACGTCAGCGCCTATGTCGCCGCCAAGCATGGCGTGATCGGCTTGACGCGCGCGCTGGCGCTGGAAGTGGCGCCGCGCGGCGTCACCGTCAACGCCGTCTGCCCCGGCTACACGGAAACGGACATGGTGGCGCAAGCCTTGCAGAACATCGTGCGCAAGACGGGGCGCGGCGAAGACGAGGCGCGCGCGGAACTGGCGGCCGCCAATCCGCAGCAGCGGCTGGTGCAGCCGCGCGAAGTGGCCGATGCGGTGGCCTGGCTCTGCCTGCCCGCGTCGTCCGCCATGAATGGACAATCGATCGCCGTCGCCGGCGGCGAAGTCATGTAACAGAATGAAGATCATGGACAAAGAAAACGAAAATGTGCAGGACGAACCCGTGCTGGATCTGGCCAGCCGGCTGACGCAGGACCACCACCAGTCGCTCAAGCTGTGGCTGCGCATGCTCTCGTGCACGGTGAAAATCGAAAACGAGGTGCGCACGCGCTTGCGCGCCAGCTTCGGCATCACCTTGCCCCGCTTCGACCTGATGGCGCAGCTCGAGCGCTTTCCCGAAGGCTTGCGCATGGGAGAACTGTCCAGGCGCATGATGGTCACGGGCGGCAATATCACGGGCATCACTGACCAGCTGGAGCAGGAAAAACTGGTGGCGCGCGTGGTCGACCCGAAAGACCGCCGCTCGTACAGCGTCAAGCTGACGCCAGCGGGCCGGCGCGCCTTCGACGAGATGGCGCGCGTGCACGAAGGCTGGATCGCCGAACTGCTGCACGGCGTGACGCCCGACGACAAAACCCGATTGATCGACCTGCTGTCGCACATGAAGCAGCAGTTGAATAACACCTCCCTGAAGGACTGAGCATGCGCCATCTACCCGGCCAGCCGCAAGACCTGCCAGGCAACCGCGCCAGCCTGGCCGGCTACACCGCGCGGCATTTTCTGTTTTCCGTCGAAGGCGGCGTGGCCACCTTGACCCTGCACCGGCCCGAGCGCAAGAATCCGCTCACCTTCGATTCGTATGCGGAGCTGCGCGAGCTGTTCCGCGCGCTGGCGCATGCGGACGACGTCAAGGCCGTGGTCATCACGGGCAGCGGCGGCAATTTCTGCTCGGGCGGCGACGTGCACGACATCATCGGACCGCTGACGCAGCTCGACATGCCCGGCCTGCTGGCGTTTACCCGCATGACGGGCGACGTGGTGAAAGCCATGCGCGCCTGCCCGCAGCCCATCGTCGCCGCCATCGACGGCATTTGCGCGGGCGCCGGCGCCATGCTGGCGCTGGCTTCCGACATCCGCATCGGCACGGCGCGCAGCAAGACGGCTTTCCTGTTTACCCGCGTGGGCCTGGCCGGCTGCGACATGGGCGCCTGCGCCTTGCTGCCGCGCGTGATTGGCCAGGGCCGCGCCGCCGAATTGCTGTACACGGGGCGCTCCCTGGCCGGAGCCGAGGCCGAACGCTGGGGCTGGCTTAACCGCCTGGTCGAGCCGGAAGAACTGGCAGAGGCGGCGCAGCTGTTCGCTGCCGTCCTGGCCAGCGGTCCCACGTTTGCGCACGGCATGACGAAAAAAATGCTGCAGCAGGAGTGGAACATGGGCGTCGACGAGGCCATCGAGGCGGAAGCGCAGGCGCAGGCCATCTGCATGGCCACCAACGATTTTCACCGCGCCTATCACGCCTTCGTGGCGAAAGAGAAACCGCAATTCGAGGGCGATTGAGAAGATGAACAATACACGCGATACCACTTACCTGGACTGGCCATTTTTCGAAGCGCGCCATGCGGAACTTGAGCGTGACCTCGATGCCTGGGCGGCGCAGCACCTGGGCGACGAGCATGGCACCGACGTCGATGCGGCTTGCCGCGCGCGGGTGGCGCAACTGGGGCAGGGCGGCTGGCTGACATACGCCACGGGCACCGATGGCAAGATCGACACGCGCGCCATTTGCCTGATGCGCGAAACCCTGGCGCGCCACGACGGCCTGGCCGATTTCGCCTTCGCCATGCAGGGACTCGGTTCCGGCGCCATCGGCCTGTTCGGCAGCGCCGGGAACAAGGCGCGCTATTTGCCTGACGTGGCCAGCGGCAAGCGCATCGCCGCCTTTGCCCTGTCCGAGCCGCAGGCCGGCTCCGACGTGGCGGCCATGGCGTGCGCGGCGCGCCGCGACGGGGATGACTATGTGCTCGATGGCGAAAAGACGTGGATCTCGAACGGCGGCATCGCCGACTTTTACGTGGTGTTCGCCCGCACGGGCGAGGCGCCCGGCGCGCGCGGCATCAGCGCCTTCATCGTCGACGCCGACAATCCCGGGCTGGAAATCGCCGAGCGCATCGCCGTCATCGCCCCGCATCCGCTGGCGCGCCTGCGCTTTGCCAATTGCCGCGTGCCCGTGTCGCAGCGCCTGGGCGAGGCGGGGCAGGGCTTCAAGGTGGCGATGGCCACGCTCGATGTGTTCCGCACCTCGGTGGCCGCCGCCGCGCTGGGTTTTGCGCGGCGCGCCTTCGATGAAGCGCTGCGCCACGCGACAAAGCGCCAGATGTTCGGCCAGACCCTGGCGGACTTCCAGCTGACGCAGGCCAAGCTGGCGCAGATGGCCACCGGCATCGACGCGGCCGCGCTGCTCACCTACCGCGCCGCCTGGCAGCGCGACCAGGGCCGCAAGGTGACGAAGGAGGCGGCGATGGCCAAGCTGACGGCCACGGAAACGGCGCAGCAGGTGATCGACGCGGCCGTGCAGCTGTTTGGCGGCATGGGCGTCGTCAGCGGCCATCCGGTCGAGCGCCTGTACCGCGAAATCCGCGCGCTGCGCATCTACGAGGGCGCCAGCGAAGTGCAGCAATTGATCATCGCGCGCGAACTGCTGCGCGAGGCGGGGAACGCATGAACAGCATGAACCGCATGGACAACGAGGAGAACACGATGCAAGTGCTGCAACCACCCGGATGGGCAAGACCGCGCGGCTATGCGAACGGCGTGGCCGCCAGCGGACGCACGGTGTACGTCAGCGGCATGATCGGTTGGGATGCGCAGGGCCAGTTTCATACGGACGATTTTGCGGGACAGGTGCGCCAGGCGTTGCAGAATGTCGTCGCCGTGCTGGCCGAGGCGGGCGCCTTGCCCGAGCACATCGTGCGCATGAACTGGTATGTACTGGACAAGAAGGAATATGTGGCGTCATATCCACAAATCGGTGTTGCTTACAGGGAAATCATCGGCAAGCACTTCCCGGCCATGACGGCCGTGCAGGTGGCGGGACTGATCGAGGATAGAGCGAAGGTGGAGATCGAGGTGACGGCGGTGTTGCCTGAATGAATTATTTTTATCAAAATTATATTTCTTTGAGCTAAAATAAGAAATATAAAAACAATATCTGCTATGTTATATTTGGCAACCGGAAAATACGCCGGCTTCAAATACTGACAGTCGAGGCAGATGATGCACAATAATTTTAAGGCGGTAAGAAGTGTGGTGCTGGCCCTGGCCGGTATGGGTGTTTGCCTGGGCGCGCAGGCCGGATCCGGCACGTCGCTACTCTCTCCCGGCTATCAAACGCAACTGGAAAGCTGGCTTGGCGAAGGCCGCCTGGCGCTAACGAATATCTACAGCAAGGCGGCGGGCGACACCTCGCTGGATTTTCACAAGGCCTCCGATGGCAAGGGGCGCACGTTTTCCGTCATGGAAGCCACTAATTCATCGGGCAAGACGTGGCTGGTGGGCGGCTACAATCCGCAAAGCTGGAGCTCCACCGATGGTACGCATGTCACCATGGACGATAGCCAGCGCACGGCCTTTCTGTTCAATCTTACGGCTGGCCTTATGCTGCCGCAATTGAAGCAATATTTCAACGGTGATGGTATCGGAAAGGATCAGACCTACAATCAGCCCAATTACGGCCCGACATTCGGCTACGGGCATGACCTGTATGTGCCACAGGATCTGACGTACGGCGGCAGTTCCTTCCTGTATACCTATAATTTTCGTGGGCAGCCATCGACAGGGATCAGTTTGCTCGATGGCTCCACGTGGCAAGGCAACGATGTGACCTTCGGCGCCATCCAGGTATTTTCCATCAGCGCCGTACCGGAACCGGCCACCTATGCACTACTCCTGGCAGGATTGCTTGTGTTGCTGGTGCGCCAGCGCGGCAGGGCTACGGCACGCATCGCCTGAAGTGGCGCCGCCCGCTTGCCAGGCTGTTAATGGCGGGCGCTTGCCTGTATAATGCCGCTGCGCGTGTCGCCATCGTACAATGGATAGTACAAGGTCCTCCTAAGACTTAAATGCAGGTTCGATTCCTGCTGGCGACACCACGTTTCCACGCAACGCGCGTCGGCAGCCTGTGATCATCCAGGCGGTAGTTACCGGTCGATGGCGATTGAAGTCCAGGTTATCGGTACAATGCGTGCTTCATTCATCCAATCGGCGGCTGTTTTGCACACCACGCGGTGAGCGCGAAACGGCGCCCGAGCACTCTTACTCATTATGGCTGTCATTTCTCTTTCATCGGCGCAACTTGCGTTCGGTCACGTCGCGCTGCTCGATCACGCGGAATTTTCACTGGAAACCTCGGAACGGGTCGGCTTGATCGGCCGCAACGGCACGGGTAAATCGTCGCTGTTGAAGGTTATTTCGGGCAAGTTCAAGCTCGATGACGGCTTGTTGGTGATGCAGCAAGGGATAAAGATCGCCTATGTGGAGCAGGAACCGCAATTCGACCCGGAAATGTCCGTGTTCGACGCGGTCGCTTCCGGCATGGGCGAATCGCAGGCGTGGCTGAAGGAATACGATGCGCTGACGGGCCAGTTTGGCCAGGGCAATGACGACGAACTGATGGAGCGCATGCACGACATCCAGGTCAAACTCGATGCGGCCGATGCGTGGAGCTTGCCGAACAAGGTGGAAACCGTGCTCGACCGTTTGAACCTGACGGGCGACATGCTGATGAAAACCCTGTCCGGCGGGATGCAAAAGCGCGTGGCCCTGGCGCGCGCGCTGGTGTCGGCGCCCGACGTGCTGCTGCTCGATGAACCGACCAACCATCTGGACTTCAGCTCCATCCTGTGGCTGGAAGGCTTGTTGCGCGACTTCAAGGGCAGCGTGCTGTTCATTACCCATGACCGCTCCTTCCTCGACAACGTTGCCACGCGCATCATCGAGCTGGACCGCGGCCGTTTGCTGTCGTATCCGGGCAACTTCACGGCTTACCAGACCCGCAAGGCGGAGCAGCTGGAAATCGAAGAAGTGGAAAACGCCAAGTTCGACAAGTTCCTGGCGCAGGAAGAAGTGTGGATACGCAAGGGCGTCAAAGCGCGCCGCGTGCGCGACGAAGGCCGCGTGCGCCGCCTGGAAGCGCTGCGCCTGACGCGCAATGCGCGCCGCGAACAGCAGGGACAAGTCAAGCTGGACGTGTCGGCCGGCGAACGCTCGGGCAAGATCGTGGCGGACCTGGAAAACGTCTCGAAGATCTACGGCGACAAGGTCATCGTCAAGGATTTCAGCGCCACCATCCTGCGTGGCGACAAAGTCGGCCTGATCGGCGCCAACGGTGCCGGCAAGACCACCTTGCTGAAGATGATCCTCGGCCAGGAAGAGTCGGACACGGGCACCATCCGCCTGGGCACCAAGCTGCAAGTGGCGTATTTCGACCAGATGCGCACGCAGCTGAACGAAGAGGCGAATTTGATGGAAACCATCGCGCCAGGCAGCGACTGGGTCGAGATCAATGGCCAGCGCCGCCACGTGATGACGTATCTGAACGATTTCCTGTTCGCGCCGGAGCGCGCGCGGTCGCCCGTCAAGTCGCTGTCCGGCGGCGAGCGTAACCGTTTGCTGCTGGCGCGCCTGTTCGCCAAGCCGGCCAACGTGCTGGTGCTCGATGAGCCGACCAATGACTTGGATATCGATACCCTGGAATTGCTGGAAGAGTTGCTGGAAGAATACACCGGCACCGTCTTCCTCGTCAGCCATGACCGCACCTTCCTCGACAACGTCGTCACGCAAGTGATCGTCGCCGAAGGCGAGGGCAAGTGGCGCGAATTCGTCGGCGGCTACACGGACTGGGAGCGCGTGCGCACCTTGCCGATCGCCACGGCGCCCGCCAGCAAGCCGGCCGTGAAGGTCGAGGCTGCCGCACCTGTTGCCAAGCAGAAAAAGCTCAGCTACAAGGAACAGCGCGAGCTGGAAGAGCTGCCGAAACTGATCGCCAAGCTGGAAGACGAGCAATCGGTGCTGGCCGCCGAACTGTCGCATCCGGACTTCTACAAGAAGACGCCGGCCGAAGGCAAGCGCCTGAATGCACGCGTGGCCGAGATCGAAGGCGAGCTGCTGGAAGCGCTGGAAAAGTGGGAGCAGATCGAGGCGCGCGCCAACGGTTGATGCTTTTTGCATACCCCGTTGTAATTAAGTCAGGATTATTTGCCACGGCAACGGTTCAGCTTGATATAATTATATAATTATATTTATTACATCGGAGGATGCATGTTTGTCATGAAAAACACGCGCTCCGGACCACCGCGTCCGGCGCGTGGTTACACCTCCGGTGCGCGGCAGCATGTTTGACCGCGCCGCCTTGCCCCGGGTAGCGCCATTCCTGGCCTATCTTTCCTTCATTTTCATTGCCGACATGCTCGGCCGGCTCGGCTTTGCCGCGCAGGAGTTGCGCTGGCTGTATGCCGTCAAGATCGGCGTCGTGCTGGGCATGTTGTTGTATTGGCGCCGCAGTTACACGGAACTGCGATGGACGCCGCTGGGCGCGCGCGCCCTGGCCGTGGCGCTGGCCACCGGGCTTGTTGTTTTTTTGTTGTGGATTAATCTGAGCGCCAGCTGGATGACGATCGGCAATGCCGACGGTTTCGATCCGCGCAATGACGGCCAGATCGAATGGAGCCTGGTGGTGCTGCGCATCGCCGGTGCGGCCCTGGTGGTGCCCGTGATGGAAGAGCTGTTCTGGCGTTCTTTCCTGCTGCGCTGGATCGATGCCCCTGATTTCCTGCAATACCAGCCGCGCCTGGCCAGTGCCAAGGCGTTTATTGTCAGCGTGGTACTGTTTGGTTTCGAACACAATTTGTGGCTGGCCGGTATCGTTGCCGGTGCCGCTTATAGTTTGCTGTACATGCGCAGCCAGAACCTGTGGTCGCCCATCCTCGCCCATGGCGTGACGAACGGCGTGCTGGGCCTCTGGATTGTTTCCGGTGGACACTGGACTTACTGGTAATATTGCCAATCAACTGTTTGCTCTCTCAAAGACAATGCCCATGTTGAATTCACCGTATCATCGCCAGGCCCGTACCGGGCAACCAGGAATGCAGCGCAACCGCTTGGCCTCGGCCCTGGCGCGCATATTGCCCACGTCGCTCTTGCTTGCTGGCGGAGCCGCCTGCTGCTTGCCGGCCAGCGCCGCCATCAGCGATACGATCTCGCCTTTCATCTCGACCTCGTACTCCTATGACGACAATCTGTTCCGGATCGACGACAAGGCGCCTGGTTTTGACGGGCAGCGTTCCGATACCTCGCGCCAGGTACAGGCGGGATTCCTGATCAATCGTCCCATCGGCCGGCAATTGCTGACGGGCCAGGTAAAGTGGTCGCGCGTTTACTTTGATCATTTTGACCAGCTCGACTACACGGGCAAGGACTATCTGGCCGACCTCGAGTGGCATATTGCCAATCACCTCGAAGGCCACGTGGGCGCCAGTTATTCGCAGACCCTGACGCCGTTCAGCGACTTGCAAAGTACGGGACGTAACTTGCGCACGATACGCCGTGAATATGTCAATGGTGGCTGGCGCTTCCATCCCAGCTGGCGCGTGCGCGGCGGTTTTGCGCGCGACAAATATACCTATGATGCCATCGCGCAGAAATTTTCGGAGCGCCAGGAAGATGCGTACGAGCTCGGCCTTGATTACCTGCCGGCCAGCGAGAGCCGCATTGGGATCCAGTTGCGCCATCTGAAAGGCACGTATCCGAACCGGGCCAGCCTGGCCGCGTTTGGCATTGAGCAAGGATACGAGCAGGACGAGGTCAAGGCGAACATCTATTGGCGTTTCAGCGGCGTGACGCAAGTGCAGCTGCTTGGCGGCTGGGTGAAACGCAAGAACGATCTCTTTTCAGGGCGCGATTCCAGCGGCGCCAATGGCCGGGTCACCGTGTACTGGGCACCGCTCGGCAAGGTGCGTTTTACGGGCAGCGTGTGGCATGAATTTGCTGCCGTGGAAAATTCCCTGATCACCAGCAGCTTGAACAATGGCGCCAGCCTGGCCGCCGCCTGGGATATCTCGGCCAAGGTGCGCATGGATGCCCAGGTCCGGCGTGAAAAACGCGATTTTTCCGCCGCCAGTGGCCTGGTGCTGCCAAACGACGTGAGCGATACGACGCGCACGTCGTCGATCGGCCTGACCTATGCGCCGCGGCCGAATATCCAGCTGGGCATCAATGCCTTCCAGGATACGCGCAAGGGCGCCCCTATCATCAATACTGGCAGCTACCGTGCCAAAGGCGCATCGCTTAGCGCCAGCATCCAGTTCTGAAGAGTATTATGACGGTCAATGATATACCCCTGATTTCGTTTTTCCAGCGCATCCTCGATCCATTGATCATCATGGGTACGCTGTACCTGCTGTCAGTCCTGTCGGGCTCGCCTTTCACCGGTTACTCGCTGGTATTGATGATCCTGGCGTTCTTTATTTCATCATCCGTATTCCAGTATGTCGACCCGTATCGCACCTGGCGCAGCGGTCGCATGCTGGCCTATGCCCGCGATGTTTTTGTCAGCTGGGGCATCACGGCCCTGATCCTGGTATTCCTGGGCTCGGCGACGGGACTGGCGTTTCATTATGACCGAGAGCTGGTGCTGGCCTGGTTTCTACTGACCCCATTCATCTTGCTGCTCAGTCATCTGGCCGCGCGGCGCATGGTGGCCGATCCCGGGCGTGACAGTGAAGTGCGCTCCGTCGTCATCATCGGCGCCAATGACGCCAGCCTGAAGTTCGCCGCCACCGTCGAGCGTAATCCGAACCTGTTCATGAGCGTGCGCGGTTTTTTTGACGACCGCACCGATGACCGCTGGCCGGAGAAGATGCGTGAACCCATGCTGGGCAAGATGGCCGATATTGCCGCCTATGTGCGCGAACACAATATCAAGATGATATTCATCAGTCAGCCTATTTCGGCCCAGCCGCGCATCCGCAAGATGCTCGATGAATTGCAGGATACGACGGCATCCGTGTATTTCTTGCCGGATATTTATATCTTCGATTTGATGCAGGCGCGCTTCGACAATGTGGGCGGCATGCCGGTGATCGCCATCCGTGAATCGCCGTTCACCGGTTTTAACAGCATGGTCAAGCGTGGGAGCGACATCGTACTGGGCTTGCTGATCCAGATCATGCTGTTGCCGGTGATGCTGGTCATCGCCATCGCCGTCAAGATGACATCGAAGGGACCCGTGATTTTTCGTCAGCGCCGCTACGGCCTGTATGGCGAGGAAATCATCGTGTATAAATTCCGATCGATGACGGTCAGCGAGGATGGTGACAAGGTGGTGCAAGCCACCAAGGACGACCAGCGCGTGACGCCCATCGGCGGTTTTTTGCGCCGCAGTTCGCTTGACGAATTGCCGCAATTTATTAATGTATTGCAAGGGCGCATGAGCATCGTCGGTCCCCGTCCCCATGCGGTGGCGCATAACGAGCAGTACCGTAAATTGATCAAAGGCTACATGTTGCGCCACAAGGTCAAGCCCGGCATCACGGGGTGGGCCCAGGTCAACGGTTTACGTGGCGAAACGGAGACGTTGGACAAGATGGAAGCGCGCATCCATTTTGACCTCGATTATCTGCGTAACTGGTCACTGTGGCTCGATATCTGGATCATCTTGCGGACCGTGAAAGTCGTGCTGAAGCGTGACAATGCGCATTGATTGCAGGTGCTTGGAAAATGATGTGCAATTTAGTTTGCGCTCAGTCAATACGCGATAAAATATGTCCAGTCAGGTAGCGTTGGGTGCAGTCAGGTATAACCCAGGTGGAGGGTGGCTCGGTGATATGTTCAAACGTCAACGACAGAGTGCACTGGCAATGCATGCTCCCAGTGTCACGGCCGCCCATATGGGCGGCAGCCTATCTCATCACTGTCGCTCAGCGGACGTCGCTTGCGACCTGCATGACTCTTGAATCGGCCTCACCCTCGCCGTCATCCGCTGTTAGCGGCCCCCAAGTTCAGCCGCTTGTGATCAAGATGTATTACGACCCCAAGATGTTATCGCTCTGAACCGATCCACATTGAAGAATATTTTCTTTTGTGCAACTCATTTTTTGGGCTCGACAATGGAAATAGTTGTATTAAAAGCTTCTTAATAGATTTTTAAGCAAAATGTTTCCATATTGGCTTGCATCTTGTGTATCATATTTACAATATTAATAATTGTTTGCATGGCTTGCTAGTCGCTGGTGAATTGTGTCATTTTGGTAAAACGATATGTCTGTGCTATCGCGCTGCGTTGCAATAAATTGTGTTTTAAATAATAAATCCGAAGGAGTAGTCTTGAACCATTTCCACAACTCTCGTTTGACTATGCCCAAACCAGCCGTCAACACCCGATTGTTGTGCGCTGTGCTGGTGCTTTTTGCTGCTGCCGGATTGTCCGCTTGCGGAGATAAGGAAAAAAAGGCCGGTCAGGCATTGGCAAGCGTCAACGGCGAGGAAATCACAGTACTGCAGCTGAATGAGGAATTGCAGCGTGCCAATGTTCCCGCAGTGCAACAGGAAGCGGCCAGCAAACAATTGCTGGAATCGTTGATCGATCGCCAGCTGTTGCAGAACGAGGCGATCAAGGACAAGGTGGACCGCGATCCGAAGGTCGTGCAAGCCGTTGAGCGGGCCAAGGCGTTGATCGTTGCCCAAGCCTATATGCAAAAACGCATAGGCACCATCAATAAGCCCTCACCGGCGGAAGTGGAAGATTACTTCAACAAGAATCCTCAGTACTTTACCCAGCGCAAGCAGTTCGACATGCGTGAACTGATCATCGCTTCGTCCGACATGAATGATGGCTTGAAGAAGGCGATGGATGACGCGAAAACGCTGGACGAGGTTGCGGCATGGCTGGATGCCAACAAGGTCAAATATGGGCGTACGCAACTGTCGCGCACCAGCGCTGACCTCGCGCCTGAATTGAGCGGCAAACTGGCCGGGATGCCAAAAGGCCAGTTGTTCATCATCCGCGAAGGTGATCGTACTCTGCTGATTTCCCTGGCCGACATCAAGGACACCCCGGTGACGCTGGCGCAGGCGGCGCCGCAGATCGAGCAGTTCCTTTTTAATAAGAAGAACAAGGAGGCGGCGGACGCCGAGTTGAAACGTTTGCGTGCCAGTGCCAAGATCGAGTATCTGAACAAGACGGATAAGCCGGCTTCGGCGTCCGCTTCAGCCGCTGTTGCCGCTTCAGTGCCAGTGGTGGCGCCAGCTGCACCGGCGGCCGACAGTGGCGACGTGAATGCGCGCGGTGTGGCAGGCCTGAAGTAAGAGTGTGCAGGGATCTTTCGGATTTAACAGAAGTTTTTAAAAGGATAGAGCAAATCATGAAACGACTTGCGATGTGGGCAGCCGCCGTACTGATGGCTTGCAGTGTTGGTGTGGCCGGGGCCGCCGAGGTGTTGCTCGGCGCTGGCGATGTATTGAAAATTTCCGTGTATGGCAGTCCTGACCTGGGTTTGGAGACACGTGTCAGCGAGGCCGGCAGCATTACCTTTCCGTTGGTTGGCAGTGTTGCCGTAGGGGGCTTGTCCGTTGCTGCTGCAGAAAAGAAACTGGGACAGGCGCTGGAGAGCGGTGGCTTCCTGCGCAAGGCACAGGTCAATATCATTGTCACTGCCCTGCAAAGTCAGCAAGTGTCCGTGCTGGGGCAAGTCAATCGCCCGGGCCGGTATCCGATTGAAGGCAAGCGCAGCTTGCTCGACATCCTGGCCATGGCAGGCGGCCAGAATACCGATGGAGGTGACGTCGTTAGCCTGATCCGCAAGCGCGGCGGCACCACCACCAAGGAAACCATCGATATCGTCGACATGATGCGCAGTGCCGACCTGGCCCGCGATTTCGACCTGACCGGCAACGATGTGCTGTACGTCGAACGGGCGCCACGGTTTTACATTTATGGCGAAGTGCAGCGTCCTGGGGCGTTCCGCCTGGAACGGTCGATGACGGTGCTGCAGGCCTTGTCCGTTGGTGGTGGTTTGACGCAGCGCGGCACCGAGCGTGGCGTACGCATCAAGCGCCGCGATGCGGCAGGTGTCATGCAAATAATCGACGCCAAGCATGACGACATCATCCAAATCGATGACGTGGTGTATGTCAAAGAAAGCTTGTTCTAAGCTGCGTAGTTCCGGCGCTATGGCCAGGCTGGCTTTGTTTATCAATATGAGAGTTGACCATGAATTTCCACCAGTTTCTGCTCGTCTTGCTTGCCCGCAAACGGATTTTACTATTCACTTTGCTTATCACAGTCGGGGCGACGATGGTGGTGAGCCTGCTGTTGCCCAAGACGTATAAAGGCACGGCATCCCTCCTGATCAACTACAAGGGCGTCGATCCCGTCACGGGTCTGGCATTGCCGATGCAGTTGTTGCCAGGTTATATGGCGACGCAAATTGACATTATCAGCAGCAAGAATGTGGCGCTGAAGGTCGTGGATAATTTGCGTCTGGCGGACAATCCTGCCGTCGTTGCCCAGTTTAATGAAGCCACGCAAGGCAAGGGCACCGTGCGCGATTGGCTGGCGGATCTGCTGCTGGCGAAGCTCGAAATCGTACCGTCGCGCGAAAGCAGCGTGGTCGATATCAGTTTCAAGGGTAACGATCCGCAGTTTGTCGCCGTTATTGCGAATGCCTTTGCCGAGGAATACCAGAAAACCAGCATCCAGCTGAAAGTCGACCCCTTGAAAAAGGTGGCCGTGTATTTCAATGAGCAAACGAAGCTGCTGCGCGACAATCTCGAAGTGGCGCAAAGCCGCCTGTCGAAGTACCAGCAGGAACACGGCATCGTCAGCGTCGATAACCGTCTTGACGTCGAATCGAATCGCTTGAATGACCTATCGGCACAGCTCGTGGCCGCACAAGGACAGGCGATGGAAGCCTCCTCGCGTCAGCGCATGGCCGAAGGCAATGCCGGTTTCGAGTCGCCGGATGTGGCGTCGAATCCGTTGGTGCAGAATCTGAAGCTGAGTTTGGCAACGGCCGAATCGAAGCTGGCCGAGATGGCGCAGCGCCTGGGACGCAATCATCCCCAATATGAAAGCCTGAACGCCGAAGTCGAGCGCATGCGCCGGGAATTGGCGGACGGCACGCGCGTGACGTCGAGCTCGGTGAGCAAGAATGCCGGTATCCTGCAGCAGCGCGAAGGCGCCGTGCGTGCGGCACTGGCGGCGCAAAAGGACAAGGTTCTGGAATTGAACCGTACCCGCGACGAAATGGGCGTCTTGCAAAAAGATGTGGAAAGTGCCCAGCGCGCCTTCGATATCGCCTCGCAACGCTTCTCGCAAACCCGCATCGAGGGGCAATCGGAGCAGTCGGATATCTCCCTGCTCAACCCTGCCGTGGCACCGATCAAGCCGGCCGGTCCGAAAGTGATGTTGAACACGCTGTTGGCCCTGTTTCTGGGTGGCTTGCTGGGCGTGGGTTTTTCCTTGCTGGCCGAGATGCTGGACCGTCGCGTACGTTCCGAAGCCGATTTGAGCGATTTGTTGCAGTTGCCCGTGCTTGGCTCGATCGACTGGAGCGCGCCGACGCGTCCGCGCTTGAATCGCTTCAAATCGTTGTTGCCCCGCAGCTTGCGTCTTAATTGAGTATTGGAAATAATATGAATCCAGCATTGCAACCGCTAGTATCCGCGGCGCCGCGGACGGCCGATTCCAGCATCGGTGGGCTGTTACTCGCATCAGGCAAGATTACGCCGGAAAGTGCCGAACGTGTCCTGCGCATGCAAAAGGAATTGGGCATCCGTTTCGGCGAAGCTGCCCAGCGACTGGGTCTGGTGACGGAGGCGGATATTCAGCAAGTCCTGGCGCGCCAGTTCGACTACCCGTATCTGCAACAGGGCGAGGGCAAGTATTCCGACAAGCTGATCGCCGCTTATCAGCCATTCAGCCCGCAAGTGGAAACGCTGCGCGCCATCCGCAGCCAGCTGATGCTGCGCTGGATGGCGTTGGGCCGCAAGTCGCTGGTGGTTGTGGGCGTCAACGATGGCGACGGCACCAGCCTGTTCGCGGCCAACCTGGCCGTGGTGTTTTCCCAGTTGGGCGAACAGACTTTGCTGGTCGACGCAAATCTGCGCAACCCCAGCCAGCACGAGATCTTTGGCCTTGCAGGGCGCCAGGGCTTGTCCGACATCCTGGCGGGACGTGCCGAGCGTGATGTCATCACGCGTATCGAATCGTTCGTCGATCTGTCCGTGCTGGGAGCCGGCACCTTGCCGCCGAATCCCCAGGAACTGTTGAGCCGCCCCGCGTTTTCTTCGCTGCGCACGGAACTTGAATCGTCTTACGATGTGGTGCTGTATGACTCGGCAGCGTTCTCACTGGGCTCCGATGCGCTGGCCTTGGCCGCCCGGACCGGCGGCGTCCTGCTGGTGGCGCGCAAGAACCACACGCCTGTCGGCGACATCAACGCCATGACCGAGCAGATGCTGCACAGCGGTGCGCAGGTGGTCGGCTCCGTGCTGGTCGATTTCTGATGCATATGAGCACTCAGCTGAACCTGACGCCTGCCTTGCACCGACGCGAGCTGTTACTGGAGTGGCTGCCGGTCCTCATCGGCTTTGCAGTGCTGTATATTCCGTCGTTTTATACTTTGTTTACCGGTGTATGGGCGACAGAAGAGCAGGCGCACGGTCCCATTATCCTGGTGCTCTCTTTTTGGCTGCTATGGCGTCAGCGAGAGCAGATCCTGGCCGTCGCGCAATACAACCGTGCGCCGCTGTCTGGCTGGTTGCTGCTGATCGCAGGCCTGCTGCTGTATGTTGCCGGCCGTTCGCAGCAGATCCTCGCTTTCGAGATTGGCTCGTTCGTCGTCATTACCGCATCGATTCTCGTGCTGAAACTGGGGGGGCGCTCGTTGGCCGTTGCCTGGTTCCCCTTCTTTTTCATGCTGTTCATGATACCGTTGCCTAGCGCGGTGGTCAGTACGCTTACCTTGCCGATGAAAATGGCCGTATCGTATGTCTGCGAACATATCCTGTACTGGCTCGGTTATCCCATTGCCCGCACGGGCGTCATTCTGCAAATTGGTCAGTACCAATTGCTTGTGGCGGATGCCTGCGCTGGGCTGCAAACCCTGCTGACGCTAGAAGCGCTGGGATTGTTCTACCTGAACCTGGTGCGCCATAGCTCGGCCATTCGTAACATCGGCCTGGCGATCCTGATCATTCCCATCTCCTTTACTGCCAATGTCATGCGCGTGGTGGCATTGACATTGATCACCTATTACTTTGGCGATGCGGCCGGACAAGGATTCCTGCATGGCTTCGCGGGAATGGTACTGTTCGTGAGCGCCCTGGTACTGATTCTGAGTTTGGATTCCCTGTTGCAATGGCTGGCGCGTCTGTGGCAAAGCAGAAAGGTGGCATCATGAACAAGAGTGTAGTGCTCAGCCTGGTGATGGGCGGCATGATGCTGGCTGCTGCCTTGTGTACCAAGGCCGTCACGCCAACCGTGCGCCTGTCTGATACGCGGCCGCAGATTATCCTCAGTGCGGCGATTCCCACCAAGTTTGGCGATTGGCAAGAAGATGTGAGTCAGGTTGCTGCCGTGGTCAATCCCAGCACGATGGCAGAGCTTAACAAGATCTATGCAGAGACCTTGTCACGGACTTATGTGAACCAGCAGGGCGAGCGCATTATGTTGTCGATCGCCTATGGTACCGACCAGCGGGACAATCTGTCCGTGCACTTTCCGGAAGGGTGCTACGGCGGCCAGGGTTTTGCGGTTGGCGAGACCAGCCAGATATCGTTGCCTACCAGGGCTGGCGCCATTTCCGCGTCACGCATGGTTGCCACGCTCAATAATCGTGTTGAGCCGATCACCTATTGGGTCGTTGTTGGTGACAAGGCCGTGCCAAATTCGTGGGAAGTCAAGAAAACCAAACTGGCGTATGCCGTTCGAGGCCTCATACCCGATGCGACTTTAATGCGCGTATCGAGCATCGACAACGATACGGAGGCAGGTTTTCGCTTGCAGCAGGCATTTGTTGACCAGTTGCTGCAATCCATGCCGTCGAATTTGCGTACCCACTTTGCAGGCACTGTGCATTAGCCAGTGTTTTGCTGGCGTTTTACCTTATTGAGCCTGGCGTTCGCGCTGCGCATGGAATACATATGAGTTTTTTTTCACAGAAACTGCGCTTGAATGCCGGCCGTTCTTCGGTTGCACGTGCCAAGGGCGGTAAATCGAAGAGGGGCATGCCTGGTTTTACCGCCGCGATGCTGATCTTGGGCGGATTGGTTACCGCGTTGCTGCTTGGCATGGTGATCGCGCTTGGGGCGATACAGTTGACGGTCATGCTGGCTGGTTTGCTGATTTTCATTCCAATTCTGCTCTTTGTTGACACAAAGAAGTTAATGCCTGTTTTGTTCGTCGTAGTGTTTTTTATCGCGGGAGCAGTACAGTTTTTTTTCAAGATGCGCCTTGCCACGTGGATGGCCAGCGGCCTGTGTGCCCTGTTTTTCGCTCGTGCCATTCTTGAACTCAGTTTATCGAACCGGCTGGCGAAAGAACGCGTTTCCGAGAACTCCCAGGGCGCGACCCGCGTTATTGCCGCGGCATGGATCTATTTGGCATCTTTTGCCTTCAGCATTTTCCTCGGACACGCCAGTACCGCCCAGCTGATCTCCGTTTTGCGCTTCTGCCTGCCAATTTTCGGCGTGTTATTCGCCATGTATTGGTTTGAATGGTCAGATAAACGTTTGCTGCTGCTATGGTGGATGATCGTTTTCATTGCGTTTGCGCAGCTGCCACTGGTTATCTATCAACACTTCTTCATGATGTCCAGCCTTGGCTGGGATGGCGTCGTTGGTTCCTTTGGCACGAGCATGAGCCCAGTGCTTGTCCTATTTACGGTCGCCGCGATGCTGTATATGCTGGCCCGTTGGGTACGTGGCATCACGCCCCTGTGGCAGGTACTTTTCGTGTTCCTGATTGGCTTGGCAATTATTCTTCTGGGCGAAGTTAAAGCTGTATTTTTGTGGCTGCCGTTTGGTGTATTTTGGGTTGTGCGCCGCCGCGTAATGAAAAACGTCATGGCGTTTATTGTGTTTGCAGCGCTGATGTCGGTGATCAGTTCTGGTATCTTCATGACCTATCATGCCTTGTATTGGGGTGAGATAACCAAGACTGAAACAACCGAGGATAAGCTCAATACCTTGGGCGGCTATGTCGTCGATCCCAATAATATCAATTATGTCACGGGGGAGATTAGCCGCGGTGCCTCGCTGGCGCTGTGGTACCTTGACCCTGTTCCCACCATTCAGGAGAGGCTGATCGGATATGGCCCGAGTGCCAGTTCGACGAGTCCGTCGGTCGGGCGTGGGGTGGTTGCAGCTCGTTACCGGACCCTGCAGATTAGCTCGACCGGCATGGCAACCCTGCTGTGGGATGTTGGCGTATTGGGGACCCTGGCGTATCTGTCGATCTTTATGTTTGCCATTCTTCTAGGTATCCGCTATGTGGCGCGTAGCGGCGAAAGCGCCGAGCGCCTGGCGATGGCGGATACCAGTACCGTCATGCTGATGCTATTTATGAGTACGTTGGTGTACAACCGGACCTTGATCGATGAACCGCCGATGCAATTGCTATGTTATTTCTGCCTTGGTTGCATCGTGCAGTTTGTCCGTTTTGCTCAGCCGGTGCATGCCGTCGCAAGCTCCCCGGAAACCACGCTTGATCTGGCCAGCAGTTTGCACAAGGTGCCTGCGTAGTCATGAGTGCGGCAAATAAGGCGTTTGGCAATTTAATCAAAAATAGTTCCATGATGTTCCTGCTGAATGTGGCGGGGGCAGCGGTGAGCGTGATTACCATACCGGTGATGCTGGCGATAGCCGGCGTGGAAGCGTATGGCCACTTGGTGCTGGTGCAATCCATCGCCCTGACGGTGTTTACCATCTGTGGATTTCAGTATTGGCAGGGTATGTTGGTAGCCTTGCCTGGCCACCAGATCGAGAGCAGCACCTTGCGCGGCGCTGTCATGCGGAGCATCCGCTATGAGGTGCTGGCGATGGCCGTGGTGGTAATGGTGGCTGGCGGCCTTGCCCTGTCCCCATTGCCGCAGGTCAAGGATTTTTCCAGTATAAATTTGTTATTGTTATCGCTGGCGGCAGTATTTCCTGTGATCGGCACGCACAATGCTTATTTCAGACTGATCAATCAATATAACGTGCTGATGTATGCCGGCTTCCTGACCAACCTGTGCAAACTGCTGGTGCTGTTTGTCGTGTCGCGTTATCAACCCACGTTATCGAGCATGGTTCTGGCCTATACCGTTCCGGAAGTGGTGCGCTGCCTGATTCTGTTCGTCTTGATTTTTCGCAGTCGACGCGGGATCGATGGATCGTTACCGGAGACGCAGTTGCGTCATGAGCGCCTGATGGAGGTGGGGAAGTGGAGCACTCTGCAAGCGATCTGTGATCTGCCCGTGGTGCAACTGGATCGCATCATCATCGGTTTTTCTTTGCCAGGTAGCAACCTCGGTGTCTTCAGCATTTTAAAGCGCATTTATTCTTTGGTGAATCTGGCTACGGCGCCGTTCTATTCCACTTCAATCCCCGAGTTTGCCGCACGCGCGAATGCCGGCGACTTGCGCGGCGCATTCGTCTTGTGGGTCAAAACGATGAAGATGCTGTTTTGCGTGACGGCGGCGGCCGGTATCGTATGCTATTTGAGCAAGTTCATCTGGATGCCGAGGCTGTTCCCGATTTTGCAAGATTATTTGCCCGAGTTTTCCGTCGTTCTTTTGACTGCAGTCATTGCCGGTACTTTTGTCACCACGCATTCATTTTATTGGGCACTGGGCAAGCTACGCCAGTCGACGATTATTTCTGTCGCAACAAATATGCTGTATTTGCTATTGCTATGGTTGCTGACGGCATCCTTTGGATTATTTGGCGCCGTGATTGCCTTTATGTTGCATGTCATTTTTGTCGCGACAGTGAAAATTGTTTTACTCCGAAAAATTTCTCTGAGAAATACATGATCCCTAAAGTTATTCATTATTGTTGGTTTGGCCGCGGTGAAATGAGCGTTCTGCATCGTCGCTGTATTGAATCGTGGAAAAAACATTGCCCGGAATATCAGCTGAAGCTATGGAATGAAGATAATGCCGATATCGATAACGACTATTGTCGAGAGGCAATTATTCAAAAAAAATGGGCTTTTGTGGCTGACTGGGTTCGCTTTGATGTGTTGTTCAGGGAGGGGGGGATTTACCTTGATACGGATCTGGAACTCATCACGTCGCTTGATCCTGTGATGGCTTTGCCCGGGTGCCTAATGGCACGAGAAACACGCCAGGATTTGGGTATGGGTTATGGTACGGGATTTCTCGCTTGCGAGGCCGGTAATCCTGTCATGGAGTTGGCGCGCCAACTGATCTTGCGCGATCTTGTGGCGCACCGCGTATTTGCCACGTCACCAGTCGTGTTGAAAAAAGCGGTGGAACTCGATGGTAATAAACACAGCACGAAACTCGATCCCGTGATGTTTTATCCCTTCAATCCACACGACCGAGGCAACCCGGACAATGCGATGCAGTTGATGTATAGCGATGTCACTGCACAAACGATCGGTATTCATCACTATGGACTGAAAGTGTCTTGGGCCGATGGCAGGCTCAAACGCCTCATATTCAAGTTGATCAAACGCTTGGCGCTACAGCGTCGCTGGGATATTTCATTTACGCCGTTTAATGATGTGAGTGCCGCGATTGATACGGCTTGATTGAATGTATCTTGAAGTGCTTATGTTATGTTGTCGATATTTTTATTGCCGGGTTGCTTTTTTATGTCGATTGGCAAGCGTTTTATTATTTGATTATTTTTAATGATATTTCATGGAAAATCGCCGGCGTATCTGTCTTCATGAATGATGACTTGATATTTCGATTTTTGTAATCTTTGGTGACGCCGTTGCTGGATAATGGGTGGCGGTATTCTTGCACGATCTTTCAAACAATTCCTTGCGCTTGGCAACGATATTGCCGGTTGTTTCAAATTTCCAACCTTGTTGCGCCTCTTGAATAGCCAAGGTTGCGTATCCTTGCCAGCATCTGTAACGTTCCGGGGCGCGCCAGGGCGCAGCCGACGTTACTGATCCTGTCACGGTCGCCATGCTGTAGCGTGGGCATGGCGTCAGCGCTGCTGTGGGCTGGCGGCCGCACGCGCCCGCCTGATCTGGTTGAAGCATGGGGAATGTGAAATCGCGAGTTGTCGCGCTGCCTGCATATTTTTGTCGCTTGGAATATTTTCAATATGAACTGTAGTGAAATATGTTTCCATGGAATGCATGATGATAGGTGTAAAATTATTATAATAATATTATTATTTATAATTTCTCATTGTAATTTTTCTATAGTGTTCTATAGATAAGTGGAGGTTCGTTTTTATTCTATTTATTGCAATTGAATCGATGGAAAAATAAATTTTTCTGCATTAATTATTGTTGGTGGAGTTATTTGTTGGCCTGTGACAACGCGCTTTTCGGATAGGAAGGGTATAGTATTAAAATTAATGGCGTGAGATGGGGCATATTATGACGCAAATAAGTTGATATGCACTTGTCAGTAGATTCTCCCGATGCTGGCGGTACAGCCAGCGAATATTCTAAGAAGTCCTGTCCATGCAGTGTCCGATTGTTTTTTTGAAGGAGCCAACAATGATTTTCAAGAAGCCTCTTTTTTGCGTCAGCCTGGCATTGACGATGAGTATGCTGGCGGGACCTGGCAGGGCGGACTGGGCGGAGTCGACTGATCTGTATGTGGTGCGGCCAGCACCAGTTGACCGTCAGATCCAGGCACAGAACCCGCCGGCCTTTGCCTGGGCGCGCTACCCTGCAGCCGTTAAACCTCCCTACTATTTGCTTGAAGTGCAAAAGGATGGTCTGGTTGTCGCCAACTTCACGTCGACCCGTAACTTTTACCTGCCCTCGAAGGCGTTCGCCGCTGGTCAATACACCTGGCGTGTAAGGCCCAGCACCGTAGTGAACTGGTCGACACCGCGCAGCTTTACGATCGATAGTTCATCGCAAGTGTTCGAGGTACCTGAAGCCGATGTGATCAAGGCCAGGATTCTGGCGCATCCGCGTCCGCGTCAACAAGCGGCTGACTTTTTACCAAGCCGTCTATGGACGGGGGCTCTGCTCGCCGCGCGCGGCCCTGCGGTGACACGACTTGGGAACGACGTGACGAGTCTGATGCCAGGCCAGGTGAATGCTCTGGCCGCGCCGTCCGATGCGCTGTGGCCGTTGACGTCGACCACGCCGACGGCGACGCGTGCCCTCTACATTACACAAATTTCACGCTCAGTGGGCAAGACCACCAATCAGGCTCTCGGTGCTGCGCTGTTATATCGTCTTACCGGAGAAGCAAAATATCTGAACGAGGCGCTCACGCGTGGCGATCAGTTGGCCGCGTTGGATCCTGAAGGCATGACGGGTTATGCGAATAGTGATATTTCGTCCAACATCATCATCCTTGCAATGGCAAAAACAGCAGATTTGATCTCGGCCGAGTTAGCCAAGGATAGCCAGCGCAAGGCGCGCTGGATGACGGCGATCAGCGCTCGGGTAGCTCATTTGTATGCGGATCTTTCCAGAGACAATGATCGGCTCGACGAGCAGCCATTTGACTCCCACGCTACAGTCGCGCGTGGCTATCTGGCCGTGGTCGCGACCTTGACGATGGGAGACATTCCCGCCGCCTCGACGTGGTTCGATTTCGCCTTCCGTCCATATGTCAATTCTGTCAACGTCTGGAGCGGTCCGGATGGCGGTTTCGCCAATGGTACTGCTTACGCAATGTACACGACAGATCATTCATTGCAATTATGGCAGCCATTGATTGAGGCAACGGGCGTCAACGTGTTCAATAAGCCCTGGTCTGCCGGATTTTCGCGCTATCTGATGCATTTTGTGCCACCTGGTGCTCCTGGCCTGGTGTTTGGCGACCAGCATGAAGGCGACATTTATAACTTTGTGCTGAAAGCCTATGCCTCGCGCATCAAGTCGGCCAATGCGGCATGGTACGTCAAGAGTATTGTTGGCGAAGAAACCGACCTGAGTCTGTTGCAGGCGCCCTATCCACTGCCGTACCAGACGGTGACGGAAACGCCTGTTCCACCACCGAATGCGGCCTTGTATCCGAGTATCGGTTGGGTTGCCATGCATAGCGATCTGTCCGATCGCGCACGCACATCCCTGTATTTCAAGTCCAGTCCTTATGGCTCCTATAATCACGGACATGGCGACCAGAATGCGCTGGTGATTGATAGTGGCGGGCGCCGCCTGCTGATCGAATCGGGTTACGAGGACTATTACTATTCACCGTTGGTCTTGTCATGGTATCGCCAGACCAAGGCGCACAATGCCATTACTTTTAATAACGGCGTGGGTCAGATCATCGACATGAATACGGCCAATCTGAGCAAGAATGGCAAGATCACGGCATTTTCCACGACGCCGACGCTGGACTATGCTGCTGGTGACGCCACGCCAGCGTATGGCGGCGCGCTGAGTTCTGCCGTCCGCAAAGTCTGGTATATGCGAGGACAGGATGCGGTGGTGGTGGTGGACCGCCTGGCGGCGCCCGCCGCGTTGTCCTTCGAGTGGAATTTGCATGCTGGTGGACCGATACTCAAAGAGAGCCAGACTGCCGTGAAGATCACCAAGGTAGACCGTACTCTCTGTATCAGTTCACTTGGCACGGATGGCAACAACTACCAGGTACGTACGGGGCCGCCTCCCAAGCCTGGCACGGTGGAAGATCATGGCGCGTTCGTCAAAACGGTTGCGGCGAAGACCGCCGAGTTTATTGTTCTGCTGGACGTCGGTTGCAAGCGTCCTGTCACCCAGCTCACAACGACGGCCACGGGCAAGGTGTTGAAAGTGGGGGCGCAGACGATTACCATCCCGAACTAGACTGCGTCTGTTCTGCTGGTGTCGCTTTGCGGAAGGCATGGTGGACGGCCTGCGTTTTTACGCAGGCCTTTTTCAAGGTGTCCCGTAAGCGTGCCCGCAGTGTCGCTGCGTCGCCTGTTCGTGCCGACAGCGACGGCATGGCTATGCCATCAGTTGTCAGATAGTAATAGTTGTTCGATTTCTTCGCCCGAACTGCTGCTGCCTTCCATGCGCAGGCCAATGTTAAGAATCTGCTGACCCAGCATGACTCGGAAGGTGTCATCGTGCAGGGCGCGTTCGAGTGCCCTTCGCATGGCATCAATGTCACCATGGGGAACAAAACCTGGGTAGTCATGCCCAAGGTAGGCTTCAATTGCTTCATGCCGCGTCGCGATCAGTGGTTTGCCGTTACGTAGCACGCGCAACAAGACACTTTGGCCGCAGGCTTCCCCCTGGCTCTTCAATGGCATGGCGACGACCCGGCACTTTGCCAGCAGAGTCTCAAAATCCTGCTCTTTCAAGTCCCTGTGAATGGTGAGATGGGGATGCCCTGAAGCATCAATCTGATTATGCGCCGAGGCGACTATGCATAGTGGCGTCGCGATGTCGCGTGTTGCGTGCAATAGCAAGTCATAGTCGCGATTGGAAAAACCTCCGCTGAAAATATAGCCCTCATCGGCAATGGCGGCGGCGTCGGTCTTGCCGTCAAGCACTTGGCGCCACAGATGAAAATGCACAGACGCAGGATCAATGCCCACATCATCGATCAAGTTGCGGGCTTCGCCTTGCGAGAAGACGATAAAACCCATGCCAGGAAAGCGCAGCCATCGCCAAACGCGATTGACGATGCGACGGGCGCGCTGGCCGTGGATGAAGCATCCCATGACCAGTATTTTTTTTGGCCGCGGCAATACACCGGCACGTATCATTGCCAGTATCGGTATTGATTGCCAGCCGATGATCAGCACACTGTCGCACGCTGTCCACTTGCCGCGCGCTCGCAGCAGTGCCGGCGAGAGCATCGCCTTCAGAATATCTTTCTTGCTGCGAATGCCGTTAGCTACCTTTTCGGGGCCGATGAAGATGGCTTGCGCGCCGTTCCGCTGCAAGTGCTCGATGACATCGCGATAGCTGTCGCGGTGCGATAAAAGAATATGAAGCATTGTCGTTTTTAAAATGAAAGATGTAATTATCGCATTATTTTTCGTGGTACGAAGAAGCGTTTTCCAAAGATATTCTCAAGTGATGACTTGTAATATTGTGATATATTATGCAATTTTATTGCATGCTCAATATCTTGGGCCATCCGATTTTTCTTCGTTTCCTCTACCCTGGCCTGCCATGTCGCTAAAGATTTTACAGTTTGTGCCCGAAACCTTGCCCACTTTTCGTGCCGATGTCAGTGTGTTATTTGGCAAGTATTTGCCGCGTCATCAGGTGTTGTGCGATGTCGTCGGCAAGGCATCCCCTGAAGCGCCTGATCTGCAAGGCTTTCAGTCAGTGCGCAGGCCGGCATATCGCGGCAACCGCATGCGCCGGGAACTGGCCTATTTATGGTTGAGCATCAAGACCCTGCTGCAGGTGAAGCGTGGCGAGTGCGACACCATCCAGGTGCGCGACATGGTGCCATTGGGCTGGCTGGCCATGCTGATCGCCCGGTACAAGGGCATTCCGTTTTATTACTGGGTATCTTATCTGATGAGTGAGGGCCGCATCGAACGGGCACAGGACCAATTGCGCCACGGTGCCGGCTTGCGCAGCCGCCTGGTGTTGTGGAAAGGTCAGTTGGAGCAGGCCTTGCTCTACAAGGTACTGCTGCCGCGCGCCGATCATGTCTTCGTGCAAAGCGATGCCATGCTGGTCGTATTGCGGGCGAAGGGAGTTCCCGCGCAACGCATGACGGCCGTGCCGATGGGCGTTGACATGGAATTGCTGGGCAAGTCGCAACCTCAGCCTCATCGGCCGGAAGGCTGGGAGACGGTGCCGGTGATTGCATATCTTGGGACGCTGGACAAGGCGCGCCAATTGGAGCGCGTCATTGACGCGCTGCTCATCGTGCGGGCGTCCTTGCCAACGGCCTGTCTGCTGTTGATCGGCAATTCACCGACGCCGCGCGATGAAGTCCAACTGCTCGAGTATGCGCGCCAGGCGGGCGTGGAGGCAGCGGTGCGCATCACGGGCTGGCTACCGTCCGCGCAAGCTTGGCAACTGCTGGTGGCAGCCGATGCCGCCGTCTCGTACATCCCGCGCGGTCCACTGTACGACGTCAGTTCGCCTACCAAGCTGCTTGAGTATCTGGCCCTGGGCATGCCGGCGGTGGGCAATGATACTCCCGATCAGGCGCATGTGCTGCAAATGAGCGACGCCGGCTGGCTGACTGCCAGCAATCCGGCCTCCATGGCGCAGGCGCTGAACGAGATCCTGTCCGACCCTATTGCTGCACGCAAGCGTGCCGCCAGCGGTCCTGGCTACATCGAGACGCACCGCAGTTACCGCGAACTGGCCACCGTGCTGGCGCATCGCTATCATGCCTTGCTGCGGCAAGGCTCCCGGCGACGCTAGCCGACACGCAGCTACCAGTTGTATGGCTTGTGCAGGCCGCTACTGATCGCCAGCTTACGTACGCTTACCTTGCCGTTAAGAAATGCCTGTTTGATGGCGGAGTCGATACGGCCCCAGCCGCGATAGCTCCAGAAGACGATACTGGCCAGCTTGCCTTCGCTGCCATAGCGTCCCGTGCTGGCAAACCAGCGGCGGTATTGCGCATCGTCCATGCCGGAAAATGGCGTGCGTTGTTGCAGCTTGGGATCATGCGCCGCCATCTCCGACCCCAGGTAGGACAAGCGCTGCACTTGCGGATCGTAGCGCAGCCAATGCGAACGCAAGCCCTCTGGGGTCAATTCGAGCATCAGTTGTTCACACACCGCGGATGTCTTGTAATGCAACTTGCGTCCTCGGAAATCTACTTGCGGCAGCATCAGATTGCCCAGCGAATATGCGATGGCTCCATGCTTATAGATTTCATAGCCCTGGGCCACATGCGGATGGTGACCGATGACAAAGTCCACTCCCGCATCAATGGCCTGTCGCGCCCATTCGCGGTCAGCAGGTTGAGGGAAGGTCGCCAGTTCGTAGCCCCAGTGCATGAAAGCGATCAGTTTGGCCTGAGGGAAGTCGTGGCGTAATTTGGCCAGCAGGCGCTGGGCCGAGGCAGGCTGAAAGAGCAGCGCTTCGTCGTTTTGGCGGTCGCGTCGGGGTTCGGGCAAGGGAGAGCATGCGGCAAAGAGTATATATTGCTGGTTCTCGACCTGGAACTCGCACCATGGCTGTTCGCGCGTACCAAAGGCGGCAATGCCATGTGTCGCCAGCATGGCCTTGCTGGCATTGATGCCGCCCACGTAGTCGGATATATGATTGTTGGCGAGGCCGCAGGCGCGTACATTGAGTGCCTTGAGCGTATCGATGACGCTGGCGTGCGAATACAGGTTGAATTTGTAGATATTATGAACGCTGCTTTCCTCAGCCCCTGCGGCGATCACGCCACCTTCCAGATTCACTACCATCGCGCCGTTCATGCACAATTTCTGCAATTCATCGAAAGCCAGAATGTTCGCTTCGGGCCAGGCCAGGTCACCAGCAAAAAAGAGGTTCATCGGGATGCTTTCAAAAGGTCTTTATAGGCCTGCTGCAGACGGGAAATTGCTTGTTCCGTTGAGAAAAGCTGCTGAGTGCGTTCCATTGCCGCGCGGGACAAGGCTGGCAGGCGACCTTCGCGCCATAGTGCAGAAATGGCGGATGCGTAGCTGCTGGCGTCCGCATCGGAGGGCAGCACGATGCCCGTGTCGCCGATCACCGTGCGGTTGAAACCATTGTCAGTGGCCACCGGCACACAACCCATCGCCATGGCTTCGGTCAGGGCATTTGAATGCCCCTCCCCAAAATGTCGCGAAGGAAAAAGGAATATATGTGCGTTACCGAGCGCAACAAGCACTTGCGCCGCCGGCAACGCCCCCCGCCACTGCACCTCGACATGAGGATAGTCGAGCGTCAGGCTAGAGATTAATTTCGCCTCGCCCGGCCCGATAATGATGAGTTCGCAAGCAAGACCGCTCGCTTGCAGCAGGCCCGCCGTTTGCACTGCCGTAGCGACCCCTTTTTCCAGCGTGACGCGACCTACGTAGACCAGGCGCAACGGCGTAGTGGCGTCGTATGGCATGCGGGCAGGCAAGTTTGTCGTATCGATGTGGTTCGGTAGATAAAATGCAGTCCCTTGGGTTGTCTGTGCAACAAACGGCGCGTAGTCCATGCCCTCGATCATGATCTGATCGGCGTTTCGCAGCAGGTAGCGAAACAGCCACCGGTAGACCGGCCCCAGGCGCGCGTAATGCTTGTGCATCGCGCCGGCGCGTATGTCGTAGATCGTCTTCAGGCCGTATTTCTTTGCTTGTAATAGTAGTAATATCTCGCAGGCCGCGAAATGCTTGTACAAGCCGGTCAGGTGAAAGATTCCAGCCTCCGGATGGGTCCGGGCCAGGCGCGCTATTTGTCTGTACAAGGACAGGTATCCGAGGAGGTAGCCGCCCAGTTTGGCTAATGCACCTCCGGCAGGTACCGGATAGTTGAGCTCGTGCACGACGGTGCCGCCTTTCCGCAATGCCGCGATCGTGCGCACGTTGCACGCTTGGTAGCCTCCCACGGGCGTGGCGCCGGGAAGTGGGATGGGGCCGCAAAACATAACACTTTCTTTCATCGGGTCTCCGCGAGTGCCATGGCGCCAGGCCATTCCTGCACGATCCATTTGAATTTCCCGCTCGCTTGCAACGACAAGTCATCGACGCGCACGATGCGAACCTGTACTTTTGAACTCACATATTTTTCTATGTCTTGCAGCAACTGTTGTTCATTCTCGGGCCGGTAGCCGACGTCCGGAACTATCCGTATCACCCACTGCCCCGGTCCCACCTGCGCCACCTGCGTTTTTTTAATATTGGTGGCACCCTTCAAGGCAAATGTGATGATGCTGGCGCTGACGGTATTGCCGTCCAGATCGTACAACTGGTCTTCAACTTTGCCAGAGGATAATTCGATCCGCGGGTAATGGCGGCCGCACGGGCAGGCGCCATGCACCCAGCGTGCACGGTCGGCGATCCGGTAGCGTATCAACGGCATGACATGATTGTGTAAGGTGGTTCCCACGACATAACCGAAATCGTTTGTCGGCTGATCATGCTGATCGAGGATTTCTACATAGGAGTATTCGGGATGCAGATGGTAGTGGCCGTGTTCGCACTGCCCTGCAAACGCAATGCGTTCAGCCATGCCGTAAAAGTCGAACACCTGGCAACCGAAGCTGCGTTCGATCTGTTCGCGTTGCGTCTGGTAAATAGGTTCAGAGCCGGTGATCACTGCGCGCAGGCGCAATGGATGGGCAAGTTGTTGTGCAGCACGCGCCAGGTCGAATCCTGATGACGGGTAGGCGCGCAATTGCGTGGCGCCAGAGCGGGCAATACCATCAAGCATGGCCTGCGCCGTGTCGGGGGTCAGGTGGCGTGTGGAGACCAGCAATTGCCGGCCAAAGCGGTCCCATATCCAGAACGGAGCGCGTTCCTGGCGGATGTCGAGTATCTGCTCTCCCCGCAAAATGGCTTGAGCGTCGCCATTGCGATAGCCTGCCCAATGCCAGTATTGCAGGTGGAATGCTTCTTCCCATATCACTGAGTCGATGCTGCGGAAAACTTCCAGTGGTGTTCCCGTCGTGCCGCTGGTTTTGCCTGAGGCCCACCAGGGTCTGCGCTTGCCCTTGTTCGGGTAAAAGCTGCTGCGACCGGCGATCAGATCGGCTTTGCCGATGACAGGATAGGCCGCGCGTAACCAGTCGGAGGCCGGCATATTGACGGGAGCATCAGCAATATTTGCATAGCGGGGCAGCTTGCGTGCGCTGACCAGCGTGGCATACAGCAAGCGCTCCTGGCGTGCCGATAGCTGTTCCGCGGGCAGGCGTTCGCGTTTGATCAGGGCGCGCGTGCGCAACTGGGCAAGGGTATTGCGACGTACCAGATGGCGTGTCAGGAACGATAAATTTTTCGCAACTGGGAAAGGCATACGTGAGCTTCTTAGATAGGAGGGGGCCGGTGCACACAGGCGGTGGGGGATACGGGTCGAGTATGTTGACGTATATGAAATTTTCCCACTTGCCCGGACTATAGCGTTATCGGGCCATCTCCGTCAAATGGGTAAGTAAAATAGGCTTTCTCACAGGCATCATGCGTGCGATGGAGAATGTTGCTCGGCGTCATAGACTTCGCAGTTTTGCTGCAATACGGTATTATCATGTCATTGAATTAATAATAATTCCACAAGGAAATTCCTGCTGGTGTGCATTGGATGCGCTTGAAGATGGCAGGCGACAACATGAAAAGAATGGAACGGTAAGGGTATGACGTCGATCGCATGGAAAATCAACCGCATGAAGCTGATGGGCGCGCCCGAAATTGTCTGGCGGGTGCAGCAATTGCTGCAAAAAAAAGCCAGCAAACTGGGCATCGGCTTGCTGCGCCGCGTGCCGGTGCCGCAATTGCAGCATCTGGGCCGACCCTTCCTGGCCGGTGATGGCCGCGACACGGATATCGCCGCCCTGCGCGCCGCGGCCGATACCGTGCTGGCGGGCCGCTGGAATGTCTTCGCCCTGCGTGGCGCGGAACTTGGTTTCCCCCCCGAATGGAACCGCGATCCGAAGACGGGTACCGTGGCGCCGCTGACCTTGGGCAAGCAGATCGATTATCGCAGCGAAAAAGTGGTCGGCGACATCAAGTATCTGTGGGAACCGAACCGGCACTTGGAACTGGTGGCGCTGGCGCAGGCATGGAAAGTGACGGGCGAGCAGCGCTACGCCGATGGCGCGCGTCGCTTGCTGCAGTCGTGGTTCGAGCAATGCCCGTATCCCATGGGCGTGCACTGGACCAGCTCGCTTGAACTGGCGCTGCGCCTGCTGAACTGGGCCTGCGCCTGGGAATTGCTGGGCGGTATGGCGTCACCGCTGTTCCAGGGCGAAGCGGGACAGCGCTTCCTGCAGCAGTGGCTTGCCGCCATCTACCAGCACGCCCACTTCATCGCCGGCTATTTTTCGCGCCATTCGTCGGCAAACAACCATCTGTTCGGTGAATACATGGGCTTGTTCGTGGCCAGTAGCGTGTGGCCTTGCTGGCCGGAAAGCGCGAAATGGCAGGCGCTGGCGCGCCAGGGGCTGGAAGAGGAGGCGCTCAAGCAAAATACGCCAGATGGCGTGAACCGCGAGCAAGCCGTCTATTACCAGCATGAAGTGATGGACATGATGCTGCTGTGCCAGAGGATAGGGCAGGCCAACGGCGCGGGCTTTTCCGCGGCGTACTTGCAGCGCCTGGAGCGCCTGGCCGACTTTATTGCCTCTCTCATGGACGTGGATGGCAACGTGCCGATGACGGGCGATGCCGACGATGCGCAGATGGTGCGCCTGGCGCACGAGGACGGCTGGCATCGCTACCGTTCGCTGCTGGCCAGCTGCGCCGTGCTGTTCGACCGTGCCGACTTCAAGCGCAAGGCCGGCCATTTTGACGACAAGAACCGCTGGCTGTTTGGTGTGGCGGGCTTGCAACAGTGGCAGGCGCTTGGTGGCGGCTTGCCGGAGGCGCCCGTGATGGCATTTCCGGAAGGCGGTTACTTCTTGCTCGGCAGCCATTTCGGCACGGCCGATGAAGTGCGCCTGGTGGCCGACTGCGCACCGTTGGGCTACCTGTCCATTGCCGCGCATGGACATGCCGATGCGCTGGCCTTTACCCTCTCCGCCGGGGGGGAGGAATTGCTCACCGATCCAGGCACTTACGCCTATCACACGCAAAAAAAATGGCGCGATTACTTCCGCAGTACGCCCGCGCATAACACGGTATCTGTCGACGGGCAGGACCAGTCTGAAATCGGCGGCAATTTCATGTGGCTGAAAAAAGCCAATGCGCGCATGATTGCTCATGAAACGAATTCCGAGGTGCAAGTTTTTGAGGGTGAACACGATGGCTACAGCCGCCTGGCCGATCCCGTGCTGCACCGGCGTCGTATCGAGTTCAACTTTAATAATAAATGCATTGTTGTAAAAGACATATTACAATGTACAAATGTACATGATATTTCCGTGCATTGGCAGTTCGGCGAGCATTGCCAGGTCACCGTCGACGACGGGCAATTGCAGGCACAGGGCTTGCGGTCCGGCTTGCGCATGCGTTGTTCGCATGGAACGCTGGAAGTATTGCGTGGCAGCGAGACACCGCCTGGCGGCTGGATCTCGCGCCGCTTCGACGAGAAAGCACCGATTGCCAGCGCCGCCTGGCGCATGCGGGTGCAGGGAACAACTGAAATCGTGACGCACATCGAGCTGATGCCGCAGACGTCGCCGGCTCATTCGCCGGCTCATCATTAAGGGAGCATATTTTGAAAATCAGTATTTTTGGCCTCGGCTACGTGGGTGCGGTCTCTGCCGGTTGCCTGGCAACGGATGGGCATGAAGTGATAGGCGTCGATCCGAACAAGACCAAGGTCGACCTGATCAACCAGGGCACCACGCCCATCATCGAAAAAGACATCGGCGAGATGATCGCCGCCACCGTGAAAAGCGGCCATTTGCGCGCCACGGCGGACGTGCGCGACGCCGTCTTCGGCTCCGACATGTCGCTCATCTGCGTGGGCACGCCATCGCAGCTCAATGGCAACCTGGACCTGAGCCACGTGCGCAAGGTATGCCAGGAAATCGGCGCGGCGATTGCCGAAAAGGATACCTTCCACGTCGTCGTGGCGCGCTCGACCATGCTGCCCGGCTCCATGCGCGCGCTGGTGATCCCGACTCTGGAAGCGGCGTCGGGCAAGGTGGCCGGCGTCGATTTCGGCGTGTGCAACAACCCGGAATTCCTGCGCGAAGGCACGGCCGTCTACGATTACTACCATCCGCCGAAGACGGTCATCGGCGAATCCGATGAAAAGGCGGGCGCGCTGCTGGTGCAGCTGTATGAAAAGATGGACGCGCCGCTGGTGCGCACGGACGTCGAGACGGCCGAGATGGTCAAGTACACGGACAACACCTGGCACGCCGTGAAAGTGGCGTTCGCCAATGAAATCGGCAATATCTGCAAGGCCGTCGGCATCGATGGCCACAAGGTGATGGAAATCTTCTGCCAGGATACCAAGCTGAACCTGTCGCCGTACTACATGAAGCCAGGCTTTGCCTTCGGCGGCTCGTGCCTGCCGAAAGACGTGCGCGCGCTGACCTACAAGGCGCGCAGCCTGGACCTCGATTTGCCCTTGCTTAACTCCATCCTGCCGTCGAATCAGCGACAAGTGGAAAAGGGCATCAAGATGATCGTCGACAAAGGTGCGCGCAAGGTGGGCATCCTGGGTTTCTCGTTCAAGGCCGGCACGGACGACTTGCGCGAATCGCCGCTGGTCGATGTGATCGAGTATCTGCTGGGCAAGGGCTACGAGCTGAAACTGTACGACAAGAACGTCAACCTGGCCGCCCTGACGGGCGCCAACCAGGATTACATCCTCAACCACATCCCGCACATTTCCAAGCTGATGGTGACGAACATGCAGGACGTTCTCGATTTTGCCGACACCATCGTCATCGGCAATGGCGCGGCCGAATTCAAGACCGTGCCCGCCAGCCTGCAGCCGCACCAGCACATCGTCGACCTGGTGCGCATCAGCAAGGATCAAAGTGGAGAGCAATATGACGGCATCTGCTGGTAACAAGGTGGCAGGTGCGCCACGCCGTGTGCTGATCCTGGTGGAAAACCTGCCGTCGCCTTTCGACCGGCGCGTCTGGCAGGAAGCGACCACCCTGCATGCGAATGGCTACGAAGTGTCGATCATCTGCCCCACGGGCAAAGGTTACGAATCGCGCTACGAAGCCATCGACGGCATCCATATCTACCGCTACCACCTGCCGCTGGAAGCGGAAGGGGCCAAGGGCTATCTGGTCGAGTATTCGCTGGCGCTGTTCCACACGTTCCGCCTGGCGTGGAAAGTCCATTTTGCGCGCGGCTTCGACGTCATTCACGCCTGCAATCCGCCCGATTTGCTGTTTCTCATCGGCGGCTTCTTCAAGTTGACGATGGGCAAGCGTTTCCTGTTCGATCACCACGATATCAATCCGGAGCTGTACGAAGCCAAGTTCGGCCGCCGCGATTTCTTTTATAAACTGATGGTGCTGTTCGAGCGCTGGTCGTTCCAGAGCGCCGACGTGTCGATCGCCACCAACGAGTCGTACAAGAAGATCGCCATCGAGCGGGGCGGCATGAAGCCCGAGGATGTCTACGTGGTGCGCAGCGGGCCCAAGCTGGACCGTCTGCGCGTGCTGCCGCCCGTGCCGGAACTCAAGAAGGGCCGCGCCTACCTGGTCGGCTACGTGGGCGTGATGGGCGCGCAGGAAGGCATCGACCTGCTGCTGCAGGCGGCGCAATACATCGTGCAAACCCTGAAACGCGAGGACGTGCAGTTCGGGCTGGTCGGGGGCGGCACCTCGCTCGAGCAGATGAAGCAGATGGCGCACGACCTGGGCATCGCCGACTATGTGACGTTTACGGGGCGCGTACCGGATCAGCAATTGCTGGAAATGCTCAATACGTCCGATGTCTGCGTCAATCCCGATGTGGCCAACGACATGAACGACAAGTCGACCATGAACAAGATCATGGAATACATGGCTTTGGGCAAACCGATCGTGCAGTTTGATCTGGTCGAGGGTAAGGTTTCCGCACAGCAGGCATCCTTGTATGCATTGAAGAATGATCCTGTCGACATGGCGCGCAAGATCGTCGAGTTGCTCGACGACCCTGCCCGCCGCGAGCAGATGGGGGCGTTCGGCCGCCATCGCGTGATCAATGAACTGGAGTGGGAATATGAAGCGCCGAAGCTGCTGGCCGCGTATGCGCGCCTGTTTCCCGCTGCCGCGCCCGCCGCTTCGGTGACCTTGAGCAAGGACGGCCGCTGACATGCGCTGCCTGGCGAACCATCCCCACCCCTGAGGGAGCAAGTCCGACGATGAAAGCGATGATACTGGCAGCGGGCAAGGGCACGCGCGTGCAGCCCCTGACCTACGATTTGCCCAAGCCGATGATCCCCATCCTGGGTAAACCCGTGATGGCGTACCTGGTGGAGCATCTGGCGCAGCATGGCGTGACCGACATTATGGTCAACGTCAGCTACCTGCATGAAAAGATCGAGGAGTATTTCGGCGAAGGCCACCAGTTCGGCGTGCAGATCGGCTACTCCTTCGAAGGCTATACGAACGATGCGGGCGAGGTCGTGCCGCAACCGCTGGGTTCGGCCGGCGGCATGAAGAAGATCCAGGAGTTTGGCGGTTTCTTCGATGAGACGACGATCGTCCTGTGCGGCGATGCCTTGATCGACCTCGACCTGGAAGCGGCCCTGCTTGAGCATCGCCGCACTGGGGCGCTGGCCTCCGTCATCACCTTGGAAGTGCCGTGGGACAAGGTTTCCAGCTACGGCGTGGTGGTCAGCGACGCCGACGGGCGCATCCGCGCCTTCCAGGAGAAGCCGGCCCAGGGCGAGGCACTGTCCAATTGCGTCAGCACCGGCATCTATCTGTTCGAGCCGGAAGTGCTGGAGCTGATTCCCAACGACTGCTCGTTCGACATCGGTTCGGAACTGTTTCCCCTGTTGGTGGAAAAGGGCTTGCCGTTCTATGCGCAAAAGCGCCAGTACAACTGGATCGACATCGGCAGCGTCAAGGATTACTGGGAAGTGCTGCAAAGCGTGCTGATGGGGGAGGTTGCCCAATTGCACGTTCCAGGCCGGCAGATTGCCGATGGCGTATGGGCCGGCTTGAATACCAGTATCGACTGGAGCGATGGCACGCGCATCGAAGGCCCCGTGTATATCGGCTCGGGCTGCCGCATCGATGCGGGCGCCGTCATCGTCGGGCCCACGTGGATCGGCCATAGCAGCCATGTGTGCGCCGGCGCCGAAGTGGTGCGCAGCGTGCTGTTCGAATACACGCGCGTGCTGGCCGACGTATTGCTCGACGAAATGATCGTTTTCAAGGAGTTCAGTGTCGACCGGGCTGGCCAGATGCGCCACGCCTCCGAGTACGCGCTTGGCGCTTGGGGCAATGCGCGCGACCGGCGCAGTTTGCGCCGCGCGGAAATGCCGCCGGCCCTGCTCGCTGCCCAATAAACTGTTTTTGAAATGAAACCATGAAAATTTACCCAGTCATCCTGTCCGGCGGTTCGGGCACCCGTTTATGGCCGCTGTCGCGCGCCGTGCTGCCCAAGCAACTGTTGCCGCTGGTAACGGACAAGACCATGTTGCAGGAGACGGCGCTGCGCGTGACCAGCCTGCCCAACCGCCGCGCAGGCGACAGCGGCCTGGCCGAGTTCGAGATCATGCCACCGCTGGTGGTGTGCGGCAATGAGCACCGCTTCATGGTGGCCGAGCAGCTGCGCGAGATCGGCTTGCCGCCGCTCGGCATCCTGCTTGAACCGGTGGGCCGCAATACGGCGCCAGCAGTGGCGGTGGCGGCGCAATACCTGCTGGCCATCGACCCGCAGGCGCTGATGCTGGTCTTGCCGGCCGACCACGTCATCACCGACGTGGCCGCGTTTCACCAGTCTATCGCCGAAGCGGCGCTGCTGGCGGCCGATGGCGCCCTGGCCACCTTCGGCATCGTGCCGACGGCGCCGGAAACGGGCTATGGCTACATCCGCAGCGGTGCGCCCGTGAGCCTTGGCGCCGCGGGTTGCCAAGTCGAGCGTTTCGTGGAAAAGCCGGACCTGGCCACGGCGCAGTCCTTCCTTGCCGCTGGTAATTATTTCTGGAATAGCGGCATGTTCATGTTCCGTGCCGAGCGCTATCTGGGCGAACTGGCGGCATTCCAGCCAGCCATGCTGGCCGCCTGCGAAGCGGCCGTGCGCGACGGCTACCGCGACCTCGATTTCTGCCGCCTGGAAGAGAAGGCCTTCGCCGCCAGCCCGTCCGATTCGATCGACTATGCCGTCATGGAACATACGGCGCATGCGGTGGTGCTGCCGGCCGCCATCGGCTGGAGCGATGTCGGTTCCTGGTCGGCCTTGTGGGACGTGCAGCAGGGCGACGCCGACGGCAACGTCGTGCGCGGCGACGTGTATCTCGATAGCGTGAGCAATTGCCTGGTGCGTGCCGAGCGCCGCCTGGTGGCCGTGCTGGGCGTGCAGGACCTGGTCGTGGTGGAAACGGACGATGCGGTGCTGATCGCGCACAAGGACCAGGTGCAGCGCGTGAAACAGGTGGTCGATCACCTGAAGCAGGCTGGACGCAGCGAACACGTGCAGCACCGCAAGGTTTACCGCCCGTGGGGCGCCTACGAAGGCATCGACGTGGGCGAACGCTTCCAGGTCAAGCGCATCACCGTCAATCCGGGTGGCAAGCTGTCGCTGCAGATGCACCATCACCGGGCCGAGCACTGGGTGGTGGTCAGCGGCACGGCCAGCGTCACCTGCGGTGAGAAGGTGACTTTGCTGACGGAAAATGAATCGACCTATATTCCCATCGGCATGACGCACCGGCTGGAAAACCCCGGCAAGTTGCCCTTGCACCTGATCGAGGTGCAGTCGGGCAGCTATCTGGGCGAAGACGACATCGTACGCCTGGAGGATGTCTACCAGCGCGCCTGATGCGCGCCCGGGACTGCGCAGTGTATTACTCGTCAAGCGGAGCGGGATGCATGACGTCGGGAATGCAGTTGCTCTTGAGGATTTTTCCAGGGTTTCCTGCAACGATGGAGTAGGGCGGGATGCTTTCGCTGACGACGGCGCCGCCCGCGATGCGGCTGCCGCGCCCGATGGTGATGCCGCCCGTGATGATCGCGTGCGGACCGACCCATACTTCATCTTCCAGTGTTGGGTAAGCCGTCATGCGCTGTCCATCTGCGTTGATGCGGTCACGCCGCCCCAGTGTTACACCATGAAATAATGTCACATTTCGGCCAATCACTGCGCCAGGACTCATGACCATCCCCCAGCCATGGGTCAGGGCAAAACCTGCTCCGATTTTTGTTTGCCAAGGGAAATCCACGCCTGCCATCGAGGCAGCGCATCGATGTAACAGCTTACATACCGGCAGCAACCACTTTCCCGCCCCCTTGGCCTGGTGCGCCACCTGGCACAGCCGGGCCGTTGCCACCACTCGAAATGTTCTACTGCGTATCGCGCCCTGCAGCGTCAATAGCGCACCGCTGCGGCCAAATTGACGATAGGTATCTGCCTGTAATTCCATCCATGCTGACATGCGCGCCCCAGTACATTAAAAACGGGTTGGTAAAATTTTAATAATTGTAACCTTATCCATATGGTAGTGCTTAGCGAACAGCATTTTAGCTTATCGAGAAATGATGCTATAAGGCAATTTATCATTAAAGATAGTACAACACAAAAAATTGCTTTATGCTATGATTATGTCCTGTTTGATAATATAAATTTATGTGGGTGCGTCGTCATTCGCAATCACACTCGGTGGAATCGCATGAAGAAACATACGTGTTCGATGTTCGCTGTGCTGGCATTTGCTGGTTCGGCGGTATTTTCGCAGGCAGCTCTTGCCGCGCCCGTGGATATTAGTTCCGTGCCTGGCGCCGTAAAGCTATCGGCGGGCGGTTCGCTGACTTTCGGCGACAAATTCAAGAATAATCAGAAAAACAATTTTTTCAATGACATCTTCAATTTCAGCCTGACGCAAACCAGCGATTTGGGCGTCGTGCTGACCTCGCGCAGCAGCAGCGCGACGAATGGTCTGAACCTGACGGGTTTTGGCTTGTACAGCACCGTCAACAATAAGCAGCTGCTGGGGGGCGATCAACTGCTGAGCGGCATTGACGACAAGTGGACCTTGTCCTACGGGAATCTGGCAGCCGGTTCCTACTATTTGAAAGTCAGCGGCAATGTCATGTCGAACACGGGCGCCGCCTTCAGCGCCAACGGCAGCCTGGTGTCGGCCGTGCCTGAGCCAGGCACGTATGCGATGCTGCTCGCCGGTCTAGGCCTGCTGGGCTTCATGGCGCGCCGTCGTCAGAACGCCGGCTGAGCACGGCGAAAGACGCCCGTTTGCCCTTCCATTCGCATTTTATCCCGCGGTCAGCCTGAGCTGACCGCAGCACTCTTGGTGAAAAGTATGAAAAAATTTCTTCAATCCCTGTTCGTGGCAGCAATGTTTGCCGGCAGCAGTTTGGCGGCCTATGCCGCTCCGGTCGATATCAGCCATGCACCAGTGGATATGACGCAAGACTTGCTCGACTACTCAAGCGCTGAGCTGCTGGGTTCTTTCTCGCTGGAGGCGGGTCAGTTGGCCGGCGCGCAGAACAACTTTTTCAGCGACAAATATACGTTTAGCGTGACGGGTTTCAATGACTTGAGCGCACTGGCGACGTCGCTCAAGCCCAGCGCCAATTCCGGCCTGACCTTGACCGGTTTCAGCCTGCGCAATGCCGGCGGCGTGCTGTTTCAGGGCACGCTCGATCTGATTAACTACACGGTGCGAGACCAGGCGTGGAGCCTAGTCTCGGCCGGTACGCCGTTAGCTGCCGGCAATTACTTCCTGCAAATCGATGGCTATGTTGCTTCGTCCGCTGGGGGCAGCTATAGCGGCAACTTGGCGGTGACGCCGGTGCCGGAGCCGGAAACCTACGGCATGCTGTTGGCTGGTCTGGGCCTGGTAGGCTTCGCGGCGCGCCGCCGCAAAATGCTAGCCTGAAAATAAACAATTCTGGACATGAAACGGAGGCTGCGGCCTCCGTTTTTTTGGGGGCTCTGTCATCGGCAAATAGGGGAAATGCCGGAATCTTCCCTTGGCTGAATTGTCTGACTCTGCATACCCACCACACAGGGAGCAGACCATGCAGCCAGCCGAATGGATCAGCTTTATCGCCCAGTTTGCGCAGTTGAACGGCGCCAGCGGCAGGCAGGCATGGCCCTGCTGCGTGGTCAATGCGCTCACCGGCACGCCACTGGCACGCCTGCGCCATAAATCGCTGTGGCTCAGCTACTCCGATTGCCTGCTTGCATCGGATTCCGTGCGCAGGGCGGCGTTACATCTAGGCGTGCACCGCAACACCACGTTTCGCTGGCGCCACCGATTTTTATCGTTGGCAAAAACGGACCGGCCGCATGGCCTGCATGGCATCGCCGAGGCCGACGAGCTCTATGTGCTGGAATCGGAAAAGGGATCCAGGCAGATGACGCGTCCGGCCCGCCGCCGGGGCGGCCATGCGCGACGGCGCGGCATTTCCAATGAACAGGTCTGCATCCTGGTGGCGCGCGATCGCACGGGCCAGACCCTCGACTTCGTCACGGGCAAAGGCGCGCTGACGAAGGCGCAGCTGCACCGCTGTTTGTTGCCCGTCATCGACAAGGATGTCCTGCTGGTCACGGATGGCCATGCCGCCTACCGGGCGTTTGCCAGCGAGACGGGTATCAGCCACCAGGCAGTCAACTTGCGCGCCGGCATCCGCGTGCGCGGCGCCGCGCATGTGCAGAACGTCAATGCGTATCACCGCCGCCTGCGCGAATGGTTACGGCCGTTTCATGGCGTGGCCACGCGCTACCTGCCAAACTACCTGGGATGGCGCTGGATACTCAACGCCAGGCGCATCCGCTCACCCGAAACGTTATTGAAAGCAACGATGGGAGCGTTCCCACATTTGACGGTGACATAGCCTTTTTTCTTGTCGCAGGCCGACGTGGCGCTATAATCGTCACGCACAGTGGGTGGCTGCGGCATGGCTGCTTCGATCTTCCTCAACGGCGATATTGACCTTGCATAAATCTCTCTTCCTTTCGCTGGCGCTGGCCGCCGGCATCGCACGTGCCGATGCGCCGTCCATGCCGCCAGGATTGACTGCGCTGCAATTGGCGGTCGTGATCAATGACGCCGAGCCGAACAGCATCGCCGTTGGGGAGTATTATCGCCAGGCGCATGGTATTCCTCCTGCAAACGTGGTGCACGTGAATATCCCGAATCGCCCGCGCAAGCTCAGCGTGGCTCAGTTCGCGCAGTTGAAGGAGCATATCGACGCTCAGTTGAAGCCTCATATCCAGGCCGTGCTGATGGTGTGGAGCGCGCCGTACGCGGTCGAATGCAATTCCATCACGTCCGCCTATACCCTGGGCTACGATGCGGCGCAGTGCGCGAAGACGTGTGACGCCGGCAAGCCCAGCACGTATTTCAACAGCAATGTGCCGCAACCATTCACGCAGATGGGCATGCGCCTGTCCATGCTGCTGCCCATCGATTTTGTGGAAGAGGCCAAGGCCGTGGTGGATCGCGGGACGGTCAGCGGTTTTTCCGTGCCCGCCGCCAGCGCGTATTATCTGACCACCAGCGAAAATGCGCGCAACAGCCGTGCCGCCTTTTTCCCGCCTGCCGGGATCGTGCGCCAGCGCAAGCTGACGGTCAAGAACCTGAAGGCCGATGTACTCGATGGCGCGCAAGACATCATGGTGTACCAGACCGGCATGGCCAAGGTCGCCAAGCTCGACACTTTGCGCTTCCTGCCGGGCGCCCTGGCGGATCACCTGACTTCGTTTGGTGGCGATCTGCAGGGGACGGCGCAAATGAGCAGCCAGCGCTGGCTGGAGGCGGGCGCGACGGCCAGCTACGGGACCGTCAGCGAGCCGTGTAACTATTGGCAGAAATTTCCGAATTCGACCGTCTTGCTGCGGCGCTACCTGAGCGGGATGACGGCACTGGAAGCATACTGGGGGAGTGTGGCGTGGCCAGCACAAGGTCTGTTCATCGGCGACCCACTGGCGGCGCCCTATGGGGCGTTCCGACGTTAACGGTGCCAGATCATGTTGCTGTCAGTGAAATAAAAAAGGCTCTTGCGAGCCCTTTTTATCAGGTTGTAGCCGCACGCTTCCGGCGTCCCATGAAGGCCACCAGCCCCAATCCGGCCAACAACATGGCATAGGTTTCCGGTTCTGGAACGGCGAGTACCGGCGGCAATATGTTGGCGGGAGTAATGCCGCGGCCCTCGATGCCACCGCCGGCGCCGCCGGAGCCGACACCACCTCCGCCACCTGCAGGTGCCGAGGGGGCGCTATCGGACGATGTCAGCAGCGCAGCGTATTGTTCCGGCATCGCACGTGCGAAACCGCGATACCCGTCGCCAGCAATGGGTTCCTGTTTTTCTTGAGTAACAAAATCGCGCGTTCCCGCGCTGTAGTCAAAGCCATCTTGCGTGATGCCTTTTCCCAGGCCGTTGCGGCTGGCACGGCCGTTCGTATCGAACTGGCTCAAATCATGGCCGCGGCTGTCGAAATGCGGCTTGCGCAATACTTGTGACGATTCTTCATTGCCAAATTCGGGCGTGGCCCCTTTGCCGTCGTTGGTGCGCCAACCCATGCCCACGGCACCGTTAGCCAAGCGGCAAGCGCTGTAGGTGCTGTTCATGTCTGCGTCATTGGGATTGCCATTGCCATTGGCGCTGTTTGCTTCGCAGCGCTTGTCATTGGCGGCGGCCGGTGCCGCCGTTTGCGCGCGCGCGTAGCCCGCACTCAATGCCAAGGCGGCGGTGATCAGGGAGAGCTGGACGGTGGTGCTGAATTTTTTCATGGTGTGTTCTCGCTAGGTGTTCATGCTGGCCATGCCTGCATGCCGCTTGATCCGTTTGGTCCTGCAACAGATTCAAGGCCGTTCATCGACTCGGATGGATCGCATTCCGAGGAGTCAGGCGTGGACTGGGCCTTCCCCATCGTACTCATTGCATATTTGCTGATAGGCAAGCTTTTTAAACTTGCAAGGAATAAAACTTATTTAATAGAAATATATCATGTTTCGGCTAAACATGCAGTTCCAGCTTGCGCCCAGGCCCCGCCTGTTGCGGTTTTGATACTTGCTGAAAAAATAAGCGCACATGGCTTTTACTCCGTTCGGCTTAATCAAATGTCATCAAGTCGTCATCCCCGGCCTTTAATATGCAAATAACAAGTCTGAAATACTTTTGTTAATTGTGGCGCGCCGGCCCATCATGCGGGACCGGCGCCATCTATTTACCGACCGGGATCCTCATGCACACCTCGTTTTCCCCCTTGCGCACGCCGCTGCGCCTGACCGTCATGGCTACCCTGCTGGCCAGCCTGTCCGTGCCGGCCCTGGCTGCTTCCGATATCGTCATCAGCCAGGTGTATGGCGGTGGCGGCAACACGGGGGCGCTGTACCGCAACGATTTCATCGAACTGTTCAACCGCGGCGCCAGCCCCGTGAACCTGAGCAACTGGAGCGTGCAATACGCGTCGGCCGCCGGTTCGAGCTGGGCCGTGACGGCCTTGCCGGCTATCGATTTGCAACCGGGCCAGTATTTGCTGGTCCAGCAAGCCAAGGGGACGGGCGGCACGCAGGACTTGCCCGCGCCGGATGCCTCGGGCAGCCTGGCCATGTCCGGTACGGCAGGCAAGGTGTTGCTGAGCAATAACAAGACGGCCCAGACGGGCACCAGCCCCACGGGCGAGGCCGTCGTCGACCTGGTCGGTTTCGGCACGGCCAACGGTTTTGAGGGCGCCGTCGCGCCCGCGCCATCGAATACCCTGTCCATCGTGCGCGCGAATGGCGGCTGCGGCGACACGGACGATAACAGCGTGGACTTCGCCGCCGGCAGCGTGACGCCGCGCAACACCGCCTCGCCGCTGAATGTCTGCGGCGGCCCCGTCGTGCACCAGATCATCACCAGCTGCCCGGCCAGCCTGGCGCTGGCGCTGGGCAGTGGCGGCAGCGCCGTGCTGCGCGCGTCCGACGTGGATGGCGTGGTGAATGCTGCTACCTTGAGCTCGCCGGCCGTGGCCGGCATCAGCCTGGCCAATTTCAGCGCGGCCGGCGTGGCGGGCGAGAGCGCCAGCGTGAGTCTGCTGGTGGCCGCTGGCGTGCCGGTGGGCAATTATCCTGTCATCGTCCAGTTCGGCAACGACCAGCAGCAAAGCGCCAGCTGCAAGATCGACGTCGCCGTGCAAGGCCTGGCCGCCGTCAGCCATACGATCCCGCAAATCCAGGGCAGCGCTGCAAGCAGCCCCTACGCCAATTCCGTGCAGACGACCGAGGGCGTCGTCACCCTGAAGGTGGGCACGGGTTTCTTCATGCAGGACGCGGCCGGCGATGGCGACCCGTCTACGTCGGACGGCATCTTCGTGTACACGGGCGCGGCCGTCACCACCGTGCAGCCGGGCGAGCTGGTACGCGTGACGGGCACGGTGTTCGAATATACGCCGTCGGGCGCGAAAAATTCCTACACGGAATTCAAGGATGTGACGGCCATCCTCACGCAAAGCGCGGGCCACGGTATCGTGCCGGCGAATGTGACCTTGCCGAACGACAACCTGGCTGCCGTGGAAGGCATGCTGGTGCGCTTCACGCAACCGTTGACCGTGTCGCAAAACGCCTACCTGGGCGCGCGCGGCGAATTGACCTTGTCGGCGGGACGGCGCGAAGTGCCGACCAACCGCTATCCGGCTGGATCGAACGAAGCGCAAGCCTTGATCGCCGCCAATGCGAACAACCTGATCGTGCTCGATGATGGCATTTTCGTGGCGCCGCCGACGATACCGTATATCGGCCAGGACAACACCGTGCGCAGCGGCGACACGGTGGCCGACCTGACGGGCGTGGTGGATTTCGGTGCCATCGGCGGTGGCGGCGCCGCCTACAAATTGCAGCCGACGCAGACGCCGCAATTCTCGCGCGACAACCCGCGCACGGGCAGCCCGGAACTGCCGTCAGGCAACGTCAAGGTGGCCAGCGCCAACGTGCTGAATTTCTTTACGACATTTACCAATGGCAATAACGTGTTTGGCCAGACGGCGCAGGGCTGCACCGTGGGTTCGTCGACCACCAAATCGAACTGCCGCGGCGCCGACAACCTGGCCGAGTTCGTGCGCCAGCGCGACAAGATCGTGGCCGAACTGAAAGCCATCGATGCGGACGTGGTGGGTTTGATGGAAATCCAGAACAATGGCGAAACGGCCGTCACTTACCTGGTCGAGCAATTGAACGCTGCCATCGGCGGCGTCACCTATGCAGTGGTGCCGAAGCCGGCCGCCACGGGCACGGACGCCATCCGCGTGGCCATGATCTACAAGCCTGCCAAGCTGGGCCTGGTGGGCGGCGCCCTGTCGGACGCCAACGCCATCAACAACCGTCCGCCGATGGCGCAGACCTTCCGCGCCGCCAATGGCGAGAAATTCTCGCTGGTCGTCAACCACCTGAAATCGAAGGGCAGCTGCCCGTCGAGCGGGCTGGACGCGGACCAGAACGATAGCCAGAGCTGCTGGAACGCCACCCGCGTGCAGCAGGCCCAGCGCCTGGTGGGCAGCTTCGTGCCGCAGGTGGCGGCCGCCGCCGGCGACGCGGACGTGCTGGTCATCGGCGACTTGAATTCGTATGGCGCGGAAGATCCGATCCAGGTCATCACGGGCGCCGGCTTCGTCAATGAACTCGAGCGTTTCGTGCGCCCGTCCGGCATGCCGTATTCGTACGTATTCGGCGGCCAGAGCGGCTACCTCGACCATGCCTTGGCCAGTGCCTCGCTGAGCCCGCAAGTGGCCGGCGTGGCCGAGTGGCATGTGAATGCGGACGAGCCGGAAGTGATCGACTACAACATCGATGCGGCCAAGCCGCAAGACCTGTACAACGCCTTGCCTTACCGCGCCTCGGACCACGACCCCGTCGTCATCAGCCTGGACTTGCAGCCCGCCTACCGCGACATCACGGCCGGCGTGGCGCAAGCCAGTTCCGGCCTGACGTTCAACCGCGCGACGCAAAAGTACACGGGCACTTTCGCCTTCACCAACACGGGCACTGCGGCCATCAGCGGTCCGTTCCAGGTGGTGTTCGGCGGCTTGCCGGCAGGAGTCAGCCTGGCCAATGCCACGGGCAGCCATGCGGGCGCCGCCTATGTCACCGTCAACGCGGCCAGCCTGGCGCCCGGTGCGACGGCCTCGTTTGCCGTCAGTTTCACCAATCCGTCGAAAGTGACGATCAATTACTCCGCCAGCATTTTCGCCGGCAACTTCTAAGGACTTGACCATGTTGACAACGAAATTCAACCTTACCCTGCGCCGCGCCGTCCTGGCCGCCGTGCTGGCCGCCAGTTCCAGCGTGGCGCTGGCGGACCCGCTCAGCTACCGCGTGGAAATCGACACGCGCCAGTTCTCGGGCGCCGGTTTCCTCGACTTCGCTTTTATTGCCGGCAACAGCCCGGCACCGGGCGCCAGCGCCGTGCTCAGCAATTTCTCGGGCGCCTTTGGCGCGCTGGCGTCGCAGGAAGGCAATGTCAGCGGCAGCTTGCCCGGCACCTTGACCTTCGGCAATAGCGGTGCCTACAACGACTGGTTTCACAACGTGACCCTGGGCGGCAAATTCGGTTTCAACGTCGTTTTTGGCGGCGACTTCCTGAACACGGCCGGCAACGCGGGCACGACGTTTGGCGTGGGCTTGCTCGACGCCAGCGGCACGGCCTACCTGGGCAATGCGAACGGCAACCTTGTGCAATTCGAATTGACGCCGCTCAATGGCGGCATTCCCGCCAGCATCGCCGGCAGCACGTATGCCAGCATCGCGTCGATCTCGGCCGTGCCGGAAGCGTCGGAATGGATGATGCTGACGGGTGGCCTGGCGCTGATCGGCTTTGCCCTGCGCCGCCGCCAGCCTGTCACGCGCGCATAGTCTTGCCAAGCAGAACACAGCGTGCCTGCGGGCCGCTGTGTTGCGTCTATTTATTTGAAATAGCTATAAATCAGGAAACTAAATTGTATTGGTCACCGTTTTACGCTTGATGCATAGTAAAAAACTTGTCGGGTAGTCTAGTATTTTCATGACTGCCGCCAACTTTTTTCGGGAGGATGCATCGATGCCTGGCCATATCCTGGTGCTGGACCCTGCGCCCGCCATGCAGGCGCTGCTGGCGCATAACCTCGCGGGCGCCGGCTACCGGGTCAGCTGCGCCCTGGATGGGCGCGGCGCGCTGGCGCTGCTGGCAGCCGACCCGCCCGACGTGCTGCTGCTGGAATGGGAGTTGCCGGATGCGTCCGGCATTGCGCTGCTGCGCCAGGTGCGCCAGGATGGCCAGCTGTGCGACTTGCCCATCATCATGGTCAGCGCGCGCGACAGCGAACAGGACAAGGTGCTGGCGCTGGAAAGCGGTGCCGACGACTATCTGTGCAAGCCTTTCGGTCCCCGTGAAATGCTGGCCCGCGTGCACGCGCTGCTGCGCCGGCGCACGCCATCGGCCTTGCGCGCAGGCGCAAGCACGGCCGGCGCCACCGTCTTGCGTCTCGATCCGCATACCCTGCGCGTGACGGCCGGCAGCGTGCCCGTCAGCCTGGGTCGCGTGGAATTCAAATTGCTGCATTTCCTCATGGATCATCCCGGACGCGTGCATAGCCGCGCACACCTGCTCGACCAGGTATGGGGCCATGCGGCCTATCTCGACGAACGCACGGTCGATGCCCACGTGGGACGGCTGCGTCACGCGCTGCAGCCGGGCGGCTGCGGCCACCGCATCGAAACCGTGCGCGGCAGCGGCTACCGCTATCTGGCGTTTGATGCCGCCGTGTGCGCATGATGCTGCTGACGGGGCGGGAACAGGAATATCTGCTGCACGCGATACTCGGCGCGCATGGCATTGCCGAGTCCGGCGATTTCTTTCTGTGGAGCCAGGGGCCGCTGCAAACGCTGTTGCCGCACGACTTATTAATGTGCGCGCAGCTGGGTGCCGACGGGGCCGTGCTGCGCAGCGAAGCCTGGCACAGCATCGCGCCCGATCATGCGCAGTTGCGCGAGCGCCAGGGCCAGCTGGCGCGCCTGGCGCTGGCCTGGCGCGCGGGCGGCCAAAGGGCGGGCGTCATCGATGGCGTGCTGGTGCACGGCAGCGTGGGCGAGGGGGGCGGCAGCTTTTTTGCCCTGTTCGCCATGGGAACCGTGGACGCGGCACGCCAGGCCTACGCGCTGGAATTGCTGCTGCCCTACCTGCACCTGCACTGGCTGGCGCTGCCGGCCAGCCGGCGGGCGCCCCCGGCCGGTCCGGGCGCCACGCGCGCAGCCAGTGCGCGCGAACTGGAAGTGCTGCATTGGGTGCGCGAGGGGAAGAGCAATGACGAGGTGGGGCAAATCCTCGGCATCAGCGGCACCACCGTGAAAAGCCATTTGCAGCGCATCTATAAATTATTGGGCGTAAGCAACCGCACGCAAGCCGTCTCGCGCGGCATCGCGCTGCGCCTGCTCAGCCATTAGCGCTGGTCCTGTATTTTATTCTTGCCATTGCCGCCGCCATCCTGCGTGCGTTCGACGCTGCCGGGCGACACCCGCGCCACGTCCGGGCTCGCTTGCAGGCGCGCCACTTCGTCCGCCGTCAGCATGGCGGCAAAGCCATTGAAGGCCGTCGTATAGCGATATTGCACGGGAGCATCGGGTACCAGCGCCAGCACGGCGCGCTGCTGCGCTTCGAGCTGGGCCGTGTAGCGCCGCGCGGCGTCGCTGTTCGTATCGAGCCCATGCACGCCGTCCGCCTGCGAGGCCAGCGGCGGGGCGCGCAATTGCACCAGATACGACAGCCGCGCCGCGGCGGCCTGCGCCGCGACAGGCAGTGCATGAATGCTGGCCAGGCCGGCCAGGATGGCAATACTGAGGCGAAATGCGGACATGCCAACTCCCTTGGCGCATGGCGCCCATGCGCCGATTGTACGCGCGTCGCGCATAAAAAACGCGCCCCGCAGGGCGCGCCGTGTTATTGCCTGGAGCGATGCCGTTACAGCTTGGCGTCCGTTCTCACGTTGCGCTGGCTGGGGACGGCCAGCGGCAGCGGGTTGTTGGTCTCCACCGACAGCACGGTGGTGGACGCGGCCGCATTGTTGCCATCAAGGAAGACTACGCCGCCCAGGTAGCGCTTGCCCGTTTCCAGGCCCGACCAGCTGACGCCGGCCGTGGCGCTGCCGCCCACGTACACCTTGCTGGGCAGGGTGGCTTTCAGGTTGCCGCCCTTGTCGGCTGTCGTGACGACGGCCGACGACAGGCCGAAGCCGGTCGACACGCCATTTGCCACTTCGTAGCCGATCGCGCACACCTTGTAGCTGCCTGCCGGCGGGGTGGTCAAGGTAATAGACTCGTTCGAGCCGGCCGTGGCCGAGGTGGCGACGGTCGCGCCGGCGCTGTTGAGCAGCAGCAGGTCGAGGTCATTGCCGGCGCCCTCGGTCGTGTCGCGGTCGAATATTTCAAAACGCGCCACCACCGTGCTGGCGGGAATGCTGACATTGACCACGCGCACGCCGTTGCCGCCCGCCTTGCACGCGGCAGCCATCTGCGCCAGCGTGTCGACGCTGCCCGGCGCGGCCTGGCTGATGGTTTGCTCGCTGCGCGCCACTTCCTTCAGGCCGCCCGTCGCCGCGCCCACCTTGCCGGCAAAGCCGGTGGACAGGGTCAGCGAACGCAGGCCGCTGACCTTGTCGGCCTGCAGTAATGCCGGCGATTGCACCGCGCGGCCCGAGCGGGCCGTGACGGGGCTGCGCACCGTGTGCACGCCGTCGCTCCACACGAGCGCACCGTACTGCCAGGCATTGTCCGGCGCCGTGGTGCGCGTCAGGGTCACGGTGAAGGACTTGGTTTCGCCGGGCGCGAGCAGCAGGGTGGCAGGCGAAACCGCCACGCTGTAGCCGCTGACCGAGGCGCTGGCCGTGTACGTGGCGCTGCTGCTGCCCACGTTGGTGACGCGGCGCGTCACCGTTTGCGTGCCCAGCACGTTGCCGATGGTGATGGACGGCACGTTCAGGTTATAGCCAGCAATGGTGCCGCCCGCGCATTCGGCCGTCATGCCGACGCCGCACATGTATTTCTTGTAGTCGGCCAGGCTGGCGTCATACACGAGGCCGGGATCGCTCGCCTTGTTCGGCGTCACGTGGCCGGCGCCCTGGCCCCATGGCAGGATGCCGCGCGCGTCGCCCGCCTGGATGTCGGGCAGGGTGGTGCTGCCGGTCGTCATCAGGGCCGATTTGATGGCGGCCGGGCTCCAGTCCGGATGCTGCTGGCGCAGCAGGGCGGCCAGGCCGGCCACGTGCGGGCTGGCCATCGAGGTGCCTTGCAGGAAGATGTAGGCTTGCGGCGGCACCAGGCTGCCATCCTGCACGGCGTCGCGCTGGGCGCGCGACAGGGCAGGCGTGCCGCCGGCCAGGATGTCCACGCCAGGGGCCGTGACGTCCGGCTTGAGCAGGTTGGCGTCGTACAGGTTCGGACCGCGCGACGAGAAGTCGGCCACCACGGGGGCGGCAGGGCCGTTGCCGTTGGTGACGAAGCGCGAGATGGCGGCCGTGGCCGCACCCGTTTGCGCCTGGGCGTTGATCAGCGCGCCATCGGCGGCGCTCACGTGCACGGCCGGCAGCACGTGCGGGTCGGACACCAGGCCCACGCCCGTGTCGACCAGCACCATGCCGGCGCCGCCCGCTTCGAGCACGGCGACGCCCTTGTCGGTACGCGCCGTGGTACCGCGCAGGCAGCTGACGACCTTGCCGGCGACCTTGGCCGGATCCAGCAGGGCCACGCCGCCGTTGTCGCCGGCGCGGTAGCACAGCGCCAGTTTTTGCGCATCGGCGCCGGGCAAGCCCGCATCCTGGGCGCGGATCAGGGTGGTGGCGGGCAACGGGTTGTAGTTGAGCGAGGCGCCCGTGTACTTGGCGCCATTGCCCAAGGTCACGGTGGCCTGGTTGGCGCGGTTGTGCGTCGAGGCGGCCACCGTGGTGATCCACGGACTGACGTGGGCCACGGTATTGGCCGGGCCCGCATTGCCGGCGGACGCGGCAACGAAGACGCCCGCGTTCGACGCGTGCAGGAAGGCTTGCTCGACGGGATCGTTGACGGTGCCGCCGCCGCTGATCGAGTAATTGATCACGTGCACGCCGTCCCGCACGGCTTTTTCGATCGCCGCCACGCTGTCGCCGCCGTAGCAGCCGTTTTTCGCGCCGGTGGGCTGGGTGGCCAGGTTGTACGACCAGCACACCTTGTAGACGGACAGGCGGGCGCGCGGCGCCACGCCGGAAATGGCGCCCAGCGGCGTGCCGCTGACGGTGACGGGCACGCCCGCATTGCCGCCCGCGGTGGACGAGGTATGCGTGCCGTGGCCGCCTTCGCCATTCGGGTCGCCGATGGAATCGCGCGGCGAGGTGTATTCGCTCCAGTGCTGGATCTTGTCCGTCTCGGTCAGGCGCACGGCGTTGAAATACTGCGCGCCGAGCAGCTTGTTGTTGCAGTGGTCTTGCGTAAAGCCTTCGCCCGTCTGGCAGCTGCCTTTCCAGGCGGCCGGCGCGGCGCCGTACGCCAGGGTGGCGTTCGGGTCGAAGGTCGGGGCGCCGTTGGCGTCGACCTTGTCCGCATATGACAGGTTTTCCGGCCACACGCCGCCATCGACGATGCCGATGATGATGTCTTCGCCCGCATGCTGCTTGCCGCCCAGCTGGCTCCACAGGCCGCCCGGCTGGTCCAGGCCCAGGAAGGTGGGCGTGTAGTTCGTCTGCAGGGCGCGCGGCTCGTCGGGGGCGATGCTGGCCACCTCGCCGCTCGCTTGCAGCTGGCGCACTTCGGCGTCGGTCAGCAGGGCGGAGAAACCGTTGAGGACGATCTTGTACTGGTATTGCACGGGCGCGGAGGCGACCAGGGCTTGTACCCGGGCCTGCTTCTGCTCGAGGTAGTCGCCGTACAGCTGCACTTCCGTGCTGGCCAGGTCGAGGCGGCCGCCGGCGGCCGGCTGGGTGGCGCTCAGGCCTTCCACCGAACCGGCGTAGGAAGCGATCGGTTTATCGGTCAGCTGCACGATGTAGGGACGGCGCAGGTCGTCGGCGTGGGCCTGGAAGCTCAGGCTGGCAAACAGGCTCAGCACGGCGAGCGAAATGGGGCGTAAAGCGGGACGGAATGTCATGTGGTTTTTCCTGGTAACGGTAGCGGGAATCGACGGGGCAGATCAGGCTTGACGGCGGCGGCGCGCCACCAAACCGATGCTTGCCAGGCCCAGCAGCATCATCGCGTAGGTCGATGGTTCCGGTACCGAGGCGACGATGTTGTCGAGCGCAAACTGGCCCTTGTTGGTGCTGAAGGCGTTGCAATTGCCGGCCGTGTTGCAAGTGAAACCGAAGAAGGCCAGCGAGGCGAACTGCTGGCTGCCGAAATTGGCGCTGGTGCTGTAGTGCTGGAACTGGAAGCTGCCGCCGAGCGGGCCGCCCAGCTGGTACGTTTCATACAGGGAAGAGCCGTCCGCATAGAAACCTTGCACGCGCAGCAGGCCGGCCACGGCCGGGTAAGTGACGCCCTGGGCGTAGCCGATGAAGCTGGCGTCGAAACCCTGCAGGCTGACACTGCCGCCCGTCTTCAGCGGGTCCAGGTAGACGATGCCGTCGTTGAGCGACGCATAGTAATTGCTCGTATTGTTGGTCGGGCACGCCATGCCGCAGGCGGCCGGGTCCGTGCCGTCGAACACGGCGCCGACCAGGTCGCCATAATTGGCGCCGGCGGCATTCGAGGCACCCGTCAGCAGGAATTTGCCGAATTCCAGCGAGTCGCCGTGGCCGACGAACTGGCTGTCGATGTTGTCAAAGTTGATCACGTCCGCGATGGCGGCGGGAGCCCAGGCAGCGGACAGGGCCAGGATGGCGGCGCCAGTCCACTGCTTGGCCGAGAAAGGACTTGCTGCGGCAGTTGCCTTCGAATGCACAATACGAGTCATGAATTTTCCCTTGGTGATTATGTAGGATGCAATATGTTTTGCGTCTTGGATGCTGTCTTGGATGCTCTTTCCTGCGCGGCCGGCGGATAGGACCAATGCGGACCAATGCGTAGAAAATTGACTTTTACTATAGCAAAATAGGCAATTTCATTGTTTGATATTCTTTCAAATTTAATTTGAAAGTTACAAATAATGAATGAATAAAATTCATCATTTACTATGAGTTGGCAACCAAAAGTAGATAGTTTCCGCGTTGAAAATAGTTTAATAATTGACTAGCCAGTCAAACGCGCGCGGCGCCGCGGCCCTTTCGCGCACACTGGATGGTTTCCGCAGGAATTTGTTGTTCACAGTGCAAAGAAAAGATTGTATTAACCATAACCGGCATGGTAGGCTGATAAGCATCAGGCAAGCGCGTGTCGCCCGTGCGTGGCCATCCGCCGCGCGCAGCGACGCAATGTATTGAAGGTAGGCAATAAGGAGTTAGCGGATGCATGCAGCACACAGGCAGAACCTTGCGGCAACGCGCCATGCGCGCGGCTTTACCTTGCTCGAACTGCTGGTGGTCATCGTGATCATCGGCTTGCTGGCGGCCTATGTGGGCCCCAAGTATTTCGCCCAACTGGGCAAATCGGAAGTGACGGTGGCCAAGGCGCAGATCGAGGCGTTTGAAAAATCGCTCGACACCTACCGCCTCGACGTGGGACGCTATCCGACCACGGAAGAGGGTCTGGCCGCGCTGCTGGCCGCGCCGCCCACCGCCGGCACGCGCTGGAATGGCCCCTACCTGAAAAAGGCCGTCCCGCTCGACCCGTGGGGCCATGCCTATCAATACCGCGCGCCCGGCAGCAAGAGCGAGTACGACATCGTCTCGATGGGCAAGGATGGCCAGCCCGGCGGCAGCGGCGAAAACGCCGACATCAGCTCGCAATAGCGCCAGCGCCATTCTTTTTCCTACGGACAAGCCATCATGCAGTTTGAAGTGCGCGCGCTTTCCACGGACCAGGCCGTTGCTACCCTGACGACGTGCGTGATCGATGGCCGCGACGAGGCGGACGCGCGCCGCCAGGCCGAGGCGCGCGGCCTGTTCGTCAGCGCCATCCGTCCCCTGCGCGCCACGCCGTTCAGCGCCGCCGGGCGCCAGCGCGCGCGGGCCTTGCCCCTGCTGTTGTTCAGCCAGGAATTGCTGGCGCTGCTGCAGGCGGGCCTGGGCATCGTCGAAGCGCTGGAAGCCTTGCTGGAAAAGGAAGCGTCGCCGGCCACGCGCAGCGTGCTCACGCGCCTGCTGGAAGGCTTGCGCGAAGGCAAGCGTTTTTCCGCCGTGCTGGCAGAGCAGGCGGAACTGTTTCCCCCCTTGTATATCGGCATCGTCAAGGCGGCCGAGGGCACGAGCGACTTGCCGCGCGCGCTGTCGCGCTACATCGACTACCAGCAGCGCATCGATACGGTGCGCAGTAAAATCGTCAGCGCCGCCATCTATCCCGCCATTTTGCTGGCCGTGGGCGGCGGCGTCAGCGCTTTTCTGATCAGCTATGTGGTGCCCCGTTTCGCCGAGGTGTACCAGGGCGCCGGGCGCAACTTGCCGTGGATGTCGCAAGTGATGCTCAGCTGGGGTCAGTTCGTCACCGAGCACGGCCTGCTGCTGTTGCTCGGACTGCTTATCACCGGAAGTATCGTGTTCACTGCCGTGCGGCGCGTCCTGCGCCATGGCGGCGTGGCGCGCCTGCTGGCGAAGCTGCCCGGCATCGGCGAGCGCGTGCGCATCTATGAACTGTCGCGCCTGTACCTGACCCTGGGCATGCTGTCCGAAGGGGGCATCACCATCGTGCAAGCCATTTCCACCGTGCAAGCGATGGTCTCGCCGGGCATGCAGGCGTCCTTGCAGCAGGCGCGCGCGGCCATCGAGGCGGGCCAGCCCCTGTCTTCCGCCTTCGAGCAGCATCAACTGACGACGCCGATTTCGCTGCGCATGCTGCGCGTGGGCGAGCGCACGGGCGACATGGGCCCCATGCTGACGCAGTCGGCGGCCTTTTACGACGGCGAAATCAGCCGCTGGATCGACCGTTTTACGCGCACCTTCGAACCCTTGCTGATGGCCGCCATCGGCCTGGTCGTGGGCGCCATCGTGATCCTGCTGTACATGCCCATCTTTGACCTTGCCGGCGATATTTCATGATGCCCTCCCCAGCCGAATCCACCTTGGCGATCGACCCCGCGCTGCTGCAGCGCGCGCGCATCCTGAGCCGGCAATCGAAGCGCAGCATGGTCGAGGAATTGCAGCAGCTGAGCGGCATCGAGGCGCGCGCCGTGGTGCGCGCACTGGCGCGCCCGTTCGGCCTGGACGTGCTGGAAACGGCCGACATGCTGTCCTATGCTCCCGCTTTCGATGTGCTGCCCCTGTCGCAGGCGCTGGCGCGCCACAGCGTGCTGCTGCGCGCCGCCGACGGCCAGCTGGTGGGCGTGATCGCCGACCCGTTCGACCTCGACCTGCAAACCTGGCTCGGCGCGCGCGCCGGGCAGGGCGTGTTGAGCGTGCGCCTGGCGCTGCAGGCCGACATCGGCGCCTACCTGTCGAAGCAGGAAGAATCGGCGCGCGCCGTCGACAACCTGCTGCCCGGCGCGGCGAACGACGCGCGGCGCGACGGCAAGACGGCCGCCGTGCTGTCGTTCGCCAGCGTGTCGGAAGCGGCCAGCCCCGCCGTCAAGCTGGTCAACTCGACTTTATACGATGCGCTGAAGGCGGGCGCTTCCGACATCCACCTGGAAAGCACGGCCGGCGGCCTGGCCGTCAAGTACCGCGTCGACGGCGTGCTCGATCACGCCACGGCCGTCAACGGCATCGAAGTGGCCGAGCACATCATCTCGCGCCTGAAAGTGCTGGCCGAACTCGATATCGCCGAGCGCCGCGTGCCGCAGGACGGCAGCTTCCGCGTCGAATCGGGCGGACGCGAAATCGATTTGCGCGTCTCCATCATGCCCAGCATCCATGGCGAGGACGCCGTCATCCGCATCCTCGACAAGCGCGCCATGATCGAGGCCTACGGCGCGCTGACGCTCGAGGCGCTGGGCTTTGACGCGCCCTCGCTGGAAGCCCTGCGCGCGCTGGCGCAGGAAGCCTACGGCATGCTGCTCGTCACCGGCCCCACGGGCTCGGGCAAGACGACCACCCTGTATGCGGCGCTGACGGAAATCCATAACGGGCGCGAAAAGATCATCACCATCGAAGACCCCGTCGAATACCAGCTGCCCGGCATCTTGCAGATACCGGTGAATGAAAAGAAGGGGCTGACCTTCGCCAAGGGCTTGCGTTCGATTTTGCGCCACGACCCCGATAAAATCATGGTGGGCGAGATCCGCGACCGCGAGACGGCGGAAATCGCCGTGCAATCGGCCCTCACGGGCCATCTGGTGCTCACCACCGTGCATGCGAATAATGTGTTCGACGTGTTCGGCCGTTTTACCCACATGGGCATCGATCCGTATGCGTTTGTTTCGGCCCTGAACGGCATCTGGGCGCAGCGCCTGATCCGCACCAACTGCCCCCATTGCGCCACCGGCTACACGCCGGACGATGCTGAACTGGCCAGCGTGGGTCTGGCGCGCGCCGACGTGGCGGCCTATGAATTCAAGCAGGGCAAGGGCTGCGGCGACTGCCGCGGCACCGGCTACAAGGGGCGCCGCTCGATCGCCGAGATTCTCGTGCTGACCGATGAAATCCGCGAACTGATCGTCGATAAAAAACCGATCCGCCAGATCAAGGCGGCCGCGTATGCGAACGGCACGCGCAGCCTGCGCCTGGCCGCGCTGGAACTGGTCAAGCGGGGCGCCACCACCATCACGGAAATCAAGAGGGTCACCCTGCATGCGTAGCGGTTTTGCGAAGTTGAGATTGGGACAGGCATTGCGCCTGGGCGTGGCGGCGGGCAAGGTGAGCCTGTGGCGCAGCAGCCGCTGGCGCGCACCCGCCTGGACGCCGCTGGGCGAAGCCGCGTATGTGCCGGACGCCGCTCATGGCCTGCATGGCGATTTTTCCGCCCTGGGTCAGGCGCTGGCGCAGTTGCTGGAGCGGCTGCTGCCGGCCAGCCAATACGCGGGCTGGCCCCTGTCCGTGGTGCTCGACGATGCTCTGGTGCGCCTGTGGCAGGTGGATCTGCCGCAGGGCGCCGCGCGCCTGGCCGATATCGAGGCGGCCGCCGCGCTGCGCTTCCAGTCGCTGTATGGCGATCCTCCCGGCCTGTGGCACAGCAGCAGCACCTGGGATGCGCGCGCGCCGTTTTTCTGCGCCGTGCCCCGTGCGCTGCTGGCGCAGCTGACGCGCGTGGCGGCCGAACGCAAGCTGGCCCTGATTTTTATTACGCCGCAATTCGCGCGCCACTGGAACCGCTGGCACGGCGCCTTGAAACCGGGCGCCTGGTTCGGCCAGTTGCAGGAGAACGTCTTGACCCTCGGTGTGCGGCACGATGGCCGCCTGCTTGCCGTGCGCGCGCTGCCCGTGCCGCCTGGCACCGGCCATGACTGGCTGGCGCAGACGCTGGCGCGCGAAGCGCTGCTGCAAGGCGTGCCCGCACCGGCGCTGCTGCAGCTGTGCGGCGCGCCGCCGCCCGCATGGCTGGCGCAGGCGAAAGAGTTCCACTGTCAGGTTTTTTCCACGCCGGACGGGGAGGGCGCTTTGTCGCCGGCCGGTCGGCTGGCGCGCAGCGGAGGCCTGGCATGACGCGCCTCGATATCGATTTCGCGCCGCCAAATTGGCGCCGCAGCCTGCACCGCGTGCCCGCCTGGGCCTGGTTCACGGGCGCGCTGGGCGTGGCTTTGATCGCCACGGCAGTGTGGGCCGGCAGCGATGCGCTGCAGCGCCAGAAGGCAAGCGAGGCACGCTGGCTCGGTGCCCAGCAGCGCGTCGCGCAAGCCGCGCAAGGGCCGGCGCCGGTGGCGCAAGTGCCGATCGCGCCCGCGCAGGCGGCGGCCGTGAATGCGGCCATCCTGCAATTGAACCTGCCGTGGCGCGACCTGCAGGATGCGCTGGCCAGTGCCACGCCGCCCGCCATCGCGCTGCTGGCGCTGGAGCCGGACGCGCGCAAGCGCGTGCTGAAGATCACGGCCGAAACGACCGGCAGCGACGCCATGGTGGCCTACATCGCGCAATTGAAGCAGCAGGAGCTGTTCGGTTCCCGCGTGCAGCTGCTGCGCCATGAAATCAACGCGCTCGATCCGAACAAGCCCTTGCGCTTCCAGCTCGAAGCGCGCTGGGGTACGCCATGACGGCTATCGACATCAACACCGTGCGCCTGCGTGCGCAACTGCTGCTGCGCCGCATGGGGGCGCCCGCCTGTCTGGCCGTGGTTCTGCTCGCGCTGGGGATCGCCGCCTGGGCGTGGGCCTGGCAGCAGCGCGCCGTGGCGGCGCGGCTGGAAGCGCGGCCCTTGCCGCAGCCATCGCTGGCCGTGGCGGCCTTGGCGCCGCCGGCGACGGCCAACGAGAACCTGGCGCGCTTTTATGCCGCCCTGGGGCAGCAACGCCACGCGGAGCAGCAGGTCAAGCAGCTGTTCGACCTGGCCGCGAAAAACGGCTTGCTGCTGGCGCAGGGCGAATACAAGAGCGGCTACGACAAGGCCAGCCGTGTCGCCACCTGGCAGGTGACCTTGCCGCTGAAGGGCAGTTATGCGGCCGTATGGCAGTTCGCGCTGCAAGCGCTGCGCGCCGTCCCCTTCGCCTCGCTCGACGAACTGAGTTTTCGCCGCGAGCAGATCGCCGATACGCAACTCGAGGCGCGCCTGCGCCTGACCTTCTATCTGACCGATACGCCTGGCGTTGCGGGAGAAACACCATGACCCCGCGCCATTGGCTCATGCTGGCCGGCGTGCTGGGCGCGGGCGCCTTGCTGCTGTTCGGCGAGCGCCAGCCCGTGTCCAGCGTGGTGGAAGCCGTGGAGCGGGCCGTTGTTCCGGCGCGCCATGCGGCCGCCAGGCCGCCAGCTGCGCAACCGGCCATCCTGGCCCTGCTGCCGCGCAGCGAAGTGGCGGGCGAGGATGGCGACACCTTTGGCGGCGCCGGCGCTGTCTTCCAGAGCCAGAACTGGAATCCGCCGCCGCCCAAGGTGGTGGCCGTCGCCCCGCCGCCGCCCCCGCCGCCGATGGCGCCGCCGCTGCCCTTCGTCTATCTGGGCAAGGCGGCCGCCGACGGTGCCTGGGAAGTGTTTTTGTCGCGCGCCGACAAGACGTATATCGTGCGCGCCAATACCGTCATCGATGGCGCCTACAAGGTCGTGACGATCGCGCCGCCCGTCATGACGCTCACCTATCTGCCGTTGAACCAGGTTCAGCAGATCAACATTGGAGTACTCGATTGATGTCTCGTTCCTTTTCATCGGCGCCGTTGCTGGCGCTGCTGGTGCTGCTGTCCGGCTGCGCCGGGCAGCTGGCGTACCGCGACGGGCGCGAGCTGATTGCGCAAGACCAGGTGCCGGCCGGTCTGCAAAAGCTGCAGGAAGCGCTGCAGCAAGACCCCGGCAACGCGCAGTACCGCAGCGCGTATCTGCAGGCGCGCGAACGGGCGACCAGCAGCCGCTTGCAGCAGGCCGAACGCCAGGCGCAGGCGGGGCAGGGCGACCTGGCGCGCGCCTCTTTCCTGAGCGTGCTGGAAATCGATGCGCAGAACGAGCGCGCCAGCAGCGGCTTGCGCGCGCTCGAACGCGAGCAGCGCCAGGGCAAGCTGCTGGCCGAAGCGCAGAAGGATATCGACGCCAAGCGCTACGACCCCGCGCGCCAGCGCCTGAACGCCATCCTCACCGAGCAGCCGAGTCACGCCGGCGCGCGCGCGCTGCTGCGCGAGGTCGATGAAAAAACGGCGCCGCTCGTCGTCGAATCGGGCTTGGCCAAATCGTACAAGCAGCCGATCACCATCGAGTTTCGCGACGCGCCGTTAAAACAGGTGTTCGAGCTGATCGCGCGCCGCTCGGGCCTCAATTTCGTCTTCGACAAGGACGTCAAGGCGGACGCGAAAACCTCGATCTTCCTGAAAAACAGCACGGTGGAATCGGCCGTGTACTTCCTGCTGGTGACGAACCAGCTGGAGCAGCAGGTGATGGATGCGAACACGATCCTGATCTACCCGAACGTGGCGGCGAAATTGAAGGAATACCAGGAGGTGCTGGTGAAAACCTTCTTCCTGGCGAACGCGGATGCCAAGCAGGTGGCCAACACGCTCAAGACCATCTTGAAGACGCGCGACGTGGTGGCCGATGAAAAGCTCAACCTCGTCATCGTGCGCGACACGCCCGAGGCGATCCGCCTGGCCGAGCGCCTGATCGCGCTGCAGGACGTGCCGGAGGCGGAAGTGGTGCTGGAGCTGGAAATCCTCGAAGTCAAGCGCAGCCGCCTGCTGGAACTGGGCGTGGCCTGGCCGTCGAGCCTGACCCTGACGCCTTTGAGTACCTCGGGCGGCGCGGGGCTGACCATCAACGACTTGAATAACCTGAACCAGCGCACCATCGGCGTGAGCGACCTGTCCGTGACGGCGAATGCCAAGAAGACGGATGGCGACGCGAATATCCTGGCCAATCCGCGCATCCGCGTGCGCAACCGGGAAAAGGCGAAGTTCGTCATCGGCGACAGGGTGCCCGTGGTGACCACCACGATTTCGCCGGGCACGGGCGGCTTCGCTTCCGAGTCGATCAGCTACCTGGACGTGGGCCTGACGGTGAATGCCGAACCGACCATCTATTTGAACAATGAAGTGGGCATCCGCATTTCGCTGGAAGTGAGCAACCTGGGGGCGGCCACCACCACCCGGAGCGGCTCGACCCTGTACCAGATCGGCACGCGCCAGGCATCGACCATGCTGCAATTGAAGGATGGTGAAAACCAGGTGCTGGCGGGGCTGATCAACAATGAGGAGCGCAGCTCGGGCAACAAGGTGCCGGGCCTGGGCGACATCCCCGTGCTGGGACGGCTGTTCGGCAGCAGCAAGGATGACAGCCAGAAGACGGAAATCGTGCTGTCGATCACGCCGCACCTGGTGCGCACCGTGCAGCGTCCGGAAGCGAAGGAGTCGGAATTCTCGGCCGGTACGGAAGGCAGCTTCCGCCGCCGTCCCGACATGGCGGCCAAGGCGCCCACGCAGATGCCGGGCACGGTCATCGTGCGTTCCGGCCCGTCCGCCGTCGGCATGCAGCCGGCGCCGCCGCAGCCGATGATGACGCCCGGACAGCTGCCGGCGCCGCTGCAGCCGCAGCCGCAGACGGTGCCCGCGCCGGAAGTGGCGCCGTCGCCCGAGCCGGCTGCGTCGCCCCTGCCGATATCGTCCGGCCAGCCCGTGCCGCTGCAGGCGGCGCCCTTGCCCCTGTCGTCGAGCCAGCCGGTGCCGGTGGTGCCGCCGCCCGTCAAATGAGCGTGGCACGCGCGCAGGGGCGGCAGGGCGGCTTCACCCTGATCGAACTGCTGGTGACCCTGGCCATCCTGGGCGTGCTGGCTACCCTGGTGATCCCCGTCACGCAGGTGACGGTGCAGCGGCGCCAGGAGCAGGAATTGCGGCGTGCGCTGCGCGAGATCCGCCAGGGGCTCGACGCGTATAAGCGGGCCGGCGACGAGGGCCGCATCCTGCGCGCGACCGACGCCAGCGGCTACCCGAAAAGCCTGGAAGTGCTGGTCGAGGGCGTACCGGACCAGCGCAACCCGAAGCGCAGCAAGATGTTCTTTTTGCGCCGCGTGCCGCGCGACCCGTTCAACGGGGATGCTGCCCTGAGCGATGCGCAAACCTGGGGCAAGCGCAGCTACGCCAGCGAAGCGGCCGAGCCGCGCGAGGGCGACGATGTCTACGATGTGTATTCCACATCCGGCAAGACCGGTTTGAACAACGTGCCTTACCGTCTATGGTGAACCATGCCCGCTGAAAACGCCCCGCGCCGCGCGCGCGGCTTTACCCTGATCGAACTGCTGGTGGTGCTCGGTATCGTGGCGCTGCTGCTGACCCTGGCCGTGCCGCGCTACTTTCCCAGTCTCGACAAGGCGAAGGAAACCGTATTGGCCGACAACTTGCGCAACCTGCGCACGACCATCGACCAATTTCACGGCGATACGGGGCGCTATCCCGATTCCCTGGAGCAACTTGTGGAAAAGAAATACCTGCGCGCCATGCCCATCGATCCCATCACAGACAGCGACAGCAGCTGGCTGATCGTGCCGCCGCCCGACGACACGCCGGGCCAGGTGTATGACGTGAAAAGCGGCGCGCCCGGCAAGGACCGCAGCGGCACGCCGTTCGCCGACTGGTAGCGGCCATGTACCGTTCTGCGCGCCGCCAGCGCGGTTTTACTTACCTGGGCCTGATCATCCTGGTGGCCATTCTGGGCCTGGTAGGGGCGGCTGGCCTGAAGATGGGGTCCTTGCTGCAGCGCCAGGCGGCCGAGCAGGAACTGCTCGACATCGGCGCGCAGTTTTCAGATGCGCTCTACAGCTACGCGGCCGCCACGCCGCCGGGCCAGCCGCAACAGCCGCCGACCTTGGCCGCCTTGCTGCGCGATCCCCGTACGCCCCAGTTGCGCCGGCATCTGCGCAAGCTGTTTGTCGATCCCATCACGGGGCGTGCCGAGTGGGGCTTGCTGTACCAGCCCGGCAGCAACGGCATCATTGGCGTACACAGCCTGTCGCAGGCCGCGCCATTGAAAGTCGGCAATTTCGAGGCCCGTTTTGCCGGCTTCGACGGCAAGACCCATTTTTCGGAGTGGCACTTTATGGTCGACGCCCGAGGGCAAGCCCCCCAGGCTGCTGCGGCGTCGGGCATGCCGGAAGGCGACACGCCGGCCATCGCCCCCGCTTTGCCGGCACCACCGTTGTTTTTTCGCCCTGTTACCCCACCGCAAGAACAAGCGCCGCCAGAGCCAGATGAGCAGCCTGAAGCGCAAAATGCCGCCGAAAACACTGCCGAGTAGGTGCTTTCCCTGTCAAACATGGGAAAAAATAAATGTATGTGCCGATAACTATTCTTCTCCAGAAATTCATAGATAGTGGCAAATAGTTCATTTCGAAAATACTTATCCTAGATGAAACTTCGATAAAATATTTATAAGTAATTTGATGCAATTATGCTACCATCCTGTTCAGTACTTCCGGTACTAAAACTATTGGTGGCCTGCGCATTGCAGCCATAAATTACTTTTTAAGGGATAAGCTATGAAATTGAAATTTATCGCTGCAGGCATTCTGGCAGCAGCATCGTTCAGCGCGTCGGCAGCAACCTACGACCTGGGCATCCTGGATCCAACCGGTTCCGATACCCTGTCGGCTTTCACGACCAAGTTCGCCATCAATTCGGAGATCAATGATTCGTGGACCTTCCAGTTGCTGGCTCCATCGTCGACCTCGTTCGGTGCACTGCAAACGTTCTCCGTTGCAAACGGCGCGATCAAGGATTTCGCCGCTAGCCTGGTCGGCTATGGCGACCTGGCCAAGAGCACGGCTAACGGCATCCAGAATCTGAGCTGGGCAGGTCAATTGGCCGCCGGCACCTACACGGTGCAAGTCACGGGCCTGACCCTGGTGAAAAACGTTCAGTACGTAGGCACAGTTTCGGCTCTGCCAGTACCAGAGCCAGAAACCTACGGCATGCTGCTGGGCGGCCTGGCGCTGGTTGGCGCCGTGGCACGCCGCCGCGCCAAGAAAGTTGCTTAAGCTTACGCTGCAATGAAAAAAACCCGCTTCGGCGGGTTTTTTTTCGTCTGCATCATTTGCGCAAGGCGAGGCGCCAAGTCGAAGACAGTACACCAGTACGGCAAAGCTCCGGCAACAACGTCCTGCGCAATCTGGACAAGCTGTGCAGGACTAGGCGCCAAGTCGAAGACAGTACGCCAGTACGGCAAAGCTCCGGTAACAACGTCCTGCGCAATCTGGACAAGCTGTGCAGGACTAGGCGCCAAGTCGAAGACAGTACGCTAGTACGGCGAGACGCCGGCAACAACGTCCTGCGCAGCTTGTCAAGCGTGGCGCTTGAAGTCGCGGAAGCGGAAGCCAACGAGGAACAAGGTGGCAAAGTACGCCACGCCGCACAGGGCCACCACCAGGGCCAGCGCGCCGGCCCGCAGCAGCGGATGGGCTTGCATGGCGATCCAGTCGATGCGCATGGCGCCCACATATGCCACGCCGCCCATCACGACGAGTGCCGGCAGCAGGCGCGCGAAGAATTTGGCCCAGCCCGGTTTCGGCTGGTAGATGCCGCGCTTGCGCAAGCCCCAGTAGAGAAAAGTGGCGTTCAGGCAGGCGCCCAGGCCGATCGACAGGGCCAGGCCGGCCACGGCGATGTAGGGCACGAACAGCAGATTCATCAGCTGCGTGGCGATCAGCACGCCGATGGCGATTTTCACGGGCGTGCGAATGTCCTGGCGCGCATAGAAGGCGGGCGCCAGGGTTTTCACCAGGATGATGCCGATCAAGCCCAGGCTGTAGGCCACAAGCGGCTGCGTCGACATGGTCACGGATTCGGCCGTGAACTTGCCGTAGTGGAAGAGGGTGGCGATCAGCGGCGTGGCCAGGGTCGCCATGCCGACGGCGGCGGGCAGGGCCAGCAGGAAAGTCAGGCGCAAGCCCCAGTCCAGCAGGGCCGAGTATTCCGTCTTGTCGCCGTCCACGTTCGCTTTCGACAGGCTGGGCAGCAAGATGGTGCCCAGGGCCACGCCCAGCATGGCGGTGGGGAATTCCATCAGGCGGTCCGCATACGACAACCAGGAAATGCTGCCTTCTGCCAGGCGCGAGGCGATGCTGGTATTGATCATCAGACTGATCTGCGCCGCCGACACGGCGAACACAGCCGGACCCATCTTCTTCAGCACGCGGCGCACGCCGCCGTCGGACAGGCCGATGGCGGGATTGATAGACAGCCGCGGCAGCATGCCGATCTTGATCAGTGCGGGAATCTGGATGGCCACTTGCAGCAGGCCGCCGGCGAACACGGCGATGGCCATGGCGTAGATCGGCTGTTTTAAATAGGGCGCGAGGAACAGCGAGGCGGCGATGAAGGACAAATTCAGCAGTACCGGCGTGAACGCGGGAATCTTGAATTCGCGCCAGGTATTCAAGATGCCGCCGGCCAGGGCCACGAAGGACATGCAAGTAATATAAGGGAACATCAGCCGCGTCATCCACACGGCCGCGTCGAAGGCGCCCGGGTCCTTGGACAGGCCCGTGGCGATCACGTAGACGAACCACGGCGCACCGACGATGCCGATGGCCGAGACGAGCAGGGTGGCCCAGACGAGCGTGGTGGCCACATGATCGGCCAATTGCTTGCTCGCTTCCTGGCCATGCTGGTTCTTGTATTCAGACAAGATCGGCACGAACGCTTGCGAGAACGCGCCCTCGGCAAACAAGCGGCGCAACAGGTTGGGGATGCGGAAGGCAACAATGAAGGCGTCCGTGTAGGCGCCGGCGCCAAAGGCGCGCGCGAACAGGCTTTCGCGCAATAATCCGGTTACACGGGACAGCATGGTCATGCTGGAAATGGCGGCGAGGGTTTTAAGCAAGTTCATGGGGGCAGATTATAGCCGGGCGCGCTACCGTTAAACGCTTAAAATATGGTAACAATTGCTGCCGATTCGCTGCCGATCCGCCCTTGCCAGCCCCAATTTCAGGTGTTTTTGGCGTCACACACGGTTTTTTGATTTGCCCCCGCTTGAAAATATCGCTATAATCGAAGGCTGTACAGAATTCTGTTACGCAGACACTAATGTTTGACAGGCACTGGTTTGGCACACATGGTTCGGCAGACGCACAGAACGCACCGGTTGGCAAACACTAATGTTTGCAAACGCACTTTGACCCTGTTTTAGGAAATTCCATGGCAAATACCGCACAAGCGCGCAAACGCGCTCGTCAAGCAGTTAAGCAAAACGCACACAATTCGTCCCAACGTTCGACCTTGCGCACGGCTATCAAAGCTGCTCGCAAAGCGATCCAGGGCGGCGACAAGGCAGCTGCTGCTGCAATCTTCCAAGCATCCGTGTCGACCATCGACCGTATCGCTGACAAGAAGATCATCCACAAAAACAAGGCAGCTCGCCATAAGAGCCGTCTGGCAGCTGCTTTGAAAGCACTGTCCGCTTAATATTCGCCAGCAGGCAAGCCACCACGGTGGCCTTGCCTGTGCCGGTACGCTGGCACTGGTTGAAAAGCAAAAACCCGCAGATTCGTTCTGGCGGGTTTTTTCGCGTGCGCGCGTGCTTTTCAGTTCAATTGCGGCGACGGTTTCCGGCAGCGCCTTGCTGCCGGCCGCCACGGCCTAGCGCGATGTCGGCAAGTTACCGATGCTCATGCCCGGCTTGATATTCTTTTGCTTGAACCAGCCCAGGTTCATTTCCAGCGCATAGCGCACGGGCACGGTCTTCGTGGAGCAATGGCTGTCGAGCGTGTGCGGCTGCATGTCTTCGATGTTGACGATCTTGCCGCTGGCATCGATAAACGCTACCGACAGGGGCAGCGGCGTGTTCTTCATCCACATGCATTGCGTCGACGGGTTGCCAAAGACAAACAGCATGCCCGCATTGGCCGGCATCTTTTCACGGTACATCAAGCCCTGTTCGCGCTGCTCTTCCGTGGCGGCCACTTCCGCCTGGATCAAATGCATGCCGGCCGACAGTTGCACGCTCTTGCCTTGCGGTGTTTGCGCTTGCGCAATGCCGATGCAAGACAGCAGGGCGATGGACAGGCTGAGACGGCGTAGGGAGTTTTTCATGGGGCGGGACGGTGGCTGCGAAGCGGCGATTAAGCCATGCTGGCAGCCGCCTGGTCAAGCATGCGGCCTGGCCGCATCGAAAACGTGGGGTTACAGCAACATGGTTGCTGCCGTCACCCCGGGAGCGGCGCTTATTTTGCCGGCTTGCCTGCTTCAGCTGCCGGCTGCTTCGTCTTGCGCGCCTGGGGAATCACGCGCGGTGCATCGGTTGCGGCCGATGCCTTGGCCGATGCGCCGGAACGGGCCGCGTCCGTCGCCGCCGATGCGCTGACGGAGGCCGACGCCGGCGGCACGGGCTTGGCGGCGTCGGTGGCGGCGGAAGCGTGCACCTGGGCGCCCGACTGGGCCAGTGCGGCGCCGGCAAGCAGGGAAGCGGCCAGGGTGAATATTACTTTAGTCATCATCTTTCCTTTCCGTCATGTGAAGGTCCGATGATTTTAATATATTATCTAAAAATAAATAATGCTTATTGGAAAAATGACGGTGCCGGCGCCGTTTTTTCTTGCCCTGTTCACGTTTTTCCAATGTTCTCGGCCGGCACTTCGCACCATTCGCCAGGCATCAGCGGATGGCTGGCCAGCGAGAACGGGCCGATGGCGCTGCGCACCAGGCGCAGGGTGGGCAGGCCGACGGCTGCCGTCATGCGCCGCACTTGCCGGTTTTTTCCTTCTTTCAAGGTGATCGCCAGCCATGAGGTCGGCTTGTCGGCGCGCGCCCGGATGGGCGGATTGCGCGGCCACAGCCAGTCAGGCTCGGCGATGCGCACGGCCTTGCACGGCTTGGTGATGAAGTCGCCCAGGTCCAGCGGCGCCTGCAGGCGCGCCAGGCTGGCTGCATCGGGCACGCCATCGACCTGCACCAGGTAGGTTTTCGCTTCCTTGCGGTCCGGGTGGCTGATCTCGTGCTGCAGGCGGCCGTCGTCCGTCAGCAGCAGCAAGCCTTCGCTGTCGGCGTCGAGCCGGCCGGCCGGATAGATGCCGGGAATCGTGATGTGGTCGGCCAGGGTGGCGCGGCCGTCCTGCGGCGAAAACTGGCACAGGACCTGGAATGGTTTATTGAAGAGAATGAGTGGCATGCTGGATAAATTGATGCAAACGAGGGTGGCTGCTGGTCGGCGCCGCAAAAGCGTGGCGCCCTGTAAGATACTGGTGCATAATGTGAAACGTTAGTCTTATGTCTTATAGAAGACTTTGGGCGGTATGGTAACGAGGTTCTTTGGCGCCGCGGATGGTCCGGCTGTTCTTTCCCTGCTAAAGTGCGTTATTGCCGCCCTGTTCGGACTTGTTTTTGTAAACTCTGCAACCGCAGAGCGCGTCGCCGGCCCGTGTTGCCCGCCAGCGGTGTGTCCCACTTCGGAGATCACGATGTATCAACATATCACTGTACCTGCTGACGGCCAAAAAATCACCGTCAACGCCGATTTTTCGCTGAATGTACCAGATAATCCCATCGTTCCCTTCATCGAAGGCGATGGCACGGGCATCGATATCAGCCCGGTCATGATCAAGGTGATCGACGCGGCCGTGGCCAAGGCCTACGGCGGCGCGCGCAAGATCAGCTGGATGGAAATCTATGCGGGCGAGAAATCGACGAATGTGTACGGCCCCGATGTGTGGCTGCCGGAAGAAACCTTGGAAGTGCTGAAGGATTACGTGGTCTCCATCAAGGGCCCGCTGACGACGCCCGTCGGCGGCGGCATCCGCTCGCTGAACGTGGCCCTGCGCCAGCAGCTCGATCTGTACGTCTGCCTGCGCCCCGTGCGCTATTTTACGGGCGTGCCATCGCCCGTGAAAGAGCCGGAAAAGACGGACATGGTGATTTTCCGCGAAAATTCGGAAGATATCTATGCGGGCATCGAATACCAGCAAGGCTCGCCGGAAGCCAAGAAATTGATGGATTTCCTGATCAATGAAATGGGCGTGACGAAAATCCGCTTCCCGGCCACGTCGGGCCTGGGCATCAAGCCCGTCTCCATCGAAGGCACGGAGCGCCTCGTGCGCAAGGCCATCCAGTACGCGATCGACAATGACAAGCCTTCCGTGACGATCGTGCACAAAGGCAACATCATGAAATACACGGAAGGCGGCTTCCGCGACTGGGCGTATGCGCTGGCGCAAAAGGAATTCGGCGCCGAGCTGATCGATGGCGGTCCATGGTGCAAGTTCAAGAATCCGAAGACGGGCCGCGATATCATCGTCAAGGACTCCATCGCTGACGCGTTCCTGCAACAGATCCTGCTGCGTCCGGCCGAATACAGCGTCATCGCCACCCTGAATCTGAACGGCGATTACATTTCCGACGCGCTGGCGGCGCAGGTGGGCGGCATCGGCATCGCGCCGGGCGCCAACCTGTCCGACTCCGTCGCCATGTTCGAGGCGACGCATGGCACGGCACCGAAGTACGCGGGCAAGGATTACGTGAACCCCGGTTCCCTGATCCTGTCGGCGGAAATGATGCTGCGCCACATGGGCTGGCTGGAAGCGGCCGACCTGGTGATTTCTTCGATGCAAAAATCGATCGCGTCGAAGCGCGTCACCTACGATTTCGCCCGTCTGATGGAAGGCGCCACGCAAGTGTCGTGCTCCGGCTTCGGCGAGGTGATGATCGAGCACATGTAATAGCAGGGGACAGGGTGCTGCGCACCCTGCGGACGAAAAAAAACCCCGCTTCAAGGAAACGGGGTTTTTCACATCTGAGGGCCGGCGATGCTTAGGCTGCTTGGATGTTGGAAGCTTGCTTGCCTTTAGGGCCTTGCGTGACTTCGAATTGAACTTTTTGACCTTCTTTGAGGGTCTTGAAACCGTTCATGTTGATTGCGGAGAAATGAGCAAACAAATCTTCGCCGCCATCATCTGGAGTGATGAAGCCAAAACCTTTGGAATCATTGAACCACTTAACTGTACCTGTTGCCATAAAAAGAACTTTCAAAATTAAAACAAATCACACGAGCCATAAAAGCAAGAAGCTTCTTGCCCCCTCCTCGACGTCTCACTTCTTATCAAGCTGTACATTACTGCAACAGTCGATACAGCATTGTTGGCGGAATAAATAATGAAGTCAAGCGCTTTTCCATCGATATTGACAAATTCTTCACGACAACCAAAAAAGCAACTCTTGATTTTGACAGCAAGGTCGCCATCTGCGCACTATTAAGAAAACGCGTAAGATTGAAAACAATTGGAAAGGCGTAGATATTGCGCATGACAACCACTGTGAAAGCATTAGAATAAGCGTATGGCAACCAAGCACGACACAGAAACCCTGCTGGAGCGGCAAGTGCTGAAGCCGCCGCCGCTCTACCAGGTGGCCTTGCTCAATGACGACTACACCCCGATGGAATTTGTGGTGGCCATCATTCAGGAGTATTTCAACAAGGACCGTGAAACGGCGACGCAAATCATGCTCAGTGTTCATCGCTACGGCAAAGGAGTGTGCGGCGTGTTCTCTAAAGATATAGCGTGTACCAAAGTGGAGTTCGTTTTAACGCATGCGCGCAAGGCGGGGCATCCCCTGCAGTGCGTGATGGAGGAAGTATGATTGCGCAGGAATTAGAAGTAAGTTTGCACATGGCGTTTGTCGAAGCTCGGCAGGCACGGCACGAATTCATCACGGTTGAGCATTTACTGCTGGCACTGCTGGACAATCCCTCCGCTGCCGAGGTATTGCGTGCCTGCGCGGTCAATATAGAGGACCTGCGCAAGACCCTCACCAATTTCATCGGCGATAACACGCCGACCGTGCCTGGCACGGGCGAAGTCGACACCCAGCCGACGCTTGGTTTCCAGCGCGTGATCCAGCGCGCCATCATGCACGTCCAGTCCGCCTCGAACGGCAAGAAGGAAGTCACGGGCGCCAATGTGCTGGTGGCCATCTTCGGCGAAAAGGATTCGCATGCGGTCTACTACCTGCACCAGCAGGGCGTGACGCGCCTGGACGTGGTCAATTTCATCTCGCACGGCGTGCGCAAGGACCAGTCGACGGAAAGCGCGAAAGCCTCCGAAGGCGTGGAAGAAGCGCCCGTCGATGGCCAGCCGAAGGAAAGCCCGCTCGACCAGTTCACGCAAAACCTGAACAAGGCCGCTGCCGAAGGCAAGATCGACCCGCTGATCGGCCGCGAGGAAGAAGTCGACCGCGTGATCCAGATCCTGTGCCGCCGCCGCAAGAACAATCCGCTGCTCGTCGGCGAGGCGGGCGTGGGCAAGACCGCCATCGCCGAAGGCCTGGCCTACCGCATCACGCAAAGCGATGTGCCGGAAATCCTGCAGAATGCCGTCGTGTATTCGCTGGACATGGGCGCCTTGCTGGCCGGTACCAAATACCGCGGCGACTTCGAACAGCGCCTGAAAGCCGTGCTCAAGCAATTGAAGGACAATCCGAACGGCATCCTGTTCATCGACGAGATCCACACCATCATCGGTGCGGGCTCGGCCTCGGGCGGCACCCTGGATGCGTCCAACCTGCTGAAACCGGCACTGGCCAACGGTCAATTGAAGTGCATCGGCGCGACCACGTACACGGAATTCCGAGGCGTGTTCGAGAAGGATCATGCGCTCTCCCGCCGCTTCCAGAAAGTGGACGTCAACGAGCCGACCGTCGAACAAACCGTGCAAATCTTGCGCGGCCTCAAATCGCGCTTCGAAGAGCACCATGGCGTGAAATACTCGGCCTCGGCCCTGTCGACGGCGGCCGAACTGGCGGCGCGCTTCATCAACGACCGCCATCTGCCCGACAAGGCGATCGACGTCATCGATGAAGCGGGCGCGGCGCAGCGCATCCTGCCGAAGTCGAAACAGAAGAAAACCATCGGCAAGGCCGAGATCGAGGACATCATCGCCAAGATCGCGCGCATTCCGCCGCAAACGGTCAACCAGGACGACCGCAGCAAGCTGCAGACGATCGACCGCGACTTGCGCAATGTCGTGTTCGGGCAAGATCCAGCCATCGACGCGCTGGCCTCGGCCATCAAGATGGCCCGTGCCGGCCTGGGCAAGACGGACAAGCCGATCGGCTCCTTCCTGTTCTCCGGTCCGACCGGCGTCGGCAAGACCGAGGTGGCCAAGCAATTGGCCTTCATCCTCGGTATCGAGCTGATCCGTTTCGACATGTCGGAATACATGGAACGCCACGCCGTCAGCCGCCTGATCGGCGCGCCGCCGGGCTATGTCGGTTTCGACCAGGGCGGCTTGCTGACGGAAGCGATCACCAAGAAGCCGCATGCGGTCTTGCTGCTCGATGAAATTGAAAAAGCCCATCCGGACATTTTCAATATCCTGCTGCAAGTCATGGACCATGGCACCTTGACGGACAACAATGGCCGCAAAGCCGATTTCCGCAACGTGATCATCATCATGACGACGAATGCGGGTGCGGAAAGCCTGCAAAAGACGTCGATCGGTTTCACGAATTCGAAGCAGGCCGGCGACGAGATGGCCGACATCAAGCGCATGTTTACGCCGGAGTTCCGCAACCGTATCGACGCGACCATCAGCTTCCGCGCGCTGGACCAGGACATCATCCTGCGCGTGGTCGACAAGTTCCTGATGCAGCTGGAAGAGCAGTTGCACGAGAAAAAGGTCGAGGCCGTGTTTACCGAGAAGCTGCGTGCTTTCCTCGGCAAGAAGGGCTTCGATCCGCTGATGGGCGCGCGGCCGATGGCGCGTTTGATCCAGGACATGATCCGCAAGGCGCTGGCCGACGAACTGCTGTTCGGCCGCCTGGTCACGGGTGGACGGGTCACCGTCGACCTCGACGACAAGGAGCAGGTCTTGCTGGAATTCCCGGAACCGCCAGACGCGGCGCCGACGGCAGCACCGGAAACGGTGGAAGTGGAGTAAGCTTCCCGCCGTCAACGAAAAACCCGCCCACGCAAGTGGCGCGGGTTTTTTTACGTTTTTGTGGGCAATAAAGAAGGTTTTCTTTGGTCGCGGTTATGCCAGAATTGCTTTCCGGTATCGACATGATGTCCATGCCACCTGACCGCTATCTGGATGCCACATGAAAATTTCCCGCAATCTCTCCATGCTCCTGTTGTCCGCCGGCCTGCTTGGCAACGCCGCCGCTGCCGCGTCCGCCGGCAGTTATTTCCGTTTTCCCGCCGTGCGCGGCGATACCGTCGTCTTTACGGCCGAAGGCGATTTGTGGAAAAGCAGCGTGCGCGGTGGCGCGGCCCAGCGGCTGACCACGCATCCCGGCTATGAAACGAACGCGGCGATCTCGCGCGATGGCCAGTGGCTGGCGTTTTCCGCCGCCTATGAAGGGGCGCAGGAAGCGTATGTGATGCCGCTGGCGGGCGGCTTGCCGCGCCGTATTTCCTTTGATAATGGCGGCGTGCTGGTGCTGGGCTGGACGGCGCAGGGCGAAGTGCTGGTCAGCACGCAGAATACGGACGGTCCCGCCTCGCGCCGCATCGTCGCCGCCATCGATCCCGTGAAACAGACGCGGCGCGTGTTTCCCGTGGCCGACGCCAACGACGCCGTGCTCGACGACGCGGGCAAGACGCTGTTCTTCACGCGTTTCGGCCTGGCCATGACGAACGACAATGTGCGCAACTACCGGGGCGGCGCGCATGCCACCCTGTGGCGCTATGATCTCGACGGCAAGGGCGAGGCCGTGCGCATGCACACGGATGCCGGCGTCCTGGCGGGCAACAACAAGCGCCCCATGTGGTGGCAGGGCCGTATCTATTACATCAGCGACGAGGGCGGCAGCGACAATCTGTGGAGCATGCTGCCCGACGGCTCCGAGCGCCGTGCCTTGACCAGCCACACGCAGTGGGACGTGCGCAACGCGTCCCTGGGCGACGGCAGGATTGTGTATCAATTGGGTGCAGACCTGCGGGTGCTGGACCTGGCCGCAGGGACGGACTCATCGCCATTGCCGATCAGCCTCGTATCCGACTTCGACCAGCAGCGCGCGCGCCAGATCCGCTCGCCGCTCGATACCTTGAGCAATGTCCAGCTGTCGGGCAAGGATGAGCGCATCATCCTCACCGCTCGCGGGCGCGTCAGCATCGCCGGCACGGGCAGTCAGCGTCGCGTCGACATCGCCATTCCCGAAGGGGCGCGGGCGCGCGATGCCGTCTTTTCCAGCGACGAGAAATCCGTGTTCGCCATCGTCGACACGAGCGGAGAAAACGAAATCTGGAAGTACGCGGCCGATGGCTCGGGCAAGGGCGAGCAGCTGACGACGCAGGGAGATAATCACCGCTGGAAGCTGTACCCGTCGCCGGATGGACGCTGGCTGGCGCACACGGACAAGAAGGGCCGTTTCTGGCTGCTGGACCTGGCCACCAGGGGCAACCAGCTGATCGACGATGCGGGCAAGGCGGGCGTGGACAAGCACGACGAAGTGCAATGGTCGCCCGACAGCCGCAACCTGGCCATCGTGCGCGTGGCCAGCAACGAGCAGCGCGAGCAGATCGGCCTGTACAACCTCGCATCGAAGCAGCTGCAGTTCGTCACGAGCGACCGCTATACCTCCGCTTCGCCCGTGTTTTCGCCGGACGGGCGCTGGCTGTATTTCATGTCGGCGCGCAATTTCCAGCTGGCCAACGGTTCGCCTTGGGGCGACCGCAACATGGGCCCCGTGTTCGACAAGCGCATCGGCGTGTATGCGCTGGCGCTACAGCCGGGCAACCGTTTCCCGTTCCAGCCCGACGATGAGCTGAGCCGTCCGGGAGTGAAACCGGCCGAGACGGACGATGAAAAGGCGGCCGAACAGGCGGCGGAAAAGGCATTGGAAAAGGCCGGCGGCAAGTCGGCCGTGAAGAAATCGCCGGCCGCCCTGCCCGACGTCGTCTTCAAGGGGCTGGCCGAGCGCCTGTACGAAGTACCGCTGGCGGCGGGCAATTACAGTGCGCTGGCCATCGATGACAAGCGCCTGTATTTCCTCGAGCGGGAAAACGGCGAGAACAAGTCCAGCCTGAAGACGCTCGCCATAGGCAATACGGGCTCCAAGCCGGAACTGCTGGTGGCCAATGTGCGCGAATTCGACCTGGCGCAGGATAAAAAGCATTTGTATTACAGGACAGCAACCAGCGCAGCGGCCACGGGGCCGGGCGAGATGCTGGTGATCGAGGCGGGCGCCAAGCTGCCGTCCGACCTGTCGAAGGCGAAAGTAAAAGTCGACGACTGGACGTTTGTGTCGAACCCGCGCCTGGAATGGAAGCAGATGTTCAACGATGCCTGGCGCTTGCACCGCGATTTCCTGTACGACGCGAAGATGCGCGGCGTGGACTGGAAGGCGGCGCGCGACAAGTATGCGCCGCTGGTCGAGCGGGTCACGGACCGGGCCGAGCTCAATGACGTGCTGGGCATGATGGTGGCCGAAGTGGGCGCCCTGCATTCGCAGATCCGTCCCGGCGAATTGCGCCGCACGGAGCAGGAAGGCGCGCCGGCGGGCCTGGGCGCCGTGCTGGCGCGGACAAACGAGGGCTACCGGGTCGAGCATGTCTACCGCAGCGAGGCGGAACTGCCCTCGGCGCGCGCGCCGCTGTCGCGGCCCGAAGTGGATGTGAAGGAAGGCGACGTGATCACGGCCGTCAACGGCAAGGACGTCCTGGGCGCGCGCGACATCAGCGACCTGCTGCTGAACCAGGCCGACAAACAGGTGCTGCTGCAGGTCAAACGGGGCAATGGCAAGGGCGCGCCGCGTGCCGTCATCGTCACGCCCGTCAACATGGCGAAACAGACGGCGCTGCGTTATGGCGACTGGGAATTGAGCCGCGCCGAGCAGGTGGCCGCCGCCTCGCAGGGGCGCATCGGCTACCTGCATCTGCGCGCCATGGGCGCCAACGACATCGCCTCGTTCGCGCGCGATTTTTACGCCAACATCAACCGCGAAGGCCTGATCATCGACGTGCGGCGCAATAACGGCGGCAATATCGACAGCTGGATCATCGAAAAACTGCTGCGCAAGGCCTGGGCCTACTGGGCGCCGCCGGGCGTGCAGCCGTCGTCGAACATGCAGAACACCTTCCGCGGCCATCTGGTCGTGCTGGTCGATGAACTCACGTATTCCGATGGCGAGACCTTCGCCGCCGGCATCAAGGCATTGAAACTGGCGCCACTGGTGGGCAAGCGCACGGCCGGCGCCGGCGTCTGGCTCAGCGACAATACGCGCCTGGCCGACAATGGCATGGCGCGCGTGGCGGAAAACGGTCAGTTCGGCATCGATGGCCAGTGGCTGATCGAAGGCGTGGGCGTGGTGCCGGACGTCGAGGTGGAAAATCCGCCGCACGCCACCTTCAATGGCGGCGACCGCCAGCTGGACGTGGCGCTCGACATGCTGGCGAAAAAGCTCAAGGAGCAGCCGCGCCCCGCGTTCCAGGCGCAGCCGATCCCCGCGCTGAAGTAAGGGGGCTACAGGCCGCAGATGGCCTTGAACTGCTGCGCGCGGCGGCGCGACACCTCGATCACGCTGCCGTCCAGCAGGCGCAGGTCGAGGCCATCGGCCGCGTTCGGCGCCACTTGCGCCACCTGCGCCAGGTTGACGATCTGGCGCCGGTTGGCGCGCAAAAACATGGCGGGATCGAGCTTTTCTTCCAGCTGGTTCAGGGTGCGCAGCATCAGCGGCTGCTGCGTGCCGAAATGCACGCGCGTGTAGTTGCCTTCCGATTCCAGCAGGCGGATATCGTCAAACGCGACAAACCAGCAGCGTTCTCCATCCTTGATGAAAACCTTGCGCGGCGCGGGCGGCGGCACGGCTTGCGCCCGCGCGCCGGCGCGTGCCAGCGCCGTGGCCAGGCGCGCCGCCTGCACGGGTTTTTGCAGGTAATCGAGGGCGCTGACCTCGAACGCCTGCAGCGCGTACTGGTCGAAGGCCGTGCAAAAGATGACGTCGGGCGCCTCGTCGAGAGAGGCCAGCAGGTCGAAGCCGGAGCCGCCGGGCATTTGCACGTCGAGCAGCAGCAAGTCGGGCCGCAGCTTGCCGATCTGCGCGACGGCGTCGGCCGCGCTGGCCGCCTCGCCCACGATTTCCACGGCGCCGTTCTGCACGTGCGGGGCCAGCAGGCGGCGCAGCTCGGCGCGCGCCAGGCGCTCGTCATCGACCAGCAGTACCTTGAGCGGCGGACCGTTCATGGCTGCTCCGGCAGGTACATGGTGGCATACACCCAGCCCGCCTGTTCGCGCAGTTCCAGGCTGGCCCGCTCGCCGCAGGCCAGCTGCAGGCGCTGGCGCGCATTGCGCAGGCCGACGCAGGTGGAGTTGCCCGGTTCGCGCAGGGCGCCCGTGTTGGCCACCTCGATCTGCAGCGTGTCCGCACCAGCGTTGCGCCGCGCCGCGATGCGGATGTCGCTGCCGTCGGCGCTCGCTTCCACGCCGTACTTGACGGCGTTTTCCACCAGCGTCTGCAGGGCCATGGGCGGCACGCGCACCTGTTCCAGGGCGGGCGTGCTGATCTCGATCGCGAAGCTGACGCGCAGGCGCTCCTCGAAGCGTATCTGTTCGATGGCCAGATAGGCGCGCACGGCTTCCAGTTCGGCCGTCAGCGGCACCGTCGCGTGCTGGCCCGATTGCAGCGCATGGCGCATCAGCTTGGCCAGCTGGTCGATCATGTGCGCGGCCGCGTCGCGGTCTTCGAAGATCAGCGCGCGCACGCTATTGAGGCTGTTGAAGAAAAAATGCGGATTGACTTGCGCCTGCAAGGCACGCAGCTCCGCTTCGCGCCCATGCAGCTGCAGGCGCAGGGTTTCCGCTTCCAGGTGGGCGGCGCGGCGCAGCGACAGCGCGGTGAAGTAAAACACCGTCCAGGTCAGGAATACGCCGAACCAGAACAGCAGCGCGCCGGGCAGCCAGGCGATACCGCGGATGGTGCCGGGCGGATACATGACGTGGAAGGCGGCCGTCACGTTGGCCGTCTGGATGGCGGCCAGCAAGGCCAGCGCCGGCACGATGCGTTTCCAGCGCAAGCCGTTCGCCGCCCAGCCGCGCCGCTGCAGTACGCCGTGCCACAGGTGCGACAGCAGCAGCCCGCCCAGCGATCCCCAGCAGGCAATCGTCACGACGATGCGCAGCTGCGAGGAACCGCCATACACGCTGTTGAACAGGGCGAGCGCGCCCCAGCCGGCCAGCTGGAAGGTCCAGTACCAGTTGATCCTGGCCAGCAGCGGCGGACGTTGCACGGGCACGCTCACTGCCTAGTCCAGGAACTGTTCGATGCGCGCAACCATCCAGTCCGGCTGGTCGTACATGATGAAGTGGCGTGCCGTGTCGGCCAGCGCGATCTGCACGCCGGGCAGCTGGCGGTACTGCTGCTGGAAGGTCGCTTCGATGGCGGCGCGCGGCGCGTAATCCTTATAGGCGATCCAGGTGCCCAGCACCAGGGTGGGCGCTTGCACCTTCGCCAGGTCCTGGCGCAGGTCGCTGGCCATCAGCGTGCCCATGGCGCTGATGACGGTGTCGCGGTCCGAGCGCTGGCCCCAGCCGATGATGCGTTCCACGTCGGCCGGCGCGCTGGCCATGGCCGCGACGGTGCGGCGCTGGCTGGCGCCGGCGGTGGCCGCGTCCTGGGCCCGCATGGCCGATTGCATCTGCCTCGACATGGCTTGCAGTTGCTGCGGCGTGGCGTCTGGCATTTGCGCCGCGCCCAGTGCCGGCAGCGAGTCGACGATCAGCAGCTTGCCCGTCCGGGCCGGGTGGTCGATGGCCATTTTCAGTGCCAGGAAGCCGCCCAGGCTATGTCCGATGATGGCCGGCTGGCCCAGTTTTTCCGCCACGATGTAGGCGGCCAGCTGTTGCTCCGCCTGCGCCAGCAAGTCGCCTTCGATGGGCGCCACGCCGGCAAAGCCGGCCAGGGTCAGCACGTGGCATTGACGCGCGGTTTGCGGCCCGCACAGGCGCGCCACCGTGCCCTGCCAGACGTCGCCCGACGACGCCAGGCCGGGAATCAGGATCAGCGGACGCCCCTGGCCCGTGACGTCGACCGTGAATGCCTTGGGGGCGGCGGCCTGGCTGGCGCTTGCCAGCAGGGCGGTACTGAGCAAGATCAATGTTTGCAGTGTTCGTTTCATGGGGTACTCCTCCTTGACGACCATGCTAGCGGCGCAGGCGTCCGGCCTCCAGCGCCACGGGATGAGCGGCGGCAGGGCGGGATGAGTGGTTCAGATCCACGCATCCTGGTCCTGGCAGTGCTCGCGATGGTAGGTCAGGTATTGCACCATGCGCGGCGCCGGGCCGCGGTTGGGCGTGGCGCAGTGGGGCAGGGCCTGGTGCCAGATGATGAAATCGCCGGCCATGCCTTCGAGGGGCACGGGCCGCAGGTCTTCGACGGCCCATTCGCGCGGCTGGCGGTCCGGCGGCACTTGCCGCAGCCAGTCGGCCACGTGCCGCTGGAAGCCGGGCACGCAGTGAAAGGCACCGTGCTGCGCCGGACAGTCGCTCAGATACAGCATGCCTTGCAGCTTGAACGGAATCGGCTGTTGCAGGCTGACGTCCCAGTGCAGGGCGCTGCCAAGGAAGCGGTGCTGCGGCGTTTCCGGCGGATTGAAGCTCACCTTGTCGATGCTGGCGTAGATGCCGGTGCCGGCGCCGGTGCCGGCGTTATATAGCTGCTGGTAGGCGTGGCGTATGTGCGCGTTGTGGCGGTTTTCCTCGAGGGCCGGATGGTCGGAAAACTGCAGCATCAGGCCCCGCTTGCCCGGGTGCGGCTGGTACCACGATGCCGGTTCGCCGGGACTGGCGCCCAGGTAATCCCAGATGGCCGTTTGTGCGGAGAGGCACTGCGCGCGCGGCACGGCGCCGCGCAGCACCAGATAGCCGTGCTCGTCGAAATGGCGCAGCTCGGCGGCGGACAGCACGTCCTGATGGGGACTGTTGGCGTGCGCGGGACGGACGCGCGTGCGACCAGCCAGCCACGCCTGGAAGGCTTCCACGGTAGGGCGTTGCTGATACAGGAAGTGCAGCGTGTCTTCCATGGAAATGCCGCGCGCGTACAGGGCCTGGACGTCCCGCTGGTCGCGCGCCAGCCCCTGCTTGCCTGGCGCGCCGGCGTGTCCCGTGCAGCGCTGCCATAAATCGTGCAGGTGAGGCCAGTCGTCCATGATGTTGTTCGTCTGAGTGAAAAATCAGCCGGCGCGCAGGCGGCGCCACAGCGTGGTGCGGCTGATGCCGAGGTAATGGGCGGCGGCGTCGCGGCGCCCGCCGAAGCGCGCCAGCACGGCGCTGGCGCTTTCGTCTTCCAGGCGCGGCGGCGCGGCGGCGGCCGGTGCCGGCTGCGGCGCCGGCGTGCCGGCAGCGTTGCCCAGTTCCGGCGCCACGCCCAGCACGAAAGCGGGCGTGAGCGCCTGCAGCGGTTCGGCTGCCAGGAACAGGGCCAGGCGCTCGGCCAGGTTGCGCAGTTCGCGCACGTTGCCGGGCCAGTCGTAGCGGCGCAGCAGCGGCGCGCAAGCCTGGATTTCCGCGTGCAGGTTGGGGTGCGGGCGGGCGCCCAGCGCGGCCAGCGCGTTTTTCAGCGACCATTCGGCCAGGCCGGGAATGTCGCTGGCGCGTTCGCGCAAGGCGGGCAAATGCAGGCGCAGCACGGCCAGGCGGTAGAACAGGTCGGCGCGGAAGCGTCCTTCGCGGATGCGCTGCTCCAGGTCGCAGTGCGTGGCGCTGATGATGCGCACATTGATGGCGATGGGCCGCGTGCCGCCCACGCGCACCACTTCGCGCTCTTCCAGCACGCGCAGCAAGCGCGTTTGCAGGGCCAGCGGCATTTCGCCGATTTCGTCGAGGAACAGGGTGCCGTGGTTGGCCGCCTCGAACAGCCCCGCATGGCCGCCCCGGCGCGCGCCCGTAAACGCCCCGTCCTCGTGGCCGAACAGTTCCGATTCCAGCAGGGATTCGGCGATGGCGCCGCAATTGATGGCGATAAAGGGCCGGTTCGCGCCCAGGCTGCGCGGGCTTTCGCGGTGGATGGCCTGCGCCACCAGTTCCTTGCCGCTGCCCGTCTCGCCCTGGATCAGCACCGTCGCCGGCGAGCGGGCATACAGCACCACCGACTGGCGCAACGCTTCCATCGCCTCCGATTCGCCGCGCAAATCGTGCAGGCCGTGGCGCGCGCGCAGGGTGTCGGCCACCACCGCGCGCCGTCCCCGGTTCGATTCGATCTGGGTCAGGCGCGCCAGTTCCAGCGCATCGTCGAAGGCGCGCCGGATGGCCGTGGCCGAATACACGAAGACGGCGGCCAGCCCCGCCTCTTCGGCCAGGTCGGTGACGAGGCCCGCGCCGACGACGGCTTTGACGCCCTCCGCCTTCAGTTCATTGATCTGCGCGCGCGCGTCTTCCTCCGTGGCGTAGGTGCGCTGGGCGATCCGGAAGCCGAAGGTGGCGGCAAATTCGCCCAGTTCCGGCATCGGGTCCTGGTAGGTGACGACGCCGATGTGCGGCGAGATGCGCCGCGCGCGCGCCAGCGCCTGCATCACGTCGTAGCCGCTGGCCTTGGCGATGATGACGGGCACCGACAGCCGGCCTTTCAGGTAGGCGCCGTTGGAACCGGCCGCGATGACGGCGTCGCAGCGCTCCGTGGCCATGCGTTCGCGGATATGGCGCACGGCGTCGTCGAAGCCCAGGTTGATCGGTTCGATCGTCGCCAGGTCGTCGTATTCGAGCGTGATGTCGCGGAACAGGTCGAACAGCCGCGAGACGGAGACGGTCCAGATGACGGGTTTGTCGCGGTGGTCGAGCGGAGGTTGGGGAGGGCGGCGCATGCTTTATTCTAAACGATTTGTTTCAATTTCTTGCCATGCAACGCCGTTGCAACGGGCGTGTTGCAAGTGGTCTGTGGCGTTTCAGATATTGCCAATAAGGAATATGAAAAAACGGCTGGAAACTGGTTTATGATCTAGCAGCACCATGATGCTTGGAAGAATGTGTTTCCCAGGCACATGTTCACTTTGCCTTTAACCATCCATGGTGTCCATGAAGCGCGTACCGACCAGTCCCGATTTCATTGCCGATGCCTTGCAGCTGATCGCCTTGCCCGCGTGCGCCTGCGATGCCTGCGGCATGGTGGTGGCCGCGAATGGCGCCTTGCAGTCCTTGCTGGGCAGGGATATATCGGGCCGGCTGCTGGCCGACTGTTTTACGGACGCCTACCGCGCGTCGAGCAGCAGCATGCTGCGCGGCGCGCTCGGTGCTGCCGGGCGCGAGCGGCAGTGGGACAGCAGCCTGCAAGGGGAGGCGGGCGCCATCGCCGTGCAGGTCTGGTCGAGGCCGCTGCTGGTGGACGATGGCTTGCCGGGCGCGACCCTCGTGTTTGCCGACATCCGCGTGCAGCAGCGCGACCAACAAGCCTTGCGCAAGACCTTGCTGGAACAGCAGGCCATCCTGGAAAGCGCGGCCGTCGGCATCATCTTTTCCAAGGGCGGCTTCATCGAGGAATGCAATATCCGCGCCGCCGAGATGCTCGGCTATGCGCGCCACCAGCTGACGGGCATGCCGGGCGCGGTGCTGTACCGCTCCGCCGAACATTGCCGCGCGCTGGGGCTGGAAGCGGCGCCGCTGCTCTCGAAGGGCAAGCCATACCGCACGGAGCTGGAATTGCGGCGCCAGGATGGCAGCTTGTTCTGGAGTCGCCTGCACGGGCGCGCCGTCGATCCCCTCAATACGCATGACGGCACGGTGTGGATCATCGAGGATATCAGCGACCACCGGCGCGATGAAGACCAGCTGCGCCGCGCGATGCTGGAAATGCAGGCCGTGATGGACAATGCGCCGCTCGCCATCGGTTTTCAGCGCGACAAGGGCGTGCTGCGCTACAACCGGCGCTTCGCGGAATGCTTCGGCTTCGACGGCGACAGCGGCGTCGGCCTGGCCGTCGCCGATCTGTATCCGTCGCGCGCGGCCTACGAGAACGTCGTGCGGCAGGCCGCGCCCCTGCTGCGGCGCGGCTTGCCGTTCCAGGGCGAGATGGAGATGCGCCGCCGCGACGGTTCCACGTTCTGGGCGCTGGCGTATGGCTATGTGCTGAATCCCGAAAGCCAGTCCGACCGCGCGCTGCGCGACACGATCTGGCTGTTCGACGACCGCAGCGCGCAGAAGGCGGCCGAGGAGGCGACGCGCCAGCTGATGCTCGAGCAGCAGGCCATCCTCGACAACGCCTCCGTTGGCATCCTGTTTTCGCGTTCGCGCCTGATCCTGCGCTGCAATCCCCGCTTCGCCGAAATGTTCGGCTACGCGCAGGAGGAGATGAAGGGGCTGCCCGCCGCCGAACTGTTTCCCTCGCCGGCGGCCTACGAGGAGTTTGGCATGCAGGCGACACCGCTGCTGGGGCAGGGCTTGCCGTACGAGCAGGACGAGTCGCTGTTCCGCCGCCGCGACGGCAGCCTGTTCTGGTGCCGCATCCGCGCCAAGGCCGTCGACCAGGCGCACAGCGAGCAGGGCGCCATCTGGATCCTCGAAGACATCACGGCCAGCCGCCAGGCGCAGATGGAGGTGGCGGCCATCATGACGAATGCCTCGGTCAGCATCCTGTACACCAAGAACCGCCAGATCACGCGCTACAACCTGGGCTTTGCCGCGATGTTCGGCTACAGCGGCGACGAGGCGCTGGGCTTGCCCGGGCGCGCGCTGTACGTGTCGCAGCAGTCCTACGACCTGCTGGGCGCGGCGGCCTTTCCCTTCCTGTCCGTGGCCAAGCCCTTCCAGACGGAAGTGGAGATGATGCGCCGCGACGGCACGACCTTGTGGGCGCAGCTGATTGCCTATGTCGTCAATCCCGACGATCCCGCCGCCGGCACCATCTGGATCATCGAGGACCGCACGGAAGCGAAGCGCGCCGAAGAATCGCTGCGCAACGCGCTGCTGGAAAACCAGGCCATCCTCGACAGCGCCGTGCTGGGCATCTCGGTGGTGGAGGGCGGCCACAATTTGCGCGCCAACAGCAAGATGGAAGAGCTGTTCGGCTATGGGCCCGGCGAGATCAACGGCCTGTCGGTACAGACCTTGTATCCGGACATGGCCGCGTGGAAGGCGGCGCGCGGCGAGACGGCGCGCGATTTCGAGGCGGGCAGGGTGCACATGTCCGAATACCAGCTGGTGCGCAAGGATGGCAGCCGCTTCTGGGCGCGCCTGTCCGGCCGGCCGTTCGATCTGGCGCATGCGCATGGCCGTTCCGTGTGGCTGGTCGACGACGTGACGGCGCGCCGCGAGGCGGCCGAGGCGGTGCGCCGCGCGCGCGACGAACTGGAATTGCGCGTGCAGGAACGCACGGCCGAACTGGCCGGCGCCAACCTGCTGCTGCAGGGCGAGATCGTCGAGCGGCGCCAGGCCGAGGCGCGGGTGCACCACATGGCTTACCACGACAACCTGACGGGCTTGCCGAACCGCGCGCTGCTGTCGGACCGGCTGGAACGGGCCATGCTGGCCTCGCAGCGCTCGGAACGCAAGCTGGCCGTGATGTTCATCGACCTCGATCGTTTCAAGACCATCAACGATTCGCTGGGCCACATGACGGGCGATCTGCTGCTCAAGGAAGTGGCTGCCCGGCTGTGCGGCGCGGTGCGCGCCAGCGACACGGTGGCGCGCCTGGGCGGCGATGAATTCGTCGTGCTGGTGCCGGGCATCCGTGGCGGCGAGGAAGCGGCGCGCGTGGCCGAGAAGATCATCGAGGCGCTGACGCCCGCCTTTCCGCTCGACGGCCATGTGCTGCACGTCACGCCGTCGATCGGCATCTGCCTGTATCCGGACGATGGCGGCGATGTCGACGCCCTGATGCGCCATGCCGATGCGGCCATGTACCACGCCAAGGGCAACGGCCGCAACAACTACCAGTTCTTCACGCAGACGATGAACCAGGCGGCGGCCCTGCATTTTGATCTGGAAAGCAGCTTGCGCACGGCGCTGGCGCTGCAGCAGTTCGAACTGTTTTACCAGCCCGTCATCGATATCGCCACGCGCCGCCTGCACGGCATGGAAGTGCTGCTGCGCTGGCGCCGTCCGGGCCACGGCCTGGTGCTGCCGGACCGCTTCATTCCCATCATGGAGGAAAACGGCTTGATCGTGCCGGTGGGAGAGTGGGTCATGCGCCAGGCGTGCGAGCAAAGCATGGCCTGGCAGCGCCAGGGCTTGCAGCCCGTGCCGCTGGCCGTGAATCTGTCGCCGCGCCAGTTCATGCACAAGGGCCTGGTGGCGGCCATCGGCGCCGTGGTGCGGGAGACGGGCATCGATCCGGCACTGCTGGAGTTCGAGATCACCGAGACGGCGCTGATGCAGCACGGCGAGCATACCTTGGAGATTCTGCGCCAGATCAATGGCATGGGCTTGCGTCTGTCGATCGACGATTTCGGCACCGGCTATTCCAGCCTGGCCTACCTGAAGCGCTTTCCCGTGAAGAAGGTCAAGATCGACCGCGCCTTCATCAAGGACCTCGAGCACAGCGCGGAAGACCGCGCCATCGTGTCGGCCATCATCGCGCTGGCCGACAGCCTGCAATTGTCGGCCGTGGCCGAGGGCGTGGAAACGGAAGAGCAGTTCGCCCTGCTGCAGGCGAACGGCTGCCGCTATGCGCAGGGCTATCTGTTTTCCGCGCCCGTGCCGGCGGTCAATGCGCAGGCCTTGCTGGAGCGCGTTAAGACTTCGAGCGCCTAACAGAACCGTAGCGAGCGGCAGTGAGTTGTGGCTGAGAAGCGGAGCTGTGCGAAGCACGGGGCCGCCGAGGCAGTGAGCATCGGAGGCCGCAAATCGCGACGCGCAGTAGGTTATGTTAGGTGCTCAATCAATCGTCGCCACGACCGGCGCATGATCCGATGGTTGTTCCCACTTGCGCGGCACGCGGTCGATCACGCAGGCCTTGCAGCGGGCAGCGAGAGCGGGCGAGAGCAGGATGTGATCGATGCGCAGGCCCTTGTTCAGGCGGAAGCCCAGCTGGCGGTAATCCCACCAGCTGAACGATTTTTCCGCCTGTTCGAACAGGCGGAAGGCGTCCGTCAGGCCGATGTCGAGCAGGCGCTGCAGGGCGGCGCGTTCCTTGTCCGAGACCAGTACCTGGCCTTCCCAGGCGACGGGGTCGTGCACGTCGCGGTCGTCGGGGGCGATATTGTAGTCGCCGACGACGGCCAGTTGCGGGTGCTGCTGCGCTTCCTCGGCCAGCCAGTCGTGCAGGGCGGACAGCCAGCCCAGCTTGTATTCGTATTTGTCCGAGTCGACGCTCTGGCCGTTCGGCACATAGGCGCAGACGACGCGCACGCCGCCGATGGTGGCGGCCAGGATGCGCTGCTGCGCATCTTCATAGCGCGGGTTGTTCTTCACCACGTCGGTGATCGGCAGCTTCGACAGGATGGCCACGCCGTTGTAGGTCTTCTGGCCGCTGAAGACCACCTGGTAGCCGGCCGCCTCGATCTCGGCGACGGGAAACTTGTCGTCCGTGAGCTTGGTCTCTTGCAGGCACAGTATGTCGACCGGGTTGTCTGCCAGCCACTGCAGCACTTGCGGCAGGCGCACTTTGAGCGAGTTGACGTTCCAGGTGGCGAGTTTCATGGGAAAAATCCTTGCGTGAATAGGTGGCGATAGGCGCGAATCTTACCGCATGCGTGCCGATGGCGTCCTGCCCCGCCTGCCGGGCATGGGCTTGATGGACCGGCAGGGCCAAAGCGGTAGCAATAAAGTATTTTCATTTAACCAATCGTGACGCATGAATATTATGTTTTTGTGTATCATTGATCAACCACTATGCTTGATTTGGCATAAGTGGCTGGCGCGGCAGGCTGCGTCTCGCTGTTTGACGCGACAAAGGTGTAAAGTTTCTGGCTAAAACGCGATAAAAACTACTAAAATGGCACAATGTAACAACTGTGTCATACGGCTTTGTTACAGCCAAGTTAAGAACCGAACAGGAAGCAGTTGTAATTAGTTGTAATTGCTATTCCGATTACATGACCACTGTGCCGGGGACGGAACGTTAATTCCGTTCTTGGCGCCGCCAAACTTGTTATATAAATTGCAGTACTATATCTATGAGACTGTTTTGCGACATCAATAGATGGTACTATTTTGAAATGTTGCAGTTTTAATAGTGAGACTTGCGCGTAGCATTTGCAAAGGAAGAAAATGCGAACTGCATTTGAAGCGTGGGCGCAGCGTGACGGCCACATTGTGCGGCGAAGAGAAGACAAACCGGATGAGTACCTGATTTTCGAGACCCAGCGCCGCTGGGTTATCTGGCAGGCAGCTCTGACGCATGGCAAGACGGCGCCCAAGCCGCGCGTGAGCGCGGCCGAAAAGGCGGCGAAAGCCCAGCGCGCGCTGGAAATGTCCTCCGATGAGGCGACCGTGCGCAACAAGGTGCTCAATGAGGTGCTCGATGCCTTCAGCGGCGCCGATGGCGCGGCCGGCATGGAAGGCATACTGAAAGTGATCCAGGGCCTGAAGATGAAGCAGAAGGCACTGGCCGACGACAAGAGCGAAGATTCAACGGCTTGAGGGGACGGCGATGCGTTATCGGCACTACAAGGGCGGCATTTATGAACTGGTGTGCGAAGCCACGCTGGAAGCGGATCTGACGCCAATGATCGTGTATCGCGCCGCGGACGGTTCCATCTGGACCCGGCCGAAAGACGTGTTCTTTCAACTGATCGAAGTCGAAGGCGTCATGGTCCAGCGTTTCGCTCCCATCAACTGATGGCCGCCTGCGTGCGTGCCCGGGATACTTTTCATGCGTAAATTGCTGCCTGCCGCCTTGGTGCTGGCCTTTGCCTGCGCCGCGGCGCATGCCGAAACCATCGGCTCGGTCGACACGGTCTTCAAGCTGATCGGCCCTGACCATAAAATCGTCGTCGAAGCCTATGACGACCCCCGTGTCGCCGGCGTCAGCTGCTATCTGTCGCGCGCCAAGACGGGCGGCATCAAGGGCGCCGTCGGCCTGGCCGAGGACAAGGCCGATGCGGCCGTGGCTTGCCGCCAAGTGGGACCGTTGCAATTCAAGGGCAAGCTGCCGCGCCAGGAAGAAGTGTTTACCGAGCGTGCTTCGATCTTCTTCAAGCATGTGCGCGTCGTGCGCATGGTCGACAGCAAGCGCAATGCGCTGGTCTACCTCGTGTATTCCGACCGCCTGATCGAGGGCAGCCCGAAAAACAGCGTCACCGCCGTCGCCGTGCCTGGCGACCAGCCGATCCCCGTCCGTTAAGCGAGCTTCCCATGCGCGTACCATCGTCTGCCGCCCTTGCCGCCAGGACGCTGCTGCTGTTTGGCCTGGGCGGCTGCGCCACCCTGACGGGCAACACGGACCAGATGGTACTGGTGCAAACCATCCAGGACAACCGCGAGCTGACGGGCGCCGGCTGCATCCTCAGCAACGACGTGGGCAAGTGGTTCGTCACCACGCCCGGACGCATCACCATCCGCAAGAGCCAGGAGCCGTTGAAGGTCGATTGCCGCAAGCACGGTTCGCCCGCCATCGCGACGGACGACCACATCGACCCCAAGCTCAATGGCAGCGTCTGGGGCAATGTCATCCTGACCCTGGGCGTCGGCTACTTCGTCGACCGCAACACGGGTGCCGGCTTCGACTACCCGTCGATCCTGACCATCGTCATGCAAGACCCGGCCCGTCTGGCGCCGCCGCCCGCGCCCGTCGCCGTGAAGCCGCCGCCGGCCGCCGTGCCGGAAACGGTGGTGCAGCCGAAGGTGGCGCCGTCGCCGTTGCCCAATCCCGTCGTCTACTGATTCAAATGTTCATAAAAAAACCGCCATGGTCGCAAGACCTGGCGGTTTTTTGTGCCTGGCGGTGCCGGCAGCGAAGCGCTGCCGGCAGGCGTCAACTTACACGCGGTTGATGAGGAACGTCGTCAGCAGGGGGACTGGACGACCGGTCGCGCCTTTTGATCCGCCCGATTTCCATGCCGTGCCGGCGATGTCCAGATGCGCCCAGGTGTACTTCTTGGTGAAGTTTTCCAGGAACGCCGCTGCCGTCACCGAGCCGCCGCCTGGCGTGCCGATGTTGGCCAGGTCGGCGAAGTTCGACTTCAGCTGCTCGTTGTACGCCTCTTCGATCGGCATGCGCCATGCCGTGTCGCTCGCTTGCTTGCCCGCTGCCAGCAGTTCATTGGCCAGCTGGTCATGCGCCGCATCGCTGCGGGTGAACAGGCCGCTGTTGTGGTGGCCCAGGGCGACGACGCAAGCGCCCGTCAGGGTGGCGATATCGACCACGGCTGCCGGCTTGAAGCGTTCGGCGTAGGTCAGCGCGTCGCACAGCACCAGACGGCCTTCGGCGTCCGTGTTCAGCACTTCGATGGTCAGGCCGTTCATGGAGGTGACGATGTCGCCCGGCTTGGTGGCGCGGCCCGATGGCATGTTTTCGCACGCGGCGATGACGCCGATGACGTTCAGCTTCAGGTTCATTTCGCCGATGGCGCGGAAGGTGCCCAGTACCGAGGCGGCGCCGCACATGTCGTACTTCATTTCATCCATGCCAGGACCGGCCTTGATCGAAATGCCGCCCGTGTCGAAGGTGATGCCCTTGCCGACCAGGACCACCGGCGCATCCTTGGCCTTGCCGCCCATGTGCTTCAGGACGATGAATTTCGGCGGCTGTTCGCTGCCGTTGGTGACGGACAGGAAGCTGCCCATTTTCAGCGCTTCGAGCTGTTTGCGGTCCAGGATTTCGACTTCGAACTTGTAATCCTTGGCCAGCTGCTTGGCCGTGCTGGCCAGGTAGGTCGGATTGGCGATGTTCGCCGGCAGGTCGCCCAGATTGCGCGTCAGGTCGGAACCGTTGGCGATGGCGATGGCTTGCGCCAGCGCGCCGCGCGTGGCTGCCGTTGCTGGCGCCGCCAGGACGATCTTGCGCACGCCTGCTGGCGCCGGATCTTTTTTGCTTTTTTGCGAGTCGCAGCGGTATTCGCTGTCATGTGCTGCTTGCACCACGCAACGGATTGCCCAATTTACGTCGCGCTCTTTCACTTCAGCCAGCGGTAATGCGATAATGGCGTCCGCAGCGCCCAGCGAGCCGAAGGCCTTCAGCGTGGCTTGTACGCCGGTTGCGAAGCTTTTTTCGCTGACAGTGTCATCGCTGCCCATGCCTACCAGCAGAACACGTTCGGCGGCGACGCCATCGACTGCGCGCAGCAGCAACGTGCTGCCAGGCTTGCCGCTGATGTCGCCGGACTTCAGCGCAGCCGAAATCGCACCCTTGCTGTCCAGCGATTTTGCCGCTGGCGACAGTTTTTTGTTTTCGAATACCGCAACCGCGATGCATCCGCTTTTGGCCGTGCCGAGGGTGCTCTTGGTATCGAATGCTTTTATGCTAAAGTCCATTTGGTTCTCCGTTTTCATTTACTAGTAACGTGTTACTCAACTAACTGACCCGAATTATAAACTCCGAATGATCTTTCAACGCGCCCTTCGACGTGAATTGGCTAGTGCCGCCGGGGCCACCTTCACTGTTTTGTTCAGCATCCTGCTCACCTGGATGCTGATCGGTATTCTCGGCAAGGCGGCGGGCGGCAAGATCGCATCGTCCGACGTCATGTCCCTGATGGTCTTTTCCGCCCTGATGCAGCTGCCCACCATCATCATCCTCACCGGTTTCATTTCGGTGCTGATGGTTGTCACGCGCAGCTACAAGGAATCGGAGATGGTGGTGTGGTTCGCCTCGGGCCTGAGCCTGTCACGCTGGATCTGGCCCGTGCTCAGCTTCGGCCTGCCGCTGGTGCTGGCCACGGGCATCCTGAGTTTGTACGCCACGCCGTGGGCGCAAAAGAAAAGCGATGAATATGTGGCGCGCTTTGAAAAGCGCGAAGACCTGCAGAAAGTCACGCCGGGCCAGTTCCGCGAATCGGCCGGCAGCAACCGGATCTTTTTCGTCGAGGGCGCCAGCGGCGAGAAGAACGTGGTGCAGAACGTCTTCGTCAATACCGTCGATGAGAAAGGCAGCGCCGTCGTCGTCGTCGCCAGGGAAGGCGTGATCAATACCGACGCCAAGGGCGATCGCTTCCTGGTGCTCAAGAGCGGCCGCCGCTACCAGGGCGTGCCGACGCAGGCGGACTTCCAGACCATGGAGTTCGAGCAGTACATCATGCGCATCGAGAGCAAGCAGCAGGAACTGGGCGCGGAACTGGGCGTGCGCGCCATGAGCACCATGGCGCTGGTCGCCGATCCGAATCCCTACACCATGGCCGAATTGCTGTGGCGCGTCAGCGCGCCGCTGATCGGCCTGATGCTGATCCTGCTGGCCATTCCGCTGGGCTTTGTCAATCCGCGTGCCGGCAGTTCGGCCAACCTGATCATCGCCTTGCTGATCTTCTTTACGTACAGCAACCTGATCAAGGTCGTCGAAGCGAGCGTGAAGCAGGGGCGCCTGAGCTTCGGCCTGGCCTGGTGGCCGCTGCACCTGCTGGCGGCACTGGCCGTGGTGGCGCTGTTTGCATGGCGCCTGAATGTGAACCACCGCTATCATCCGCTGGTCCTGCTGGCGGCTTTCAAGCGCGCGCGCCGCGCCGGCAAACCAAGTAAAGCGGCATCGAAATGAAGATCTTACAGCGCTATTTTGCGGTCTCGATATTCCAGGCGGTGCTGTTCGTGCTGCTGGCCTTCCTGGCACTGCAGGCCTTCATCGACCTGACGGGCGAGCTGCCCAAGGTGGGCCGCAACGGCTACACCATCCAGTACGCCTTCCTGTATGTGCTGGTGCTGGTGCCGGGACACGTGTACGAGGTGATGCCGATCGCGGCGCTGATCGGCACCATCTACACGATGGCGCAGTTTGCGGCCAGTTCCGAATTCACCATCATGCGCGCATCGAGCATGTCGACGGCGATGGCCGCCGGTTTCCTGTTCCGCATCGGTATCGTCTTCGTCGTCATCACCTTCATCTTCGGCGAGTTGATCACGCCGCGCACGGAGCCGCTGGCCGAACGCCTCAAGCTGACTTCGCGCGGCGCGGCCGTGTCGAGCGAGTTTCGCTCGGGCCTGTGGACCAAGGACATGGTCAAGAGCGACGGCCTGACGGGCACCGTCACCGGTTCGCGCTTCTTCAATGTCGGCGAAGCGCGTCCCGACGGCCAGTTGAAGAACGTCAAGCTGTATGAATTCGATACCGATATGCGCTTGCGCACCCTGACCGTGGCCAAGGGGGCTACGTATCAGGGCAATAATATCTGGCGACTGACCGATGTGACGGAAACCTCGTTCTCGAACAGCGCGACGACTTCACCCGGCTTCGAGCCGAAGCTGGCGAACTACTATGGGCAGGAAACGAGCCTGGTGCGCACCGTGCAGAGCGCCAGCAAGGACATGACGTCGGAAGTGACGCCGAAGATCCTCACGGTGTCGGCGTCCGATCCCGAGCGCATGTCGGCCAGCGAACTGGCCGTGTATACGCGCCACCTGGCCGAGAACAAGCAGGAAACGGAGCGTTTCCGCATCGCGTTCTGGAAAAAGCTGATCGATCCGCTGGCCATTTTCGTGCTGATGGCGCTGGCGCTGCCGTTCGCCTACATGCATACGCGCAGCGGCGGCATCAGCCTGAAAATCTTCATCGGCATCATGATCGGCGTGAGCTTCATGCTGGTCAACACGCTGTTCTCGCATCTTGGCTTGCTCAGCACCTGGCCCGCCTTCCTGACGGCGGTGGCGCCGAGCGCCCTGTATCTGCTGCTGGCGCTGGGCGCCCTGTGGTGGGTGGAGCGGCACTGATGGAGACCAACGTGAAACAGGCACTGATCTTGTTCGCCCATGGCGCGCGCGCCGCATCGTGGGCCGCGCCCTTCGAGCGCCTGCGCGACCTGACCCAGGCGCGCATGCCCGGCACCAGCGTGCATCTGGCCTTCCTGGAACTGATGACGCCACGCCTGCCCGAACTGGTGGCGACCCTGCTGGCCGAGCTGCCGGCCGGCGCCATCCTCGACGTCACGGTGGTGCCCGTGTTCCTGGGGCAGGGCGGGCATGTGCTGCGCGACTTGCCGTTGCTGCTGGAAGAACTGCGCCAGCAGCATCCGGCACTGAGCCTGAAGGTGGTCGAGGCGGTGGGCGAGAACGCCAGCGTGCTCGCCGCCATCGCTGATTACTGCGTGGCGGCGCCAGGCTCCAGCCCTCTGCCTTGAGCGGCATCGACATCGTCTACCTGTGGGTAGACGGCGCCGATCCCGCGTGGCGCACGCGCCGGCGGCAGGCGTATGCCGCCTGGGCGCAGGCGCATCCCGGCCAGCTGGCCTTGCACGGCAACGTGGCGGGGCGCTACCGGGACAACGGCGAATTGCGCTACAACCTGCGCGCGCTCGAGCGCTTCTTCCCCGGCCACGGCCATGTCTACCTGCTGACGGACCGGCAAGTGCCGTCCTGGCTGCGCGCCTCACCGCGCCTGACGGTGATCGACCACGCAAGCCTGATGCCCGGTGTGTCCTTGCCCGTGTTCGATTCCGGCCATATCGAATCGTACCTGCACCATATTCCGGGCTTGTCCGAACGCTTCCTGTATTTGAACGACGACGTATTCTTTGGCGCGCCGTTCGAGCCGGCATTCTGGTTTGGCGGGGACGGGGACCGGCGCTTGAGCGTGTTCACGGAAAGCGCGCTGCAGCCCGATTTGCCGGGCTTGCGCGCCGACGTGGCGGCGCCCGTCAATTGCGCCACCCTGTCGCGGCAATGGCTGTCGGCGCAGTACCCCGCTTACCGGCATGAACCGCGCCTGTATGCGCATGCGCCGCGGCCCATGCTGAAAAGCGCGCTGCATGCGCTGGAAGGGCTGGCGCCGGCCATGTTTGCCGGCGTGCGCGCGACGGTGTTCCGCTCCTGGCAGGTGCCGGCATTGCTGCCCGACCTGGTGCCGCGCTGGATGGTGCATCAGGGGATTGCGCGCTCGCGCATGCTCGACCCGCTGCATATCGCCAGCGGCGATGCGCAGGCGCCGCGGCAGCTTGAGGAGCTGGCGGCGCGTTTCGGCAGCTTGCCGTTTTTCTGCATCAACGATACCTGCGACGAGGCCGAGGACGATGACCCGCGCCTGCTGCGCGTGGCCGCCACCTTGCAGCGACTGCTGCCGCTGCCGTCTTCCTTCGAGATTTGAAGACGGTTAAACCGCTGCCTTCCTTGGCGCCAGGCTGATGCGGGCGGCGGCCGTGCTGTCGGACAGCGAAGCGAGGAACAGCAGCAAATAGGCGCCCAGTTCAAGCACTTCTTCGCCCAGCAGCGCGTAAGCGTCCGGCATGCCGTGAAAGACCTTCTTGTCGAAAGGCCAGCCGGCGACCATCAGCAAGCCGCCGATGGCCGTCAGGATGGTGATGCGCATGCTGAAAATCTGCGGCGCATGGGCAAACACCTTGCGCGCGCGCGGCGCGAAAAAGATCAGCACGCGTATCAGGATCAGCAATTCCACCACGCGCAGGGCTTTTTCCAGCTGCGCCCAGGCGGGTGCCGTGCCGAACTGGTCGATATCGAGTTCGCGCAGCAGGAAACCGAACAGCAGGGCCGACAAGCCGGCATGCATGAGGAAGCGCAAGGACTGGCGGTCAGTCTCCTGCCAGGCGCGCACGCCGTGCACGGTGCAGGCCAGGGCCAGGAACAGCGCCTGCAGCCACTCCAGCAAATGGTTTTCATCGTCGATATCCGGGAACACCGTCCACAGGGCGATGGAGGCGAGCATGCTTAACAGCACAGCGCTGGCGACGCCGGCATTGCTGCGGCTGAGCGAAGTCAGGGCTTCGCGCATGGAAGTGAAATTCATGTGTGGTCGTAAGGCTAAAGTTGCGCGGCGCGGTATTGCAGCCTGCGGGCGCAGCTTTTTTCGGGGAGGGTCAGCCGGGATACCGCACGGCAAGCGCTATGGCGGGGCGAAGCGTGAATTTCATTGCTGTCACGCAATAACTTCTCGAGAAAAGATGCGTGAGCATCGTATCATGTTTCCCCGGAAGACGTCGGTTACTGACTTTAAAGTCGGTAAAATACGGTGTGTTTATTCAAGCATGGCGCGCCAGAATGGCCGCCGCTTCTTCGATGGCCTGGTGCGTCCGCGCGGCCATGGCGTCGCCCAGCATCACCAGCACGGGGCCGTGGGTGTCGCCCAGGCCGTGCGCCAGGGCGCTCAGCGTCAGGCGCACGATGCGCTGGTCCGGGCGGCTGCAGTTTTCAATCACCACCACCGGCGTGTCGGCCCGGCGGCCCAGGGCCAGCAGGCGCTGCGCCGTGGCGATGGCTTCGCGTCCGCCCATGTATTGCACCAGGGTGTCGCAGTCGGGGATGCGCGTCTGCTCCGGTTCGCCCGGCGCCGTGCTGGACGTGAAGAAGGCCACGCTGCGCGACACGCCGCGCTTGGTCAGCGGCTGCTGTGTGGCCGCCGCGGCGGCCAGCGCCGTGGTAATGCCGGGCACCACTTCGACGGCGATGCCTGCCTCTTCCAGTGCCCGCAATTCCTCGTCGGCGCGGCCGAACAGCATGGGGTCGCCCCCTTTCAGGCGCACCACGACGGCGTGCTTGCGGGCGTTGTCGACCAGTTGCTTGTTAATAAAGGCTTGCGCCGTCGACAACTGGCCGCAGCGCTTGCCGACCAGGATTTTTTGCGCCTGGGGACACAGCTCCAGCATCTCGTCGGTGACCAGCGCGTCGTGCAGCACGACGTCGGCCTGCGCCAGCAGGCGGGCGCCGCGCAAGGTCATCAGGTCTTGCGCGCCGGGGCCCGCGCCGATCAGGTAGACCTTGCCGGGGAGAGATGGGGAGCTGTTCATATGGCTGCCTTTCTTGGTCGGGACGCGGCTTACAGCCGGACCATGCCCGCGGCGACGGTCTGGTGGGTGACTTCATCGATCAGGATAAACGCACCGGTGGCGCGGATATCGGCATACGCATCGGCCGCCAGCGCCTGCTGCACGTTCAGGCTGATGCGGGCAATATCGTTCAACTTCAAGCCTTCGGCCGGATGGCGCTGCTGCGTATTGATGTCGAGAATCGATTCGATCGCCGTCACCTTGGCCGCCGTCTGCTTGGTGCCGTGCTTGATCCAGTACTTGCGGCGCAGGTCCAGCGCGTCTTCCGACAGCCAGCACACGTCGGCCACCACCTGTTTGAGCAGGGTGGCAGGGCGCTCGCTGCTGGCCAGCAAGTCGCCGCGCGAGATGTCCAGATATTCATTCAGCAGCAGGGTCACGGACTGTCCCACCACGGCCGTCGGCAGCGAACCGTCGAGGGTGACGATATCTTTCACTGTCGCCGTCTGGCCCGACGGCTGCACCACCAGGGTGTCGCCGATGCTGACCTTGCCCGCCTCGATGCGGCCCATGTAGCCGCGGAAGTCGTTCGCTTCGTGGCCGTTGTGGCGCGCCACCAGCTGCACGGGGAAGCGGAATGGCGTGTCGTGCGATTCGTCGTAGACGGACAGCGATTCGAGCAGCTCGATCAACGTCGGGCCCGTGTACCAGCCCAGCTTGTCGCCGCGCTCGACGACGTTGTCGCCCGTCAAGGCCGACAAAGGAATCGGCGTGATGTCCTTCAGACCCAGCGACTGGGCGAACTCGCGGTAGGCGGCGACGATGCGGTTGTACACCGTTTCATCGTAGTCGACCAGGTCCATCTTGTTGACGGCCACGACCACGTGCTCGATCTGCAGCAAGTGGGCAATCGTCGAATGACGCTTGGTCTGGATCAGCAGTTCCACGCTGCCATCGTCACCGAGTTTTACTTTCGACACGTCGATCAGGATGATGACGGCGTCGGCTGTGGACGCCCCCGTGACCATGTTGCGCGTGTATTGTTCGTGGCCCGGCGTGTCGGCGATGATGAATTTGCGTTTCGGCGTGGCAAAGTAACGGTAGGCCACGTCGATGGTGATACCTTGTTCGCGTTCCGCTTCCAGGCCGTCCGTCAGCAAGGACAGGTCGACCGTGTCGCCCACCGTGCGCTTGTGCTTGGAGCGCGACATGGCGTCGAGCTGGTCGGCGAAGATGCCCTTGCTGTCGAACAGCAAACGGCCGATCAGGGTGCTCTTGCCGTCATCGACGGAACCGGCCGTAATAAAGCGCAACATGCCGCGTTCAACGCTGTCGGTGAGAGTGGTGCTGGAGATTGCTGCGTTCATTAGAAATACCCTGCTTTCTTGCGTTTTTCCATCGAGGCTTCGGAAGTCTGGTCATCCATGCGGGTGGCGCCCCGCTCCGTGATTTGCGTGATTGCCGTCTCGGCGATGATGGCGTCCACCGTCGCCGCGTCGGACGACACGGGGCAGGTGCACGAGATATCGCCCACCGTGCGGAAGCGCACGACTTGCGTTTCCACCGTTTCGCCGTCGCGCGGCGGCGTCAGATCCGTCAGCGGCACCAGCAGGCCGTTGCGCGGGATCACCTGGCGCTCGTGCGCGAAGTAGATCGGCGGCAATTCCAGCTTCTCGCGGGCGATGTATTGCCACACGTCCAGCTCCGTCCAGTTCGAGATGGGGAAGACGCGCATGTTTTCACCGGGATGCACGCGCGTGTTATACAAGTCCCACAGTTCCGGACGCTGGGCTTTCGGGTCCCAGGCGCCGAATTCGTCGCGGAAGGAAAAGATGCGTTCCTTGGCGCGGGCCTTCTCTTCATCGCGGCGCGCGCCGCCGATGCAGGCGTCAAATTTATGTTCGGCGATGGTTTCCAGCAAGGTCACGGCTTGCGCCGCATTGCGCGAATCCGTGGCCGGGTTGCGCAGGCGCACGGTGCCGCGCTTGATCGAGTCTTCCACGGAGCCGACGATCAGGCGTTCGCCCAGTTCCGCCACCTTTTTATCACGGAAAGTGATGACTTCCGGGAAGTTGTGGCCCGTGTCGATATGCACGAGGGGAAACGGGAACTTGCCCGGGCGGAAGGCTTTTTCGGCCAAACGCAGCAGGACGACGGAATCCTTGCCGCCGGAAAACAGCAGGGCGGGGTTGGCCGATTCGGCCGCCACTTCGCGCATGATGTGGATGGCTTCCGATTCAAGGCTGTCGAGGTGACGCTGGTTCAAAATATTGCTCATATGGGTACTTTCTTGTTCTGCTGAGTCTGTTGTGTCTGTTCAGGCTGCCACGGATTTGATGCGGATCAACTTGCCGTCCACCATGTGCAGGCCGCATTCCTTGGAATCCGGGTTTTCCCACCACCAGCGTCCGGCGCGCACGTCTTCGCCCGGCTGCACGGCCCGCGTGCATGGTTCGCAGCCGATGGACGGGTAGCCCTGGTCGTGCAGCGCGTTGTACGGCACGTCATTGGCGCGGATATAGTCCCACACATCCTGCTCGGACCAGTCGGCCAGCGGATTGAATTTCGTCATCGCGTGCGCCGCATCGTCTTCCTGCACGTGCAATTCCGCGCGCGTGGTGGACTGGGCGCGGCGCTGTCCCGTGACCCAGGCCTTGTTGCCGGCCAGGGCGCGGCCCAGCGGTTCGACCTTGCGGATGCGGCAGCATTCGCGGCGCATCTCGACGCTGTTATAAAAGGCGTTGAGGCCGTTCTGTTCCACGTAGGCAGCGACAAGCTCCGGCTGCGGGCGGTACAGGGTGATGTCGTGGCCGTAGCGGGCCTTGACCTTGTCGAGCACGGCCAGGGTTTCCTGGTGCAGCCGGCCCGTTTCCAGGGAAAAGATGCCGATCGGCAGCTTTGCCTTGAGAATCATGTCGGTCAGCACCATGTCTTCGGCTGCCAGGCTGGACGCGAACACGGCCGGCGAAAAATCCGCGGCGATGCGTGTCAGCGTTTGCTCGGTGGCGTGAATCAAAGAAGTCAGATCGCTCATGATTGGTCCTCAGATGCCGGCCGCGTTGTCGAGGTCAGGATTCTGGCCTTCGCGGTGGTGGCGGCGGAACAGCGGCGATTTCTGGTCCCACGACGCCTGGTAGGTTTCCGAAAAGACCGATAAACCTTTCAGGGCGTCATGGATGCTGCGGTCGGGCCGGGTGGCATACGCGTCAAAGCCTACCCTGTGCATGGAAAACAGCTGGTCGCGCAGCACGTCGCCGATGGCGCGCAATTCACCCTGGAAACCCAGGCGGGCGCGCAGGTTGAACGCGATGGAATAACCGCGGCCATCCGTGAATTTCGGAAAGTCCACGCCGATGACGGGCAGTTGCGCCACGTCGGCCGCCAGTTCTTCCGGCCGCTCGTCGCTGGCCAGCCAGACGCCGATGTCGGGCAGGCGGGCCAGCAGGGTCTCGCGCTGGGCTTGCCACACGGGCAGGGGGACGATGACCTTGCCCGCGGGCACGACGACCGTTTCCGGCGTGTCGGTCTCATCGAGGCGCAGCAAGCCCCAGGTATTCGGCACCACGGCGGCGTTCTTGATGATTTCTTCGCGTACTTCAAACATATTCGTCTTCTCCCACCAGGTTGCCGACCGTGATCGGCGTTGCATATACGTGTTCCTTGAACGGCGCCAGGCCCAGGCGCTGGGCCGTATCGACGAAGCGCTCGCCTTCATGGCGGTCGCGCACGTAGACGTGCAGCAGGCGGCCGATGACTTCAGGCATCTGCAGGGAAGAGAACGATGGGCCGATGATCTTGCCGATGGCCGCGTTGTTGCCTTGCGCGCCGCCGATCGACACTTGATACCATTCGCTGCCATCCTTGTCGACGCCGAGGATGCCGATGCTGCCCACGTGATGGTGGCCGCAGGCATTGATGCAGCCGGAAATATTCAGTTCGATCTCGCCGATGTCGTGCTGGAAGTCGATGCTGTCGAAGCGTTCCGCGATGGCGGCCGCGATCGGCAGCGACTTGGCGTTGGCCAGCGAGCAGAAATCGCCGCCCGGGCAGCAGATCATGTCCGTCAGCAAGCCGATGTTCGGCGTGGCCAGGCCGTGCGCCTTGGCTTCCTGCCACAGTGCGAACAGTTTCGACTGTTCCACGTCGGCCAGCACCAGGTTTTGTTCATGCGTCACGCGCAGTTCGCCAAAGCTGTAGCGGTCGGCCAGATCGGCCACGAAGTCGATCTGCTCGGCCGTCGCGTCGCCCGGCGGCACGCCCGTTTTCTTCAAGGACAGCACCACGGCCACGTAGCCGGGGCGCTGGTGCGGCTTGACGTTGCGCGCCAGCCAGTTGACATAGGCCTTGTTGTCCGCGTGCTCGGCCTTGTAGTCGAGTTCCGGCAGGGCAAGGTAGGCGGGCGGATTGAAGAAGTCCGCCACGCGCTGCATTTCCTCGGCCGTCAGGGTTTCCGGACCGTCCTTCAAGTCGACCCACTCCGCTTCCACCTGGCGCGTGAATTCTTCCACGCCGATGGCTTTCAGCAAAATCTTGATGCGCGCCTTGTATTTGTTGTCGCGGCGGCCGTGCAGGTTGTACACGCGCATGATCGCCTGGATATACGTCAGCAAGTGCTGCCACGGTAAAAATTCGCGCACGACGCTGCCCAGGATCGGCGTGCGGCCCATGCCGCCGCCGGCCATCACCTTGAAGCCCACTTCGCCAGCTTCGTTGCGCACGGCCGTCAGGCCGATGTCGTGCACGGCGATGGCGGCGCGGTCTTCCTCGGCGCCATTGATGGCGACCTTGAACTTGCGGGGCAGGGCGATGAACTCGGGGTGGAAGGTGCTCCACTGGCGCAATACTTCCGCGTACGGGCGCGGATCGATGATTTCATCGGCGGCGACGCCGGCAAACGGGTCCGATGTTGTATTACGGATACAGTTGCCGGAAGTCTGGATCGCGTGCATTTCCACGGAAGCGAGGTCCGTCAGGATATCGGGCGTCTGTTCCAGCTCGATCCAGTTGAACTGGATGTTCTGGCGCGTGGTGAAGTGGCCATAGCCGCGGTCGTACTTGCGCGCGATGTGCGCGAACATGCGCATCTGCTTGGACGACAGCAAGCCGTACGGCACGGCGATGCGCAGCATGTAGGCATGGCGTTGCATGTACAGGCCGTTTTGCAGGCGCAGCGGAATGAATTCCTCTTCCGTCAGTTCATTGGCGATACGGCGCGCAACCTGGTCTCGGTACTGGGCGATGCGTTCTTTGATGATGAGGTGGTCGTACTGATCGTAATGGTACATATCAATTCCTAAAAAAGCCGGGGTGCTGGAAGATTGCCTGGGATTATGTTCTTGATACTGCTCTTGCCACTTAATAGATTAGCTTTACTGCCACGCCGGTCAAGGTCATCGCCAGCAGCACGCGTAAAAACTTTTCCGGCACCGAACGGGCGACCCAGGAACCGAGCGTGATGCCGGGCAGGGAGCCGACCAGCAAGGACGCCAGCAATTCCCAGTGGATGGAGCCGAGCCACCAGTGGCCCAGCGCGGCGATGGCCGTCAGGGGCACGGCGTAGGCGATGTCGGTGCCCGCCACTTCGGCTGAGCTCATGCGTGGATACAGCATCACCAGCAAGGTCGCACCGATGGCGCCGGCGCCGATCGACGACACCGTCACCAGTACGCCCAGCACGGCGCCGGCGAGGATGGTCGCGGCGGAAAGCTTGTTGCCTTGCAATTGTTTCTCTGGATGGGCATTGATCCACGCCAGCATGCGGCCCTTGAAGATCAGTGCCACGACGGTCAGCAGCACGGAACCGGCGATCGAGTAACGGATGATCTGGCCGATTTGCGGCGACAGGGTGCCGAACGATTTGAGCGCCAGGGTCGCGAGGACGGCGGCGGGCAGGGCGCCGATGCACAGGCGCTTGACGATATCCCAGCGGATGGTGCCGCGCAGGCGGTGCGTCAGGGTGCCGGCGCTCTTGGTGATCGAGGCGAACGCCAGGTCGGTGCCCACGGCCACGGAAGGCGGTACGCCAAACAGCAGGGTTAACAGCGGCGTCATCAGCGAGCCGCCGCCCACGCCGGTCATTCCTACGAGTAATCCTACGGCAAATCCTGAGACTATATAAGACAAAGTCATGCTTGCACCCCCAAAGTACCCGCAATAGTAATAAACTTAGTGTTTAATCCAAACTACTAAGTACGCATTTGCTTATATGCGATATGCGTATATGCATGAATGCAAAATCATGGGTGGGGCGGAAACTCGGCAAATCACGGCAATCTAGGGCAAACCAGCAATGAATCTCCATCAACTGCGCTTCGTGCGCGAAGCGGTCCGGCAGAACTACAACCTGACGGACGCCGCCAAGGCCTTGTTTACGTCGCAACCGGGCGTATCGAAAGCCATCATCGAGCTGGAGGAAGAGCTGGGCGTGGATATTTTCACGCGCCACGGCAAGCGCATCCGCGGCTTGACGGAGCCGGGCCGCCTGGTGCTGGAGTCGGTCGAGCTGATCATGCAGGAAATCGACAGCATGAAGCGCATCGGCAAGGAATTCGCGGCGCAGGACAGCGGCAGCTTCACCATTGCCACCACGCATACGCAGGCGCGCTACACCTTGCCCAAGGTGGTGCAAGCCTTCATGCTGAAGTTCCCGAAGGTAAGATTGTCATTGCTGCAAGGAAATCCGCGCCAGATCGCCGAGATGGTGCAGCGCGACCAGGCCGACCTGGCCATCGCCACGGAATCGATCGCCGCCATCGATGGCCTGATCACCTTGCCCTGCTATCAATGGGAACACGTGGTGGTGGTGCCGGTCGACCATCCGCTGCTCAAATCGAAGTCCGTGACCCTGGAAGAAATCGCCGCCTTCCCGCTCATTACCTATGACAGCGCGTTCGCCGGACGCAACAAGATCGACCACGCTTTCGTGCTGCGCGGCCTGAAGCCGGACATCTTGCTCGAAGCCATCGACGCGGACGTGATCAAGACTTATGTCGAGTTGGGCATGGGGATTGGTATCATAGCGGGTATGGCCTTCGATGCCGAGCGCGACAAAGGCTTGCGCGCCATCCCTGTCGGGCACCTGTTCGGCATGAATGTGTCGCGCGTGGCCGTCAAGCAGGGCGCGTATTTGCGCAGCTATATTTATACCTTTATCGAGTTGCTGACGCCGACCTTGAACCGCAAGCTCATCGAGCAGGCGATGAGCGGTGATAAAGAGCACTACGAACTATAACAATGCATGAAGTCGGCTGGGCGAGGTGCCTGGCCAAGATTATTTAAGAAGAGAAGAAACAATGATTACCGATCAGCTTGCCAAATATTACGCCACCATCGCGCAGCAGTACGAGCGCGTCTATGACAAGCCCGAACGCCAGGAAGACCTGGAAGTGTTGCGCGACAAGGTCGCCGACGTGCTGGAAGGCCACACCGTGCTGGAACTGGCTTGCGGCACAGGCTACTGGACGGAAGTGGTCGCCGAGTCGGCCGAGTCCGTGCTGGCCACCGATATCAACGATGAAATGCTGGCGCTGGCACAAAAGCGCGGCTTGCCCGACAACGTCACCTTCGCCAAGCTCGATGCCTTCAACTTGCCCGACGACATGCTGGGCAAGTTCACGGCCGTGTTCGCGGGCTTCTGGTGGTCGCACGTCAAGCGCGAAGACCAGGACAAATACCTGAAGCAATTGCGCAGCAAGCTGGGCAAGGACATCCTGCTGGTACTGATCGACAATTCCTATGTCGATGGCAGCAGCACGGTCATCGCCCGCACCGACCTGGAAGGCAATACCCACCAGTTCCGCACGACGGATGGGGGCGAGCGCTATGAAGTGCTGAAGAATTTCCCGTCGGATAGCCACCTGCGCAAGAAGTTTGCCCACTCGGCCCGCGAAATCCGCATGAAGCGCCTGGAATATTACTGGCTGCTGAGCTGCCGTCTGAAATAAGGCCGGCACGGCAAGAGAAACCGCCTTCGGGTGGTTTTTTTTCGCCTGTTGTTTTTATCTGACAAGATGTTGTTCTAAAAAACAACATCTTGTCGATGTCATATTGTTGAAGTATTTCGTGGGCATGATTCGGTTCAGCAGCTAAGCAGCTCAGCAGCAGCTCATCTTGTCCAACCTAATGTAGAGATTCTCAAGTGAAAAAAATTACTCTGGCAGCATTGATCGTCGGCACCTTCGCAGCAGCTACGGCGCAAGCACAATCGAACGTCACCGTATATGGTCTGGTTGACCTCGGTATCGCCAAGACCACTGGCCAGCCAACGGTCGAGCGCGAAAACAATGCGTCGCGCCTCGGTTTCAAGGGCACGGAAGATCTGGGTGGCGGCCTGTCCGCAATTTTCAACCTGGAAAGCGAATTCCTGGCCGACACCGGCGCGCAAAAAGGCGTGTTGTTCGACCGTCAAGCGTACGTGGGCTTGAAAGGCGCTTTCGGTACCGCCATCCTGGGCCGCACCAAGAACCTGGTCGATGGCACCATCGCCCGCGTCGACCCATTCAACACCTACGGCGTGGTCGGCAAGAACAATGAAACCCTGCTGCGTTCGGGCGTCGGCACGTCGCGCGTCAACAATGCCGTCACCTACAACAGCCCAAGCTTTGACGGTTTCGTGGGCAGCCTGCAATACGTGCTGAGCGAAGTCAACAGCGCTGACGCAGGCGTGATCGGCCTGGCAACCTACGACAATGGCCCGATCAGCTTGCACGCCGGCTACGAAAAAGCCGTGCAAGCGACGGCAACGGCAGCCAAGGCCGACCTGTGGTCCATCGGTGGCGGCTATAAATTCGGCCCAGCCAAGATCACGGCCGCCTACTCGAAAGGCGACACCAAGGTTGCCACCACGGGCGAATTCAAGTCCTACCTGATCGGCCTGAACTACACGGTGGGCGGCGGCGATGCCAAAGTATCGTATGGCAAGCAAGAGCAAAGCAACAACAAGGTCAAGGATCAGGACACCATCAAGGAATTCGGCGTCGGCTACGACTACCACCTGTCGAAGCGCACCGACGTGTACGCTTACGCTGGCCGCGAGCGCGTCAAGTCGCTGACCTCGTACCAGATTGGTCTGGCACACAAATTCTAAGCATCATTCGATGTGACGAAGCAAAGGCGCCTGCGGGCGCCTTTTTTATTGCATCGCCGCGGTTGCCACCTCCGCGTGCATGGGCAGCGAGATATCGATGCGCGTGCCGCCCAATTCGCTATCGGCGCCGATATGGATGCTGCCGTTCAAGCCCCACACCCGTTCGCGCATGCCCAGCAAGCCCAGTGCCGTGTCTTTTTCCAGGTCGTGTTCGGCAATGCCGCGGCCGTCATCCTGGATGGTGATCGCCAGCGAGGAGTCGATGCGGTGCAGGGCGATGGTGATGCGGCTGGCTTCGGCATGGCGCGCGATATTCGTCAGCGCTTCTTGCACGATGCGGTAGATGGCCGTGCTGCGCGCGTCGTCGAGCACGAGGTCGGCTTCGTCGGCCAGCAAGTCGAAATGGATGGCGCGGCGCAACAGGAAGTCGTGGCGCAGTTTTTGCAGTGCAAAATACAATCCCCCTTCATCGAGCGCGCGCGGGCGCAGGTTGCTGGCGATGCGCCGCAGCGAGGTAATGGCCGTCACCAGCAAGCCGTCCATGCTGTGCAGCAAGGCTTGCAGGGGCGCGGTGGTGTCCGTGTGCTGGCGCACCAGGGTCAGGTCGACGCGCAAGGTGGCCAGCAATTGTCCCAGGTCATCATGCAGTTCGCGCGCGATATGCTTGCGTTCTTCTTCGCGGATGGTTTGCAACGCGCTCGACAATTCACGCAATTGCGAAAAGGAGCGGGCCAGCTGTTCATGCATCTGCTGACGCGCGGTAATGTCGCGCACGATGATGGTAAATACGCTATGACCGTCTTCCTGCATGGCCGAGAGCGATCCTTCGAGGGGAAACATGGCGCCATCGCTGCGCCGTCCCGTCAAGGTGTAATCGGTGGCGCGCCGGCCCGTCAGGCGCAGTTCCTGGCTGATATCGCCAAACGGCGGCTCGCCATCGTGCTTGCCCAGGCCGCCCAGGGTACGCAAGTCGCGCAGGATGTAGTGGCCCAGGCGCATGCCGCGCATGCCGGCCGGCGTGTCGTCGAACAATCTGGCTGCCGCCGCGTTCGCATGCAGGATGATTTGCCGGCTGTCGATGCTGATGATGGCGTCGCTGGCGCTGTCGATGATGGCCTGGCCGCGCGCCTGCTGCTGGCGGCGGGCTTTCAGTGGAGGAAACAAGCACAGCAAAAGCGCAGCCGCCATACCCAGCGGCAAGATGCGCAGCAGTGCGGGACTGCCTCGGTCGGGCATGGGGTTCTCCTTGCGAACATATACGAAGGCAGGCAAGACAGCGGTGGCGAGTTGAACTTTATCTAGCCTATGCCTGCTGGCGCGGCGCGGCTTGATGTGGCGCAGGAAGGGGAAAGGAAGAGATCAAGGCGCCGCACCGGTCTGGGCCGGGCGGCGGCGAGCGATTCACATTTGCTTGAACAGGTGCAAGAAGCTGCGGCTGACTTCGAGCTTGTCGGATTTGCCTTTGATGAGGACCAGGTGGCGGCCGCGGATGTCGCGCGTCACGCCTTCGATGGCATTCACGTTGACCAGGGTGGCACGGTGGATTTGCCAGAACAGCGAAGGGTCGAGCTCTTCGGCCAGGTCGCGCACGGGCTTGCGGATCAGTGCTTCATACTTGGCCGTCTGCACGCACGTGTATTTTTCGTCAGAACGGAAGAACAAAATCTCTTCCACTGGAATCATGCGCAAGTCCTGGCCGATGCTGGCCTGTATCCATTGCAAGTAAGTGGGCTTGGCCGTGATTTTTTCCGCCAGTTGCGACAGCATGGCCGTGACGCTGCTGTTGACGTCCAGGGCCGGCTTGTTCAAGTGCGTTTTCAGGCGCTCCACCGTCACCAGCAAGCGCTCATGCTCGGGCGGCTTGAGCACGTAGTCGACGGCGCCCCGCTCGAAGGCTTCGACGGCGTGACTGTCATAGGCCGTGACGAAGACGATATGCGTCTTGCTGCCTATCACCTGCGCCGCTTCCATGCCCGTCTTGCCCGGCATGCGGATGTCGAGGAAGGCAAAGTCCGGTTTGAGTTGTTCCACCAGTTCGATCGCTTCGTCGCCATTCTTGGCTTCGCCGATGATTTCCAGTTCAGGCCAGGCCTGGCCCAGGCGCAGGCGCAGCTGGTCGCGCATCAGTCTTTCGTCGTCGGCAATAATAGCGGTAGGCATAGGTCTCAAGTGTGAACAGGCGAAGATTGATTATTCAATGATTTAGCGTTTTTATCAACTGTCTTATTTGGACAATTGATATGGCACTTCGATCACCGCACACACGCCGGACGGTTGATTTGGCGTAATGGTCAGGCTGCCCTGGTCGCCATGCAGCAGTTTCAATCGCTCGCGGATGGTGGGCAAGCCCAGTCCCGTGCCATCGCTGGGCACCACGCCAAAGCCCAGGCCGTCGTCGGTGACCGTCACGCGCAGCTTGCTGTGCGCCACTTCGGCCACGATGCGCAGGGTGCCGCCCTCCGGTTTGACTTCCAGGCCGTGCTTGATGGCATTTTCCACCATCGATTGCAGCATCATGGGCGGGAAGGCGGCGCTGCGCAGGCCGTCGGGAATCTGGAAATCGACGGTCAGGCGTTCTTCCATGCGCATTTTGAGCAGGTTCAGGTACGCTTGCACCATGTCCGCTTCGCGGCCCAGGTTGGTAATCAGGGCGTTGTCGCGCATTTGCGGCAGCACGGCGCGCAGATACTGGATCAGGCTGCGCTGCATCTTGGCCGCACGCGGCGGGTCGACCTGGATCAGGTGTTCGACGGAGGCAAGCGTATTGAACAGGAAGTGCGGCTCGACTTGCGCTTGCATCATCTGCATCTTCGCTTCGCTGAGCTGGCGCTGCATGGATTCGCGCTCGGCCGCTTCGTTGGCAGTGACGGTTTCCGCTTCGGCGCGTTTCTTGCCGCCGACCAGGGCTTTCATGGCGAACAGGGCCAGTACCAGCAAGGACACAAAGCTCTTGAACCAGGTCGAGGCTTGCTGGTGGTAGCGCGACACTTTTTGCTCCGCCGCATCATCGACGGCTTCTTCGATGGCATTCGACAACTCTTCGCCGATTTGCGGCGGCAATTCGATATGGACTTCTTCCCCCGAAGCATTGGTGGTCACCGGATAGTTGGGCTTGGCAGGGGCGGCCGGTGGTTGCGGCGGTTCCGGCGGCACGGCGCTGGCTTTTGCGTCCGCCTCGGCGGCATCGCTTGGATCGCTGGCCGCATCGGCCGTGCTGCTGCGCCGGTTCTTGCCGTTGCGGGGGTTGAAATGGATGCCCGTATCGTCGATCAGGATATTGGTTTCCCCCGAACCCTTGCTGCTGCGTTTATGCGACTTGATGACCACTTCTTCGTCCGGGCTGGACGAGAACAGCTCATCTTGCAAAATGGAACCGGCGATCAAAGCCAGCGCAGCGAACAGAAAAAATTTCCACCAGGACAGCTGGGTGACCCAGGTCGTCGTCGCGTCGAATGCCCGTTGCAACCAAGCGAGGATGGTTTTCAACAATTGGGGCAGGCTGGAAATCGGAAGCATGGGGGCACTTTCAAGTACAAGAGTTAATCGACGCAGCGGGCAAGTTTAACCCCTTGTTGAGTAGCGTCAGAGTCTGATGTTGCCACTGTGCCTAAAGACCACGAACTACGCCAGCCGATTGCGACAGGCTGCACAAAAAGGCGCTTGAAGTGAAGACTATGCTTGCTGGGCGGCGGGGGCGGGAAAATAGCGCTTGCGGGCCGCGCGGGGCAGGGCTATAATTCGCCCCCTCGCTGAACGAGGCATGCAAATGTTGAGTACGGTGAGAAAAAGAAGGAGTTGACGGATGTAGTGAAATGCTTCATACTCTTCCTTCTTCGCAGCTGACAAACACAACGCTTTGTCGATAGCGCGAGAGTAGCAAATAAGCAGTACCGAATACCGTTCTTTAACAATTAACAGTCGATAAGTGTG